>Ga0081539_10000216_pt1 | contig 134976 bp, 135 predicted proteins | sample TabmetS4T2R2_FD_71023 | JGI IMG/M metagenome (GOLD analysis project Ga0081539, IMG submission 71023) | Tabebuia heterophylla rhizosphere microbial communities from the University of Puerto Rico - S4T2R2 | ecosystem: Host-associated > Plants > Roots > Rhizosphere ... | reverse complement strand
CCGGGGACCTCGGGTCCGCCGGGACGTTGGGGGGCGCCCGGTGGGTCCACACCCCGCCTCCCGGGTATTGATGGTGGGGGAAACCATGTTCCCCCCACGAGCCCCTTCTTCTACGTCCCGTCCCGACCAACGCCAACTGGCCTCCCGGCCGGCAAAGCCGGCCTTCGGCCGCGACCGCACATGCCGCCGGCGACGGAAGAGACACAACAGCCCGATTGATCGTGGGGGAAACCATGTTTCCCCACGAGCCCCCTTCTTCCACGTCCTGTCCCGACCAACGCCGACTGGCCTCCCGGCCGGCAAAGCCGGCCTTCGGCCGCGACCGCACATGCCGCCCGCGACGGAAGAGACACAACGGCCCGATTCTCCGTAGCCCCGGGATAAGGTTGCGCGATGCGACTCGTCGTACCCCTGGTCGCGCCACTCCTTGTGGTCTCGATTCTCGCTCAGTCCGCGTCAGGGGCAGAGTTGGCGAGACCTCGCGTAACGTTGTTCGGCGACTCCGTCGCCGGGGCGCTCGCGTACCACGGCAAGGCACGCACGACGCTTGCGAAGGGGCTCGACCTCCGCGTCGACGCGAAGGTCTGCCGCCGGCTCGCCGAGCCGGGCTGCCCGTACCTTGGGGACCGGCCGCCGAGCGTGCTCTCGCTCGTCGACAAGCCGGCACAGCCACTCGGCGACGTCGTCGTCGTCGACGTCGGCTACAACGACGACCCGTCCGCCTATGAAGACGGCATCGACCGCGTGATGCAGGCGCTCGCGCGGCAGCGCGTCGCGACCGTGATCTGGGTGACGATGCAGGACAAGCGCGCGCTCTACCGCACGACGAACGCGGCCATCCGTGCGGCCGCCAGGCGTTGGCCGCAGATCGTCGTCGCCGACTGGTCGGCGGAGAGCCGCGCCCGCGCGGCGTGGTTCGTCGACGACGGTCTCCATCTCTCGACGGCCGGGGCGCTGGGCCTCGCGAAGTTCCTCCGGCCGCTCGTCCTCGCGTCGTCGTGCACGGCGTCGTGCATGCGCGAGCGGCGCATCGTGGACACCGGCAACGCCTGAAAATCGGGCTCCCGGCCCCCGCCGGGACCCGTACACTGCGGTCATGGCTCCGGAGATGCAGACGGTGGCAATGCGGACGATGCTCCCGGTGCATCAGGCCGGGCAATGCTCGGTGGCCGCCACGGCCGAGATCGTCGGGTCGAAGTGGACGGTGCTGATCGTCCACGACCTCTCCGAAGGCCCGCGGCGCTTCACCGAGCTCGAGCACGCCTGCGCCGGCATCAGCCCGCGAACGCTCGCGGAGCGCCTTCGGTGGCTCGAGGCCGAGGAGATCGTCGTCCGCCGAAGCTACGCCGAGTCGCCGCCCCGGGTGGAGTACGAGCTGACCGAGAAGGGCAGTGCGCTCAAGCCGATCATCGACGAGATGCGGCACTTCGGCCACGATTGGCTCGGTTGCGAGGTTCATCCGGCCTAACGGCCGAATGAACCTAGACGTCGTTCACCGCCTCGCTCGAGCTCGAGACGCGACCTTCGCTCGGACTTGGGGCCGGGCGGCGTAGCCGGCCGGGCTCCCCCCACAGCCGGACCAGCTCGACGGCCGTCGCCGCAGCGGCGCCCATGTCCTGGACGGACGCCCACTCGCGCAGCGAGTGGTAGTGCTGGCCGCCGGTGAAGAGGTTCGGCGTCGGCAGGCCCTTCTCGGTGAGCCGTGCGCCGTCGGTGCCGCCGCGCACGATCGCGTGGACGGGATCGACGCCCGCCCGGCGGATCGCCTCGACGGCGGCCTCGACGACCTGCGGATGCCGATCGAGCTCGGTGCGCATGTTCCGGTACTGCTCCTGGACGTCGAGGTGGTACGACGCGCGCGGCTCGCGGCCGACGACGTCTGCCACGACCCGCCGCACGAGGTCGACGTGCTCCTCGAGCCGTTCGTCGTCGTGGTCGCGGGCGATCAGCCAGAGCGTCGCCCTCGAGGACGAGCCGGTCATCCGCTCCGGGTGGACATAGCCCTCGCGGTCCTCCGTCGTCTCCGGCGAGAGCTCATCGCGCGGAAGCGCCGCGATGACGTCCGCCATCAGCTTGACCGCATTGACGAGGCGTCCCTTCGCGGTGCCGGGGTGGACGCCGACACCGTTGATCGTCAGGACGAGCTGGTACGCGGAGAACGTCTCGCTCTCGATCTCGCCGAGCCCGGAGCCGTCGAACGTGTAGGCGAAGTCGGCGCCGAACGCGTCCAGGTCGAAGTGGTCGGTGCCGCGGCCCACCTCCTCGTCGACCGTGAATGCGATCCGAGCGGTCGCGCGCGGCGCGTCGTCCGCGAGCAGCCGCCTCGCGGCGGTCACGATGATCGCAACGCCCGCCTTGTCGTCCGCCCCGAGGAGCGTCGTCCCGTCGCTCGTGACGATGTCGTGCCCGATCTTGTCGGCGAGGCCCGGCATCTCCGCCGGGTCGAGCACCTGGCTCTGGTCGCCGGGCAGCGTGATCGCCGCGCCGGACCAGGCTCGGTGGACGATCGGGCGGACGCCTTCGCCCGGCGTGGCGGGCGTCGTGTCGACGTGCGCGATGAGTCCGACGGTCGGGGCATCCGGGACGGTGCCGGGCACCGTCGCGAACACATAGCCGGGCGCGGTGAGCTCGACGTCGTCGAGGCCGATCTCACGCAGCTCGCCCACGAGCAGCCGGCAGAGGTCGAGCTGCTTCGCCGTGGAGGGGTACGTCGTCGAGTCGGGATCCGACTCCGTGTCGACCACGACGTAGCGCAGCAACCGCTCGAGGACCTCCTCGCCGAGCTCCTCGGCGAGCGGTCCCACGTACCGAGGATCAGCCAAGCTGCGCGAAGCGTCGAAGCAGCTCGACCGTCGTCTCGAGCCCTTGCCGCAGGGCCGCGGCGGGGAAGTTCTCGTTCGGCGAGTGGAGCTTTGCGGTCGGGCGCGCGAAGCCGGTCACGATCGCCGGCACGCCGCGTTCTCCCAACGCTGCCACGACGGGAATCGACCCCCCGGAGCGCACGAGCAGCGGCCGGGTGCCGGTGACGTGCTCGAAGGCGTCCTGGGCGAGCTTGACCGCCGGCGTCTCAGGGTCGACGTAGCCAGGCTCGCCCGTCGACCAGAGCTCGACCTCGACTGACGCCCCCTCGGGCGCCGCGTCGCGGAGCAGCCGCTCGAAGACGGGGCCGATCTCCGCGGTCGACTGGCCCGGCGCGAGACGGATCGAGACGTTCGCCTGGGCCTCGACGGGGAGCACCGTCTTCTGCAGCCGCGGCGAGCCGCCCTCGAAGCCGTGCACCGTCACGGAGGGCTCGGCGGTCGTCCGCCGGTGGAACTCCTCGGCGGCGCGAGCGTCGACCGGACGCGCCTCGTCGACCGCGAGCTCCGTCTCGCCGTCGGGCAGCGCCGCCCAGGCGGCGACCTCCGCGTCGCTCGGCGCGATGATCCCCGCCCGGAGCGGCTCGGGGAGGCGTCCGTCGGGCCCCGGCAGCACGGACGAGAGGATCTGCGTCAGCGCATGCGTCGCGGTCAGCGCGGCGCCGCCGTAGACCCCCGAATGGAGGTCGCGTTCGCCGGTGCGGACCGTGACGTGGAAGTAGCAGAGCCCGCGGAGCGCGATGGTCAGGCCCGGCAGCGTCTCGGTCACGTAGCCGCCGTCGAGCACGAGCGCCACGTCGGCCGGCCCCTGGTCCTCGGTGACCCAGTCGATCACAGAGTGGCCGCCGACCTCCTCCTCCGCGTCGATCGCGAAGCGCACCGTCACCGGCAGCTCGCCTGCAGTGGCGAGAATCTCGGTCGCCTTCAAGAGCATGAAGAGGTGCGCCTTGTCGTCCGCGACGCCGCGGGCGACGAGCAGGCCGTCCCGCGCGACCAGCTGCCACGGGTCGGATTCCCAGAGCTCGAGCGGATCGGGCGGCTGCACGTCGAGGTGTGCGTAGACGAGGACGGTCGGCGCGCCGTCCGTCGATGCCGGCACCTGGCCGATCACGAGCGGTCGTCCCCCTCGCTCCTGGATCTCCGCCGCCCCGCCGGCACCCTCGATCCGCACGACGACCCAGTCCGCGGCGCGGCGAACGTCGTCGGCGTGCGCCGCGTCGGCACTCACCGAGGGAATCGCGATCAGCTCGGCGAGCTCGTCGACGAGCACCTCGTGCGGCGGGACCACTGCGCGATTCTAGGTACGACTCGCCGGGACCGGTTCAGTCACCGTCGCGGTCGCGCGGCTCCTCGAGCGCTACCGCTCCGGAGAGGCTCGGCGTCCTCGGCCGGCGCGGCTCGCGGACGCCTGCCCCCGCGTCGTCGTCCGGTCCAGCGAGGAAGTCCAGGACGCGACTGCGCCTGCCGCGGCGTCGCCGCCACCAGTCGCGAACGCGTCCGAACGCGCGGCGCCTCATGCGACGTCGCGCACGCTCGCCGCGTCGGCGAGGGCGCGGAGCTTCTTGAGGCTCTGGTGCTCGATCTGGCGAATCCGCTCGCGCGTGACGTTGAATGCCCGGCCGACCTCGTCCAGCGTCCTCGGCTGCTGTCCGTCGAGGCCGTAGCGCAGCTCGAGCACCTGGCGCTCGCGCGGCGAAAGCGCGCCGAGGATCGAGCGGAGCGCCTCGCGGCGCATGGTGACCTCTGCGGCCTCGTCGGGCAGCGGCTCGGACTCGTCGGTGAGGAAGTGGCCGAACTCGGACTCCTCCTCGTCGCCGACCGGCTTCTCGAGCGAGACGGGCGTTTGCGCGCTGCGCTTGATCTGCTCGACCTCCTCGACCGGCAGGTCGAGGTCGGTCGCGATCTCGACGGGCGTGGGCTCGCGCGCGAGCTCGGCGCGGAGCTTCCGCTCCGAGCGGCTGATCTTGTTGAGCTTCTCGACGACGTGGACCGGCATGCGGATCGTCCGGCCCTTGTCCGCGATCGCGCGGGCGACCGCCTGGCGGATCCACCACGTCGCATAGGTCGAGAACTTGAATCCCTTGCGCCAGTCGAACTTCTCCGCCGCACGGACGAGGCCGATCGTGCCCTCCTGGATCAGGTCGAGGAACGGCAGCCCCTGGTTCCGGTACCGCTTCGCGATCGACACGACGAGGCGGAGGTTCGCCTCGACCATGGCCTGCTTCGCCGAGTGGTCGCCGCGCTCGATCCGCTTGGCGAGCTCGACCTCCTGCGCGGCGGTGAGCAGCGGCACCTTGCCGATGTCCTTGAGGAACAGCTGGAGCGTGTCGGTCGAGATCTCGGGCTCGGCGGTCTCCCACGCCCGCTCCCGCTCGGCTTCCTCCTCGCTCTCCTCCGGGACGACGACCTCGATCTGCTCCTCGTCCAGCGCGTCGTAGAACGCGTCGATCTGCGCTGGGTCGAGGTCGAGCTCGTCGAGCGCGAGCGCGAGCTCGTCGGCGTCGAGGCGCCCCTGTGCGCGTCCCGCCTCGAGGAGCGCCTGACCCTCGTCGGACTGGAGAACGACCTCCGGTGCCGGAGTCGCTGCCTCCGGGTCGCGTGGTGCTGCTGCGCTCAGGACCGCCCCTTCCGTCGCGTGGCGCCGAAACGGTAGCCACCACCTCCCGTCCCGTCAAAAACTCGTTCCGATCGTCAGACCCCTGCCCGTTGGAGCTCGTCGAGGTACTTCCGCGCCTCTCGCGCGATCAGCGACGCCGGCTCCACCTGCGTCGCGCGCACGAGCTGCGTCTTCGCCTGCTTCACCTCGCCCGACCAGAGGAGGAGCAGACCGAGGTGGAACCGCACCGTCGCCTTGTCGGGGAACCTGCGCGTCAGCGGCCCGAGCCGCGCGAACGCCTCCGCGGGGCGCGCCTTGTCGAAGCGGCCGACCGCGGCGGCGACCTGCGCCTCGGCGTCGTCGGGTGCCTGGCGGGCGGCCGCCGCGAAAACCCGTTCCGCGGAGCGCTGCATGCCGAGCCGCTGGAGCGCGACGCCGTAGACGAGCTTGCCGCCCACGCTCACCGCCGCGCTTGCACGTAGGCGGTCGAGCTGCTGGACGGGCGTGAGGTCGTCGAGCCCGCCCGGCAACGGCGTCGCCGTGACGAACACCGGCAGGCCGCGCGCGTACTCGGGGTGGAGCAGGTTGCCGGCGGCGACCGCGTAGGGCGTGTCGGGCTCGGACGCCGCCGCCGCGCGCCACGCCTCCTCGGCGCCGCGCAGCCCCGCCCAGAAGAGCGCAATCCCGAGGTTGAGCTGGACGACCGCGCGCTGCGGGTAGAGGCCGGCGAGCTGGTTCATCCGGTCGACCGTCTCGGCCGGCCAGGCGGCGAAGGCGCTGCCCACGCGTGCCTCAACCGAGTCCAGCCGGCGGAAGGCGACGCCCGCACGGACGCGCTTGCCTGTCGCGTAGAGCTGGGCCGCCCGGCGCAGGGCGACCGCTTCGGCGTCGTCCCTCACCCCGAGCTCGAGCGTCAGCGGCGGCGCGCCCTTCTGCGGCTTCGGCCCGGCGGCGACCTCGCCGACGGGATCGGACTGGAGCGAGACGATGCCGACGACGAGGGCGACGGCCGCCGCGGACGCGGCGGCGGTGAGTGCAAGCACCCGGGCCCTCGGAGACACGGCGCCACGGTACCGCCGCACGCGACGCCTGTACGCGCACATCCCGAGAGCCGCTATATTCAGGAAAGTAATGGCGACCTACCGGGAGCTGCTGTCGCGTGCGCGCGCGGAGATCGGCGAGATCTCCACGCCGGAGGCGCATGCCCTGCTCGATGTGGACGACGCGCCGCTCTTCGTCGACGTCAGGCCGCGCGAGGAGTGGGACGAGGGTCACCTCCCGGGCGCGATCCACGTCCCCCGCAACAACCTCGAGTCCCGCGTCGAGGCGCTGATCCCCGACAAGACCCGTGCGCTCGTCGTGTACTGCGAGAGCGGAGCCCGCTCCGCATTCGCGACGAAGTCGCTCCACGAGCTCGGCTACGAGAACGCGGTCAACCTGTCGGACGGCTTCGCCGGGTGGAAGCGGAACGGCTACCAGTTCGTCACGCCGGTCGCGCTCGCGCCGGCGCAGCGGACGCGCTACGCGCGCCACCTGCTCATCCCAGAGGTCGGCGAGGAGGGGCAGCAGAAGCTGCTCGACTCGAAGATCCTGCTCATCGGCGCAGGCGGCCTCGGCTCGCCGGCGTCGCTGTACCTCGCCGCCGCCGGCGTCGGGACGCTCGGGATCATCGACCCCGACGTCGTCGACGACTCGAACCTCCAGCGCCAGATCGTCCACTCGACCGAACGGCTCGGCGAGCCCAAGGTCGCGTCGGCGAAGCGCACGATCGAGGCGCTCAACCCGGACGTGAAGGTCGTTCCGTTCCAGGAGCGCCTCACCTCGGAGAACATCGAGTCCGTGCTCCCGCACGGCTGGGACGTGATCGTCGACGGCACCGACAACTTCCCGACCCGCTACCTCGTCAACGACGCGTCGGTCTGGCACGACATCCCGGTCGTCCACGGGTCGATCTACCGGTTCGAGGGCCAGGTCACCGTTTTCCATCCTGGCAACGGGCCGTGCTACCGCTGCCTCTATCCGTCGCCGCCGCCGCCCGAGCTCGCGCCGAGCTGCGCGGAGGGCGGCGTGCTCGGCGTGCTCCCCGGCATCGTCGGCTCGCTGCAGGCGAGCGAGGCGCTCAAGCTCGTGCTCGGCGCCGGCGAGTCGCTCGCGGGCCGCCTGCTCCTCTTCGACGCGCTCCACACGACCTTCGACGAGGTCGCGATCCAGCGGAACCCGGCCTGCCCGGTGTGCGGCGACCACCCGACGATCACCGAGTACGTCGATTACGTCGAGTTCTGCCAAGGGACCGGGGTGCACGCGTGACGGTCGTCCGCATCCCGCCGACGCTCCGGAACGAAGTGGGCGGCGCGCGCCACGTCGAGGCGAACGGCGCGACCGTCCGCGAGGTCCTCGACGACCTCGTCGACCGCCATCCCGCCCTCGCCCCCCAGATCCTCTCGAACGGCGACCTCGCGCCGTTCGTCAACGTCTACCTCGGCGGCGAGGACGTGCGCACGCTCGACGGGCTCGAGACGTCGGTCAAGGCGGGCGACACCGTGATCCTCCTCCCGGCGATGGCAGGCGGAAGCTCCCAGCCGTGGTCTCCGGCCGTGGCGCGCAACCTGCTCGACCTCGTCGGGAACACGCCGCTCGTCGAGCTGCCGCGCCTGACGCCGAAGCCCGGCGTGACGATCTACGCGAAGCTCGAGGGCCAGAACCCGACAGGCTCGATCAAGGACCGCGTCGCGAAGTCGATGATCGAGGCTGCGGAGGCAGCGGGCGAGCTCGAGCCCGGTCGGGCGCTGCTCGAGCCGACGTCCGGCAACACCGGCATCTCCCTCGCGCTCGTCGCCTCCCTCAAGGGGTACCCGCTCACCTGCGTGATGCCCGAGAACGCGACGGAGGAGCGCAAGCGCCTACTGCGGCTGTACGGCGCCGACGTCGTCTACTCGCCGGCGGCGGAGGGGTCGAACGGCGCCGTCCGCCTCGCGCTGGCGATGGCCGAGGAAGACCCGAAGTGGTTCGTCCCGTTCCAGTACGCGAACGCCGCGAACCCGCGCGCCCACTACGAAGGGACCGGCGCGGAGATCGCAGCCGCGCTCGACCGGGTCGACGTCCTCGTCGCCGGTCTCGGCACGGGCGGGACGCTGATGGGCGTCGGCGAGCGGCTCCGCGAGTCGTTCCCGGACGTCGTGGTCGCCGCCGCGGAGCCGCTGCCGGGCGACCCGGTGATGGGCCTGCGCTCGCTCGACGACGGGTACGTGCCGCCGATCCTCGACGTCACGAAGCTCGACCGGAAGGTGCTCGTCTCGAACGAGGAGTCCGTGACGGCGGTGCGCGAGCTGCTCAGGCGCGAAGGCATTCTCGGCGGCGTCTCCTCGGGCGCCGCGATCCACGTCGCGCGGCGTCTTGCCGACGAGCTCGACGAGGGCGTGATCGTCACGATCCTCGCCGACGGCGGCTGGAAGTACCTGAGCGCCGACTTCTGGGACGTCTCGGACGAGCACGTCGCGGAGTCGATGGAGCGAACCGTCTGGTGGTGATCCCGGCCGATGTGCGGGCCGCGATCGTCGCGCACGCACAGGCCGAGCTCCCCAACGAGTCGTGCGGGCTCCTCCTGCTCGACGGGGACACCGCGGTCGAGTACGTCCCCGGCGAGAACGCGTCCCCGTCGCCGTACTTCTTCGAGCTCCGGCTCGACCCCGTCGTCTGGGCCGACCTGGGCGACCGCGATCTCGAGCAGGCGGTCGTTCACTCGCACGTCTCGTCCCCGCCCCGCCCGTCCCGGACGGACGTCGAGCGGATCGGGCTCTGGCGCGATCTTCCGTACGTGATCTACTCGGTGCGCCTCGACGAGCTCGCCGCGTGGCGGATCGGGGACGGCATCAGCGCCGTCCTCGTCGACGACCACTAGGAGGGCTGGGGGCCCGACGTCGCGGGCCCCCGCGACCCCTCTCCCTAGCGAATGGTGAAGGAGCCGTTCATCGAGCTCGCGTGCGGGTCGCACATGAACCTGTACGTGCCCTTCTTGAGGGTGACGGTGAACGACTTCGTGCCGGTGCCGGACACGCTCGTCTTCACGTTGACGCCCGGGCCGGTGAGATGGAAGTTGTGGATCGAGGACTTGTCGGCCACGACGAGCTTGATCCTGCCGGGCTTCGTCGGCTTCTTCGACATCTTGATCGTGAAGCCGGGACCGACGGTGCCGTTGAACGTCGGCACCGCGGCCGAGGCGGGAAGTGCGATCGCCAGGGCTGCGAGCGCTGCGAGGACGACTGTGGCTGTGCGTCTCATGGTGCTCCTTCGTCTCTGTGGTCGGACAGGATGGAATACGCGGCCTGCCCGAGTACGGATTCACGCACGGCGCCTGACGCAAACCGGCTTTACGGAATCACAACTCATCTGATCGTGAGCGGCGTGCCGACGGGCATCAGCCGGGCGAGCCGGAGGATGTCGTCGTTGCGGAGCCGGATGCAGCCGTGCGAGACGCGTCCCGGCAGCAGCTCGGGCTGGTTCGTGCCGTGGATGCCGACGAAGCCGCCGTCCGGCCAGTCCGTCAGATACGGCGAGCGCACGCTCGTCCCGAACGCGAGCGGGCCGTAGAAGTCGTCGGCGTAGCGCGTCAGCCGGTTGCGGACGTAGAACTCGCCCCGCGGCGTCGGCGACGACTCGTCCCCGACGCCGACGGGGAAGCGCGCCAGAGGCCGGCCGAACCGAAGGAGCGTCGCCGAGTACGTCTCGAGGTCGACGACGAGGCGCGTGTGCACGGCGTGGTACTCGCCGAGCGCGGTCCGCGGCACCCATCCGTCCGCCTCGCCCGGGAGGCCAGGCCCCGCGATCCTGATCCAGAGGCTGCCTGCCTCGTCGACCGCGCGGCCCCGGACGAGCACCAGGTTCTGCGTGCCCTCGGGCGTTCGCGTGGCGAGCGTGGTGCGTGTCGCCGCCGTGCGCGACGGCGCATCCCGCACGTCGACCGGCGCCAGCACCGCAGACCACCGCGCGGTCGGCGCCGGCTCGTCGAGCGGCTGCGGGGCCTCGACGGTGAACGCGGGCGCCGGTGGCTCGGGGAGGGGCGCCTCCGCCGCGATGCCACGTGTCCCGTCGTCGCGACCGACCAGCACGACCGCGAGCCCCGCCCCGACCGCCGCGAGGGCGACGGCGGCGAGGGCGCGCAGGCTCATCCCGTGAGTCGCGGCCGCCGTCCCTTGCGGCTCGTCTGCGTGCGCGCCGCGATGAAGCGCGTCTTCGCGACGATCGCCTCGACCTCCGGCCGCGAGAGCGGCTCGTCGAAGGCCTCCGCGGCGGGGGTGATGCCGAACAGGTACCGCATCCACGCCGCGTGACGCGCCTCGACCGAGTGGATCGACACGGCCGCGACGAGCAGCGGCTTCGCCTGGATGCGCCCCGCCTGCCCCTTGTACGCGGCGACGGCCAGGTCCTCGAACGCCACGGCGGTGCGAAGGAACGGCGTCTGCTGCTCCGTGACCCCCTTGAAGTTGAAGGTGGGCTTCGCCACGGCCGCCGATCCGAGCACCTTGCGGAGCGCCTTCACGTGGGCGCGCTCGACGGCTCCGAGCACGGTCGACGCGCGCCGTGCCTTGCCGCGGAGGGCGCCCTGCAGGTCGGTCTCGGTGTAGAAGGCCGACTGCAGGTACTCGAGCGTGAGCGCGTAGTTGAGGATGTCGCGGTCGCGTCCCGACGGCGCCGCCCTGCTGGACGCCGGGAGCGCCAGCGCCGCGACGAACGCCGCGCTGCCGACCGTCGCGCGGCGCAGCAGGTCGGCTCGGGTCGCCTGCGCCTCGTCGAGCTTCGCGATCGCCTCGCGCAAGGCGCCGTCGCGGTCGAGCTGCTCGAGCGTGAGGTCGGTGTCGCTCATCGCAGGAACCCGAGCTTGTTCACCGCCGCCTCCACCTGCTTCGCGCTGAGAATCGGGTCGGTCGGGTCGACCGCGGGCAGCTTGCCGGCGATCGCCCGGATCCATGCCGCGTGGCGCGCTTCGACGGACACGATGCGCGCCGCGGCCGCGAGCACGGCGGGGCTGACGTTCGCCGCCTGACCGTTGTAGGCGGCGACGACGGCGTCCTCGAGCGCCGTCGCCGCGGCGACGAACTTCTTCGGGTTCGTGACGGCTACGCCGAAGCGCATCGTCGGTCTCGCCGCCGCTTTCGCGCCGAGCACCTTGCGCAGGAGGGCCACGTGCTCGCGCTCGTGGACGACGACCACCTCGGCGAACTCGCGCACCTCGCCGCGCAGCGCGCCGCGGTCGATGGCCGCGGCATAGAAGCCCGCTTCGAGCTCCTCGAGCTTCAGGGCGAAATTGAGGATGCGGAGATCGTTCGCAGGGGATGCGGCGCTACCGCTGCTCGCGCCGGCCGCCAGGGCGCCGCCCACGGCCGCAGCTCCTCCCACGAGGGCGGCGCGACGGGTGACCGCAGTGTCAGCCATCTACAGCTTCCGCAGCATCGCACATGGGCGGGCGTCGTTGGGAAGCGGCGACGGACCGATTGCCTCGACGACATACGCGTCGCCGCCGGCGCCGAGATCGTCGTCGACGATGAGCTCGCCGCGGAACGGTGGCACGCCCATGCGTTCGACGACGCGCCTGCGCAGGCGGCCGGGCACGACGAGCAGGTACGACTGCTCGGCCGTTCGCAGGGCCGGGGACGCGAACGTGTACGCGGGGCTCGACCCGAGACGCGCGCTCGACGTGGCAGCGGCCGCGGCACGATGCCAGCGGGCGGCCGGGCCGCGAAGCACGAAGAACGCGGCGCCCGCCGCGCCGAGCAGGCCGACGGTGAGCACGCCGGCGATCCCCCACGGCGACCGGGACGAGCCGTCCGTGCGGGCGACTGCGGGCGGGACAGACGCGGGCAGCTTCGCGAACGGCGGGTTCGCCCTCGGCGGCCTGAGGACGCTCGGTGGCGAGACACGGAGCGGAAAGGCGTTCCAGAGGGCGGCGGGTCGGGGATCCCTCGGGCCCGTCTCGGTTCGGGCGGCACCTGGCGCGGCGGCCGTCGTGCACGCGAGCGCTGCGAGCACGACGAGCCCGAATCGTCGTCCCCGTCGCCACCCGTCGCGCATGACGCCCGCTCGCGTGGGCTGATGCCTCGCAGCCGCAGTGCGCACTACACGGAAAGGGTTGCACACGACGCGGCCGGCTCCAAGTGCGGTGCCCTCCACGCGGGGTATGGTCGCGCGGTGATCGCCGACGCGCACGTCGACCTCCTCATGGAGCTCGCGTACCGCGAACGGCGTCTCGGCGAGACGAACGTCTTCGCCGGCACGTGGCTGCCGCTCCTCCAACGCGGCGGCGTGGGGCTCCAGGTCTGCCCGATCTACGTCGACGTTACCGTCCAGCCCGAAGGCTCGCTCCGCGAGGCGCTGTCGATGGTCGCGTCGTTCCACCGGGCGATCGCCGAGAACGCCGATCGCGTCGTGCACGTGACGACCGCCGCGGATCTCGACGCAGTCGAGTCCGGCGAGCGGATCGGGCTGATGCTCTCGCTCGAGGGCGTGGAGTGCTTCGGCGTCGAGACGTGGCCCGCGGAAGTCTTCCATCGGCTCGGCGTGCGCATGGCCGGGTTGACCTGGAACCGACGGAACGCGTTCTCCGACGGCGCCGCCGAGGAGGGTGGCGGCCTTTCCCGCCTCGGTCGCGAGCTCGTCGAGCGTCTCGTGGCGCTCGGCGTGATCATCGACCTGGCGCACGCGTCGCGCGGCGCCTACGAGGAGCTGCTCGAGCGGGCGGCCGGTGCGCCTGTCATCTGCTCCCACGGAGGGTGCCGGAGCGTGTACGACACGCCGCGGAACCTGGACGACGACCAGCTCCGCGCACTCGCCAAGGCGGGCGGCCTGTTCGGGCTGATGCTGCATCCCTTCGCGACCGGGATCGAGCGGCGCACACTCGACGGCGTCGTCGACCAGCTCGAGCACGCGGTGTCCGTGATGGGCCTCGAGCGCGTCTGCCTGGGAGGAGACTTCACCCGCAGGCTCTGGGAGGCGATGCCGCCCCCGCCCGAGCCGAAGGACGGCCTCGCGCCGGCCGGCTCGAAGCCCGGGATGGGCATCGAAGGCCTGGTCGGACCGGAGGATTACCCCGCGCTGGTGGAGGCGCTCTCGCGGCGCGGCTGGAACGACCAGGAGGTTGCCGCCGTGACCAGCGACAACCTCCTTCGCTTCTTGCGGGCTTCGCTCTAGCCCTCGGCGGGCGGGATCGGATGGTTGGACAGGATCAGCTCGTCCGGGTCCACCGCCGCCTTGATCTCACGGAGCCGGCGGTACGTCTCGGCCCCGTAGAAGATCGCCGGGTCGGCCTTCTCTTCCTCGAAGTTGAGGTACGTCGTCTCCGAGCGGTGCGGCCCGAGCGCGGCGTCGACGCGGTGGAGGCTCTCGCGCGTTGCCGCCGCCGAGCCCTCGTTGTCCGCCATGCCGACGCCGAAGGTGAGGAACGCGCCGCGGAACCGGTCGGTCGCACCATGGCCTTCACCGCCCCGGCCGAGCGCACCGCCCATGTGCCGCACCTCGATCGAGATGAGGTTCGAGCCGGAGCCCGGACCGGCCGCCGTCACGAGGTCGTCGATCGCCAGCTTCGGCAGATCCTCGAGCAGATAGCCCTCACCGGCGTAGGGCAGCGGGTCGGGAGGATCCATGTGCATCTCGCTGAGCGCCACGGGCGGCACCATCGCGATCGTGTCGATCTCCGGCCCGAGCGCGCGCAGCGGCGCCATGATCTCCGCTCCGTCCTGCTCGGTCCCGAGGAAGTACGCGTGCACGATCGCGAACGATCTGCCTCGCATGGGCCCCGGGACGAGCTCGAGGTCGGGGAACTGCATGATCCTGCCGACCGACGTCACCTCGTCCGGCACCGTGTCCGTCCATTCGCGCCACGCGTGAAGCACTTCGGCCGAGCGCTCCCACGGGAAGAACAGCGCTCCCGCGTAGACCTCCGGGATCGGGAACATCCGGAACTCCAGCGCGGTGACGACCCCAAAGCTGCCGCCCCCGCCCCGCAGTGCCCAGAACAGCTCCGGCTCGTGCTGGTGGTCGACGCGGCGCAGACGCCCGTCGGCGGTGACCAGCTCGATCGCCGTGATGCTGTTCGTGAACAGGCCGAGCTTGCGGCCGTACCAGCCGACGCCGCCGCCGAGCCCGTACCCGGCGATGGAGACGTCCGGCGTCGAGCCGTGGAGCACGGCGAGGCCGAGCTCGGAGGCACGCGGCACGACCTTCTCCCACTTCACGCCGGCGCCGACGCGGGCGCGGAGCCGTTCGGCGTCCAGCTCGACCGTGTCGAGGCGATCGGTCTTGAGCAGCACGACGTCGTCCAGCGACTCGATCGGGCTTGCGTTGTGGCCGGTGCGCTGGGGCGCGACGCGGAGCCCGTTGGCCGCGGCGTAGCGGACGACCTCCTGGACGTCCCGGGCGTCGGCGGGGAACGCGACCGCGGCCGGGCGCTGGTCGACGGTGAGGTTATACGCCTCCCGGGCGTCGTCCCACGACGGGTGGTCCGGGAAGACGACCGAGCCTGCCAGGCTCTCGGTGAGCGAGGCCAGGCCGTACGGTCTCTCGACGATGGTCATGACGATGGCTCCTTCGTTCAGTGGTGTGTGTGGATGGGCGGCGCGAGGTCAGACGCCGAGTGCGGGCGGGGCCTCCGGTGCCTCGGGCACGTAGGTCGGCCCGTAGCCGAGAACGCGTCCGAGCGGAGCGCCGAGCGCGAGTCCGAGTCGCTGGAGCCGCGCCGGCGGGAACGGCAGCTGCACGTCGCCGAAGTGGTGCCGGGCGATCACCGCGAGCCGCAGGGGGTTCGGCATGCCCTTCCTGTTCACCTTGCCGTCCGCGGCGAGCGAGAACATCGTCTCGATCAGCTGCTCGAAGCCGAGCGCGGGCGTCACCTCGCAGACGAAGTGCGCGGTGTCGTCGCCGACGTTGCGGAACCGGTGCGGCGTGCCCGCCGGCACGGTGACCCGGTCGCCGGCGCCCGCAACGAGCTTCCGCTTGCCGAGCCGGAACTCGAGCGTGCCCGCGAGCACCTCGAACCGCTCCTCCTGAGCGGGATGGACGTGCGCCGCGGCGACCGCGCCGTCCGGCTCGACGAACGCCTCGACGACGACCCGCTCGCCGTTCGAGTCCGCTGACGTCGTCCGGAAGACGAGCGTCTCGCCGGTGACGGGGTTCGTGAGCGACTGGCCGGTGGTGATCATCGTTGCCTCCTGTGATCCGGTTGACGCGACCACCATCGGCGACCCCGCTTACGATCCACTAAAGGTCTGCTTAAGGCGGGAAGGGGCATCGTTGGAGTTCCGTTTGCTGGGGCCGCTCGAGGTGGTCGGGGACGACGGCGCGGCGGTTGCGCTCGGCGGGCGTCGGCCGCGTGCGCTGCTGACGCAGCTGCTGCTGCACGCGAACAGTCCCGTCCCGAGCGATCGGCTCATCGACGCGGTCTGGGGCGAGGAGCCTCCGGCCGGCGCGCATGCGGCGCTTCAGGTCCACGTCCACGCTCTGCGAAAGGCGCTCGGCGCGGATCGGATCTTCACGCGCCCGCCCGGCTACCTCGTGCGCGTCGAGCCCGGAGAGCTCGACGTCGAGCGCTTCGAGCGGCACCTCGCCGACACCCAGCCCCGCGAGGCGCTAGCGCTGTGGCGCGGCCCAGCGCTTGCCGACTTCGCAGACGAGCCGTTCGCCCGCCCGGACGCAGCCCGGCTGGAGGATGCTCGACTGGGAGCGCACGAGGCGCGGATCGAGGCGGAGCTCGCAGCCGGGCGTCACGTGGAGGTCGCCGCAGAGCTCCGGGGACTCGTCACGACCCATCCGTATCGCGAGCGACTCCACGCCCAGCGGATGCTCGCGCTGTACCGATCGGGTCGGCAGGCAGACGCGCTCGACGCGTACCGCGACGCGCGGCGCGCGCTCGACGAGCTGGGCCTGGAGCCGTCCGGCGAGCTCCGGTCGCTCGAGCAGCGCATCCTCCAGCAGGACCCGTCGCTGGACGCCGTCCCTCGCATGACTGCCCCGTGGATGCAGCGGGCGGCGCTGCCGGCGGAGCCGACGCCGCTCGTCGGCCGCCAGCTGGAGGTGGCTGCGGTCGCAAGCCTTCTCGGACGACCCGACACCCGCCTCGTGACCCTCATCGGTGCCGGCGGAACGGGCAAGACCCGGCTCGCGAACGCCGCTGCGCGTGCCGTCGCCGGCGACGGCACCCGCGTCGCCTTCGTCGACCTGTCGGCGGTCACCGACCCGTCGCTCGTCCTCCCCACCGCGGCCCACATGCTCGGCGCCGAGGAGGGAACCGGCGAAACCGCCGTCGACACGGTTGTCGAGGCGCTCGGGAGGGGTCCCGCGCTCCTCGTCCTCGACAACTTCGAGCAGGTGCTCGACGCGGCGCCGTCGGTCGCCGCCCTGCTCACGGCCACGTCAGGGCTGAGTCTGCTCGTGACGAGCCGAGCTCCACTGCGGATCGCCTCGGAGCGCGTCTACCCCGTGTCGCCGCTGCCGGTGCCGCAGCAGGGTGCGCGGACGGCAGAGTCGATGCAGGACGTTCCGGCGGTTCGCCTCTACGTCGAACGGGCACGCGCGACGTTCCCCCAGTTCGCGCTCACCGACGACAACGCCGAAGCGGTCGGTCGCATCTGCCGCGGGCTCGACGGGCTTCCGCTCGCGCTCGAGCTCGCCGCGGCGCGCGTGAGAACGCTCGGGCCAGAAGGAACGGCCGCGCGCCTCGGCGAGCGCCTCTCGCTCCTCTCACGCGGCGCCCGCGACCTGCCGGAGCGTCAGCGCTCGTTGAGAGCGACGCTGGACTGGAGCGTCCAGCTGCTCGACGGGCCGGCGCAGCGCCTGCTCGCGACGCTCGCCGTCTTCAGCGGCGGTGCTTCGCTCGAGGCGATCGAGGCCGTCTGGGACGGGGACGATGCGGCGGCGTCGCTCGACGACCTTCTCGACGCCGCGCTCGTGACACATGGCTCGGCACCCGACGGCACACGTCGTTTCGGGATGCTCGATACCGTCCGGGAGTACGCGCTCGAGCTTCTCGCAGGTCACGGCGAGGAGGTCGCCGTACGCGATCGGCACCTGGACTGGTGCCTGCGGCTCGTGGAGGGCGAGGGCCTGTACTGGCAACGCGTCGTCGATGCTCCGTGGCTCGATCAGATCGAGCTCGAGCACGACAACATGCGGGCTGCCCTGGCCCACGCGCGCTCGACCGAGGACATCGAGCGCGAGCTCCGGCTGGCGACCGCGCTGCGGTACTTCTGGCGCGTACGGGGCTACGTCGAGGAGGGCCGCCGGCGGCTCGACGAGGTGCTCGCGATGTCTGCGGGCGTGGATCCCGCTCTCCGCGCCCGCATCCTCAGCGAGGCGGGTGTGATGTCGTTCACCGCCGGGGACTACGCGCGCTCGAAGGCCCTGTGGCAGGAGGCGCTGCCGTTGATCGAGTCGCTCGGCGACGAGCGCGAGATCGGGCGCGCGCTCGCCGAGCTCGGGGCATGCCACCACGCGCAGGGCGACCTGTCCGGTGCGACGAGCTACTACGAGGCGTCGAACGAGGCGCTCGGGCGCGCCGGCGACACGCAGTCGCAGAGCGTCATCTTGAGCAACCTCGCGTCCGTCTACCACGGTCTCGGAGAGCTCGATCGGGCGCTCGAGACGTCGCACGATGCGCTCCGCGTCGCCGAGGAGCTCGACGACGCGGACGGCATCGCGTTCACGAGCCTGAACATCGGCGAGATCGAGTTCGACAGCGGGCGGCTCGATGCCGCCGCGCGCAGCCTCGAGGTGGCTCTGGACGGCGCAATACGGCTGGGTCATCGCGAGATCACCGCATACGCGATCGGCGTAACGGCGCGGCTCGCGCTCGCCATCGGGCGTCTCGAGGACGCGGGAACGCTGTCCGGCGCGTTCCTCGAGCAGTTCCGGGCGATGGGCACCACCCCGCAACCCGAGAACGCGCTCCGGAACGAGGAGCTCGGCGCGACGCTCGCCCCCTCGATCGACCTCGAGACCGCCCTCGAGCGCGGCACGTCGCTGACGGCCGACGAGGCGACGTCGCTCGCGCGCGCGGTCCTCGCCGCCGCGGTCCCCTCTCGGTCAGAGCACGACGGCTGAGCGCTCGCCGGCGGCACGGTAGAGCGCGTCGATCACGCGGGCCTGTTGCACGGCGTCCGCGCGGCCGAGCAGCGGGTACCCGTGACCCTGCACCGCGTCCGCGAGGTTCTCGAGCTCCTGGGTGTACGCGTTCGCCTCCTCGACGGGCACGACCTGGGACGAGCCGTCCCGCTCGAGCACGAGGTCGCCGCCCCAATCGACGCGCCACGGCGCGAACGCGCGCAGGACGCCCTCGTCGCCGACGACGCCGAGGTACTGGCGCTGCGGCGCCTGGAACGAGGCCTCGATCTGCCCGACGACGTCGTTCGGGAACCGCAGCGTGCCGTACAGGGCCATGTCGACGCCGGTCTCCCCCACGACCTGCTCGGCGAGCACGCTGCGGGGCTCGCCCGCGACGATCCGCGAGCCGCTCACGCAGTAGCAGCCGACGTCCATCAGCGCGCCGCCGTCGAGCTCGGGGATCGCCCGGACGTTCGTCAGGTCGTCGAGCGGGAAGGAGAACACGGCCAGGACCGACCGGACGCGACCGACGGCCCCCTCGCTCACGAGACGCTCGATCGTCTTCGTCTGCGGATGGTGGCGGTACATGAACGCCTCCATGAGGATGAGCCTCGCCGCCTCGGCGGCGTCGTACGCCTCCGCGGCCTCTGCGGGGTGACGCGTGTACGGCTTCTCGCAGAGGACGTGCTTGCCCGCCGCGAGCGCGCGCATCGCCCACTCGTGGTGCATGCCGTTCGGCAGCGAGACGTAGACGGCATCGACCTCGGGGTCGTCGAGGAGCGCCTCGTAGGAGCCGTGCGCCTTCGGGATCCCGTGCTCGCTCGCATACGCCTGCGCGTGCGCGCCGTCGCGGCTCCCCACCGCGACGACCTCGACGCGGCCCGTCCGGGCGGCTCCTGCGAGGATCTGGCGGTTGATGTTGGCGGTCGACAGCAGGCCGAGGCGCATGGCGGTCATCCGGTGACTCCCTTCGTCGCGGGGTACAGGGAACGAAAGCGCGGGTACAGCGCAGCGTAGGTATCGACCCACCGCTGGTCGGGCAGGGTGGGCTCCTCGGTGCGGACGCATCGCGCGACCGCCTCGTGCGGGTCGCGGAAGACGCCGCCCGCGATGCCGCCGAGCAGCGCCGCGCCGAACGCCGAGCCCTCGGACGACGGCATCGGCTCCAGCGGCATGTCGAGCACCGACGCGACGATCCGGCGCCACAGCGCCGACCGCGAGCCTCCGCCCGAGACACGCGCCACGCTCGCGTCGACGCCGAGGTCGCGCAGGAGCTCGAGCGAGTCGCGGAGGCCGAACGCGACGCCTTCGAGCACGGCCCGAACGAGCGCGCCGCGGTCGTGACGCAGCTCGAGCCCGACGAACGCAGCGCGAGCGTCGGGGTCGGGGTACGGCGTCCGCTCGCCGGCGAGATAGGGGGCGAAGAGCAGCCCCTCCGTGCCCGCGGGCCAGCCCTCGGCCTCCGCGACGAGCTTCTCGAAGGGGGCATCGGGGCCGGCGACTTCCTGGAGCCACTGGAGTGACCCTGCCGCGGACAGCATCACCCCCATCGCCTGCCAGGTGGCCGGCACTGCGTGGCAGAAGGCGTGCACGCGCGCCTCGGGGTCGTGGGCGTAGGAGGGAAGCGCGGCGAGGACGACGCCGGACGTGCCGAGCACGACCGACACGGGCCCAGGCCCAGTCACTCCGACTCCGAGCGCCGCGGCGGGCTGGTCGCCGGCGCCGGCCGCCACGGGAGGCGCTTGCAACAGACTGTTGCAAGCGCCTGCCAGGTCGGGCGACTCGAGCACGGGCGGGAGCCATTCGCGCGGGATCTCGAGGGCGTCGAGGACGTCGGCGCTCCAGTCGCGGCCCGCGACGTCGAGCAGGAGCGTCCCCGAGGCGTCGGAGGCGTCGATCGCCCACTCGCCCGTCAGCCGGAGGCGGACGTAGTCCTTCGGGAGCACGATCCGCGCGATGCGGGCCCAGGCCTCCGGCTCGTGCCGCCGCAGCCAGAGGAGCTTCGGCGCGGTGAATCCCGTCAGCGCGCGGTTGCCGGTCAACGCGATCAGCTGCTCGAGGCCGACACGCTCCTCGATCTCGACGCACTCGGCGGCCGTGCGCTGGTCGTTCCAGAGGATCGCGGGCCGGATCACGTCGCCGGCGGCGTCGAGCACGACGAGCCCGTGCATCTGGCCGGACAGCCCGATCCCGGCCACCTCGCGTCCGTCGGACACCTCGGCCAGCGCCGCCTGCGCCGCGGCCCACCAGGCCTTCGGGTCCTGCTCCGACCACCCCGCTCGAGGAGTCGACAGCGCGTATCCGTACGACGCCGTCGCGACCGCGTCGCCGTCGGGCGAGATGGCCACGGCCTTCACGCCGGTCGTTCCGACGTCGAGCCCGACTAGCGTGGGGGAACCCATGGTTCCCCCACGAGCCCCCTCCTTCTGGCTCGCGCACAGATCACCCGTCTGTTGGCCTCCCGGCCGGCGAAGCCGGCCTCCGGCCGCAAGCCGCGTTGCATGGCAGACGCCGCGTTCACCGTCCGCCGCGATGCCTGCCTATGCACCTAGAGCGGCGTACACGAGCTCGTACGCGCGAACCGCGTCCTTGCGCGACTGCGCCTCGCGCAGCGCGGCGTCGTCGATCCGGCCCGAGACGTCCCAGATGAACCGCCACTGCTTCACGCTCCGCGCGACGGCCGCGACGGCGTCCTCGGTGTACGGGTAGAGGTCGAAGCCGAGCCGCTCGCCGCTCTCGCCGTAGCGCGCGCGCCGGAGCTCGACCGCAAGCTCGAGCGTCTCCATGAAGGCCGTCGCGCCGACCATGTTGTCGTCGTCGAACGTGCCCCAGCCGGAATTCGCGTGCTGGTGGCCGAGGAGACCCTCCGCGGCGAGCATCGCCGCGTACTCGCCGAGGCTCTCGCCGTTCATGAGCAGGTGCTGCCAGTCCATGTTGACCTGGACGTTCGTGATCCCCTGCTCGCGCAGCTTGTGGATCACATGAAGGGTCATCCCGATGTTCCGCATCAGGATCTTCATCGCCGGCTCGGAGTTCTTGTGCTCCAGGAAGAGCTTGACGCCGTGCTTCGCGCAGACCTCCGCCGCCTCGGCGATGCCCTCGAGGAACCACTCCCACGACTCGGCGTACGGCGTCTGGAACGGGTAGTTGTAGCCCTCGATCCCCGGCCAGCAGACCATGTTCGCGCCAACCGTCCCGGCGAGCTCCGCGGTCTCGCGCGTCACCCGTCGCGCCTCCGCTCGCGTCGCGGGATCCGGGGAGACGAGCCCACCGCGGCCGAAGCGCGGGTCGAGGTGGAGCCCCGTGCAGACGGTGTAGATGCCGTGCCCGTCGAGCGCCTCGCGCACCGCGTCGAGGTTCTCCGGGCTCAGCTCGCCGGGGTAGTGGAACTCGTAGTCGTCGATCAGCTCGTCGAGCCCCTCGACCGCACGCCGCACGCGCTGGACCGTCGTCTCGCCCTCGTGCTCCGGCTGATACCCGCCCGGGACGAAGCGCGTCACCATCGGCCCGAGGGCCCAGATCCCGAGGCTCGTCTTCACGGGAGCCTCAGAGCCCGGCAGCTGCCAGCCGGCGACGGGAGACGGTGTCGAGCGTCACGGCGGCGAGCAGGATCAGGCCGGTGACCATGTACTTGATCGCCGAGCTGTAGCCGAGCAGGTCGATCCCGTTGGCGACCGTGGAGATCACGAGCGCGCCCATCAGCGCGCTGATCACCCGACCGCGGCCGCCGAAGAGGCTTGTGCCCCCGATCACGGCCGCGGAGATCGCGTCGAGGAGCAACGTGCCGCCGCCCGCCGCCGTGTCCACCGAGTTCAGGCGCGCAGCGAAGATCACCCCACCCAACCCGGCCATCAGCCCGGAGATCATGAACACGAAGATGCGGATGCGCTTCACGTTGATGCCCGCGCGTCGGGCGGCCTCCGCGTTCCCGCCCACCGCGTACACATGGCGGCCGAACGTCGTTCGTTCCGCCACGTAGGTCCAGAACACCAGGAAGACGATCACGAGCAGGAAGGCGAGTGGGAACCCGCGCTCCCTGTTCGCCCAGACGACCGCACCGAAGATCGCGATCACGAAGAGCGCGAGCTTGGCCGCGACCAGCACGAGGTTGTCGGTCTGGATGCCATGGCGCCGCCGGCTGACGACGCCTGCGAGCGTGCCGCCCGCGAACAGCGCGGTGGCGCCGGCGGCGATCAGGAGACCGTCCCGGTCGGAGAAGAAGTAGTTCGCGACGTTGTTGATCGTCGCGTCCTCGATCAGGACCACCCCGGCGCCGCCGATCACCTGCAGGATCACGCCTTGCCACAGCAGGAGGCCCGCCAGCGTGACGACGAAGGACGGGATGCCGACGATCGCGACGAACGAGCCCTGCACCCCTCCGATCAGCGCGGTGACGCCGACGGCGATCGCGATCGCGATCACGCCCTTCACCTGCCAGCTTCCGTCGGGGATCTGGAGCTCGGCGACGATCACGCCGGCGATGCCCGAGACGAAGCCGATCGAGAGGTCGATCTCGCCGAGGAGGAGGACGAAGACGACACCGATCGCGATGGTCGTCACGCCCGCCATCTGGGTCATGAGGTTCGTGAAGTTCCCGGCGCTCAGGTAGTTCTCGTTCTTCGAGTAGAAGAAGAGGACGATCCCGATCAGGCCGAGGATGATCGGCAGCGTCCCGACGTCGCCGGCCTTGAGCGCCTCGAACCGGCCGCGGACGATCGTGCCGAGGTCGTTGCTCGGCGGAACGGCGTCGACCGCTCGCGCGTCCGCGGTCGTCACGCCGTCTCCGGCTTCGCGGTGATCCCGGAGACCTTCGTCGCGACGCCGGCGGTGATCGCGTGGACGACCTCTTCCTGCGTGACGTCGCGACGGCTGTAGACGCCGACGTTGCGGCCCAGCCGCAGCACGGTGATCCGGTCGGCGACCTCGAAGATGTCGTGGAGGTTGTGGGAGATCAGCACGACGGCGAGCCCCTGCTCGGCGAGCCGGCTGACGAGCGCCAGAACCTGCTCCGTCTGCGCAACGCCGAGCGCAGCCGTCGGCTCGTCGAGGATCACGACGCGCGAGTTCCACATCACCGCGCGGCCGATCGCGACGGATTGTCGCTGGCCGCCCGACAGGCTCGCGACCTGCTGGCGGATCGACTTGATGGTCGTCACGCGGAGGCTTCTCAGGGTCTCCGCGGTGCGCTGCTCCATCGGCGCCTCGCGAAGACGCTGCAGCCGGTCGTGAGTCTCTCTGCCGAGGTACATGTTCTGGACGACGTCGAGGTTGTCGCAGAGGGCGAGATCCTGGTAGACGACCTCGATCCCGAGCTTGGCGGCGTCCTTCGGGCCGTGGATCGACACCTGCTGGCCGTCGAAGAAGGTCTCGCCGGCGTCGATCGGGTAGATGCCCGCGATGCACTTGATCAAGGTCGACTTGCCGGCGCCGTTGTCGCCGACGAGCGCCATCACCTCGCCCGAGCGGACCTCGAAGTCGACGTCGGTCAGCGCGTCGACGGAGCCGAAGCTCTTGCGGATGCCGCGCGCCTCGAGCGTCGGCGTCCCGGAGGCCGTCTGCGTGGGTGTGGACTCGGCGGCGGCGGTCATGGTCTGGTGTGATCGAGGGCGCCGCGGTGGACGCCCTCGACCGGTCTACCTCGGTACTACTTGCAGAACTTCGCGAACTCTCCGCGGCAGACCTCGCTCTTCTTGAGGTAGCCGTTGAAGAGCTGCTTGTAGTTCGCCTTCGTGATCGACACGGGCGGGATGATGAAGGCCGGCAGGTTCTTCGAGCCGTTCTTCACGGTTCCCGTCGTCTTCGGCTTGTTGCCTGCCGCGAGGGCGATCGCAGCCTCCGCCGAGCGTGTGGCGAGGATCCGCGTGTCCTTCCACACGGTCATCGTCTGCCAGCCGGAGATGATGTTCTGCACCCCTGCGGCGGTGGCGTCCTGCCCCGACAGCGGGATCGGCTGCAGCTTCTTCGCCTTCAGAGCCGTCACGACGGCGTTGGCGAGCCCGTCGTTCGCGGCCGCCACGGCGTCGATCTTGTTCCCCGTCTGGACGAGCATCTGCTCGAAGATCGTCCGCGCCTTCTGGTTGTCCCAGCCGGGCACGAACTGGTCAGGGCCCTTCTTGAACGTGCCGTTCGCGTACAGCGGCTTCAAGATCGAGTCGTACCCGCCCTTGAACAGGAACGAGTTGTTGTCGGTCTCGCCGCCGTTCAGCTCCGCCACGACGGGCTTCTGGCCGTACTTCCCGTTGGCCTTCAAGCCAGCGACGACGCCCTTGCCTTGCAGGACGCCCACCGCCTTGCCGTCGAAGGAGATGTAGATCGACGCGGGCGAGCCCTTGCCGACCTGCCGGTCGTACTCGATCACCTTCGCGCCCTTCGCCACGGCCGCCTTCTCGATCGCGAGCGACGAGCCCGCGTCGAGGGAGACGAGGATGACGACCTTCGCACCGTTGGCGAGGCACTGATCGGCCTGCGAGCGCTGCTTCTGGGCGTCACCGTCGGCGTTGGTGATCACGTAGGAGACTTTTGCCTTCTTGAACGCTGCGACGAGCGCCGGCCGGTCCTGGGTCTCCCACCGCACCGACGTCTTCGGGTCGGGCAGCAGGACGCAGATGTCTGCCGTCGCCGTCGCTTGCGCGCTCTTGCCCGCCGCCCCGCCGACCGTGATGCCCACGGCCAGCCCGGCGAGCAGAAGCGCGACGATGAACCTCTTCACTCGTGCCCTCCTTTGTTCCAGTGCCTCCAGCGCGAGACGGTACCCCGTCACGCGCATCCGTTCAAACACGTCCCCTCCGGAACCGCTCAGCGACGCCCGATCGCCACCTCCCTTCCGCGCCTGGCGCGGCCGGGCGCGGTCGACGTCGTCATGTCCTCGTTGTCCTCTCCCACGGCCCACGGCGCGTCGAGCACGCGCCGCAGGGACAGCGCCGCGGCGCCCCGTACGGCCGCCCCCTCGCCGAACGCCGACGGCAGCACCGCGAACGAGCCGGACCGCGCTGCGAGCGAGCGCTCCTCCAAGGTCGCGCACACCTCCTCGACGAGCCACGGTGACAGCGGACCGAAGCAGCCGCCGAGCACGACGGCCTGCAGGTCGAGGACGTTGAAGGTCGAGGCGAGCGCGATCCCGAGCGCGCGGCCGGCGTCCTGCAACGCGCCCAGAACCTGCGGCGACCCCGCCTCGGCCCGGCGGACCAGCTCGCTCGTCACGCCGCGGGTGCGTCCGGTGGTCGGCTCGATGCCCGCGGCGCGGGCGATCGCCTCCTGGCCCGCGACGGTCTCGACGCAGCCGCGGCTGCCGCAGGCGCAGAGACGACCGTCGGCGTCCACCGTCACGTGGCCGAACTCGCCGCCGAAGCCGTGCGACCCGCGGAACAGGCGTCCGCCGAGGACGACGCCGCCTCCGACACCGACCTCGCCGAACACGTACACGAAGTCGTCGATCCCGACCGCAGCGCCGGTCCAGTGCTCGGCCAGGGCCGCGAGGTTCGACTCGTTCTCGACGTGCACCGGCAGACCGAGGCGCGCCTCGAGCTCCGAGGCGACCGGTACACCTTCCCAGCCCAGGTTCGGAGCGAAGACCACCGTGCCGGACGACTCCTCGACGAGGCCCGGCACCGCGACGGAGATGCCGCTCGTCCGGAGCCCCTCCCGCGCGGCCGCGTCGAGCGCCGCCCGCGCCGCCTGCGCGAGGCGGTCGAGGATTGGGGCCGGCGCCGAGCCGCGGTTGTCACGGTACGCCCGCCGCTCGTAGCGGACGGCGCCCTGCAAATCTTCGACCGAGACCGCCACGTAGTCGACATTGACCTCGAGGCCGACCCCGACGATCACGTCGGCGAGCTCGAGCGCGACACCGGGCCTGCCGACACCGCGCGGTGACGTCACCTCGCCCGTCTCGCGGAGCAGGTCGAGGTCGATCAGCTCCGTGACGAGGCTCGACACCGTCCCGCGCGTGAGGCCCGTCTCGGTTGCGATCTGAGCGCGCGAGCACGATCCCGCGGCGGCCACGTGACGCAGGACGACGCCGAGGTTGGCGCGCCGGACCGTGGACTGATCGGCCGGCAGTGCCGCCCCGTGGTCGAACGTCATCGGTCGGCCGGGGCGCACGGAAGGGATGGGGGAAGCGTCATCGTCGCCGCTGTTTGTTCGGAAGGCGGACAAACTAAGCGACGGCCACGATCGTGTCAAACGTCAGTGGGCTTCACCGGGCGAGCAGGCTCGCCCCGATCGCGCCGCCCATGTCGCCGAGCTCGGCCAGGGCGTACTCCGGTGGCGGCCGGAAGAACGTGTGGGGCCGCGCGGCCCTCTCGATGCGGTCGACCCACGGCCGTCCAAGGCGCTCGCCAAGGCCGCCCCCGATGACCACGCGCTCGACGTCGAGCAGCGTGACCGCCGATCCGATCGCGATGCCGAGGGCCTCGACGGCCTCGTTCAGGAGCCGGGTCGCGACCGCATCGCCCTCCTCGAGAGCGCGGATCCAGATGCCGCTGGTCAGCGAGTCGCGGCCGCGCCGCTCCATGAGCTCGAACAGGACGGTCTTGCGCTTGCGCGACTCGCGGCGTGCCCGCTCCTCGAGCGAGGCTCGCCCCGCATACGCCTCCATGCAGCCCCGGAGGCCGCAGTTGCAGCGACGTCCGCGGGGCTTGACGCACATGTGCCCGATCTCGCCGGCGGAACCGCGCCCGACGACGATGCGCCCGTCGAGGACGAGCCCACCGCCGACGCCCGTCCCCCAGAACACTCCCAGGAACGACCGCACTCCGCGACCGGCGCCGAAGCGCCGCTCGGCTTCCGAGGCAACGCTCACGTCGTTGCCGAGCGCCACCTTGACGCCGAGCCGCTTCGCCACGACGGGCGCGAGCGGGAACGGCTCGTCGAAGCCGCTGATGTTCGGCGCCCGGAGGACGACGCCGTCGCCGGCGCGGATGCTGCCCGGCGCGCCGATGCCGACGCCGACCAACTCCCGCACGCGCACGCCGGCGGAGGTCGCGGCCTCGCCGACCGTGAGCGCGATGTCGTTCGCGACCGCCTCGGGCCCCTCGCGGGGCGTGCTGCGTCGCGCCTCCCCGACGATCTTCCCTCTTCGTCCCGTGACGACGGCCTGGATCTTCGTGCCGCCGAGGTCGACACCGCCGCGGAGCCCTGCCGTCATCCCAGGCGTCGCACCACGTCGTCGAGCGGCTTGCGATTCGCGCGGGTGCTCCACTCCTCGGCCGTGCGGGATTCCGGGTCTCGCAGCTTCTCGGGACGGCCGAAGGTGAGGACGATCACGGGCGACTCGTCCTCGGCGAGGTCGAGCACCGTGCGCGCAGCGTCGCGGTCGGCCAGACCGTTGGGGCAGGACGCGATTCCCTCGTTCCAGGCCGCGAGCAGCATGTTCTGCGCCGCCCGCCCGGCGTCGAACGAGACCGGCCCCTTCCCGGAGACCACGACCGCCACGACGAGGCCGGCGCCCAGCACGTTGGTCGGCTCGTAGACCGTCTTCGCGAGCGCCTCGATGCGCTCACGCGTCTCGGCCAGGACGAACGTCCATGGCTGCCGGTTCGACGCGGAGCCGGCGAGACGACCCGCGTCGAGGATGCGGGCGACGACGTCGCCCGGGAGCGGCTCGGCGTGGTATCGACGTTGGTCGCGACGGCTCGCGATCGCCAGGCGCGTGTCCACGCGCATGCTTCTAACACAAGTAGCCTTGGTGCCCGAATGACCGAGCAGGCCACGGTGAGCCTCCTCCGTTGGCTGCGCCGGCAGCTGCGCCAGCCGACCCCGCAGCGCGAGCACCTCGAGGCTGCCGTGGCGCACGACGACCCGGCCGAGGCGCGACGCCTACTCGACCTGTTCGACTTCACGGAGGCGCAGCGCCGTCACGTCGAAGGGCTGATCGACGAGTGGGAGCGCAGCCGTGTTCGGGGGTGACGGCGCACCCGCGAACGAGGCGGTCGTCCGCCGGATCTTCGACGCCTTCGCCCGGAAGCAGGGCTTCGCGCTCCGGAACCTCTTCGCCGACGACTGCGTGTGGACGGTTCCCGGCGACAGCGCCATGGCCGGCGTCTACCGCGGACGGGAGGCGATCTTCCGGTTCCTCGCGCGCCTCCCGAAGGAGACGGAGGGCACCTACGGCTCCCGGCTGATCGACGTGCTCGCGAGCGAGGATCGCGCCGCGGCGCTCTACCGCGCGTCCGGCGAGCGGCGCGGACGGCGGCTCGACCTCGACCAGCTGCTCCTCTTCCGGCTCGAGAACGCGCTCGTCGTCGACGTGCTCGCGCTGCCGTCCGATCCCGCGACGTTCGACGCGTTCTGGGCCCGATGAGCGCGCCCGCGATCGTCGTCGCGGGCAGGCCCACCCTGCGGATCCGCGGTCGCGCGTATCCGGTCTTCCTCCCCACGCTGCGCGACCCCCGGCTCCACCTCGCGGGCGTGATCGTCACGCTGCAGGTGCTGGGCCAGACGGCGTTCGACTTCAACCTCTCGATCGCCCAGATCCTCGTCTCGCTGGTGACGTCCGCCGCGCTCGAGGTCGCGATCGCCTTCCGGCGGCAGCGGGTGATCATGTGGCCGGCGAGCGCCCTCCTGACGGGCAACGGCGTCGCATTCGTGCTCCGCGTTCCCGGAACCGAGCACGGTGACTGGTGGAGCCTGCACGGCTGGTGGCTGTTCGCCGGCGCGTCGGCGGTCGGGCTCCTCTCGAAGTACGTGATCACGTTCCGCGGACGGCACGTCTTCAACCCCTCGAACCTCGGGCTCGTCGCATGCTTCCTCGCGTTCGGACCGGAGCGCGCCGACCCGCTGCCCTTCTGGTGGGGCCCGCTGTCGGTATGGCTCGTCCTCGCGCTCGTCCTCATCGTGGGCGGGGGGCTGGCGATCCTCACGCGGCTGCACCTGCTCGGGATCGCGGTCGGGTTCTGGGTCACGTTCGCCGTGGCGCTGGGCGTCGTCGCCGCGGCCGGCCACGAGCTGACGGCGGCCTGGCATCTCGGCCCGATCACCGGCTGGGAGCTCTGGCGGGTTCTCGTCACCTCGCCGGAGATCCTCGTCTTCCTGTTCTTCATGATCACCGACCCGAGGACGATCCCCTCCTCCCACGGCGGGCGACGCGTGTATGCGGTCTCGGTCGGCTTTCTCGCCGCGCTCCTCATCGCGCCGTGGACGAGCGAGTTCTCGGCGAAGCTGGCGGTGCTCGGCGCGCTGGCGATCGTCTGCGCTGCCCGTCCCGTCCTGCTCCTCCTCCGGGACCGAGTCGGGATCGCGCGCGCCCGGACGACCGGCCGTGGAGTCCGATACGCGGGGCTGCCGGTCGCCGGCGCAGCGGCGTGCGGGGCGCTCGTGCTGGCGGGCATCCCGGCGCGGCCGGCGGCCGCGGTCGCGGCGCCGCTCGACCAGCGGAGCATTCCGACCGTGTCGATCCTCCGGACGAAGGGGCTCGCGCCGATCGACCGCGCGACCGGCCGGCGGATCGCGAGCGACCTCGTGCTCGACCTCGAGCACGCCGCGGAATCGCTTCGGACGCGCGACCGCGCGCGCGCGAGCGAGGGCGCGACAGGGGCATGGCTGACAGACCTCTGGTCGCGCATCCGCGCCTCGCGCGACGGTACGGTCGAGGTGACGGCGTACAGCGCGGAGCGCCTCGTCCTCCGCCTCGCCCCGGGCGGCGGGCAGTCGCCGCCGATCGTCGTCGCCAGGCTCACCGGGACGAGCCAGAAGACGACCTACGGACGGCTCCCGTCCGACATCGTGCAGCGCGACGAGCCGCGCCCGACCGTGAGGACGTTCGAGCTCGCGCTCACCGGGAACCGCTACCTCGTGCAGGAGCTCCGCGGCGCGCCGGCTGCGCCGCCCACGGGGATGCCCGCGGTCCGCGCGTCGTTCACGCTCACCGACGTGGCCGCCATGGTCGGCCTCGACTTCCGGCACCAGGCGTTCGCGCTCGGAGTCGGGAACGACGAGACGGCGATGATGGGCGGCGGGCTCTGCTGGCTCGACTACGACGGGGACGGTTGGCTCGACCTCTACCTTGTCAACAGCTACGCCGACGCGGACACGGCGACGTGGTACGAGCGCGGCGGGCTGCCCCAAAGCCGCCTCTACCGGAACGTGCGAGGCAGGTTCGAAGACGTCACTGCTTCCAGCGGCGCGGGTCTCCGCGTTCGCGGCAGCGGCTGCGTGGCCGGCGATCTCGACGGGAACGGGACGACGGACCTGTTCGTCACCACTGCCGGGTACGACCCGGGCCGGGACGCATACGACGCGCTGCTCTGGAACAACGGCGACGGAACGTTCACCGAGGGCGCGTGGAAGGCCGGCATCCGGGCCCACGGCTGGCACACGGGCGCCGCGGTCGGAGACGTGAACGGCGACGGGCGGATGGACGTGTTCGTCGCGGGCTACACCGACCGCACGCAGCGCATCCCCGGATCGGAGGCCGGGTTCCCGAGCAACTTCCGCGCCGTGCCCGACCTCCTGTACCTCAACCAGGGCGGCAGGAGGTTCCGCGAGGTCGGGAAGGCGGCCGGGCTCGAGCGCTCGCAGCTCGATCACGGCCTCGGCGCGTCGTTCGTCGACGTCGACGGAGACGGTCGCCTCGACCTGTACGTCGCAAACGACCTCGACCCGAACCGCCTGTACCTCAACGTCGCACGGACGCGCGGCCTCGGATTCCGGTTCGTCGAGCGCGCTCGTGCCGAAGGCCTCGACGACCCGAACGCCGGCATGGGCATCGCCCTCGGCGACTACTCAGGCGACGGGCTCGACGACGTCTTCGTCACGAACTCGCGCGGCCAGCTGCACGCGGCCTACCGGAGCCGTGCAGGGCGGCCGTTCGCCGACGCGCGGCCGGCGTTCGTCCGGGCCGTCGGACAGCGGTTCACAGGTTGGGGAGCGACGTGGGCCGACCTCGATCTCGACGGCTCGCTCGAGCTCGTGCTCGCGAACGGCGCCATCCCGGTGCGCGACCTCGAGAAGGACGCCGAGCACGTCCAGATCGTGACGACCGACGGAGGCGCGGTGCGACCGCTCGACGCAGGCTCGATTGCGCCGCGCAACGGACGCGGGCTGGCCGCGGCCGACTACGACAACGACGGCGACGTCGACCTCGCGGTCGCGTCCGTCGGCGGCAGGGTCCAGCTCCTCCGCAACGACGGCGCGTCCGGCCACTGGCTCGAGGTCGGTCTGCGCCGGTTCTCTCCCGGGGCTCGCGTCACCGTCGTGCTGGCGGACGGGAGGAAGCTCGTGCGCGAGGCCCGCGCCGGCAGCAGCTACCTCTCGTCCGAGGATCCGCGTCTCCACTTCGGGCTGGGCGAGGCGACCGACGTCCGCGAGGTCGTCGTGCGGTACCCCGGTGGCGCCGTCAAGCGCATCTTCGGCCCGCCGGCAGATCGCCTGCTCCAGGTCGGCTAGGGTCGGCCGGTGCGGGAGCGATTCGCAGCGGTGCCGACAGCGGCGCTCGTCGACGTGATGGACGAGCTCGGGCACCGCGACCAGACGCTGCCGCCGGAGATCAAGGCTCTGGCTCCGGGGATGCGTCTCGCCGGGCAGGCGTTCACCGTGGAGGGGCGCCCGTCGGAGCACGGCGACTGGGACACGGCGATTCGCGCGACGCTCGCGATGCTGGGTGCCGTGCTGCCCGGGCACGTGGCGGTGTACCAGTGCCACCACGACCGCTCGGCGCACTTCGGCGAGCTGTCCGCGACCTCGCTCGCATCACGCGGCGTGGCGGGATGCGTGATCGACGGCGGCTGCCGCGACGTTCGCCTGATCGAGGCGCTCGGGTTCCCGGTGTTCACGCGGTTCGTGACGCCGGAGGACTCGACGTGGCGGTGGCGGGTGAACGCGACCCAGACGCCGATCGCGATCGGCACCGTACGGGTCGAGGCCGGTGACTGGGTCGTGGGCGACGAGGACGGCGTCGTCGTCGTGCCGACGGCGGTCGCGGCGGACGTGCTGTGCGCAGCCGAGGAGAAGGTCGGCGCCGAGAGCCTCGTCCGCGAGGCCGTCCGCCGGGGAATGACGCCGCTCGAGGCGTTCGACCGCTACCGCGTGTTCTAGGTCCCCCAACCGGGCTCGCGACCGGCGGCGCCGAGGGTCTCGAGCACGACCTCGATCAGGTGGTTCGACGAGAGGACGTGCTCGCGCGCGAGCGTGCGAGCGGCTGCGGCGCTGCCGGCGCCGATCGCCTCGCGGATCGCCCGGTGCTGGAGGTCGTTCTTCGCGTAGAGCTCGTCGAGCTCGGCGCGCGCCTGCCAGACGCGGTCGCCGATGAACGTCCGCCGCGCGCCCTTGGCGATCCGCTCGACGAGCGGGAGGTCGGCGACGCGGTAGATGACGTCGTGGAAGGCGTAGTTCGCCTGCATCCACTCGACGAACAAGGTGGCATCCCTCGGCGCGCCGCTCCGCGCCTGCTCGCGCAGCTCGAGCGTGAGCTCGCCGAACCGCCGCTCGATCGCGTCCAGCTCGGCGAGGTCGTCCGGCGTCATCTTCGGCGTGGCGGCCTCCGTGGCGAGCGCCTCGAGCTCGGCGCGGACGAGGAAGGCCTCTCGGAGCTCCTGCGCGGAGATCGAGCGGACGCGGACGCCCCGGTTCGGCTCGAACGACACGAGGCCCAAGGCGGCGAGACGGCGGAGCGCCTCGCGGACCGGCGTCCGGCTGACCTCGAACCGCTCGGAGAGCGTCTCCTGGCGGAGCACCGTCCCCGGCGGGATCGCGCCGCCGACGATCTCGTCCTCGAGCACGCGCGCGATGTCGTCGGCCTTCGTCGAGAGCGTGGCCACGAGGATGCAGTCTATGACTGCATCCTACATTGACCAATTTTGGATCCAAAATGGTCGCATTGTGGCCTTGACACCCCAGCCAGGCCATATTTAGGATCCAGAAATGGAGTTTCTGGATCCATTGACGCGCCCGTACACCACGCAGGACGTCGAGCGTCTGCGCGGCTCGATCCGCGTTGAGCACACGCTTGCACGCCTGGGCGCCGAGCGACTCCGCACCCTGCTCGCCGAGCGCGAGTGGGTCGCCGCGCTCGGTGCGATGACCGGCGGCCAGGCAGTGCAGATGGTCAAGGCAGGGCTGGACGCGATCTACCTCTCCGGCTGGCAGGTGGCGGCGGACGCGAACCTCGTCGGCGGGACGTACCCGGACCAGAGCCTCTACCCGGCGAATTCGGGCCCGGCGCTCGCGCGGAGGATCTCGAACGCGTTGCAGCGCGCCGACCAGATCGCCCACGCGGAGGGCGACGACTCGACGTACTGGCTCGCGCCGATCGTCGCGGACGCCGAGGCTGGTTTCGGCGGGCCGCTCAACGCGTTCGAGATCATGAAGGCGTACATCGAGGCGGGCGCCGCCGCGGTGCACTTCGAGGACCAGCTCTCGTCCGAGAAGAAGTGCGGCCACCTCGGCGGCAAGGTGCTCGTGCCGACCGGCCAGTTCGTCCGCACCCTCGTCGCGGCGCGGCTCGCGGCCGACGTGCTCGACGTGCCGACGCTGATCGTCGCGCGCACGGACGCACTGTCGGCGTCGCTCTTGACGAGCGACGTGGACGAGCTCGACCAGGCGTTCTGCACCGGTGAGCGCACCGCGGAGGGGTTCTTCCGTGTGCGCGACGGGCTCGACGCCGCGATCGCGCGCGGCCTTGCCTACGCGCCGTACGCCGACCTCGTCTGGTGCGAGACCTCGACGCCCGACCTGGACGAGGCCGAGCGGTTCGCAGCCGCGATCCACGAGCGCTACCCGGGCAAGCTCCTCGCGTACAACTGCTCCCCGTCGTTCAACTGGCGCAAGCATCTGACCGACACGCAGATCGCCGGCTTCCAGCGGGATCTCGCGCGAATGGGCTACCGGTTCCAGTTCATCACCCTCGCCGGCTTCCACGCGCTCAACCTCTCGATGTTCGAGCTCGCGCGCGGCTACCGCGACGACGCGATGAGCGCCTACGTCGAGCTCCAGGAGCGCGAGTTCGCGCTCGAGGCCGACGGCTACACGGCGACCCGCCACCAGCGCGAGGTCGGGGCCGGGTACTTCGATCAGGTGATGCAGGCCGTCTCGAACGGCCTCTCCTCCACCCTCGCCCTGACCGGCTCGACCGAGGAGCAGCAGTTCGCCCGCGAAAGGAGCGCCGCCTGATGACCGCCCTCACACGCGAGAAGCCGCTCGAGCCGGCCGCTCTGCGCCCTGCGCCGACGCGGCCGACGCCGACGATCGTCACGCGGGCCGAGATCGCGGCCTGCACGTGCCCGGAGCACTGCGAGCGCGACCACGAGCACGACTGAGCCTCGCTGCGCGAGGCCCATTCGTGCTAGAGAACGGCTCTGTGCGCGAAGCCGATGTCCTGACGCCTGAAGCTCGCGAGTTTCTCACCGACCTGCAGCGGGAGTTCGGCGAGCGGCGGCGCGACCTGCTCGCGCGCCGAGAGGCGCGGCTCGAGCGCCTCGCGACCGGCGAGCTGCCCGACTTCCTCGCGGAGACGGCCGGCGTCCGCGGGGGTGACTGGCGCGTCGCGCGCTACCCGGACGAGATCGCCGACCGGCGCGTCGAGATCACCGGCCCCGTCGACCGGAAGATGGTGATCAACGCGCTCAACTCGGGCGCGAGGGTCTTCATGGCGGACTTCGAGGACGCGAACTCGCCCACCTGGGCGAACTGCGTCGAGGGCCAGCGGAACCTGACCGACGCGCTCGACCGGACGATCTCGCTCGACACGGGCGAGAAGCGGTACGAGCTCGACGACGAGGTCGCGGTGCTGTTCGTACGCCCGCGTGGCTGGCACCTCGAGGAGCGGCACTTCGAGGTCGACGGCGCGCCGATCTCCGGGTCGCTGTTCGACTTCGGCCTCTACTTCCTCCGCAACCACGGACGGAACGGACGCTATTTCTACCTCCCGAAGCTCGAGTCGCACCACGAGGCGCGGCTCTGGAACGACGTCTTCGTGTGGGCGCAGGACCGGCTCGGCGTGCCGCAGGGAACGATCAAGGCGACCGTCCTGATCGAGACGATCCTCGCGGCGTTCGAGATGGACGAGATCCTGTACGAGCTGCGCGAGCACTCGGCGGGCCTCAACGCAGGACGCTGGGACTACATCTTCAGCGTGATCAAGAAGCTCGGACGCCGCCCCGAGTTCGTCCTGCCCGACCGCGCCGACGTGACGATGGCCGTCCCCTTCATGCGGTCGTACTGCGAGCTCCTCGTGAAGACGTGCCATCGCCGCGGCGCGTTCGCGATGGGCGGGATGGCGGCGTTCATCCCGTCCCGACGCGATCCGGAGGTCAATGCGGTCGCGCTCGCCAGGGTGCGCGAGGACAAGGAGCGCGAGGCGTCGCAGGGCTTCGACGGGACGTGGGTCGCGCACCCGGACCTCGTTCCCGTCGCGATGGCGTGCTTCGACGCCGTCCTCGGCGAGCGGCCGAACCAGATCGACCGGCAGCGCGACGAGGAGATCCGCGCCGCGGATCTCCTAGACGTCGCGTCCACGCCCGGTCAGATCACCGAAGCCGGGCTTCGGAACAACGTCTCCGTCGGCATCCAGTACCTCGCGGCATGGCTCAACGGGTCGGGCGCGGTTGCGATCAACAACCTCATGGAGGACGCGGCGACGGCCGAGATCTCCCGCTCGCAGATCTGGCAGTGGCTCCACCACGGACGCGTCACCGAGGACGACGTCCGCCGCGTCACCGACGAGGAGATGGCATCGCTCGGGGAGGGGTTCGAGGAGGCACGGATGCTCTTCGAGCGGGTCGCCACCGAGCGCGACTACGTCGAGTTCCTCACGCTCCCGGCCTACGACCGGCTCGTCGCCGCCGAGCCGGTGTCGACCTAACCCGCGCCGACGAAGCCCGCGACCGCCCGAGCGGTCTCCTCGGGCGCGTCCCAGAGGACGCTGTGCCCGCCCGGCACCGGGACGCTCGTCAGGTGCGGCAGCCGCGGGACGCGGTTCGGGATCCACGAGCCCTCGCCGATCACGACCAGCGTCGGGCACTGCGGCCAGGGGGGCGCCGGCGCCGCCACCACGCTCCAGGCCGTGACGGCGGCGGCGCGCGAGTAACGCCAGCGGTACCTGCCGTCCTCGCCGCGAGCCAGGTGCTCCTCGGCCTCGCGGACGATCGTCTCGCGCGGCGTCATCAACAACGCGGGGTCGGCATGCCGCGCGTCGATCCCCTCCTCGACGGACTCGAACGAGACGTCCTGGAGCGCGAGCTCGGCGCGCTCGGTGGCGATGTTCGGCTCGATGTGCATCGCCGGGTCGAGGAGCACCGCCCGCTCCACGCGTTCCGGCTGCGCCTGCGCGAGCTCGACGACGAGCCGACCGCCCAGGCTGTGTCCGATCCAGGTCGCCGCGCCGACACCGAGCGCGTCCGCCGTCTCGAGGAGATCCGCGACGTGTGTCTCGGCGCCCCACGGCGCCTCCCACGTCGACTCACCGTGGCCGCGCAGGTCGACTGCGATCACGCGGCATCCGGCCAGCTCGGCGGCCAGCCCGCGGAAGCGGCCGCCGTGGCCCGTCAGGCCGTGTGCGCACACCACGGGCCGGCCTGCCGGATCCCCCCATTCCTGGACGCGGAGCTGCGCCACGGCTTCAGCGGAGCGACGCCCAGGGCTCTTCGGCCGAGACGTCGACAGCCGTGTAGCCATCTTCGCCGTGAGCAGGCGCGAGCACGACCTGCAGCTCGGCAGGCTCGTCGAAGTCGTTGTACGAGCCGTGCACGACGTCGCGGTCGATGTGCACGGAGTCGCCGGGCCCGAGCTCGCGGTGGTCGTCGTCGAGCCACTGCACGATCCGCCCCGACTTCACGATGATCATCTCGTCCTGGTCGGGATGCTTGTGGAATGCGTGGAAGAACCCCGGAGAGAGCAGGACGTCCATCACCACATAGGTGTCACACCCAGTGCTCGTCGGTGCGCCGCGCATGCCCGCGCTGCCCCAGTCGAACGTCGTGGTCTCCACGTCGTCCTTCATTACGAACCGGCTCATGTCGCTCCTTTCACTGGACGGCGATCGCCTTGAAGCGGCGCACGTTCTCGGTCATCGCGGTCTCGGTCGGCAGGCGCTCCATCGACGAGGCGCCGAAGAACCCCACGACGCCCTCGGTGCGTGCGAGGACGTACGCGGCGTCGTCCGGCTCGGCGATCGGCCCGCCGTGGCACAGGACGAGAATGTCAGGATTGACGTCCTTGGCGGCGTCGTGCATCGCCTGGATCAGCGGCACGCAGTCGTCGAGGGACTTGGCCGTCTCCGCGCCGATCGAGCCGCCGGTCGTGAGCCCCATGTGCGGGACGAGCACGTCGGCGCCCGCTTCGGCCATCGCAACGGCCTCCTCGACGCTGAAGACGTACGGCGCGGTGAGCAGGTCCTTCTGCCGAGCGAGGCGGATCATGTCGACCTCGAGCCCGTAGCCCATCCCCGTCTCCTCGAGGTTCTGCCGGAAGGTGCCGTCGAAGAGCCCGACGGTCGGGAAGTTCTGCACGCCGCTGAAGCCGATGCGCCCGAGCTCGTCGAGGAAGACGTCCATCAGGCGGAACGGGTCGGTGCCGCACACGCCGGCGAGGACGGGCGTCTCCGCCACGATCGGCAGCACCTCGCGCGCCATGTCGACGACGATCGCGTTGGCGTCGCCGTACGGGAGGAGGCCCGAAAGGGAGCCGCGACCCGCCATCCGGTAGCGGCCGGAGTTGTAGATGATGATCAGGTCGGCGCCGCCCGCCTCGGCGCACTTCGCAGAGAGCCCGGTGCCGGCCCCCGCGCCGATGATCGGGCTGCCGGCGTCCGCCTGCGCGCGGAGCCGGGCGAGTGCCGCCTCCCTGGTCACGCGCGCTCCGAGAGGAGCTCGTGCAGCCGGTCGGCCATCGCGAGGGCGAACTCCGGGTCGTTGACGTCGAGGTCGAGCTCGTGCACCTCGACCGTCGACGTGTCGATCTCCTCGCGCAGCGTTCCGAACAGCGCCTCGTCCGCCTCGGGATCGTGGAACGGCTGCCCCTCGGTGGCGATCATCGACACGCCGCGCAACGGCACGTACAGCACCGTCGGCCCGGTAGCCGCGTTGAGCTTCCGGGCGACGATCCGTGCGACCTCGCGGCACTCGTCGGGTGTCGTCCGCATCAGCGTGATCGTCGGGTTGTGGACGTACAGGTTTCGCTCGCGGTAGCGGTCGGGCACGGAGTCGAGCGGGCCGAAGTTGACCATGTCGAGCGCACCGAGCGAGACGACCTGCGGGATCCCGGCCGCGCCGGCCGACTCGAGGCGCTGCGGCACGGCGGCAAGGACCCCGCCCGCGACCTGGTCGCAGAACTCCGTCGTCGTGACGTCGAGCGCGCCGACCGCGAACCCGCCTTCGAGGAGCTTCTCCATCGATCCGCCGCCCGCGCCCGTCTGGTGGAACACGAGCACCTCGTACCCGAGCTCCTCGAGCCGCTCGCGGGCCGTCGTCACGGCCGGGGTCGTGACGCCGAACATCGAGGCGACGACGATCGGCCTGTCGTCGCCGAGATCGGGGACCGTCGCCTTCGCCATGCCCGCGAGTGCGCCCGCGGCGTTCGCCATGATCCGCGCCGAGACGCGGTTGACGCCGGCGATGTCGACGACCGAGTACATCATCGTCACGTCGACCGAGCCGACGTAGGGGCTCGTGTCGCCCGAGGCGACCGTGGAGACCATCAGCTTCGGGACCCCGATCGGCAGCTCGCGCATGGCCTGCGTGACGAGCGCGGAGCCACCCGACCCGCCGAGGCCGCCGATCGCGTCGAGCCGGCCCTCGGCATGCAGGCGCGTCACGACCGCTGCCGCGCCTCGCGCCATCGCTGCGATCGCCGCGCCTCGATCGCCGGCGGCCGCCAGGGCGGCGACGTCGGCGCCGCCCGCGCGCGCGACCTCTTCGCGCGTCACGTCGGCCGCGGTGCGGGGCTCGCCGACGACGCCGGCGTCGACGAGGAGGACGTCGACGCCCTGCTCGCGGATGCGCTCCGCGAGGAATGCGTACTCGTCCCCCTTCGTATCCAACGTTCCGACGAGCACGACGGTGGGCATGGCGACCTCCGTTCCTCAGGAAGCGAGCGGCTCGACGCCGAGATACCGGCGCTGCGCCTCGGAGTCGTTCACGAGCGCCTCGGACGTCGTCTCCGCGGCGATGCGCCCGGCAACCATGACGAGCTGCCGCTCCGCGACCGTCGTCGCGACGCCGAGGTTCTGCTCGACGAGGAGGATCGCCATGCCGTCCTCGACGAGCGTCGCGCACGTGCTGATGACCTGCTCGACGATCGTCGGCGCGAGTCCTTCGGAGGGCTCGTCCATGACGAGGAGCTGTGGGTTCGTGAGAAGCGCACGACCTATCGCGAGCATCTGCTGCTCGCCGCCCGAGAGCTGGGTTGCGGAGATGCGCTTCCGCTCCGCGAGGCGCGGGAAGAGCTCGTAGACCGCGGCGGGCGTCCAGCGTCCCGAGCGCGACGTGCGAATCATCTTCAGGTGCTCGTCCGTCGAGAGGGACGGGAACAGGCGCCGACCCTGCGGCACGTACGCGATGCCGGCCTGGGCGATCTTGTACGACGGCCGTCCGAGGAGCTCTGCGCCGGCGAACCGCACCGAGCCGCGCGCGGTCGGCGGGGCGACCCCCATGATCGCGTTGCAGAGCGTGGTCTTGCCCATCCCGTTCCGGCCGATCACCGAGATCGCCTCGACGCCCATGGAGAGCGACACGCCCTCGAGCGCCTGCGCGCCGCCGTAGAACGCGTCGAGCTCCTCGACGTCGAGAAGAGCCGCCTCGCTCATTCGTCGTGCTCCTCGTGGAAGCGGCTCCCGAGGTAGATGTCGTGCACCATCTCGTTCGCGCGGATCTCGGCAGGCGTGCCCTCGACGACCTTGCGGCCGTCGTGCATCATCGTCACGAAGCCGGCGACGGTGAGCGCGACGTCCATGTCGTGCTCGATGAGGATGAGGGTGACGTCGGCGGGAAGAGTCAGCAAGAGCTCCGTGAGGCGTTCGCGCTCGCCGCGCGACAGGCCCGAGGCGGGCTCGTCGAGCATCATCAGCCTCGGCTCGACCGCGCTCGCCATGCCGACCTCGAGCTGACGCTGCTCCCCGTGCGAGAGATCGCGGACGAGCGAATCCGCCTTCGCGCCGAGCCAGACCCGCTCGGCCGCGAGACGGGCGCGCTGACGGTTCTCGCGGTCGCTCTTCGCGGGGACGACCCGCAGGCGCCCTCCGTCGTGTCCGACGAGCGCGAGGAAGATGTTGTCCACGACCGAGAGGCCGGGAAAGAGACGGGTCTTCTGGTACGTGCGCGCGAGCCCGAGCTTCGGACGTACGCGGGCCGGTAGCCCGGTCACGTCCTGGCCCATGACCTCGATCGTGCCCGTCGTCGGGGCGAAGTCCCCCGCGACGAGGTTGAACAGCGTCGTCTTGCCCGCCCCGTTCGGGCCGAGGATCGCCCGGCGCTCGCCGGCGTAGACGTCGAGGTCGACGTCGCGCACCGCGTGCACGCCGCCGAAGCGCCGGCCGATCCCCCGCAGGCGGAGGATCGGCTCGGCGCTGTCGGCTGCGACGTCGGCCATCCCGGCTACTTGATGACCTCGCCGGTGATCGTGCCGTTCTTGACCACCTTGATCTTGCCCTGCCACGGCAGGCTCTTCTTCACGCACGGCGGCTGTGCGCGGCCGGGCGCGGGGCTGGTCTTCTTGAACAGCCCGCCGAACGACTGGTCGACGTTGGGGACGAAGCCGACGACGGACGTGCCGATGCTGCCGTCGGCGTTCTTGACGATCTGCAGCGGATACTGGTCCTGGATCGCCTGGCGGTTCCCGTCGAGCTTCATGACGCCGCCGTTCGACACCTGGTAGGCGGACTTGATCGACCGCGGCAGTGCGGCCTGCAGCGCGGCCCCGACCTGCCCCTTCGACTTCTGCAGGCCCTGCACGAGCGCCCAGGCGCCGTGGTAGTAGTTGGAGACGAAGCCGTCGGCGTAGTTGCCGCCGTTCAGCCCCGGGTAGTGCTTGGCCATGATGGCCTCATAGGCCTTCGCCTGCTTCGTCTTGAGGCCCGGGCCGGTGCCGAAGCCGCCGACGTACGAGCTCACGACCTTCGGCGCGACGACCTTGTCCGCACCGAGGAAGGCGAAGAACAGGTTGCCGATGTGCTGGCTCGGCTTGAGCGCCCCGTAGGCCTGCTCGAACGCCGTCAGGCTTGCCCCGGTGCCGGTGCCGCCGACGACCCAGAAGTACCCGTCGACCGAGCTCGGAGCCGGGAGCTGCTGCACGTAGGACGCGTAGTCCGTCGTGTTCAGCGGCGGGAACACCCGCTTCGTGATCTTGCCGCCGATCGCGCAGAAGTCGGCGATGATGCCGGCCGCGGACGTCCAGCCGAAGCTGTAGTCGTCCATGATGATCGCCGCGTTCCGCCACTTCAGCTTCTTGTACGCGATCTCGCCGATCCCGGCGTTCCACTGGGCGCCGTCACCGAAGTAGCGGAACATGTTCTTCGGTGCGATTTGGAGCGTCGGGTCCTGCGAACCGGCGGTGCCGATGATGAACGTCTTCGTCGGGTGCGCCTTCGCGTAGTTCGCCACGGCGACCGCCTCGTCACCCGAGAGCGGGCCGACCATGACGTCCGCCTTCAACTGCTCCATCAGGCGGCGCGTCTCCTTGATCGCGGTCGGCACCGTGTCGTCGCCGCAGCCGTAGCCGACGATCTTCACGGACGTGCCCGCGACCTTGATCCCGGTCATGCCGGCGGACGGCTTCTTCGCATCCTTCGGCTTGCCGCCGGCCCACTGCGCGAACGCCGCCTGGGCGCCGCCGATGTCCGGCTCGTACCCGAAGCCGAACGCTCCCTTGCAGTCGGTCATGATCGCGACGCGGACCTCCCTCGCCTGCGACGTCGCACCTGACGTCGAGACGAAGGCCGATGCCGCGACCGCGACCACGGAGAGCGGAAGCAGGAGCTTCCAGCGTCGCGTGAGACGACTCATGCGTGTTCCCTCCTTGGTGGTTGATGCCTTCCGTGTTCGACCAGCGCTTCCGTGACCCATCTCCGTCTCGAGACCTCGCTTTCTCATCCCTGCTGACCGGCCGGGCTCGGGGAGACCGCGGGCGCGGCGGGGCCGCCGCCGCGCCGGACGAGACCCCAGAGGCGGTCCCACAAGCCGAGCAACCCGTCGGGCGAGACGATCACGATCGCGAGGAACACGAGACCGATGATCGTGTTGAAGCTCCCCCCAACCTTGACGTCGTCCAGGAAGTCGGTCAGCCAGCTGTCCCGGATGTAGTTGTTGATGACGATGAACGCGATTGCGCCGACCCACGCGCCCTCGACGCGCCCGAGCCCGCCGATCACCGCGACGATCAGCAGGTCGATGGTCGACTGCAGTCCGATGTCGCCCGGGGCGATCTGCCCCTGCCACCACACCAGCAGCACGCCGGAGAGCGAGGCGAGGAATGCCGCAAAACCGAATGCGAGCGTCCGGTGCAGGGGCACGGCGAAGCCGAGGGAGCTCATGCGCACCGGCTCGTCGCGTATCCCCTGCAGCGCGAGGCCGAACGGCGTCTTCACCACGTAGCGAATGAGCACGTAGACGACGATCGCGACCCCGAGGGCGATGTAGTACAGGCGGTACCTGTCGTTGACCATGTCGCCGACGAACGACGGCGTGTACCGGTTGATCCCCGAGATGCCCGAGAAACCCGAGACGACCGTGACCTGGCCCATGAAGTAGAACGCGATCACCGAGTACGTCAGGGTGATCATGAGGAAGTAGATGCCGAGGCTGCGGGAGGCGACCGCGCCGAACAGGATCCCGATCAGCGTCGTGCCGGCGATCGCGAGGACGAGCGCGAGCGTCGGGTCCCAGCCGAGCGTCAGCCCCTTCGTCTCCCCACCCGGAGTCCGCTGGGTGACCATGTTCCCGAGGGCGAACCCGGCGATGCCCATCAGCGCGGTCTGGGCGAGCGAGATCATCCCGCCGTAGGCGGCGAGGAAGATCATGCTCGCGGCGGCGATGCCGACGATGAGCGCCTGCGTGAGGATCGCGTCGACCCAGTAGTCGTTGAAGACGAGTGGGCCGAGCGCGACGAGGACGAGCGCGCCGATCCCCACGATGCGCTCGACGAGGCTCTTCGGATCGATCGTGGTCAGCCGTGCCTCCCGAAGAGACCCTGCGGACGGAACGCGAGCACGAGCGCGAGGAGGATGAAGGTGAAGACGATCGAGTACTGCGTGCAGCAGTTGTCCCCCGTCGTCGGCAGGTAAACCGCCGAGAAGGCGAACACGAGGCCGTAGAGGAGCGACCCGGCGACGGCGCCGATCAGCGATCCCATGCCGCCGATGATCACGACCACGAGCGAGTTGAGCAGCCACTGCCCGTCCTGTCCGGAGGCGACGGCGCCTTGCGACGCTCCGACGACGCCCCCGAACGCGGCGAGCGCCGAGCCCACGACAAACGCGATCGCGAACGTCAGCTGGATGTTCACGCCGAGCGCCGAGGTCATCTGGCGGTCGTCGACGCCGGCGCGGATCACCATTCCCGTTCGCGTCCTGTAGAGCCATGCCCAGAGCGCGACCCCCACGAGCACCCCCAAGAGCAGCACGAGGAGGCGCGCGAGCGAGTAGTCGACTCCGAGCAACGGGATGCCGACGAGCCGGTTCGTCCACCCGGGCCAGGTCACGGTCGAGGCGATGCCCTCGTTGAAGTGCGCGATGACCTGGTCGGCGAGGATCACCGAGAGGGCGATCGTGATCAGAGCCTGCCTCAGCTCCTGGCCCTGGTTCCAGCGCAGAAACACCTGCTGCGTGACCAAGCCGACCCCGCCGATCACCGCGACGGCGACCAGCGCAGGCAGGACCCACTCGTACGTGTTCACCTCGGTGCCAAGCAGCGCGAAGCCCTGGCCGGTCATGTCCTGCTGGATCTCGTAGGCGATGTAGCCGCCGAGAAGGTAGAAGGAGCCGTGGGCCATGTTGACGACCCGCATGAGCCCGAAGATGAGGGAGAAGCCGCTCGCGACGATGAAGAGCAGGCCCGCGGACGTGACGCCGTTGAGAAGCGTCCGGACGAAGCTCTTCCAGTCGTCGATCGCGGAGCCGAAGTTCGTCGTGCGCCAGTTGCCGCCAACCTCGGGCGACGGCTGAGCGATCAGGAGGACGTAGAGCAGCGCGAACGCGATGCCTGCGACGATGAGCGCGCGGGCGGCGAGTTGGAGCGGGCGACGCAGCGCAATCGCGCTCACCCGCACCTCCGCATGCACCCTGTGCCGAGCCCTCCTCCGACGCTCGTCCTCAAGACCGGCTGAACCTACCAACCCGCATGTACACGTTCAACGGGCAATTGATCATCGATTGTCTTCCCACAGGCAGCCGTCGAGCGGCATGCGTCACTCGTCCGAGAACGGCCGTACGGCGCATTCGGGGGCACCCATCCGGACGGCGAGCTTCTCGCCGCTCCCGAGCAGGGCGTACGCGCGCTCGAGCGTCATCTTGATCGACGTCGACCGGCCGGCCTCGAACAGGTCGTAGCTGATCCCGATGTTGTCGTAGAAGCCCTGGTAGTAGTCGGCCAGCCGGTCGAGCTGCTCGCGCTCCGTCGCGTTCGCGGCGTGGAGTCGCCGAACGGCCGAGACGAACTCCCGTCCGAGGCGCGCCCACGGCCGGAAGACCGCGGCCCCCGTGTCTCGCGGCTCGCCCAAGAGCTCGACGTCGGCGCGGGTCTCGTCGCAGAGGTTCGCGAGCTGCGCACCGACGGCGGGGCGAGTTGGCGCCGAGTCGTCCTTTCCGCCGCAGCCGGCGAGCGCCAGCGCAATCACCGCAACCGCCGCAAGATCGGATCGAACGGCCACGCCCTACCCACGCTCCCACGCGAGCCCGGCCCCGAGCACCGTCTCGTCGGCCGGCGCGATGAGCTGGAGGTTGCCGACCGCGAGCGCTGCCCAGCCCACGAGGTTGACCCAGCGCAGGAACGAGGACAGCGGGAGGCGGACCTCGAGCTCGTCTGCGTCCTCGGCCGGCCAGTCGATCGCGACGCAGGGTGAGACGTACAGGTCGACCTCCGGCTCGAAGCGCCGCCACACGAGCAGCGCGCGGTACGCCTCGCTCACGGCGTCCGGCGAGACGCGCTGCGCGGCCTCCAGCTTGGCGCGCACTGCCCGCCCGTACTCGTCGGCTCGCGCCGGGAACGTCGCCGCATGCGAGCGGAGGGCCTCGTGCTGGAACACCGGCCAGGTGTCCGCTGGAGCTGCCGGGAACTCGGCCTCGACGACGCGTGCGCCGAGCTCCTCGAGGCGCGCGACCCATGCCTCCGCGGCATCGCTTGCCTCGGTGTCGCGGCCGTCGGCCAGGTAGGGGGCGCGGCGCAAGAGCCCGACGGTCAGCCCTTCGAGCCGCGGCTCCGGCACGGCACGACCGCTGAGCACGGACCACAGCGTCGCGGCGTCGGCGACGGTGCGGGCGAGCGGCCCGATCGTGTCGAGCGACGGTGCGAGCGGGAACACCCCGTTCACGGAGACCCGGCCCCACTGCGTCTTGAGCCCGACGAGGTCGCACGCCGCGGCAGGAAGACGGATCGAGCAGCCGGTGTCGGTGCCGATGCCCAGATCGCACAGGCCGGCGGCGATCGCGGCGGCGTTGCCGCTCGAGGATCCCCCCGTCGTGCGCCCCGGTCGCGCCGGGTTGTGCACCGTTCCGTACCACTCGTTCGTTCCGAGGACGCCCCAGGCGAACTCGAAGAGGTTGGCCTTGCCGACGATCGTCGCGCCGGCGTCCAGCACGCGGTCGACGACGTCGGCGTTCCGCGACGGCACGTGATCGGCGTACACCCGCGAGCCGTACGTCGTCCTGATCCCGGCGGTGTCGATCAGGTCCTTGACGAGCAGCGTGCGCCCGGCGAGCGGGCCCGTATCCCCGCGCCGAAGCGGTTCGTCGAGCCAGCTGATGCCGGCGTTCCACTCGTCGCGCGGCGGGCTCACGATGGCACGAGCGCGGCGTCGGTGAAGTGCGAGATGGGCTCAGCCTGGGGTGAGACCCGGATTTCGTGCCGTCGCGCCACGAGGACGCGACATGTTACGTGCGGGGCGCCAGCGAGAACGAGCGCGCCACGTCGAGCGCGTCCGCGACCGTCGATGCGTCGGCCTTGTCGCCGACCATGACGTTGACCTGGAAGTCGCGGGCCCGACGCGTGAGCCGGGCGACGGCGCCGCGGCCGGCGAAGCACTCGAAGGTGCCCCGGCGCAGCTTGAGGCTCGAGAGGGGGAGGAAGCTGCCGCCGCCGACGGAGTCGCGCCAGCCGATGACGACGACGACCGCGCCCTCGGCCGGAACCCTGTACGACGACACCTGGCAGTCGCTCTCGACCGCACGGCTCCCGTCGGTGCCGACGACCAGCAGCGTCCGGGGCTCTTCCACCCGGTCGCGTGCGGGGACGAGCTTCGTCCAGCTGGCAGGAAGCGTGATCTGCACGCCGCCGCCACGCGCCACCTCGTCCGACGCGGCAGGGGCCGACGACACGGCCAGTGCCGAAATCGTCGCCGCCACGAGGACGGCGATCAGTGACCGCCTGCCGCCGCTCATCTCTCCGAAGCACATCGTACGCACGAGTTGAACAAAAGGGAAGAACCCCTGCTCAGACGGATTTATTCCCGATCGTCGCTTCCGCCTCGGCGCGGATCTCGGACAGCGTCTTGCGCGGCGTGAGCGCGTCGGGGTCGACGGGCAGGTGAATCACCGCCGGGACGCCCGCCGCGAGCGCGCGATCGAGGGCGTCGCCCACGTCGTGCGTGCGCCCCACTCGCTCAGCGTGGCAGCCGAACGCGCGGGCAAGCGCCTCGAAGTCGGGATTCTCGAGATCCGTCCCGCTTACTCGGCCGGGGAACCGTCGCTCTTGATGCATCCGGATCGTCCCGTACATCCGGTTGTCGACGACGAGCACGACGACCGGCGCGTCGTGCTGGCGCGCCGTCGCGAGCTCCTGCACGGACATGAGGAAGTCGCCGTCGCCTGCGACGCACACGACGTCGCGCTCGGGGTGAACGAGCTTCGCCGCGATCGCTGCCGGCAACCCGTAGCCCATGGCGCCGGACAGCGGCGCGAGCTGCGTGCGGTAACGCCGGAACACGTAGAACCGGTGCGCCCAGACGGTGAAGTTCCCCGCGCCGCTCGCGACGATCGCATCCGGTCCGAGCCGTTTCCGCAGGAGCTCCATCACGCCGGTCATCTGGATGTCGCCGGGTAGCTCGCGCGAGTCGAGCGTCGCCAGGTACTCCTCGTGCGCCCGGACGATGTCCGAGCCGGACCGCTCCCTGACCGGCTCCAGCTCCGCGAGGGCGCTCGCGAAGCGCTCGCCGGACGAGACGATCCCGAGCGTCGGCTCGTACACGCGACCGAGCTCGTCCGGGTCCGGGTGGACATGGACGAGCGTGCGGCCGAGCCCCGGCGGGACGATCGTCGCGTACCCGCCCGTCTCGATGTCCCCGAGCCGGCAGCCGACAACCAACAGGACGTCGGCATCCCGCAGCCGCGCCTGCAGCCTCGGGTCGGTGCCGATCGCGAGATGCCCGGCGTAGCACGGCGACGTGTTGTCGACGTAGTCCTGGCACCGCCACGACGCGGCAACCGGAATGCCGGCGGCCTCGCACCAGGCCGCCATCGCGGCGCCGGCCGCTTCGCTCCACGGCTGCCCGCCGACGATCGCGAGCGGCCGCTCGGCGGTCGCGAGCAACCGGCGCAGCTCCTCGAGCTGAGGCGCGCCAGGGCCGGCCTGTGCCGGCGTGTACGACGACGCATCGGGCACGTCCGCGTGCGCGGCGAGAACGTCCTCCGGCAGCGCGAGGACGACAGGTCCCGGACGTCCCGATGTCGCAACGCGGAACGCGCGCGCAACGAGCTCGGGGATCCGCTCGATCTGGTCGACCTGCGCGATCCACTTCGCGAGCGAACCGAACGTCTGCCTGTAATCGAGCTCCTGGAACGCCTCGCGTCCCGCGTGGTCGCGGGGTATCTGCCCGACGAGGAGGATCAGCGGCGTCCCATCCTGGAACGCCGTGTACACGCCGACGGCGGCCTGCGTCGCGCCCGGACCGCGCGTCACGGTGCAGATGCCCGGTGCGCCGGTCAGCTTGCCGTAGGCCTCCGCCATGTTCGCCGCGCCGGCCTCGTGCCGGCACGTGACGAACCGGATCGCGGAGTCGCGCAGCGCGTCGAGGACGTCGATGTAGCTCTCCCCGGGCACGCCGAACGCGACACGCGCTCCGTGGACGGCGAGCTGGTCGACGAGGATTCGACCGCCCGAGCGGATCATGGCAGCGCGATCGCCCGCTCGAGCAGTACGGAAGCGGACTGCTTGGGCGCCGACTCGTCGGCGGGCTCGATGTACCGGATCGTTCGCTTGCCCGCCCATTCGGCCGGCAGCACGAGCGCGCGTACGAACGAGGTCTCGTCCTCGGCGGACGCACGAGCGAGCACGGGCTCGGGCCCGCTCTCGAACCACGCTTCGCCTCGTCCGTAGACGGTGGTCCGGCCCTCGGTCTCGATTGCGATCTCCCCCCGGAGCAGGTAGCGGATGCCCGGACCTGGATGGACGTGTCGATGCGCGATGCCGCCGAGCGGAAAGTCGACGCGGTCGCACCGGAGCACCCACTCGGTCGACGGATCGAGCTCGACGGCGCGCGAGATCATCGCTGCACGGGTGTCCGCGTCGTCGGCGTCGAGCTGCCAGACGAGCGCCGGCCCGTCGATCGACGCGGCGCCGAACGCGGCGGCGCCACGCGCGAGGTCGTAGACGACGTGATCGCCGTCGGCCGTCTCGGCACCGGCGTCGTACCGGTAGAGGGAGAGCCTCAATGGAAGTACTGTCCGCCGTCGATCACGATCGTCTGGCCCGTGACGAAGGACGCCGCAGGGCCGGCGAGGTACACGACTGCGCCGACGACGTCCGCCGGTTCCTGATCGCGCTGCAGCGTCCGGGCGGCGACGGACACGTCGCGGAGCTTCTCGATCACCTCGGGGTGCTCCTTGACGCCTTGCGTCATCGTGAAGCCGGGTGCGACGCAGTTGACGCGTACGCCGTCCTTCCCGAGCTCCTTCGCGAGCGCGCGCGTGAACGCGACAATCGCGCCCTTGCTCGTTACGTAATGGAGCAGGAACGGAACTCCTCGGAACGGCGTTCCGGACGAGATGTTGACGATGGCGCCGCCGCCCTTCGCTCGCATCGCGGGCACGGCCGCGCGACACGTGAGAAACATCGAGGCAACGTTCACGTCCATCACGCGTCGCCACTCCTCGAGCGGAATCTGCTCGAACGGCCTCATCTCGAGCGACGCGTAGAGGCCCGCGTTGTTGACGAGGATGTCGAGACGTCCGCACTCCGCCACCGTCTCCTCGACCATGCGCGCGACGTCGCTCTCGTCTGCAACGTCGCAGGCGATGCCGAGGCCGCCATCGTACGAGGCGGCGGCCTCCTCCGCGCCACGCACGTCCGCGACCACGACGCGCGCTCCCTCCGCGGCGAGGCCTGCAGCGATCGCCTCGCCGATCCCCTGCGACCCGCCGGTCACGACCGCGACCTTGCCGTCGAGCTGGCCCACGAGTGGTTCCTAGCGGATCGGCGAGAAGGACGTCGGCACGAGGATCCGGTTCTGCTGCGTATGGATCAGAGGCTGGATGCGCCCGAGGAATGCCTGCCAGTCTTCGCGTGCCTGCAGCTCGGCTCGCCGCCGCTCGCGCTCGGCGAAGTCGGCGTAGCCCCAGAGGGAGGTGTAGGTCGAAAGCGCGCCGATATCCGTCGTGAACGCGCCGACGAACCCGCCGAGCACCGTCTGCTGGATGGAGATCCCCTCGTCCGCATAGAGGCGGACGAGCTCCGCGAGCTTGCCGGTGCGCACGTGGTAGTCGCGCTGCTCGACGATCAACCGGCGCCCTCGATGCCGCCCACGGCCCAGTACTTCAGCTCGACCCAGTCGTCGACGCCGAAGCTCGATCCCTCGCGGCCGATGCCCGACTCCTTGACGCCGCCGAACGGCGCCACCTCCGTCGAGATGAGGCCGGTGTTGACGCCGAGGATGCCGTACTCGAGCGCCTCGCCGACGCGCCAGGTGCGGCCGAGGTCGGTCGTCATGAAGTAGGCGGCCAGGCCGTACGGGGTCGCATTCGCGGCCGCGATCGCGTCCTCCTCGGCGTCGAAGCGCGAGATCGCGGCGACCGGCCCGAAGGTCTCTTCGCTGCTCATCCGCATGCTCGCCGTCACGCCGGTGAGGATCGACGGGCGGTAGAACTGGCCGTCGATCCGCTCGGCGCCGGTGACGACCTCCGCGCCCTGCTCGACGGCGTCGGCGACGTGGGCCTCGACCTTGTCGATCGCCGGCCGGTCGATGAGCGGGCCGACCTGTACGCCGTCCGTGAATCCGTCCCCGACCTTCAGTGCCCGCACCGCCGACGCGAAGCGGTCGAGGAACGCGTCGTAGATCCCGCTCTGGACGAACATGCGGTTTGCCGAGATGCAGGTCTGCCCGGAGTTCCGGTACTTCGCGACGAGCGCGGACGAGACGGCGACGTCGAGATCGGCGTCGTCGAACACGATGAACGGGGCGTTGCCGCCGAGCTCGAGCGACAGCTTGGTGACGTGCTCCGCGCACTGCCGCATCAGCAGCTTCCCGACCTCCGTCGAGCCCGTGAAGCCCAGCTTCCGGACGAGTGGGTTGGACGTCATCTCGCCGCCGATCACCGGTGCGTCCTGCGCGTCGCCGGTGACGACCGAGAAGACGCCGGGCGGAATGCCTGCTTCCTCGGCGAGGGCGGCGATCGCGAGCGCCGAGAGCGGCGTCTGCTCCGCAGGCTTGAGCACCATCGTGCAGCCGACGGCGAGCGCCGGCGCCGACTTGCGGGTCACCATCGCGGACGGGAAGTTCCACGGCGTGATGCCCACAGTCACGCCCACGGGCTCGCGGGTCACCATGATCCGCTTGTCGGGCCAGGGGGAGGGCAGAACGGCGCCGTCCAGCCGCGTCGCCTCGCCCGCGAACCAGTCGTAGAACGACAGCGCGTAGTCGATCTCGGCCCGTGCCTCGGCGAGGGGCTTGCCCTGCTCGAGCACCATCAGGGCCGCCAGGTCGTCCGCTCGATCGGCCATCGAGGCTGCGAGCCGCCGCAGGATGCGTGCTCGCTCCTTGGCGGGCTTCGCACGCCACGCCGGGAGGGCCCGTGCAGCCGCCTCGATCGCGCGCCGCGTCTCCGTAGCGCCCATGCGCGGCACGTCCGCCACCGTCTCCCCGGTGGCCGGGTTCGTCACGGTGAACGTCGCGCCGTCGTCGCTCTCGGCCCATGCGCCGTCCACGTACGCGAGCGTCCGAAGCAGGTCTGAGGTGACCGTCGTCACAGGGAACCACGATATCGGCCGGAGCCCTGCAAATATCGACCATCGGTCAAGCCGAAGGCCGAGTTTGCCGACCTACAGGGCGGGAGTAGCATCATTTCGACGTGGAACCCGTGTTCGCCCAATTCGAGGAGGTCCGGCCCTTCCTGCTCGCCGACCCGGTGAGAGGACAGCCCCTGCTCGACGACGGGGCGGCGTTGGAGCTCCGACCTCTTCGAGCCCGGCCGGGAGCCATGCGAGCAAGAGATCCCTTGACATGGCCAAGACGGTAATGGCCCTCCGTCGACGGCTGAGGCAGCGGGACATCGGGAACGTCCCGCGCGCGGCCTATCCACCCGGCTGGGACGTTCCGGCGGCGTTCAACTTCACCCGCGACGTCGTCGAGGCGTACGCCGCCAATCCGCTGCGAAGCGCGCTGACCTACGTCGACCGCGAGGGCATCGTCGATCGCCAGACGTTCGCGGAGGTCGCCGGCGACGCCGCGCGTTGGGCGCACCTGCTCCGGACGCGACTCGACCGCGGTGACCGCGTGATGATCGTCGTCGGCAAGGTGCCCGCCTGGCACGGCGCCATGCTCGGGGCGATCAAAGGGGGCCTGGTCGCGGTTCCGTGCCCGAACATGCTGCGTGCACGCGATCTCGCATTTCGCGTCCGAGACTCGGGCGCACGGCTCGTGATCGCAGACCGCGAGTGCGAGCCCGAGATCGAAGAGATGCGGAACCAGATCGGCGACATCGTCGCCGTCCTGTACCTCGACGAGGCCAAGGCCGAGCTCTCGCGGTACCGCGGGATCGCTCCCACGGAGGAGACGACCGCGGGTGAGTCGGCGCTGATCCTCTACACGTCGGGCACGACCAAGGAGCCCAAGGGCGTCGTCCACACGCACGCCTACACCTGGGCCCAGCGCGTGCAGGCCGGACGGTGGCTGGACGCGCACGACGGCGACGTCGTCTGGTGCACCGCGGGCACGGGCTGGGCCAAGGCGGTGTGGAACGTGCTGCTCGGCCCCTGGTCGCACGGCGCCGAGGTCGTCGTCCACGAAAGCGGCTTCGAGCCCGAGGAACGGCTGTCGCTGATCCAGAAGCTCGGGATCACGGTGCTGTGCCAGGCCCCGACCGAGTACCGGATGATGGCGAAGCTCGAGAAGCTCGCCAGCGCCTACGCCCCGAGGCTGCGCCATGCGGTGTCCGCGGGCGAGCCGCTCAACCCCGAGGTGATCGCGACGTTCCAGGACGCCTTCGGGCTCACGGTGCACGACGGCTACGGCCAGACCGAGAACTCGCTGTTGATCGCGAACATGCCCGGCACGCCGGTCCGGCCGGGCTCGATGGGGCTCCCGACGGAAGGCCACGACGTCGCCGTGATCGACGAGGCGGGGAACGTCTGCGCGGCGGGGGCCGAGGGCGAGATCGCGCTGCTCGGGCGCCCGCCGACCCTCTTCCGCGGCTATTGGAACGATCCCGACGCGACCGACGCGGCGTTCCGGGACGGCTGGTACGTGACCGGCGACCGGGCCATCCGCGACGAGGAGGGCTACCTGTGGTTCGTCGGCCGTGCCGACGACGTGATCCTCTCGTCGGCGTATCGCATCGGCCCGTTCGAGGTGGAGAGCGCGTTGCTCGAGCACCCGGCCGTGGCGGAAAGCGCGGTCGTCGGCGTGCCCGACGCCGAGCGTGGCCAGATCGTCAAGGCGTTCGTCGTCCTGCGTCCGGGTCAGGAGGCGAGCGAGGACCTCGCCGTCGAGCTCCAAGATCACGTCAAGGCGGTCACCGCGCCGTACAAGTACCCCCGAGCGATCTCCTTCGTGGAGGAGCTGCCGAAGACCACGAGCGGGAAGATCCGGCGTGCAGCGCTCCGCGAGACGGGCGATGCGGTCGACGAGTACGTTCCGGCCTCCGTGGCCGCACCGCTTCGCGCCGTGCCAGATCTCGCGGCGCAGGAGGCCGAATCCCGCCGGCTCGAGGCGGAGGAGATCGCCCGGCGCGAGCTGGCACGCGAGCGTGCCCGAGCCGCGGCGGCGGAGGCAGAGAGATCGCAGGCCGAGCTGGCTGCGCGTCGCGCTGCCGAGGAGGCCGAACGGTCGCGCGTCGAGGCCGAGGAGCTCTACCGGATACGCGCGCTCGTCGAGGAGCAGGCCCGTGAGGAAGAGGAGGCAGCCGCGCGTGCCCGCGCCGACGCGGAGGCCAGCGTCGTGCTCGAGGCAGTGACGAGCGACCATGCCGACGCCGCAGCCGCCAGCGAAGCCGAGGCCGAGGCAGCGGAGCGTGCGAGGCTCGAGGCAGAAGCGGCTGAACGCGCCCGGAGCGAGGCCGAGGAGGCCGAACGCGCACGCGCCGAGGCCGAGGCAGCCGAGCAGGCCAGGCTCGAGGCGGAAGCCGCAGAGCGCGCACGGCTCGAAGCCGAGGCAGCGGAACGCGCACGGCTCGAGGCCGAGGAAGCCGAACGCGCACGGCTCGAAGCCGAAGAGGCCGAGCGCGCGCGCGCCGAGGCCGAAGCCGCCGAGCAGGCCAGGCTCGAGGCCGAAGCCGCAGAACGCTCACGGCTCGAGGCCGAAGAAGCCGAACGCGCGCGCGCCGAGGCCGAAGCCGCAGAACGCGCGCGGCTCGAAGCCGAGGAAGCCGAACGCGCACGGCTCGAGGCCGAGGAGGCCGAACGCGCACGGCTCGAAGCCGAAGCCGCAGAACGCGCACGGCTCGAAGCCGAAGAGGCCGAGCGCGCGCGCGCCGAGGCCGAAGCCGCAGAACGCTCACGGCTCGAGGCCGAGGAAGCCGAACGCGCGCGCGCCGAGGCCGAAGCCGCCGAGCAGGCCAGGCTCGAGGCCGAAGCCGCAGAACGCGCACGGCTCGAAGCCGAGGAGGCCGAACGCGCGCGCACCGAGGCCGAAGCCGCCGAGCGGGCCAGGCTCGAAGCCGAAGCCGCAGAACGCGCACGGCTCGAAGCCGAAGAGGCCGAACGCGCGCGCGCCGAGGCCGAAGCCGCCGAGCAGGCCAGGCTCGAGGCCGAAGAACGCGCACGGCTCGAAGCCGAAGAAGCCGAACGCGCACGCGCCGAGGCCGAAGCCGCCGAACGGGCCAGGCTCGAGACCGAGGCTGCTGAGCGAGCGCGGATCCAGGCGGAGGCAGCCGAGCGCGCCCTGCTCGAGGCCGAGGAGCTCGCCGGAGCTGTCGCCGGACCCGAGGTCGGCGAGGCGCAGCCCGAGCACGAGTCTCGGCGTGACGCACGGCGCCGCAAGCGGGAGGAGGCGGCACGTCAGAAGGCCGAGGCGGAGGCCGCGAAGCGCCGCGCGAAGGAGGAGGCGGAGCAGCGCAAGCGCGACGAGGATGCGGCGCGCGCAGCAGAGAGGCAGCGCGTGGTCGACGAGAAGGAAGCCGCCAAGCATCGCGCAGCCGAAGAGAAGCGCCGTGCGGAGGAAGAGAAGATCGCGGCCAAGCAGCGCGCGATCGAGGAAAAGCGACGCGCCGAGGAAGAGAGGCTCGCGGCGAAGCGTCGCGTCGAGGACGAGAAACGCGAGGCCAAGGAGGCCGAGGAGCAGCGCAAGAAGGACGAGATCGCGGCCCGGGAGGAGGCGAAGCGGCTCAAGGAGGAGGCCCGGGAGGCAGCAAAGGTCGCCGAGGATGCGAAGCGCCGCACGTACCAGCTCGGCAATCGACGCCGTGGACTCGGGCGGCTGCTTCCGAGCGACGAGCCTGAGGACGACTACGGCACGGACGAGGGCGACGAGTCCGTCGAGCCCATCATCGGGATCGTCGAGCGCCTGGCGCAGTACTCCGGCATGCCGTCGGGCACCGCGGGGCGCAACGCGTCGCAGGACGACGAGCCGCACGACGACGAGCCGCCGCGGCCGATCGACATCAGAGACGCGGCCCCGCTCGACCCCGAGGCGGTGGAGAACACCCGGTTCGGCGACGACACCGGAAGTCGCGACGACACCGCGCATCGCGAGGACACCGATGTCGGCGACGAGATGGACGACGAGCAGCTGGGCGAGCGCCGCTCTGCCCCCTGACCGTCGGTCACACTAGGACCGTGAGCCAGATCGTCGAGGCACCGGTCGAGATCCAGGAGCCGTCCGTCGACGACGTGCCCGTGGACGAGCCGCCGTGGGTCGTGATCGTCTGGAACGACCCGATCAACCTGATGAGCTACGTGACGCTCGTCTTCCAGAAGCTGTTCGGGTATTCGAAGAGCAAGGCGACGAAGCTCATGCTCCAGGTGCACAACGAGGGCAAGGCCGCCGTCTCGTCCGGCACGCGCGAGAAGGCCGAGCTCGACGTCTCGAGGCTGCACGCGTACGGGCTCTGGGCGACGATGCAGCAGGACTGAGGCCGTGCGTCGGGGAATCGAGCGACGGCGCGACGGCTCGTACCGAGTTCACCTCCCCAAAGAGGAGCGCGACGTGCTCGCCGCGTTGCCGTCGCAACTGAAGGAGGCGCTCGACGAGGGTGAACCGACCCTCTACCGGCTCTTCCCGCCGGCGCACACGGACGACGACGCAGCGAACGCGGAGTACGCGCGGCTCGTCGGCGCGAGTCTCCTCGAGGGCAAGCTCGCGGCCCTCGCCGAGCTCGAGCGGACGGCGCACGAGGAGACGCTCGACGAGGAGCGCCTCGGCGCGTGGCTCGGCGCGCTCGAGAGCCTCCGCCTCGTTCTCGGGACGCAGCTCGACGTCACGGAGCAGAGCTACAGGCTGCTCGACCTCGACGATCCCGACGCGCCGCGGCTGGCGCTCTACCAGTGGCTCTCCTGGCTCCAGGAGGAGGTCGTCCAGGCGATGGCGGAGGACCTGTAGAGCACGCCGGGACAACGCTTGTGATGATTCACCACGAGCGTTGCCCTCGCGACACGTCTAGCCGAGCGCCGCCTGGACGTCGGCGCAGTTCGTCACGGTGGCGACGTTCTGCAGCGCGTAGTTGATCGACGCGTTGTGCCAGTCTGCGTTCATCGTCGAGCAGCCGTCCTCGGGGACGACGATCGAGAAGCCCTTGTCGGCGCCGGTGCGCGACGTGTGCTCGATCGACATGTTCGTCCAGGCGCCCGTGACGATGATCGTGTCCCGACCCAGGCCCTCCAGGAGGTTCTCGAGCCTCGTCCCGTGCCAGGCGCTCATGCGCATCTTCTCGACGACGAAGTCGCCCGCCTGTGCCTCGAGACCGTCGGCCGGCGCCGCGCCCCAGGAGCCGCGCACGAGCGCGTTCGCGTCCTTGACGCCCTGGAAGAGCGGCGCGTTGAGCTTCAAGCCCAGAGCGCCCTCCTCGACGATGTACCAGACGTGGATCACCGGGATTCCCTTGCCGCGACAGAACGCGGCCAGGTCCTTCACGTTCTCGACGACGTTCTGCTCCTTCGCGTGGGCCGGCGAGCCCGAGTCGGCGAAGGCGCCGCCGTCGATGATGACGTCGTTCTGCAGATCCTGGACGATGAGCGCGCAGCGCGACGCGTCCAACGTGTAGTCAGGCATCGCTCCTCCTTATCTCATGTACGGCTCACGCCGCGGGCCGACGGTCGTGCGAATCGTGTAGACGGACGTCGACGAGGGGATGAACAGCGTGTGCCAGTCCGGCCCTCCCCAGGTCAGGTTGCCGGTGTTCTCGGGTACGAGGATCGTCCCGAGATGCTCGGCCTCCGGTGAGATCACCCAGATGCCGCCCGGCCCGGTGACCCAGATGTTCCCCCGCTCGTCGCACTTCATCCCGTCCGGAATGCCCTCCTCGATCACGCCGGAGCCGACGCCCTCGAAGAACAGGCGGCCGTTCGCGAGCGTGCCGTCGGCGTCGACGTCGAATGCCTTGATGTGGGCGCGCGGCGTGTCGTTGATGTAGAGCAGCGACTCGTCCGGCGAGAAGCAGAGGCCGTTCGGCATGTCGAACTCGTCCTGGTCGACGGCCAGGTCGAGCTCGTCCTGCCCGCCGCCCGGCGGGATCCGGAAGACGCCCTGCCAGCCGAGCTCGCGGGCGCGCTCGATCCCGAAGCCCGGGAAGCGGCCGTACCACGGATCCGAGAAGTAGATCGTCCCGTCGGAGCGAACCGTCACGTCGTTCGGGCTGTTCAGGTACTTCCCCTCGTAGTGAAACGCGAGCAGCTCGCGAACGCCGTCGCGGCGCTCGCGGACGAGGGAGCTCGTCACGTGCTCGCAGACGAGGAGGTTTCGTTCCGCGTCGAGCGTCATGCCGTTGCATTTGAACGCCGGGTTGCGGACTTCCGCGACCGTGCCGTCGAGCGTGACCTTGCGCCGGATGTCGGCCGGCATGTCGGAGAAGTAGAGAACCTCGTCGTCCGGGTGCCAGATCGGCCCCTCGGTGAACGTGAACCCGGTTGCGAGCTGCTCCACGGCCGAGTCTCGGTCGACGAGCTCGAAGATCGCATCCGACTTGGCGTCGATACCCGACACGGCTCACTCCTTTCTCGACAGACGTTGCGGCGCGACTCTACAGCGGCCCCTCCGACGTTTCACCGGCGGTCGCGACGCTCGGCCGCGTGTCGGCGAGACCGTCGTCTCATCCCCGCGTGGAACGAGGAAGCGGCGCTCCGGCAGTGCTCGACGAGCTCGCGCGAGACCTGGCTACGGCGGCGCCGGTCATGACCCGGGTCGTCGTCGTCCTAGGCCTGGAAGCCATAGCGGCCTGAGGATCAGCCGACTTCGGCGTGGATGCGCTGCTTCGCCTCGCGGAGGGAGCCGCCGGAGCGGCCGGCGCGGACGGCGAGGATCTCGGAGAGGATCGAGAGGGCCGTTTCCTCCTGCGTGTCGGCGCCGATGTCGAGCCCACACGGGCCGACGATCCTCGTCAACTGCTCCTCCGTGACACCCGCCTCGAGCAGGCGTTCGCGGCGGCGCTCCTGGTTGCGACGCGAGCCGAGCGCGCCGATGTAGAAGGCCTCCGTGCCGAGCGCGGCGATGAGCGCAGGCTCGTCGAACTTGTCGTCGTGGGTCAGGACGACGATCGCCGTCTGGTGGTCGGGAGCGACGTCGGCGATCGCCTCGTCGGGCCATTCGGCGATCAGGCGGTCGGCCGACGGTATTCGCTCGGGCGTGAGAAACGTCGCGCGCGCGTCGGCGACGATCGCCGTCCAGCCGAGCAGCTTCGCGCCGCGGCAGAGCGCCTCCGCCGTGTCGACTGCGCCGTAGACCAGGAGGCGCGGCGGCGGCCCGTACCACTCGGCGAACACCTTCGCGCCGTCCACCTCGACGAGGCGGTTGCGGCCGCCGCGCACGAGCTCGTCGAACATGCCGAGCGCACCAGCCGGAACCCCGTCGCCGACGGTATCGCCACCCTCTACCACGAGCGTTTTGGAGCCGACGCCGTTCCCCTCGACGACGGTGAACAGGATCGCGCGGTCGTTCGACTCGCGGAGCTCGGCGAGACGGCGGACGAGCTTCACTCCACGGGCTCCACGAACACGTCGATCTCACCGCCGCACGGTAGGCCGACCTCCCACGCCATGTCGTCGGTGATGCCGTAGTGGAGAAGCTGCGGCTGTCCGGTCCGCATGACCTCCATGGCCTTGTCGTAGACGTCGCTCTCGACACAGCCGCCCGACACCGAGCCGCACATCTTCCCCGACTCGGAGACCGCGAGGCTCGTCCCGACGGGCCGCGGTGCCGAGCGTCGCGTCGCGACCACGGTCGCGACGACGACCTTCTCGCCCGACTCCCGCCAGGCCTCGACGTCCGGCAGGATCTCCTTCACGCTGCGTGCCTCCTTTCGATGCCGGCGAGCACCGTCGCCAGCTCCTCGAGACTTCTCAGATTATGGCCGGGGAGGAATCGGTCGACGTGCGGGAGAGCCGCACGCATGCCGCCGGCCAGCGGCTGGTATTGCGGGTTGCCCTTGAGCGGGTTCACCCAGACGACCGCATAGGCGGCGCGGGCGAGCTTGGCCATCTCGCGTCCGACAAGGTCCGGATCCTCCCGCTCCCAGCCGTCGGAGACGATCAGCACGATCGCGCCGCGCGAGAGCGCCCGGCGGCCGTAGACGTCGTTGAACTCGCGGAGCGACGCGCCGATCCGGGTGCCGCTCCCCCAGTCGACGACCGCCTCGGTGCACCGCGCGAGCGCGGCGTCAGGGTCACGGGTCGCGAGATCCGGCGTCAGCCGGGAGAGCCGCGTGCCGAAGGCGAATGCCTCCACCCCGCGCCCGGTGCCCACGACCGCGTGCAGGAAGAGGAGCAAGGCTCTCGCATAGCTGTCCATCGAGCCCGAGACGTCGCAGAGGACGACGAGCTTTCGGGGGACGTCCTTCCGTGCGCGCAGCGGGCGATCGAGCGGGTCGCCTCCCGTCCGGAGCGAGCGCCGGATCATGCGGCGCACGTCCAGCCGCTCGCCGCGGGAATCCGATGTACGCCGACGCGAGAGTCGTCGAGGCCTCGTCCCCGCGATCCGCGCGATGAGGTCGCGGACGCGCCGCAGCTCGTCGCCGGTGAGGTCGGCGAAGTCCTTGTCACGGAGAAGCTCCTGCGCGGAAGCGCCGAGCTCGAGCGGCTCGCCCGTCTCCTCGTCGCTCTCGTCCTTCCCCCGCAACGCGTCGGACGGCGCCTGGCCGACGCGGGTCAGCACCTCCGCCGTGCCGTGCGATCGCGCGGGCGGAAGCACCGGCGCCCGGAGGAACCACGCGCTGAACGCGCGATCGAAGAGATCGAGCTCGTCGTGGCGTGAGACCAGCGTCTGCCGGAGCGAGAAGTAGACGTCCTCCTGTCGCGTGAGGTCGACCGCATCGAGGGCTCGCAGGGCGTCTGCGACCCGGCCGGGGCCGATCTCGAGGCCCGCCTCTCGGAGAACGCGGCCGAACGTCACGACGTGCGACACGAGTGCGTTGCCGGCGGCCACGTTCTACCCCGCCGTCGTCGGCGTTCGTGCCTCCTCGACGAGGCGCGAGAGCGTCTCGTCCTGGACGGCGTCGATGTCCTCCCGGTACTTCAGCACCGAGCCGAGCGTCTGCTGGACCACCTCCGCGTCGAGCTCCTTGCGACCCAGGGCGTTCAGGGCCATCGCCCAGTCGATCGTCTCGGCAACGCCGGGGGGCTTGGCGAGATCGAGGCCGCGGAGCTCACGGACGAATGCCGCTGCCTCTGCGGCGAGCCGCGCAGGGATGTCCGGCACGCGGAGCCGCACGATCTCGATCTCGCGGTCGATCGACGGATGCCCGATCCAGTGGAACAGCGCGCGGCGCTTGAGCGCGTCGTGCAGCTCCCGGGTGCGGTTCGACGTCAGGATCACCGCGGGTCGGCGCCGAGCCTTGATCGTCCCGAGCTCGGGGATCGTGATCTGGAAGTCCGAGAGCACCTCGAGGAGGAACGCCTCGAATTCCTCGTCGGCGCGGTCGACCTCGTCGATCAGGAGGACGACCGGCTCCTCGCTGTCGATCGCCTCGAGCAGCGGCCTGCGGATCAGGTACTCGGGGCCGAAGAGCTCCGCCTCGCGCACCGTGCCCTCCTGGGCAGCGCGGATGTGGAGCAGCTGGCGCGGATAGTTCCACTCGTACACTGCGTGCGCGACGTCGAGACCCTCGTAGCACTGGAGGCGGATCAGCCGCGCGCCGAGCGCAGTCGACAGCGCCTTCGCCGCCTCGGTCTTGCCCACGCCCGCCTCACCCTCGAGGAGCACCGGCTTCGCCAGGGCGAGCGAGAGGTAGAGCGCCGTTGCGAGCCCGCGGTCGGGCAGGTAATCGGCGTCACGCAGCGCGCCCTCGAGCTCCTCGATCGTGGCGAACTCCACGTTGTCAGCGTAGAGCCTGGACGAGGAGCCGCGCTGTGACAGACTGAATAATCGATTGTCTGGCGGCTCCAACCTCTATGCGAAGGGTCATCGATGACGCAGACAACTGAGGTGCTGCTACCCACGTCCGCGGACGAGGCGGCATCGCTCTTCGGCGACGGGAAGGGGATCACGGTGATCGCGGGCGGCACGGTCGTTCTCCCCGAGATCACCCACAGGCGGCTCGTGCCCACGAGGACGCTCTTGCTCGCCCGGGCCGGGCTCGACAAGCTGGCCGTCGACGGCAGCAGCGTGACCGTCGGCGCCGGCGTTCTCGTCGGTCGGCTCGCCGAGCTCGCCGACGACGTGAAGGCGCTCGCGCAATGCGCCCTGAACGTCGCGGACTACGAGATCCGCAGGCAAGCGACGGTCGGCGGGAACGTCTGCGCGACCGCCGGCCGCGATGCCCCGCGCGGCGACCTGCAGGGCCCGTTTCTCGCGCTCGACGCGACCGTTCGCTCGGTCGGCGAGAGCGGCGAGTCCTCGCAGCCGATCGAGGAGTTCCTCGCGAACCGCAGCGGGCGGCTGCTCCTCGACCTTCGCTTCGAGAAGCCCGCCAGGTCGGCGTTCGCCGCGATCGACTACCCGCACACGCACGCCTACACCGTGCTCGCCGTCACGGGCGTGCGAACGACCTCGGGCGAGACGCGCCTCGCGGTCACAGGCGTCGCCGGCCCGGCGCGGCGGCTTCCCTCCGCCGAAGCCGCGGCCGACGATCCGGAGAAAGCAGGCGCCGCTGCTGTCGGGGACGTGGCGTTCGCCGACGACGCGCTCGCATCGGCCTGGTACCGCGGGCGAACGCTGCCGTCGCTCGTCGGCCGTGTTCTCGGCGAGCTCGGGGAGGCGTCATGAACCTCATCGTCAACGGCGTCGAGCGCGAGATCGAGAGCGCACCCCTGACGACGCTGCTCGACGTGCTGCGCGAGGAGCTCGACGTGACGAGCCCCAAGGCCGGCTGCGAGCAAGGTGGGTGCGGTGCGTGCACCGTCCTCGTCGACGGCGAGCCGCAGCGCGCGTGCCTCACGGCCGTCGGCGTGGTCGACGGCGCGGAGATCACGACCGCCGAGGGCCTCGGCACGCCGGACGACCTCTCCCCGATCCAGCAGGCGTTCACGCACCACTACGCGGCGCAGTGCGGCTTCTGCACGGCGGGGATGATGCTTGCCGCCGAGGCATACGTCCGTCGCGGCGGCACCGACGACCGCGAGGCGATCCAGGAGGCGCTCGCGGGCCACGTCTGCCGCTGCACCGGCTACGTCAAGATCATCGACGCCGTCGCCGCCGTCGCCCGCGGCGACTCGTTCGATCTCACCGTCACCGCGCCCAGCCAGGGCATGACGAATCTCGGAGGTGTGAGTTGAAAGCCGTCGGCGCGCGTCTTCCCCGCTACGACGGGATCGAGCACGTCACCGGCCGCACGACGTACGTCGACGACGTCCGCGTGCCGGGGACGCTGTGGGTCAAGGCACTTCGCTCACCGATGCACAGCGCGACCTTCTCCGGGCTCGACACGACCAAGGCCGAGGCCATGCCCGGCGTCCACGCAGTCCTCACCTGGGAGGACGTGCCGTTGCTCGAGTACGGCCACCTCTCGGCGCTCGGCATCCCTGCCGACGAGCCGCTTCTCGCCAAGGACGAGGTGCGCTACAAGGGCCAGCCGATCGCCCTCGTCGCGGCCGAGGACGAGGACACCGCCGCGGCGGCGGTCGACACGATCGGGATCGAGTTCGACGAGCGCGAGCCCTTGCTCGACGTCCGCAGGGCGTTCGACGCGGACGCGCCCACGATCCATCCGTGGGGCAACTGGTATCCGCACTTCGAGAACGAGATGGACAGGCGCCAGATCCGCAAGGGGTCGATCGAAGAGGCGTTCGAGAAGGCGGATGCGATCGTGCAGGGGGTCTACCGGCCCGCCGCCATCGAGCACGTGCCGCTCGAGACGCAGGTCTGCCTCGCCGTCCCAGAGGCGAACGGCCGCCTGACGATCTACTCCTGCACCCAGGCGCTCTACTTCTCCCTCGGCGTCGTCGCGGCGCATCTCCAGGTGCCGCTGAACAAGCTCAAGATCGTCGGCGGAACCGTCGGCGGCGGGTTCGGGGGCAAGGTGGACACGGCGACCGAGACGATGTGCTCGCTGCTCGCGCAGAAGTCGGGGCGGCCGGTGAAGTGGCGGTGGACCCGCGAGGAGGAGTTCCTCTGCTCGTCGACGCGCGCGCCGTGGCACATGGAGATCGCGGACGCCGTGTCGAAGGACGGCTGGATCCTCGGGCGCAAGATGCTCACGCTCCACGACTCCGGCGCCTACGCCCGCTTCTCGCCGTACGGCCTGACGAAGCACTCCTTCCACCACACGGGCGCGTACACGATTCCCAACCTCCACTTCGACGGATACGTCGTGTTCACGAACCGCGTGCCCACGACGGCGATGCGCGGGTTCGGCGTCACCTCCATCTCGTTCGCGACCGAGACGCACGTCAGCCGCATCGCGAACGTCCTGGGCCTCGACCCGTACGAGATCCGGCTGAAGAACGCGAACCGGGTCGGCGACACCTCGCCGAACCGGATCGTCTACACCGACCCGTCGACCGTGCCCGTCGTGAAGGCGCTCGCGGGCGGGATGGGCGTCGAGCTCGCGGCGGAGTACTCGGCGATGGACCGCGGCAAGCGCGAGGGCGACCTCCTACCCGCGCACCTGGTCGAACAGCTCGCTGACCCGGAGGACCACTGATGGCCGTCCACACCGGCCGCGGCATCGCGGCGATCGAATATCCGACCGGCATGAACCAGAACGGCGACCCGTCGCAGGCCTGGATCAAGCTCAAGCCCGACGGCCGTGTCGACGTGTTCGCGGGGACGTCCGACATCGGCAACGGGTCGAAGACGATCCAGTCGCAGATCGTCGCGGAGACGATCGGCGTCCCCTACGACTGGGTGACGTACGACAACTCCAACACCGATTCCTCGCCCGTTTGCACGGGGACGTTCGCTTCCCGGGCAACGTTCGTCGCCGGCAAGGCCGTGGAGAAGGCGGCCGAGCGCGTCCGCGAGCGGATCCTCGAGATCGCCGGCAAGGAGCTCGAGATCGACCCGGACGACCTCGAGATCGTCGACGGCGAGGTGCTCGCGAAGGGGGCGCCGCAGAAGAAGATCGCCGTGCCCGACGTGGCCGCGGCGGCGACGTGGACGTACGGCGAGCTGATCACCGGCGCGGGCGCCCAGCTCAAGCCGTACGCGTCGATCGTCGACCCGGAGACGGGCCAGGTCGACCTTCCGCCCCACTCCGCGATCTCGTATGCCGCGTGCGCGGCGGAGGTCGAGGTCGACGACGCGACGGGTGTCGTGCGCGTCACGCGCCTCGTCCAGGTCTACGACGTCGGCAAGGCGATCAACCCGACGCTCGTCGAGGGCCAGATCGAGGGCGGCGCCGTCCAGGGGCTCGGGCTCGGCGTGCTCGAGAACTGCTATCCGTACTACCCGTCGGTCGAGAACCGGGGCGGGGAGTTCGGGTCGTACCTCGCGCCCGGGTTCGACGACCTTCCGAAGCTCGACACGATCATCATCGAGAACCCGTCTGCGGACGGCCCCTACGGCGCCAAGGGCATCGGCGAGATGGCGAACAACGCGCAGCCGCCCGCGATTGCGGCGGCGGTCTTCGACGCGGTCGGGGTGTGGGTCACCGAGCTGCCGATCACGCCGGAGCGCGTCCTGCGCGCGCTCGACGCGAATGCCGAGCCGGTGCGCGACGGCAAACGCGTCGTCTTCGACTCGGAGCTGTCCGTCAATACCGTCTCGAAGGGCGGGATCACATTCGACGTCCCGGTCTGAGTTGGCCGATTCGCCCTTCGCCACCTTCAACGACCGCGAGCCTTACGCGATCTTCGACGGCGTCGGGCTCCGCGCGATCGCGGGTGACCAGGTGTTCCTCGGCCAGGTGACCTACGAGCCCGGGACAACCGTCGCGCAGCACAGCCACCAGCACACCGAGCAGCTGATGCTGATTCTCGCGGGCTCGGTGACCGTGACGGTCGGCGACGAGACGCGGGAGATGCGAGTGGGCGACGTGTGCGTGATCAACCGCGGCGTCGACCATGCGCTGCACTCGCGGGAGGGCGTGACGTTCGTCGAGGCGCTCGGCCCGGTTCCACTCGACCACGTCCCCGACCGCGAGCGCGACCTCGTGCTCGGCGACCTGGGAGGCTCACTCCACGTCGAGCGGTGAGACGAGCGACAAGGTCAACCTGGCGGAGAAGCTCGCTGGGATCGACGCGGCCTTCAGCCCGAAGATCGTCGCGTACCTCGACGACCTGAAGGTCGAGGTCGTGAAGGTCTCCGGAGAGTTCGTCTGGCATGCGCATCCGGAGACGGACGACTTCTTCCTACAGTGGTGTCGTGCTCGCGAACGCCTCAACCGTCGCCGACGACCCTTGGACGACGTGGTCCATCGACCCGCTCGCCATCGCGATCGCGGTCGTCGCGCTCGTGCTCTTCCTGCTGGGCTGGCGCAGACTGCGACGACGGCGCAGGGAGCTCGCGCCGTGGACGCGCATCGCGCTCTTCGGCGCCGGTGTCGCGAGCGTCCTCATCGGAATCGTCTCACCGCTCGACGCGATCGCCGAGGGGTACCTGCAGTCGGGCCACATGCTGCAGCACGTCCTGATCGCCGACGTCGGCGTCGCCCTTGCGATCGTCGCCGTCCGCGGCCCGCTCGCGATGTTCTTCCTCCCACGTGTCGTGCTCGCTCCGCTCGCGCGGCTGCAGTGGCTGCGGAAGGCGCTGTCGTTCCTGCTCGATCCCCGGATCGCAGTGTCGCTCTGGCTCGTCGTACTCGCCGTCTGGCACGTGCCGGCCCTCTACGAAGCCGCCCTCGACCACCCGGTCCTCCACCGAGTCGAGCACCTCACATTCATCCTCGTGGGGTCGCTCGTGTGGGTGCTGCTCATCGACCCCGCGGGGCACGGTCGCCTGACCGTGAACGGGCGCATCGGGCTCGCGGTCGTCCTCTTCTGGGTCGGGCAGCTGCTCGCATACCCGTTCGCGTTCGGCTTCACGACGTACTACGACGTCTACGTCGACCAACCCGAGCGACTGCTCGGACTGTCGCCGCTCGCCGACCAGAGGCTCGCCGGCGTCGTGATGATGGTGGAACAGGCGCTCACGCTCGGCGTGGCCCTCTTCTTCCTCATCCGCCTCGCGCGGCGTCAGCGAGCCACGCAGCGGCCGTCGCCGGAGCCGGCCTGAGATGCCCTCGCCCTGGTCGTTCACCTTCGAGCCGGTGTTCGTCGTCCTCGGGGCCGGCGCCGTCGCGCTCTACGCGCGGGCGTGGCGCCGCTCCCCCGGTCCTGCCTGGCGAGCCTGGTGCTTCGGCGGCGGAGTCGCGCTCATCGTCCTGGCGCTGAACTCGCCGCTCGGAACGATCGCGATCGAATACCTCGTCCTCTTCCATCTGCTGCAGAACGTGATGATCGGCGACTGGGCGCCGCCGCTCCTCCTGCTCGGCCTCACCCCGGCGATGCGGGCGGCGATCGCCCGGCGCGGCGGCCATCCGTTCGAGGCGCTGACCCGTCCGTCGGTCGCGCTGCCCGTCTGGCTGGTCGGCTGGTACGTCGTCCATCTCGGCGCGGTGTACGACGCCGCGGTCGAGAGCGCGGTGCTGCTCGGCTTCGAGCATGCCTTCCTGATCGCGATCGGGCTCCTGTTCTGGTGGCCCGTCGTCTGCGACATCCCACGGGCCGCGGCGACGCTCGTCCGTCTCGGGTACGTCTTCGCCGCGTTCGTCTTCTCCGCGTTCCTTGGGCTGGCGCTGACCTTCTCGCCGCCCGTCTACGACCACTACGAGTCCCTCCCGAGGCGCCTCTGGGGCATCTCCGCAGAGAAGGATCAGAACCTGGGCGGCATCCTGATGTCGACGGAGCAGGCGCTGGTCTTCTTCGCCGCGATCGTGTGGCTGCTCGTGCTTCTGCTTCGCGAGGAGGCCGAGGCCGAGGAGCGGCTCGCCGCCGAGCAACGCGCCGCAGGGCTCAGAGAGCATTAGCCCGCGAAGCAGGATTCCGCCGAGCGGAATCCTGCCGCTCGAATCCCGCCTGCGGCGGGGGCGTCCGCTTCGCGGCCGCACTGCCTCTTTGCCAAGACGGCCGCCGGAACCGCTACGGGAACGCATGCGTGCGTACCAGCGTGACGTCGACCGCCGGCGCGCCCTCGACGACCGCGCGCGACTCGTGCGCGTGCAGGAGCGTCGTGCGGACGATCAGCTTCGCCCGCGCGAAGTTGTCGAGCTCCGTGGGCACGGGGCCGACGCGGTGCCCGAGCGCGTAGCCCGCTGCGTTCCGCCCCATTGCCCGATAGCTCGCGAGCGTGTAGAGCGGGCTCATTCCGAACAGCTCGAGATTGTCGAGCGGCTCGAGGTCGGCACGGTGGATCACGGCGGTTCCCTTCGACTGGAGCCCGACCGCGATGCCCGAGCCGGACAGGCGAGCGCCGTCGTGCGCGATGAACGCGACGTCGGCCACGCGCCGGACCCGGACGAGCCGCGGCGTCGCACCCCCTTCGCGCACGCCCGCCACGACCGCTCCGAGAACGTCCTCGTGCGGAAGGCCGCCGATCGTCTCGCGGAGAACCCCGGCAAACGCGGGTCCGAGCGCCACGACGACCTCGTTCGAGTCCTCGCTCGACACCGCGGGGCCCAGCTCGTCGAGGATCGCGCCCGCGTCGGCCGGCGGAACGCCCAGGCTGCCCGGATCGACGACGTGCGGCAGTGCCTGCAGAAGCTCCCAACGCTCGCCTTCGAGCCGGTACCCGGTTCCCGGCCCACGGTAGTCGTTCGGGTCGTTCACGGCCGACCGAACGAGGCCGTCGGGCTCGATCACGGCCGCCGTCTGCAGGTAGTCGCCAGAGATGCGCTGACGAAGCATTGCGATGACCGCCTCCGCGGCGTCGGCGAAACCACGCCGATCGAGGGCGAGTGCGACGTCGAGCGCCGACACGCCCGCCGCGAGCAGCGCGTCCGCCGCCTGGACGTCTGCAGCCCGGTCGCGGGAGGGAAGGTCGCCGCTGTCGTAGCCGTGCGTCGCGGCCTCGACCTCCGCCTCCGTCACGGGAGGCAGGTCGAGCTCGGCGAAGACCTGCTGGACGGCGCGCGCCGCGCGTTCACGGACGCGAACCACCTCGTCCTCGTCGACCGGTTCGATCCCGCCGTCGACCTGCCAGTCGCGCTGGATCGTCAACCACTCGTCGATGTCGTCGGCGTCGTAGTTGCCACCGCCGAACGTGTTGTCGTGACGTGGCATGACCGAGTAGCCGGACGTGACGTAGTCCGTCCCGGGGAGGAATTGGCCCATCAGCTTCGCCGTCTTGCGGATCGCCGAATGCGACGCGATCGCGTCGTTGCCCGACGCGACCTCGAGGTCGAGCCACGCTGCGAGCACGTTCTCCGCGAGGATGGCGCGTGTCCCTCCGGGCACCGCGAGGACGAGCGCGACGCACGAGATCGACCCGTTCTGCACGCCCTGCGCGCCCGCCGCCCGCGCGAGCGACACGCAACGCGCCTCGAGGTACAGCATCGAAAGCCCCTCCGCATGCCCCATCAGCGCCTCGGATCCCGTGCCCGACGTGAAGCGCACCTTCACGCCGCGCGACGCATAAGCCGACGCGAGAAACGCCTTGGACCACGGCGTGTCGTCGCCGTCGGCGAAGACGCGCTCGGTGCCGTAGACCGAAAGCGTCTCCGCGTACGTCACGAGCCCGCGGATGGCGAGCTCGAGGTTGCGCCGCTCCTCGACCGCACATTGCGTCATCACGCCGGGCCGTCCGATCTGCGAGCCGACGAGGAGCGCAAGCGCGTTGAGCGGCGCGTAGCGCGCGACCCCGACGGTCGTCTCGAGCTCGTCGAATCCGCGCCGGGCGGCTTCCGCCGCGTCCGCGGCGAGCAATGCAGGGCTCTCCTTCAGGTTCGTGACGTGCGCCTGGTTTCCGGGGTCTCGCCGCGCGCGCAGCTTCTTGAGCGCCATCATCAGCTCGACGGGATCGAGCATCCCGACGACGCGCGCGAGCTTCGCCGGGGTCAGGCCGCGGCCGATCCTGACCAGCTCGGCACGCGAGACGTCGACGTCGACGAGCATGCGCGCGACCTGCCGTTCGGGCAACGCCATTGCCTCTGCGGCGACACCGAGGTCGAGGCCGTGCGCAACGAGGAATCGGTCGATCACGTCGAACTCCGACGCATCACGGCCGTCGAGGCGGACGACGACCCCGGACTCGACGACGAGCTCCGGTGCCGGGTCCCGCGGACCGTTTGCCGCGATCAGGCCGAGCTCCGGCGACGGCGCGACGAGCATCTCGCGGCGGAGCTCCGATCTCGCGCGCGACGCAAACCGCCCGCTACGGAACGCGTCAGCCACGGACGAGCAGACCCCGCTCCGCGTAGACCGCGGCCGCCTCCCGCACGAACGCGGCCGACCGCAGCGCACCGATCTCCTCGAGCCGATCCGCCCACGCCGCCAGCTCTGCCGCCGACGAGCGACCCGGCCGCAGTGCCGTGTAGACCGCGAGGAGCTCGTCGTCTCGCATGCGGGTGAGCTCTGCGGCGCGCTCGATGCCGTCGGCGAGCTGCGCGCGTCCGGCAGCGCGCGCCACGTCGGCCTGAAGGCGGAGCGTCTCGGCAGTGGCGCGCACGTCCGTCGCGTCGAGCGTGCCGTCTCGCGCGGAGGCGAGCGTCACGTCCTCGAGACTGAGCCCCGACGGCGTGCGGACGAGATCGGGACGCAGTGAGCCGAGCGGGTAGTCGGTCTCAGGGTCGAACCGCACCGGCACAGGTTAGGCTAGCCCGCGGTGGCCCAGACGAACGACGATCGCTTCTCGGGCCGCGTCGCGCTCGTCACCGGCGGCGCCAGCGGCATCGGCGCGGCGACGGTCACGCGGCTGCTCGCAGAGGGGGCGCGCGTCGCGTCGCTCGACTACGGCGGCGACCCTCCGGGCGACGCCTTGAGCGTCCGCGGGGACGTCTCGGACTCGGCGCAGGTCGACGCGGCCGTCACGCGGACGGAAGCCGAGCTCGGGCCCGTCGACGTCCTCGTCTGCTCGGCCGGGATCACCGGCGCGTCGCTGTCGACGGTCGACGTGACGGACGACGAGTGGCGGCGCGTGATGGCCGTCGACGCCGACGGCGTCTTCTTCAGCAACCGCGCCGTCCTCCCGGGGATGATCGAGCGTGGCTACGGAAGGATCGTGAACATCGCGTCGATCGCCGGGAAGGAGGGCAACCCGATGGCGGCGGCCTACTCCTCCGCCAAGGCGGCCGTGATCGCGATGACGAAAGCGATCGGCAAGGACGTCGCCGGTACGGGGGTGCTCGTCAACTGCATCGCCCCGGCGGTGATCGAGACGCCGATCCTGCACGGACTCAGCGACGAGCATGTCGACTACATGATCGAGAAGATCCCCATGCGACGAATGGGCTCGCCCGAGGAGGTCGCCGCGCTGGTGTGCTGGCTCGCGAGCGAGGAGTGCTCGTTCTCGACGGGCGCGACGTACGACATCTCCGGCGGCCGGGCCGTCTACTGATGCGCGTGATCCGCTGGACGGACGCGGACGGCCTGATCGGCATCGGCGTCGAGCTGGAGGACGACGGACGATACCTCCCGGCCGACGCCGCGACGGACGTCGTCGCGGTCCTCCGCGGCGAGCCGGTCGACGTCAGTGGCGAGGCCGTCGTGCCGGTCGACGCGGACACCCTCACGCTCGACGGCGGACGGACGCTGCTCGCGCCCATCGACCCGCCCGAGGTCTGGTGCTCGGGGGTCACCTACCAGCGGAGCCGCGATGCGCGGATGGAGGAGAGCGCGGTCAGGGACGTGTACGACCTCGTGTACGACGCACCGCGGCCCGAGCTCTTCCTGAAGGACGCCGGCGGACGGCGAACGGTCGCCCCAGGCGCTCCGGTCGGGATCAGAAGCGACTCGGCGTGGAACGTGCCCGAGCCCGAGATCGGGCTCGTCCTCGACGAGGACGGGACGATCCTCGGCTACACGATCGGAAACGACGTCTCCTCGCGCGAGATCGAGGGAGCGAATCCGCTCTACCTGAGTCAGGCGAAGGTCTTCGCCGGCGCGTGCTCCATCGGTCCTGCGATCGTCGTCGCCACGGGGCGCCACGAGTACGAGCTCGTAATGCGCATCTTCGGAGCGGACGCAGAGCTGCTCTACGAGGACAAAACGTCGACGTCGCAGATGGTGCGCTCGTTCGACCAGCTTGCGTCCTGGCTCGTCCGCGACAACCCGGTGCCCCCCGGAACTGTGCTCCTCACGGGCACCGGCCTCGTGCCGCCCGACTCGTTCACGCTCCAGCCCGGGCAGCGGATCGTCATCAGCGTGCCGGGGATCGGCACGCTGGTGAACGGCGTCGCCCCGGCTGCGACGCTCGTCCGCCCCCGAGCCGAAGGAGGATCCACGTGAGCGGGACGACGACGGAGACGCCCGCACGGAACTACATCGCCGGCGAATGGCGCGAGGCCGGCGGAGGCGAGACCTACGAGCGCCGCGACCCGTGGCGCCCCTCGAGCGTCACCGGCGTCTACCAAGCCTCGGATGCGGAAGACGTGTCGGCCGCGGTTGGCGCGGCGGCGGAGGCGTTCCCTGCCTGGAGCGCCTTACCGGCGCCGTCCCGCGCGTCGGTCCTGCTCCGCGCGGCCGACGCGCTCGACGCGCGCGCGGAGCGGGTCGCGTTGGACATGACCGCCGAGATGGGCAAGCCGCTCCGCGAGTCGCGGCTCGAGGCTGCGCGCGCGGCGACGATCCTTCGCTTCGCCGCCGGCGAGGCATGGCGGCCGATCGGCGAGGTCTTCGCGGCATCCGTCCCCGGCCAGCGCCTGTACACGCTGCGGCGGCCGCTGGGCGTCGTCGGCCTGATCACACCGTGGAACTTCCCGATCGCGATCCCGGTGTGGAAGCTCGCGCCCGCGCTGATCCACGGGAACACGGTCGTGCTCAAGGTGGCACACGACGCTCCACGGACGGGCCTGCACGTCGCCGAGGCGTTCGTCGAGGCGGGTGTGCCGGCAGGCGTTCTCAACGTGCTCACCGGTTCGGGCTCGAACGTCGGCACGCCGCTCGTCGACGACCCGAAGGTCGAGGCGATCTCGTTCACGGGGTCCGTGCCCGTCGGTCACGCCGTCCGCGAACGCGCGACCGCGCGCAGCTGCCGCGTCCAGCTGGAGCTCGGCGGCCACAACCCGCTCGTCGTCACCGCCGACGCGGAGCTCGACCGAGCCGTCGAGGCAGCGTACGCCGGCGCCTTCTGGTCGGCGGGCCAGAAGTGCACCGCGACGCGGCGGATTCTCGTCCAGGCGCCGGTGTACGACGCCTTTCGCGAGAAGCTTCTCGCTCGGGTCGCGGCCGGAAAGGTCGGAGACCCGTCCGATCCCGAGACGGAGGTCGGCCCGCTCGTCGGCGAGGCGGCGTTCGAGGACGTCCTCGCAGCGATCGAGCGCGGGCGCGGGGAGGGAGGGGTCGTCGCCACGGGCGGTGAGCGGGCCGACGACGAAGCGTTCCTGATCGCACCGACCGTGTTCGAGGACGTCGCAGACGACGCCCTCCTCTCGTGCGAGGAGGTCTTCGGGCCCGTCACGTCGCTCTATCGGTTCTCGACGCTCGACGAGGCGCTCGAGCGGGCCAATGCCGTTCCCTTCGGCCTTTCGGCCTCGATTTTCACGCGGGACCTCCACGCGGTGCACCGATTCTCCGAGGAGCTGCAGGCGGGGATCCTCCACGTCAACTCGCAGACCGCGGGTGCGGACGTCCACGTCCCGTTCGGCGGGATCAAGGGCTCGGGCTTCGGCCCGCACGAGCAGGGCCGCGCGGCGCTCGAGTTCTTCACGGACGTCGTGACGGTGTACCAGGACGCGCCGCTCGCGTGAGCGAGCGGTTCCTCGTCACGGGCGTGCTCGGGTGCCTCGGCGCCTGGGTCGCGCACGAAGCCCTCGCCGACGGTGACGCGGTCGTCGGGTACGACCTCGGCGAGGACACCGCGCGCCTGCGCCTCGTGCTCGGCGACGAGGCCGAGCGCCTGACGCTCGTCCGGGGCGACATCACCGATCTCGACGCGCTCGAGTGGACGCTGGACGAGCACGACATCACACGCGTCGTGCACCTCGCCGCGCTGCAGGTGCCGTTCGTCCGCGCCGACCCGCCGCTCGGCATGCGCGTCAATGTTGCCGGAACGGTAAACATACTGGAGGCAGTCGCGCGCCGGCCCTACCGCATCCCGTGCGTCGCGTACGCGAGCTCGGTTGCCGTCTACAGCCGCGCCGATCCCGTGCCCGCGCCCGAGTCGGGCGGAACGTCGCCTGCCACCCTCTACGGCGTCTCGAAGCTGGCGGACGAGGGGATGGCACGCGTGTACGCGGCCGACAGGGGCGTGTCGTCGGTCGGCCTGAGACCGTACGTCGTCTACGGCCCGGGGCGGGACCAGGGCATGACGTCGGCGCCGACCGCGGCGATGCTGGCCGCGACGCGTGGAGAGCCGTTCGAGATCGGCTTCACCGGCGCGGCGCAGTACGACTACGCGCCGGACGTGGCGCGGGCGTTCGTGAGGGCTGCGTCCTCCGCAGGTTCGGGCGCCGCGGTCTACAACGTGCCCGGCGTCCGGGCGACCGTCGACGACGTGATCGCGGCGATCCGCGAAGCGGTCCCCGACGCGGAGATCACCGCGACCGGCGACCCGCTTCCGTTCCCGCCGGCGGTCGACGCCACCGGCTTCGACCGCGACGTCGGCCCGTTCCCCCGCACGCCGCTCGAGGAAGGCGTCGCCGCGACCGTCGCGCGCTTTCGCAGTCGTCGCTAGGTTGAAACCCCGTGGACAACGCTCGCCTTCGGCTCGCGTTCGCGGGGGAAACCATGTTTCCCCCGCGTGCCCCCTTCTTCTGGAAGGCGTGGGGAACCTCCCGGTTCTCCACACCCCTCCCCGCTCATAGGCCCAAAAAGCCTGCCCGATGAGCGCCACGCGGATCGTGGACATCGCGTCGCTCCCGGGTGCCCGGGAAGCCGACGAACGCACGGCCTATCTCGCATGGCGGCTTCCGACCGAGCTCGCGCCGCTCGCGCGTGTCGCGTTCGACTACCGCTGGTCGTGGGATCCGGACGGCCCGGCGCTGTTCCGCTCGCTGGACCCGCACGCGTGGGAGCTCAACGGCCAGAATCCCGTGCGTCAGCTCGCGGAGATCAGCCCGCACGGGGCAGAGCTGGCCGCGGCGAGCGAGGAGACCAGGGAGCGCATCGCGCGCCTCGCGACCGTCGTCGAGGAAGACCGTGCCCGCCCGGAGACGCCGGTCGACGGGCTCACCGGGCCGGTGGTCTTCGTCTGCGCCGAGTTCGGCATCCACCCGTCGCTCCCGATCTACTCCGGCGGCCTCGGCGCGCTCGCGGGCGACATCCTCAAGCAGGCGAGCGACGCGGCGCTGCCGATGATCGGCGTCGGCCTTCTCTACCGGAAGGGCTACTTCCAGCAGCGAGTCGACCGCCACGGCCTGCAGCACGAGTACTGGACGCAGATGCTGCCCGAGCGATTGCCGACGGTGGAGGTCGAAGACGACACGGGCGAGCCGCTGCGGCTGGCATTTCCGTTGTTCGACCGCGAGGTCGGGTTCCACGTCTGGCGCGTGCAAGTCGGGCGGGTCCCCCTCTACCTGCTCGACGCGGAGCTCGACGAGAACGACCCGGTCGACCGCTGGATCACCGCGCGCCTCTACGAGGGCAACCCGCAGACGCGACTCGGCCAGTACGGGCTGCTCGGCACGGGCACCGTACGGGCCCTTCGTGCGCTCGGGATCGAGCCCGGGGTGCTCCACTTCAACGAGGGCCATCCGGCGCTGGCGGCGCTCGAGCTCGCGGCCGACGACGTCGCGGCCGGCACTCCGCTCGACGACGCCCTCGCGGCCGCGCGACAACGCTGTGTGTTCACGACGCACACGCCCGTGGCCGCGGGGAACGAGTCGTACGAGCCGTCGTCCTTCCTCGCCGCGTTCTCGCAGCTGCCCGATCGTCTGGGTATCGATCATGGCCGCTTCCTCGACCTGTGCCGTACGCACCCGGGCAGCGACGAATGGCCCGGGATGACGCCGCTCGCGCTTCGACTGACGCGTCGCGCGAACGCGGTCAGCGAGCGGCACGGCGAGGTCGCGCGGCAGATGTGGCGTCCGCTCTACGACGAGGTGCCCGCCGACGAGGTGCCGATCGCGCACGTGACGAACGGCGTCCATCTCCCGTCGTTCCTGTCCGGGCCCATGCGCTCGCTGCTCGACGCGCACCTCGGCGACGGGTGGCTTGCACGCGCGGCCGACCCGGAGACCTGGGCGCCTGTCGACGGCATCTCCGACGAGGAGCTCTGGGCCGCGCGGAACGAGGCGCGGCGGTTGCTCGTCGACTACGTCAAGGTGAAGTCCGTCCAGGACCGCCTCCAGCGCGGCGAGGATCCGGAGAGCGTCAAGGACGTGGCGGAGACCTTCGCCGCGGACGCGCTCACGCTTGGCTTCGCGCGACGGATCGCGACGTACAAGCGCCTGTTCCTGCTCACGTATGACCCGGAGCGCGTACGCAGGATCTTCGCCGACGGGCCGCCCGTCCAGCTGGTCGTCGCCGGGAAGGCGCATCCGCTCGACGACAAGGCGAAGCAGATGCTCGTCGACGTGTTCGGCCTCTCGAACGCGGTCGGGATCAGCTCCCGTATCGCGTTCCTCGAGAACTACGACCTTTCCGTCGCGGCGCCGATCGTCGGCGGCTGCGACGTGTGGCTCAACGTCCCGCGGCCGCCGCTCGAGGCGAGCGGGACGAGCGGCATGAAGTCGGCGGCCAACGGCGGGCTCAACCTCAGCGTGCTCGACGGGTGGTGGGTCGAGGGCTACGACGGGCGGAACGGCTGGGAGATCGACGGCTCGGCCATCGCGGGCGAGGACGAGGCCGGCCAGGACGCGCGGCACGCGCACGCGCTGTACGACCTCCTCGAGCACGAGGTGATTCCGCTGTTCCACGAACGCGACGAGCGCGGGATCCCTGTCCGCTGGCTCCAGATGGTCCGCGACTCGCTCAAGACGAACGGCCCGCGCTTCTCCGCTGCCCGCATGGTCGGGGACTACGCCGAGCGCATCTATCCGCCGGGCGCCTAGCTCCGACGATTAGGGAACGCGCCGCCGCAGCGCTTCGACGACCCCCGTCATCACGACGAGAAGGCCGGCGCAGATCCAGAGCACCGCATCGAACGACTCGGTGAGGTCACGAACACCCCCGAGCACGAAGGGCGAGACGGCCGAGATCGAATACCCGACGCCGAGCATCATCGCCACGAGCGCACCGACCCGCTCCGGCGCTCGTTCCAGCTCGAGCGGCAGCGTCATGACGAGCGCGAACGTGCTTCCTTGAGCGACGCCCGCGATCAGCGCCCAGAGGTAGCCCACGTCGGGCAGCGCGACGAGGCCGATCGCACCCAGGGCGAACACGACGCTCGCCGCCACCAGCCAGAGCAGCCGGCCGCCGTGGCGGTCCGAGAGCCACGGCCCGGCGAAGGACGAGCCGATCGCGGTGAAGGTCATCGCCGCGAGCAGGAGCCCCGCCGCGCCGTCGCTCCAGCCCTGCTCGACGTACGCGTCCGGCAGCCACGCGTTCAGCCCGTAGTAGGCGGAGCCCATCAGGGAGAAGATCGTCACCAACAACCATGCGGTCCCAGATCGCCACGGCAGGCGCGGCACGAGCGCGGCCGGCCGGCGGTGCGGGCGGCCGCCGCGCTCGAGAACCGTCCAGGAGACGGCCACGAGGCAGGCTGCGGCCGAGAACGCGATCAGGGCGCCGCGCCAGCCGCCCAGGACCGCCGCCAGGGGCACCGCGACCGCGGCGGACACGGTCGAGCCCAGCTGGATGCCTGTCGTGTACACACCGGTGCCCGTTCCCGGCCGGTCGGGAAGCGTCTCGTGAACGGCGAGCGGCGACAAAGCGTTGCCGACGCCCATTCCGATGCCGAGAGGGAGAGTGAGCAGGACGACGAGCCATGCGCTCGGCACGACGGCGCGTGCCATGCCGAACGTTCCGATCAAGGCGAGCCCGATCGTCATCGCCCGCCGCGTCCCGAGCCGCGCCGCGAGGTACGCGGCCACCGGTGCGAACACGCCCATGCAGAGGACCGGGATCGTGCCGAGCAGCCCGACGAGCGCGTGCGAGGCGCCGAGCTCCTCCTGGATGTCGTCGATCAGCGGGCCGACAGCGACGACCTGGGGTCGCAGAGCGAGCGCGGCGAGGAAGAGCCCCGCAAGCGCGGCACCGGTCGACCGTGTCGTCAGCGGAGGGCGGCCCCGGAGCGATGGGCGCGGTCTCGCGCGATCTCCGCGAATTGCTCCACGTGCTTCCGTGCCGCGCGGCCCGCCGCGCCGGGCTTGCGGGAACGGATGGCCTCGAGGATCGGCACGTGGCGCTCCGCCGCTTCCTCCGCATCGACGGACGTCCCGTACAGCGTGATCGTGATGCGCCCCTCGACGCCGAGCGACTTCCAGCACTGCTCGAGGACCTGGTTGCCTGCCGCCTCGACGATCCGGCGATGGAACTCGATGTCGTGGCGGACGAGCGCGCCGATGTCGCCCCGCTTCGCAGCGGCTCGCATCGCCTCGACCTCGCGCTCGAGCGCCTTGACGTCGCCCTCGAGGCGCTTGGTCGCCTCCTTCGCCGCCAGCTCCTCCAGCACTGCGCGGACGGGATACACCTCCACGAGCTCCTCCTCGCCGAAGCCGCGCACGCGCGCTCCGCGGAACGGCTCTGACTCGACGAGCCGCAGCTGCTCCAGGTCGCGCAGCGCTTCGCGCACGGGTGCCTGGCTCGTGCCGAGCTCCTGTGCGATCCGGGTCTCGACGAGGCGCTCGCCGGGCTGCAGCTCACCGCTCACGATGCGCTGAAGGAGCGCCTCCTTGACCTGCTCGCGGAGCACGGTTCTCGAGATCACAGCCATCCCTCGGCGGCGACTATCCGCCACCGGTGCTTCGCTCGTCAAGCTTCGTCGGCCGCGACGACGGGATTCGTGAGCGAGCCGACGCCGTCGATCTCGATCGTGATCTCGTCGCCGGGCCGGAGAAGCCGCGGAGGGTCGCGGAAGACGCCAACGCCCGCCGGCGTGCCCGTCAGGATCAGGTCGCCGGCCTCGAGCGTGGAGGTCTGAGAGGCGTAGCTGATGATCTCGTCGATCCCGAAGATGAGGTTGGCGGTCGTCGAGTCCTGGACGGTCTCGCCGTTCAGGATCGCCCTGATGCCGAGGGCGTGCGGATCGCCCACGTCGGCACGCGCGACGAGCGGCCCGACCGGGCAGAAGGTGTCCGGCGACTTGCCGCGCGTCCACTGGCCGTCCCCGAACTGCAGGTCGCGAGCAGAGACGTCGTTCGCGACGACGTAGCCCGCGACCGCCTCCAACGCGTTCTCCTTCGAGACGCGCGTCACCGTGCTGCCGAGCACGACGCCGAGCTCCGCTTCGTAGTCGCACTTCGTGACGATCGACGGGATCACGATTGGATCCCCGGGGCCGATGAGGGCGCTGGTGAACTTCGCGAAGAGCAGCGGCGCGGCCGGTAGGTCGGCGCCTTGCTCCTCGGCGTGGTCCTTGTAGTTGAGCCCGACGCAGACGATCTTGCCCGGGCGCGCGATGGGAACGGTCATGGCGCCGACCCTAACGGATCTTGATCGATCATCGATCACCCGGCGCGGCGGCGCCGCGAGGCGTGAGTAGGATCGCCGCGTGTCCCTCCCGAACGGCTTCGTCGGCGACCTGCGAGCGGCGCTCGGCGACGAGTTCGTGATCACGGAGCCCGAGCGCCTGGCGACGTACGACTGCGACGGGCTGACGGGCTGGCGCGCGCAACCGGCGTGCGTCGCCCTCCCGGGCTCGACGGAGGAGGTGCAGACCGTTCTCCGTCTCTGCGCCCGCGACGGCGTCCCGTTCGTCGCCCGCGGCGCCGGAACCGGCCTGTCGGGCGGCGCCTTGCCGGTCGCCGACGGGATCGTCGTCTCCGTCGCGCGGATGAACCGGATCCTTCGCGTCGACGTCGACAGCGAGCGCGTCGCCGTCCAGCCCGGCGTCGCGAACCTCGACGTGACGCGCGCCGTGGCGGCGCACGGCTACTTCTACGCGCCCGACCCGTCCAGCCAGCAGGTGTGCACCATCGGCGGCAACGTCGCCGAGAACGCGGGCGGCGCCCACTGCCTGAAGCACGGTTTCACGGTCAACCACGTGACAGGCGCGAAGGTCGTCCTCCCCGACGGCGAGCTTCTCGAGCTCGGAGGCGACGCGATCGACGGCGACGACGGGCCCGACCTGCTCGGCGTGATCGTCGGCTCGGAGGGGACGCTCGGCATCGCGGTGGAGGTGACGCTCCGGGTCGTCCGGCAGCCCGAGACCGTCGTCACCCAGCTCGCCGCGTTCACGACCGTCGACGCGGCCGGCGACGCGGTCTCCCGGATCGTGGCCGCGGGGATCCTCCCCGGCGCGATGGAGATCATGGACCGGTTCACGATCCAGGCGGCCGAGGAGGCGTACCGGCCGGGATATCCGGAGGGCGCAGGCGCGGTGCTGCTCGTCGAGCTGGACGGGGTCGCCGTCCAGGTCGATGACGACACCGCCGCGGTGGACGCGATCTGTCGTGCCGCAGGGGCATTCGAGATCCGCACCGCGAGCGACGCGGACGAGCGCGCGACGCTCTGGCGCGGGCGCAAGGGCGCATTCGCGGCGATGGGGCGGGTCTCCCCCGACTACTACGTCCAGGACGGCGTCGTGCCGAGGACGAAGCTGCCCGAGGTGCTGCGCCGGATCGAGGAGCTCTCCCACGAGCACGGTCTCCGGGTCGGCAACGTCTTCCACGCGGGCGACGGCAACCTCCACCCTCTCGTCCTCTACGACGCCGCGGTCGACGGCGACTACGAGCGCGCGAAGACGCTCGCGGACGCGATCCTCGCGGCGTGCGTCGATGCCGGCGGCTCCCTCACCGGCGAGCACGGGATCGGCGTCGACAAGGCGTGCGCCATGCCGTCGATGTTCTCGGAGCGCGACCTCGACGTGTTCGAGCGCGTCCGCCGTGCCTTCGATCCCGACGGGATCGCGAACCCCGGCAAGGTGACCCCGACACCACGTCTGTGCGGCGAGGTGCCCGGGCCGTACCGCCCCCACGCGCTCGAGCGGCTCGGTCTCGCGGAGCGGCTCTGATGCGACCGACGTCGATCGAGGAGGCGGCCTCGCTCCTCGCGGCCGCGGGCGACGAGGGACGGCGCATCCGGATCGGCGAGGACCTCTCGACGGCCGGCCTCGATCGGGTGCTCGAGCACGAGGCCGGCGACCTGACGTGCACGGTCGAGGCAGGCGTCCGGCTGTCCGCGCTCCGCGAGGCGCTCCTCCCCGCCCATCAGCGGCTCTCGCTCGACCCACCCGGCGACCCGACCGTCGGCGCGTGCATTGCGTGCCGTCTATCCGGGCCGCTGTCGCATCGCTTCGGCACGCCGCGCGATCTCGTCCTCGGGGTGACGGTGGTGCTCGGCGACGGCACCGTCGCAAGCGCGGGCGGGAAGGTCGTGAAGAACGTCGCGGGGTACGACCTCGGGAAGCTGATGTGCGGCTCCGAGGGACGTCTCGGCCTCATCGCGCGCGTTGCATTGCGCCTCCACCCCCTGCCGGCTGCCACCGCGACGCTGGTCGTCGAGACGGACGACGCGGGCGGCGTCGTGCGCGAGCTCCGGCGGTCGCAGCTCCAGCCGAGCGCGCTCGACGTCCTCCACCCCGGGCGGGTCGCGCTGCTGTTCGAGGGAGGCGAGCGCGCGGTCGCCGCGCAGCTCGAAACGGCGCGCGCGCTCGTCGGAGGCGCCGAGGGCGGCGCCGTCGTGTGGGAGGAGGCGCGCGAGCGTCAGGGCCGCTCGCTCGGACGTGTCCGCTTCGCGCCCGGGGATCTCGCAAACGTCCTCTCGACGCTCGACGAGGCCGTCGTCCGGCCCTCGGCAGGCATCGCGTACGTCCCGCATCTCGTCGGCGGCGTCCCGGGGTTCGCCGCCCGGAGGATCCACCGCGCGCTGAAGGCCCGCCTCGACCCCGCCGGGGTGCTGGCGTGATCGAGGACCTGACGCGCGCGTGCGTCCACTGCGGCTTCTGCCTCCCGACGTGCCCGACGTACCTCCTCTGGAACGAGGAGATGGACTCCCCGCGCGGCCGGATCCAGCTGATGGAGAAGACGGCCCAGGGGACGCTGCGACTGAGCCCGACCGTCGTCGAGCATTTCGACCGGTGCCTCGGCTGCATGGCCTGCGTCTCGAGCTGCCCGTCGGGCGTCCGGTACGACCGCCTGATCGAGGAGACGCGGCACGTCGTCGAGACGGAGCACACGCGGCCGCGGCACGAGCGGATCCAGCGCCGCCTCCTCTTCGCCACGCTCCCGTACCCGAAGCGGCTGCGGTGGGCGCTGCGGCTCGCCCCGATCGGGCAGGCGCTTCCCTCCCCGTCGTGGGCGAAGCCGATGCTCGAGCTCGCACCGCGCTGGCGCTCCCGCGAGCAGGCGCCGGCGCTCACCCCGGCTCGTGGTGAATCACCACGAGGTCGGCGCGTCGGCCTCCTCACGGGCTGCGTCCAGTCGGTGGTCTTCGGCGAGGTGAACGCCGCCACCGCTCGTGTCGTGGCCGCCGCCGGCTACGACGTCGTCGCCCCGCGGCAGGGGTGTTGCGGGGCGCTGTCGGCGCACGCCGGCCGGAAACGCGAGTCGGAGCGGTTCCTGACGCGGCTCGGCCAGAGCTTCGCCGACGTGGGCGCGATCGTGGTCAACTCGTCGGGCTGCGGCTCGCACCTGAAGGACCACGGGGTCGCGGCCCTGGACGTCACCGAGGCGCTCGCGGACGCGGGCCTGCCGGCCCTTCACCCGCTCGAGCTCACGGTCGCGTACCAGGACTCCTGCCACCTCCGTCACGCCCAGCGGCTGCCCGCCGCGTGGCGGCCGATCCTGGCGCGCATCCCGGGTCTCACCGTCCTCGAGCCGGCCGAGCAGGACATCTGCTGCGGCTCGGCGGGCATCTACAACGTCGTCCAGCCCGACGCGGCCCGCGAGCTCGGTGACCGAAAGGCCGGCCACGTGCTCGCCACGGGAGCGCAGGCGTACGCGAGCGCGAACCCGGGCTGTCTCGTCCAGATCGCGCAGGCGCTCGGCAGAGCGGGCACCCCACTCTCCGCTCTCCATCCGGTCGAGCTGCTCGACGCGTCCCTGCGCGGCGTGTCGGCGGCGGAGCTGCTCGCGCAGGCCCGCCGCTGAACGGCGTCAGCGCCCGCCGGCGGCCTGAGCGTCAGGCCGCGACGGCCGACGGGCGCAGCTCGTCGAGCCGGTCGACGGCGCGGAGCGCCGGGAAGGCTCGCCACCAGAGCGCGGCGATCGCGATCGTGGCGACCCCGCCGACGACCACCGCGGGGACGGCGCCGAGCAGCGCGGCGGCGACGCCGGACTCGAACGCGCCGAGCTCGTTCGAGGCGCTGATGAACACCATCTCGACGGCGTTCACCCGCCCCCGGAGCTCGTCGGGGGTGACGAGGGGCAGGATCGTCTGCCGGAGGACGACGCTGACCATGTCCACCCCACCCCCGACTGCCAGGGCGAGCAGCGACAGCCACATCGTCTCGGAGAGGCCGAAGACGATCATCGTGACGCCGTAGAGCGCCACGACCGTCAGGAGGGTGCCGCCCGCGCGCCGGTGGACCGGCCGCCGGGCGAGGATGATCGCCGTGCAGAGCGCGCCCGCGGCGGGCGCGGCGCGGAGCACGCCGAGACCCGCGGGGCCGACATCGAGCACGTCCCTGGCGAAGATCGGCAGGAGCGCGACCGCGCCGCCGAACAGCACGGCGAACAGGTCGAGTGAGATCGCCCCGAGGAGGACGGGGGTCCGCCGGACGAGCCGGACGCCGCCGAGGACGCTCGCGAGATCGGGGGCGCCCGCGCCCGCTCCGTCGCGTCCCGCACGCATCGCCAGGACGGAGACGAGCGCCACCACCGAGAACGCCGCGGAGAAGATGTACACCAACTCGGCGTGGATCGCGAACAGCAGGCCGCCGAGCGCCGGTCCGCAGATCACCGAGAGCTGCCAGGCGACCGATCTGTGTGCGAGCGCTCGAACGAGGACGTCCTGCGGGACGAGCGACGGCGCGACGGCACGGCCGGCGGGCGCTCCGACGGCCGACGCCACGCCGGTGCCGAATGCGAGCGCGAAGAACGGCCACGTCTCGTTCGCGCCGGAGCGCGTGACGAGCAGGAGGCCGACCGCGACCGCCGCGTCGACGGCGACAGAGACGGCGAGCACGGTGCGCCGCGGGTGGCGGTCCGCGAGGTGCCCCGCCGGCAGGGCGAGGAGCGGAAGCGGGACGAACATCGCGAGGCCCACGATCCCGAGGTCGAGCGGGTCACGGTGGATCTCGTAGACCTGCCAGCCGATCGCCACGAACGACATCTCGATCGCGAGCGCCGTCGCGACCGTGGCCGCGACGTAGAGGACGAAGTCGCGGTGGCGGAGCGGCGAGGCCGGCGCGGCGGCAATCAACGCCGTGCACCCGGTGCGAATGCCACACTGCGCAGGTGGCGGAGACTGCTGTCCGCGACCTCGACGAGACGCCGACCGCCTATTGGGTGGGGATCGGCCTCAAGACGGCTCTCGTGCTCCTGCTCCTGCTCCCCCTCGCACGCCCTGACCTCGAGCAGTACGACGGCAAGGGAATGAGCTGGCGTGTCGCCGTGTTCCCGCTTGCCTGCCTCGTCGTGCCCGTGCTCTGGCGCGCCACGGGGTCGACGGCGCCGTTTCCCTACGCCGCCGACAACCTCCTCGTCCTGCTGCCGCTCACCGATGTGCTGTGGAACACGATCGACGCGTACGACCGCCTGTCGGGCTTCGACAAGGTGAATCACCTCGGGGACTCGTGCCTTCTCGCGGTCGTCGTCGGGCTCTGGGCGGCACGCTATCCGCTGGGCCCGGTCAACCGCATCCTGATCGCCCTCGGGGTCGGCATGACCCTCCAGGTGCTCTGGGAGATCGCGGAGTACACGTCGTTCCGCGCAGGGTCGTCCATGCCACAGACGTGGGGAGATACGATCGGCGACCTCGCGTTCGACCTCGTCGGCACGCTCGCCGGTGCCGGGGTGGCTCTGCTCGTCGCCGAGGAGGCTGACGAGTCGATGGATGCGGACCCGGTCGCGGCGTACGCGAATCGATAGCTCAGGAGCCTGAGCCCACCTCGTCACGCGCCCTTGCCGCCCGTGCGGGAAGGCTCGTGATCACGGATCCGCACCGCAGCGATCCGAGAGCCGCGCACGGACTCCACCCGGATCGAGTACCCGTCCTTGCGCGCGATGTCGCCGATCATCGCGACTCGGCCCAGCTCGTCCAGGACAAGGCCGCCGATCGACGAGTAGCTCGACGAGGGGAGGAGCGCGATCCCGAAGTCCGCGAGGTCCTCGAGCGAGACGTCGCCGCGCGCGTACCAGTCTCCGTTGCCGAGCACTCGAACCGGGCTCGCGAGCGGGTCGGTCTCGTCGGTGATCTCCCCGACGATCTCCTCGACGATGTCCTCGACGGTCACGATCCCGGCAGGCGTCCCGTACTCGTCGGCGACGATCGCGAGGGTGGTCCGGTCGCGCTGAAGATCCGCAAGCAGATCGTCGAGCGGCTTGGGCTCGGGGACGATCAGCGCCGGTTTCACAGCCTCCGCGACGCTCCGCTCCGCTCCGCCGCCGAGAACGAGCTTGGTGAGCGAGTTCACGTGCGCAACGCCGACGGCGTGATCCGAACGGCCCGCGTCGACGACGACGATGCGGGTGTGACCGGACTCGAGGCACTGCTCGAGCGCCGCGCGGACCGTTGCGTCGCTCTCGACCTTGACGACGGCGTGAAACGGCGTCATCACCTGGCGCGCCCGCGTCTCGTGCAGCTGTATCACGCCGGACAGCATCGCGGCCTCGCCCGCGTCGAGCACACCGCCGGTCGCGCTTTCGGCGATGAGCTGGCGAACGTCCTCGCCGCTCTCGTGGAAATCCGTACGTGGGTCGGTGCCGATCAGCCTGAGCATCGCATTCGACACGGAGTTCAGAAGCCACGTCAGGGGGTGCGACGCGACGTAGAACAGCTCGAGCGGACGAGAGAACCAGCGCGCCGCCGTCTCCGCGTGCACGATCGACCAGATCTTGGGAACCTGCTCGCCGGCCGTGATGTGCGCGAACGTGACGACGAGGTACGCGATGGTGATTGCAATGGCGACGGCGGCCGTGTGACCCAGGTACTCACCGAGTCTCGGCTCGAGCAGCCGCGCGATCGCCGGCTCGCCCAGGAAGCCGATTCCGAGGGACGCCATCGTGATGCCGAGCTGACAGGCGGCGAGATACGAGTCGATGGCCTCGACCTGACGCAGCGCGAGGCGAGCACCCCGAGCACCCTGCCGCGCCAGCGCGTCGAGTCGCGAGCGACGTGCGCGCACCAGCGCGAACTCCGCGCCGACGAAGAACCCGTTGACCGCCACCAGAGCGGCCACGGCGGCCAGGAGGATGGCGCTCATCGGTCCGCTGACCGACCGCGAGTGCTCACGCCTGCATCAGCCATACGGTAGCGCGTGGTCGTGCTCGTCCCCGGCGCAGAAGACCTCGCTGCGATCCGAGCCACCGCGACGAGCTCAGGCCGCCTCTGGCGTGTCGTCGGCCCCGACCGGGCCTGGGAGGAACTCGATCTCGAGTCGCTGGATGCGCGAGCCGCTCGTCTCGAGCACGTGGAAGCGCAGCCGGTCCTGAACGATCTCGTCGCCGATCTCGGGGGCCCGCCCGAGGTGACCGAAGACGAACCCGGCGACCGTGTGGAAGTCCTGGGTCTCGATCTCGGCCCCGAACTGCTCGTTGAAGTCGTCGATCGTGAAGGTGCCGTCGATCCGGATGGTCGTCTCGTTCAGATGCTCGACCGACTCGTCGGGGAGGTCGAACTCGTCCTCGATGTCGCCGACGATCTCTTCCAGGAGGTCCTCGAGGGTGACGATGCCGGCGGTCGCGCCGTACTCGTCGACGACGATGGCCATGTGCTGATTCGTGCGCCGGAACTCGCCGAGCAGGACACCCAGGTCTGTCATCTCCGGCACCACGTACGTCGGTCGGAGGAGCTCTTCGAGCTTGACGGAGGCAATGCCCCGATCGTTGAGCGCGGTCACGAGCGCCCGGATGTGGAGGATTCCGAGGATGTCGTCGAGCGACTCACGGTAGACGGGATACCGCGTGTATGGAGAGTCGAGCACGAGCCGGAGCGCCTCCTCCGGCGGGAGGTCGACCGAGAGCCCGACCACGTCGGGCCGCGGCACCATCACGTCGGCCGCCTCCTTCTCCGCGAAGTCGAAGACCTTGTAGAGCATCTCCTCTTCGACCGTCTGGATCTCGCCCACGTCCTCGGCGGCGGCGACCGACAGGCGGATGTCCTCGCGCGTGAACGCGGTCATCCCGGCCGGGGCAGGCTTGAAGCGGAGCAAACGCAAGATGGCGTTGGCAGAGCTCTGCAGCACCCACACGACGGGCGCAGCCGCGCGTGAGAGCACATCGATCGGTACCGCGAGCCCGAGCGCGAGCGTCTCCGCCCGTTGCAGCGACACCGCCTTCGGGACCAGCTCGCCCAGCACGACGCCGACGTAGGTCAGCACGGCGAAGGCTATGGCGAAGGACGCGGCACGCGGCAGGTAATCGAAGTAGCGGGAGACAACCGGCTCGCCGATCGCACCGAGCGCGATCCCGACGACCATGACGCCGACCTGGACGGTCGAGACGAACCGCCGCGGCTCGTCGACCATGCGCAGCGCGCTGCTGCTCGCGCGGCTGCCCTGTGCCGCGCGCTCCTCGAGTCGAGACCTGCGAGCGGTCACGAGGGCGTACTCGGCTGCGACGAAGGCGGCGTTGAGGAGCACGAGGACCACGACAGCGAGAACACGCAGCACGTCGTTCATCGCGTGCGTCTTGCCAGGAAGGTGGTTGCCCCGCTGCACGGGGCGCGGGTACTGGGCGGAAGCTCGCCGTCCACTCAGGTCGAAGTATAGGTGACGCCCGCGTCGTCCTCGTGGCGACGGGTCGCGCCTTCCAACGCGAGCCGCTCGAGATGCGAAAGGGTCTCGGCGACGGCGAACCGCCGCGCCGCAGGCTTCAGATCGTCGCCGAAGAGCGGGATCGAGACGTCGTACGCGGACAGCGGGCGGTCGCCGAGCGCCGCCTCCGTCGCGGCAAGACGGTCGTGGTGGTGCGCGATCAGCTCGCGTGCGCGGCCGGAGGGATCGGCGATCGGTTCGCCGTGCCCGGGCAGGGCGATCCGTGCGTCGAGCGCGATCGTCGCCTCCAGCGCGCCGAGGTAGTCGCCGAGCGGATCCGGGCGGCTCCTCGGCCACAGGCCCACCGTCGGGCTGATCGTGGCGAGCAGGTGGTCGGCGGCGACGAGGATCCCGTCGCGGATGAGCATGAGCTGCCCGTCCGCGTGGCCGGGCGCGGCGATCGCCTCCCATCCGTCGACCCGGTCCCCGGGGGCGAGGAGCTCCGGGTCGGGCTGGTAGCGGATGAAGGGACGCCAGAGCGATCCCTGCTCGATCACCTCGTGCGTGACGTCGTCCGGTACGCCGTGACGGTGGAACCAGGCGACGAGCACGTCTGCCCAGTCCTCTCCGCCCCACACGAGCTCGCACTGCTCGTAGTCGAGGCGGCCTTGGGAGACCCGGGCGCCGGTCAGCTCGGCGAGGTCGGCCGCGGCGCCGACGTGATCGGGGTGGAAGTGCGTCACGACGATCCGCCCGACGCGCCCCGGCAGCTCGTCGAGCTCGGCCGCCCATCGGTCGCGGGCGTCCGGCAGCCCGAGGCCGGTGTCGACGATCGTCCACCCGTCGTCGCCGGGCAGGGCGTACGCGTGCACGTGTCCGGGCCTGGTCGGCAGTGGCAGGGTGACGCGCCGGATGCCGTTGCCGATCTCGTCCATCCGGCAACCCTATGTGGCGCCTGCCCTGACATGGCCGGCGAGCCACCTTGACAGGGTTCGGTGTCTGACACCGACTGGGCTTGCGGTGATGCCTCGCCCGACAAACGAGCTGCATCGGCCGCTGTTCGTCGCCGAGGCAAGTGGGTAGCCCACTTTGCGGATCACTAATTGAACGCATAAGCGATCCTCATGAGTGGTACCGTTCCCGCGAATGGAGCGGAGCGTCGCGGAGCTCGTCGGCGAGGCCGACGTCGAGGCCCTCACGGCCGAGCAGGTCGTCGAGACCGTCCTCGAGGTGCTCCACCCCGATGTCTCCCTCGCTTGCTCGTTCCAGAAGGAGGAGAGCGTGCTCGTCGACATGCTCCTCGAGCGCGAGCCGAAGGCGCGGATCTTCACGCTCGACACCCACGTGCTGTTTCCCGAGACGTACGCCGTGTGGCGCGCGGTCGAGGAGCGCTACCGGACCAGGATCGAGGTTTTCGAAGGCCCGTCGCTCGGCCGCCAGGCTGCGATCCACGGCGACAGGCTGTGGGAGCGCAACCCCGACCTCTGCTGCTCGATCCGCAAGATCGGCCCGCTCGGATCGGCGCTCTCGGGCCTGCAAGGGTGGATCACCGGCGTCCGCCGCGACCAGGCAGCGAGTCGTGCCGTAACCCCGAAGCTGGGCTGGGACGCGCGCCACGATCTCTGGAAGGCGAGCCCGCTCGCCGACTGGTCGGACGACGACGTCTGGACGTACATCCGGGACCGCGACCTGCCGGTCAACGAGCTCCATGCGCAGGGCTACGCTTCCGTCGGCTGCACGCACTGCACGGCCCCCGGCGAGGGCCGCCAGGGCCGGTGGGCCGGCTCGGTCAAGAGCGAGTGCGGGCTGCACGCCTGATCGACGCCGAGACCGTGAGCGCCACCGACCCCCTCGTCCGCCTGTCGCACCTCGACGCGCTCGAGTCGGAGGCGATCCACATCATGCGCGAGGTCGCCGCGGAGCTCGAGCGACCCGTCCTGCTGTTCTCGGGCGGCAAGGACTCGATCGTCCTGCTCAGGCTCGCGGAGAAGGCCTTCCGGCCCGGCCGGTTCCCCTTCCCGCTGATGCACGTCGACACGGGACACAACTTCCCCGAGGCGATCGAGTTCCGCGACCGGCGCGTCGCAGAGCTCGGCGAGCGGCTCGTGGTCGCATCCGTGCAGGAGTCGATCGACAGGGGCCGCGTCGTGGAGCAGACCGGGCCGCGTGCCTCGAGAAACCAGCTCCAGACGACGACGCTGCTCGACGCGATGACCGAGCACGGCTTCGACGCCGCGATCGGAGGCGCCCGCCGCGACGAGGAGCGGTCCCGCGCGAAGGAGCGCATCTTCTCGTTCCGCGACGACTTCGGCCAATGGGACCCGCGGGCGCAGCGCCCGGAGCTCTGGAACCTCTACAACGGCAGGATCCGCAAGGGCGAGCAGGTGCGCGTCTTCCCGATCTCCAACTGGACGGAGCTCGACGTGTGGCAGTACGTCGCCCGTGAGCGCCTCGAGCTGCCGGCGATCTACTTCGCTCACGAGCGGGAGGTGTTCGAGCGCGACGGGATGCTGTATGCGGCCTCCGAGTTCGTCGAGCGCTATCCGCACGAAGTCACGTTCACCGACTCGGTGCGGTTCCGCACCGTCGGCGACATGACCTGCACGGGCGGCGTGCGGTCCCGCGCGTCGACGGTGGAGGAGGTCGTACGAGAGATCGCGACGACGCGGATCACCGAGCGCGGCGAGACGCGTGCCGACGACAAGGTCTCGGAGGCGGCCATGGAGGATCGCAAGCGGATGGGGTACTTCTGATGCCGACCGTCGACCTGTCGGAGATGCTGACGGGCGAGGCTGCGTCGAGCGAGCTCCTGCGCCTCGTCACGTGCGGTTCCGTCGACGACGGCAAGTCGACGCTGATCGGCCGCCTGCTCTACGACACCAAGCAGGTCATGGCCGACCAGCTCGAGCACGTCGCGGAGACGAGCGAGCGTCGCGGAGACGGCTACGTCAACCTCGCGCTGCTCACCGACGGGCTGCGGGCTGAGCGCGAGCAGGGCATCACCATCGACGTCGCGTACCGGTCGTTCGTCACCCCGACCCGCCGCTTCCAGCTCGCCGACGCGCCGGGTCACGTCCAGTACACGCGGAACATGGTCACGGGCGCCTCGACCGCGGACGTCGCCGTCGTCCTGCTCGACGCGCGCAAAGGCGTGATCGAGCAGACCCGGCGGCATGCGTACATCGCATCCATCCTCGGCATTCCCCACGTTGTCTTTCTAGTAAACAAGATGGATCTCGTCGACTACGCCGAGGACCGGTTCCGGGCGATCGAGACGGAGCTCCGCGAGCTCGCCGACCGGCTGAACATTCGCGACGAGCTCGCGATCCCGATCGCGGCGCTCCCGGGCGACAACGTCGTCGAGCCGTCGGAGCGCATGCCGTGGTGGGACGACGGGACGTTCCTCGAGCGGCTGGAGACGATCGAGATCGCGGGCGACCGCGACGCCTCGCACCGCCGCTTCCCGGTGCAATGGGTGATCCGGCCGATGACCGACGAGCACCACGACTACCGCGCCTACGCGGGGGAGGTCGCCGGCGGCGAGTGGCGCGTCGGCGACGACGTCGTCGTCCTCCCCTCCGGCCTGCGCACCACGGTGTCGGCGGTCGAGACGCACGACGGTGCGCTCGACGTGGCCGTGCAGGGGCAATCAGTCGTCGTCCGCCTCGCCGAGCACGTCGACGTCTCGCGCGGCGACATGCTCTGCGACCCTGCAGATCCGCCGACCGCCGCCCGCGAGCTCGAGGCGACCGTCTGCTGGATGAGCGAGCGACCGGTGCGCACCGGCGCGCGGCTCGCCGTCAAGCACACCACTCGCTGGACGCGTGCCATCCTCGACGAGGTCGTCTCCGTCCTCGACGTCGAGAGGCTCGAGCAACGTCCCGCCCACGTGCTCGCCCTCAACGACCTCGCCCGGGTCCGGCTGCGGCTCGCAGGCCCGCTGCTCGTCGACCCGTACGCGGTCAACCGCCAGACGGGCGCGTTCGTGCTGGTCGACGAGGCGACGAACGAGACGGTCGGCGCGGGCATGGTCGACGCAGCGACCGCCTGACGCCCTGCGCCGCCAGCCGGCCGAAGGCGAACACATGTTCTATGATGTCGGCGTGCGCGTCGACTACCGCGAGGAGCCGTGCCGCTCGGCGCTCAACCGCGTCAAGGGCATGCCGTTCGAGTGGTCGCTGAACCCGTACACGGGCTGCGCCCACCGCTGCACGTTCTGTTACGTCCGCGCGTTCGAGGCCCGGGCCGACAGACCGTCGGACGACCGCTACGGGAGGTCGATCCGGGTCAAGGTGAACGTCGCGGACGTCCTGCGACACGAGCTCGCCCGGCGGACATGGAAGCGCGACGTGGTCGCGGTCGGCGCGGCGACCGACCCCTACCAGCCCGCGGAGGGCCGCTACCGGCTGACACGCGCGTGCATCCGCGAGCTCGGCATCGGGAGGACGCCGTTCTCGCTCATCACGCGCGGGCCGATGATCCGGCGGGACGTCGACGTGCTGGTCGAGGCGGCGCGCCGGGCGAAGGTGCACGTGAGCTTCTCGATCCCGACACTCGACGAGTGCATCTGGAGGTCGACCGAGCCGGGCACCGCTCCCCCGCGACAGCGCCTCGAGGCCGTGCGGATCCTCGCGGAGGCTGGGATCGACACGGGCGTCGCGCTCGCGCCGATCCTCCCCGGCCTCTCCGACGACCCCGTGCTGCTCGGCCAGGTCGTCCGCGAGGCAAGGGAGGCCGGCGCCTCGGGCATCTGGGCCAACGTCCTGTATCTCCGGCCCGGCACGCGGGAGCACTTCCTCGAGGCGCTCGCGCGGGACTGGCCGGAGCTCCTCCCTCGGTACGAGCGCCTCTACGAAGGACGCGCATACCTCCCGTCCCGTGAGACGGAGCCCGTCAAGGCGGTCGTCCGGGAGCTCGCGCGGGGCACCTGGCGCCCGCGGCGACCGCCGATCCAGCCCGCTCCGGAGCCCGAGCAGCTCACATTGGCGGTTGCCTGACAGCAAGCCGTCCCCCGCCACTCGTAGAATCCGCTCCCGAGTGCCGGAGACCGCCGAGATCACCGTTCTGATCGCCGACGACCACGAGGTCGTCCGCGAGGGGCTGCGCCTCGCGCTGCTGCGCTCGTCGCACATCCGCGTCGTCGGCGAGGCGCCCGACGGCGAGACGGCGGTCACGCTCGCCGAGCGCCGGCGACCCGACGTCGTGATCATGGACCTGCGCATGCCGCAGATGGACGGCATCGAGGCGACCGAGGAGATCGTCGCCCGCGTCCCGGACACCCGCGTGCTCGTTTTCACGGCCTACAGCGAGCGGGCGCTGCTCCAGCGCGGCCTCGAGTCGGGCGCGCACGGGTACGTGCTCAAGGAGACGCCGCACGAGACGCTGCTCAAGGCGATCGAGAAGGTCGCCGGCGGCGAGACGTTCGTCGACCCCGCGCTCATCCCGTCGCTCACCACCGGCAAGGACGGGCAGGACATCCTCACGCAGCGCGAGCGCGAGATCCTCCAGCTGCTCGCCGACGGCATGTCGAACGCGGACGTCGCGCAGCGGCTCTTCATCTCGCAGGAGACCGTGAAGAGCCACGTCCGGCACATCCTCGCGAAGCTCGAGGCGGAGACCCGCACGCAGGCGGTCGCCATCGCGCTCCGCGAGGCGATGATCGATTGAGCGACGACCAGCGGCTCGCCGAGCGGCTGCTCGCCGAGCGGGCGGAGCGGCGCCGGATAGCGGAGCAGCTCCACGACGGGCCCGTCCAGCACGTCGCGGCGCTCGCGCAGATGCTCGACGCGGCCGTGCACGCGCTCGAGGTCGACGATCACGCGGCCGGGAAGCGCGTCACGGCGCGCGCGCTCCAGGTCGCCCGCGATGCGGCGGAGGAGCTGCGGGCGATCGTCTCCGGGCTCGAGCCCGTCGCGCTCAACGAGGTCGGGCTCGAGGCGGCCGTCCGTGAGCTCGCCGAGAGGACGGCCGGACGCCGGGGCTCGTCCGTCGAGGTCGCGATCGACGACGAGGGCGTCGGGGAGGGCGCGCGCTCGAGCCTGTTCCAGGTGATCCGGGAGGCGCTCGATCAGGCGATCCGACGCGGCCCGCCGAGCGCCGTGTCCGTGTCGCTCCGGCGCACGTCGGCGGACGGCGTCGAGCTGGTGATCTCCGACGACGGCGCGCCGGAGCGCCGCCAAGCCGTGATCGACGGCCTCGCCGAGCGCGCCGCAGAGCTCAACGGCACGTTCCACGTGCGCCGCGACGGGCCGTGGACGACCGTTCGCATCGTGTTGCCGCCGTCGGCGACGAGGTTGTAGGGGCGAGGCTCGCCTCGCCCCAGAACCCCGCCCGCAAGCCGGGCGGGGCACGCCTCGCCGCTACTCCAGCGGCGGGTTCTGCACGTTGTGCTCGTCTGCGTACTGCTGGACGAGAGGGTCGATCGCCGCGGCCCCCTCCGGGAACGCGTAGTTGATCTTCACGAAGGGCTCCCACTTGTCTGGGAGCGCGTCCTCGGGGAAGATCGCCTCCACCGGGCATTCGGGCTCGCACGCGCCGCAGTTGTGGGTGTAGACACCGCCCGCGAGCGTGAACTCGTGCTTTCCCGGCACGACCGCGCAGAAGGTGTCTACGGGATCTTGCTCGAGCTCCTGGATGCTCATGACGCGCCATGCCACCTCGCGGGTCGCGAGGTAGAGCCACCGTACGGGACGGCTGCGAACGGCGAAGTTCGTTTCCATGTTGGCCTCGACACCCGAGCCGATTGCGACATATCCGGCGATCGGCGCGGCGAGCTCGAGCCACTCGAGTGCTTCGTGGTCGGTCGACCGAATCCGCCACGACCCAGCCTTCACTCGATCGCCGTCGGACGCCAGCCACCCGTCAACGAAGCCGGCGACGTACTCGGGATCGGCATCACAGGGCAACGTGCGCTTGAGATTCACGGATGCGCGGACGACACCGGTACCGATGTAGCCGGGATGGACGTCGAGGCACGGCGAGAAGTTGACCTGATCGAAGAAGTCGCGGAACTTCGCGACCTTTTCGCCGTAGAGCTGGACGTAATGGAGATGGAGGCCCGATTTGATCTCTTGCTTGTTCCAGCTCCCGTCCCCGAACACGAGACCGTGGAGCGCGCCGAGCCTGTACCGCTCGGAATCGCGCGTGGGGACGTGCCTGACGGACGGGACGTACTGCCCGACGGCGAGACTGTTTGTTTGCTGCCCGTCGGCCAGCAGCCATGGGTGTGTCGACGTCGCGAATACGCGTCGACGGAAGCGCGAGACGTTGCGCGTCGTTAGCCGCTTGCCGCCGTACCGATCTCGCTCCTCGAAGGCCGGAGCGAGCTCCACCTCGACGAGCGGTTTTCGACGAAAGCGCCGGACAACAGCAGGCTTGAACCCCGCATCGGTGAGCACACGCACAGCCGTGCTCTCGAGCTCGCCGAGGCAGCGCGCCCCTGACGAGGTCAGGATCCTCTCCGTGCCAGCGAAGCAATCGATGCACTCCTCCGGATCGATGATGAGCATCCGCTCGAACTCGTGGATGCAGTCGACAGGACAGACGTCCACGCAGGACTTGTCTTTGATGTCGATGCAGGGCTCGGCGATGATGTACGTCATCGGTACGGCGAGCCTACCAACGGCTCCCCACTGCGCGACCAGTCAGGCATCGACGCGAACGAGCTCGTCCACGACCTGCTTGGCGCGCTCGACGAGCGCCGATTTGACGATCACCTGGTCGAAGCCCGCCGCGTGGGCGCGCTGCAGACCGACGGTGTCGGTGTGGTTCGTGAACCCGAGGATCGGCGTCTCGGCCCAGTTGTCCGACACGTCGCCGGCGTCGACGCGCGAGATGTCGCAGATCACGAGATCGGGCGCGTCGGCGCTGTCGCTCGTCACGAGCCGATGCCCCGGGAGCAGCCCCTCGAGCTTCGAGCGGAACATCAAGTCGACCCCGACGAGCAGGATCGTCGCCATGGGCGTGGTTCTAGCACGGCGGCAGGAGAAGGTGTGAGCCTCGAGGCCGGCCTCGAGCTGATGCGCTCCGAGCGCTGGTTCGAGGCGCACGAGGAGCTGGAGGACGAGTGGCGCGAGGCGCCCGCCGAGGAGCGCGACTTCCTCCAGGGGCTCGTCCACGTGACGGTCGCGTGGCACCACGCGGCGAACGGGAACCGGCCGGGCGCCTCGCGCCAGCTCGAGAAGGCAGCCCGGCGGCTGGGGCCCTACCGGCCGTCGCACCGCGGTGTCGACGTCGCCCGCGTGCTCGGACAGGTCGAGGCTGCGTCCGCCCGTGTCAGCGAAGGCCTACTCGATCTGCTCCCAGTCCGGATCTAGCAGCGTTCCCCCACGTCAAAAGAGCGGTTCGATCCCGAACCACTCGAGCGCGCGGTTCACGTAGATGCGCAGCACGTAGAACCTGCCGAAGAAGAGCAGCAGGCCGAGGGCGACCATCACGACGCCGCCGGCGAACTGGATCGCGCGGTAGTGATCCCGGAGCCAGCGGAAGGCGCCCATGGCCCGCGTGAAGATCGCGCCCGCGAGGACGAAGGGGATCGCCAGCCCGAGCGAGTAGACGGCCAGCAGCGTCGCGCCCTGGAGCACCGTCTCCGAGGAGCCGGCGAGGACGAGGATCGCGGCCAGCACCGGCCCGATGCACGGGGCCGCGCAGACGGCGAACGCCCCGCCGAGCAGCACCCGCGAGCCGCGCGAGCGCGCGCCCTGGACGAGCCCGGCCCCGACGAGGCGCTCCGGCCAGGGAAGCAGGCCCATGAATGCGAGGCCGAAGACGACGAGGACGAAGCCGGACACCTGCTCGAGCAGGAACTGGTCGCGGAACAGGCTGCCGCCGACGAGCGACGCGCCGACACCGAGCGCGACGAAGACGGCCGTGAAGCCGAGGACGAACGGGATGCTCGAGACGACGACGCGACGCGCCATGCCCGGCCGGCCGAGCTCCTCGGCGGAGACCGCCGACACGGCCGACAGGTAGCCGGGGACGAGTGGCAGCACGCACGGCGCCAGGAACGAGACGAGCCCCGCGAGCAGCGCGACGGGGATCTCCGACGCGTTCATTCGTCGAAGCGGTCGAGCTCGTCGTCGAGCCGACGCTCGAGCTCGGGGTCGACCGGCGCCGGCACGCCTGCTTCCGGACGGCGCCGGCTCCATCCCCAGACGATCGCCGCGACGCCGACCGCACCGCCCGCGAGCAGCCCCAGAGGGACGAGCCACGCGACGAGGTCGAAGCCGGACTTCGGCGGCTCGGCGAGAACGCCCGGGCCGAACTGTGCGACGAGCTCCGCCTTGATCTGCTTCTCGGTGGCGCCCTCTGCAATCCGGGTGCGGATGATCTGCTTCATCCGCCGTGCCACGGGCGCGTCCGACTGGTCGAGCGTCGTCTTGCACGTCGGGCAGACGAGCTCGGCTTCGAGATCGGCCGGGTTCGGAGCAGCGAGCCCTGCTCCGGCGCCGACCGACATCGTCATCACGGCGATCGCGACGAGTGCCGCGAGTCGCGTCACGGTGCGTCGCCGAGCGCGAGCGCGATCCCGCGCTCGAAGGTCGAGCGGTTCCGCTCGATGTCGACCGCGCCCTCGATTCGCTCGCCCACCAGCCTGCCCGACCGGTCGATGAAGAAGGTCTCCGGGAAGCCGCGCACGCCCCACTTGCCGACGGTCGAGCCTTTGCCGTCGTAGACGACCGGATACGTCATCCCGAACCGGCGCATGAAGCGGCGCGCGTCCTCCTTGAAGTCGTTGACGTCGATCCCGAGGACGACGAGACCCTGGCCACGGTAGCGCTCGTACGTCTGCTGGAGCACAGGCGCCTCGTCACGGCACGGGACGCACCACGACGCCCAGAAGTTGACGACGACGGCCTTGCCGCGCAGATCGCCGATCGCGAGCTGTCCTTGGCGGTCGAGACGGTCGAGCGTGAACGCGGGCGCCGCGACCGACTTGCCGGCCGCGAGCTCGTCCGCCGCGCCGGTGTCGTTGCCGAAGGCAACCTTCCAGACGAAGAGCCCGAGAAGCGCCGCGACACCGACCAGGGCGATCGCCTGGCCGACGCGCTGGACCGTGCCCGTCACGCGCCGACGATGAAGACCGGCGTCCCCACGTCGACCCGGTCGAACAGCCACTCGACCTGCGGGATCAGCATCCGAATGCACCCGTGCGACGCCGAGTAGCCGATCGACGCCGCGTCCGGCGTGCCGTGGATGCCGACGTACGGGGCCGAGATCCCCATCCAGCGCGTCCCGAGCGGGTTGCCGGGCCCGGGTGGGATCGGCCGTGCGTCCGCCGCCCACGCGGATCCTTCGGGCGGATACCACCAGGGGTTCCGCTGCTTGACGACGACCTCGAACTTGCCGATCGGCGTCGGGTAGGACGATTGGCCCGTCGCGATGCGGAACGATCGCTTGAGGTGGAAGCCGTTGTAGAACAGGAGCTGCTTCGAGTCGCGCTTGATCACGATCACGTGGCCGAGGTCCTGCTCGGTCACCTTCGGCGCGAGCACCTCGAACGGAAGCTGGTACGTCCGCTCGTGCTTGCGGATCGCGAGCGAGAGCCCGTAGCGCGCGATCACCTGTTGCAGGCGACGGCCTTCCTTCGACGGCCGCGCGACAGGCCGGAGCTTCTCGAGCCTGAGCGTCGCGTCGACCGCCTCACGATCGGTCTGCTGCGCCAGGTCGGCGAGGTAGCGCTGGAGCTTTCCGTTCGACACGTCCACGCGCAACGGGACGGCGAACCCGGACCGCTTGACCCGCACCGCCGTCTTCACGGCCTTGCTGTACGCGGCCGCCGCTCCGAGCTCCTGCGGCATCGCCCGGATCTTCCTGTCAGCCGAGACGACGAGCGTGATCGGCTTGTTGAAGCGCGCCTCGACGAGCGCTCGCGCTTCGGACGCCGTGAGCCCGCCGACGAGCAGCCCCCCGATCGTCACGCCCGGCTGGATGAGCCTCGGCGTCGTCGGGGCGGCCACTTTCGTCGCCGGCGCGGTGGTCGTCGGCGGCGCCGTCGTGGTCGGCGTGGTCTCGTCGGCCGACGCGATCGGCACCAGAAATGCAAAAAGCGCAACTGAGCAGGGAAGAATGGCGGCTGTTGCCAGTCGGCGCATCGACCGGGAGTGTAGCCGGGCGCTTGGTCGACAAACGTGAACGAACCGTTAGGCGGCGACCGTCTCGAAGATCCTGGGGTCGTTGGTGATGACCCCGTCCACGCCCGCCGCGAGAACGCGCTCGAGATCGGCCAAGTCGTCGACCGTCCACGCGAGCACGGCCACGCCGCGCGCATGCGCGACGTCGACCGCCCGCCGCGTGACGAGCGCGTACTGGAGCATGAGCGCCGATGCGCGCGCCCGCTTCAGCATCCGTGGGACGAGCGCGGGGACCGCCGCGCGCAGCGCGGACAGACCGAGACGTACGGCCGGTCGGAGCGCCCGGCGCCGCGCCACGCCGAAGCGGTCCTCCGGGTAGGTGAACCCGATCCGCACGGATGGTGCGTGGCGCGCAACGGCGTGCAGGCTCGGCGTGTGGAACGACGAGACGACGGTTCGCTTCTCGAGCCCGAACCGGTGAAGGGCGGCCGCCAGCTCGTCGAGCCGCGTCGTGAGCTTGAGGTCGACGTGCAGCCCGACGTCGGGCGCCTCGTCGGCGAAGAACGCGAGCGCCTCGTCGATCGTCGGCAGCTCGGGGGCGACCTCGCGCAGCTCCTCGAGCGTCCGTGACCTGACCGAGCCCGACGCGGCGCCGTGGCTCACCTCGTCGAGGCGGTCGGAGTGCGCGAGGACGAGCGGCCCGCGCGGCAGATCCAGGACGTCGAACTCGATCAGGTCGACTCCGTGCTCCACGCCCGCCCGCATCGAGCGCAGGGTGTTCTCGGGCGCGAGGTGCGCGGCGCCGCGGTGCCCGATGCGAAGGACGGGCGCGCCCGCGTTCCGGCGGAGCTCGATCATCCATGCCTCCGACGCATCGCACGCAACCAGAGCCACGCCGCCACGGCGACGAGGATCGCCTGCGCGACCGTGAGCGCGGCGGCGAACCGGGAGACGTCGACCCAGAACGCCTCCGGGTACACGCGAATCAGCGTGTCGGTATCCGAGAAGCGCCACGAGTCACCCTGGAAGAACACCTCGTGGAACCGCGTGAAGAAGCCGTCGAACCCGAGCAGGATGACGGGCACGGCGAGCGCGGCGACGGCCAGCGTCGCGAGCGCCCCGGCCAGGAGCGCGCGCGGGACGGCCGCGCGGAGCCGGGTTCGGAAGAGCGCGAGTGCGAGCGCGGCCACCGCCGCCAGCGCAACGAGCTGCGCGAGGAGCGCCGCGCCGAAGACCCTTCGGACGTCCCGCATGTGGGAGAGCTCGCGCTCGTCGAATGCGCGCGACCCGTCCGGCAGCCGTGCCTGCTCGAGCAGCTGCACGCCGCTCGACCGCGGACGGATCGACTCGAGCCCGAGCACGGCGAGCTCCTTGCGATGCTCGCGGCTGAGGCCGTTGGGATCGTTCGTGCGGCCGACCTCCCAGCGCGTGAAGGTCTCGGTCGCGAGTACGCGAAGGGCGTTGACGACGAGCGCCGGGGGCACCACGACCGCGACTGCGATCACCAGCGTCACCGCCAGGACGCGCGTCGCCGACCGCTCGCGCAGGGCTAGAGCCCGAACAGCCGCCCGATCTCGCGCCACGTCGTCAGTGCGAGCAGGGCGCAGGCCGCGACGAGGAGCAGCAGCACGAGCCAGAACCGGGCGCCGGCCCGCCTCGTGCGCCGCACGTGCTCGACACGGGCCCGCCGGCGCGCGCGGTGGAGGTGGTAGGAGCGCCTGACGGCATCCGGATCCAGCCTGGGCGCGTCGTCGCGCTCGAGCGTTCCGGTGGTTCCTCTCCCGACCCCCTCGGGTGCCTCGTTGGCCACACGTGAAGCATACGACCGCGGCGCGCAGTAGGCGGGTGGGAGATACTGTCGCGCGATGTTCACGACGGAGCGACGGCTCGCGCCCGGCGCGTTCGGACTTGGTGACGGCCTCGGCCTCGTGGCCGGCATCGTGCTGGCGGTGGCGGCGTTCACGGGCTGGTACACAGGCGAGGGGCAGGGCGTCACGATCTCCGTCCTCGGATGGAACACGGGCGTGCTCGGCAAGCTCGTCTTCTTCGTCGGCCTCGCCGTCGTGCTCGCGCTCGCTCTCCGCGAGCTGGGCGTCGAGCCGCCCGCCGCGATGCCGCAGAGCCTCCTCACCATCGCGCTCGGGGCGCTCGGGACGATCTTCGTCCTCGTGCGGCTGATCTCCGTGCCCGACGACTTCTTCTTCGCACACCGCGGCGTCGGGTTGTGGATCAGCCTCGTCGCGGCGATCAGCGTGATCGTGGCCGGCTTGCTCCAGGCCTCCGAGGAGCTTTGACGTGGGGGAACCCATGGTCCCCCGCGACCCTTCTCCTAGGGCGATTGCTGCGGGAGCGGCTCGAGCGTCCTGACGAAGGTCTGCGTCCCGCCGGGCACCGGGCGATCGTCGAGCGCGAGCCCCAGTGCGACGCCGGCCCCGAACACGACGACGGCAGCGACCAGCAGACCGACGACCCGCAGCCACACCCGCTTCCGCCGCACCTGCCTGCGCGCGACGCGCGAGTCGATCGTCACGGCTCGTAGTCCTGGGCCGAGCGGCTGTACGCGTGGAACGCCGCGTCACCCGCGATGCTGACCGTCTTCGCGCCACCCTTCGACGGCGCGCGCTCGTCGATCACCTCGCGCAGCCAGCGCTCGGCGCCAGGGTATGCCGCCGCGAGCTCGGCGAGGGTGAAGATCGCGCCGACCCGGCGGCGGAGCTCGTCGAGCACGGCGTCCCGCTGCCGATGAAGGAGATCCGCGCGAGCCGGGTCGCGCGCCGCCTCCATGAACCTCCGGTTCCCGTCCTCCCACTCCCGGCGTGCTGCCGCGACGGTCGTCATCGGCGCGATGCTACGGCACGGCGGTGCAGCACTCCGACGGCCACTGCTGGGGGATCTCCGCGAGGACCGCGCCGCCCAGCCGGTACTCCGGATGCGCGAGCGCATAGGCGACGTGGGCGTGCAGGCACTTCAGCGCCTCGGGGTTGCTCGAGCCGCCGATGCCGAGGTCGAGCGAGGCGCCCCCGTCGGCGCCCGGCGCAGCGGCGAGCCTCCGCCGGATGCGCCGCTGGACGTCGGTCGCGTGGCGGAGATCCTCGCGGAGCGCCGCATCAGCGGCGACCGCGTCGCTCCAGCGCTCCACCCCGCCCGCTGCTTCGAGCCGCGAGACGGCGGCGATCAGGTGTGGACAGGTGAGGTAGTACGTCGTCGGAAAGGGCTCGCCGTTCCGCCCGTACGGCTCCTGCTCCGTCACGACCGGGAGCCCCCACGGGCAGCGGGCGACGACGCGCCGGAACGTCCGCGGCTCTCGGCCCAGCTGCAGCGCGACGACGGCTCGGTCGTCCACTCCTCCACCGTAGCCGCCGCTCTGGGAGGCCGCGGTGTCTGACACCGCCGGCGTCCTGACGGCCGCAGCCGCCCGTCAGCCGCCGTCTGCGCGCGCCTCGTCGGCGTGGCGGCGGCTCCACGCCGCGGTGCCCTTGACGATGAACAGGTGCTCTCCGGGCCGGACGTAGCCGATCGCGCGGGCGGCGCGCGCGAGCTCCTCGAGGCTCGTGGCGCGCTCGAGTCGAGCGGTGACGCGCGCGCGCTCGGCGCGGAGCGACGCAACCTCCGCGCGGCGTTCGTCGAGCTGCTGGCGAGTCTCGCGATACGAGGCGATCGGACGGGCATAGAGGAGCGCCATCACGCCGAGCACGACGACGGGCAGCAGCCAGCGGGGCGCACGCCGCCGCGCGTTCCGGGACCGCTTCGAACGTCGCTTCCCCCGAGCCACCGCGACCAGTTCGCCGCCGCGGTCTCCGACCCTTTCCCGTCAGGCGATGTCGACCTTGATCACGTTCGTCGAGCCGGGGATGTTGACCGCTGTCCCGGCGGTGATCACCACCCGGTCTCCGGGGGAGATCACGCCCGCGTCGCGGGCCGCTTCGATCGACGTATTCCAGAGATCCTCGACGTCGTCGCCCTCGGGGATCCCGAGCGGCGTCAGGCCCCATTCGATCGCCATGTGCCGGAGCGACTCGGGCTTGTGCGTCAACGCGATGATCGCCCGCTTCGGCCGGAGACGCGCGACCGCGGAGGCGGTCCGGCCGGTGAACGTCGGCACGAGGATCGCCTTCGCGGACAGCGCCTCGGCGACGTCGCACGCGGCGTTCGACATCGCCTGGCCGATGGTCGGCTCGTCGGTCGCCTGCGGGATCTCGTGCCGGTACCCGAGGCTCGGCTCGACGGCGAGCGCCACCCGATCCATCGTGCGAACGGCCTCGATCGGGTACTCGCCGATCGCCGTCTCGCCCGAGAGCATGACCGCGGAGGTGCCGTCGAGGATCGCGTTGGCGACGTCGGACGCCTCGGCACGCGTCGGCTCCGGCGCGTGGAGCATCGACTCCAGCATCTGCGTCGCGGTAATGACGGGCTTCCCGTACTCGAGGGCCCGCATGATGATCCGCTTCTGCAGGAGCGGCACCTCGGCCGGCCCGATCTCCACGCCGAGGTCGCCGCGCGCGACCATCACGCCGTGCGCCTCGGCGAGCACCTCGTCGAGCGCGGACACCGCCTCCGCCTTCTCGATCTTCGCGATCACCCAGGCATGCGAGCCGCGTGCCTCGATGAGCGTGCGGAGGGCGCGGACGTCGGCCGCCGACCGCACGAAGGAGAGCGCGACGAAGTCGACGCCGAAGCCGAGCGCGGCATCGAGGTCCTCGAGATCCTTGCGGGTGAGCGACGGGATCGGCAGTGGGATGCCGGGCAGGTTGACGCCCTTGTTCGAGCTCACGCGACCGCCGACGAGGACGTCGCAGCGGACACGCCCGCGCTCGACCTTCTCCACCCGCAGCCGCACGTGACCGTCGTCGATGAGGACGTCGTTCCCCGGTTGCAGCACGGATCCGAGCACCGCGGGGCTCACGGGGAGGTCGTCCCCCTGTGCGACGTCCTCCCCGGCGATCACGACGGAGTCGCCGTCCGCGAGCTCGACGCTCCCGTTGATGTCGCCGACCCGGAGCTTCGGGCCCTGCAGGTCGCCGATGAGCGCGATGGGCCGGCCCGACTCGCGCTCCGCCTCGCGCACGAGCTCCGCCGTGCGCGCGTGGTCCTCGTGCGTCCCGTGCGACATGTTCAGCCGCGCGCCGTCCATGCCGGCCGCGATCAGGGCGGCGACCATGTCCGGACTCCGCGTGGCGGGCCCGATCGTCGCGACGATCTTCGTGCGGCGGGTGTGTCCTTGCACCGCCGGAAGCGTAGTTGTCACGCAGCCGCGCGCGGAAAGGCCGACCAACCGGGGAAGTCGGCTTCGTCGCCGAGCTCCTCGGCGATCCGCAACAGCTGGTTGTACTTCGCGACGCGGTCGGAGCGGGCGGAGGCGCCGGTCTTGATCTGGCCCGCGTTCGTCGCGACCGCGAGGTCGGCGATCGTCGCATCCTCGGTCTCGCCCGACCGGTGCGAGATGACCGCCCGGTAGCCGTTCCGATGGGCCAGCTCGACCGCGTCGAGCGTCTCGGTGAGCGTCCCGATCTGGTTCACCTTGACGAGGATCGCGTTGGCGACCCGCTGCTCGATACCGCGGCGGAGGAAGTCGACGTTGGTGACGAAGAGGTCGTCGCCGACGAGCTGGACACGGCCGCCGAGGCGATCGGTCAGCGTCTGCCAGCCCTGCCAGTCGGACTCGCCGAGGCCGTCCTCGATCGAGACGATCGGGAATCGGTCGCAGAGGTCGGCCCAGAGATCGATCATCCCGCTGGTGTCGAGCGTGCCGCCCTGGCGCTCGAGGTGGTACGCCCCGTCGCGATGGAGCTCGCTCGTCGCCGGGTCGAGCGCGAGCGCGACCTTGTCGCGATGCCCGGCCCGCCCCGCCGCCTCGAGGATCGCCTCGCATGCGTCGTACGCGGAGCCGAGGTCGGGCGCGAAGCCTCCCTCGTCCCCGACGGCGGTCGAGAGCCCGCGCTCCGCGAGGAGTTGCTTCAGGCGGTGGTACGTCTCCACGCCGATGCGGAGCGCCTCGCCGAAGGTCTCCGCGCCGGCGGGGACGAGCATGAACTCCTGGAAGTCGAGCGAGTTCTGCGCGTGCGCGCCGCCGTTGACGACGTTCATCAGCGGCACCGGGAGGGTGTGCGCATTCGCGCCCCCCACCCAGCGGTAGAGCGGTGTACCGGCATCCGCTGCGGCGGCCTTCGCGACCGCGAGGGACACGCCGAGGATCGCGTTCGCCCCGAGCCGCGCCTTGGTGGGCGTTCCGTCGAGCTCGATCAGCCGTGCGTCGACCACGCGCTGGTCGGCGGCGTCGAGGCCCTCGATCGCACCCGCGATCTCGCCGTCGACGTGGGCCACCGCCCGCGTGACGCCCTTGCCGAGCCACGCGTCGCCCCCGTCGCGGAGCTCCACGGCCTCGTGCTCGCCGGTCGATGCTCCGGACGGCACGGCCGCGCTGCCGAACGCGCCCGACGCCAGCCCGACCTCCACCTCGACGGTCGGGTTGCCGCGCGAGTCGAGCACCTGCCGCGCGTGGACGTGGACGATCTCGCTCATGCCGCTCTCCAGGTCACGGCGACGAAGACTAGGTTCTCGCCCCGGCGTCCGTCACCGCAACCCGCGTTCGTGCGCGACGAAGACTGCGCGCCCGGGGACGAATCGTCACGAAGCCGTTGCAGACCTCGTTGTCCATTTTGATAACTTGACCGTAGGGACACGGGAGTGCCCCTGGGGGACGTTGGCGAGCGCGCGTGACGGCCAGGCGAGCTCACGCAGCGTCGGCGACTACGAGCGTCGGTGTACCGCGAGCGACGCCTTCGCCCGCTCGTACCAGCGCTCCTGCGCCTCGAGGTCGAGCTCGGCCCACGTCTCTCCCGCCTCGGCCGCGAGGCGCTCCGCCAGCTCGATGCGCTCACGAAACCGCCGGGTCGCCCCACGGAGGGCGAGCTCTGGGTCGACGTTCACGAACCGCGACAGGTTGACGACCGTGAACAGCAGGTCGCCGATCTCCGCCTCGACGGCGCGGTCGGGCTCGGTCTCCGGCGCCGGGCGCCCCGCCCGCTCGAGCTCCCTGCGGAGCTCGTCGAGCTCCTCCTGCACCTTCGCCGACGGTCCGTCGAGCGACGGCCAGTCGTAGCCAGTGGCCGCCGCGCGCCGCTGTGCCTTCCGCGCGAGCAACAGCGCCGGGAGCGTCTCGGGGACGTCGTGGAACACCCCGCTTCGCCCTTCGTCCTCGGTCTTGATCGCCTCCCACCGCTCGCGGACGCGTCCGGCAGAACGCGCCTCCGCATCGCCGAACACGTGCGGATGCCGGCGAACGAGCTTTTCGTGGACGGCACGCGTCACGTCGTCCAGGTCGCCTTGGCCCTGCTCCTCCAGCAACAGCGAAAGGAAGAAGACCTGGAAGAGGAGGTCGCCGAGCTCGTCGAGAAGCTTCGCGGGATCATCCGCGAGCGCCGCGTCCGCGACCTCGTACGCCTCCTCGACGGTGTGCGGGACGATCGTCCGCGCAGTTTGCTCGCGATCCCAGGGGCACTCGGCGCGTAGGCGCCGGGTCAGCTCCCTGAGCTCCGCGAGAGGCCCTTCGGCACTCACGCGGTCGACGCTATCCGGTCGTCGTCGTCTCGTCAGCGGTGGACGTGTCCGGCGGCTGGAAGCCCTCCGCGTACGTGACCTTGTCCTTGTACTTCTTCTGCGTCTCGGAGACCCAGTTGTTGACCGCGGTGTTCTTGCGCTCGGACAGGAGCTGCGTGCGGATCTGATCGTCGACCTGCGCGAAGGGCGTCACCGAGCCGCGCTTGACGTCGGCGAGCGGCTGGATCAGGTGGTACCCGAACTCCGTCTTCACCGGCTGGGAGAGCTGGTTCGTCTCGAGCGAGAACGCAGCCTTGTCGAACGGTGCCACCGTCTGGCCGCGCGTGATCGTGAGCTTCCCGCCCTGGTCCTTGGAGCCGGGGTCGAGCGACGACTTCTTCGCAAGCGCCGCGAAGTCGGCGCCGCCCACGAGCTGCGCATGCAGCCTGTCCGCCTCGGCCTTCGTCTTGACGAGGATGTGCCGTATCGAACGGGACTCGGCGACCGTGTAGCGGTCCTTGTTGGTGTCGTAGTACTTCCTGATGTCCGCGTCCGAGACCTTGACGCCGTTCGTCACCTTGTTGTAGATGCCCTCGGTGACGAGCTGCGAACGGATGTCCTCGCGGAGCGTCGCCTCCGTGTAGCCCTGATCTTTCAGGCCCCTCTCGAACTTCTTCTCGTCGTTCTGGAAGTACTGCTTCTTGACCTCGTTGATCTTCTTGGTGACCTGCGCCTCGGTGACGTCGACGCCGAGCTTGTCGCCCTCGCGCTCGTACTCGACGCGCTGGACGAGGAACGCGACCGCCTGGGTCTGGAGCGACTGGAACTCCGCCGTGCCGGCCTTCGGGAAGTCGCGATTCTGCGCCGCGTACGACTTCTTCGCCCGTGCGAGCAGGTCGTCGAGGGTCGACCGCTTGACGTCCGTTCCATCGACGACGGCGACGGCGTCCGCCGGGACCTCGTCGGTATCGCCACATCCGGCGGCGACGAGCGTGAGCACGGCCAGAGCGGCTGCGGCAATGGAGAGCGAGCGCTTCATCGAAAGACCTCTTGTAGACGACGTGCGGTTACGGACGGGTTACGGCGTGTTCGAAAAGGATCTCGGGGCTCCTGCACGGTCGGATTGCACGTGCTCACGCAGCCCGGCGCGCGGCAACGATAGCAGCGGCCAGACCGAGCGCCCCGTCGAGGCCATCCGTGCGCATCGCCACTTCCCGCCGCGCGGACGTGTAGACCGCAGTCTCGGCGATCGACCGCAGCGCGCGAAGCTCGGACGCTGCAAGAGCGACCGGCCCGACGGTCGCGCGCCCCCCACGGAAGACGAGATAGTCCGCGCCGACGAGCGCCAGCGCGAGCTTCGCCTCCTGGATCCGGAAGAGGTTCTCGACGGGCTCCGGCAGTGGGCCGTAGCGATCCTCGGTCGCGGCGCGGAGCTCGCGGAGCTCGTCGTCGTGCTCTGCCAGCGCGATGCGCCGATGAAGGTCGATCTTGAGGGCCTCCGCCTGGATGTAGGTCGCGGGGATGTAGGCGTCGACGCGCGCGTCGACCCGGACGGGGCGCACGGCGATCCTCGCCTGGCCCGTTAGCTCGGCGACCGCCTCGTTCAGCATCTCCACGTACAGCTCGAACCCGAGCGCGGCCACGTGCCCCGACTGCTCGGCGCCGAGGAGGTCGCCCGCGCCGCGGATCTCGAGATCGCGCATCGCGATCTGGAACCCCGCGCCCAGCTCCGTGTGGTCGGCGAGCGTCGCGAGGCGCGCGCGCGCCTCCGGGGTGAGCTCGCTCGCGTCGGGATAGAAGAAGTACGCGTGGGCGGTCACGTCCGAGCGGCCGACCCGGCCGCGGATCTGGTACAGCTGGGCCAGCCCGAGCGTGTCGGCCCGCTCGACGATCAGCGTGTTGGCCTGCGGGATGTCGATGCCCGACTCGATGATCGTGGTCGAGACAAGCACGTCCGCGTCACCCGCGAGGAAGGCGTGCATCCGCTCCTCGAGCTCGCGCTCGGCCATCTGCCCGTGCGCGACGAGAACGCGCAGGTCGGGGCAGAGCTGCCGGAGCTTCTCGCCCGCCTCATCGATCGTCTCGACGCGGTTGTGGAGGTAGAACGACTGTCCCTCTCGGGCGTGCTCGCGGTCGAGCGCGAGCTTGACGAGCTCCTCGTCGTACTCCCCCACGTTCGTCCTGATCGGGCGCCGGCCCTCGGGCGGGGTCTCGATGATCGAGATGTCGCGCAGCCCCGACAGCGACATGTGCAGGGTGCGCGGGATGGGCGTCGCCGAGAGCGCGAGCACGTCGACCTCGAGTCGGAGCGCGCGCAGCAGCTCCTTCTGCTGAACGCCGAACCGTTGCTCCTCGTCGACGATCACGAGCCCGAGCTGCTTCGGGATCACATCGCGCGAGAGGATGCGATGGGTCCCGACGAGGACTTCGATCTTCCCCTCGGCGAACTCCCGGAGCACGGCCTTCACCTCGGCGGGCTTGCGGAATCGTGAGACCATCTCGACGCGGATCGGGAAGTCGCGGTAGCGCTCGCGGAACGTGTTCCAGTGCTGCTCGGCGAGGATCGTCGTCGGGCAGAGCATCAGCACCTGTCGGCCGTTCACCGCGACCGCGAACGCGGCCCGGACGGCGACCTCGGTCTTGCCGAAGCCGACGTCGCCGCACACGAGGCGATCCATCGGACGCGGTGATTCGAGGTCCTCCTTGACCGATTCGATCGCGCGCTGCTGGTCGTCCGTCTCCCGGTAGGGGAACGACGCCTCGAGCCGCTCGATCCAGTCGCTCGAGAGGTCGTTGACGACGCCCTCCGCCCGCTGACGCTGCGCGTACAGCTGGAGCAGGTCGCCCGCGAGCTCGCGCACGGCCGTTCGGGCGCGCGCCTTGAGGTTCTGCCACGCCTTGCCGCCGAGCTTGGAGAGCGACGGTGCCGTCGCGTCAGCGCCGACGTACTTCGACAGCTTTCCGAGTTGCTCGTGCGGGACGTACAGCCGGTCCTCGCCGCGGAACGCGAGGTAGAGATAGTCGCGTGTGACGCCCGCGACCGCTTTCGTCTCGAACCCGAGGAGCTTCCCGATGCCGTGGTCTTCGTGGACGACGTAGTCCTCGACGCGGAGATCCGCGAAGCTCGCGAGCGCGCGGCCCAGGCGGCGATCGGCGCGCGGCGGGCGCTTTCGGAAGACCTGCGTGTCGGGCAGCAGCGCGATCCCGAGCTCGCGCCAGACGAACCCGCGCCTCGCGGGGGCGACGGCGAAACGCAGTCCGGGATCTTGCGGGAGCGCCGCACCGGGCTGGAGCAGCGGCGCCTCGACCTTTCGGAGCATGGAGGCCTGCCGCTCGGCCTCGCCGCGATGGGCAAACGCGACGACGACGCGGTTCCCGGAGCGCACGAACGCGGCGAGCTCGTTCTCTGCCTCCGCAAGGCCGCGGGCGGCAACTGCCGGCCGCTGCGCCTCGAATGCATGTGGCTGCGCCCGCGGAAACAGATCGAGCTCCGTTGTCCCGTCGAGCGGCACCGGACGCAGCCCCTCTTCGTCCCAGACCCGCCGGACGTCGTCCGGCTGCCAGACGAGATCTGGCACTCGGTCGATCGGCGGCACGAGATCCGTGGGCACGGCCGGCTCCTCGCCCTCGTCGGGCCCGAAGTCGGTCTCGACCAGGTCGGCACGACGCTCGGCCGCGGCGTACACCATCGCCTGCTCGGCGGAGTGGAATGCCCGCTGCGTGAACGGGGAGAAGGCGCGAACCTGCTCGATCTCGTCGCCGAAGAACTCGACGCGGAACGGCTCGCGGCCGGTCGACGGGAACACGTCCACGATCCCGCCCCGCACGGCGAACTGACCGCGCTCGTCGACGCGCTCGACGCGCTCGTACCCCGCGAGCGAGAGTTGCTCCGCCAGCCCGTCGATGCCGGGCTCGTCGCCGACGCGGAGCTCGATCGGCGACGGCCGCGCGTCGACCGGCGGGAGCCCTTCGGCGAGCGACGTCGCAGAGGCGCACACCAGACCTCCCGCGGCGAGCACGTCGAGAGCGCGATAGCGCTCGCCGACCAAATGCGGAGGCGGCGCGAGACCGGAGTCGAGCGACACGCCGCGGCCGGGGAGGAGCGCGACCCGACCCGGTCCGAGGAACCAGGACGCCCCCTCGGCGGCGTCGCGTGCGTCGGCGTCTTCGGGCAGGAGGACGAGCAGCGCGCGCCCGAGCTCCTCGTGCAGAGCGGCGAGCAGCAGCGGCAGCACGGGCTCCGACACGCGCGCCCGCGTCGGGAGCGCCTGCGCGAACGTCTGGAACCTCTCGTGCGCGCGGAGCTCCTCGACGAGGGCGCCGAGCGGGGCGGCGGGCGTTGTGGTGCGAACGGTGGTCGGGTCCATGCAGTCAGGCGGGGTGGGCCCGCCGAGGCCATGGTACGTGGCCGCCTACGGCTCGCCGTCGAGCCGCTCGGCATCCGCCGGCGGCGCCGTTCGCCGCACCCCGACCGTCTTCGACGGCCGACGTTCGTCCCGAGCGCCCCGTCCCCGAAACGCCCCCCAGGGGCACCCCGGGTGCCCTGATTTCACGCTAGCGAGGAAATCGTCGCAGCGGTGTGCCGTCTTCGTGCCGGGTGCGTGCCGTTCGATCCGTGCGGATGTGCGCCGCCCGCGGGGCACGTGTGCCGCCGTCGGCGGTGTCTGTGCCGGTCTGCGGACGGCACGCGCGAGCTTCGCTCAGTTGAAGCGGCGCTGCGTCTCCTCGAGACCCTCGCCCGCGAGCAGCTCGACCGCGTCGGCGGCACGTGCCACGATCGCGTCCACGTCGTCCTCCGGAGCGAACCGCGAGAGGACGTAGTCGGCGACGGGGCGCGGGTCGCCCCTTCCCGGCCGCCCGACGCCGACGCGAAGCCGGAGGAACTCGCTCGACCCGAGCCGACCGGCGATCGACCGGAGCCCGTTGTGTCCCGCGAGGCCTCCCCCGAGCCGGGCCTGGAGGCGCGCCGTCTCGAGGTCGACGTCGTCGTGGACGACGACGACGTGGTCGTGTGGCAGCTTGTAGAAGGCCGCAGCCGCCTGGATCGAGGCGCCGGACTCGTTCATGTACGTCTCGGGCTTCAGCAGCGCGAGCTTCGCCTCGCGCACGCGCACGTCGGCGAGGCGGCCGCGGAACTTCCCCTTGAACGATCCCTGATGCCGCCGGGCGAGCTCATCGACGACCATCCAGCCGACGTTGTGCCGGTCGCGCGCGTGCTCCGGCCCGGGGTTGCCGAGCCCCGCGACGAGAAGATCGATCGACACGTCGTCCTCTCCCCGACGGAAGAGGCGTGGGATCACTCCGAGTCGGTCTCTGCGCTCTCGTCCGAGCCTTCGGCGGCGGGCTCGCCCTCGGCTCCCTCGGCGCCTTCCGCGGCCTCGGCCTCTGCAGCAGCCTCGGCTTCCGCCGCCTCGGCCTCCTCGAGCTCGATGATGGCCCGCGGGATCGAGCAGCTCGCGAGCACCGTCTCCGGGTCGTCGAGGTATGTCACGCCCTCGATTGCCGGAAGGTCGGCGAGCCGCACCGTGCCACCGATCTCGAGGGTCGAGATCTCGGCCTCGATGTGCTCCGGCACCGACATGGGCAATGCCTCGATGTGAAGCTCGCGCGAGACCTGCTGGACGACGCCGCCCTGCTTCGCGCCCGGCGACTCGCCGACGAGCTGGACGGCGACGGTCGCCTGAATGGGTCGATCGAGCCGGACCTCGTGGAAGTCGACGTGGGTGAGCGTGCCCCGGACCGGATGCCGCTGGTAGTCCTTGAGGACGGCGTGATGCGGGGTCTTCTGACCCTCGATCACCACGTCGATGATCGCGTGCAGGCCCGACGGGCCGGTGAGCGCCGCGCGGAGCTCGCGCTCGCCGACGACGATCGCGCGCGTATGCCCCTTGCCGTACAGCACGCCGGGGACGAACCCCTCCCTCCGGAGGCGGCGGACGCGGCGCGAACCGACCTGGTCGGTGAGGCGCTCGGAGACTTCGAGGGTGACGCGGTCGCTCGACATCGGCGTGCCATGGTAGCGGAGGCAAGGGCGTACGATCGACGTGTGCCGGGCGACCAGGTCACGCTGAAGCTCGCCGACGGACGTCGGCTGGAGTGGTGGGCGAGCCGCGGCGACTCGTCCAAGGGGGTCCTCTTGCATCTCGGGACGCCGTCGGCGGCCGTGCCGTACGCGCCGATGATCCAGAGCGCCCTGAGCCGCTGCTGCCGGTTCGTGACCTACTCACGGCCGGGCTACGCAGCCTCCACACGTCGCGAAGGACGTTCGGTGTCGGACTGCACGGAGGACGTCGTCGAGCTGGCGCGCGCCCTCGGCCTCGAGCAGCTCCACGTCGTCGGCTGGTCGGGCGGAGGCCCGCACGCCCTGGCGTGCGCGGCACGTTTGCCCGAGCTCGTGGCGTCGGCAGCGACGCTCGCGGGCGTTGCGCCCTGGGGGGCAGACGGACTCGACTGGTTGGCCGGCATGGCGGACGAGAACCACGAGGAGTTCGGCGCGGCGCTGGCCGGCGGCGAGGAGCTCACGCGATTCCTCGAGCCGTTGGCACCCGAGCTCGGCAGGACCACCGCCGAGACGGTCAGCGCGATGCTGGGGGGTCTGGTGACCGACGTCGACCGTCGGGCCTTGACGGGCGAGTTCGCAGAGTGGACCGCCCTCGCCCTTCGGAGGGCGGTCTCGAACGGGATCTGGGGCTGGTACGACGATGACGTCGCCTTTACGCGCGACTGGGGCTTCGACCTTGGTGACATCGCGATTCCGGTCACCGTGTGGCAGGGCCGGCAGGATGCGATGGTCCCGTACGCCCACGGCGCGTGGCTCGCCGCGCACCTTCCGAATGCGCGCGCGATGCTCTTCGAGGGCGAGGGACATCTCTCGCTCGTCGCCCGCTTCGACGACGTGGTCGAGGACCTGCTCGCCTCGGGGTGACGCTCAGCGGTGGGTTTGCCACCGTGCGCGCCAGGGTGTCGCGACCTGATGCGCAAACGCCGCATCGAGCCACGACCCGCGCCGCGGAGACCCATGAGCGGGCCGCCAGACGACACGCGCAGGCCGCCGCGTTCTGGAGTGCGCGCGGTGAGGTGTCTCGCGAGCTTGCCGAGATCGAGCAGATTCGGATCGAGCGCGCAGCAGCCGCCGGGGAGCACCGAGGAGGCCCGCCTCGCGGAATAGCACTCTCTAGAAGAGTTGGTTCTCGCCCGCGAAGATCGCCGAAACGGAGTCGTCGGCGAACACGTTCTCGATCGTCTCGGCAAGGAGGCCGGAGATCGAGAGGACCTCGACGTTGTCCGGCTTCGTGAGCACGTTGACCGGCACCGTGTCGGTCACGACGACCCGCTCGAACGCGCTGTCTGCGATGCGCTCGAGCGCCGGCGGGTTGAGGAGCGCGTGCGTCGCGCACGCGTAGACCTTCGTCGCACCCGCCTCGCGCAGCGCCTCGGCACCCGCGCACAGCGTCCCTGCCGTGTCGATGATGTCGTCGGTCATCACGGCGACCTTCCCCTGGACGTCGCCGATCACCCCTGTCACGCGCGCTTGGTTGTGGCCCGGCCGCTCCTTGTTCAGCACGACGAGGCCACCGCCGATCATCTCGGCGAACTTGCCGGCGAGCTTCGCGCGGCCCGTGTCCGGCGCGACCGCCACACGCTCGACGTCGGGGCCGAGCACGTCGCGGATGTACTGCGCGAACATCGGGATCGCGACCATGTGATCGACGGGGATCCGGAAGAAGCCTTGCACCTGACCGGCATGGAGATCCATCGTGATCACGCGGTCGACGCCGACGGTCTCCAGCATGTCGGCCACCATGCGCGCGGTGATCGGCTCGCGCGGGCGCGACTTCTTGTCCTGCCGCGCGTAGAAGTACCAAGGGATGACCGCGGTGATGCGCTTCGCGGACGCGAGCTTCGCGGCGTTGACCATGATCAGCAACTCGACGAGGTGGTGCGCGACGGGCTTGGCCGCGGTCTGGATGATGAACATGTCGGCGCCGCGCACCGACTCCTCGTAGCGGCAGTACGTCTCGCCGTCCGCGAAGGTCTTCAGCTCACGCGCCGCGAGCTCGACGCCGAGGTGGTCGGCGATCTTCTCCGCGACCTCGGGATGCGAGCTGCCTGCGACCACGACGAGCCGCTTCCGCGGCGCGAGCCCTGCCGTGCGCCCGAGCTGCGGATCCGAATGGAGCGGAACAGCCGCCGCGTCCAGGCCCGGCAGCGTCTGCTCAATCGTTCCGCTTTCCACCTCGTCCTTCCTTGACCGTCTGCCTCGGTGCGAAGCCGACGAGTGCGTTGTCGGGGACGTCGTCGGTGACGACCGTTCCCGGCGCCGTCCACGCATCGTCTCCCACAGTGACTGGAGCAACGAACATAGTGTCCACTGCGACCTTGACGTCGCGTCCGATCCGGGTCCTGCTCTTGCCCTGCTCCGGGTGATGGGAGAGGTTCGCGGTGATCGACCCCGCGCCGATGTTCGTCCCGGCGCCGATGTCGGCGTCGCCCATGTAGGAGAGGTGCGGCACCTTGGCGCCCTCGCCGACCACGGTGTTCTTCAGCTCCACGAATGTGCCTGCCTTCGCCGAGACGTCGAGCACGGTGCCGCGGCGAAGGTAACAGAACGGTCCGACGAGCGCCTCCGGGCCGATCGACGCGTCGATGGCGACGACGTGGGGGCCGACCTCTGCGCGTGCGCCGACGCTGGTCGCGCCGCCCAGCACCGTGAACGGGTGGACGACGGCGTCGGGCTCGAACGTGACGGTCGGGTCGATCCAGGTGGACGATGGGTCGACGATCGTCACACCGGCGAGCATGTGCTCCCGGTTGATGCGGTCGCGGAGGACCGCGCCGGCGGCAGCAAGCTCCTCGCGCGTGTTGACGCCCTCCGCCTGCTCGGGCTCGGATGCCTCGTGCACCGAGACGCGCAGCCCGGCGTCCACGATCGCGCGCACCGCGTCCGTGAGGTACAGCTCGCCCTGTGCGTTTGCCGGCGTGAGCCCGTCGAGCGCCGGCCAGAGCGCGTCGGCCCGGAAGACGTAGATGGACGAGTTCGCCTCGCGGATGGCGAGCTCTACCTCCGTCGCGTCCGTCGCCTCGACGATCGCGACGAGCCCGCCGCGGTCGTTGCGGACGATCCGCCCGTAGTTCCGCGTGTCGTCCGGGACGAACGAGAGAACCGTCGCCGCCGCGTGCGCGTCGCGATGCGACGCGACGAGCGAGCGAAGGAGATCGGCCGTCAGCAGGGGCGTGTCGCCTGCGAGGACGAGCACCTCGTCCATCCCCTCGAGCGCGGCGCGGGCCGTGCGAACGGCGTCGCCCGTGCCGAGCGGCTGCTCCTGCACCGCGACGTCGACGCCCTCGAACGCCGCGGCGGTGTCGGGTGACGCGACGACGACGAGACGGTCGGGCTCGAGCGGATGTGCAGCATCGATCACCCAGTCCACCATGCGACGTCCGAGGATCGGGTGCAGGTGCTTTGCGAGCGAGGAGCGCATGCGCGTCCCAAGCCCTCCGGCCATCACGACAGCGGCGAGTCTCGTCGGCATCACGGGATAACGATGGCTGGGGCGCCAGGATTCGAACCTGGGATCACGGGACCAAAACCCGTTGCCTTACCGCTTGGCCACGCCCCATCGCAGGGAACGGGAGTCTACCCGGGATGCGGCCCATCAACGCCCGCGCCGGCGGTCGCTAGCGGCGGTCGAGGAGGAGCGCTGCGAGAAACAACGCTGCGAGCAGCACGACCACGAGCACTGCGATGACGAACAGCGCGGCGGCGAGCACGGGAACGAGCACCACGATGAGCTGTGAGGCGGCGGCGGTCCACGTCACCACGCGCACGTCGGCGCTCCGGTGCTCTCGTCCCCAGCCGAGGTACCCGGCTACCGCCACAACCGCCAGCACGACGACGAGCCACCACGGGAACACGTCCGCGAGGACGAGGATCCCCTCGACGGCGGCAATCGCGAGCGCGACCTTGTAGCGCGTCGCTCGCAGGCGTCGCGCGAAGCGTCCTTCGCCGTGATCGACCGCGAACTGCCCGGCCATGGCCCGAAGGTATCAGCAGGGCTGTGCCGTCCACACGCCTGCGCGCCCGTCGAGCGCGGCTGCCGCCTCCTCCGCCGCGGCGGCGGTCGAGAACAGCCCGTACACGACAGGCCCGGCACCCGTGACGTCCGCGCGAAAAGCTCCCAGGTCGCGCAGCTCGCAGGCCAACGGCGAGCTCGCGAGGTCGTTCGCCGGCAACCCGCCGATGTCCGCGGCGGTCGCGACACGGTCGAGCGCGTTCCGGAGCGCTGCATGCCGCGCCACGAAGCCCTGCTCCCCCGCGCGCGCGTCGAACGACGCGTACACGGCCGCGGTCGACTCCTTCGCAGCCCCATTGGGGAGCGCGAGCACGATCTCGTAGTCGAGCGGCAGCTCCAGATGCTCGAGCGTCGTCCCGTCGCCGATCGCGAGGTGTGCGCCGTCCTCCAGGAAGAACGGCACGTCGGAGCCGAGCGACGCGGCGATTCGATGGAGCGCCTCGCGGGTGAGCCGCTCGTCCAACAGCTCGTTCGCGAGCAGGAGCGCCGCTGCGGCGTCGCTCGAGCCCCCACCGAGCCCCGCGGCCACCGGGATCCGCTTCTCGATTCGCGCCTCGAACCGCGTGCCGCCCCCGGCCGCGGACGAGACCGCCTCCAGCGCAGCGCGGACGATCGTGTCCTCGGCGAAGCCCGAGACGTGGGTGGACTCGGCGCGCCGCACCGCGATCGTGTCCGCGAGCGTGATGCGCTGGAGCAGCGTCACGACCTCGTGCTTGCCGTCTGCGCGGAGCGGCCCGACGACGAGTGCGAGGTTGATCTTGGCGGGCGCCGGACGCTCGCGCCAGCCGGTCATGCGGGAAGCGCCCGCGTCAGCTCGACGAACTCGGCCGGCGCGAGCGCCTCCGCGCGCGTGTGCGGATTCCGCCCGATGGCCGCAAGTGCTTCCACCGCGACGTCCCGAGGCGCGATGCCGGCGAGCGAAAGCGCATTCGCGAGCGTCTTGCGGCGGTGACCGAAGGCGCCGGTCACAACCCGCCTGATGCGTTCGGCGTCCTCGGGCGCCTCGATCCGCTCGAAGGCGACGAGCGCCGAGTCGACGTTCGGGGGCGGACGAAAGACCGTGCGGGACACCGGATGCAGGCCGGTACGCCGGGCATGGAGCCGGACGAGGACGGAGACGGCGCCGTACGCCTTCGTCCCCGGCTCCGCGAAGAGCCGATCCGCGACCTCGCGCTGCACCATCACGCACCAGGCACGGAGCGCGTTCTCAGAGACGAGGGTCTCAACGACGAGCGGCGTCGCGACGTTGTAGGGGAGGTTCGCGACGAGCTTTCCGGGCGCCGGCGCCAGCTCGCCCAGGTCGAGGTCGAGCGCATCGCCGTAGAGCAGCGTGACGTTCGAGCGGTCGCGGAGCGCCTCGCGCAGCGGCGCGTCGAGCGAGCGGTCGAGCTCGACCGCATGGACGTGCCGCACCCGGTCGGCGAGGAACGTCGTCAGCACCCCGAGGCCTGGGCCTACCTCGACGACCACGTCGGCGGCCTCCAGCCCGGCCAGCCGCTCGATCACGCCGAGAATGTTTCGATCCACGAGGAAGTGCTGGCCGAGCGACTTCTTCGGTTGGACGGCGCTCACCGCGGGTCCAGGCCGAACACGGCGGCCGCGTTATGGTCGATCGCCCGCTCGAGCTCCTCCTCGCTCTCGCCGCGGATCGCCGCGAGCACCGCCACGGTGAGCCCGAGGTGCATCGGCTCGTTCGGCCGTCCGCGCACCGGCTGCGGTGCGAGGTACGGGCTGTCCGTTTCGGCGAGGATGCGGTCGACGGGCACCTGCGCCGCCGCGGCCCGAAGGGCCTCTGCATTCGGATACGTCACGTTCCCGGCGAACGAGACGTAGTACCCGCGGGCGAGCGCCGGCTCGAGAAGGTCCGGCTCACTGAAGCAGTGAAGGACGACGTTGCCCCGGAACGGCTCGAGCGCGGCGGCAGTCTCCTCGCTCGCCGCTCTGCTGTGCACGACCACCGGCCGCCCGAGCTCCTCCGCGAGCATGAGCTGCTCGTCGAAGAGCACGCGCTGCTGCGACAGCGTGTCCGCACCGCGGTGACCGTCGAGCCCGGTCTCCCCCACCGCCACCACGCGCTCGTGGGCGAGCAGCTCGCGTAGCTCGTCGACGCGGTCTGCCTCGGGCGTCGCCGCGTGGTGCGGGTCGATCCCCAGCGCAGCGACGACGCCCTCCTCCGCGTCCGCGATCGCGAGCGCGCGCCGGCACGAGTCGATTCCCGTCCCGATCGTCACGATGCGATCGACGCCCGCGGCGCGAGCCCTCTCGAGGACGACAGACGGTTCCGCGTCGCACGCGTCGAGGTGCGCGTGCGTGTCGATCACGCCGCGAGCGGTGGCTCGTCGACCCGGGGGAAGAGCGGGGACGCGGGTGCGAGTCCTTCGACCGCCCGCGCGCGGCCGTACGCGACCTCGTCCCAGTCGAGCCCGGCCGGCTGTCCCAGCGCCTCGAGGATCCGCGCCGACGTGTCCGGCAGGTACGCGGCCAGCGCGACCGCGGTCGCGCGCAACCCGTCGACGAGGTCGTAGAGGACCCGGTCGAGCTCGTCGGCGCGCTCCTCGTCCTTGGCGAGCTGCCAGGGCGCGGTCGACTCGACGTGCCGGTTCAGCGCCCGCACGACCTCCCAGATCCGCTCGAGCGCCCCGGTCAGGTCGAACGCGTCGAGGCGCGCGGCGACGTCGTCGCCGAGCGGCGCCAGGATTGCGGCGATCTCGGAATCGGGCGACGGAACGGCCTGGAGCGAGCCTCCGCGGTAGCGCGCGATCATCGCCGTCGTGCGCGAAAGCAGGTTGCCCAGGTCGTTCGCGAGCTCGCGCTCGTAACGCTCGCGCACGCTGTCCCTCGACACCGTGCCGTCCTGACCGAACGAGACGGAGCGCGCACACCAGAACCTGACCGCGTCCACGCCGTAGCGGTCGACGAGATCGAGCGGGTCGACGACGTTGCCGAGCGACTTCGAGATCTTGCGGTCGTCGAGCAGCAGGTATCCGTGCACGAACAGCTGCTGCGGGACGTCGTATCCGGCGGCGAGGAGCATCGCGGGCCAGTAGACGCAGTGGAACCGGAGGATGTCCTTCGCGAGCAGATGACGGACGCCCGGCCAGTAGCGCGGAATCAGGTCCTCGCCCGGACGCGCGTAGCTGAGCGCGCTCAGGTAGTTGACGAGCGCATCGGCCCAGACGTAGGCGACCTGCTCCGGGTCCCACGGGATGGGCACGCCCCAGGGCTGGCCGGTGCGGCTGATCGAGAAGTCGCGCAACCCACCGGCGATGAAGCTGCGCGCCTCGTTCGCGCGGAAGTCAGGCTGTACGAAGTCCGAGCGCTCGTCGTAGAGCTCGAGCAGCCGATCCTGGTACGCCGACAGCCGGAAGAACCAGTTCCGCTCCTCGATCCACTCGGGCTCGATGCCGTGGTCCGGGCACTTCCCGTCGACCAGCTCGTCCTCTGTCTTGAACGCTTCGCACCCGACGCAGTACCAGCCTGCGTAGACGTCCTGGTAGATGTCGTCCCGTCCGTTGTTCCTGATGCGCTCGAGGAAGTCCTGGACGAACCGCTTGTGGCCGTCGTCGCTCGTCCGGATGAAGAAGTCGTTCGCCACGTTCAGGCGGGCGGGGAGCGCCCGCCACGCCTCGACGATCTGGTCCGCGTACTCCTGCGGCGAGAGCCCCTGCTCGGCGGCCACGCGCGCGACCTTCGACGCGTGCTCGTCGACACCGGTGAGGAGGAACGTGTCACGGCCGCGCTGCCGCTGGTGGCGTGCGAAGACGTCCGCCGCGACGGTCGTGTAGGCGTGGCCGATGTGCGGCGTCGAGTTGACGTAGTAGATCGGCGTGGTGACGTAGTACGGCTCCATCCGAACCGATTCTACGGGCGGCCCTCCTCGTCGCCGCCGCGGCGACGAGCACGGTCGCGACGATCGCGAAGGCCACTCCGGCGAGGGGCAGGAGGTCGTCCGACGTCGCCGGTCGCAGCACGAGCTCCCGCGTGGCGGCGGTCGGTGCACGGCGTGTCGCCGGAGCATCGTCGCGAAGCGTCCGGCGTGTGACACCGACCCCCGGTTCGTCTGACGCGACCACCGGTGTGGCGTCGGTGTTCGGGACGGGGCGCGGGCGCGGCGCCGTCGTGACGTCGGCGGATGCTCCCTCCGCGCGGACGATGCCGCGGCGCGCCGGCCCACGGGAGACGGCAGGACGCTCGGCCGAGCGGGGCTCTGCCGGCACCACCCTCGTCGCGTCGCTCGGCGCGGCGCGGGCGGGGGTGCGCGCGGCATCGACCGGGCGTGCACCCTTGACCCGGAGGGGCTCGACAACCGGTGCGGCCGGCGAGGCGACGATGACGAGCCCGTCCGCACGGCGGTCGACACCCGACTGCGAGCCACGGCTGGACTGAGTCCCGGAGCCGGCCTGCGGAGCGTCGGCCGGCACCGTTGACGCCAATTGCGCGGCCGGCGGCGTCGCTCCCGAGGGCTCGGGCGAAGAACCGGATGCCGCGGGCACGGGTGCCGGCGGAGGGGCAGGCGCGACCGGCGCGGCCGAGGACGGTGCCGACGCAACGGGTGTCGGCGGCGACGCGGCGGAGCTCGCCGCTTGTGGCGGAGCAGCCGGCGGGGCCGCCGGCGCCGGGGCGGGAGCCGCGACTGGCGTTGCGACCGGCGTCGGCGAGGGCGGGGCAGCCCGCGCGGGGAGCAGGCCCAGCGGATCCACGTATCCCTCCTCCTGCGCGGCGATGCGGATCCCGAGATGCACGGTGGGAACCGGCTGCTCCGGCTCGCCGCTCCACCCCATCGTCCCCACGGGCGCGCCCTCGGCGACCGCGTCGCCCTTGGCGACGCCGATCGCGCCGAGATGGAACAGCGTGACGGAGAACCCGTCCGCGGTGAGGATCGTGACGCCGCGGCCGCTCGCCGGCACAGACCCGGCGAACGTCACGAGCCCGGACGTCGGCGCCCGCACCGGCGAGCCCTCGACGCCCGCGACGTCGATCCCCCGATGTTGGCCCGACGCATAGGGATTCGACCCCAGCGAAAACGGCCGCAGCATCGCGCCGTCGGCCGGCCACGACCACGCGCCCGCGGCGCCGCTCCAGACAAGCGCCGCAAGCCAGATCGCGCAGGCCGCGAGAAGACGGTGCACAAGACACCTCCTACGTTCTCTGCGCGGGCAACGCGGCAGTCCGAAGGCTAGCGCGGCCTCCGGACGGCGTCAATCGGGCGCGCCGAGGGACGCCTGGTACAGCTCGTTTCGCGAGACACCGGTGAGCCGCGCGACGACGTCGGCCGCCGTCCGGCGCGCAGCCCCGGCGTCGACGAGCTCGCGGACCGCGGCCATCGCGTCATCGCGCCCGTCGCCCCCTGCGCTCGCCGCGCCGACCACGAGCGTCACCTCGCCTTTGGCGCCTTCGCGAAACCGGGCGGCGAGCTCGGAAGCCGTCCCGCGCGCGAGCTCCTCGTAGCGCTTCGTGAGCTCGCGGCACACCGCAACGTGCCGCTCGGGGTCGACCTCGGCGAGCGCCGCGAGCGAGGCGCCGACGCGACGCGGTGATTCGAAGGCGACCGCCGCGTACGGCCACTCGCGTGCGGACTCCCAGAGCGCACGCAGCTCCTTCTCGCGCCGCGGCAGGTACCCGAGGAAGCGGTACTGGCCCGCGAGCAGGCCGCTCGCGACGAGCGCCGTCTCGACCGCGCTCGGCCCGGGCAGGACCGTGACGACGACGCCAGCCTCGATCGCCGCTCCGATGACTCTGGCGCCCGGGTCGTTGACGCCCGGCAGCCCGGCGTCCGACACGAGCGCGAGCGTCTCGCCGACGAGAAGCCGCGGCATGACCTCCGCCACGCGGCGGGCCTCGTTGTGCCGGTGGAGGCTTACGAGCGCCCGGGCGCGGATGCCGTGACGGTCGAGGAGGATCTGCGTCCGGCGCGTGTCCTCGCAGAGCACTGCGTCCGCCTCACGGAGCGCGGAGAGCACGCGCAGGGTGACGTCCTCGAGGTTGCCGATCGGGGTCGCGCAGACCTCGAGCGGCACGGTCAGCGTTCCCCGTCGAGCGCCTCGAACCCGACGAGCCCCGCGCCCACGAGGCCGGCGTCGTCGCCGAGCTCTGCGGGGACGATCCGCAGGGTCTCGTCGGCGGGCGGCAGCGCCTCGCGGCGTGCGGCCGCGAGCGCCGGCTCGCGCAGGAGCTCCCACGCCGCCAGCCCGAAGCCGCCGCCGAGGACGAACACGTCGGGCGCGAAGATGTTGGTGAGCGACCCGATCGCAACGCCGACGTAGTGGCCGATGCGGTCGGTCGCCTCGCGCGCGGCCTCGTCACCCTCGGACGCGGCCTTGACGAGCTGCCGTGCATCCGCGCCCTCGCCCCACAGCTCGACGGCGACGCGCTCGGCCGCCTCTCCCGACGTGACCGCCTCGAGGTGACCGCGTCCGTGGCAGTTGCCCTGGCACGGAGGGCCGTCCGCGACCACCACCATGTGGCCGAGCTCGGCCCAGCCGCGGTAGAGCCGGCCGTCGAGGATCACGCCCCCTCCCACCCCGGTGCCGAGCCCGAGGGCGATCGCGTCGGTCGTTCCACGGGCCGCTCCGAGCCGCCACTCGGCGAGGGCGATCGCATTGCCGTCGTTCTCGACCCCGACAGGAACGCCGAAGCGCTCGCGCAACCAGCCCACGAGGTCGAGCGACGCGAGCGGGAGATTGACGGCGCGAAGCCCGATGCCCGTCTTCCGGTCGATGTTCATCGGGACGCCGACACCGATCGCGCCGGCGCCGTCCGCCATCAGGTCCTCGACGACCGACGCGAGCTCGGTGAGAAACGGCTCTGCCCCGTTCGTCGGGGTCGGAACCTCGATCGTGCGCCCGATCGTGCCGTCGCGCGAGAGCGTCCCGGCGAGCATCTTCGTCCCGCCCACGTCCACCCCGATGACCAGGTCGAGCGGCACGACGCGGCTACCATACCCGGCCTCATGCCCGCTCACGACAAGCCGTACCGTGTGTATCGGGGCGGCAGGGTCAAGGGGCGGGTTCCGCTCACGCGACACCAGCCGCCCGGCAGGAAGACGCCGTCGGGGACCGACCCGTCCGCGACGACGCCGCCGAAGCGACGACGCCCTGCACGGTGGATCGCAGGCAGCCTCGCGGGGCTTCTGATCCTGCTGATCGTGTGGGGCGTCGCCGGCTACCTGTCCGTGAAGGGCGGCGTCGCCGAGGCGAACGACCGCGTGCCGCCCGGCGTCCGCCGGCAGCTCTCCAAGACGGACGGCATGCTCGTCTCGACGCCGACGACGATCCTCGTTCTCGGCACCGACGGGGGAGATCGCCGCGGCCGCCAGGCCGCGAACCGCTCGGATTCGATCATGCTGCTGCGCACCGATCCGGGGAAGCGGCGGCTCGCGTTCCTGTCGATCCCGCGCGACCTCCAGGTCGAGATCCCCGAGGTCGGCGTCGCCAGGATCAATGCCGCGAACCAGATCGGCGGCCCGGCGCTCGCCCTACGGACCGTCGAGGACCTGACGGGCCTCGAGGTGAACCACGTCGCCTTCGTCGACTTCGACCGCTTCGAGGAGCTGATCGACGCCGTCGGGGGGATCGACGTGAACGTGCCGCGCGCGATCCGCTCCGGCAAGTTCGACTGTCCGTACAAGAGCGCCAAGCAGTGCTCGCGATGGAAGGGATGGCGCTTCGAGCCGGGCGACCAGCACATGGACGGCCGGCGTGCGCTCGTCTACTCGCGCATCCGGAAGAACCTCCTGAATCCAGGCGAGACGGACTTCGACCGAGCGCGGCGCCAGCAGCAGGTGGTCTCCGCGACGCTCGACAAAGTGACGAGCGTCGGCACGGCGCTCAAGCTGCCCTTCGTCGGGGGCGACCTCGTCACGCCGCTCGCAACCGATCTCGGCGCGTGGGATCTGATGCAGATCGGCTGGTCCTACTTCCGCGCCGACACCGGGAAAGCGCTCCATTGTCGTCTCGGCGGCGACCCGGCGACCGTCGAGGGCGAGTCCGTGATCCTCGGGACGGAGGACAACGTCGCGACCGTGGCCATGTTCACCGGCCGCTCGGCGCCGCAGCCGCCTCCGCGCGGCCTGCCGTACGCACCCGGGTGCCTCGTGGGCGAGCGCCGGGGATGAGCCCGGCAGCGGCCCTCCTAGGAGTCGGACTTCTTCGTATCCGAGGTCTTGCCCTCGGTCGAGACCTTGGAGGTCTCCGACGTGCCCGATCCGTCGCCAGACGTTGCAGCGTCGCCTTCCTTCGCAGACGGCTTCCGCGAGCCACGACCGTAGTCGGTCGAGTAGAAACCGGACCCCTTGAAGTGGACGGCGACGGGAAACAGCACCTTCTCCACGGGGCTCGCGCCACACACCTCGCACGCCGTCGGAGGCGCGTCGCTCATCCGCTGGAAGATCTCGAAGGTATGCCCGTTCGGACAACGGTATTCGTAGATGGGCATGGCCGGCCAATCTACCAGCGAGGATGACGGAAACCACCGTGGCGCAAGGGATCGAGGCCGGTGTCGAGGCGACATCCGTTGCCCCGCCGGACATCGCGGCACGGGCGCGGATCGCCGCCTGGTGGACCTGGCTGGGGGTCGCGGGCGTAACGATCGCGGCCGGGTCGTTCCTCATCCACCAGCTGATGGCCTGGCCGCCCCACGAGGACGAGACGCTCGCCCTGCTCGTCGGCCGCGACTCGCTCTCCGGCGTGATCGAGCACGTCACGCGCGACCGCGGCGGCGCGCCGCTCCATTTCCTCCTCGCCTGGGCCGTCGCGCACCTCGGCTTCGGGCTGGGCGCCCTCCGGCTGCTCTCCGCCGTCTTCGCGCTCGCAAGCCTGCCGCTCGTCGCGTTGCTCTCGGCGCGCCTCGCCGGTCGCCGCGTCGCTCTCGTCGCGACGACCCTCGTCGCGCCGAGCTGGATGTTCCTGTTCCACGGCGTCTACGGCCGGATGTACAGCGCCTTCCTGTTCTTCTCTCTCGCGTGCACGCTGGCGCTTCTCGAGGCGATCCGCCATGGCGGCCGCCTGCGGTGGGCGGCATGGGTCGTCACGGCGCTGCTCCTGGTCGCGACCCACCCGTACGGCATCCTGCTGCTCGCGGGGCAGGGCGTGTACGTGCTCGCCGTCGGCCGCGATCGGCTGCGCGAGGCGATCGCGGCGGGTGCCGCGGTCCTCGTCCTCGGGATCCCCTTCTGGCTCACGGATCTCGTCCTCGCCGACCGGTTCGAGGTAGGAGTGGGCGGCGGTGGCGAGAAGCTCGGCGGCCCCGCGGCCGTCGCGCGCTACCTCTGGCGCTCGGCCGGGGACGCGACGGCGGGCTGGTGGCCGGTCACGCTCGTCGTCGTCCTCGCGGCCGTGTGGGGGCTCGTGCTGATGCGAGGGACGACGAGGGCGCTCGTGCTCAGCACGATCGGGGTCACGGCGTTCGCGTTCGTCGTGGCCAAGCTCGGCGGCTCGGCATCGCCCGAGTCGAGGCATCTCATCTACCTCGCGCCGTTCCTCGCGATCGCGGTCGCCACGGCGATCGTGCGGCTCGGGCGCCGTGCGCCGGCGGTCGCCGTGGCCGCGGTCGTCGCGCTCGTCGCCGCCGAGATCGCGTGGGCGTCGCACCGGACACCGCCGCTGTTCAACTGGGAGCCGGACGCGCGTCAGGCTGCGCGAGCCGAAGCCGAGACCTGGCTCGCGACGACCAGCCGCCCCGACGACGTGCTCTTCGGATACGAGCCGCTCTACCTCGGCGCGTGGGAGCGGAACCGGGACTTCCCGACGACGGTCGTCCCCAGAGCCGACATGCGTCTCGCGCTACGAACGATCGAGCGTGCGCACTCGCTCGGCCGCGCCGTATGGGTGTTCGACGCCAGTGAGCGGAACAACATCCGACGCAAGCTCGAGATCAAGCGCCGCCTCCCCACACCGGCCGCGGCCTACCAAGCGCGGGTCTTCGGCCCGTTCCTCGTGCTGCGCACGATCGAGCCGGTCATCACGGCGGACGCGTTCTTCTACTACTCGGCGCGCGCGATGCTGGTCGGACAGTCGCTCGGAATCGGCGATGCGGACATCAACATGCGGACCGTCATCCTCGCGGCCCGGGAGCTGCGCGGCTACGGGCCTTCTCTTCGCTCGCGCTCGAGCAACTCGCGGTAGCACGGCGCGCTCTCGAACGCCGCGAGCCCCGTCTGTACGGGTCGGCGCTTGCGGCGGCGAGCGCGACGGAGCGCGGCAGCAACCGCGGATGCACCGACGACGCCGCCGATCACGAACGAGCGGAACCTGCTCTTGGCGGTCCCCTCGCGCGGGTCGTCCTCACGTGCCATGAGACGATCGTAGGCGATGAGAGTCGTCTCGCTCGGCGATCTCGTGCTCGACGTCGTCGTCCGCGTCCGGGACGAGATCGCCCGCCACGCCGACACGCCCGCGCACGTCGCGCTGTCAGCCGGAGGACAGGGCGCGAACGTCGCGGCGTGGGTCGCTGCTCTCGGGGGCGCCGCGCGGTGGCTGGGAAAGCGCGCGTCCGATTCGCCGGGCCAACTGGCGGCGGACGAGCTCGTTGCGCGCGGCGTCGAGCTCGCCGGGCCCGTCGAGCGTGCCGGAAACGGGGTGATCGTCTCACTCGCCGACCGGCGCGGCGAGCGGTCGATGTTCCCCGACCGCGGCGTCGCGACCCTGTTCGAGCCGTCCGAGCTGCGGCCGGAGTGGCTCGACTGCGACCACCTCCACGTCTCGGGCTATGCGCTTCTCGCAGAGCCCGTGGCTCGTGCGGCCCTGCGGGCCGGTGAGCTCGCACGCGGCGAAGGCGCGCGCATCAGCGTCGACCTGTCGTCGTGGAGCACGATCCGCGATACCGGGCCCGAGCGGTTTCGCGCTCTCGTCGAGGAGCTCGCGCCTGACGTCGTCTTCGCGAACGAGGACGAGGACGAGGTGTTCGGCGGTCGACTGCCAAATATGACGTGGATCCTCAAGCGTGGGGAGCGCGGCTGCTCGTTCGACGGCGACGTGCGTGAAGCGCTGCCCGTCCCCGAGGTCGTCGACACGACCGGCGCGGGCGACGCCCTGGCGGCCGGATGGATCCTCGGCGGCCCGGACTTGGCGCTCGAGGCGGCCGCCCGGTGTGTTCAGCGCATGGGGTCGATGCCGTGATGCCGTGATGCCCGTACCGTGTTGTGACGCGCGAGATGACCCGCGCCGCCCCCTTCCGGGCGACCAGTCCTGCGCCCCGGCCGGCGCGAAATCGGCACACAGTCGGCACGAACGCGCGACACACGCGTGACGGTTTGCGCGATAGCGTGACATCAGGGCACCGGGGGTGCCCCTGGGGGTTGTTGGGGATGCCCTCGGGTCGTTCGGCCAGGGGTGCTCGCCGCCGGACGGGCCCGACTACGCTCACGCCGTGCAGCACCTGATCCGCCTCGCCGAGGAGGTCGAGGACGCGCTCGCCGCGGAGCGGCCGGTCGTCGCGCTCGAGACGACGCTGGTCGCGCACGGGTTCCCGGCTCCGGCTGGGATCGAGGTCGGCCTCTCGAGCGACGCCGCCGTGCGCGACGCGGGCGCGATCCCGGCGTCGATCGGCGTGCTCGACGGCCGCATCGTGATCGGCCTCACGCGCGAGGAGCTCGAGCGGTTCACGCCCGAGGCGCGCAAGCTCGGCCCCCGCGACCTCCCCGTCTGCGCCGTCCAGGGTGCCGTGGGCGCGACGACGGTCGGCGGGACGCTCACCGCCGCGGCCGCCGTCGGGATCCGTTTCATGGGCACAGGCGGCCTGGGCGGTGTCCACCGAGGGTTCCCGTCGCCGCCGGACGTGTCCGCCGATCTCGGTGCCTGCGCGCGGATCGCTGCAGTGATCGTCGCGTCCGGGGTGAAGTCGCTGCTCGACGTGCCCGCGACGATGGAGCTGCTCGAGACCCTCGGCGTTCCCGTCCTCGGCTACCGCGTCGACACCCTCCCGCTCTTCTACGCGGCCGAGGGCGGACCGCCCGTGCCCGCCCGCGTCGAGACCGCGGACGAGGTGGCGAGCATCGCGGACGCCCACTGGCGTCTCGGCGGCAACGGGATCCTCGTCGGACGTCCCCCGGACGCGAGCCTCGACGTGACCGATCTGATCGAGGAGATCGTCGCCGATGCCCAGGCTCGAGGCGTCGCCGGCCAGGCGGTGACGCCCTACGTGCTCGCCGCCCTCCACGAACGCTCGGGCGGCGAGACCCTTCGTGTCAACCGCGACCTGATCGTCGCCAACGCCCGCCTCGCGGCCGAGGTCGCCGTCGCGCACGACCGGCTGTGACGCTCTACGACAAGGTTCGCGAGCTTCCGCTCGTGGTCGACGGGTACGGGCTCGTTCCGCGGGAGCACGTCGTCTCGGCGGAGTTCACGCGCAGGACCACGATCGTCCGTCTCGAGGGCGGCGGCGAGGAAGGGCTCGGCGAGGACGTCGTCTACGACGGGGCGCTCCAGGAGGCGCAGCAGACGCGTGGGCCGGTGCTTCAACTCGCGGGGGAATGGACGCTCGACTCCTTCTCGCGCCACCTCGACGCGCTGCCGCTCTTCGACGAGGAGCCCGAGCGCCACGCGTTCGCCGACTACCGGCGATGGGCGTTCGAGAGCGCCGCCCTCGATCTCGCGCTCCGGCAGGCCGGGCTGTCGCTGCGCGATGCCGTCGGACGCGGCGCGCGCCCGGTCACGTTCGTCGCGTCCGGCGGGCTCGGTGCGCCGCCGTCCACCGCCCGCGTGCAGGCGTTCCTCGGTCTCTACCCCGCCCTCCGTTTCAAGCTCGACGCGCGCCCGGACTGGACCGACGACATCTTCGAGGAGCTTCGGCAACTCGAATGCGTCGACTCGATCGACCTCAAGGGCCACTACACGGGCACCGTCGTCGACAACCCGCCGGATCCGAATCTCTACCGCAAGGTGCTGGAGACGTTCCCGGACGCCTGGATCGAGGATCCTGCCCTCACCCCCGAGACCGAGGCGCTCCTGGAGCCGCACGCCGACCGGGTGACGTGGGACGCGCCGATCCATTCGATCGACGACATCGAGGCCCTCCGCTGGCCGCCCCGGACGGTCAACGTCAAGCCGTCGCGGTTCGGCTCGATCGAGCGGCTGTTCGCCGCCTACGAATACTGCGAGGAGCGAGGCATCGGCGCGTACGGCGGCGGTCAGTGGGAGCTGGGCGTCGGGCGAGGGCACATCCAGCTGCTCGCGGCGCTCTTCCATCCAGACACGCCCAACGACGTCGCGCCCGGCGGCTACAACGCCACGGAGCCGCCGCACGGGCTGCCGGCGAGCCCGCTCGAGGTGCAGCCGAGGCCGACCGGCTTTCAGGCGCTTCCATAGACCGAGCCGCGATCACACCGGAGCTCGTGTCGCGGCTCGTCGCAGAGCAGTTCCCGCAGTGGGCGCACCTTCCCGCATCGCGTGTCGAGCTCGACGGTTGGGACAACGCGACGTTTCGGCTCGGCGCCGAGCTCTCCGTCAGGCTTCCGAACGCGGACGGCTACGTGCCGCAGGTCGAGAAGGAGCACCGCTGGCTCCCGGTTCTCGCGCCACGGCTTCCCCTCCCGATTCCGACTCCGGTCGCGCGAGGCGCGCCGAGCATCGCGTTCCCGAGGCCGTGGTCGGTGTACCGGTGGCTCGAGGGCGCGCCCGCGACAGCCGATCGCATCTCGGATCACGAACGGCTCGCGACCGATCTCGCCGACTTCCTCTCGGCGCTGTACCGCGTCGATCCCGCCGACGGCCCTCCCGCGGGGCCGCATAGCTTCTTCCGCGGCGGCCCGCTCGCCACTTACGACCGCCAGACACGCGAGACGATCGAAGCGCTGGCCGGGACGATCGACGGCGTGGCGCCGACCGAGGCATGGGAGGACGCGCTCGCAGCCGAGTGGTCCGGTCCTCCGGTCTGGTTGCACGGCGACGTCACCGCGTCGAACCTGCTCACGGTCGACGGGCGCCTCCACGCGGTGATCGACTTCGGCTGCGCCGCCGTCGGCGATCCCGCCTGCGACGTGGTCATGGCGTGGACGTTCTTCAAGGGTGCCAGCCGCCGAGCGTTTCGCGACCGGCTTCGCATCGACGAAGGAACCTGGCGTCGCGGCCGCGGCTGGGCGCTCTGGAAGGCGTTGATCACGCTCGCGAAAGGTCCCGAGGAGCAGGAGCCCGCGCGGCGCCGCTTCGGCTGGCGCATTCCGGCTCGCGAGGTCGTCGACGAGGTGCTGCGAGACCGTTGACGCTGGCGCGACGTCAGCGGTGTCCCTCGACCTCCACGTGCGGCAGCCAGTCGAGGCGGCGCGGGAGGTACCACGTCCGCTCGCCGAGGAGCGCGAGGACGGCCGGCAGCAACACGAGCCGGACGAGCGTCGCGTCGATCAGGAGCGAGACGGCGACGCCGAAGCCCATCTGCTGGAACTCGACCTGGTCGCCGGCCGCGAAGCCGACGAACACGGCGATGATGATCAGCGCCGCGCCGGTGATCAACCGTGCCGTCGAGCCGACGCTGTAGACGACCGCGTCCGTCGTGGTCGCGCCGGCAGCGGCGCGCTCTCTGATGCGCGACAGCAGGAAGACCGTGTAGTCCATCGACAGCCCGAAAAGGACGGCGAACAGGAACAGTGGAAGCCACGCGGCGATCACGTCCACCTCGGTGAACCCGAGCAGGTCGCGGCCGACCCCCTTCAGGAAGACGAGGACGATCAGCCCGTAGGCGGCGCCGACCGAGAGCAGGTTCAGGCCGATCGCGACCGCGGCGAGCACCACCGACCGGAACGCGACCGTCAGCAGGACGAAGCTCAGCCCGAGCACGAAGACGAAGACGATCGGAAGCCAGCGGTCGGTGAGCGCACGGTAGTCGAGCACCTCGGCCGTTTCGCCGGTCACGAGGACCTCGGCGTCGACGCCGTCGAACAGGCGCGGCAAGCCGTCGTCGCGAAGCCGCTGGACGGCCTGCAGCGCGCGGTCGTCGCGACTGTCGCCGACGATCAGAGCCTCGACGAGGGCCACCTGCCCGTCCGGGCTCCTCGAGAGCTCCGGGTTCCTGAACGTCGGGTCGCGCTCGAGCAGGCCGGGAACGCGCCCGAGCCGACGGCCGATCTCGTCCGATCGCACGTCGCCGTGCACGACCACCTCGACCGTGTCGACCGTTCCGACGCCGTACTCGCGCTCGAGCAGCGAGAAGCCCTGCTTGGCCTGGAACCGATCGGGCAGGTCTCGGACGCCCGTGAGGCCCGTCTCGATGCCGAGCACAGGGACCGCCGCCAGCACGAGCAGGCCGGCGGAGACGACGGCCGCCAGCGTCGGAGCGCGCGTGACCGAGCGGACGACACGCGACCAGATCCGCCCCTCGCTGCCCGCGCTCTGCTCGATCCGTCTGCCCAGCCACGGCACGCGACCCGCGTTGACGCGGTCGCCGAGGAGCGCGAGGACGGCGGGAAGCAGGGTCAGCGCCCCGAGCACCGTCACGATCCCCACGAACACCGCGCCGGCGGCGAGGCTCCGGAGGATCGTGTCCGGCACGAGCACCATCCCGATCATCGCGAGCACGAATGCGGTGCCGCTGAAGAGGACGGCGCGGCTGGCCGTCGAGCCGACCGTGGCGATCGCGTCGAGCTTCTCGCGCCGGACGTTGCGCTCCTCGCGGTACCGCGAGACGACGAACAGCGAGTAGTCGATCCCGAGGGCCAGGCCCATCCCGGAGATCATGTTCACGACGTAGACCGAGAGCTCGAACGCCTGTCCGAGCAGCGCGGTGAGGCCGAGCGCGACCACGATCGACACGAGCGCGACGACGACCGGCAGCAGGCCGGCGACGACGGCGCCGAAGACGAGGAGCAGAACGAGGAGCGCGACGGGCAAGCCGAATTGCAGCTCGCCCTTGCGGAGGTCCTCCTCCGCGAGCGTCGAGAAGTCGCGGTCGGCGGTGAACTCGCCCGTGATAGCGGTCTCGAAGCCATCCTTCTCTGCCCCGTCGATCACCGGGATGAGCCGCTCGACCGCGGCCTCGCCGTCGCCGACGACGCCGATGGGCAAGACGGTCGTGTGGCGCGCCGGCGCGACGAGCGACGGATCGTCGTCGCGGTAGTAGGTCCGCACCGGGCTCTGCACCATGCCCGTGTCCTCGATCGCGGTCGCGAGCTGCTCGACCCTCGCGCGAAAGGCCGGATCGTCGACGGTGGAGCGCGGCGAGTGCACGACGACGAGCTCGTTCACGTAGTCGGTGCTCGGCGGAAAGTGCCGGCCGAGCAGGTCGTACGCGCGGTACGACTCGGGATCGTTCGTCATCTCCGCGTCCGTCGTGAGCGTCGACCCGAGCAGAGCGGCGATCGCGGCGACGGAGAGGACGAGCGCGACGCCCCACAGTGCGAGCGTGCGCCACGGCCGAAGGCTCGAAGCGCGCGCGAGACGACCGGTCAGGTCATGCACGAGTCCAGCGCTTCCCGAGCGAGGCGAGCCTCGCCCTACCGCTCGAGGACGCCCAAGAGGTCGTCGACCGGGACGAGCGTGAGCGTCTCGAACTTCACGCTGCCGCGTGCGCCGAGCTTGACCGAGAGGTTCGCCATCGTCAGCTCGTCGGGCGCCTCGACGACGTTCACGAAGTCGTACTCGCCGAGCGACGCCCACTGGTGCAGGACTTTGGCGCCGAGCTCCTCCACGTCGCGGTTTACCTCGCGCAGCCGGGCCGGGTTCGAGTTGAGCGTCTGCGTTCCCTTCTCCGTCAGCGTCGTGAGCATGAGGTACGTCGGCACGGTGCTCTCCTCGCGTCGGTTGGCGGGAGAGAGCCTACTTCGCCGAGCGACTCCACGCCGCCTCGCGGATCCGGCGGCGCTCCTCCCCGCTGAGCCCGACCCGGGCAGCGAGGTCGACGTACACGATCGCCGCCCCGAGGAAGAGCAGCGGCGAGACGACGGCGTCCGCGAGGAAGATCGCGACGCGGATCGTCGCATCCGCCTGGCTCGAGAGGAGGAGCCCGAGCGCTACGCGCGTCAGCCAGAACAGGATCGCGAGCGTGGCGAACGAGCCGGCGGCGTGCACGTAATCGGCGCGGCCGAGCTCCAGCGACCGCCTGAGCGCTGCGACGAACCCCAGACGCTCGAAGACGACGGCCGGGACGGCATGGCCCGCGACCGCGAGCCAGAGGATCGAGGCGAGCGCAAACCAGGGAAAGAACGGAGCCGCGGGCAGGAACGTCACCACGCCGACCGCGACGGCCGTGACCCAGACACGGAGCGGCGGCTGCTCCCGCCGCGGGATCGCGCACGCCCGCGCGTAGGCGAGGCTGAGAAACGGCGACACGGCGATGAGCACCACGACACGCGCGCCGACCGACGAGTCGATCACGACCTGGTCGGCGACGGCGATCGGCAGCCCGAGAGCGAGCGCCGACCCGAGGTTCGCCTGATAGAGCTTGATCGCCTCGGCGACGACCTGCCCGACGGTGCGCACCTCCGGCGGCAGCGGCGGCGGCGTCTCGCCCTTCGCGGGGTAGCGCGGCCTGGGCACGCGCCAACCGTAAACGGCCGCGTGGGCTCCCGATTCGCGAGCCGCGACCGCACGTGTTTCCGGACTGGACGACTCCCTCGAAAGGGGCATAGAATGTCGCGGTCCGGTTAATCCGAACAGGGGGAGTTAATCGTGACAAAGAGGCGTTTGCCGAAGCCGACCGGGTTCCGTCGGCATGAGACGGCAAAGCACACTCATCCGGGTGACGGTCACGGCAGTTCGTCGTCGTCGTCGTCGTCGTCCTCGTCTCACGGCTAGAGCACGGCGAGGAGTGCAGGTGAACTCGGCCCCGCCTCGCCAGCGGGGCCGCGGTTCTTGGCACGCAGGCGTGCAACGCACGAGGTATCAGCTGGAGCGCCGGCTCGCGCGGCTCGTCGCCGTGCCCGAGGAGGAGAGCGCGTCGCCCGTCGGCAGCGCGCCCCGCGTGCCCGTCCGGGAGATCGTTCGGCGGTTCTGGCCGTACGCGCGCCCATACCGCTTCTGGCTCTGCGGCGGCCTGGTCCTCACCCTGCTCGTCCCGACGATCACGGCTGGGCAGTTCTGGATGTACAAGCTCGTGATCGACGACGTCCTCGTGCCGGAGGACTTCGGCCCGTTCTTGTGGATCGCGCTGGCCTACATCACGCTCACCCTGGTCGGCGCGGCGATCGCGTTTGCGGACGACTATGTATCGGTTTGGATAGGCGAGCGCTTCCTGCTCGACCTCCGGACGAGCGTGTTCCGGCACGTCCAGGGGCTCTCGCTCGGCTTCTTCGAGCGCCGCCGTCTCGGTGACACGCTCGCGAGGCTCACCGGCGACGTCTCGGCGATCGAGACCTTCGTCCTCTCGGGCGTCACCCGGGCGGTGGCGTACGTGGCACAGATCGCGGTGTTCGCCGGCTTTCTCTTCTTCCTCCAGTGGGAGCTCGCCCTCGTCGCGCTCGTCGTCGTCCCGCTCGTGTGGCTCGTCGCACGCATCTTCACGCGACTCTTGAAGCAGGCGTCGCGCGAGAAACGACGTCGGAGCGGCGCGCTGAGCGCGGTCGCGGAGGAGAGCCTCGCCAACGCCCAGCTCGTCCAGGCGTACGGCCGCCAGGACGCCGAGGTCGAGCGGTTCCGCCGCCAGAACAGGGCGGCGTACGAGGCCGAGCTCGCGTCCGCCCGGATCAAGGCGCTCTTCACGCCCGTGATCGACGTGATGAAGGTGACCGTCGT
>Ga0081539_10000215_pt1 | contig 135054 bp, 147 predicted proteins | sample TabmetS4T2R2_FD_71023 | JGI IMG/M metagenome (GOLD analysis project Ga0081539, IMG submission 71023) | Tabebuia heterophylla rhizosphere microbial communities from the University of Puerto Rico - S4T2R2 | ecosystem: Host-associated > Plants > Roots > Rhizosphere ... | reverse complement strand
GGGCGTCGAGATGGTGATGCCGGGGGACAACACGACGATCACGGCGGAACTGCACGTGCCGGTGGCGTTGGAGAAGGGGGCCCGGTTCGCGATTCGTGAAGGCGGCCGCACGGTGGGCGCCGGGACGATCTCGGAGATTCTGGAGTAGCAGGGCAGCTGGCAGCAGGCAGTAGGCAGAACGTTCTGCCCGCTGCTTACTGCCTACTGCCTACTGCCTACTGCCTACTGACAGGATTCAACCTATGGCAGTGTTCAGCGACAAAATCCGAATCCGCCTCAAGGCCTACGACTCGCGCATTCTCGACCAGTCGACCGGCGAGATCGTCGAGACGGCCAAGCGGACAGGGGCGCGACTGGCGGGTCCCATCCCGTTGCCGACGGCCAAGAACAAGTGGACGGTGCTCCGTTCGCCGCACGTCGACAAGAAATCGCGTGAGCAGTTCGAGATCCGCACGCATAAGCGGTTGATCGACATCTTCGAGCCGACGCCGCAGACGGTGGATGCGCTGATGAAGCTCGATCTGCCGGCGGGTGTCGACGTGGAGATCAAGGCGTTCGGCAAGGAGCACGGGAAGTAGCGATGGTTACTGGAATCATCGGCAAGAAAGTCGGCATGACCCAGCTGTTCGCGGCCGACGGCAAAGTGTCGCCGGCGACGGTGCTCAAGGCCGGTCCGTGCGTCGTCGCGCAAGTGAAGACAGCGACGACCGACGGCTATGAGTCGGTGCAGCTCGGGCTGGTCGAAGCGCACCCGGGCAAGGAAAACAGACCGACGCAGGGTCACTTCAAGAAGGCGGGCGTTCCCGCGACCCGCGTGCGGCGTGAAGTGACGCTCGCAGCCGGGGGCGATCCGGTGAAGCCGGGCGATCAGGTCAGCGTCTCGATTTTCGCTGACGGCGAGCGGGTGGACGTCATCGGCACGAGCCGCGGCAAGGGCTTCCAGGGTGTCGTGAAGCGACACCACTTCGCCGGTGGTCGCGCGACCCACGGATCGATGTTCCATCGCGCGCCCGGATCGATCGGTGCCTCGTCATTCCCGTCGCGTGTGGTGCGCGGGATGCGGATGGCCGGTCACATGGGCGCGGGCCGCGTGACGGTGCGCAACCTGAAGGTGCTGCGCGTGGACGCGGAGAACAACCTGCTGCTGGTCGAGGGCGCCGTTCCCGGTGGTCCGAACAGCGTCGTGGTGATCCGCAAGGCGATCGCGGCGAAGAAGCTCAAGGTGGCGCAGGTCGAGCCGGTGAAGAAGAAGGGAAAGAAGTAGGCAGCCGGCTGCCTGCTGCTTACTGTCGCTGACAAGGCGCATCATGACAGTTGATGTAGTGAACGCACACAACGAAAAGATCGGCTCACTCGACCTTAGTGACGAGGTCTTCGGCGGCCGCATCAAAACGGATTTGATTCACGAGTCCGTCGTGCGCGCCAACGCCGCCGAACGGCGCGGCACGCACGCGACGAAGACGCGCGGACTGGTGAGCGGCACCGGCAAGAAGCCGTGGCGGCAAAAGGGGACCGGCCGGGCGCAGGTTGGCGAGGCGCGCAATCCGCTGTGGCGCAAGGGCGGCACCGTGTTCGGGCCGCAGCCGCGCAGCTATGAATACCAGCTCCCACGCAAAGTCGAGAAGGGTGCGCTGCGGGCTGCTATCGCCCAGAAGCTGCGCGATGGAGCGGTGATCATCGTCGATGCGCTGAGTGTCGGTGAGATCAAGACCAAGGCCGCCGCGGCGATGCTGAAGCGGCTCGGCGTGAACGGGAAGACGCTGCTCGTCGACGTCAAGCCCGAAGACACGCTCGCGCTGTCGGTGCGCAACATCGAGGGCGTGCGTCTGCTGCCGAGCAATCGCATCAGCGCGCGCGACGTGATGAACACGCGGCGGGTGATCATGACTCGCGCCGCTCTTGAAAAACTCCAGGAGGCGCTGGGCTGACGCTGCGGCCTACGGGCTTCGGCCTACGGCCTGCGGTCCTGACGAACCCGAGGCTCCAGGACCGACGACCGAAGGCTGAAGGCCGAAGACCCTCGAGGAATTATGAAACTCACTGACGTCATCCGGCGCCCGGTCATCACCGAGAAGACGACGGTCATGCGCGAAGACGGGCGCACGATCGTGTTCCAGGTGGCCAGGGACGCCAACAAGGTCGATATCAAGCGCGCTGTCGAGCAGCTGCTCGGGTCGAAGGTCGAGAACGTGCGCACCTCGCTCGCGCACGGAAAGATCAAGCGGCAGGGCCGTTTCGCCGGCCGGCGCTCGGACTGGAAGAAGGCGTACGTGACGCTGCGGGCGGGCGAGAAGATGCCCGACTTCCTGCAAGGAGCCTGAGATGCCGATTCGCAAGTTCAATCCGACGTCGGCTGGCAGCCGCTTCAAGACGGTCCAGACCTTCAGCGAGATGACGACCAGCGATCCGTATCGCCCGCTGACCGAGCCGCTGCATCGATCCGGCGGCCGCAACAATCAGGGCGAGCTCACGTCGTGGTGGCGCGGCGGCGGGCACAAGCGTCTGTATCGCATCATCGACTTCAAACGGGACAAGAAGGATATTCCCGCGAAGGTGTCGACGATCGAGTACGACCCGAACCGCTCGGCGCGGATCGCGCTGCTCACGTATGCGGATGGCGAGAAGCGCTACATCCTGCAGCCGCTCGGCCTCAAGGTCGGCGACACGATCGTGGCGGGCGACAACGTCGACATCCTGCCGGGCAACTGCATGCCGCTGAAGAACATTCCGCTCGGCACCACGATTCACAACGTGGAGCTGCGGTCCGGCAAGGGTGGACAGATCGCCCGCAGTGCAGGGTCGTCGGTGCAGCTCGTCGCGCGCGAGGGTGACTATGCCTCGGTGCGCATGCCGTCGGGTGAGATTCGCAAGATCCACATCGACTGCGTGGCGACGATCGGGCAGGTCGGCAACCTCGATCACGAAAACGTGTCGCTTGGCAAGGCGGGCCGCAGCCGTTGGCTCGGTCGAAAGCCGCACAACCGCGGTGTCGCGATGAACCCGGTCGACCACCCGCTTGGCGGTGGTGAAGGCAAGACGTCCGGCGGCCGTCACCCGGTCACGCCGTGGGGCCAGCCGACAAAAGGTTTCAAGACGCGTCATCGCAAGACGACCGACCGCTTCATCGTGCAGCGGAGAACAAAGTAGGGCGAGCCTTGTCAGGCTCGCCCGGGACGCGGACCTGAAAGGTCCGCGCCACGGACGGATGTTATGAGCAGATCAACTAAGAAGGGACCGTTCGTCGACACGCCGCTGCTCGAGAAGCTCGAGGCGATGAATCGCGCGAACGAGAAGAAGGTCATCAAGACCTGGTCGCGCCGCTCGACGGTGGTGCCTGAAATGGTTGGCCACACGATGGCCGTGCACAACGGGAAGAAGTTCATCCCGGTGTACGTGACCGAGAACATGGTGGGCCACAAGCTCGGCGAGTTCGCGCCGACGCGGACGTTCAAGGGGCACACGACGAAGACGGAGAAGGCCGCGGCGGCCGCTCCCGCGGCGGGCGCCGGCGCGAAAGCGTAGGTCGTTGGTCTCTGGTCTCTGATCTTTCGTCCTGGACGGGAGACCAAAGACTGAAGACGAGAGACGGAGACGAAGACGAAGATGGCAATCGAAGCACAGGCAACGGCGCGCGGCATTCGCACTTCGGCCCAGAAGGCCGGACTGGTGTGCGAGCTGATTCGCGGCAAGAACGTCAACCAGGCGCTCGCGACGCTGCAGTTCACGCGCAAGACGATCGCGCGCGAGCTGGCGAAGGTGCTGCGCTCGGCGGTGGCCAACGTGCAGCAGAAAGACGGCTTCAGCGGCGACATCGATCGCCTGTTCGTGGCCGCCTGCTACGCGAACCAGGGACCGTCGATGAAGCGTGTCCGGCCGGCGCCGATGGGTCGGGCGTTTCGGGTGGTCAAGCGGACGGCGCATCTCACGGTGCGCGTGGCGGAGAAGCCGTTGAAGATTGCGGCGGTCGGCACGCAGGGCGCCGCGGGCGCGGCAGCTGCGAAGAAAGCGCCGCGCGGGGCCAAGAAGGCCGCCGCCGGAGCATAGGAGAGGACAGCAGTGGGCCAGAAGGTTCACCCGTACGGGTTTCGGCTCGGCTTCAACAAGACGTGGCGTTCGCGCTGGTTCTCCGACAAGGACTACGCGAAGCTGCTGCACGAGGACCTGAAGCTGCGCCAGGAGCTGAAGAAGCGCTTCTCGCACGCCGGCGTCTCGCGCATCGAGACCGAGCGCGCCGCCAACAACCTGAAGATCGACATCTACACCTCGCGCCCGGGCATCATCATCGGCCGCAAGGGGACGGAAGTCGACAAGTTGAAGCAGGAGATCCAGAAGCGCACGAACCGGCAGATCTTCATCAACATCCAGGAGATCCAGAAGCCGGAGCTCGAGGCGCAGCTGATCGCCGAGTCGGTGGCGGTGCAGCTCGAAAAGCGCGTGGCGTTCCGCCGCGCGATGCGCAAGGCGGTCGAATCCGCGCTCCGCTTCGGCGCGCGCGGCATCAAGGTGCGCGTCTCCGGCCGGTTGAACGGGGCCGAAATCGCGCGCTCGGAGTGGTATCTGCACGGACAGCTGCCGCTGCAGACGCTGCGTGCGGACATCGACTACGGCTTCGCGGAAGCGAACACGACGTACGGCCAGATCGGCGTGAAGGTGTGGCTCTACAAGGGCGAGCGTCTGGTGCCGCGCGTTGGTCGCGAAGAGGAATATCGCGATCGCGGCCCGCGTCGTCCGGAGCGCAGGAGTTGAACACTGGAGGTTCCCGGTTCCAGGTTCCAGGTTCCCGTTCGGTTCGAGGTTCTCGGGTCGGTGGCTTCGAACCAGGAACTGAAAACGAACCTGGAACCCGGAACCGGGAACCTGGAACACGAGGATAGCAGCGATGTTGATGCCGAAGAAGGTCAAGTACCGCAAGCAGCAGCGCGGTCGCATGGCCGGGAAAGCGTGGCGCGGATCGGACGTGTCGTTCGGCGACTACGGTCTCAAGGCGATGGAGCCTGCGTGGATCACCGACCGGCAGATCGAAGCGGCGCGCGTGGCGATGACCCGCTTCATCAAGCGCGGCGGCAAGATCTGGGTGCGCGTGTTCCCCGACAAGCCAATCACCAAGAAGCCGCAGGAAACGCGCATGGGTAAGGGCAAGGGCGCGCCCGAGCAATGGGTCTGCGTCGTCCGTCCGGGACGCATCATGTTCGAGATGGAAGGCGTGACCGAGGTCGACGCGCGGCGCGCGATGGAGCTGGCCGCGGCCAAGCTGCCAATCAAGACGAAGTTCGCGACGCGCTTCGCACAGGAGAAAGCGTCATGAAGGTAGAGGACATCCGCGAGCTCAGCATCGACGAGCTGCATGCGCGCGAGAAGGACCTCGACGATCAGCTGTTCCGGCTGCGCATCCAGAAGTCGATGGGCCAGCTCGAGGCGCCGGCGAAGGTACGGGACGTGCGCAAGGACCTCGCGCGCATCAAGACGATTCTGCGTGAAAAGCAGCCGGCAGCGGGCAGCGCGCAGTAGGCAGTTGTAGCGCGAGCCGTGTCAGGTTCGCGGAGATGAACGAGATGAGCGTCAAGGCACAACTGACCGGCACCGTGGTCAGCGACAAGATGGAGAAGACGGTGGTGGTGGCGGTGGAGCGTCAGGTCCGGCACGGCGTCTACGGCAAGACGCAGCGCAAGACCTCGAAGTTCGTCGCCCACAACGAAGACAACGAGGCCAAGGTCGGCGACCGCGTGTCGATTGCCGAATCGCGTCCGCTGTCGGCGCGCAAGCGCTGGATCGTGACGAAGGTCGTGGAAAAGGCGCAGCAGATCTAGCCAGGCTTTTGGCGTTCGGCGTTTGGCTTTCGGCCCTGACACACGCCCGAGAGCCCAAAGTCCAGAGCCCAAAGCCGACGGAGCATAGCCATGATTCAAATGCGTTCGATCCTCGACGTCGCCGACAACTCTGGGGCGCGGAAGATCTCGGTGATCAACCCGATCGGCGGATCCGCCGGCCGCTACGCGCGGCTTGGCGACATCATCACCGCGTCGGTCAAGGAAGCCACGCCGGACGGCACCGTCAAGAAGGGCCAGGTGGTCAAGGCCGTCATCGTACGCACGCGCAAGGAGCAGCGGCGCCGCGATGGCAGCTACATCCGCTTCGACCGCAACGCCGCAGTGCTGATCAACGATCAGAACGAGCCGATCGGGACGCGTGTGTTCGGGCCCGTCGCCCGCGAGCTGCGCGAGCGGAGATTCATGAAGATCATCTCGCTGGCGCCGGAGGTCCTGTAGGCCGGAGACCCTGTAGGGCGGACCTTGTCAGGTCCGCCTGGGTAAGAGAACACATGTCGAGACTACAAACACCGATTCGCCGCAACGACACGGTCGTCATCACGGCCGGCAAGGACAGCGGCAAGCGCGGGCGAGTGCTCAAAGTGCTCCCCGAGAAGAACCGTCTCATCGTCGAGGGCGTGAACATCATCAAGCGCCACACGCGGCCGAATCCGCAGCGCAACATCAAGGGCGGGATCGTCGAGCGTGAAGGCGCCTTGCACGCCAGCAATGTCCAACTCGTGTGCCCGGAGTGCGGCAAGATGACGCGCATCGGCCACCGGATCGACGGCGACCGCAAGGTCCGGATCTGCCGCAAGTGCGAGGGAGTGGTCGACAAATGAGCCGCCTGAGAGAGAAGTACCAGAAGGAAGTCGCGCCGGCGCTCGCCAAGGAGTTCGGCTACAAGAACGTGATGGCGATCCCCAAGATCGAAAAGGTGGTCGTCAACATGGGACTCGGCGAAGCGACCGGCAACGCGAAGATTGCCGACGTCGGCGCCGAGGAGTTGGGTCGCATCACCGGTCAGAAGGCGGTCGTGCGCCGCGCCACCAAGTCCATCGCGCAGTTCAAGCTGCGCCAGGGCATGCCGGTCGGCGCGATGGTGACGCTGCGCGGTGAGCGCATGTGGGAATTTCTCGATCGGCTGATCGCGATCGCGCTGCCGCGCGTGCGCGACTTCCGCGGCGTGTCGCCGAAGGGGTTCGACGGCCGCGGCAACTTCACGATGGGGCTGCGCGACCAGTTGCTGTTCCCGGAGATCGACTACATGAAGGTCGACAAGGCGCGCGGCATGAACGTGTCGGTGGTGACCAGCGCGAAGACCGACGAAGAGGCGCGCAAGCTGCTCCAGTTGATGGGCATGCCTTTCAGAGCGAATTAGCTGGCAGCTGGCGGTAGGCGGTAGGCAGCAGGCAGTGACGAACGAACGGAAGCAGCTTGGAGTAGGACATGGCAGCGACGCACTGCCCGCTGCCTACTGCCCGCTGCCCGCTACAAGGATCGATTGATGGCTACGACTGCGAAGATTGCGAAAGAAGCCAAAGCGCCGAAGTTCAAGATTCGGCTGCGCAACCGGTGCCGGCTGTGCGGTCGTCCTCGCGCCTACATGCGCAAGTTCGCGATGTGCCGCTTGTGCTTCCGCAAGCTGGCGCTCGAGGGCGATGTCACGGGCGTGACGAAGAGCTCCTGGTAGGACGGCTTTCGACTTTCGGCTTTTGGCTTTCGACGTGGTCAAGAGCCCAAAGCCCAGAGCCTAGAGCCTGGGTGTTTAGAGAGAGTAAAGATGACAGATCCGATTTCGGACATGATCACGCGCATCCGTAACGGCGTGGCGGCCAAGCACACGCGTGTCGACATGCCCGCCAGCAAACTGAAGGCGGAGATCGCGCGCATCCTCCAGGACGAAGGCTACATCCAGGGTTTTCGTCTCGTCGAGGAAGCGGCGGAGCGCGAAGGTCGGAACCCGCGCCAGGTCATTCGCATCTTCCTGAAGTACGGACCGCACGGCGAGAAGGTGATTACCGGCCTCGAGCGAATCAGTCGGCCCGGACGCCGCGTCTATCTTGGTGTCTCTGATGTGCCGGCCGTGCTCGGCGGTCTGGGGACCAGCATCCTGACGACGTCGCGTGGCGTGATGACAGGGCGCGCCGCCAAGAAGGCCGGCGTCGGCGGCGAAGTGCTGTGCAACGTATGGTGAGGCCTACGGGCTACGGCCTCCGGCCTTCGGGCCTGGCCGGAAAACGAGGGCTGAAGGCCGAAGACCGAAGACCGAAGGCAAGGACCTAAAGAGATGTCTCGTATTGGAAAAAAGCCTATCCCCATCCCGAAGGGCGTGACCGTCAAGGTCGCGGGCGACGCGGTCGAAGTGCAGGGCCCGAAGGGCAAGATGCGTCAGGCGCTCCCGCCCGGAATCGTGTTTTCGCAGGACGATGGGCACCTGGTGGCGAAGCTGTCGCGCGAGGACGCCGAGCTGGGCAAGTTCCATGGTCTGGCGCGCAGCCTCGTGGCCAATGCCGTGACCGGCGTCACTGAGGGCTTCAAGAAGGAACTCGACATCGTCGGCGTCGGCTATCGCGCGGAGCTCAAGGGCAAGCAGGTCCATTTCGCGCTCGGCTACTCGCACCCGATTGTGTTCGACATCCCGAATGGGATCGACATCGCGGTGGACAAGATGACGCACATCACCGTGACCGGCGTCGATCGTCAGCTCGTCGGGCAGGTGGCAGCAAACATCCGCCGGATGCGGAAGCCCGATCCGTACAAGCAGAAGGGTGTCCGCTACACGGGTGAAGTGCTCAAGAAGAAAGTCGGGAAGACGGGCGCGAAATAGCGTCCTGTCTTTAGTCTTTGGTCCAGGACGAAAGACCAGAGACCAGAGACCGAAGACGACAAGGATCGAGAATGCGTATCAAGACGAAAGAAGATCGCCGCGACCGGATCAAGTACCGGATTCGCAAGCGCGTGCAGGGCAGCGAGGAACGGCCGCGACTGACCGTGTTCCGCAGCGTCGCGCACATCTACGTCCAGGTGGTCGACGACATGACCGGTCGCACGATCGCGGCGGCGTCGACGGTGGAGCCAACGGTCAAAGGCGTCCTGGCGAAAGGTGTCAGCGGCGGCAACGTCGCCGGCGCCAAGGCGATTGGCAAGACGATCGCCGAGCGGCTGCTCGAGAAGGGCGTCAAGCGCGTGGTGTTCGATCGCAACGGGTTCCTCTATCACGGGCGCGTGAAGGCGGTCGCCGAAGCCGCGCGCGAAGCAGGACTGGAGTTCTAGGCGTATGGCCCTCATGAATCGCACGCGGGAGAAGATCGACGCGGGGCAGCTGGAAATCAAGGACACGGTCGTCTCGATCAACCGAGTGACCAAGGTCGTCAAAGGCGGCAAGAACCTGAGCTTCAGCGCCCTCGTCGTGGTTGGTGACGGCCACGGCGTGGTCGGCTTCGGCGTCGGCAAGGCGAAGGAAGTGCCGTCGGCGATCAAGAAGGGTATCGAGGCGGCGAAGAAGAATCTGATTCGCGTGCCGCTGAAGGGCACGTCGATTCCGCATCAGGTCGTCGGCCGGTTTGGATCCGGCAGCGTGCTGTTGAAACCGGCGCCGGAAGGGACCGGACTGATCGCGGGTGGCGCTGTTCGCGCCGTCGTGGAGAGCGCCGGCATCCAAAACGTGCTGACCAAGTCGCTCGGATCGGCCAATCCGCACAACGTCGTGCGGGCGACGTTCAGCGGATTGATGGACCTGAAAGACCCGGCGGCCGTGGCGCGGATGCGCGGCAAAGAAGAAGGCGAACTGGTCGGCGCGTAAAACGAGGAACTGACGTGGCACACGCAACGGACAAGAAGCTGCCGGGCAAGAAGTTGAGCGTGACGCTGGTGCGGAGCACCATCGGCTTCAACAAGACGCAGGCCAAGACGGTCCAGGGCATGGGTCTGCGGCGTCTTCGCCACACGGTGGAGCTGCCGGACACGCCCGAAACGCGCGGCATGATTCACAAGGTTCGTCATCTCGTTGAGGTGACAGAGTAGGGGCCGCCTTCAGGCGGCCCTGGGGTCGACGATGGATCTAAGCAATCTCAAACCGTCCGAGGGCTCGAAGCACTCGAAGAAGCGCATCGGACGCGGCCACGGCAGCGGTCAGGGTGTCCAGGCGGGTCGCGGGCACAAGGGTGCGAAGTCGCGCTCGGGGTTCAAATTCAAGCGCGGGTTCGAGGGCGGCCAGATGCCGCTGCACCGGCGCGTCCCCAAGCGGGGGTTCTACAACGAGTTCCGCACCGAGTATGCGGTGGTGAATCTCGACACGCTCGCCGAGCGGTTCGACGCCGACACGGTGGTGACGCCGGAGCTGCTTCGGGAGCGCGGGTTGATCAACGGCACGCGGCAGCCGATCAAGGTGCTGGCGCGCGGCGACATGTCGAAGAAGCTCACGGTGCGGGCGCACAAGTTCAGCGGCAAGGCGGCGGAAAAGATCGCCGCGGCCGGAGGGGCCGCGGAAGTGATCGAGGGGTAGGCGATTCGATCGTCAGGGTTGCATCATGGAAAACCCGATCAAGAATCTGTTCGCAGTCACGGATTTGCGGAACCGCATCCTGTTCACGCTGGGACTGATCGGCGTGTACCGGGTCGGCGCGCACATCCCGACGCCAGGCGTCAACGAAGGTGCACTCGCCATCATGGCGGAGCAGGCTCGCAATTCCATGCTGGGCCTCTACGACATGTTCACGGGCGGGAACCTGGCCAAGGTCACGATCTTCGCGCTGGGCGTGATGCCGTACATCAGCTCGTCGATCATCCTGCAGCTGCTGACGGTCGTCTGGCCGTATCTCGAGCGGATCTCGAAGGAAGGCGAGCTGGGGCGCCGCAAGATCACGCAGTACACGCGCTATCTGACACTCTGCCTCGCGCTCGTGCAGTCGCTCGGCATCGCGATCTGGCTGGAGAAGAACACGAACCTCACCGGCGGGTTGCCGCTCGTCTACAACCCGGGCTGGGGCTTCCGGTTCATGTGCGTGACGACGCTGACCACCGGGACCATGTTCATCATGTGGCTCGGTGAGCAGATCACCGAACGCGGGATTGGCAACGGCATGTCGCTGCTGATCTTCGCCGGCATCGTCGACGGCATCGTCCCCGGCATCCTGCGCACGTTCGATCAGATGCAGACGGGACAGATCGGCCTGTTCCGCATCCTCTTCCTGGCCATCATGATGGTCGCGGTGATCGCGGCGATCGTGCTCGTCGAACGCGGCCATCGGCGGATCACGGTGCAGTACGCCAAACGAGTGGTTGGCCGCCGTCAATACGGCGGCGCCAGTACGCACATCCCATTGAAGGTGAATACCGGTGGTGTGATTCCGGTGATCTTCGCCTCCTCGATCCTGGCGTTCCCGGCGACGCTCGCGCAGATGTTCCAGGCGGGATCGATCGGACGGACGATCACCGATCAGCTCAATTACGGGATGCCGCTCTACAACCTGCTGTATATCGTCGGCATCATTTTCTTCGCGTACTTCTATACAGCGATCATCTTCAACCCCGATGACGTCGCGGAGAACATGCGGAAGTACGGCGGCTTCATTCCGGGCATCCGGCCGGGCAAGCGGACTGCTGAATACATCGACACGATTCTGGCGAGGATCACGCTGGTCGGCGCGATGTATCTGGCGATGGTCGCACTGCTGCCCGAGTTCCTGATGACCGGGTTCCGCGTGGCCCCGATTCCGTTCATCGGCGAGAGCCTCGATTCGGTGCTGCCGACGTGGTTCACGCAGGGGCTCAACGTGATGTTCTACTTCGGTGGCACCTCCGTCCTGATCGTCGTCGGGGTGGCTATGGACACCGTGCAGCAGGTCGAGTCGCAGCTCATCATGCGGCACTACGACGGCTTCATGAAGAAGGCGCGTATCCGGGGCCGGCGGGGTTAGGACGATCCGCTCGATGGGGCTGAACGTCGTCATGATGGGGCCGCCGGGTGCGGGGAAGGGCACACAGGCGGAGCGGCTCGCCCGCGAGCGGGTTCTGCTGAAGATCTCGACCGGAGACATCCTGCGCGACGCGTTCAAGGAGCAGACCCCGGCCGCGCTCGTCGCGAAGGCGAAAATGGATCGCGGCGAGCTGATCGATGACGAGACGATGATTACCATCGTCCGGGATCGGTTGATGCGCCAGGACGCGGAGCGAGGCGTCGTCCTCGACGGGTTTCCGCGAACCGTGACGCAGGCGGAGGCGCTCGATCGCATTCTCGGGGAGCGTGACAACGGGCCGCTGGTCGTGATCGACGTCGTCGTTCCCGAACAGGAGCTGGTTCGGCGGCTGGCGGGTCGCCGCATCTGCTCGAAATGCGGAACGACGGCGGCTCCAGGGGATATGGAAGCGACGTGTGCGCGGTGTGGCGGCGTGATGATGCAGCGGGCGGACGATAATCAGGACGTCGTCCTCGAGCGTCTCAAGGTGTATCAGCAGTCCACCAGGCCGGTGCTCGAGTATTACCGCAACCGTCCGACGTTTCGCGTGGTCAACGGTTCCCAGGCGCCCGACCGCGTGGCGCACGAGCTCAACACCCTCATCGACGATGCCGCGTCGGTCGCAGTACCGATCAAGACGGCGTCGGAAGGGGCGCTGTGATCACGTGCCGGTCATCGGCGGAGATCGAGAAGCTGCGGCGTGTGAATCGGCTCGTTGCGAGCATTCTTGCCGAGCTGCGGGCGATGGTGGCGCCCGGGGTCACCACGCAGGCGATCGATGCCCTTGCCGATGCGCGTGTCCGTGAGGCGGGCGCGGAGCCCGCGTTCAAGGGGTACCACGGCTACCCGGCGACGGTGTGCGCGTCGATCAACGAGCAGGTCGTCCACGGCATTCCGTCGAAGCGCCGGCTCGTCGAGGGAGACATCATCTCCATCGACATGGGTGCGAAGCTCGACGGGTTCTTCGGCGACTGCGCGGTGACGGTGCCCGTGGGGCGTGTATCGGCCGAGGCGGCTGACCTGCTCCGGGTGACCGAGGAGGCGCTGTTCCACGGCATCGAGGCGGTCAAGCCGGGCGCCCGCGTAGGCGCCATCGGCGCGGCGGTGCAGCAGCACGTCGAGGCGCATGGGTTTTCAGTCGTCCGTGAGTTTGTCGGACACGGCATCGGCACCTCTCTGCACGAGGAGCCGCAGATCGCCAACTACGGTCCGGCGAGCAGCGGGCCGCGGCTCTCCGAGGGCATGGTGCTGGCGATTGAGCCGATGGTGAACGCCGGCAAGGCGGCGGTGAAGGTGTTGTCGGACGGCTGGACCGCGATCACGCGCGACGGCAGCCTGTCGGCGCATTTCGAGCACACGGTCGTGGTGACGCGGGATGGCTGCGAGATCCTGACCTTGCTCGAGCACGATGCGGTGCGCACGGTGGGGCGCGCCGTGTTAGGCGCACCCGCGCGGACCTGACAAGGTCGGCGCACGGCGATGGAAGAGCGCCGGGTCATTGAAGGCATCGTGGTGCAGCAGCTGCCGAGCGGGTTGTATCACGTGGAGGTCGATGGACGCCGTGTGACGGCGCACATTGGCGGCGGGTCGGAGCGCAACTTCGTTCGCGTGCTCGTCGGGGATCGCGTGGTGATCGAGCTGGCGCCGCGGGACCTGACACGCGGGCGGATTGTCAGGAAGCTCTGAGGCGCGGGCCGCCTCTACACGGCCCAGAGAGATTGACCATGAAGGTACGAGCGTCGGTAAAGCGCATTTGTGACAAGTGCAAGATCGTCCGCAGGCGCGGCGTCATCCGGGTGATCTGCACCAACGCGAAGCACAAGCAGCGTCAAGGATAAGGAAGTTATGGCACGCATTGCAGGCGTTGACCTTCCGCGCACGAAGCGGATCGAGGTCGGGCTCACTTACATCTACGGCATCGGGCGCAAGCGGTCGAACGACGTTCTCGGCGCGGCAGGCGTGAGCGCGGACATCCGCGTGAAGGATCTGTCGGAAGACGATGTGCGCAAGATCAGCCGTGTGCTCGAGGAGCAGGGTGGCGTCGAGGGCGACCTCCGCAAGGAGATCTCGATGAACATCAAGCGGCTGATGGAGATCGGCTGCTACCGCGGCCTGCGTCATCGTCGCAACCTGCCGGTGCGCGGGCAGCGGACGCGGACCAACGCGCGCACGCGGAAGGGCCCGCGCAAGGGCGCAGTCGCCAAAAAGAAGACGGTGTGAGGCTGGTTGGTGGTTGGTGGATGGTTGTTCGTGACAAAACGACGCGAACCACTATCCACCACCTACCACCCACCATCGAGTGATATATGGCCAAGACAGAAGCAGCCGGAACAGAGAAGAAGGGCGAAGGCGCCAAGAAGCCTCGCAAGGCGTTCAAGAAGCGCGGCGAGAAGCGCGTAGTCCATCACGGCTTCGTGCACATTCACGCCTCGTTCAACAACACGCACATCACGATCACCGATACGGAAGGGAACGTGATCGCGTGGTCGAGCGCCGGCGGCATCGGCTTCAAGGGCTCGCGCAAGGGAACGCCGTTCGCGGCGACGCAGGCCGCGATCAGCGCCGGCAATGGCGCCAAGACCTACGGCCTGCGCACCGTCGACGTGCGTGTCAAGGGTCCCGGCTCCGGTCGTGAATCGGCGATCCGGGCACTCCAGACCATCGGCATCGAGGTGAAATCGATCCGCGACGTCACGCCGATTCCGCACAATGGCTGCCGGCCCACGAAAAGGCGGCGCGTGTGAAGACACGCCGCAACTCCCAACGTCCAACTCCCAACTCCCAATAAGTCCGGGGCAGTGTGGAGGTTGGTAGTTGGAAGTTGGAGGTTGATAGATTTCGAGAGGATTGAATGGCTCGTTATATCGGACCTGTTTGCCGTTTGTGCCGCCGCGAGGGGATGAAGCTGTTCCTCAAGGGGGAGCGCTGCTACACCGAGAAGTGCGCGATCGAGAAGCGCAACTTCGCTCCCGGCCAGCATGGAAAGACGCGCAAGTCGAAGCTCGCCGGTTACGGCGTGCAGCTGCGCGAGAAGCAGAAGGTGAAGCGCATCTACGGCGTGCTCGAGGACCAGTTCCGCCGCTATTTCGAGCAGGCGGAGCGGACGCGCGGCATCACCGGCGAGACGCTGCTCCAGCTGCTCGAGCGGAGGCTGGACAACGTCGCCTATCGCCTCGGCTTTGCGACGTCGCGGCCGCAGGCGCGGCAGCTGGTGCGCCATGGGCACTTCACGGTGAACGGTCGCAAGGTCGATATCCCGTCGTTCTCGGTCAAGCCCGGTGACGTGGTGACGCTGCGTCAGAGCAGCCGCGCCAATGTGTCGGTGCTGCACGCGCTCGAAGAGGTGAAGGGGCGCGGCGTCCCGGAATGGCTGCAGTTCGACGCGGCGGGGATGTCGGCCAAGATCAGCTCGATCCCGACGCGCGAGCAGATCAACCTGCCGGTGCAGGAACAGCTGATCGTCGAGTTGTATTCGAAGTAGTAAACAGTAGGCAGTAAGCAGTAGGCGGTAGGCAGTAATCGGCGGGCGGCAGCGACCACGGTTTCCTCTGCCAACTGCCCGCTGCCTACTGCCCACTGCTCATCGCAGCCACCAGCCCGCAGCTTTTCAGGCCTGCAGCGGGAGGCTGGTGGACAGGACACGCAGGCCTGGAGGCCGGGGCTGCCGGCCCGTTAGCGAAAGGAAGATCATCAATGCTCTGGAAAGGCTTTCAGCGTCCCAAGCGGCTCGAGTTCGAGCGCGAAACCCTGACCGACCGCTTCGGTCGCTTCTATGCCCAGCCGTTCGAACGCGGCTTCGGGACCACGATTGGCAACGCGCTGCGGCGCGTGCTGCTGTCCTCGATTGAAGGGGCGGCGATCACCGCCGTCAAGATCGACGGCGTGCTGCACGAGTTCTCGCCGATCCCCGGGGTGGTCGAGGACGCCACCGACATCATCCTCAACCTGAAGCAGATCCCGCTCAAGATGCACGTGGACTACACGAAGACCGTGTACCTCCGCGTCGACAAGCCGGGCGTCGTGCGCGCCAAGGACATCGAAGTCGATGCCGACATCGAGATCCTCGAGCCGGAAGCGCATATCGCCACGGTGTCCGAGGGCGGGTCGCTGCACATGGAGCTGCGGATGAAGCGGGGTCGCGGCTATGTGTCAGCCGACAAGAACTTCGACGAGGATCTCGGCATCGGCTGGATCCCGGTCGACTCGGTCCACTCGCCCGTCAAAAAGGTGAACTATCTGGTGGAGGCAGCGCGTCTCGGTCAGACCACTGACTACGACAAGCTGACGCTCGACGTCTGGACCAACGGATCGGTAACCGCACGTGACGCCGTGTCGCTTGCCGCGAAGCTCATTCGCGATCATCTGAACATCTTCATCAACCTCGAAGAGGCCGGAGAGACGCTCGAAGCGGCCGCCGAGCAGCCGCGCGCCGGCGCGCTGAACGAAAATCTCGACAAGAGCGTCGAGGAGCTGGAGCTCTCGGTCCGTTCGTACAACTGCCTGAAGAACGCCAACATCCGCACCATCCGCGAGCTCGTGCAGAAAACCGAGGCGGAGATGCTGAAGACGAAGAACTTCGGGCGCAAGTCGCTGAACGAGATCAAGGAGATCCTGCACACGATGGGATTGAGCCTCGGGATGCGCGTGGATCAACCGGCGCATCAGGAGTAGCTGGCAGTAGGCGGTAGGCAGTAGGCGGTAGGCAGTAGGCAGTAGGCAGAAAAGAGTGCAAAGCAGTTGCGAGACTGCATACTGCCCCGCTGCATACTGCCGGCTTCAGAGTTCACCAATGAGACATAACGTTGCACACCGGAAACTGGGCCGCGTCACCGAGCATCGTCTCGCGCTGCTGCGGAACCAGGCGATTGCGCTGCTTCGACACGAGCGCATCGAGACCACCATCCCCAAGGCCAAGGAGCTGCGTCCGTTCGTCGAGCGCCTGATCACGATTGCCAAGCGTGGCGTCGCGGCAGGCGCGGCAAACGGCAAGAGCCTGCATGCACGGCGGCTCGTGCTCGCCGAGCTTCCCGACACCGATGTCGTCGGCAAGCTGTTCGACGATCTGGTCCCGCGGTTCGCCGAGCGTCCGGGCGGGTATACGCGGATCCTGCGCATCGGCTTCCGTCGTGGTGACTCGGCCGAAGTCGCCCAGATCGAACTAGTCGGCAGCGAGTACTCGCCCGCTGCCGAATCGCCGGAAGAAGGCGAGAAGGAAGCGCCGAAGAAGAGCAAAGGCCTCGGCGAACGTCTGCGTCAGACCGCACAGCGTATGCGCGGCGGTAAGGGAGACGCGGGCGGGTCGAAGGCGCAGGCGGGAGGCCAGACGCGCGGGAAGGCGCAGAAGTCGACCACGCCGCGGAAAGCTGGAGGATCGTAGTTCCAGGTTCCGTGTCCCGGTTCCAGGTTCCCGAGTTCCTCGTTCCGAGGTTCGGAATTCAGAGTTCGGAGTTCGGTGTTCGGAGGCCCGGCAGCGGCAGCTGACCGGGCCTTTTTCTTTTCCCAGTGCCCTCACAGCCACCGTAGGACGGCGCCTTCGAGATAGATGATCGCGCCGAGCACCACCATCGTGTAGCCGATGACGGGTGTCATCTCCTTGATCCACTGCAGTGGCGTGTAGCGCTCGTCGACGTCGCGCTGGATGAAGGCGAACGCGACGACCGACTGTGCGCATCCGATATGGGTCCAGCAGCCACCCAGCGCATAGCCCGCGATCTGCGCCATCGCGAAGTAGTCCAGGACCTTCGTGTCCAAGCCGATGAGGCCCCGTGACGCGAAGTCCGCGACGATGTTGTTGTCGAGGATCGCTGACAGGAACGTGCTCCCGGCGAACTGCGCAAACGCGACGTGGGACCGTCCGAGCACGTCGATTCCCTGGAGCACGACCGTACGCATCGCGTCGAAGAATCCGGCGCTGGTCAGCAGGGTGATCGAGAGGAAGAGCGGGAACAGGAAGTAGTACTCGGCGTATTCCTGGTACGCCTCGCGGAAGGCGAGTCCCCGCATCTTTGGAATGTGGGCGATGCCGAGCGCGGCCACGAAAAATGCCGCGACCGATGCGAGGAACAGCGGCATGCCCGGGTTGAAGGCGTGCAGGATCAGCAGGACGGCAAACGGCGCAAGCGAGAGCGCGCCGATCCACTGTGCACGACGCCGCACCTTCGAGGTGGCCTCGATAACCTCCTCCAGCGCCAGTTCCGCCATCAACGCGTCTTCGTCGCGTCCTGCGGCGACGTAGAGGTAGTGGCGGTCGAGACCGTCCGCGAGTTCATCGTTCACGAAGTGGCCGAGCAGCAGACGGCGGACGTCGACTTCCACGTCCTCGTGGACCAGCGCCAGGCCAAGTGATTCGCCTCCCCGAATCCGGGCCAGTACTGGCTGCGCGCGGTCGCCGAGTGCATCGACGTGTCCCTCGACGAGCTCGATCGGCGTCATCACCTCGCCATGACGGCTCGCCTGCAGGAACCGCACGTCAGCCACTTTCGCATCGATGATGTCGAGATTGTCGAGATCGATGCGGCGCCTGCCCAGTCGTTTGCGAAGCTGCCACGCGATCATCAGGTAGCTGGCGATCGCCGGCGTCAGGCAGTAGCGGAGGAAGAAGAGATCGTCGAGGTGCGGGAACAGGTTCGCCCGCATGATCAGGTTGGGCGGCTCGCCGTACGCCAGCCAGATCCCGCAGATGGTGGTGACCGCCGTGCACACCATGACCGCATAGCGGATAGCGGACACTGGTGCCGCGGCGAGCATCAGAATGATGACGAGCGTCCGGATCGTCAGCCCGATCATCGAGACGCCGCTCAAGATCCCCGACGCGACCGCGACGACCGCCGTGACGGCGACGACCGTCGGCAGAATCGCGCCCTGGTTGTGGCGAAGCATGAAGAACGTGATGCCTTCGAGCAGCCGCGTCTGCGCGATCACCGACACCAGCCACGTGAGGCCGAGGATGAACAGCATCGTGTCGGCGTGAACCAGGTCGTCGAGGCCGCGGAACGTGAGCAGATGCTCCTGCGTCCACGCGATCCACCCGTGCTGCGCGATTTCGACGTGCCACGTGGAGGTCGCGATCTGCGAGAAAGTGGCGACGACCACCAGCAGCATCCCGTACGTCAGTGCGTTTTTGTGGATCTGCCAGCGGAACGACCCGAAGACGAAGAGCCCGAGGATCGTCGCGAACACTTCAGCGGCAAGCAGCCAGACCGGCAGGGCGACATAGCGGCCGGCGACGACCACTGCGATCGCCGCCACCGCGCACGCGCCGACGAACCAGGTGGACGACAGCATCGCCACCGGCGGGCGAATCGCAACCGGCTCGAGGCCGCCGACGGGCACAGTGTCTGAGTGGGACAGCAGGGGTGAAGGGCCTTGTCCGGATGCATCGTGCAAGGCGAACGCCACGGGCGGCGTGCGCGATGCCTGAAATTCGTCCGCGAAATCGCCGATGCGCCTGATTGCGCCGCGCGCGATATGACAAGAGTGTCGTGAAATCTGATCGCATTACATCGATGTATCTCGATATGCGCTGGCGAAATGGCGCTCTGTCGGCGGCACGCGAGACGCCACGCGGTGACAGCTGTCCGTCAGGCGCGGCGAGAGGCTGAATATGGTGTCTCAGACAAATTTGCAGATTATCAATCTTGATCATTCATGAATGTTTGTTCGATCGGTCATCTGTGACAGAACCGTCGAATCGCTGTAACGACCCACGCCCACAACAACTTATCGCGACGCGGCGGCTCTCGTCGACGCACGCCACTGCCGGTACCCCGATTGCTGCTCCGGTGCAGACGCGTGGAGATGTGATTCGTCGTGAAGAAGCGCGTCAGCTTCCTGCTCGATCCGGACCTGCTCGAACAACTCCGGTCCATCAAGTCGAGAACCGGGCTGTCCGAGTCTGAGCAGATTCGACAGGGCATCCAGATGTGGCTCGAGTCGCGCGAATGGCCGCGCCGCTCCGCGGTCAAGCAGCAGTTGCCCGAGGAGTAAGCACACCACGGGATCGTGACTCGACCGGTACGCACCACCGATCACGATAGACAGAGACAGACGCGCTCTTACTTACTCGAAGGAGGAACGATGGCCATCGTGGGACTCGCCGTCACGCTGTTGGGATTTGTCGTGGCGGCGTCGAGCGTCGGGTTGACGGCAGCAAACGGAATGAGGCTCGTCATCGTGCTGGTCGGTATTGCAATCAGTCTGGGCGGGATCATGGGGATCATCAATCCCGCCTATCAGAAGAACGCGGTCTGGAAGCGTTGACGGGGGGATACACGATGAAAAAGGTCTTGCTGGCTCTTGCCGTCGCGTGGTCGCTGGGAACAGGGCTGGCGCTTGCGCAGGCGACCGACGCTCCGGCGGCGGCTCCCACGCCGATCACCGACGCCGACATCAAGAGTGCTCCCACGCCGAAGCCCGAAGAGAAGGCGGCTGGCGATCCGGCCGGCGTGATCACCGGCACGGCGAACGACATCCCGGCGAGCGACACGAAGAAGGGGCTGACGATTCAGGATGTCGTGAGCGCGGTGGGGCAGAACATCGTCGCCTCGAACTTCATCTGGACGCTCGTCACCGGCTTCCTCGTCATGTTCATGCAGGCCGGCTTCGCGATCGTCGAGACCGGGTTGTGCCGGGCCAAGAACGCGAATCACACCATGATGATGAATTTCATGGTGTACGGGGCCGGCATGCTCGCCTACTGGTTGATAGGGTTCGCCATCCAGGAAGGCGGCGTGATGCCGGTAACCAACCTCGGTGGCCTGCAGCCGCTGAATCACGAAGTCGCGGTGACGATCTTCGGCAAGCCATGGGGCCTCTTCGGTACCCAGGGCGTCATGCTCGGGGGCGCCACCTATGACGTCGGCGTGATGGTGATGTTCCTCTTCCAGATGGTGTTCATGGACACCGCGCTCACCATCGTCACGGGAACCGCTGCCGAACGCTGGAAGTACTCCGCGTTCCTCATCTCGTCGGTGATCATGGGTGCGTTCACGTATCCGCTGTACGCGAACTGGGCATGGGGTGGCGGCTGGCTCGCGCTGCTCGGCGCCAATTATGGTGTCGGCCATGGCTACGTGGATTTCGCCGGCTCCGGCGTTGTGCACGCCGTAGGCGGGATGACCGCCCTGGCCATGGGCATTATCATCGGCCCGCGCATCGGCAAGTACAGGCGTGATGGAACGCCCAACGCCATTCCGGGCCATGACATCACGATGGTGCTGCTCGGGTGCTTCATCCTCGCGTTCGGGTGGTTCGGCTTCAATCCGGGGTCGACGCTCGGTGCCGCCACCAGCGGGAACCTGCGCATCAGCTCGGTTGCGGTGAACACGATGCTGGCCGGCATGGCCGGATCGTTCACCGCGATGTTCTACATGTGGACCCGCTATGGAAAGCCCGATGCATCGATGACCGGCAACGGCCTGCTTGCTGGCCTGGTGGCGATCACCGCGCCCAGCGGGTTCGTCAATCCGATGGGGTCGGTGATTATCGGCGCAATTGCCGGAGTGCTGGTGTGCTTCTCGGTCGAATTCGTCGACCGTGTGTTGAAGGTCGATGATCCGGTCGGCGCCATTTCGGTTCACGGCACCAACGGTATCTGGGGTGTGATTTCGGTGGGACTCTTTGCCGATGGGAAGAGCAACTACGCGGGCGCCTGGAACACCGTGCCCGGCTCCGTCACCGGACTGTTCTACGGCGACCCGGGTCAGCTCGTGGCGCAGCTGATTGGGTGTGCGACGCTCATCGGTTTCGTGTTCACGTTCAGTTTCGTCATCAATGCGGTCATCGACATGGTCCTGGGTCAGCGTGTGACGCCGAAGGTCGAGCTCGAGGGCCTCGATATTCCGGAAATGGGCGCGGTCGGCTATCCGGAGTTCGTCCTCAAGCCAGACGCGGTTCCGGCGGTGTCCTGACGTGACAGGGACATCGATGGCGGAGGCACTCGTTCCAACCATGACGGCTGCGGCACTCGATCGAGTGCCGCAGCCGGGGATGCCGTCGCTGCCGTGGCGCGACCCGCACAACGTTCCGAAGGAGGAACTGACGGCGTTCATCGCGCGATTGGAGAAGGCCTGTCTCCAGGATCCGCAGTCGGCGGATCTGCGGACGTGCCTCGGCATGGCGCGCGCGATGAACTATGACGTCTACCAGTCGATGGACGCGCTCGAGGAGGCACGCGCCATCGATCCGACGAACTTCTGGGCGCAGATGAAGTACGCGGAGCTGCACTATCGGCTGCGCGCGTTGATGCGAGCGGAAGAGGAGACGCTCAAAGCGATCCAGCTCGCCGAAAACGTCTGGCAGCTCGGGATCGCCCGCCGGCAGTTACAGGAAGTACGGCGCCTCTATCGTGAGGGCGCGCGACGTGTCCACTGGACCAAACCGTTGACCGTGCCGGCGCTCGTCTTGACGGCAATGTTCGTGGTGGTCTTCGTCGCAATGAATTTGTAGGGCGGACCTTGTGAGGTCCGCCTTGGAAGTGACAGCCTGATATGAAGAAGTGGCAGTACTTCGTCGGTTCGTGCATCCTGGCCGCCGGCCTGTTGATCAAGGCCGGCGCGCCGCTCATCCCGGTCCTGCTCGGGATGGCGGTGGCGGCCTACATGACCTGGAGGTTTCCGACGCGACCGAAACAACGGGCGCTCTAAACTTCTTCGGCGACCTCCTGTCCGCGCTCGGCCTTGGCCGCAGCGATGATCTTCGACTGCAGATGCTGCGGGACTTCCTCGTAGTGCGAATACTCCATGTGATACGAGCCGCGGCCGCCGGTGGCTGACGTGAGGTGCTGCTCGTACGTCAGCATCTCCGCCATCGGCACCTGGGCGCGGATCACGGTCATCGTGCCGCGGGTGTCCATGCCCGCGATGCGGCCGCGGCGACCGTTGAGATCGCCCATCAGATCGCCGGCGAAATCGTTCGGCGCATAGACCTCGACCTGCATGATCGGCTCGAGCAGCGTCGGCCGCGCGCGTGACATCGCGTCCTTGAACGCGAGCGACCCCGCCAGCTTGAACGACAGTTCGTTCGAGTCCACGGCGTGATACGAGCCGTCGAAGACTGTCGCCTTGAAGTCGACCATCGGATAGCCGGCGAGGAAGCCGCGCAGGCGCGCGTCCTGGATGCCCTTCTCGACGGCGGGGACGAACTGGCGGGGAATCGCGCCGCCGAAGATGTCGTCCTCGAACTGGAAGTCGGTGCCGCGCGGCAGCGGCTCGACGCGGATCTTGCAGTCGCCGAACTGGCCATGGCCGCCGGTCTGTTTCTTGTGGCGGCCGTGCGCTTCGGTCGGTGCCGTGATGGTTTCGCGATACGGGATGCGCGGCGGCTTCAGGTTGACCTCGACGCCGAACCGTCGCTTCAACTTGGCGACAGTGACTTCGATGTGCAGCTGGCCCTGGCCGGACAGCAGGAGCTCGTGCGTCTGCGGATCGCGCCCGTATTTGATCGATGGGTCCTCTTCCTCGAGCCGATGCATCGACGAGCTGATCTTGTCCTCGTCGCCGCGGCTCTTCGGCTCGATCGCATAGGACAGCACGGCCTCCGGGAACTTGATCGGGGCGACGCGGAACTTGGTTCCCTTCTCGGCTATCAGGTCGCTGGTGTGCGTGTCCTTCAACTTGGCGACGGCGCCAAGATCTCCAGCCTTGAGCTCCGGTACGTGCGTCTGCGCTTTTCCCTGCAGCGCCAGCAGGTGTCCCAACCGCTCGGTCGAGTCACGCGTGGCGTTGTTCACGGTCGCGTCCGACTTGAGCGTGCCCGTGACGACGCGCAGCATCGTGATGCGGCCGGCGAAGGGATCGGCAATGGTTTTCCAGACGAACGCCGCGTACGGTCCCGATTCCGACGCCTTCACGCCGAGCGCCTGATCGCCATCGAGCGCGGGAAAATCGCGATGCGCGGGCGACGGCACGTAATTGACGATGGCGTCGAGCAGCGGCTGGAGGCCGATGGCGTGCAGGCCCGACGTGCAGACCAACGGGAAGATCTTGCCGGCCATCGTGGCCGTGCGCAGTCCTGCGACGAGCTGTTCCTGCGTGAGCGTTCCTTCGGCGAAGAACGTCTCCATGAGTTGCTCGTCGGCCTCCGCCACCATCTCGATCAGCTGTTCGCGCGCGCGCTGCGCGGGCTCGACCATCGCCGCCGGAATGTCTCCTTCGGTCATCTTCCCGCTGCTGTCGGCGGCAAACGTAAGCGCTTTCATCGAGACCAGGTCGACGACGCCGGTGAACGCTTTTTCCTCGCCCAGCGGCAACTGGATTGGAATGATTTCGCGAGCGCAATCCCGATGCAGTGATTCGAGCGAGCGTTCGAGGCTGGCCCGTTCGCGTTCGAGACGGTTCACGATCACGATCCGCGGAAGGTTGAGGGCGGAGGCCTCGGCCCACAGCTTCTCGGTCTGCACCTCGACGCCGGCGACGGCGTCGACCATCACCAGCGCGCCTTCGGCCACGCGCAGCGCGGCGAACGCGTCGGTGAGGAAGTTGGCGAAGCCCGGGGTGTCGATCAGGTTGATCTTCGTTTTCTGCCACTCGGCAAAGGCGAGGCTCGAGGAGAGCGTGTGCTTGCGGGCAATTTCCTCCTCGTCGAAATCGGTGACGGTGGTGCCGTCGTCGACCCGGCCGAGGCGATTGACGGCACCGGCCACGAACAGCAGCGTCGAGACGAGCTGCGTCTTGCCGCAGCCGCCATGTCCCACCAGCGCGACATTGCGGATGCTGGCGGCGTCGTAGACCTTCATAGGGGTATTCCCTCCTGCCCCGGGGCTCGCGTGCCGCGAAGCGGCGTCAGATTCGCCGGATCATAGTCCCCTCGATTGGGGGTCGCAAGGCGCGGCGGCGGAGCGTGCGGCGCGACCTCGCGGAGGGCACGGCTCGGAAGGCGCACTGACCTACATATATGTCTACACAACATGAAACACGCACGAATTTGTGTTGACGACCGCGCTCTGGTTTCGCGCGGCGCACCGCTGCCGGCCACGCTGGCGGCAGTGTGAATACGGCGTTAAGACGTATATGTTTGATATTCCGAATATGCCGACAAAAATGTCTGTATTGGCGCATCGCGCGCGTGCGCGCGTCGGCAGCGTTTGCCGGCGTTTTGTGGACAAATTCGTGTGAATGGACATCTGACCGCGGTGGCGTCTCTCTTGCTGACGGCCGCAGGGTGCTCGTCGCGACGGGAGTTCTCGCGCCCGGGGTCTACGCGACAGATGGGCCGACGAAGGCGAACAACACCGGCGGTTCTCGCTTGAGTTGCTCGATTGGGCGGCGGCGCCGTTGAGGGTGGCCGCTGCCTCCACATACGGAGGCATCAAGAATGTCGAACGTTTCAACAAGGCGCTTCGGAGTGTCGGTCGTCGCGGCTGCAGGTCTTGTCGCGATTCTCGCAGGGCCCGTTCAGGCGCAAGACGACCCGAATCCGGGCGCGCTCACGATCTCGGGTGCGATTGATTTCAGCAATACCTACATGTTCCGCGGCATCAGGCAGGAAACCGAAAACCTGATCATGTGGCCGTACTTCGACCTTGGCCTCGCGCTCTACTCGGGCGACGGCGGTCTGAAATCGGTCGGTGCGAACATCGGCACCTGGAACAGCCTGCACAGAGGACCGAGCGGCAGCAAGGGACCGAACGGCAAACTGTGGTACGAGTCCGACTTCTATGCCACGCTCGGATTCGGGTTCGGCGGCGGCGTCAGTGCCGGCGCAACGTGGACGTCATACACGAGCCCGAACAACCTGTTCAGCACCGTGAAAGAAATCGCCTTCAAGGTATCGGTCGACGACAGCAGTCATCTCGGCAAGGCCGCGGTCCATCCGTATGCGCTCCTCGGGTTCGAAGTCGACGTGAACGGCGTGGGCCAGGGGCAGGCGGACGGGGGCGGCAATGCTGGAAAGTACCTCGAACTCGGCGTCGCGCCCGGATACAGCGGATCACGCGCCAGTGTGGCCGTGCCAATCAAACTGGGTCTGAGCGCAGGCGATTACTACGAGGTCAACGTGGGCACGGTGGCGCGGCCTGTGTGGGACGACAAGACGTTCGGCTATTTCAGCATTGCCGGCGTCGTCACGGTGCCGTTTACCAGCAAGCCGACGAAATTCGGAACCTGGAACGTGCACGGCGGCGTGGAATTTCAGAAGTACGGCGGCACGCTGAAGGATCTCAATCACAGCTTCGGGCTCGACGACGATCACAAGACCATTGTCTCGGGAGGGATCGGCTTCACGTACTAGCGAGGCTGGCCTGAGATCTCGCTAGTCTGCAGTGTTGGCTGTGCCCCGCTTCGCGGGGCGGACGTCTTGGCGGATCGCAACCTGATTCATGTGCCAGGATTCGTGGCTGTCAAGACGTCCAGTGGCGATTGCGGCGCGTCGTCAAGGCGTCCTGGACATCTCCGGAACGTCCAAGCAAGCATATGATGTCGGTGCCCGGGTCGCGTGCGTCCCGGGCTCGTGATACATCATGTCTGTTCCCCCTTCGGCCAGTGGCGCCGACGCGCCGCGTGCGACGGCTGGCGGTCCGCGAGTCGCGCTCGATGCGGCGCGCGCCGAGCTCCGCACCGACACGCTACGCGGCGCGGGCGGTCGCGGCGCATTGGAGCGCTATTCGGATCGCGTCGACGCGCTCTTGCGGCAGATCTTCGCGGACGCCGGCGAACCGCCATCGCCCGTCCTCGTGCTTGCGCTCGGCGGCTATGGACGCCGCCATCTGTGCCTCTACTCCGATATCGATCTGCTGATCCTCTTCAGCGGGTCGATTTATCCCGCCGAGGAGCGGTTCCTCCGGGGGCTGCTCCATCCGCTGTGGGACCTCGGCGTCGTCGTCGGGCATCAGGTCCGCGAGCTCGAAGACTTCCGCACACTGGAAACGGACAACCCCGAGTTTCTCCTCGCGCTGCTCGACGCTCGCCCGGTGGCCGGCGCGCGCGATCTGTTCGACCGCTTCAGCGACGTCTTCCACACGGCGGCGACGCACGCGTTCATCCTCAAGTCCCTTCTGCAACTGATCGACGATCGCCACGCCAAGTTCAACGGCACGCTCTACCAGCTCGAGCCCGATGTGAAACAGGCGCCAGGGGCGCTGCGTGACCTGTCGGCTACGCGCGTGATCGCCCTGCTCACCGATCCGCTGCTGCTGCGCCGAGGGCCCGCCGACCCGGCGCGGTTCGACGACGCGGAGGACTTCCTGCTGCGCGTGCGGTCGACGTTGCATCTCGAAGGCGCACGGAACCAGAACGTCCTCAGTCACGAGATGCAGGAGCGGACGGCGGAGATGCTCGGATATCCCGGTGCCGAGCCGCGCATCTGCGTCGAGCGGTTGATGAGCGATTACTTCCGCCACGCGCGCATCGTCCACCGGTCCCTCTACTGGGCGCGCAAGACGGCGCCGGTGCCGGTAGGATCCAATCTCGGACTGTCGCGCGACGGCGTCCGCTTTCTCGATCCTATACAGGCCGCACGCAACCCGCCGTCGTGGGTGGCGGCGTTTCAGGCGGCCATCGAACACAACAACGACGTGGCGGAAGAAACGCTGTCTTGCATCCAGCAGCACGTCGACCGGTACCGCGCGGACGATTTTTTCCCGCAGCCCGCCGACCGGGCCGCGGTGCTGCATCTGTTGAAGCCGCGTCCCGGCCTCTACGACCGGTTGTCGGAGATGCACGACTGCGGTCTGCTTGGTCGCGTGTTTCCGGAGTTCCAGGCGATCTCGTGGCGTGTGGTGCGCGACTTCTACCACAAGTACACGGTCGACGAGCACACGCTGCTGACGATTCGCAATCTGGAACGCCTCACCGTGACGGAGGATCCATCGCGCCTGCGGTTTCGCTCGATCCTGACGGACCTGCCGGCGCCGGAACTGCTCGTGCTCGCGCTGCTGCTGCACGACGTCGGCAAGTGGCGGGACGACGACCACGCGCTCGAGAGCGTGCGCATGGCCGAACAGGTGACGACCCGGTTGCAGCTCTCGCCGGAGCAGCGCGAAATCGTGCTCTTTCTCATTCGCCATCACTTGAAGATGTCGCTCGCGGCCTTCCGCCGCGACACCGAGGATCCCGACATCGTCGCCGGCTTCGCCCGCGTGGTCGGCACCGAAGAGCGTCTGAAGATGCTCTGCCTGATGACGCTGGTCGACGTGGAGGCGGTGAGCCCCGAAACGCTGACCGCGTGGAAGGAAGAACTGCTCTGGGGGTTGTACGTCGACACCTACAACCACCTCACGCAGCGCTACGGTGACGAGCTGATCGAACGCAACCAGGCGGAAGTGGACGAAGTGCTGACCACCCGTCCCGACGATCTGTCAACGGCCGAAATCACGTCGTTTCTCGAAGGGCTGCCGCAGCGCTACCTGCAGCTGTTCTCGCGCACCGCGATTCATCGCCACGTGCGGCTGGCGCGCGATATCAAGCCGGACGAGATTCACGTGTCGCTCGAACCCAATGACGCCGTCTGGACGCTCGCGGTCGTCACGCTCGACAAGCCGTTCCTGTTCTCGAACATCTGCGGTGTGCTCGCCTCGTTCGGCATGAACATCCTGCGCGGGCACGCGCTCACGAACCCGAACGGGCTGGTCCTGGACGTGTTCCAGTTCACCGACGACGAACGGTTCCTGGCGCTGAACGCCGATGCGCCGAAGCAGATGTTGAAGGTGCTCGAAGACGTCGTGTCGGCCCGCGCCGACGTCACCGCGCGGCTGCGCGGACGGGAGCAGAGCGTCCTCAAGACGGCTCCGCGCTTCGCGCCCGTCGTGCGGGCTGATAATGAGGCCTCGCGCCGCTACACGATTCTCGATATCGTAGCCAGCAACGCGCTGGGTTTGCTGCACCGGATCAGTCGCGTCATTTCCCAGCACGGGTGCGAGGTCGATCTCGTCCTGATCGCCACCGAAGGCGAGAAGGCCATCGACGTCTTTCACATCACCAAGGCAGGGGTGAAACTCACGCAGGCGGAGCAGCTGGCGCTGACGTCCGACCTTCAACGCACACTGGAGGGCAGAGCATGAAAATGATCAAGGCCATCATTCGTCCCAACAAGGTGGACGAAGTGAAGGACGCACTGGCCGCGCTGAACATCGCCGGGATGACCGTTACCGAGGTGCGTGGGCACGGAAAGCAGAAAGGGCACACGGCGATTTATCGCGGGAAGGAATACAACGTCAGCCTGCTGCCGAAGATGGAGATCGAAGTCGTGCTTCCAGACGCGCTCGCCGACGAGGCGATCAAGGCGATTGTGACGGCCGCGCGCACGGGAGAGATCGGCGACGGCCGCGTGTTCGTGATGCCGGTCCTCGAAAGCCACCGTATCCGGACCGGTGAGAAGGAAGCGTAGCTACGTCCACAGCTTCCGACTGGCCAGCTCCGCCCCCTTCGCCAATGATTCCAGTTTGGCCCATACCACGTCGGGATCGGCGCCGCCGGACCCGACGTGGATGCTGAAGCCGCAGTCGACACCAGCCATCACATTGTCGCGTCCAGCCAGGTTCGCGTAGCGCAGGATGCGCTGCGCCACCAGCTCGGGGTGTTCGATGTAGTTCGACTGCGGTTCGATCATCCCCGGGATGAGCACCTTCCCTTCCGGAATCTTCACGGTTTCGAACAGCGACCATTCGTGCGCATGACGCGGATTCGCAGCCTCGAACTGCACCGCGTGCGGCTTCGCCGTCCACACCAGATCGACAATGTCCTGGAAGGGCACGTCGAAGTGATGCGGTCCAGGATAGTTACCCCAGCAGAGATGCATGCGGACCTTGTCGGCCGGAATCTTGACGAGGGCGCGGTTGAGTGCCTCGATGTTGAGCTCCATCGCCTTGCGGAATCCGGCGAGGTCGAGATCCCTGAACTGCGTGTGCCGGCCCATCGCGAGGTCGGGACAGTCCACCTGCAGCATGACGCCGGCGTCGACGATCGCTTCGTACTCGTGGCGCATCCCGTCCGCGATCGCGAAAACGTACTCCTCGTCGCTCGGGTAGTAGTCGTTGCGGAAGAAGAAGGCCGTCACACCGGGCGAGGCCGCGGTGATGAAGGCGCCGGTGGCCTTGTGCGCCTGTACCGCTTCCTTCAGCCGTTGCGCGTCGCGCTTCGGCGCCTCCATGTCGAGGACACTGATCGGTGCAATGCACGCCGGCGCTCGGCGGTGCTTGCGGCCCGGGTCGGCCAGCACCCGCGCCTTCGTGCTGGGGAATGCCTCGACATCCTGAAAGACATACGTGTTCCCCGTCCCGCCAAAGCCGGTCAGGCGATCCTTGATGTACGTGGCGTAACTCGGCTTGCCCCACTCGCCGTCGTTGACGATGTCGATGCCGGCCTTCACCTGTCGCGCAACCGCATCGTCCACTCCCTCACGAATCCGTTGCTCCAACGCGGCTTTGTCCAGCGGAATGCCGTCCTCGCGCGCCCACATCATTTCCATCAGGTCTTGCGGTCGCGGCAGGCTGCCGACGTGAGTGGTGAGGATCCGGCCATGCGTCGCCATCGTTGTTCGCCCCTTGTCGTCTCGGACTTCGTGATTTCGGAACTGCTGAACCGAATGAGCATACCCTGAGAGCGGCGCTCGTTGCTGCATCCTGGCGGGCTCCATCTCCGCGCCGTCGCGTTTGCCGAGCTCGTCAAGATTCGATCAGCCGCACCGATCGAGGCACAGCAAGAACTGCAACACTCAGGTCTGTACTGTCGACACATTCGAGGAAACACCAGGGAATGCACGCCGGCATGGTTGCTGCTCCGACGATGTACAATCGGACTGTGATGGTCCGTAGACGGAGCCGCCGATGCCATCACTCGATGAACGAGTCGCCTACGTTGAGGGGCGAACGGAGGCGCACACGGGAATGATCGCCGGTGTTCGCCTCGATATTCGGGAACTTCGGGGTGAAGTGGTCGCCCTTCGCGGAGAGGTGCGGCAGGATCTCGCGACCCTGCGCGCGGAAGTACGGCACGACAGCGGCGAGATTCGGAAAGACATGGCTTCGCTGCGAACCGAGATGCGAAGCTTCCGTGCGGAGATGGTTCGACGATTCGAGCAGGTCGATGCCCGCTTCAATTGGATGCTTGGCCTGCTGTTCGCGATTGTGCTGGCGCTGGTGAGCGCCGTTCTCACGTTTCGATAACCCGCGATGGCGAATTACTCGTAGCGCAGCGCTTCGATCGGATCGAGGCGCGCGGCGCGATAAGCCGGCACCATTCCGAAGAAGATTCCGACGGCCGCTGAGAATCCCAGACCGATCGCAAACGACCACCAGGGCAGCGAAATAGGGAAGTCCGTCGCGAAATGCACCGCGGCGCCGATGCCGCTCCCGATCGCGATCCCGAGGATTCCGCCCAGCGAGGTCAGCACCGCCGCTTCCGCCAGGAACTGAATCAGCACCTCGCGCCTGCGCGCGCCCAGCGCCTTCCGTACGCCGATTTCGCGCGTGCGCTCCGTGACCGAGATCATCATGATCGCCATCACGCCGATGCCGCCGACCATCAGCGCGATTGACGAGATCACGACCAGCGCCAGGAAGATACCGCTGCTGATGCGATCCCACACCTTCAGAATCGCGTCCTGAGTCGCGATGTCGAAGTCGTTCGGCTCATCGAGCTTCAGGCCGTGCCGGACGCGCATGATTTCCTCGACCTCCATCAGCGCCTGGTCCCGGGTCGCGGTCTTCTTGGGCACGATGACAATCGTGACGGTTCCACCGAACGGGCCACGTGTCGACTGGCTGCCGAAGACGACGGCATGGGTCGTCTGCGGAATCACCACGAAGTCGTCCTGCTGCCCGATCGCCGATGGGCGTTGCGCCAGCACGCCGACGACGGTGTACTCGAGGGCGCCGACGCGCACTTTCTTGCCGATCGGGTCGATGCCGAACTTCTGGAACAGCGTGTCGTACGGGTTGTAGCCGAGCACCACGACGCGGCGACGATGTTCGACCTCCGGTGCGCTGTAGAAGCGCCCGAGCGCGACCGGAACGAAGTTGACGTCGGCGAACTGCTCGGTGGCGCCGATCACTGCCACCTGCGTCGTCCGTTCGCCGCGGTAATAGATCCGCTCTGTGGTCGAGCCGCCATCACCGAGCCACGCATCGACGATGTCGACGGAGGGCGCGAGCTTCTCGATCGCCTTGGCGTCGGCGACGGTCAGGTTTGGCCGCCTGAGCAACGTGGCGAAATCGGCACCGGAGGCGATGCTGACGCCGCTGATCTTGGCGACGAAGATCGTGTTGGGGCCCAGGGCGCGAATGCTGTCGCGCAGCGACTCGTCGAAGCCGCGCAGCAGCGACGTCATGCCCACGATCGAGGTGATGCCGATCACCACGCCGAGGATCGTCAGGCTCGAGCGCAGCTTGTTCGATCGCAGCGTCTCGAGCGCCATGCGCACGGTTTCGCGGACCAGCCCTTTATTCATGCTTCGCATCCGGGCCGCCTAAAGGCGGCCCCCACATTCCATTCTCATTCACGCCGCAACGCTTCGATTGGATCCAATCGCGCTGCCCGCGATGCCGGATAGGCTCCGAAGAACAATCCGACTCCCGCGGTGATCGCGATGCCAAGTACGACGGACCAGGGTTCCAGGCGCGCAGGGAGTGGCGAGAGGCGGGCAACGATCTGGGCACCGACGAATCCGAGCATGATGCCAATCACGCCGCCCACGGTCGAGAGCGTGACCGACTCGGTCAGAACCTGCGACATGATGTCGCGCCGCTTCGCCCCGAGGGCCTTGCGCAACCCGATCTCGCGCGTGCGCTCCGTGACGACCATCAGCATGATGTTCATGATGACGATGCCGCCGACCACGAGCGACAGCGCAACGACGCCGACGAGCACCGCGAAGATGCCGTTGGTGGCCTGATGGTAGATGCCGAGCAGCGTGTCGGACGTGAACATGCCGAAGTTATCGGGATCGCGCGGCTTCAGATGGCGTGAGACCCGCAACGCAACGGTCGCTTCCTCCATCGCGGCGGGCAGCACGTCAGGCGTCCGCGGCTTGACAATCAACGCCAGCGACTGCCGTGGCCCGAACAGCTTCAAGTGCGCGCCGTACGGAATGACGGCAAAGCTGTCCTGAGAATTGCCGAAGAACGATCCTTTCTTCTCGCTGACGCCGACGACGCGAAACGGCAGTCCGGCAATTTTGATGACCTTGTCGATCGGATTGGCCTGGCCGAACAACTTGTCGGCGATGTCCCAGCCGATGATCGTGACCGGTTGGCTGCGCTGGACTTCCGTGGGGCTGATCATGCGGCCACGTTCGGCGTTGAACGTGTCGAAGTTGATGTAGTCCGCGGTGACGCCCTGCACGCGGACGTTCTCCAGCTCCTGGTTCTTGTACGACACCTTTCCGCCCGAATCCGCCTGCGCCATGATGGCGGTGATCTGCGTGCTGTAGGCGCGGATGGCGTCGGCTTCCTCCATGGTCAGCAACGGGTTCGAGCGCGCGCGCTCGTCTTCTTCTTCCGTGCGGATCGGCGGCAGGCGGCGAATCGTGAAGGAGTCGGCGCCGACGCCGGATACGATCGTCGTCGAGACGTACGAATTCATGCCTTGAATCAGCGACACGACGACCACGATCGACGTCACCGCGACGATATTGCCGAGCACCGTCAGCAGCGATCGGAGTTTGTTCGCCCAGATCGCCTGCAGGGCCAGACCGATCGATTCGAAAATCTGGTTCACCGTCGTGTCGTCGCGTTGCGCGGCGGCGGCGTCAGTTTCACCTCTTCACCGTCGGCCAGTTCGCGCACAGACGCGAATGGACCGGTGATCACCTGGTCGCCCGCCTTGACCCCTGACATCACCTCGAAATACTTCTCGCCCGCGATGCCGGTCTTGATCGGGGTGAACACGGCACGGCCGTCGGTGAGGATGAACACGCCCTCGACCTCTTTCCGCGAATGCCCCGGCGGCGGTTCCGTCGAGGCGGACACTGTGGGCTCGACGACGCCGCGGCGCTTCTGCGGCGGCGGTTCGTGGACGAGGGTGCCCGTGTCGTCGTACAGCATCTCGCGGACGGTCAGCGCCTGGATCGGGACCGACAGAACGTTTTTGCGCGTGGCAGTCGTGATCTCCGCCGTGCACGTGAAGCCGGGTCGGACGTCGGGCACGGGTTCGTCGACTGTCACCACCACTTTGAAGTTGGTCGCCTGTCGTTGCTGGGTCGTGCCGGTGTTCTGGCCTGTCGACTGAATCGGGCTGTTGCCGATCTCCGTCACGTGCCCACGGAACTCGCGATCGGGGATGGCATCGATCGTGACCTTGGCAAGCTGGCCGAGCGACACATTGGGAATGTCGGTCTCGTCGACTTCCACTTCCGCCTCGAGCATCGACATGTCCGCGATCGTCAGGAGCACGGTTCCGGGGTTGTTCATGGTGCCGAACACCGCCGTCTCGCCCTGTTCGATGTTGCGGCGTGTAACCAGACCGTCCATCGGCGACGTCAGGATCACTTGATTCAAGTTGTACCGCGTCGTGGCCAGCTGTGCCTGCTCCTGACGGATCTGCTGCTGGCGTGTTTCGATGTCCTGCTGCCGCGCCTTGACGTCCGCCTCGCGAACCGCCACGTCGTTCTCGGCGCGCTCCAGTTCCTGTCGCGTCGTCAGCCCGTCTTTCCACAGCTCCTGTTGTCGTTTGAGCGTCTGCCGCGCGAGATCGAGCAGAGCCCGCGCCTGCTCGACGTTGGTCATCGCCCCTTGCAGCGACGAGCGCGCGCCGGCAACCGCAGCCTCGCCGCGCTGCAGTTGTCCCTCGAGCGAACGCGGGTCGATCTCCAGCAGGAACTGTCCCTTCTTGACGCGTTGCCCTTCTTCAACGGCGAGCCGCGTGACACGACCGGTGGTGTTGGCCGAAATATCGACCTTCGCTTTCGGCTGAATCTTGCCGGACGCCGAAACCAGCGACTCGAGGTCGCGCATCCGCAGTGCTTCCACATTGACGCTGACGCCGGTCTGCCTCTTGAAATAGAAGTTCGCGCCGACGACAGCAGCGCCGATGAGCACGACCACAAGGATGATGAGAGCCTTCTTCCGCGTCACGGTTCCTCCGCTAAGCGCGCACGATCGCGATGATCAGGACAATCACCGAATACACGGCGAACAGCACGGCCGCGGCGCCGCCGGTGCGGCGTTTGTATAGAACGGCCATGCCGATCGACAGATTGATCACTGACCAGACGTGAAACAGGTCGATGGTATTCAGCAGCTGGTAAAAGAACCCCGAGTCGTCCAGCATCGGGAAGAACACGGACAACCGAGCCGGACTGACCAGCTCCTCGCGCGCATACGCAATCGGCAGCGTGAAGAGCAGCGCGAGCGCAGCGATCAGGTTCGAATGGATGACGACCGAGAACACCTGCTTGTAGGTCGCTCCGCCACCCGACATCACCGTGAAAATTGCGAGCAGCAGTCCGGCGACGGCGGCGCCGATGATCGGCACGAACGCGCCCACTGCCAGCGGCCCGGTGAACCGCGCGTTCTCCATGCCCGCTTCCATCCGCTGGACCATTTCGTCGGTGATGGTGATCCCGAACGCCTTCATCGCGTCGAGTTGTTGATTCATCGCCGCGTTGCGACCGACTTCACTCGACAGGAACACGAACTGCGCTGCCATCATGACGATGATGACCAGCGCCAGCACGCCGAGCACGCGCGGACGGGCGGCAACGGCCTCGTAGGCCTTCCGCGGTGCGAAGAACACGTTCACGACGCGAGCGGCGAGACCCATGTCGGGCGTGTCGGCTGTCGCTGCTGTGACCTCGGTCATGACCTGCCTCCTACTCTCCCCCCGCGAGTGCCATCGCGACAGCCATTACCAGCGCCAGCGCCGCATAAATCCCCGCCATCGCCGTGGCGGTGCGAACCGTTCGTCGTCGGTAGAGCGCGGCGACTCCGATGCCCAGCACGACGACCCACCAGATGACGAGCAGGTCCATCGACGCGAGGAACCGCGCCACCGGCGACGCCTCGTCGAACATCGGAAACCACACGCCGAGGGCCGTCGCGCTTGCGGTGGTCTCGCGCACGTAAATCGCGGGTGCTCCAATGACCTGCCGCAGCGCCAGGATCACGCCCGCGTGCGAGACGACGCTCAGAACCTGTCGAAACGTGACGCCATTCCGCCTGCCGCCGAACGCAAGAAAGATGAGGGCGGAGACGGCACACGCCTGAATCGGCCCGTTCAGGATGGCAACGCCCGCTTCGTACAGCGGACCGCGCGCGCTGAGCTCCTGCAGGCGCGCATAGCCGGCATCGTCAACGGGTTGGCCAAACGCGACGGCCGTCCGCTCCCATTGGTCGACGAGTGCGACCTGGCCTACCTCGGTCCACATGACCAGGGCGCCGGCCAGACCCGCGGCCAGTGTCGACAAGATCAGTACATCGGCCCATCGTGGCATCCGCGCCAGAGCCGCGCACGTGGACCTGGGACTGAAGATGATGCCAAGGAGGCGTGACGGGAGCGTCACACAACCTCCAGATACGGCTGCGATGCAGTTCTGTTCCCTATAACTGAATTATCGTGGGGTTTCATGAAAAAGACGATCTGGGCTGTCGTGCTGATCGCGTGGCTTGGCGCCGGACGGGTGTCTGCACAAATTGTGGAATCGGTCGGCGAGCGGGCGCTCGGCATGGGGGGAGCGTTCGTAGGGGTTGCGACCGATAGCAGCGCGACATGGTGGAACCCTGCGGCATTGGCGACTGGGCCGTTTCTGGACCTCTCGTTGGGACGGCAGCTGACAGAGATGACCGGCGAACTGCCATTGCAGCGTGATCGCACCTTCTGGCTCGCGATGGCCACCCCTCCCTTGGGCGCCAGCTATTCCCGATTTCGCGTCACGGGCACCCCTACAGCGCAACCGCGTGCACACCGACAAGAGGAAGGGGCGACAGTCTCGCTGCGCTCGCTGGCGGCGAACCAGTTCGGTGTCACGTTCGTGCATTCGGTCGTGGCCGGCGTTCACGTCGGGACCACCCTCAAGTACGTGCGCGCGACGCCGAGGTTCTCGATAGCGGACGCGACACGGTCCTCATCCGAGCTGTTGGACACCGGCGACGACCTTTCGGGCGGGGACCCGCAGAACGCGTTCGACCTGGACGTGGGGGTGCTCGCCGTGACGGGCGCGCTCCGCGTGGGCGCCGTCGTTCGAAACGTTCGCGAGCCGGAGTTCGAGGTCGCCGAACCTGGGACGTCCCCCGACCCTGACGCTGGAGGGTCGACGCTGCGGATTCCGCGGCAGGTGCGGGCCGGCGTGGCGTTCGATGCGGAGAATACGGCCGTGTCGATGCCACTGATCGTGTCCCTCGATGCGGACCTGCGGCGATACACGGTCGGCACCGGCGACCGACGGGTCGTCGCGGTTGGTGCCGAGCGCTGGTTCATCGAGCGCCGACTGGGGGTACGGGGGGGAGGCCGGTTCAACACCGTGGGACGGCAGGAGCGAGCTGCCACCGGCGGCGTAAGCGTGGCGCTTCGCTCGGGGCTGTTTGTCGAGGCGCACGCGGTGCGAGGCGGGAGCGGCGATGAGCGCGGCTGGGGAGTGGCCGCGCGGGTGTCATTTTGATTCGTGATTTGTGATGCGTGAATCGTGATTCACGACGGAGCAAGCGCGAATCACGAATCACGAATCGGGATCACGAGTCGAGCATGGCTGTACGGATTGGGGAGCTTCTTCTCAAAGAGAAGCGCATCACGCCAGAGCAGCTCCAGGAGGCGCTGAACTATCAGCGCCAGCATGGGGGAAAGCTCGGCTTCAATCTGGTCAAGCTCGGATTCGTCCGCGACGAAGAAATCACCGCCATCCTGAGCAAGCAGTACGGCGTCCCCTCCATCGATCTGGGGCAGTTCGACATCGATCCGGGCGTCCTCAAGCTGATTCCCGCAGAGACCGCGCAGAAGTATCAGATCGTCCCGCTCTCGCGCGCCGGCGCCGTGCTGACGATCGCGATGACCGATCCCACCAACGTGTTCGCCATGGACGACATCAAGTTCATGACGGGCTACAACGTGGAGCCGGTCGTCGCCTCCGAGACCGCCGTCCTCGAGGCGCTGCAGACCTATTACAGCAAACCAACGAACGGGTCCGAAGGCCCCGCGAGCGCCCTCGAAGTCGCCAGCCGCGCGCTCGAGGAAATGCCCATGCTCGCGCCGGAGGACGGCGTCGAGGTCATCGACGACATCGAGGAGATCAGCGTCGAGACGCTCGCCAAGCAGGGCGAAGAGGCGCCGATCATCAAGCTGTGCAACGTCATTCTGATGTCGGCGATTCAGAAGGGGGCCAGCGACATCCACATCGAGCCGTACGAGAAAGAGCTGCGCATCCGCTATCGCATCGACGGCATCCTCTACACCGTCATGCAGCCGCCGATGAAGCTGCGCGACGCGATGACCTCGCGCATCAAGATCATGGCGAAGCTCGATATCGCCGAGAAGCGCCTGCCGCAAGACGGCCGCATCAAGATCCGCTTCCACGACAACGGCGGACTCAAGGACATCGACTTCCGCGTTTCCTGTCTGCCGACGCTGTTTGGCGAAAAGATCGTCATGCGTCTGCTGGACAAGGAAAAGCTGATGCTCGACATGACGAAGCTCGGATTCGAGTCCGAGTCGTTCGCCAAGTTCGACGTCGCCATCCAGAAGCCGTGGGGCATGGTTCTGGTGACGGGCCCCACCGGATCGGGCAAGACCAACACGCTCTACTCGTCGATCTCGCGCATCAACACGCCCGAGACCAACATCATGACCGCCGAAGACCCGGTCGAATTCAATCTCGCCGGCGTCAATCAGGTACAGGTCCGCGACGGCATCGGTCTCAATTTCGCCGCCGCGCTGCGCAGCTTCCTCCGTCAGGATCCGAACATCATCCTCGTCGGTGAAATCCGCGACTTCGAGACCGCGGAGATCGCGGTCAAGGCCGCGCTCACCGGTCACCTCGTGCTGTCCACGCTGCACACCAACGACGCGCCGAGCACGGTGAGCCGCTTGATGAACATGGGCATCGAGCCGTTCCTGGTGGCGAGCTCGCTGAACCTCGTGTGCGCGCAGCGTCTTGTTCGCAGGATTTGCAAGCACTGCGCAGAACCGCACCCCACGCCGCCGCCGGCGCTGATGCAGGCGGGTTTTTCAGCCGAAGAAGCCAATGGAGTGGTCCCTCACAAGGGCCGGGGCTGTGAGAAGTGCAACAACACCGGCTACAAGGGACGCGTCGGTCTGTACGAGGTCATGGAGGTCACCGAGGATCTGCGCGAAATGATTCTCGTCGGCTCGTCGGGCCTCGAATTGCGGCGCAAGGCGATCGGCGAAGGCATGATCACACTCCGCGGGAGCGGTCTTCGCAAGGTCAAGGAAGGCGTCACGACGATCGATGAAGTCGTACGCGAAACAGTGAAGTAACCCCAAAGCCCAAAGCCCAAAACCCAAATCCCAATTTCGTTTTTGCAATTTGGGGATTTCTTGGGGCTTGGGATTTGGGATTTGGAATTTGGGATTTGACACGCATGCCGACTTTGCCCGAGCTCCTCCAGACGCTGGTTCAGATGGAGGGTTCCGACCTTCACATCGCCACCAATACTCCGCCACAGGTGCGCGTGCACGGCCACCTGACCCGGCTGCCCGGGACGGACATGACGCCGTCGGAAACCAAGCAGCTGACCTACAGCGTGCTGACCGACGCGCAGAAGAAGCGCTTCGAGGAGACGCTCGAGCTCGACTTCTCGTTCGGCATCAAGGGGCTGGCGCGCTTCCGCTGCAACATGTTCAACCAGCGCGGTGCGGTCGGCGCAGTGTATCGACTGATTCCCGAGAAGATCCGCAGCTTCTCCGACCTTGGATTGCCGGCGGTGCTCGCCACGCTGTCGACCCGGCCGCGCGGCCTCGTGCTCGTCACCGGTCCGACCGGATCGGGCAAGTCGACGACGCTCGCGGCGATGCTCGACAAGATCAACAACGAGCGTCACGACCACATCCTGACGATCGAGGACCCAATCGAGTTCGTGCACCAGCACAAGAACTGTCTGGTCAACCAGCGCGAGGTGCACAGCGACACGGCGAGCTTCTCCAACGCGCTGCGCGCGGCGCTCCGTGAAGACCCCGACATCGTCCTGATCGGCGAAATGCGCGACCTCGAGACGGTGGAAGCGGCGCTGAAGATTGCCGAGACGGGACACCTGACGTTCGGCACGCTGCACACCAACTCCGCGGCGCAGACGATCAACCGCATCATCGACATCTTCCCGGCGAGCCAGCAGAGCCAGATCCGGACGCAGCTGTCGCTCGTGCTCGAAGGGATCGTCTGTCAGGCGTTGCTGCCGAAGATTGGTGGCGGCCGCGTGGCCTCGCTCGAAATCATGATTCCGACGCCGGCGATTCGGAACCTCATTCGCGAAGACAAGATCCACCAGATCTACTCGGCGATGCAGACCGGTCAGGAGAAGGTCGGGATGCAGACGATGAATCAGTCGCTGGCGACGCTGCAGCAGAAAAAGCTCGTCACGATGGAGACGGCCTTGGCCGCGTCGTCGAACAAGGACGAACTGCAGGATCTGATCGCGCGCGGCGTGGGGATCGTGGCCGGCGCGGGACTCGGAAGGCCGGGCGGACCGCGAGCGGTGGGGAGATAGGACCTGTCAACTCCCAACCCCCAACTTCCAAACATTGCGGGTTTGGAAGCTGGTTGTTCGAGGAGACAGCGTTGTTTGGGAGTTGGGCGTTGGTAATTGGGAATTGACGAATGGCCACATTTGCTTACAGCGGACGGACGCGGGCCGGACAGACGGTCGCGGGCGAGCGCATCGCAGACACGATGGACGCGGCTGTCTCCGCGCTGCGACGCGAGCAGGTCCTCGTCACGCAGATCAATCCCGTCAAGGAGAAGGGCGCCGCGCGCGTCGAGAAGAAGCGACGGGCCAAGGGCGTCAGTCCGAAGAACCTCGCGGTCTTCACGCGCCAGTTTTCCGTGATGATCGACGCCGGGCTGCCGCTCGTGCAGTGCCTCGACATTCTCGGCTCGCAGGAGGAAGACAAGAACTTCTCCGCGGTGATCCTGGCCACGCGCACCGACGTGGAAAGCGGTGCCTCGTTGGCCGACGCGATGAAGAAGCACCCGAAGGTCTTCGATCCGCTCTTCACCAACATGATCGCGGCGGGGGAGGCGGGCGGCATCCTCGACAACATCCTGACGCGTCTGGCGACCTATATCGAGAAGGCCGTCAAGCTGAAGGGGCAGGTCAAGTCGGCAATGATCTATCCGGTCGCCGTGATCGTCATCGCGGCGGTTGTTGTCGGCGTCATCCTGTGGAAGGTCATTCCGACCTTTGCCAACCTTTTTGCCGGTCTCGGCGCCGATCTTCCGTTGCCGACACGCGTCGTCATCGCCCTGAGTAACGGCCTCGTCCGGTTCGGTCCGTTCGTGATCGCCGGGCTCGTGGCGGCCGGCTTCGGATTCCGCGCGTACTACCGCACCACCGGCGGCCGCAAGACGGTCGACGCGACGATGCTGAAGGCGCCGATATTCGGCCTCCTCCTGCGGAAGATTGCCGTTGCCCGCTTCTGCCGGACCTTGTCGACGCTGCTCGCCTCGGGCGTGTCGATTCTCGAGGCGCTGGACATCACCGCTCGTACCGCCGGCAACGCCGTCGTGGAAGACGCGATCCTGGTCACGCGCAAGAGCATCGAGCGCGGTGAGACGATCGCGCAGCCGCTGCGAGAAACGGCGGTGTTCCCGCCGATGGTGGTGCAGATGATTGGCGTGGGCGAGGCGACAGGCGCACTCGACACGATGCTCGCCAAGATCGCCGACTTCTACGAGGAGGAAGTCGACGTCGCGGTGGCTGGCCTGCTCACACTGCTCGAGCCCGTCATGATCGCGCTGCTCGGCGGCATCGTCGGCGGGATCGTCATTGCGATGTACATGCCGATCTTCAGCCTTATCTCGAAACTGACCGGATAGCTGGTTGGTGGGTGGCTGGTTGGTCGTGGGTGGGAAGACCGGAAACGAACGCCGCGTACGTCGCGCTGTCACGACCAACCATGCCTAACCACGAACCACCAACCACCACCTACCAACCGGCCGCGCCGCGACACCTCCGAGCGCGCCTCCAGCGTCTCATTGCGGTACGGGTCCTCGTCAGCACGGCGTTGCTCGGCTGGGCGATTCTCATTCAGATCAGCCGGCCGGGATCGTTTCCCATCGATCCATTCTTCTTCCTCATCGGCGTCACCTATGCGCTCGGCGTCGTCTACCTGGCCACCCTTCGTTTCGCCGAGCGTTACAGCTGGCTGCTCGATCTGCAGTTCGGCATCGATGCCGTCCTGATCTCCGCATTCATCTTTCTCACCGGCGGTATCACGAGCTATTTCTCCTCGCTGTACGCGCTTCCGATCGTCGCCGCGAGCAGAATCCGGGGCCGTCGTGGCGCGCTCCAGGTGGCGGCGCTCAACTCGATCCTCTACCTGTCGCTCGTATCGGGACAGTATCTCGACGTCTTTCCCACGTCCTGGTCGCCGGGGTTTTCGATCGCCGCGAACAGCGCGTCGATCGTGGCGTTGCCGACATTGTGGATGGCGCAATTCACGGTCGCGACCAACCTGTTCGGATTCCTCGCCATTGCGCTCTTGTCCGGCTCGCTGGCCGACAGTCTGCGGACGGCCGGCGCACGGCTCGAGCGCGTCTCGCATCAGATCAAGGATCTGCGCGCATTCAATGAGTTCGTGATCGACAGTCTGCTGAGCGGATTGATCACGGCGGACGGCGAGTGCCGCGTCCTCACGTTCAACCGGGCGGCCGGCGCGATCACCGGCTTGCCGGCGTCGAAGGTCATTGGCGCCGACGTGGGTCGGGTCCTGCAGCTGCCCGACGATGCGCGCGCGCGACTTCAAGCGCTTCGCGATGGCAGCAGTCTGCGCGTGGACGTCGAGTACCGGACGGGCGACAACCGCACCATCGATGTCGGCTTGACCGCGACCACACTTGCCTACCCGGCCGGCCGGACCGGCTACCTGTTCACGTTCCAGGACGTCACGAAGGTGAAGCGTCTCGAGCGCGAGGCGCAGCACCGGCAGCGGCTTGCGGCGGTCGGGGAGATGGCCGCCGGCATTGCTCACGAGATTCGCAACCCGCTGGCGTCGATGTCGGGGTCGATCCAGGTGCTGCGGCAGGAACTCCCGCTCACGGAGGATCAGGCGCAGCTGATGGACATCGTGCTGCGCGAGTCCGAGCGACTGAACGACACGATCAGGTCGTTCCTGGCGTACGCGAGACCCCAGCGGTCCTCACCCTCACGGCTCGACGTCGCGAAGGTCGTTCATGATGCAGCGGTGCTGTTGAGGAATAGCGGGGAGCTTCACGCCGACCACGTTATCGACGTGAACGTTCCGTCGGAACCGGTGTGGTGGGACGCCGATGAGAACCATCTGCGCCAGATCATCTGGAACCTTGCGACCAACGGCCTCCGTGCGATGGAGGGGGGCGGAAGACTGCTCATTTCGGTCGCGGCGGAGGATGGCGATTCTGCCGACGTGGTCCTGTCCGTCGAGGACGAAGGTTGCGGCATTCCAGCCGACCAGCGCGATCACTTGTTCCAGCCGTTTCACAGCTCGTTCCGAAACGGCACGGGATTGGGTCTCGCTATCGTCCATCGCACCGTGACCGATTACGGTGGAGTGATTGAAGTGTCGTCAACGGTGGGCGTCGGCACCACGATGAAGATCCGCCTGCCGGCAGGGGTGCTCGAGGCGCAGGCGGTATGACGACCGCCGTCGCCACCAAACCGCGCATCCTCGTGGTCGACGACGAGGCGTCGATGCGTGACATGCTGCGCATCGTGCTGCGCCGCGACGGCTACGACGTGATGGTGGCGGAGAACGGCCGCGCCGCGATTGCCGCGCTCAATCAGCAGCGCGTCGATCTCCTGCTGTCGGACATCCGCATGCCGGACGTGACGGGCGTCGATGTGCTGCGCGCCGCCAAGGAATCCAACCGCGGCGTCGTGGCATTCATGATGACGGCGTTCGCGTCCACGGATACCGCGGTGGAGGCGATGCGTCTCGGCGCGTCCGACTACTTCACCAAACCGTTCAACATGGACGAGCTGAGGCTGAAGATTCGGCAGCATCTCCATGCCCATCAACTCGAGGAGGAGAACCTGCTGCTGAAGCGCGCGCTTCACTCGCAGCATTCCTTCTCCAGCATCATCGGCCGCAGCGACGTGATGGTCGATCTCTTCCGGATGATCGAGACGGTCTCGGCGACGACGAGCACGGTGCTCATCACTGGCGAGTCGGGAACGGGCAAAGAACTGGTGGCCCGCGCGGTCCACAGTCATTCGAGCAGACGCGATCGGCCGTTCGTGGCGCTCAATTGCGGCGCGGTGCCGGAGACGCTGCTCGAATCCGAGCTGTTCGGCCACATGCGCGGCGCGTTCACCGGCGCCGACGCGAACAAGAAGGGCCTCATCGAAGCCGCCGAAGGCGGGACGATCTTCCTCGACGAAATCGGCGAGATGAACGCGACGATGCAGGTGAAGCTGCTGCGCGTGCTGCAGGAGCGCCGCTTCCGCCGCCTCGGTGGAACCGAAGAAACGATCGCGGACATTCGAATCATTGCAGCGACCAATCAGGATCTGCCGCGTCTGGTCGCCGAGAGTCGCTTTCGCGAAGATCTCTTCTACCGCATCAACGTCATTCAGCTGCACTTGCCGCCGCTGCGGGATCGTCGTGACGACGTACCGCTGCTCGCGGAGCACTTCCTTGCGAAGTTCGCTGAACAGATGCGCAAGCCCGTGCGATCGATTTCGCACGAGGCACTCGCCCTGCTCGAACGCCACTCGTGGCCGGGCAACGTCCGCGAGCTCGAGAACGTGATGGAGCGTGCCGTAGCGCTCGAACGGTCCGCGGCGGTACTGCCGGAGACGCTTCCGCCTCAGGTTCGCGCCGGCGAGCCCGGCAAGGCCGCGCAACCACAGTCGACACCTTCTGTCGCGCTCGCGGATCTGGGCGACGGCTTCGATCTGGAGGCCCGCGGCGAGGATTTCTATCGCCACTACATTGCACTGGCGCTCGAACGAGCCGGCGGCGTGCAGGTCCGTGCAGCCGAGATGCTTGGTATGAGCTTCCGATCGTTCCGCTATTACGCCAAGAAGCTCAATCTCCGGTGACGGGAATCGGTCGAGCCTAACGAAACTTGGCACCGTGGTTAACACTTTTTGGAGAGCCCGCCGACGGTGACGAACTGCGCAGCCACATAAGGGTCATTGGCTCTTGCAGTTGCAGTGATAATGGATCACATCAGCGGGTGGCAGACGGCTTGCCTCTCAGCCCAACCATAGACCGACACGCCGCGTCTGAACGGCGAAAGCAGTCGTTGTTCGGGTCGACCGGCCACGGCTCCAAGGAGACATATCCGTGAAGAACATGAAGAAGAACGAGGGCTTCACCCTGATCGAGCTGCTGATCGTGGTCGCGATCATCGGCATCATCGCGGCGATTGCCGTCCCTGGCCTGCTGCGCGCCCGCCAGTCCGGTAACGAAGCATCGGCGATCGGATCCGTCCGTGCTGTCAACAGCGCGGAGGCTACGTATGCGGCCAGTTGTGCCGGCGGCGGCTACGCGCAAAGCCTCGCCGACCTTGGCAAGGCGCCGACCAGCGGCGTGCCGTTCATTAGCCCCGACCTGGTCGGCGGCGTGAAGAGCGGTTACAACGTCGCCCTCGGAACGCCGACGGCGACGACGGTTGTCACCACGGCGGCGAACACCTGCAATACCGCGGCGGCGGACGCGCTCGCAGGCTACTACGTGCATGTCGAGCCGGTCACGGTTGGCAGCACCGGCCAGCGGTCGTTCGCGGCCGACAACCGCGGCACCATCTACCAGAAGAGCGATGGCACGACGATCGACAACGCCATGGCTGGCGCCCAGGTCCTCCAGTAAGTCGCTCCGTCAATCCGAGTCGATCACGAGAGGTGCCTCCGGTGGGGCACCTCTTTGTGTTTGCGGGGGAAGTCTCTCGTCTTTGGTCTCTGGTCTTTTGTCTTTGCTGATACCGAAGCGACCGAAGGACGAGAGACCAGCGACGAGAGACTGGAGACGGAGAGAGACGAGAGACCAAAGACGAGAGACCAAAGACCAAAGACCACTGACAGTAATTGTCACGGCGCAAATTTCCGGCACCCCGCGCCTGACACTCTTCCGTCACTCGTGCACATTGGCCCCGCGCTCACCTGGCCAACTCCAACTGCCACCGCGACTTACGTCCAGCGAGATCGTCGGCTCCGTTTGGCGCGTCGCTTGCCCTCACATGCGGCAGGAACGGCGACGCCGCTCGCGGGCGGCTAACACAACCCCTCGGGCCGCTTGCGGTCTGCGAGTGTCAAGGAGTGCACAGTGAAGAAAATGACGAAGAACGAGGGCTTCACCCTCATCGAACTGCTGATCGTTGTCGCGATCATCGGGATCATCGCGGCGATTGCAGTCCCCGGGTTGCTGCGTGCGCGGCAGTCGGGCAACGAAGCGTCGGCCATCGGCTCGACACGTGCGGTCAACAGCGCGGAAGCGACGTACGCGGCGAGCTGCGCTGGCGGCGGCTATGCGCAGAGTCTTGCGGATCTCGGGAAGGCACCGACCGGCGGCGTGCCCTTCATCAGCCCTGATCTCGTAGGTGGAACGAAGAGCGGCTACACGGTCGCGCTCGGCACGCCCTCGACGACCACGGTGGTGACTACGGCAGCGAACACCTGCAACACGGCGGCGGCTGACTCACTGGCGGGCTATTACGTCCACACCGAGCCTGTGACGGTGGGCAGCACCGGTCAGCGTTCGTTTGCGAGCGACCACCGCGGCACGATTTACCAGAAGGCGACGGGCGCGGTCATCGACAATGCGATGGCTGGCGCGACGGTCCTCCAGTAAGTCGTTTCGTCGCAGTTCGAACGAGGTGCCTGGCAACGGGCACCTCGTTTTTTTTTTGATCGAGCTTCACGCTGACGCGGAGGCGACACCCTTTGTCACCCTGCGCAACTTTCTGGCAGGCGGATCGCGTCACCTGTCTTCCACGAGCATCATGGTGCCTCGCACGCCAAGGCAACTGTGAGCATCGACGCGTAACAGGCGATCGCGCACGGTCGACAAGACCTGGCGCGACGCTTGCCTTTTAGGCGTGCATCGAGCCGCCGCGTATGGTGGCGGCCGCAACGGCAACCCATTCGCGCCACACACCAATATCTGAGACTGCGCCGTGAAGAAGGTGATCGACAACAAGGGCTTCACACTGATCGAGCTGTTGATCGTTGTCGCGATCATTGGCATCATCGCGGCCATCGCCGTGCCTGGCCTGCTCAAGGCGCGCCAGTCAGCCAACGAAGCGTCGGCCATCGGCTCCATCCGCGCGGTCTACAGCGCCGAAGCCGCCTACTCGTCGAGCTGCGGCGCTGGTGGATACGCGCAGAGCCTGGTCGATCTCGGGAAGGCGCCGCCGAGTGGTGCGCCCTTCATCAGTCCCGATCTCACGGGTGGCACCAAGAGCGGCTATTCCGTGGCGATGGGCACGCCAACGACGACCACGGTGGTGACGGCGGCCGCGAACACCTGCAATACGGCGGCGGCCGATGCGCTCGCCGGGTTTTATGTGCACGCCGAGCCTCTGATCGTGGGCGGCACGGGTCAACGGTCGTTCGCCAACGATAATCGCGGCACGATCTACGAGAAGATGGACGGCGCGGTCATCGACAACGCGATGTCGGGCGCGCAGACGCTGCGATAGGCGACGCATTCACGATTCACAATTCACACCGTGAACGGCGCGTTGGCGACGGTCTTTGAATGCTGAACTTTGCCTTGTGCATTCCGGTTGCGGGGCTTTTTGGCAACCTGTTAGGATGCCCACCAGCATGAAAGCCTATGTCCGCCCCGTCATCATCGTCCTGGCGCTCGCCGCGCTCGGCGCGTCGGTCGCCGCCTTATACGTGCATTACAAGCTGGTGACGAGCCCCGGCTATTCCAGCTTCTGCGACATCAGCGCAACCGTCAGCTGCCAGCAGGTCCTGGAGAGCTCGTACGGCCGCGTGGCGGGCATCCCGGTTGCCGCCGGCGGTGCGATCTGGTCGGCGCTGGTCCTGCTGCTCGGCGTGTTCGGTCTCCGACAGCCGAAGTCCGAAACCGCGCCCCGCGTCGCGTCGTACATCTTCGTTCTGGCGACACTGGGGTTGGCCGCCGTCTTCTACTTCGCGTATGCGTCGTTCTTCGTCCTGCGACAAGCGTGTCCGCTGTGCATGACGATGTACGTGAGCGTCATCGGGATCTTCCTCGTGTCGGCCGGCGCCGCGGGGTCGGTGAGCGCATTGCCGGCGCGGCTTGGGTCCGACCTGTCCGCGCTGGCGCGCAATTCGACCGGAGCGACCGTCGCCGCGATCTGGGTCGTCGCCGCGATTGCGCTCGTGAGCTTTTTCCCGCGCGAGACGTCGGTCTCCGCGGACTCGGGCACAGCAGTCGCGACCGCGCCGGTCGAGACGCTGGCGCAGGACCAGGTCGCCGAGTGGGAGAAGTGGCTCGACGCGCAGCCGCGTGCCCAGGAAGTGCTGCCGAGCGACCCGGTCAAGGTGCTGCTCGTGAAGTTCAACGACTATCAGTGCCCGGCGTGCCGTCAGACGTGGGCGGAGTATCGCGGCATCATCGCCCGGTACGAGCAGATGTATCCGGGCGTGTTCAAGTTCGAGTATCGCGACTTTCCGCTCGAGGCCGAGTGTGGCTACGGTGGGATCCATGGAGCGGCGTGCGAAGCGGCGGTGGCGGTGCGATTGGCGCGCGCGAAGAACAAGGATGTCGAGCTGGGCGAGTACTTCTACGAGCACCAGCAGGAAATGAGCCGCGACGAAGTGAAGAAGGCGCTGCGGGACATCGCGCAGATCACCGACTTCGACGAGCAGTACTCGAAGGTCCTGCCCACGGTGCGTGCCGATGCGGATCTCGGCAAGAAGCTGGGCGTCGAGGGCACGCCGACGTTCTTCATCAACGGGATCAAAGTGCCCAGCCTGAGGCCGGCGTACCTGGACGCCGCCATCGCGTACGCGCTGCGGAAGGCGGGCGTGACGTCGTGAGTGAATGGACGCGATCAGGACCGACGGGTTAACGAAGCACTACACGGTCGGCTTCTGGCGCCCGCGTCCGTACGTCGCGCTCGACGCACTCTCGCTCAGCGTGGGTCAGGGCGAGGTGTTCGGGTTCCTCGGGCCCAACGGCGCGGGGAAGACCACCACGCTGAAGCTGCTCATGCAGCTGATATTTCCGAGCGCGGGACATGCCGAAATCCTCGGGCGTCCCGTCGGCGACGTGGCAGTCAGGCGGCGCATCGGCTACCTGCCGGAGAATCCCTACTTCTACGACTATCTGACCGCCGAGGAACTGCTGCAATATTTTGCCGGTCTGTTCGGCTTCGACGCGCAAGAGCGTCGCCAACGATCGACGCGGCTGCTCGATGAAGTCGGCATCGGTGCCGAGCGTCGGCTGCAGTTGCGGAAGTTCTCCAAAGGGATGCTGCAGCGTGTCGGCATCGCCCAGGCGCTCGTCAACGATCCGGAAGTCGTGTTCCTCGATGAGCCGATGTCCGGACTGGACCCGCTCGGGCGCCGCGACATCCGGCAGCTGATCCTGCGGCTGCGCGATCGAGGCTGCACGGTGTTCTTCAGCTCTCACGTCCTGTCCGACGCCGAGGCGCTGTGCAGTCGCGTGGCGATTCTTGCCCGGGGCCGGCTCGTGGCAACCGGACTCCTGTCCGACCTGCTCGCGTTTCAGGTCCGCGGGTGGGAGCTCGTGGTCCACAGTGTCTCGGCTGCGGCTGTCGACGCCGCACGCCGCCGTGGAGAGGTCGTGCAGGCTACCCAGCTGGGAACGGATCGCTACTCACTGGAGCTGCCGCTCACCACGGCACCCGAGTCGCTGCTCGCAACGCTCGCTCGCGACGGGGCGCAGCTGGTCTCGCTGAACCCGATCCGCGACACGCTCGAGGATTACTTCGTCCGCCAGGTTGCCGCCGCCCCCGAGCGGCAGGTCCGCACCGCCTCATGACCGTCGTCCCGCAGATCGCGGTCAACGTCTTCAAGGAGTCCGTCCGCGACAAGATCCTCTACAACCTCGTCGTCTTCGCGGTCCTGCTGATCGCGGTGTCGTACCTGCTCGGCCAGCTCACCGCCGGTCAGGACATCAAGATCATCAAGGACCTCGGTCTCGCGGCCATCGCCACCTTCGGCCTGTTGATTGCGGTGTTCATCGGCATTGGCCTCGTGTGGAAGGAAGTGGAGCGGAAGAGCATCTACAGCCTGCTCGCCAAGCCGATTCGCCGATCCGAGTTCGTGCTCGGCAAGTATTGCGGTCTCGTGTTGACCTTGTTCGTGAACGTGAGCGTGATGACGCTGGCGTTCTATCTGGTCCTCGCCTATATGGGCTGGCGTGAGCTGCCAGCGGTGCGCGCGGGATGGCCCGCGCCTGCCACCGATCCAGCGATGCTCGAAGCGGTGGTGTTGATCTTCGTCGAGCTGCTGCTCGTCACCGGCATCGCGCTCTTCTTCTCGACCTTCTCGAGCCCGTTCCTCTCCGCGAGCCTCACGCTCGGCTTGTGGGTGATTGGACACTTCAATGCGGATCTGCGGCAGTTCGAAACGGTCGTGAATTCACCCGTGGCGGCGTGGCTGGCGCGCGGGCTCTACTACGCGCTGCCGAATTTCGCGGCGTTCGACATCAAGTCGCAGGTTGTCTACGGTCAGCCCGTCGCCGCGCAGTACATCGCGCTCACCGTGCTCTATGGGGCGACGTATCTCGCGTTCGTGCTTGCGGCGGCGGTGACGATCTTCTCCCGGAGAGATTTCAAGTGACGCCGGACGGTGAGAGCCGTCGAGCGTCTGCGGTCGTCAGTGGTGCGGTCATCGCGCTGCTCTTTGCCGCAGTCGTCGGACTGCAGGCCGCGCGCGAGCGAGTGGGTACGCCGCTCGCGTCCTCTGCCGAGACGGGACACCTGCTCTACGTGCGCTCGCCGTCGTTCGTGACGCGGGCTGCGCTGTCGTATCGGTCGGTCGCTGCCGACATCTACTGGATCCGCGCGATTCAGCATTACGGCGGAACCAAACTGTCCACGGATCGGAGAAAACAATACGACCTGCTGTTTCCGCTGCTCGATCTCGCGACGTCGCTCGATCCGCATTTCAACGTCGCGTATCGTTTTGGCGCCATCTTCCTCGCCGAACCGGCGCCAGCAGGACCAGGTCGGCCCGATCAGGCCATCGCACTGCTGCAGAAGGGACTCGATTCGCAGCCGGAACGCTGGGAGTTTGCGCAGGACATCGGCTTCGTCCACTACTGGTGGGAGCACGACTACAGGAAAGCGGCGGAGTGGTTCCGTCGTGCCGCCGACATGCCGAACGCGCCGAACTGGATGTCAGGGCTCGCTGCGGTCACGCTCGCACAGGGCGGCAACCGCGCGAGCTCGCGTCTGCTGTGGCAGGAGATGCTGAAAGACCAGGACGCAGCGGACTGGATTGTGTCCCAGGCGCGCTTCCGTCTCGCGCAGCTGGACGCGCTCGATCAGATCGAGGCCCTCGAACGCATCGTCATGACCTATACGCAGCGAAGCGGCGCGGCCCCACGCGCCTGGGCGGACGTCGTCCGCGCCGGCTACTTGCGCGGGATTCCGATCGATCCCGAACGTCACCCGTACCGGCTCGATCCGGAGCGTGGCCGAGTCGAGCTCGATCCACGATCGCCGCTCAATCCATTGCCAGCCTCTGATCAGCCTCGCCCCGCGATCAGGCTCGAGGCAGGCCCCTCGACTCCTCTCGGGGCAGGCCGATGAACGTTCTCGTGGCTGTCTTTCTGGCCGCGATTGGCCTGGCGATCGGCAGTTTTCTCAACGTCTGCATCTATCGACTGCCACGCCACGAATCGCTGTCGTTTCCGGCGTCGCATTGCACCTCATGCCAGCGTCCGCTCGACTGGTTCGAGAACATGCCGGTCGTCGGCTGGCTCGTGCTGCGCGGTCGCTGTCGGACGTGCCACGCGGCAATCAGTCCGATGTATCCGATCGTGGAAGCGATCACGGCAGCCGTGTTCGTCACTGGCTACGCTTTTTATGGCCTGACGCCATTGCTGGCGGTCCGGCTCCTGTTTGCCTGCGCAATGATCGTGCTGTTCGCGATCGATCTTCAGCACCACATCCTGCCGAATGTCATCACGCTTCCGGGCGTCATCGTGGGATTGGCGTTCAGCCTCCTCCTGCCACCGGGCTGGTTGTCGTCGGCCGTGGGCGTCCTGGTAGGTGGCGGGATCTTGTATGTGATTGGCGAAGCGTATTACCGATGGCGCGGTGTCGAAGGGCTCGGCATGGGCGACGTGAAGATGCTGGCGATGATCGGTGCGTTTCTGGGCTGGCAGTTGACGCTGCTCACGCTCGTCATGGCGTCGCTGGCCGGATCGATTGTCGGCGTGCTGCTGATTGCGACGCGGCGGGGCAGCATGCAATACGCGCTGCCCTTCGGCACGTTCCTGGCCGTCGGGGCATTGGTTGCCGCGGTTGTCGGTGACCCGATCGTAACCTGGTACGCGAGTCTCTATCGCTGATGGTCGTCCGGCTAGGCCGGACCCTACGTCCGAGAATCTCGTTCCCTCATTCGTAGGGGCCGCCTTTTAGGCGGCCCGCGGCGTGCACGTCGCTGCACGCATTTCAATCCGCGGCCTGTAGCGATCGTCCTCGGCTGCCGAAACGATCAGGCAGTCAGACTATCCGCTGGCGGCCCATTCATGACTCACGCCCTTCGTCTCGCCATCGTCGCCCTCACGGTTTCTGTGGGCGCGACCGCGTCGGCACAATCACTCGGCGACGTGGCCAATCAGGAAGAGGCCCGTCGAAAGGCTGTGCAGGGCGGTGGCAAGGTCTACACGAACGAGAGCCTCCGTCCGGAACCTGCGCCATCGGTGCCGCCGACGCCTGGCCCGTCGGCCACACCGAGCTCGACGGCCGAAGCAGCGCCGAAGACATCAGGCGAACAAGCCAAGAAGTCGGCTGATGACGCAAAGAAGCCCGCGGACGATGACAAGAAGAGCGAGCCGAAGAAGGACCAAGCGTACTGGAAGCAGCGCGTACAGGTCGAACGCGACGCGCTCGAGCGCGCGCGAGCGTTCGGCGAAGCACTTCAGAGCAGAATCAACGCGCTCACCACGGACTTCACCAACCGCGATGATCCGGCCCAGCGCAACAAGCTTGCGGCTGATCGACAGAAAGCACTCGCAGAGCTCGACCGCGTAAAGAAAGAAGTCGAGGACCACACCAAAGCGATCGGGGACCTTCAGGACGAGGCCAGGCGCACTGGCGTGCCCGCTGGCTGGCTCCGCTGATCATTCGTGTTCGGCGACTCGCGATTCGTGATTTGATTTCACGATCTGCGTGTCGTCATGCAACCGTGACTTGACCGTGATTCAATGGCGCCAGCGAATCACGCATCCAGATCACGACCGCGTCGCTCGTCACCCATCACACATCACGAATGTCGTCTTACCCCGTTCTCGTCGTCGAAGACACCGACTCCCTGCGCGCGCTCCTGCGCGAATCGCTCGAAGCGCAGGGACACACCGTCATCGAGGCGCGTGATGAACCTGACGCACTACGCCAGCTCGATCCCGCACGCCCCGCTGTCGTCATCACCGAACTGAAGCTGCCGACGGGCGACGGCCTCGGTGTCCTTCGTGCCGCGAAGGAGCTCGACCCCGAGTTGCAGGTCGTCGTCATCACCGCGTCGGGCAGCATCCAGGACGCCGTCACCGCCATCCGCGAAGGCGCGATGGACTTTCTGGCGAAGCCGGTCGATCCGGACCATCTGCTGCTGATGGTGGAGCGCGCGATCGCCCAGCGTCGCATGCTGACCGAGAACATGCTGCTGAAAGAGGAGCTGGCCGGACGGCGTGGCGCGCCGCGAATCATCGGCGAGGATCCCAGGCTGCGGCAGGTGGTGCAGCAGCTCCACCGCGCGTCCGGAACCGAAGCGACGGTACTCCTCGAAGGCGAGAGCGGGACTGGCAAGGAGCTGTTCGCGCGCGCGGTCCACGCGCTGAGCCCGCGGTCGGATGGTCCGTTCGTGGCCATCAACTGCGCCGCGATCCCGGAGACGCTGCTCGAGAGCGAGCTGTTCGGCTACGAGAAGGGGGCATTCACCGGTGCCGTTGCCCGCAAGCCGGGACGGTTCGAGCTCGCGCATCGTGGCACGCTGTTCCTCGACGAGATCGGGGACCTGCCGGTCACGCTGCAGGCGAAAATCCTGCGTGCCCTCGAGGAGAAGCGATTCGAGCGTGTCGGCGGCACTCAATCGCTCCACGTCGACGTCCGCGTCGTCGCCGCCACGAATAGAAATCTCAAAGCGCGCGTGGCGGAGCGTCAGTTTCGCGAAGACCTGTACTTCCGGCTCTCCGTCTTCCCGATCCAGATCCCGCCCCTGCGTGAGCGCACCGACGATGTATTCATCCTCGCGCGCCAGTTCGTGGATCGGTTCTGCCGCGATCTCAACAAGAAGCCGCTGACGATTTCTCCAGCGGCCCTCGACGAGCTGCGCACCTACAGCTGGCCCGGAAACGTGCGCGAGCTCCAGAACTGCATCGAGCGCGCGGTGATCCTGTGCGACGGCGATACGATTCAGCCTCGCCATCTCAATCTCTCGTTCCGTCAGAGTGCGCAGGCGGCGCCGCCGAATCCGTGGGAGCGGATCGATCTCACCGGGAGCTTGGCTGATGCGCTGCGCCGGGTGACAATGGAAGTGGAGCGCCGGAAGATCGAGCAGGCACTGCGAGAGGCCTCCGGGAATACTCAGCGCGCGGCCGACCTGCTGCAGGTCGGCCACAAGGTGCTGCTGCAGAAGCTCAAAGATTATGGGATCGCGGGCGGCTGACGACCACGCTAGGCTCCTGAAGGAGCTCAACGAAGAACGAATTGCTGCACTGACCCGTATCAGCGGCACGCTGGAGTCGCTGATCGCCCAACTCCAGCAGGTTCGCGAACGCGTGTCCGCACGTCACGGTTTGGCGCAGCAACACGACATCGCAACCTATCGCGAGCTCCACGAGCGCGCGCGCAAGTATCGGTGGTATCTCGAGGTCCAGCGCGAGGCGCTCGGCATGCGCCACCACAGGATCCTCGACGAGCTCTACGCGATCCCCGAACCGCTGTGAAACGGGCCGCCTAAAGGCGGCCCCTACGACTTCAATCCTTCAACCCTAATCGGGTCAGAACGGCCCGCAGCTCGTCCTCGGTCACATCATCGATCGTCATCGTTGCGCCGATCTCGATGGCGATGACGAAGTGCAATTTGCCGTGGACGACCTTCTTGTCGCGGCGAGCCGCTTCCAGCACCTCACCGATGCCGAGATCCGCGATCGGTGGCAGCGGTCCGAGCTGCGTGATCAGCTGCGTGATCGCCTGACGTTCGCGCTCCGCGAGTGCGCCGCGGGCGACGGCCAGATCGGCGGCCGCGAGCATGCCGTAGGCGATCGCCTCTCCGTGACGGAACCGTCGATACCTCGTCACCGCTTCGAGCGCGTGGCCGATGGTGTGGCCGTAGTTGAGGATGCGACGCAGCCCGCTTTCGCGCTCGTCCTTCGAGACGACGTCCGCCTTGATGCGGCACGACTCGACGATGGCCGGGACGAGCACCTCCGGATCGCGCGCGAAGATGCCTTTCGTGTCGCGCTCGACCAGATCGAACAACTGGCGGCTCGCGATGATGCCGTACTTGACGACCTCGTACAGGCCCGAGCGGAACTCACGGCGCGGCAGCGTTCGCAGCAGCAGCGGATCGATCGCGACAACGGCCGGCTGATGGAACGCGCCGATCAGGTTTTTTCCGAGCGTGTGGTTCACCCCGACCTTGCCGCCGATTGAACTGTCGACCTGTGCCAGCAGTGTCGTCGGCACGTGAACGAGCGTGATGCCACGCAGATAGGTCGCCGCGGCGAAGCCTGCCGTGTCACCGACCACACCGCCGCCGACGGCAATCAGTACGCTTCCGCGATCGGCTCCCGCACGGATCAGCCCTTCGTAGATGCGCGAGACCGACTGCAGGTTCTTGAACCGCTCGCCGTCTGGAATGAGGATGGGCTCGCTCGCGCCGAGCGCCGTCTGCAGGTGCGCTCCGTGGAGCCGCCAGATTGGGGGACTCGAGACGACGAACCGACGGGGCCCCACACCGTGACGGTCGAGCAATGATGCGAGCCGCTCGCTGGTGCCCTCGCCGATCCAGATCGTCGACGGCCGCGAACCAGTGGTCACATCGACACGAATCGGCTCTTTCACTGTTTGAGTGGTCAATGGTCAGCGGCCGGAGTCACAGGAGCGCGCGGCTGGTAGGATAGCACCGTGAGCGTGCGCGGCGACTTCCTTGTGATCGGCAGCGGGATCGCCGGTCTTCGCGCCGCGATCACGCTGGCCGAGCATGGCGAGGTCATCGTCCTCACGAAAGCCGATCCCCGCGAGAGCAACACCGGGTACGCACAGGGAGGCATCGCCGCGGCGATGGGCGATGACGACACTCCCGAGTTGCACGCGCGCGACACGCTTGCCGCTGGCGATGGCTTGTGTGTCGAGCCGGCCGTGGACGTGCTCGTCCGTGAGGGTCCGCGCTACGTGCGCGAGTTGATCGAGTGGGGCGCGGCCTTCGATCGCGACGAACGGGGCCGGCCGGCGCTGGGGCGCGAAGCCGCGCACAGCGTGCGACGCGTCCTCCATGCACGTGATGCCACGGGTCGCGAAATCGGTCGCCTGCTGTGGCGGAAAGTGTCGGCGCATCCGCGCGTGCGTGTCTATGACGATGCGCAGGCGATCACGCTGCTCAATCGGCATGGCGTCTGTCACGGCGCGCGCTTCTTCACTCGCGACGGAGTCGTGGATGATGCCGAGGCGTCGTGCACGCTGCTCGCGACGGGTGGCGCAGGCCAGGTGTTTCGGGAAACGACCAATCCCGCGGTCGCCACCGGTGATGGCATTGCCATGGCGTTTGCGGCCGGCGCGTGTGTGACCGATCTCGAGTTCGTCCAATTCCACCCCACGGTGCTCAGCGTCGCTGGCGCTCCGCGGTTCCTGTTGTCGGAAGCGCTGCGTGGCGAGGGGGCGCGGCTCGTCAACGCAGCGGGCGACGCGTTCATGACCCGCTACGAGCCGGCGGGTGACCTGGCATCACGCGACCTCGTGTCGCGAGGGATCGTGCGCGAGATGGAGCGCACCGATGCGCCGGTGTTCTTGACGCTGGCGCATCTGGATCCGGATTACGTGCGACGACGCTTTCCAACGATCACCGACGCGTGCCGGCAGGCGGGGCTCGACCTGGCGACCGATCGCATTCCTGTCAGCCCGGCCGCGCACTACGTGATGGGCGGTGTCGAAACCGATCTCGATGGCCGGACTTCGCTCGAAGGGCTGTTCGCGGCAGGGGAAGTGGCCTGCACCGGACTGCATGGAGCCAATCGTCTCGCAAGCAACTCGCTGCTCGAGGGACTCGTCTTCGGCGCGCGTGCGGCGCAGGCGATGATGGCGATGCCGCGGACCGCACGCATGTTCGCGAGCGCCGCGGAAGCGGTTGCGGCGCCGCCGACAGCCAGCGACATGCCTGACGCGTCGCGCGTCCGCGATCTCGTCTGGCGCCATGCCGGCCTGGTGCGCACGCCGACGGACCTGCTGTCAGCCATGGCACGACTCGACGAGTGGCGGGGAACCGTGGGCCGGGCGCGCGAGGCCGCGCCGTGTGATCGCGAGCTGCGCCGGTTGGACAGCCTGGTCACTGTCGGTTTTCTCATCGCCAGAGCGGCGCTGCGCCGCGAGGAGAGTCGCGGCGGTCATTTTCGCTCGGACTTCCCGCAGCGCGACGATATACACTGGCAGAAGCACGTGGCTGATCGCCGGGCCCTCTGACGCTCCATGAGTGTCAACTCCCAACTCCCAAATCCCAACTCCCAACGTTGGGAGTTGGCGCGTTCGACAGTTAGCCCGTTATGCGGCCCGGAGCGTGAATTTCGTTCTCGTTATGGCGACTGCATAACGGGCTAGCCGCGCGGAGCGCGGCAAAAGAGACCGGCAACTAATCAAGGGCGCGAACAGGATATCGGCGCAGCATCCTTGATTAGTTGGGCGTTGGGAGTTTGAGTGTCCATGAGCAGCGAGACAGAGATCCCCGACCTTCCCACCGAAATCACCCCGCAGTCTCAGGACTTCGCGCGCTGGTATGTCGACGTGGTGCGCCGCGCCGAACTCGCCGATTACTCGCCGGTGAAGGGATGCATGGTCATCCGGCCGTACGGCTACGCGATCTGGGAGCTGATGCAGCAGGCGCTCGATCGCCGGTTCAAGGCGACCGGGCACGTCAACGCGTACTTCCCGCTCTTCATCCCCGAAAGCCTGCTGATGAAGGAAGCGGAGCACGTGGAGGGGTTTGCGCCACAGGTCGCGTGGGTCACGCAGGGCGGGACCGAGCCGCTCGAGGAGCGCCTCGTCGTTCGCCCGACCTCGGAAACGATCATCGGCACGATGTACGCGAAGTGGGTCCAGTCGTGGCGCGATCTGCCGATCCTCATCAACCAGTGGGCGAACGTCGTCCGCTGGGAAAAGGTCACGCGTCTGTTCCTGCGCACGACCGAGTTCTTGTGGCAGGAAGGTCATACCGCGCACGAGACGGCGGAGGAGGCCGAGGAAGAGACGCGGCGGATGCTCGGCGTCTACAAGGACTTTTCCGAGACCGAGCTCGCGATGCCGGTGCTCGACGGTCAGAAGACGGAGAGCGAGAAGTTCGCCGGGGCCGTACGGACGTATTCAATCGAAGCGTTGATGGGCGACGGGCGCGCCCTGCAGGCGGGGACATCGCACAACCTGGGGCAGAACTTCGCGCAGGTGTATGACATCAAGTTTCAAGGGCGAGACAAGTCGGTCCAGTACATCTGGGGCACATCGTGGGGCGTCACGACCCGTCTGATCGGAGCCGTCGTGATGGTCCACGGGGATGAGGGCGGGCTGATTCTGCCTCCGCGGATTGCGCCCCATCAGGTCGTCATCGTCCCGATCCCGCGCGGCAACTGGAAGGAAACCGTCCTGCCGAAGGCGCGCGCCATTCGCGGCGAGCTCGTCGCGCGCGGTATTCGCGTACACATCGACGACCGCGAATCGCAGACCCCCGGATGGAAGTTCAACGAGTGGGAGCTGCGCGGTGTGCCGCTGCGAATGGAGATCGGTCCCAAGGATCTGGAGAAGTCGCAGGTCGTCCTCGCGCGTCGCGACACGCGGCAGAAGTCGCCGGCACCGATGGACGGGTTGACCGACGCTGTGGCGCACATGCTCGATACGATCCAGCACGCACTCTTCGATCGGGCGATTGCGTTTCGAAACGATCACACGGCCGAAACCGATTCGTACGAGGAGTTCAGGCAGATTATGGATGGTCGGCCGGGTTTCGTGGTGTCGCCCTGGTGTGGTTCGGCGAAATGCGAAGCGGATATCAAAGCCGAGACGCAGGCCACGATTCGGAACATCCCGTTCTCGAGCGCGCCGGCGACCGGAAAGACGTGCATCAAATGCGGCGGCGACGCGACCGTGCACGCCTGGTTCGCGAAAGCCTACTAGGTTGCTAGGCTGATGAGTTGCCGGGTGGCTAGGCCAGAGCGCTTGTCCAACAACCTGGTTACCAAGCTACCGAGCTACCCAGCTACCTTATGTCTATGAGATCACTTCAGCTGCTCCTGCTGGCTGCCGTCATCGTTGGCGCAAGCGGCTGCTCGCGTGGGCCGCTGCACGTCACGACAATCCAGGTGGGGCGCTCGCTCAACTCGGACAAGAGCGTCGGCAGCCATACGACGCAGTTCAAACCGAACGACACCATCTACGTCGCCGTGCTGACAGATGCCAGCGGCGCCGGCACGATCACCGCGCGCTGGACGTACAGTGGACGGCCCGTCAGCGAGGAAAGCAAGGAGGTGTCGTATCGAGGCGAAGCGGCGACCGAGTTTCATATCGAGAACTCGGGCGGCTTTCCGCAGGGTGATTACAAGGTGCAGATCCTGCTGGACGGTCAGCCGGTCGGCGACCGCGACTTCAGGGTCGTGAGGTAGTTCCTTCGCGGCAGGTGCAATCTCGCCTGACGCTGGTCGGTGCAACGCTCCTGGCGCTTGTCGGTGCAAATCCCCGCTGACGCTGTCAGTGCTCGGCTCATTTCTGCAGGAACTCTGGCCATTTCGCCCGCACGCGTTTGACCACCGCCGTTCGCGGAGCGATCTGTTCGCGGCGCATGATGTCGGCGGCCGCCTCTGACAGGCGTTCACGCCACCGCGTTTCCGCCGGAGTGGCCGCCCATGCCCGCGCCAGCGGCTCCAGACAGGTCGCGTCACCGATCTCCGCGATCGCGGTCAGGAAGTCCAGCGGCAACGGCGCGCGCGCCGCGTCGAACGCTTCGCGCAGGTCATAGAGCGCCACGCGGCTTCGACGGCGGGCGAGCAGCGCATGCACGCCGCCACGCACCACCACCCACTCACGCTGACGCGTCGCAGCTGCATCGGCGCCCTCACGCTCGCGCGCCATCACCACGATGTCGTGCAGGATCGAGAGCGGCGCGTCTTCGTGTGCAGCCATCCACTCGCGCGCGGTCTGCGGATCCGTGAACACGGGAGGACCGGTGTCCGGCGCGCGCTCGAGAATCGGCTGGACGATGTCGCGAGGCAGGTCCGAGAGCGCATCGAGCGATGCGAGCCGTACCGTTGTCGGTTGAGCGCGATCGAGCGCCACGCCGGTCAGCGCTTCGAGCACGCGAGTGCCCGGTTCCCGGGACATCCACGCACGAAGAACGGGAATCGCGGCGGTTCGCACGTCCACGTCCGGGTCGGCCAGCGCGTCGATCGCGATGTCCGCGCTGTGCGGGTGATCGATGCCTTCGATGGTGGCCAGGGCGGCGACGCGTACAGCGGCGTTGCGATCGTCGTGCACGAGCGCGGCGAGGCGCGTCAGCGCACGCGCGCCGATGACCCGCAGTCGCGCGGACGCGGCCTCACGCGCCACCGCATCACCGTCACGCAGGTCGGCGATCAGGCGTGCGATCTCGCCAGCCGGCGTCACTGGTTGGTGGATGGTAGTTGGTCGATCGTCGTGACGAGTTCGCCGATCCGATGTGCGGCCGCGAAACCGCGACGAACCACCTGCCACCATCCACCATCCAACCGCGCGTCACGCCTCGGCGGCGTCGTCGTCGGTGCGGCGGCGTTTGCCGAACATCCACGCCAGGCCGATGCTGAGGATGTAGAGGACCACGACAGGAGCGCCCATGACGACCATGCCGACGCCACCGCCATCGGGCGACAGGACCGCCGCGGCGATGACGATGAGCAGAATGGCGTACTTGAAATTCGTGATCATGAAGCGCGGCGTGATCATGCCCATGCGCGCGAGGAACAGGACGACGGTCGGCAGCTGGAACGTGATGCCGAGCGCGAGGATCAGACGCAGGTAAATCGAGAACGCCGGCTCGACGCGGGGCATGTACGTCAGGTAATCCGTCGTGAAGCTGGCGAAGAAGCGCCACACGAGCGGGAACACCGCATAGTGGGAGAACGCCGCGCCAGACACGAACAGGACCGTCGACATCACGACGAACGGAATCGCCAGTTTCTTTTCGTGCTGATACAGGCCGGGTGCGATGAACAGCCAGATCTGCGCGAAGACCATCGGCGAGGCCAGGATCAAGCCGGCGATCAGCGAGATCTTGATCTGCAGCATGAACGCTTCGCTGGGGTCGGTGTAGATGAGCGTCTGCCCTGGCGGGAGCATGCGCTGCATCGGCCGCATGATGAAGTCGAAGATAGTGCCGATATAGAAGAACGCGATCAGGACGCCGACACCAAGCCCGGACACCGACCAGATGATTCGTTTCCGGAGCTCGTCGAGATGCTCCAGAAACGACATCTTTCCGCCGGAGCCGTCGTCGGGATCGTCATCCCAGTCAGGCTCGTCGTCGGGCCGCCGCTGGGCGGACTGGCTCGGAAACGGCACCAGCGCCATGGGGACCTCTTACGCCGGATGGCCAGTGCCGGTGCGGCTGACGGTATCCTCGACGGGCGGAGGCGTCGCGACGGGGCTCGGGGTCGTGGTGTGCACTTCTGCGCCGCTGACGGCGGATTTCTGATCCGCTTCCATCTTGGCGCGTTGTTCCTTGGTTTCTTCGACCCGGATCTCCTCCTCGAGGGTGTTGCGCAGCTCGTTGGATGCCTTCTTGAACTCGTTGATGCTCCGGCCGAGCGACTTGCCGAGCTCAGGCAGCTTCCGCGGGCCGAAGATGATCAAGGCGATCACCAGGATGATGATCATCTCGGGCATGCCGATGGATCCAAACATGTGGCTTCTCCCGCCGGGTGGGTCGGGCCGGCGCTGACCTCGCAGAAAGAGCAAAACCCGTTAAGTAGTTCATAGTATTATAGAAATCGGATCTAGACGGGGTCAAGACGACGGAGTACATTTAACCGCTATGCGCAGGTATCGCTCGTTCTCTGCGACGGTCTTCATCATCACGTTGTGTGCGCTCGTCGGAGGATTCTTCGGCCGTAGCGCGTTGGTGGCGCAGGACCAGATTCCCGACCAGTACAAGACCTTCACGGCCGCCCTCGGCGCGATCGAGAAGAACTACGTCGGTGATGTCGAGTCCGACCGGCTCGTCTACAGCGCGATCACCGGCATGCTGCAGACCCTTGACCCACACTCGAGCTTCTTCGACCCGAAGGCCTATGCGCAGATGCGCGAGCGGCAGGAGGGGCGCTACTACGGGCTCGGCATATCCATCGCCGTCGTCGACGGCGACATCACCGTTGCAAACGTCTTCGAAGCGTCGCCGGCGTACCAGAAGGGCGTACGCCGCGGCGACATCATCGCCAAGATCGAGGGTGAAGACACCAAGGGCTGGACGAGCGATCAGGCGGTGCGCCGCCTGCGTGGTCCCAAGGGTACGCCCGTCGGCGTCGCATTGAAGCGCAGCGGTTACGACAAACTCATCGACCTGTCGGTCACCCGCGACGAGATCCACATCCCGACCGTTCCATCCGCGTTCATGCTGGATGCGACGACCGGCTACATCAAGCTGCGCGACTTTGGCGAGAACACGGACCAGGAGCTCGGCCAGGCGCTGAAGTCGCTTTCGTCGCGCGGCATGAAGAAGCTCGTATTCGACCTGCGCAGCAATCCGGGCGGCGCGCTCGATCAGGCGATTCGCGTGGCCAATCGATTCCTGCCTCGTGGCGACATGATCGTCTACACGCGTGGCCGCGTTCCCAATTCGGATCAGGATTACCGTGCCACGGAACAGAGTGATTTCCTGAACGTCCCGATGGTCACGCTCGTGAATCGCAACAGCGCGAGCGCGTCGGAGATCGTGTCGGGTGCGCTGCAGGATCACGATCGATCGCTCATCGTCGGCGAGACCACGTTCGGCAAGGCGCTGGTGCAGTCGGTGTATCGCGTCAGCGAAGGGGCCGGTGCGGCGATCACCACGGCGCGGTACTACACGCCGAGCGGCCGGTTGATTCAGCGGCCGTGGGACGGCAGCTTCGACGAGTACCTCACCTACACGCTGCGTGAGCAGGATGCCAACAAGGCGCACAAGTCTGACGACCTAAAGTACACGGACGGCGGTCGCAAGGTGTACAGCGGCGGCGGTATTGAGCCCGACCGACGATTCGACGGACCGCTCGAAGGGTTCAACCCGACGCGCTTTGGTCGCCTCTTGTACGCGCGCAATTTGTTCGACAGCTACGCTCAGCGGTTCACGCGCAAGGGCGATACGCGGCTTACTGCGAGCTCGACATCGACTCCGCGCGAGCTGGGTCCGGACTTCGAAGTCACCGATGCGATGGTCCAGGAATTCCGGCAGATCGTCGAGAAGGCGCGCATCCGGATCGATGAAGCGGCCTGGCAGAAGGACCAGGATTTCATCAAGGCGATGATCCACAGGGAGATTGACGTGGACCTGTTCGGCGAGGCGGCTGCCTTCCGCAGCCTGACCCGCCGTGATCCACAGCTGCAGTTCGCCCTGAGCCTGTTCCCGGAAGCGCAGCAGCTTCTGGATTTGAGCCGCCAGACGCCTCGACAGCGCGCGGCTCGATAGGAACAACTCCCAACGTCTGACGCTTGTCCAACTTCCAACTCCCAAAACGGTTGGGGAATTGGGTCGGGCGAAGCGAATTGGGAGTTGGGAGTTTACAAGTAGCACCACCCCGCCATTTGGGTTCCCAACCCAAAATATAGTGGTGTTACTTTGGCCTTGCCACAATAGCTAGGCCTTGCTAGACTGCGTCGCGTTTCGCACGGCAGACGAGTTGCCCGCCTGCCTCAGTTAAATTCGCCTAGCCACTCACAAATGCGCCTCGAACGCCTCGAAATTTCCGGATTCAAGTCTTTTTCAGACCGGGCGGAGCTCGCCTTCGACCAGGGCGTCACCGCCATCGTTGGCCCCAACGGATGCGGCAAGAGCAACGTGGCCGACGCCATTACGTGGGTGATGGGCGAGCAGAGCGCCAAGAGCCTGCGCGGCGAGAAGATGGAGGACGTCATCTTCAACGGCAGCGACGCGCGCAAGCCCGGCGCGACCGCCGAGGTCCGCCTTCGCTTGAGTGGTCTCGTGCAACCCAAGGCGAATGGCAATGGCCACGCGGACCCGGCGAACGGGAACGGCAACGGTCATAGCGGCGCCAGCGGCAACGGGAACGGCAATGGACACGGCAACGGGCATCACGCGGCGACGATCGCCGAGTTGGCTGCCGCCTTTACGCGCGAGGTCGAGGTCACCCGTCGGCTTTACCGTTCCGGTGAGAGTGAATATCTGATCGACGGGGAAACCTGCCGGTTGCGCGACGTCCACGAGCTGTTGATGGACACGGGGCTCGGCGCGAAGGCCTACGCGATTATCGAGCAGGGCAAGATCGGCATGATCCTCAGCTCGCGGCCGCTCGATCGCCGGCAGCTGATCGAGGAAGCGGCGGGCATCACCAAATACAAGTCGCGACGACGAGCAGCCGAGCTGAAGCTCGAAGCGGCGCAGCAGAACCTCACCCGCATCGACGATGTGGTGTTCGAGGTGGAGAAGCAGCGCGGCGCGTTGAAGCGCCAGGCAGGGAAGGCGCGCCGCTACAAGCGGCTCCGCGATGAACTGCGGCGGTGGGAGAAGGTGCTGTTCGCACGCCGGTATCGCGAGCTGGCCGAGGGCATCGAAGGCGCTCGTTCGAAGCTCGCCGCCGCGCGCACGCGCGAGGGCGCGGCCAGCGCTCGCGTCGAGGAGCTCGAAACGAATCTCGCGCGCCTCCGCAACGGGCTGTCGGAAGCCGACAGTCGTGCGACGCAGACGCGCGAGCGGGCGCATGCCGGCGAGCTCGCGATCAACCGGCGGCAGCAGCAGATCGATTTCAACCGCCAGCAGGCCGAGACGCTCGATGCCCGTGCGGCGGCGGTGACCGAGGAATTGAGGGATCTCGAGGCCCGGCGCGGCCCCGCACAGCAGGCGCTCGAGTCCAGGCGCCAGGCTGCAGCCGAGGCCGAGCAGGCACGAAGTGAAGCGGCCGCCGTCCTGACCGCGGCCAACGACGAGCACGCACGAGCGCAGCAGGACATCGAGCGGCTCGAGTCGGAAGTCGAGGCTGCCCGCTCGGAGGTGTTCGCGGCGAGCAACACGATCACCGCATTGCGCCATGCCGTGCAGGCCGCTACGACGCAGCTGGAACGTCTGGGCGAGGCGTTCGGTCGTCTCGACGTGGAAGGGGACGATCTGCGCCGCGAGCGGGACAAGGTGGAGCAGGAGCGTAGTGCGGCGGGCGACGGGCTGACGCGCGCGCACGAGCTCGTCGATTCGATCAGGCAACAGCGTTCATCACGCGAGTCGGAGCTCGCGTCGGCACGGTCGGACCACGAGAACCGGTCGGCAGACGTTCGAACCCGCGAGCACGAACTGGCGGCGGTCGAGGCGCGCCTCTCCTCGCTGCAGGAGATTGCCGACAGCCGCGCGGATTTCGGCGATGCCGCTCGGATGGTGCTCGTCCAGGCCAATGGTCACGTCGGCCAGCAGGGTGCGGTGGCGGATTATCTGGAGGTCGACAGCCGCTACGACCGCGCGGTTGAAGTGTGCCTTGGCGACCTGTTGCAGCACATCATCGTGGAGCGCCACGACCAGGCTGTCTCGGGCCTCGAATTGGTTCGTCAGCACGATGCCGGGCGCTGCGGATTCGTCGTCGTCGAACCGGCGTCCCCCGACTACCATCCGCCGATGCCCATCTATGCGATGGGCGTGACTCCACTGTCCGACGTCCTGCGCGTCGTCGGCCCGCACGCGGGAACGATCGAGAGAGTCCTGCCGGAAGCCTATGTCGCCGACGGTTTCGAGCAGGCGCTCACGTTCGCGCGCCAGACATCTGCCATCGTCGCGACGCTCGACGGAGACATGCTCCGCGGGCCGCATCTGCTGTCGGGCGGTACGAAGGTCGAATCCAAGGGCATTCTCGCGACGCGACGCGAAATCAAGGAACTGCGCCAGCGCATCGACGTCGATCGCCCGGCGCTCTCAACCGCGCGCGAGGACCTGTCGCGTCTCGAGCGTACGATTGTCGCGACGTCGACGGCCATCGCGGGATTGCAGGCAGAGCAGCATCGTCTCGAGAAGGAGATCGTCGGGTTCGAAGCGCAGGTCGCGCGTGTGGTCGACGATTCCGCGCGCCTGTCGCGGAAGGCCGATGTGATCGCGCTCGAGCGCCGGAGGACGGAAGAAGAGCGCGACGGGCTGGTGACGAGGCGTGCGGACGCCGAGGCGTCGATCGCGCAGCTCGAACAGGAACAGCGGGAAATGCAGGGGCGGCTCGGCGAGGCGCAGCGGCGCCTGGCCGACGCGCGCGACATGGTGACGCGGCTCAGCGCCTCGGCCGCCGAGGCGCGCGCGTCGCATGCCGCCCTGGTCGAACGCGCCTCGGCACTCGAGGCCGAAGTCATGCGGCTCGCCGACGCGGCGCGTGAGCTGGAAGCGCGCATCAGCGCTCGCCGGAGCGAGCTCGATCAGGCTCGCACGCGTCATGAGGCGGTCATCGCCGCGATTGCGGACGGTGAGCGGGCGCTCGCCGACGAGACGTCGGCACTCGCGACCGTGCACGAGGAGTTGCGCACGGCGGAAGACGTCGCGGTAACCCTGCGCGCCAGCGTCGACGCACACGACGGCGTCATTCGAGATGCGCGCCGTGCGCTGGAGGAGGTTCGGACCGAGGCCAACGAGCTCGAGGTCGCGCGCGCGACCGCGGAAAGCGATCTTGCACATCTGGCTCAATCATGTGTCGATACCGTGCAGTGCACGCTCGACGACGTGTTCACGGAAGTGGAGCGAATGGAGCAGGCGGGCGAGGTCGACGCCGCCCACGCGGCGGTCGCCGTGGCCGAACCCGAATCAGACCTCGAGGAGAACGAGGACGCGATGCCCGCGTCGACCGATGAGAGCGAAGTCGTGTCCGGCTTCAGCCGGACCGAAGCGGCCGATGGTAGTGCCGCCGCAGCGACACTGACCGCCGAGGACGCCATTGCCGCATTGAAGGTGAAGATCGAACGGCTTGGCCCGGTGAACATCCTCGCGATCGAGCAGTTCGACGAGCTCGAGACACGGCACGCGTTCCTGACGACGCAGCGCAAGGATCTGATCGAGTCGATCGCGCAGACGTCAGAGGCGATCCGGCGCATCGACGAAACATCCAAAGCGCGGTTTCAGGACGCCTTTGCCGCCATTCAGGTGAATTTCCAGCAGACGTTCGGCACCCTGTTCGGCGGCGGGCGAGCGGGCCTGACGCTCATCGATGAAAACGATCCGCTGGAGAGCGGAATCGAGATCGTCGCGTCGCCACCCGGCAAGCGGCTGCAGAGCGTGCAGCTCCTGTCGGGCGGTGAGAAGGCGCTCACCGCGATCGCGCTGATGTTCGCGATCTTCAAATACAAGCCAAGTCCGTTCTGCCTGCTCGACGAGATCGATGCCCCGCTGGACGATGCCAATGTCAGCCGCTTCGTCGAGATGCTGCGTGGCATGCTCGACCATACGCAATTCATCCTGATCACTCACAACCGGAGGACGATGGAGATCGCCAATCGCCTCTACGGCGTGACGATGGAGGAGCCAGGCGTCTCGAAGCTGATTTCGGTTAGCCTGAACTAGTTCGGGTCGTTCTGCTCCGTCCTTTTTCCCATGCGCGTCTTGTCATTCATTGCGATAGCCTGCCTCATGGCCGCTGCCTGCGACGTGAAAGTTAGCGACAAGGGCGACGTATCGGTCGATCTCGTGAACGGCAAGGCGACTGACGAATGGGTCCGCACGTATACGATCGCCAAGGGCGGGCACCTGGAGATCGTCAACGACGAAGGGGCGATCGAGGTCGGTCGCAGTGACGGCTCCGCGGTCGAAGTACGCGCCGCACGCGCGGCCCGAGCCGACTCGGACGAGGCCGCCCGCGCGCTGCTTCGTGGCGTCGACATGAACGAACAGATCTCGCCCGAACGCGTGCGAATCGACGCGCGCACGCCCGAAGGCGCCGGGCGGGGGAGAGGCTTCAGGAGATTCGTTCGAAGACCTGATGTGACCATCGCGTATCGAGTCCTCGTGCCGTCGGGCCTGACGGCCACGTTCCGCACCGAAAATGGTCAGGTTCGCTTGGACAACGTCGACGGCAGGATCGAGGCGGCGACGACCAACGGGAGCATCAGCGGCCGCGCGGTGTCCGGTTCATTGACAGCGTCCTCGGTCAACGGCGGCATTCAACTGGGGTTCGATACGATTCACGATGATGTCGAGGTCACCGTCGTCAACGGCAGTATCCGAATCGAGGTTCCCAAATCGATCGACGCCCAGCTCGATGCCACAAGCGTCAACGGTGGCGTGCGCGTGGACGACGACCTGCCGTTCGACGCGAGCGTGCGCGATCGCCTGCGCGTGACCGGCAGAATCAACAACGGCGGTCCTCGCATCGTCCTGCACACGACCAATGGCGGCGTTCGCGTCGGTGTGCGGGGGCAGTGATTGGAAACTTGTCAAATCCCAAATCCCAAATCCCAAATCCCAAGCCCCAACCCCCAAGTCCCAAATTGGGACTTTTGATTGATGGCCAACGAGGATAAGGCGACACGGTACCATCGCCTGCAGCGACGCGCGGGAATCGCCGGCATCGTGCTGAGCGCGGCACTTCTGATTGTGCTGGTGGTGACCGGTGCGTCGGCGGGCGTCCGCGACGCGGTCGCTGCGATGGTGGGTCAGTCGTTCGTTCTGCTCGTTGCCTGCTACGTCATTGCCCTGGTCGTGTTGAACGAGACGATTCAGTTGCCGCTGTCCTTCTACCAGGGGGTGACGCTCGAGCGCCGGTACGGCCTTTCGACGGAAACCACTGCGCGGTGGTGGAAGGATCAGGCCAAGGGGCTCGCCGTCTCTGTTGTCTTCGCCAGCGTCGCGGCATTGATTGTCTGCGCGCTGCTCCGTTGGGCTCCCGACTACTGGTGGCTGATCAGCGCGGCGTGTTTCGTCGTGATCCTCGTGATGCTGGCGCAGCTTGCTCCGGTGCTATTGCTGCCGATCTTCTACGACTTCAAGCCGCTCGATCGGCCCGGCCTGGTCACTCGCTTGATTGCGCTCGCTGAGCGCGCCGGCGCGCGTGTGATGGGAGTTTTCGAGTGGCGGCTGAGCGATCGCACGAAGAAAGCGAATGCCGCGCTCACCGGCATCGGACGCACACGACGCATTCTGCTGTCGGACACGCTGCTCGCCGAGCATTCCGACGACGAGATCGAAGTGATCCTCGCGCACGAGCTCGCGCATCACGTCTATCGCGACATCTGGTCCGGCCTCGCGTTCGAAACCGTGCTGATCGTCCTCGGCTTCTATCTCGCTGACCGCGTGCTCGGCGCGCTCGCTGACTCGTTTGGATTGATGGGGAAGGGTGATGTGGCGGCGCTGCCGCTCCTGGCACTGAGCGCTGGAGCCGTCTCGCTGGCACTGATGCCGCTGTTCAACGCGTTCTCACGCGCGCACGAGCGGCGGGCCGATCGCTACGCGCTGGAGATGACGCGCAACGTCGCCGCGTTCGTGTCTGCGATGAAGCGGCTCGGCGCGCAGAACCTCGCGGAGGAGCATCCGTCGCGAGTCGTCGAAGTGTTCTTCTACACGCATCCACCTGTCAGCGCTCGCGTCGCAGCGGCCCGCGAATGGGCCGCTGCGCACGAGCCCTGACTGGATGGTGGATCGTGGGTGGTGGATAGTAGTCTTGAAATTGGAGTTTGTGGTTCGTGGCGAGCAACCACGACCTACCACCCACCACCCACCAACTAGCGAGGGCGCACCACCAACTGGCCCTTCGTGCTGCCGTGACGGGAGTCGCTGGTCAGGTTCGAGTAGAACGCGAACGTGCCCGCGCGGTCGGCGCGGAACTCGAGCGTCGTCGTGCCGCCGGCCGGCACGCGCTTGGAGACGCGATACTCGTCGATGGTCACGCTATAGGCCACGTCCTCGCTGCGCACGGTGACCTTGACGAGATCGTCCTGGCTCACTTCCAGTCGGTCGGGCGAGAAGCGGTAGTCCTTCGCGGTAATGGCGAACTCGCGGCGATTGGGCGCCTGCTCTTGCGCGGATGGCGAGTAGGAGGTGCCCTGGTTTTGAGGACTCGCGAACAGGCGCACGACCGCTGGTCCAAAGAGGACCGCGGTGCCGGCGCCGAGAAGAATTGCGCCGATGGCCCGTCGGTTCAGGTGCATAAGCGATAAGGCCCGGCACGTTGTGGGCCTTCACACCAGTTTAGACGAACGGACGAACGGGACGGTTTACTCCGTCCCGGCCGGCGCTGCAGCCGTTTGCTCGGTTTTGCGTGCCTCGTCCTGCAGCAACGCCTTCCGACTCAGGCGGATCTTCCCGGTCGGGTCGATGTTGATCACCTTGACCAGGATCTGCTGCCCTTCCTTGAGCTCGTCGCGGACGTCCTTCACGCGATGCGTCGCGATCTCGGAGACGTGCAGCAGACCGTCGGTGCCCGGCATGATTTCGACGAACGCGCCGAAATCGGTGATCCGCTGCACCTTGCCCATGTAGGTTTTATTGAGCTCGGGAGTGGCGGTCAGTTCCTGGATGATGCCGATCGCCTTGGCCGCCGACTCGCCGTCCGCCGATGCGACGTTCACCGTGCCGTTGTCCTCGACGTCGATCTTCACGCCGGTCCGCTCGATGATGCTGCGGATCATCTTGCCGCCGGGACCGATGACGTCGCGGATCTTGTCGACCGGAATCTTGATCGTGACGATGCGCGGTGCGAACGACGACATCGCCTTGCGCGGCTCGTTGATGGTCTTGGCCATCTCCGCGAGGATGTGCATCCGCCCGGCACGCGCCTGCTCGAGTGCCTTCGCCATGATCTCCGACGTGATGCCGGACACCTTGATGTCCATCTGCAACGCGGTGATGCCCTGCGCGGTGCCGGCGACCTTGAAGTCCATGTCGCCGTAGTGATCTTCGGCGCCGGCGATGTCCGAGAGGACGGCCCATTTGCCCGTCTTCTCGTCCATGATGAGCCCCATCGCGATGCCGGCAACCGGTGCCTTGATCGGGACGCCGGCGTCCATCATCGCCATCGAGCCGCCGCAGACCGACGCCATCGAGGACGAGCCGTTCGATTCCAGAATGTCAGAGACGATCCGGATGGTGTACGCGAACTTGCCCTCTTCGGGCGTGACCGCCACGAGAGATCGTTCGGCAAGCGCCCCGTGTCCGACCTCGCGGCGTCCCGGCCCGCGCAGGAACGCGACTTCACCGACCGAGAATGGCGGGAAGTTGTAATGCAGCATGAAGCGCTTGTAGAACTCGCCGCTGACGTGCTCGACCTTCTGCTCGTCGTCGGCCGTTCCCAGCGTGCAGGTGACCAGCGCCTGCGTTTCGCCGCGGGTGAAGACGACTGACCCGTGCGTGCGCGGCAGCACGCCGGCTTCGCACCAGATCGGTCGAATCTCGTCGAACTTGCGCCCGTCGAGGCGTACCCCGCGCTGCAGCACTTCGTCGCGCAGCACCTTCTCCTTCAGCTCGTGGAAGATGTGCTTCGCCTCGCTCTTGCGCTGCACTTCGCCTTCGGGCAGCGACGCGACGAAATCCTCCAGGACCTGGTCCACACGGTCGTAGTTTTCCAGCTTGCCGCGGATGCGCATCGCTTCCGACAGCGGGACCAGCACCTTCTCTTCCACCTCGCGGTAGAAGTCGTGGCCGATCTCCTTCTTCTGGACCTGCAGCTTCTTCTTGCCTGCCGTCTGTTTCAGTTCGTCGATCGCGGCGACGATCTGCTTGATCGCCGCGTGCGCCGCTTCGAGCGCGCCGACGGCCTGCGCTTCAGTGACCTCCTTGGCGCCTGCTTCCACCATGACGATGCCGTCCTGGCTGCCGGCGACGACGAGATCGAGCATGCTCTGTTTGCGTTCCTCGAACGTCGGATTGATGACGTACTCGCCGTTGATCAGACCGACGCGCACGCCGGCGATCGTTTTCTCGAAGGGAATCTCCGACAACGCGAGCGCGACCGACGCACCGGTGATCGCCAGCACGTCGGCGTCGTTTTCAGTGTCCGCCGACAGCAGCAACGCGATGATTTGCGTCTCGTATCGCCACCCCGATGAGAAGAGCGGTCGTATCGGACGATCGATCAGGCGGCTGGTGAGGACTTCTTTCTCTGATGGTTTCCCTTCGCGCTTGAAGAAGCCGCCTGGAATGCGGCCCGACGCGTAGGTGTATTCGCGATAGTCGACCGTCAGCGGCAGGAAGTCGATGCCTTCTCTGGCGCTGGCGGCGTGACAGGCGGTGACGATGACGACGGTGTCGCCCGATCGGACGAGCACGGAGCCATCAGCCTGTTTCGCGAGTTTGCCGGTTTCAAATGAGATGGACCGAGATCCGATCCGGACCTCGCGTTTCTGCAGATTGACGTTGTGCATGGCGGTGAGCTACTTGCGGATGCCGAGACGACGGATCAACTCCGCGTAGCGATCAGAATCTTTGCTCTTGAGGTAATCGAGGAGGCGTCGGCGCTGGCCGACCAGTTTCAGGAGCCCGCGTCGCGAGTGATGATCCTTCGCGTGCGTCTTGAAGTGCTCTGTCAGGTAGTTGATACGCTCGCTCAGAAGTGCGACTTGAACTTCCGGCGACCCCGTATCGCTGTCGTGTGTTTTGTACGTGCCAATAATCCCGGTCTTGCGGTCCTTGCTCAACGCCACTCTTGAACCCTCCACGAACGGAGCAGACATCACAGGCAAGTTCCGGGTTCCAGGTTCCGGGTTCCAGGTTCCTTCCGGGTTCCAGGTTCCTTCCGGGTTCCAGGTTCCTTCCGGGTTCCAGGCTCCTTCCGGGTTCCTGGTTCGTGCCGTGCACCGCGCCGCCGTATTCCTCTAAACCCGACTCAGGTAAAGACTTAACATTCTAAATCAGGACAACAGCTGGATGCAAAGAACCGGGCCGTGTTCCTGGCTGTGCCAATGCGATGAGTTGACCCTCGCGGTCGAGCAGGCGGACCCACTCCGCATCGAGTGCCGGTCGATCGTCGCAGTGGACGGCGTCGAGCTCACGACCGTGTCCCACGCGCTCGCGCCCCTCGCCGGTGACGGTTGCGGCCGGCAGCGACGGCAGCAGCGACGCGAGCGGCAGCAGTCGTGCCGCCACAGTTCTCGCCGGGTTCGCCTCCAGCGTTTTCAGGGGGTCCGCCGCGATGGCTGTCGCAGGGTCCGTCGCGATGGCTTGCGCAATGTCCGCCGCGATGGTTTTCGTAGGGTCCGCCTTCAGGCGGACCTCTCCCTGCAGCTCTTCAATCGTGACTGCGTCATCGAGGACGAACTGGCCGCTGCGCGTTCGTCGAAGCGCGGCCAGACAGGCGCCGGTGCCGAGGCGTTGGCCGAGCTCGTGCGCAAACGAGCGCACGTAGAATCCCGCCGAGCAGGTGATGGCGATTGCGGCGTCCTCTCCGTCGAATCGCAGCAGAGCCGCACGCGTCACGCGAACCGGAACCGGCGCGAGCTCCACGGCGACGTTGCCGCGTGCGAGCTCGTACGCACGCGTGCCTGCCACCTTCTTCGCTGAGTACGGCGGCGGAGTCTGGAGCTGCTCACCGCACAACGATGCGAGTGCCTCCTCGAGTGCATGGCGGCTGGGCCGTCGATCGGAGCGTTGCTTTTCTGCTCCCGTGACGTCGTAGGTGTCTGTGACCGCTCCGAACCGAATGACGGCGTCGTAGTCCTTGTCCGACGCGATGAGAAAGCGGACCAGCCGCGTCGCACGGCCGCACGCCAGCGGAAGGATGCCGGTGGCCAGCGGGTCCAACGTGCCCGTGTGACCGATTCGCTTTTCGTGCAGGGCCCGCCGCGCGATGGCGACGACGTCATGGGATGTCAGGCCGGACGGTTTGTCGACGACAAGCACTCCGTCGATGGCTGGATCGTGGGTGGTGGATGCTGGTTCGTGCTTCCCAGCTTTTTGAACAACCACTATCTACCACCCACTATCCACCAACTGACTTGTCGATAGCTTCCGTCAGCCGCACGCGAAACAGTGCTTTCAACTCCGCGAGCTGTCCCTCTGCACTACAGCCGGAGGCATTTTTGTGGCCGCCACCGCCGAACTGCTTGGCCACGGCATTGACGTCGACGTCGCCCTTGGATCGCATGCTCACGCGCCAGTCGTTGAGACCGTTCTCCTTGAAGAACACGACGGCGACGATCTCCTTCACGGTCAGCGGCAGGTTGATCAGCCCTTCGGTGTCCTCGTAGGTACCGCCGCAGTCGTTAGCGAGTCGCTGATCGACCCAGACGGTGGCGATGCGCCCTGTCGCATCCAGCTCCATCTTGCTGAGAACCGCCCCAAAGAGTTTGAGCCGTCCGAGATTGTTGCTGTCGAAAATGCTGCGCGCCACGGCCGGCGGACTCACACCGGCCTCCATGCAGCGTTTGCAGATATCGAACGTGCGCGGCGTGATGTTCGAGTAGTGAAACGATCCGGTGTCGGTCAGGATCGCGATATAGGTGTGTATCGCGATCTCCAGCGTGAGCGGGACACCGAGCTCCTCAATCACCTCGAACACCATCTCGCCGCACGCGGCCGCAGACAGGTCGAACCAGTTGACGGCGCCGTACATCGTGTTGCCGGGATGATGATCGATATTGATCACGAACCCGCGCTCGAGACCGGCCACGCCCGTGCGCTTCAGATCGCCGCATTCCATGACGATGACGGCATCCCCCGGATCGGTGACGTCACTCGTCACCTCGATGTCGGTGACGCCGGGAAACACCAGCATCGGTGCCGGCGGCTGGTCCTTGCTGACCACGCGAACGTCCTTGCCCAGCTCGCGCAGCGCGTATGCCATCGCCAGTGAGGATCCGATCGCGTCGCCATCGGGACGCGTGTGCGACACGATGACGAATCGCTGCCGCCTGCGGATTTCCGCCGCGACGTGAGTCTTGTTGGCTTCAGTCGCGGTTGTCGTCATCGCCGTCGCCGTCGTGCGCACGCTGGGCTTCTTCCTCGTGCAGGTCGCGCAGGATCTGCTCGATGCGGTCCTGATAGCCGATCGACTCGTCGAACCGGAATTCGATTTCCGGAACGCGCCGCAGGTTGAGCCGGCTGCCGACCTGTCGCCGGAAGAACGGCGTCGCCCGCTCGAGAGCCTTTTCGGTCTCGCGGCGTGCTGTGGGATCGCCCATCGAGGTGTAGAAGACACGCGCGACCTGGAGATCGGCGGACACTTTCACGCGCGTCAAAGTGATGAACCCGATGCCCGGATCGTGCACTGCGCCACGACTCAGCAGTTCGCTGATTTCCTGGCGGATCTGGTCGCCGACGCGGTCCGGGCGGTGAGTCGCCATGGATTCTTGCGGCTCCGTACAATTCAAAATTCAAAATTCAAAATTCAAAATGCACACACCGCGCTCGCGTCGAACACCTGGAGTGGAGATGCACCGCTTCCATCCGGTTGTTCGTGTCGCGAAGTGTCTGCATTTTTCATGTTGAATTCTGCATTACGTCAGGAACTGAATCTCCGTTCTCGTCACGAGCCCGGGTTCGACGCGGTCGATTTCATCGACGGCCGCTGCGAGCGACTGTTCAACGTGCTCGGCGGAGTTCGAGATTGCGACGATCCCGAGGCCGGCCCGCTGCCACAGATCCTGGTGCTCGACTTCGGCGACCGCGACATTGAACTTCTGCAGCCGGTCCTTGACGCGGCGCAGCACCATGCGCTTGTCCTTCAGCGACTGGGACGAAGGAATGAAGAGCTCCACGTGCAGCAGCGCTACGCGCATCGTCAAAACCCAAATCCCAAATCCCAAAACCCAAGACCCAACAACGGAGAACCGATTGTGATTTGGGATTTGGAGTTTGGGATTTGGGATTTCGCGGTCACGCAGTGACCGCGACCCGCTCCATAGTGAAGACTTCGATCACGTCACCGACCTTGACGTCGTTGTAGTTGGCCAGGCCGATACCGCATTCGAACCCGGACTTCACCTCGCTCACATCGTCCTTGAAGCGGCGTAGCGACCCAATCTTCCCCTCGTGGACAACGACGTTGTCGCGGAGCAGGCGGACCTGTGTGTCGCCGCTGCGCGTGATGCGGCCGTCGGTGACCATGCAGCCGGCAATCGCGCCGACCTTCGGCACGCGGAAGACCTCGCGGATGACCGCGGAACCGACGCGCACTTCCTTGAACGTCGGTTCGAGCATGCCGGCCATCGCCTTCTGCATTTCCTCGGTCACGTTGTAGATGACCGAGTGCAGGCGGATGTCGACCTCTTCGCGCTCCGCCATGTCCTGCGCGTTGCGGTCTGGCCGCACGTTGAAGCCGATGATGATCGCGTTCGACGCCGAGGCGAGCAGCACATCCGATTCGTTGATCGCGCCGACGCCCGAGCGGATGATCCTGATCTTGACCTTCTCGTCCGACAGCTTGGTGAGCGTGTCGGCGAGCACTTCGGCCGAGCCCTGCACGTCGGCCTTGACGATCAGCGGAAGCTCCTTGACGCCGCCTTCGGCGATCTGTTCCTTGAGCGATTCGAGCGTGAGGCGGCCACCCTTGGCGCCGAGCGCGCGTTCCTTGGCCTGCCCCTCGCGGAACATTGCTATCTGCCGCGCCTTGGCCGCGTCCGCGACCACCTGGAACGAGTCGCCGGGCTGCGGCAGGCTCGTCAGACCCAGCACTTCGACCGGCGTGGCGGGACCCGCCGATTTCACTTGCCGCCCGCGATCGTCGATGAGTGCGCGGACCTTGCCCACCACCGGCCCAGCGATGAAGTTGTCGCCGACGCTCAACGTGCCGTCCTGCACGAGCACGGTCGCCACCGGACCGCGGCCGCGATCGAGCTTGGCCTCGAGCACTGCGCCCGACGCCGACCGCCTCGGGTTCGCCTTCAGCTCCAGGATGTCGGTCGACAGCAGAATCATCTCGAGGAGCTGATCCAGGTTCTGCCGCTTCTTGGCGGATACCGGCACCATGACGGTCTGGCCGCCCCAGTCTTCCGGAATCAGGTTCAGATCGGCGAGCTCGCGCTTCACGTTGTCGGGATTTGCGCCAGCCTTGTCGATCTTGTTGATGGCCACGACGATCGGGACGTTCGCGGCTTTGGCATGATCGATCGCTTCACGCGTCTGCGGCATGACACCATCGTCGGCGGCGACCACGAGCACGACGACGTCGGTGACCTTGGCGCCGCGCGCACGCATCAGCGTGAACGCTTCGTGACCCGGGGTGTCGAGGAACACGACCGAACGACCATCGCCGACGTCGACGTGATACGCGCCGATGTGCTGCGTGATGCCGCCGGCTTCGCGTTCCGCGACCTTCGTCTCGCGAATCGCGTCGAGGAGCGAGGTCTTGCCGTGGTCGACGTGACCCATGACCGTGACCACGGGCGCGCGTGTCTGCACATCTTCCGGACGGCTTTCGTCGCCTTCCGACGAGACGAGCTCCTCCTCGAAGCTGCGCATCTCGATCTCGGCGCCGAACTCGCGCGCGATCTCCTTGGCGGTGTCCATGTCCAGCGTGCTGTTGATGGTCATCATCATGCGCTTCATCAACAGCTTCGCCAGGACGTCCTTCACGCGCACATCGAGCTTGTCGGCGAGGTCCTTCACCGTCATGCCCTCGGCGAGCGTGATCGTCCGTGTGATCGGAGGCGGCGCGGCCGGCGCCATCGGCATCTGCGGTGCGGATGGACGTTCGCGCCGTGTCTGCGTCGGACGCTGGCCGGGTCGATGCTGCGGGAACGGTGGCCGCTGCTGTCCAAATGGCGGACGCTGACCGGGCTGGCCCGGCATGCCAGGACGCGGCGGCTGTGGCTGCTGCGCACGAACCGGCTGCGACGGAAGCGGGCGCGGACCACCAAGCATGCCGCCCGGCGCCGGACGCGGCGGTGGCGGATAACCTGGTCGTCCCGGAGGAGACGGTCGCGGTGCCCCAGGTCGAGCCGTCTGGCCGGGCGCTGCAGGACGCGCCGCAGCGGGCGCCTGCGCCGCGGGCGGTTGCACCATGCGCGGCTGCGAGACCGTCGGTCGTTTCGCGGGCGCCAGAGGTCGCGCCGGCGGTGGTGGCGCGTTCGGATCCTCGACGCGAAGGCGCAATGTCGGGGGAACGAATCGACCCGACGGCGGCGGTGGTGGCGCCTGCGCGACACGAGCAGCTGCCAATGGCAATTCGGACGCAGGCGCTTCGATGACCTCTGCGGCTTCGGCTGGTGGTTCTTCGACGACCGCCGGTGCGGGTGCGGCGGCAGGCGACGGAGCAACAGGTTCTGGTGCAGGCGCGGCGACTGGCTCGGCAACCGGATGTGCGACCGGAGCGGGCGGTGCCACGACGGCGGGTTCCTCGATCGGCGGCGCGGTCGGCGCGGTCGCAACTGGCGGCGGCTCCTCCGGAGCCGCGACTGGCGGAGGCGCGGTCGCCACGGCCTGAGCCGCGCCGGCGCCCTCTGCCTCGTCATGGTGAACCGGCTTGACGACCTTCACCAGACGTGGCGGGCCGAGGACGGGCACCGCGGGCTTGGCGGGCTCGACCTTCTTGGCGGGCGCGCCCTTCTTCGCCGCGCCTTTCGCGGGCGCGGGATGCTCCGCGAACATGTCGCCACCCGGCAGGGCGATGCCACGCTGGCGGGCGACACGCTCGACGAACGATCGCGCCACCACCTCTTCGATCGTGCTCGACGCGCTTTTCAGTTCGATGCCGTGATCGCGCTTCAGCAGCGCCAGCACTTCCTGGCTCGTCGTGTCGAGCAGTTCCGCGACCTTGTAAATCCGAACCGTTGCCAAATTGAATCCTTCGCCTTAGTGCTGTTTCTCGACTGCGGGCTCTTCGGCCGCAGCCTCTGTCGCCTGTTCGGTCTCGGCGTCGGGTGCGGCTGCCTCGCCGGACCGCCGGCTTCCATCGTCGCTCAGCCCGCCCTGAGCATCGTCGAACGCCTCGGCCGACGCTTCTGGGCTCTCCGTCGTGTCCGGGAACAGCGCATCCATCTGCGCCTGCGCGTCGACCTCGCCGCCTTCGAGGACGCCGAACTGCGCTTCGACCTCGCGCCGCTTCTCTTCCTCGCTCTTGATGTCGATGCGCCAGCCGGTCAGCTTCGCCGCCAGCCTGACGTTCTGGCCTTTCTTGCCGATGGCGAGAGACAGCTGCTTGTCCTCGACCACCACTTCCATGACGCGTTCCTTGTCGTCGACGATCGAGACGCGCTGCACCTTTGCGGGGCTGAGCGCGTTGGTCACGAACAGGATCGAATCTTCCGACCATTCGACGATGTCGATCTTTTCGCCGCGCAACTCCCGAATGATCGCCTGCACGCGCGTGCCCTTCATGCCGACGCACGCGCCGACCGGATCGACGTCGCGCTCGCGTGAATAGACCGCCACCTTGGCGCGATCGCCGGCTTCACGCACCGCTCCCCGGATCATCACGGTGCCGTCGTAGATCTCGGGCACTTCCTGCTCGAACAGTTTGATCAGCAGCGCCGGGTCGGTGCGGGAGAGCAGGATCTGCGGTCCCTTCGCGCTGCGATTGACGCCCTTGATGACGGCGCGGATCCGCTCGCCGGGCGTATAGCTTTCGGCGCGCGACTGTTCCTTGCGCGGCAGCACCGCTTCGACGCGTCCGATCTCGACGATCAGGTCGCCGTTCTCGAAGCGCTTGACCGTGCTGTTGATCACCTCGCCGATCCGCTGGTTGTATTCGGCGAAGATGTTCTCGCGCTCCGCCTCGCGGACCTTCTGGAAGATGACCTGCTTGGCGGTCTGCGCGGCGATGCGACCAAGGACGTCGGTCCGCTTCGGGAACTCGATCTCCATGTCGACCTCGGCCTCGTCGCCGTACAGCTCCTGCGCCTCGCGCAGCGAGATTTCGGTCGCCGGGTTCGCCACCTCGGGCACGATGTGCTTGATGGCGAAGAGATCGACCTGGCCGGTCTCCTGGTTGAACCGGGTCTTCAGGTTCTCGTTCGTCTTGTAGTACTTGCGCGACGCGGTCAGGACGGCGTCCTCGATCGCCGTGATGATGGTGTCGGCCTCGATGCCCTTCTCCTTGGCGAGGGCTTCGATTGTCTGCATCAACGGGTTCTGCTGCATAACTCTCTTGATCCGCTCCGCTCTCTCGTCTTTAGGCTCTGGTCTCTGGTCCCGGACGACAGACGAAAGACCACAGACGAAAGACCGCCGCGAACCCTAAAACTCCACTTCCAACCGCGCCTTCGTAATCAGGCGCAACGGCAACCGGTGCATCCGGCCGTTCGGCGCCTCCAGCAGGACATCCTCGGCCTCGAGCCCGCGCAGTCGACCCTCGAATGCCTTCTGATTGTCGACCGCCTCGCTGACCACGACCTTCGCCAGCCGGCCCGCAAACCGCCGATAATCTTCTGCCCCGCGGATCGGCCGGTCCAATCCGGGCGACGACACCTCCAGCGTGTATGCGAAGGGGAGCGGGTCCTCGACGTCGAGAATCGTGCTGATCTCGCGGTTGACCTGCTCGCAGTCCTCGATGCTGACGCTGTCCTCCGGCGTTGCGGCCGGCCCTGGCCGATCGATGAAGATCCGGACGACGTGCCCGTTCGCCTCCCGTCGGCTCTGAACGTCCCAGACGTCGAGACCACGCGATGTCGCAACGCGGACGGCAATCGTCCGAATCTGCTCCAGTGGCGTCATCACCTTCGGGCCGCCTGAAGGCGGCCCCCACATCAGTCGGGGCCTGCTTTCCCCCACTCGTAGGGGCCAGCCTCAGCTGGCCCAAATAAAAAAAGTGGGCGCGGGCCCACCTGGAGACCTTCTCCGTTCGGTGCAGCCTTTAAATATATCACGCAGGTGCAGTTACGGGAAAAAAACCCGGCCAGGAGCTTCGCGCGTAAGGGTGAACCGTCCGCTGGCGTTGCACGGAGAAATCAGCGGCCCGAGGCGACGGGCGCTTCGACAAGGACCGGTCTGGCGATGAGGTCATAGTCGCGGCTGGCGACGATTTCGGCGCTGATGAATTCACCGGGACTGACCTCGGACGCGTCGCACTCGGTCAGGTAGACGAGCGGGTCGATGTCCGGTGCTTGCCCTTGCAGTCGAGCTCGAAGAACGAGCTCGTGATCGGCCGACGGTCCATCCACCAGCACACGTACGCGCGACCCGATGCGCGCCCTCTGAGCGCGCGTCACGATTCGCTTCTGCGTCCGCATGAGTTGAGCCTGCCGTTGCCGCTTGATTCGCGCTGGGACGTCATCGGCCATGTCGTACGCGGTCGTCCCGTCTTCGTGCGAGTAAGTGAAGACGCCGACGTGATCGAAGCGCATCGCCTCCATGAAGCTCTGCAGGTTGGCAAAATCCGCCTCGGTCTCTCCAGGGAAGCCGACAATGAACGTGGTCCGAAGGGCGACGTCGGGCAAGCGCTCGCGAATGCGATCGAGCAGTCTCTCGTAGCTCGCGCGTGTGCCCGGGCGCTTCATCCGCTTCAGGACCGCATCCGAGGCGTGCTGCAGCGGTAGGTCGATATAGCGGCACACCTTCTCACTCTCGCCGATGGCGTCCACGACCTCGTCGGTGATCGTCGTCGGATACAGATACAGCATCCGGATCCACTCGATCCCATCGACGCGATTGAGCGCGCGCAGCAGCCGCGGCAACGCGCCGCGCTCGCCCCGTTCCACGCCGTAGAAGCTCGTGTCCTGCGAGATCAGCAGTACTTCCTTGACGCCGCGCGCGGCGAGCGATTCCACTTCGCGCACGATCGACTCCTGCGGCCGACTGCGGTAGTGGCCGCGCAGCTGCGGGATGATGCAGAACGCGCACGTGTAGTCGCACCCCTCGGCGATCTTCACGTAGGCGTAGTGTCGCGGTGTGGCGAGCAGTCGTGGTGTATTTGAATCGTAGATGTAAGTCGGAAGGTCTTTGGTCTCTCGTCTTTGGTCTCTGGTCCTGACTGGCTCGCCATTGGAACGCAGCAACGGGACAAGGCCCGTAGGCCGAAGCCCGAAGACCGGAGCCCGATCCGCGGGCTCGACCTCCCCAATCGCATTCACGATCTCCGGCACCTCGCCCGTCCCGATAACCGCATCGATCTCGGGAATTTGCGCTTTCAGCTCGTCGCGATAGCGCTCACCGAGACACCCGGCGACGACGAGTTTCATGCAGCGGTCGCTCTTCTTGTGCTCGGCCATCTCGAGGATCGTGTCGATCGACTCCTGTTTCGCCTTGTCGATGAACGCGCAGGTGTTGACGATGAGCACGTCGGCGTCGGTGGCATCGGCCGTGAGCTGATGGCCTGCGTTCTGCGCGAGCCCGAGCATGACCTCGGAGTCGACGAGGTTCTTGGGGCAACCGAGCGAGACCATTCCAATCTTCACGCGGTTAAGGATACTCGACGGATAATCGTTTCCAATTTCTTCGGCGAACCTGACAAGGCTCGCCCTACTTGTCCAATGCCCGATCACATCGTCGACGTCGCGTCGGTCCTGAAGGGGAGGGTGGCCACGGGATCGCAGATCACCGTGCGCGGATGGGTGCGAACACGCCGCGACTCCAAGGCGGGACTGTCGTTCATCCATGTGCACGACGGGTCCAGCTTCGACCCACTCCAGGTCGTTGCCCCTGCGGCCCTTCCGAACTATGAAAGCGAGATCAGGAAGCTGACGTCCGGCTGCTCAGTGGTTGCGAGCGGGACATTGGTTCAGAGCCAGGGGCAGGGTCAGGCCGTCGAAGTCCAAGCCGATGCCGTCGAGGTCGTCGGATGGGTCGACGACCCGGACACGTACCCGATCCAGCCGAAGCGCACATCGTTCGAGTACCTGCGCGAGGTCGCCCATTTGCGACCGCGGACCAACACGCTCGGCGCCATCGCGCGCGTGCGGCACTGCCTGAGCATGGCGATCCACCGCTACTTCCACGAGCACGGATTCTTCTGGGTCCACACGCCGATCATCACCGCAAGCGACGCCGAAGGGGCGGGCGAGATGTTCCGCGTGAGCACGCTCGATTTCGTGAATACGGGTGCGATTCCCCGCACGCCCGACGGCCGTACCGATTTCAGCCAGGACTTCTTCGGCAAGGAAGCGTTCCTCACGGTCAGCGGACAGCTGAACGTCGAGACCTACTGTTGCGCGCTGTCGAAGGTCTACACGTTCGGTCCGACGTTTCGCGCCGAGAACAGCAACACCAGCCGTCACCTGGCCGAGTTCTGGATGGTGGAGCCCGAGATCGCGTTCGCCGATCTGGCTGCCGACGCAGACCTGGCGGAATCGTTCCTCAAGTACATCCTGACGGCGCTGCTGAACGAACGAGGGGACGACCTGAAGTTCTTCGCCGAGCGCATCGACAAGCAGTGCATCACGCGGCTGGAGACGTTCGTGTCATCGGCGTTCACGCGTATGACGTACGCCGACGCGATTGCCACGCTCGAGAAAAGCGGGAAGAAATTCGAGTTCCCCGTGCATTGGGGGATGGACCTGCAGTCCGAGCACGAACGCTGGCTGACCGAGGAGCATGTCAAGGCGCCGGTCGTCGTGATGAACTACCCGAAGGCGATCAAGGCGTTCTACATGCGCATGAACGACGACGGGAAGACGGTTGCGGCGATGGACGTCCTGGCCCCCGGGATCGGCGAGATCATCGGCGGGTCGCAGCGCGAAGAACGGCTGGAGCACCTCGATCGCCGTCTTGCTGAATTGCACCTCGATCCGCAGCACTACTCGTGGTACCGCGACCTGCGCCGCTACGGCACGGTGCCGCACGCCGGGTTCGGCCTCGGCCTCGAGCGCACGATCATCTATGCGACCGGAATGGCAAACATCCGCGACGTGATCCCGTTCCCGCGCACGCCGGGAAACGCGGCGTTTTAAGAACCGCGTCAACTCCCAATCCACTTCGCCGCGCCAACTCCCAATCTTGCTATCGGACGTTGGGAGTTGGTCGGGCGACAGACGTTGGAAGTTGGGAGTTGATCAGAAACTCACGAAAGTCTTCTCCAACCGCTCGCGCGCCTTCACGCATCGTTGAAGCGTCGCGACAGGATCTGACGTGCCCGGCACTTCGAACATCAGCACGCCGTCGTACCCGATCTTCTGCGTCTCCATCATCGCCGCGTCCCAATCGATGCGTCCCGCATACGGCACCAGATGCTCGTCCCGCTTGCCGTCGTTGTCGTGCACGTGCGTCGTCCACAGGTGACCTGAGAGCGTTTCAATCGCTTCGCCCACATCGCCCATCAGGTGGGCGTGTCCGTAGTCGAGGCAGATACCAACGTCCGCGCCATCGAGGTCCTCCTCGATCAGCCGCACGAGCGCCGATGCGCTCGACAGCGCGTTCGGCATCACCTCCAGCGCAATCTTCACGTGGACGTCCGAGGCCATCGCCACGAGGTCTTCCACGCTTCGCCGGGCGGCGTCCGGCTGATTGTCGCGTGGCGGGACCTGCTGGGCCGTCGGTATCCCGAGGTGGACCACCAGAGAACTGAACGGGATCTGCGTCGCGATCCGGAGCGCCGCCTCCGTTTCGCCCAGCGCGGCCCTGCGGCGCGTCTCGTCACCGGACGCGTTCGAGTAGGAGCCGACCCATTGGCCGTTCTTCATCGCGTCGACGATCGGCGCGTGCACCGAGTGGAGCTGAAGACGCGTATCCGACAGCCATTCGGCGAGCTGCGCGATCGCGGCGGCGTCGTGATAGTCGAAGTGCGCCCGTGTCGCGAACACTTCGACCGCGTCGAAGCCGTGCGCGGCGATGTGCACGAGATGATCGCGCGTCAGTCGCTGCTCGTGGAACAGGTGAGTGGAGACACCGAAACGGCGGTCGGAAGACACCGTGAATTATCGCAATTCTTCGAGATGCTCCGCCAGAAGGTCATGGAGGCGAGCGAAGCGGGGATAGCGCTCCAGATTCGCGCGAGCGTAGTTCAACGTGCGCGGCATGTATTGGATGTACACCGGATTCGCGCGCGAGGTGGTCTGGAACCCGAAGGTACCGAGCGCCTTGAGATTGCGCTGCAGCGCCATGAGATCGAATCGCCGTCTGAACTCGGCTGATGTCTCGCGCTCACCCTTCAGCGCCAGGAAGAACGCGATCAGCTCCTCCACCTTGTCTTCCGTGAAGTCGACGTAAGAGTCGCGCAGCAACGACGCCAGGTCGTAGGTGTCCGGTCCCATCCGCGCGTCCTGGAAGTCGATGATGTAGAGCGTTCCCTCTTTCAGCATGAGGTTCCGGCTGTGGTAGTCACGATGGCACAACACGCGCGGCTCAGAGGCGAGCTCCTCGACGATCGCGGCGTATTCCTGCGCCAGCGCCTCGCGCGACCCCGGAAGCAGAACGGCGCCGCGATACGCCTCCAGGAAGTGCTTCGTGAAGAACTGCAGCTCCCACGTCAGCTTCTCGACGTCGAACGCGATCCCGTACGGAACGTACTCTGAGGAGGCGAGCTCGCCCCCTCGGCGTTGAAGTGTTTCGACCAGGCTGACCGCTTGCCGATACAGGGCACGATGTTCGGCGGGTGTGGCCGCTCCGAGGTGCGCCTGCAGCGTCACATCGCCAAGGTCCTGCAGCGCGATGATGCCGAGCGCATCGGAGTGCCCCAGGATCGACGGCACCGGAGCGGGCATGGCCGTCAACAGGTGACACACGTTGACGAACGCCAGCGCCGCGAACTCGATCGGGCCAGGATGGACCGCCAGGACCTGCGAGGGTTCGTCGCGGAGCAGGATGCGGAAATACCGGCGGTCCGACGCGTCGCCCGTGAGCGGCACGACCTTGGCGTCCTTCGCATCCAGACCCATCTCGGACAGGTACTGGTCGATCCGGGTGCGCGCGTCATCTGCTCGGCGTTCTGGAACCACGTCGTCTCTCGTCGTTAGTCGCTCGTCTTTGGTCTTTGGTCTCTTGTCTTTCGACTCCCGTCCGGCTGGTGGGACGAAAGACCACAGACGAGCGACCAGAGACGGTCACAGTGGCGCGATCGCCAGCCCGTCGATCTGCTTTTCCCCGGGCGCGAGCTCGCCGGTCGCGTTCCGGATGCTGACGCCGTGCCATGACGTGTCCGCCGGGACGGTCACGCCGTCCGTGACGATGCAGTCACGCAACATGACGTCGGCCTCGATCACCACATCGTCCCACAGGACGGAGCGATCGAGGCGAGCCGATTCGTGAACGCGCGTCCTGGCGCCCATCACGGTCTCGCGACCCTCACGCGCGGCGATGTGAAGAGACGTCATCAGATAGTCCGACGGCGTCCCGATGTCGAGGTACTCGCTCGAACAGCGGAATGCTCGAACGGATTCGCGACGCTCGGCGATGAGCTCCGGGTACAGGCGGCCGACCGTCGCATACGGGATGTTGTCCGGCACGCGCGCAAACGCCTCCGCCTCGACAACCTGAACACCGAAATAGTGGAACGACGCCTCCCGTGACCCGGCAGGCACGAAGCCGGTGACAACACCATCGGGAGCCACCAGCACGCCGCCGTACTTCTCCGGCTCAGTGTTGGGGACGACGGCCATCGTGGCCAGGGCGCCGGAAGCGCAATGGTTCGCAATCACTGCCGACACGTCGAGGTCCGTCAATGTGTCGCCGTTCACGATCAGGAACGTGTGCCGCGGTCCCTGATTGCCCGCCAGCAACAACGGCATGGCGCGTCGTGGACCGCCGGCCGATCCCAGGACCGGCACCTCCCACGAATAACGCACCCGCATGTCGAGCGAGCTGCCGTCGCCGACACACCGTGTCAACGTGTGCGGCAAGTGATGAAGATTCAGCACGGCGTCGGTAATGCCGCCGCCGCGAAGCCACTCGAGGATTCGAATCACGAGCGGTTGGCCCGCGACGGGAAGGGCAGCCTTTGCGCGCACGAGCGACAGCGGGCGCAGCCGCGTCGCGAGGCCGGCCGTCAGAACCAGTGCGGGGATCATTCCCCGGCGAACACCATGTCGTCGCCCGAAATGCCGAAGTGGCCGCGACGCTGCAGGAACAGGGCGCGATACGAATCGAGGATGAAATCCGAGGGACTGCGCCCGAGCGCGTGCGTCAGGGCATGTATCGCGGCTTCGCCGCCTTCGATCTCGACGAACGTCCCGATCGGTGTTTCATCGACGGCGATCGTCGCGTCCTGCGCGGCGAACTCTTCGCGGTACTTCTGATAGCGGAACCACGGGTGAAAGCCCAGCTCGCCGAACACTCTCCGCAACGCATCGCCGTCGGACACAACGGTCTCGTGTTCTTCCCGTAGCTTCATGACGGCTCGTTGCACGGGTCCCTTGAAGGTCAGCAGGCTCTTACCGGATTCGCTGCGAACGCGCAGGGCGCACCCTCGCTGTCGCAGCGTTTCGTCGGGAGTATCGAAGAGCGAATCCTCCTGCAGACGTCGCGCACGAAGCGGAGTCGCGCCCGTGTTCAGCACAGCGGCGCGTGCCTGTTCGGGGGTGTCGAAGAAGAGTTTGATCTCGCGTTCGAGCATGCGGAATCGGCAACAAAAAAGGCGGGCCTGCAAGGCCCGCCCTACACGGCCGTGGTAGAGGCGGACCTTGTCAGGTCCGCCTAAAGCCCAGAGCCCTCAGCCTCACTCCTTCGTGACGATGACGAACCGCTCCTGCCCGGCGCGCAGGACGAGCAGGCGCGCGGCACGACCCGATTGCACCCGACTGAGCTCGCGCTGCGCGTCGGCGGCACTGCCGACCATCTGCCCGTTGACGCGGAGGATGACGTCACCGCCCGACAGACCGGCACGTGCCGCCGGGCTCTGCGGATCGACGTCCACGATTACCGCACCGCGCGTGCCGTCGTCGAGCCGCAGCCGCCGCGCGACGTCCGGTGTGATGTTCTGAATCGTGATCCCGAAGCCGCTCGACTCCTGACTCTGATCGGTGTCGCGATCGCGTCCGCGCGCGGCCTGCGCCTGGTTCCCTTCCGCTTCGAGGTCGAGCTCGTCGACCGTCACCGACAGCGTTTTTTCCTTGCCCTCGCGGATGACCCGCAGCGGAACGGACGTCCCCGGCCGGGTCGCCATCACCATCTGCACCAGGTCGTCGTTCTTCTTCACCGGCTTGCCGTTGAAGCCGACGATCACGTCGCCCGGTTCGAGGCCCGCTTTCGCCGCCGCGCTGCCCGACGACACGCTGGCGACAAGGGCGCCTTCACGGGACTTCAGGCCCAGCTCTTCGACCGCCTCGCGCGGTATCGGCTGCACCTGCACGCCGATCCGGCCGCGCGTGATCTTGCCGCTGCGCAGCTGCGGGAGCAGTTCGCGAACGAGATTGATCGGCATGGCGAAGCCGATGCCGATGTTCCCCTGCTGCCGTGCGTCGGTGTAGATCGCGGTGTTGATGCCGACCACTTCGCCGCGAACGTTCAGCAGCGGACCGCCGGAGTTGCCCGGGTTGATCGCCGCATCGGTCTGCAGGACCTGCGCGAAGCGCTGCTCGGCAACGGGGAAGGAGCGGCCGGTCGCGCTGATGACGCCGACGCTCACCGTGTGCGCGAGACCGAATGGGTTGCCGATCGCCATGACCCAGTCACCAGGCTGCATCTGCCCCGAGTCGCCGAACTTGACTTCGGGAAGCGGGTGATTGGGTTTCTCGGTCAGCTCGATCAGCGCGCTGTCGCTCAGCGGGTCGCGACCGACGACCTTCGCGGCGAACTCCTGATCTTCGTCCTCGCCGTAGAGCGAAACCTCGATCTTGTTCGCGCCCTCGACGACGTGGTTGTTCGTCAGGATGAAGCCGGCTTTGTCGATGATGAAACCAGTGCCTGCGGCCTGCACCACTTGCTCGCGTGGGCGCCGCTGCTGCTGCCGGTTCCCGCCGCCGCCACCCTGGCCGCCCGGACCGCCGCCGAAGAATTGCTCGAACAGATCGTTGCCGCCGCCGAAGAAGTCGTTCAGATCCTGCGCCCGTTGCCGCGACTCGGTGCGGATGTTGACGACGGCTGGTGTCACGTTCTTCGCGATGTTGCGGAACGTCGTCGCATCGACCGGTCCGCTCAGCGGCGCCGAATTGGCCGGTGGCGCCGCTATCGTCTGCGCCGACGATGTCGGCGAGAGATCGAGTCGCGAGGCGATGACCATGCCGACAGCGAGCGACGCGATCGCAATCAGCAGCGCGTAAAACCAAAGTGCTTTGCGGTTGGACATTGCTCCTCCAAAACCCTCACGTAGTGTCCGGCTTCAGCCGGACCGAATCAAGCCAGTGTCACGATCTCCGTCTGTCGGGGCCCCGTCACCAGCGCCTCGTGCTCGGCGCGGAATACGTTGATCTCGCTGCGGATCCCGAAAGTCTCGAAATAGACCCCCGGTTCCACGGTGAATCCTGTTCCGGGCAGGATGCGCCGCTCGTCGTGTGTTTCGTAGTCGTCGAGGTGCACCCCATTACCATGGACGTTCTCGCCGAGGCTATGGCCGGTACGATGCAGAACGTGGTCCGTATAGCCAGCGTCGACCAGCACGGCACGAGCGGCCCGGTCCACTTCCCAGCCGCGAAGCTCGCGACCATCGGCTGCGGCCACTTCCACCGTGCGAACCGCCGCATCCCGGGCATCAGCAACGGCTTGGAAGGCTTGCGCGACCGCATCCGGGATCCGGCGGCCGGTCATACCAACCCAAGTGATGTCAGCAAAGACCGCGCCTGGGTTATCGAGTTTGCCCCACAAGTCAAGCAACAGCACCTCGTCGGCGACAATCGCCCGTGAACCCGATTCTCCAGGCAAATAGTGCGGATTTCCGGCGTTTCCGCCGATCGCGACCACCGGGGCCGAATCGCTGACCAGCCCTTCATCGGCAAACCACTGAACCATCCGCTGCTGGAGGTCGAATTCCGTGCACGACTGCCCGCGCCGGAGGACGGACGACGCCTCCGCAAATGCCCGATCCTTGATGCGATATAACGCCTCTGAGGCCTTCCGATGGGAGTCGAGCTGGGCAGCGGTCCACGCCGCCTCGAATTGTTGGACGAGGTCCCCGGACGAAAGGATTTCGACGCCTCTCGCTCGAACCGCCTCGGCCGTCCCTGCATCGACGCGCGACACGTACGGAATCGCACACAATGGCGAATACTCCATCGCAACACGCTTGATCCCCTGAAGGAGACGATCCAGCCCAGCGTCCAACTGCTGACGCCCGGCGTATACGATTCGCTCACCAGGCAGGTCATCGAGGTTGTGCCGCTCGATCGCATGGACGAGACCACGTGGCGTTCCGTTGGCCGGTATGAGGTAATACCACCGGCGCGTCGTCATATGGCGGCCATCGTCGAGGCCGGCGAGCCGGGTCGCGATCGGGTTGGATCCGTGGAAGTCGTAGAGCAGCCACCCGTCGAGGCCCTCGGCGCGAAGCGACGATTGAATGGCGGCCACATCGAGCGGCATAGCGTCAGTATAAAGAAACTCGTCTGATTTTCGGTCGTGTCGAGGGGGCGAAAATTGAATGGGTTCATCCTGGAAAATTGTCAGGGGGGAAGGGTGAAGCGCATCGTCTTCGCTTTGTTGGTCTCCACGCTGTTGGGGACCGTGGCCATTGCGCGGCAGCAGGCCTCGCAGGGACAGCCGCCAGTCACGTTCCGGGTCGAGGTCAACTACGTCGAGGTGGACGCGTTCGTCACCGACGCGCAGGGGAACGTCGTCTCGGATCTGACCGCCAATGATTTCGATCTGCTCGAGGACGGCAAGCCGCAGAAGATCTCCACGTTCTCGCTCGTCAATCTGCCGCTCGAGCGCGCGCCGCGGCCGCTGTTCGCCAGTGCGCCGGTCGAAGCCGACGTGCAGACCAACGACGGTGGCGAGGGTCGCATCTATCTGATCGTGCTCGACGATCAGCACACCGATCCTACGCGGGCGCCGCGCGTCAAGGTGGCCGCGCGCCGGTTCATCGAGCAGAACTTCGGCACCAACGATCTCGCCGCGGTCGTGTACACGGGCGGGCGCTCGACCGACTCGCAGGACTTCACCAACAACCCGCGACTCCTGCTTGCCGCGATCGACAAGTTCACAGGTCGCAAGCTCAGGTCGGCGACGCTCGAACGTCTGGAGGGCGTCCGCACCAACCCGGATACCGGCAACGTTGGACCTGGCACCGACCCGAGTGAGATCGAACGCGCGTTCCGCGCCCGGCAGGTGATGTCGAGCGTGCGGAGGCTCGCCGAGTTCATGGCCGGCGTGCGCGGGCGGCGCAAGGCGATGCTCTTCATCAGCGAAGGCGTGGACTATGACATCAATCAGGTGATGGGCGTCCAGGGCTCGACGGCGACGTCGGTGCTGCAGGACACGCAGGACGCGATCGCCGCGGCCACCCGCGGCAACGTCGCGATCTACACGATCGATCCGCGAGGCCTCGTCACCGGCAGTGAAGATCTGATCCAGTCGAGCAGCACGTTCGGCGATCAGGGCGTGGGCCTCGTGTCGTCGCTGTCGGAACTGCGGTTGTCGCAGGACAGCCTGCGCGTCCTCGCCGAAAACACCGGCGGATTCGCGGCGGTGAATCAGAACGACTTCAACGGCGCGTTCGACCGCATCCTGCGCGAGAACAGCACGTACTACGTGCTCGGGTTCTACTCGACCAACGAACGACGCGATGGCCGGTATCGAAAGCTGCAGGTCCGCGTGAAGCGTCCCGGCCTGATGGTGCGCGCGCGCAACGGCTACTTCGCGGCACGAGGTCGCGCGTCCGAGCCGAAACCGTCGACGTCGAAGGCGCTGAACGTGGCGATCGACGAAGCGATGGGCAGCCCGCTGCCGACGCCGGGCGTGCCGATGAAGGTCTTTGCCGCGCCGTTCAAGGGCGCCGCGCCCAATGCCGCCGTTGCGATGTCGGTCGAGATCGACGCCTCGAAGTTCGACTATATGGAGAAGGACGGGACCTGGTTCGAGAAGGTGGAAGTGGTCAGCACGGCCACCGACGCGAATGGAAAGGTCTACCCGGGCGAACGTCAGACGGTGAACCTGATGATGAAGCCGCAGACCTATGAGCGCGTGAAGTCACGCGGCCTGCGCGTGCTCACCCAGGCAAACCTGCCGCCGGGCCGGTATCAGCTCCGCGTCGCGTCGGGAAACGCGAGCGGCAAGGCGGGAGGGGTGATCTACGATCTCGACGTCCCCGACTTCAACAAGGCGCCGTTCACGATGAGCGGCATCGCGCTGACCTCACTCGCCGCGCAGGAGGTCACGACGATTGCGCCGAAGAATCCGCTGCGCGACTTCCTGCCCGGCCCCGCGACTGCGGCGCGCGAGTTCGCCAGGGGCGACACTGTCACGATGTTCGGCGAGGTGTACGAGAATCAGCGCGGCGGTGCGGCGCACATGATCGAGATCAAGACCGAACTGCGCGCCGAAGGCGGGCGCGTCGTCAGCAACACGTCGGAGCAGCGCTCATCGACCGAGCTGCAAGGCGCGTCGGGCGGATATGGCTTCACCGCGCGCATTCCATTGTCCGATGTTGCGCCCGGGCTGTACGTGCTGCACGTGTCGGCGCAGTCGCTTGCAGGCGATCGGCCACAGGTGAGCCGGGACATCCAGATTCAGGTTCGCTGAATCGCTTCTGAACTTGTGGCAGTGACGTTGCAGCCCCTCCGCATCAGATGAACGGTGAGCACACCAGTTCCACTGGACTCTCGCCGCGCGTGGCGGCGGCGCTGGCGTACGCGGCGTGGTGGGTGACCGGCGCCATCTTCTGGCTCGTCGAGCGACGCGATGCCTATGTCCGCTTTCATGCGGCGCAGTGCATTGCCGCGTTCGGTCTCATCGCCCTGCTGGTCGCGGCGTTCAGCGCGCTCGCCGGCGCGTCGCTCTCGTATCTGCCGTCCGCGTTCGTCCCCTTCATCTGGACGGCTGGGTTGATCTGGGTCGGTGGAATGGTGCTGTGGGTCGTGGCGATATGGAAAGCGGCGAGCGGGGAAGTCTGGCGCATCCCACTCGCCGGCGCGCTGGCGAAACGAATGACGCGTCGGGGGGGAACCACGGAGGCGTGAGTCACGGAGGACACGAAGAGATTTGATTCTTCTCCGTGTGCTCCGTGGAGCAGTGCGGGATCTGCACTCCGTGGCTTACAGCTTCGGTACCGCCTTCGTCTTGATTGTCCCGTTGGCGTGCTCGAACTTGTACTGGTTCCGGTCCATCTTCGGGTTGACCGGCGTCCGCAGCTGCACTTCGATCACCTCGCCCGGCTGCAGCGGCTTGCGATAGCGGAACGTATCCCCGGTGACCGGATCGCCTGCCTTGTCGTACCAGTACTCATCGACCTTCAAGCCGGCGATCGATCCCTGTGACAGGTTCTTGACCTTGATCGATGTCACGACGAACTTCCCGTCGGGCGACCGCTTGCTCACCGGCTTGGTGTAGCCGAGTTCCGCCTCGCCGCGGACCGGAGGCGCGAGCCGCGCGGGAGCGGCCGATGGCTGCGCCGCGGGTGCCGGCGGTGCCGCCTTGCTCTGCGCATTGGCCTGCCGCACGAACGCGGTCGTGGCCAGCAGCACGACTGCGGTGACCACCAGCAGCGACGATCTGTGACGCTTCATTGTGAGTCCTCCAGAAGCAGCCGAATTATAGCGCTTACATCTCACCGTTCCAGTCCTCGGGCTCAGGGTTCGCGGAGCGGAAGATCTCCAGATGCCACTTGCCACCGCCCCACGGCTCAATTACTTCCGTGGCGACCACGTCGACCAGGATCTCGGCAAAGGTGCGCCCTTCGGGGTCGCCTTCGAGGTGATACCCGGCATCGTCCCATGCGAAGTTCGGATAGAGCACCATCGTCAGAAACAGGTCGTACCCGTCGTCGACGACGATGATCTGGCCGCAGGGGCGCTTGATGGTGGAGTGATAGATGAGGTACTTCTCGGCGCTGTGCGCGCGGATGTAGCGCTTCAGCGCGAACTCGCGCGCGACGATCTCTTCGACGGCGATCTTCTTTTCCCAGCAGTCGCGGCAGTATCGCTCCTCACCGCGCGGCTCGGACACGTCCTTGGCGCCGCACAGCGCGCACTTCGACTTGGTGAGGTTCGATTTCCTGGGGGCCATTCACCTCATTATATCGGTCGCACGCGATCCGTTCATGCGGCGCGGACCTTTATGGTCCGCGTCCTCTTATGCGCGAATGATGTCCAACGACGCCCCGGACGTGAAGCCGGGGAACACTTTCGCGGCGGCGTCGGACGCAAGGCCGAGATGCTTCGTCACGATCTCGCTGAACACGTCGCGGAAGTCGGTCGTCACCGCGAGGTCGCGCCCCTCGAACCGCTGCTCGGGGCGGAGACCGGGCCACTTGCCGTAGACCGCTCCGCCTTTCACCGGACCGCCGACGATCATCATCGCGTTGCCGTGACCATGATCGGTGCCGGCGTTGCCGTTTTCCGCGGCGGCGCGACCGAACTCGGACATCGTGAGGATGATCGTCTCCGCCATGCGATCGCCGAGGTCGGCGACGAGTGCCGCGATGCCGCGCGAGAGATCGTCGAGGCGACCGGCGAGCTGACCGTCGACACTGCCTTCGTTCACATGATGATCCCAGCCGGTTGATTCGGCGAACGCCACCTCGAGGCCGACATCGGCTTTGGCAATGCGCGCGATCTCCTGCACCGCCTGACCGAATGACGATCGCGGGTATTCGACGCCAGACCCGGGTCGATACTCTCCGCTCGTGGCCGAGTGGAGGACGCGCATGGCTTCGAACGCCTCGCGCGCACCGCCGGTGAGCAGCGGATCGGAGGCGTGCTCGAACGCCTGCTGAAAGTCGCGCTCCGCCGCTGCGCCGGCGCGAACGGCAAAGCTGTCGACCGCGAAGAAGGCGAGCGAGGGCGCGGGCCCCTGCAGCGTCCTCGGCATCTGCCGCGCGATCGCGACGCCACGCAGCGGTGCCGCCTCGCCGGAGACGCGCAGGTATCGATTGAGCCATCCGTCGCGCGTGGCCTTCACGCCCGGAGTGGCGGTCTCCATGTAGTCCTGCGCGTCGAAGTGCGAGCGCGTGGTGTCCGGCGATCCGCATGCGTGGACGATCGCCAGCGAGTGGTTGTCCCACAGCGGCTTCAGCGCCGCCATGCGCGGATGCAGCCCGAAGAAGCCGTCGAGATCGATCGCGGCATCCCCGCTCGCACCCGGGAGGGGCACGCCGATCGTCGGACGCAGACGCGAATACTCGGCTTCGCCGAACGGCACGATCATGTTCAGGCCGTCGACGGCGCCGCGCTGGAAGATCGCCACCAGCAGCCGCTTTCGCTCCGGAGCCGCGGCCGCCGCACGCGCGAGGAACGATGGCGCGAAGCCCAGTGAGAGCATCGTCATCGCGCCGGACTTGAGGAAGACGCGTCGTGAAGTCATAGTGGGGTTCCCTTAAGTGTTCGCGGTGTCAAATCCCAAATCCCAAACCCCAAACCCAAATCCCAAGAAATCCCAAACTCTCGAAAACGAAGTTGTGGTTTGGGTTTTGGGATTTGGGTTTTGGGATTTGACAGCTCCTCTATCTCCTCTGAAACTCCGGCCCGCCAATCGTGGCCGCCTGCTGCGGCCCGGCGATCTGTTGAGCGATGTTCATGCGCGCGACGAGCGCGCCGGCATTGATCCACGCGTCGGCGGTGTCGTCGTAGCCGGTGGGCGGCTGGCACATGTACGGCGCCTCGCCCAGCTCCTGCAGCGCGCGCACGGCCTGACGTGGCTGGGACAATTCACGGCCCGAGGCGCGGTAGGCACTCGCGACGAATTCGATTGGCGTTTTCACCTTCGCGCCGCGCGTACCTTGCGCGAAGAATTCCGAAGAGGTGATGAGCGTTCGCATCACCTCGCGAAGGTCTCCGTGCGTCTCGGTGAAGCGCTTCGCCACACGCGCGACGAGGGCGTCAGGCGGCGTATCGCTCACGAATCGCTCCGCGAGCTCTCGAGCGATGTGTCGTGCGGTTGCCGGATGCGCCGCAAGGATGTCGAGCACCTGCTCGCCCTCGTCCATGCCCCCGCCGCGGATGGTGTGACCGAGCACGACCTTGTCGCCGCGATCGTGCAGCGCGGGAACGAACCGGAACTCGCCATCCTGGACGATCCCTGCCTGGAATTGTCCGCCGACCCGACCCGCGCGACCGCGCCCGCCATCCGGTGGTGCGATCGTCCAGCCGGTGAACGCGCGTGCCACCTCGATCACGTCTTTCTGCGCATACCCGCCGTCGACACCGAGCGTGTGCAGCTCGAGGAGCTCGCGGCCATAGTTCTCGTTGAGACCGCGGCGACGACCGTTGCCCGCCTGCTGGTTCGGTCCTCTCCGACTCGCGATTCGTTCTGCAGCCTCGGGGTCCGCACTCAACCAGTTGTCCAGATAGAACAACATCGCCGGACTTTTCGCCGTGGCACCGAGCAGATCTCTGAACGTGCCGAGCACGTGCGGGCGAATGGCGTCGCGTTCGTACTCGGCGACATACAGTCCCGTGCGTCCCTTTCCGGCAAAAACGTTGAAGTGGTTGAACCAGAAGTCGACCAGCAGCTCGTCGAGCTGCCGCTCGCTGTAGACCGCGCGCGTGATCTTGTTGGCCGAGAGCGTCTCGACCGACTGGCGACCGAATCTGCGAGCCTCCATCATCGACTCGAACCGTTCCGGTCGCGTCGGCAACGGCAGCAGCCGCGATTCCGCCGCGTGGTCGTCGATCTTCGACGGTGTCAGCTGCCGATCGATCCAGGTCGATAGTCCCATCCGACGAACCTGCTCCACATCGTCTGGACGTGGGCCGAAGGTGAGGCGACTCACGGCATGGCGAATCGCTGCCTCGTCTTTCGGTATGCCGGCGGCAGGCAGGTGCGCCGACCAGAACAGGACGGCGACGACGAGAGCAGTGCAGAAGAGCTTACGTGAAGGCCGCATCCCGATCCTCCCGGTCTGGTGTGTCATGCAAGCTTAGACGGGAATAAGGTCGCAGACGTCAGCATGGGGGAGTTGTGAAAAAAGAGTGACACGGGTCAACTTCCAACTCCCAACTCGCTTCGCCCGAACCAACTCCCAATCGTTGGGAGTTTGGGTTGGCACCAGCGCAAGAGGGTTGGGAGTTGGGAGTTGGCTCCAGCGTAAGAGGGTTGGGAGTTGGGAGTTGGCTCCAGCGTCAGAAGGTTGGGAGTTTACTGCCAGGGATCGGCGAGGGCGAGGTCACCGAGCCACAGATTCCTGTCGCAGCGCGGGCAGATACATCTGCTGCACGTATTCCTTCACCATCCGCCGACTGCTGAACTGCGGGAGGACCGTTCGAATCGACTGCTTCACGGTCTGCACCCACCGGCGCGGAATGCCGGATGCGTCGCGATCGTAGAAAGTCGGCACGAGCTGATGCTCGATGAGCTCGTACAGCGCTTGAGCGTCGGCCCAGTCCTGGGCGCCGTGATCGTTTGGATCCGCGTGCCCGTCGATCAGCCAGCCGTTCGCACCCGTGAACCCCTCAGCCCACCAGCCGTCGCCGATTGACAGATGCGGCGTCCCGTTGATGGCCGCCTTCATTCCGCTGGTGCCGCTGGCTTCGAGCGGCTTGCGCGGGTTGTTCATCCACACGTCGCATCCCTGGACGAGGAAGTGCGCCAGGTGCAGGTCATACCCTTCGACGAAGGCGATCCGTCCGCCGAAATTCGGATCGAGCGCCCGTTTGTAGATCCGCTGCAGGTGATGCTTCCCGACGTCGTCTGCGGGATGTGCCTTGCCGGCGAACACGATTTGCACCGCGCGACCGGGCGCGGTCACGATCCGGGCCAGTCGGTCGGGATCGAGGAACACGAGCTCCGGCCGCTTGTATCCAGTGAAACGGCGCGCGAAGCCGATCGTGAGCGCGTTCGGATCGAGCATCGTTCCGGCCGCGACGACCTGAACAGGGCTGATCTGTCCGGACATCCATCGCGACCTTGCCCGCTCGTCGATGAAGGTGTAGAGAAACGACCGCAACGCCTCGCGCGCGTGCCACAGCTCGTCGTCCGGGATGTCCAGCACGCGATCGGCCACGCGCGGATCGTCGTGCCGTTCGAACCAGTCCGGCCCGAGGTGCCGCTCGAGCAGCGATCCCATCTCCGACGACATCCACGTCGGCACGTGCACGCCGTTCGTGATGAACGCCACCGGCAGGTTCTCGTAGCCGACGCCTGGCCAGATCGGCTGCCACATCCGCTTCGTGACCTCGCCGTGCAGCTGACTGACGCCGTTCACCGCACCGCTCGAGCGCAGCGCGAGCGCCGTCATGTTGAACAGCGCTCCCGAGCCGTTGTCGTAGTGGCCGAGCGACAGGAACTTTTCGCGATGATCGCCGAGATCGCCCCACGCGCCGGCCAGATGCGTCTCGACGAGCGAGAACGGAAACGCGTCGTGACCGGCCGGGACGGGCGTGTGCGTCGTGAAGACCGTCGTGCGTCGCACATCCTCGAGCGCCGCATCGAACTCCCAGCCCTTCTCGCACAGGTCGCGAATACGCTGCAGGACGACGAACGCGGCGTGCCCTTCGTTGAGGTGATATACCGCTGGATCCGAGCCCATCGCCTTCAGCACGCGGACGCCGCCGATGCCGAGGATGATTTCCTGCTGGACGCGCGTTTCGCGATCGCCGCCATACAGGCGTGCCGACAGCTCGCGATCCCACGGCGCGTTCTCTTCGAGATCCGTGTCGAGCAGATACAGCTTCACGCGGCCGACGCGCACGCGCCACACGTTGACGAGCACGGTGCGGTTCGCGAGCGGCACCGCGACGATGCACGGCTTGCCTTCGGGCGTGAGCGCGTGCTCGATCGGCGCCTCGGTCCAATTGAGCTTCTCGTAGGTCTCCTGCTGCCAGCCTTCGGAGTTGATGACCTGATGGAAGTATCCCTGCGGATACATGAATCCGACGCCGATGAGCGGCACGCCGAGGTCGCTCGCCTCCTTGCAGTGATCGCCGGCCAGCACGCCGAGACCGCCGGCGTAGATCGGCAGCGACTGGTGAAGCGCGAACTCCGCTGAGAAGTACGCGATCGACTTGCCCTCGATCTCGGGACAGTTCCGTTCGCACCACGTGTTATGCGCCGAACGCGCCGCGTCGAGTCGCGCCACCGCCTGATCGTAGCTGGCCAGCCATCGCGGATTGGCCATCGCGTGGTCGAGCGTCTCACGGGAGACGAGCAGCAGCATTCTCACGGGGTTGTGCGCGGTCTGTCGCCACAGTGGATAGTCGAGGCTGCGGAAGACGTTGCGCGCGACGGGCGTCCAGCTCCACCAGAGGTCGTAAGCGAGCTCTTCGAGTCGGTTGATCCGTTCAGGCAATGGCACCAAGGCAGGCTCCCACAAACGATGCGAACGCGGTCGAGCCGGACCGCATTGCCGCGGCACGGCAGAGCACTCGATCGCCGGATGCTAGCACGCTTGTCCGCGGTGGCGGTTCGCCTACTGCATCATCCCGTATCACGTGGGGAAACAGCAGGCCGGCGAGGGATCGCTTATACTCAAGAGTCGTCCGCCCTCGCTGTGACCTGGCATCGGCGCGACACACGAATCCGCCTGCCTGCGTCGGATCAGGTTCGAGGCCGTGGCCACTCGTATCGCCTGCGCCCGGACGGCATGGGCGGAGCCCCTGGCTGATTGGAGGCCCATGGCACGCAACGCACGACCAACCGCCGCCAAACGAGAACGCGAGAAAGCCCTGAACGAGCGCCGCAAGGAAAAAGAGGCGCGCCGGCGAGATGCCAAGGAACGGAAGTCGACCGCGGGACCGCGTCCTGACGGCGTCGATCCGGACATCGCCGACATCAAGCTCGGTCCACAACCGCTGGCCGAGTGGCAGATTGAAGAGTAAAGGGAGCGACGACTACGCGCTTCGTTTCTTCGGTGCGTAGTTTCTCGGTTTAGCCGGACGATCCTCAGAAGCCTCGGACGACACGGCCTCGTGTTCGTCGATCACATCGTCGCCGAATGGGTGTCGCAGCCAGTGCCGTTCGATCGTCGGATAGATGGCAGCCAGCGGCAGCGCGAGCACGGCTCCCAGGATTCCACTTAATTCCGCTCCAACCGCAAACGCCAGCAGGACGGCCACGTTGCTCAGGCGAAGCCGTCCCCCGTACACACGCGGCGAGATCAGATAGTTCTCGATGAAGTGATACGCGATGTAGATCGCGATCACGACGAGGACGACGGTCGTTGACTTCGTCGCGGCCATGGCCATCGCCGGAATGCACGACAGGAAGAATCCCATGACCGGAATGAAGTCGCAGAAGAATGCGACCACCGCCAGCAGCAGCGCCGCCGGCACGCCGAGCACGGTAAGCCAGACGAAGAAGTAGATCGCAGCGCACACCGACGTGACGACGTTGCCGAGGAGGAAGCCGGAGGCGGCGTCGCAGGCTTCGCAGGCGGTCGCGTCGAATTGGGCGCGGCGGTTCGCCGGCACGAACGCGCGTATCCAGCGATAGGTGGGCCGCGCCTCCAGCAGCAGATAGGCGACGAGGATCCACGCCAGGGCGAACGCGGCGGCGGCGTTCAGCACCCCTCGGCCGAACGAGATCAGATATGGTGCAACCATCGAGGGGTCGGGGCGCGCATTGGACCCTCGTACTAGCTTCAGGATCGTTTCCGGCGTACGGTTGAGCAGCTCCTGCTCGAGCATTTCGATGCGGCCGCCGAGGTGCTGGGCTTCCGCCGCAAGCGAGGACCAGGTCAACATGAAGAAGCCGATCAACACGCCGACGATCAGCGCGACAAGGCCCCATGACGCCAGCCATCTCGGGCATCGTCGACGCTCGAGCCAGTCAACCGCCGGCGCCAAGCCGATGGCGATGATGATCGCCACGAGCACCAGCATCACTACCCAGACCAGCCGGTTCCACAGATAGATCACCGCCACGGCCGCGATGATTTTCAGCAGCGTGGCCCAGGGGACACGAAATTCGACGGAGTGTCCAGTTTCCGATTTCATCTCGTCGTGTCCGGCCTCAGCCGCGCCAGGCTGTACCATTCACGCTGAATTCCCGTGCAAGCGATGGTCCTCTCGGTCTCGCATCTTCGGAAGGCCTACGGTCACGTACAAGCCGTCGACGACGTGTCGTTCGAGATCGCCCCGCGCGAGATCGTCGGACTGCTGGGCCCGAACGGCGCCGGCAAGACGACGACCATCAATATGGTGCTTGGCGTGCTGGAGCCGTCGGCGGGCACCGTCCGCATCGAAGGGATCGATCTCGCGGCGCAGCGCGCACAGGCGCTGCGCCGCACCAATTTCGCGGCGGTCTACGCGCCGTTGCCGGGCAATCTGAGTGTCGAACAGAACCTGCGTGTCTTCGGTTTGATCTACGGCGTTCGCGATCTCGAGGCGCGCATCGACGCCGTCCTGTCCCAGTACGAGCTGGAGCGCTTCCGGCGCGTGAAATGTGGCGTGTTGTCGTCAGGCGAGCAGACGCGCGTGTCGCTGGCCAAGGCGATGATCAATGCGCCGCAGCTGCTGCTGCTCGACGAGCCGACCGCTTCGCTGGATCCCGCCACGGCGCGCGACCTGCGCATGCGCATCCGCGACTTCACCACGCGTGAGGGAAGCGGGGTGCTGTGGACATCGCACAACATGTACGAGGTCGAGGAGGTGTGCGATCGCGTGCTGTTCCTCTCGCGCGGAAGGATTCTGCTCGAGGGGAATCCGAAGACGTTGCCCGAAGAGCACGGCAAGAGCACGCTCGAAGAGCTGTTCATCACGGTGGCTCGCGAACCGTTGTCACTAGACGCAGCCGGTCGCTAGTCTCTCGTCTTTAGTCCCGACAAAAGAGCAAACTTACGAACGAGACACCAAAGACCAAAGACTAGAGATCAAAGACCGCCGACATGCAACGTACCTTCGCCATCCTGCTCCGTCAGTACTACCTGGTTCGCGGCAGCGCGTCGCGGGTGATCCCCATGTTCGCGTGGGTGGTCGTCGACATCCTGCTCTGGGGATTCATCACGCGGTATCTCAATAGCGTCGCCGGCCCCCGCCTCGACTTCGTGCCGGTGCTGCTCGGCGCCGCGGTGCTGTGGGATTTCTTCACGCGGGTGATGCACGGCGTGACGATGACGTTCTTCGAGGACGTGTGGTCGCGGAATTTCCTGAACCTGTTCGCGAGTCCGCTCTCGCTGCCGGAGTATCTCGCCGGTCTCGTTCTCTCGAGCGTCGCAACGAGCCTCGTCGGTCTCGTGGCCATGCTGATCGTCGCGGTCGTCCTGTTCGGGTTTTCGATCATCAGCTACGGCGTGACGGTGATCGCGTTCCTGCTTCTGTTGTTCCTGTTCGGGATTGCGCTTGGCATCATCGGCAGCGCGATCGTGCTCAGACTTGGACCCGCGGCAGAGTGGTTCGTGTGGCCGATTCCCGCCCTGGTGTCACCGTTCGCCGGCGTGTTCTATCCGGTCTCCACGCTGCCGACGTGGATGCAATACGTGTCGACGGTGCTGCCGCCGTCGTATGTGTTCGAAGGTCTGCGTGCGATCGTGGCCGGCGAGTCATGGTCGCCGTCGACATTGTGGATAGGCGCCGCGCTGGCGATCGCCGATGTGCTGCTGGCGTGCTGGTTCTTCGCGTCGGTGTTTCGCTACGCGGTGCGAACGGGCTTGATCGCGAGGTACTCGGCAGAGACGGTAAGCTGATTCGTCGCATCGAGTCGTTCGATTTTTGCCGCGGTAAGACGACTTTTCCCTTCCCGCCCGCGACTTTCGAGTGTGACAAGCAGCTGCCGTTACGTGCAGTGGCGCTGAACGTCGATCTCGCGCGCGGCCCGTTAATTGCTCCAGGCGATGACGATCCTCCCCGAGAAACGTAACGTCCTGCACAACTCAGCTGGAGTTCCGATCAACAATCCATCCACAAGGGGTGTCCGCGATGCGCACGAAATGGATTTTCGTCCTGGCTCTCGCAACGCTCGTCATGGCTCCATCGGTGGCGAACGCTGGTTTGATTGGTGTCACCGTGAACGTCGATTTCTACTTCCCGAATCAGTCCACGCTCTTTTGCACCAACGGGACTGCAGTCGTGGGCGCGGGCGTGGAATATCCGTCTAGCTGCGATGGGTTTGCTCCGACTGCCATTGACATTGCGGATTCCCAGCTGACCATCACTGCCACTTCCCTACTCTAGCGCCGCGTTCAACGGATTCCTGCTGGACACGCTCCTTGGTCCCGATATTCTCTCGGCGATGTATGGGGGCGGCACGCTGAACGTGACATCGTTGCAGGTGGACAATGGAAGGCTGTGGGTCAACCTCGCGGGACAAGGCACCGGTACCGCCACCATCAACTTCACGACGGCTGCCGTCGCTGCCGTGCCCGAGCCGGCGACGCTGAGCCTTTTGGGTGGCGGTCTGCTTGCGGTCGCGACGCGCCGAAACCGACGACGACAAGCTACCCGACGGTAGACACTTTCACGGGTCCGGCCGCATCGTTCCGATGGGGCCGGACCCACCTCGCCCTGCAGAATTGTTCCTGTCGACTGGTCCCCGTGAAACCCTAGTTCGCCGCGAAGCAGTAGAAGAGTCCCGCGCCGCCCGTGCTGACCAGGTTCGCCTGGCTGCAGCCACGCGATCCGTGTGCCGCATTCCACGACGTGTTCTGGCCGCCGAGACGATCGTGATGGCCGAGCATCGCGCTGCCCATCTCGGAGTTGCTGGTCCAGTTGCTGCAGGTCGTGTCCATCGTGCCGGCGATCGACCGACCGGTCGAGTCCGAACCGGTGAGCATGTCGTGCTGGTTCGGCATGTCGCCGACGCCATTGACCGGCATGCCCTTCTCGCTCACCGCGTTGAGCTTGTTGACCGAGTTGCGGTCGCGCTGCACGTCGCCGTGCAGGTCGGCCACGTTCTGGGCGATGAGCGTGCCGCGCGCGTTGACCCACGGACCCGCGCCGATGCGGTCGCGTGCGTTGACCGCCGGCTGGCCGGCGGCCGCGGTCGTGCTGAGATACGCGCGCCAGGTGCGGCCCGCGCCCGGCTGCAGACCCGCCTGCTGAGCGAGCATCGCGCAGTGCGCATCGGCTCCGGCGAGACCGCCGAGGTTGGCACCATCACCTTTGCCAACGCTCGTCACGAAGAAGGTCGGCGGCCCTGCCGGTCCGCGGCCCTGCCCGCCGGCGCCGCCCGGCCGGGCACCCTGCGCGCCGCCTGCCGGAGGCGCCTGCGGCGCCTGCGCGAAGGTGATCGCGGTAAACAAGGCGGCTGCGGTCAGTCCTGTAAGAACGCCTTTCGTTATACGCATCGATGTCTCCTAAAAGAAATCAGAGGCCGGTAAGGTAGCACACCCGCATTCGCCAGTGGCGTCGAGCGACCCCGCGGCGTAGGATTGCAGGCCATGCGCGGCGCCAGGGTGGGGGGGACGCTTGGTCTGTGTTCGCTGTTTCTCGCGCCGCTGCTCGCGCGCGGTGCAGCCGACGCGCCGGTCGTCGATGCCGTCTCGCGGGTTGGCGCGTATGTCGAACGCTACTACTCCCGCGCACAGAGCATCGTCGCGCAGGAGACCGTCATCCTGCAGCCGCTCGGGTCCGGTCTGGGGGCCGACGGTTTCGCCAGGCGGCTCGTCTACGACTTGCGTGTCGAATGGAATCCCGACGCGCCGCCCGATCAGCGCGCGACTGTGGTCCGGGAGCTGATCACCGCGCGCGGGCCAGCCCTCGGCCCTCCCGATCAGCCGGACTGCCTCGATCCCAGAACCATCTCACCGGAACCGCTGGCCGTGCTGTTGCCGGATCGGCGCGAGAAGTTCAGCGCGCGCATCGGCGGCTCGGCACGCGTGAACGGCCGCGCGGCCGTCGTCCTCGACCTGAAACCCTTGGCGGCGGAGCCGCCGCGCGTCGATTGGGATCGCGACTGCGGCATGATCGATCTTCCAGGCCGGACGGCGATCCGCGTGGTTGCCGATGCCGCCACCTCGGAAATCCTCAAATACGAAGAGCGCCTCGTCGGCCTGACGGATATCCCGGCTCCACGCAATCGTCGGAACTTTGGTGGGTCGCTGTTCTTCACGATCGAACGTGCGGACACGACAATCCGCTATCAGCAGGTGCGATTCGATGATCCGGAGGAGACGCTGCTGCTTCCGTCGCAGATCGATAGCGTCACCGTGATCCGCAACTCCGGCATGCCTCGCTTGCGCACCACGCAGACGTTCTCGAAGTACCGCCGCTATGTGACGGGCGGCCGGCTCGTTGTCCCTTAATCCCGAGCTCACGTGTGTTCGGGATGCGGGGCGAGCCTTAATGGCTCGCCATCGCGGACCGTAAAGGTCCGCGCCGCTTCTCGACGCACGTGAGCTCGCGTGTCAACGGATCCACACGCCGTCAAACGATCACCGAACGCGAGGCGAGCATCGGCATCGCGAGGTCACGGTTGCCAGTGATTCGCGCTTCACGGATCGCTTCAGCCTCCGATAGTGCGTTGAACAGCAGGCGCCATGCGGCATCTTCAGACACCGTGATGCGCGCGTCCGGGTTATCTCCTTCACCCTCCGAGATCGTCCAGTGCTCCGACTCGCGCGCGAGCGTCCAGGTTCCTCCCGACGGGCCGACGACGACGAGGGAGACGGTCGTGCCATGGGAGGCCAACACGTTTCGATAGGCATGCGGGAGTCCGCGAACGGCGAGCTCGAGCACCGCTCGCAGATAGCGCGGATCCTGCAGTGAGTCGATGCCGACAGCCGCGCGCACCTGCGCCTGGTGATGCCACAGCTCGGTGAATTCACGGCCAACATCGAACCAGCCTTCGGAGACGGTCTCGCCGGCCCAGGACACAGGGAAGAGGGCGGGCGCGTCGAGCGGAAGCTGCTCCATGAAGTCGGCGAGCTCCGATCCCGCGCTCGAGAACAGATTCGTCAACACGCGCGGACTGAATCGGTTCGACACCGCGACCCACTGCGCATTCAGGTCGTTGATGAACGCCACGAAGTCGCGATCGTTCGTCAGCGACCGTGCCGGACGAGGCGGCGTCAGGCCATCGCGATGGAACGACAGGCGGCGCAGCATCCCATCGACGAGATGCGCGACGACGTCGCGCACGCGCCACGTTCCGGCCATCGTCGGGCGCAGCCAGTCATCGGGCCGGAGCTGCTCGAGAACGGCGACGAATTCAGTTGAAACAGGCCGAAAGAGAAACCGCGTGTCAGTCAGCGGCAGACGCGTGAGCGGCATCCATCAATCGTATGGTCGAAAGGGCCATCGATCGGCTGGTTGTCTAATTCTCCGACGGTCGCTCGATGTGATCGATCACGAGCACTTGTGCCTGCGTCTTGTCCGGTTCGAGTTTCAGGCCAAGCTGTTCCTGAATCGCCGTGAACACGGAAGGCGGATCGTCGGGTGATGGAGGAGCGTCGGCGCGTGGCGGTACGCGCTGGTATCGCATCGTGACGGCGAACAACCCCTCCAATCCCGTTCGATCGACGACTGACCGACCTGCGGCCTGCGACAGCCATCGAGCGAGATTCGCTATCGTGACCCCACTGCTCAGCATCGTTCCGTCACGCTCGATCCAGAAGCTGTTGCATTGATTCAACGCGAACGCCCGCGGGTCAGCTCCTGGCGGCACTCGTCCCGGTTGCGTCGATTGCGTGCAGTCGAGCGTCGAGGGTTTCAAATCGGCGCCGAGCCTACGATCAGACCGCGCGAACACCAGGTTGTAGCTGGGGCGCTCGCGGGTTTCATAGTGCGCCGCGAGCTTCATGCGCTCGGCGAGCAGGGCACGCCACATCTGTTGCTGTTCTTCGGCCGTTGCGCCTGCTTTGCCCTTCGCGATCAGATCGTATCTCTCTGAGTCGGTCCATGACGGCGCGCCGATCACTTCCGGTGGCGTCGTTTCGACAGGGTAGGCGCGGAAGATGAAGAATTTGGCGGATACGTTGACGAATCTCACTTCGCCGTTCGGAAGAACCGATGGTCCACTGCCGAATTGTCCGCTGGTGTTGCGTTTGATGGACGCAACCTCGAACTCTGCCGAGGGCGTTTGCGCATACGGTGTCGCGACGAGGGCGACGGCAAGCGCGCACGATCCGAGGCGAGGCATGGGCACTCCGGTCAGCAGGAATGACCGGGTGGCCGCCGACAGGTCCAGAGCCAGTTGTCGGCTGGGCGGTTCACGGCCTTCAGATTCACGAGCTCGTGCCGAGTTGGATCGCGCGGCGGCACGCCGGTGACGATGATGCGATCACCGACCTTCAGCATGTCGCTCGTGATCGGACCGGGAACCGGAGTCACGAACACGCGCGGCTGGTTCGCCAACCATTTCGCGCTCTGCCACTCGAGCGTATAGAGCGTCGATTCCGCCGTTCTGAGCGTAATAAGGACGTGCGGATTCTCGAACTGAATGCGTTCGACGGTTCCTTCGACCGTCGCGTCCTGATCAGCGGGAAAGTCCGGGTGCGAATGATGCGCGGAGGCAGCCGTAGTCGCAATGAAGCCGCCGATGACGATCGCTGGAACAATCGATCGCATGGTCCCTCCGTGTGTCGCGATTCTAGCTCCCTTGCGAGCAGTAGAGTTTGCTGCTGCGCGAACTCTTCAGGAACACAACGAGCGCGTCATCGGCCTGCAGTATGCTTCCGCCAGGAAGCAATCAGGAGAACGCGATGGTCTGGCGTTACTTCGGTATTGGATTGTGGATGATCGCCACTGCGGCGACGGCACGCGCTCAGGACGCCGCTCGAGTTCCGTACCCCATTCCGGAGGTGCCAGGCCAACCGTTGCCGGGCAGTCCTTCCGACAGCACCGTTATTCGAACGCATCCCGGGGGCGAGATCGCTCCGTCGCGGCGCGTGGAATCACGCACACGTGCAAGTGGCGTCGAGACCGCGACCTCCATTATCGAACGCCCGGATGGGCAAGGCCGACTACGACCTTCTGTCGAGACGACGACCGAAACCGTGCGCCGTCCGAATGGCGAGCGCACGCGGATCGCTGTCTTCGCCTTCGACCAGTCGGGCCGGAGAATGCTCGTCGAGTCGATCGAGTCGGAGCAGGAGGTTCGTGCCGACGGATCGATTGACACCGTTCGCAATACGTCGTCGTTGGATCCCACCGGCCGTGCGACGCTCACGTCCCGCGAGATCGAACGCACGAGGTCAGTCTCTCCTGGCGTCAAAGAGACGGAGACGTCGATTCTTCGGCCGGGGCCCAATCAGGCACTCGTCGAAGCCGAGCGCGTGTCCGAGACGGAACGTGAGGTCGCTCCAGGTCTGGTTCGACGGGAGATGACGCGATCGGTACGCGATGGGAACGGACGCTTCCAGGCCGCCGAAGCGCGGAGTGAAGACATTCGCACCACTGGTTCCACCGAGTCCCGGGAAGCAATCGTTCAGCGGCTCGATGCGACCGGAAAGATGTCGGTCGACGAGCGCACGGTGAGCCAGCGCTCGACCGTCAATGGACGGGAGCAAACGACTGAGGAAACGTTCTCCCGACAGGGAGCGGCGCGTGAGGGCACTCTGCAACTGAATCGGCGCGTCACTCGGACGACAACGTCCGCTGCTGACGGAAGCAGCCGCACGGATGAAGATGTGGAAGCGCGCACGTCCTTCGCACCTGGTGAGCCATTGCGTCCCGTCCAGCGCAGCGTCCGCACGATCCGCAACGTCGATGGCCGATCGGAGACGCAGCAGCAGGTTCTCGAGCCGGATGTGAACCGACAAATGAAGCCACGGGTCGAGGAGACCGGAACCGCAACGGCGCCCAGTTCAAACGCACGCTTTCGTCCGCAATGACGACGCGTCCGATGATCGGAGGTGCCGTCATTGGGTGCGTGATCGAGGCGTTCGCTGCCGCATGCGATGAACCGCTCGTGACGGGTCCATCGGGCCCCGTCGTTTCCGTTCATGGCCGGGTCATCGACCTCATCGCCGGAACGCGGTTGTCGGCGGCGCGGTCGCCTACCGTCAGCCTGCTCGGCCGCTCCGTGACCGCCACGGCGGACGGCTTCTACCGGATCGACGTTAGATGCCCGCCTACCGGGCCCCTTACCACCAACACGACCTTCATCAGGATCGGAGCCGGATCTTGTCTTGTGGGCCATCCGGCGCGCATTGGATCGCAACTAATTTAGAGCACGACGTCCGGTGGTCTACATCAAGAGCGTTCTCTTCGGCATTGGTGGCGCGATCGTCGCATCGGTGCTGTGGATTCTCATCGCGTTCGTTCTTCCGATCTTCGTTCCATACCTGATCGGGCGAATTCGGGGCGCCAGCGGTGTATCGGGTGCGTACCTCACCAGCGACTCCGTTGTCATCGCGGCGTTCCTAGGGTTCGTCGTCGGCTTCGGATGGGAATGGTCCAGACTTCGCCGTCGGTGATCCAGCGCGACCCCGAGCGAAACTCGCGGACGTGGGACGTAGACGAAGTTCGGTATCCGCACTCCGTCGTTCAAGAAACGGAATCCACCACTGCCAGCAAACCCAAGCCGGCCGTCAACCGCCGATGTTGCGGGATTGCTTGCGCCTGCGTTGCTATCGATATGAACTGCGCGTCAGCGCGTCGGCAACGGCCGCAAACCCGTCAATCGCCGAAAAACCCCCCCGCCACAACAGCGCGACAGACGTGGCGGCGACGAACACCGTTACCCACATCAGTCCGACCCCCACGCCACGCAGCCACGCACGCACCCAGTCCATCTTGGAGCTTGCACTATACAGATGGGCGGTGTGACTCGCGTAGGTCATGCCATGCGCCAGCACGGCGAATAGCACGCTGAGAAAGAAGAATGTGAGTGCCCGCGCGAAGCTACGCGTCGCCATCGGACCAACCCGCGTTGCGAGATCCCCCTCTTTGACAGCTTCGCCGAGGAACGAGAGAAACGCCACAGTCGCCCCACCGCTGACGATGAGCAGCGCGTTCAGCGTGCGATGCCCTGTTTCTGTGAGGATCGTGCGCATCTCCCTCCGGTCGCCCTCGTCACCTCGAACTGGTGGCTTGTCCGGCATGTGTCACCTCCGCGTTCGACCTCGTCTCAGCGTAAGTCCGAGCGCCGAGACCGTCTCGCGCCGGATTCTATGTTGAGATGGAACGACGATTGGGGAAATGGGAAACGAGGAATAGGTCAGAGCAAGAGCGCCCCGCACTCCTGATCGCGAGCGGAGCGGGCGACCAAGACACAAGAGCGGGGACTCGCGCTCGGAGACCGAGGCGAAGCCGAAGACATCGAGAGAGGGCTGCGCTGACGCGCTAAGACCGGATGGTATACTGTGGTGTTTCTGCCGGTGTTTTGCCCTCACGAGTTGCGGAAGTGGCGGAATTGGCAGACGCGCTAGCCTCAGGAGCTAGTGGCCGCAAGGCCATCGGGGTTCGAGTCCCCGCTTCCGCACCAAACCGCGGTTCGCTCCATGCTCGTGACGTGGACGGCGTAGCGACCGATAGATCTATCGCGGGTCGCCGGCGATTGTTATCCTGAAGAGCGGCCGGAATCGTTCCCGCCTCCCGAACCCAGCTTCAGCTCAGCGAGTGACGATGATCTCTGTCTCCGGTGTGTCCATGCGCTACGGGTCGAAGGTCCTCTTCGAGGACGTGACGACCTCGTTCATCGCCGGTCGCCGTTACGGCCTCACGGGTCCAAACGGCGCCGGCAAGTCGACCTTCATGAAGCTCCTGACCGGCGAAGTGCCGCCGCAAAAGGGCTCCGTCACGCGCCCCGAGAAGCTCGGGGTCCTGCGCCAGGACCAGTTCGCCTTCGATGCCTTGCGCGTGATTGACACGGTCATCATGGGGAACGCGCGTCTCTGGTCGGCACTGCAGGAACGCGAGGCGCTCTATTCTCTGGCCGACATGAGCGAACAGGACGGCATGCGCCTCGGCGAGCTCGAAGGGATCGTCGGGGACGAGGACGGCTACAGCGCCGAAAGCGATGCCGCCACGCTGCTGCAGGGTCTCGATATCGGTTCCGAGCTGCACGAACGGACGATGGCGGAGCTGCAAGGCGGACAGAAGGTGCGCGTGCTGCTCGCGCAGGCACTCTTCGGGCGGCCGCAGGCGCTGCTCCTCGACGAGCCGACGAACCATCTCGACCTCGACTCCATCCACTGGCTGATCGACTTTCTTACCCGCTACGACGGCACGCTGATCGTCATCTCTCACGACCGTCACTTCCTCAATGCGGTGTGCACGCACACGGCGGATATCGATTACGAAACGATCATCACCTACACCGGCGGGTACGACGAGATGGTGGTCGCCAAGACGCAGATCCGCGCGCGCATCGAAACGGAAAATGCGCAGCGCGAGAAGAAGATCGCGCAGCTCCAGGACTTCATCGCCCGCTTCGGCGCCGGCACGCGCGCCAGCCAGACGACCTCGCGGCGCAAGGAAGTCGAGCGGCTGCAGACGACGGAGCTGGCGCGATCGAACATCCAGCGACCGTACATCCGGTTCCAGATGAATCGCCCATCGGGCCGCCTCGCGCTCGAGTGCAAGGGCGTCCGCAAGGCGTATGGCGACCTGGGTGTGGTGACGGACTTCAGCGCGGTGGTCAACCGTGGCGAGAAGATCGTGCTCGTCGGCCGCAACGGCGTCGGCAAGACGACGCTATTGAAGGCGCTGCTCGCCGATGCCCCTGGCTTCAGGTCCCCTGCGGATCTCGACTCGGGCGTCGTGCGATGGGGGCACGAAGTCTCGATCGGCTACTTCGCGCAGGACCACACCGGCGCGATCGAAAAGGGGCTGACGGCCGTCGAGTGGTTGCACCGATTCGACCCGGAGGCCTCGCGCCAGGACATTCACGGCCTGCTCGGACAGATGCTGTTCAGCGGCGAAGAAGGACTGAAGCCGACAGCCGCGCTCTCCGGGGGCGAGACGGCGCGACTGCTCTTCTGCCGCATCATGCTGCAGAAACCGAACGTGCTGGTGCTGGACGAACCGACCAATCACCTCGACCTCGAATCGATCAACGCGCTGAACATCGCGCTGCAGAAGTTCGACGGCACAATCCTGCTGGTCACGCACGATCAGGATCTGCTGGAAGAAGTCGGCACACGCGTCTGGCACTTCGACGGCGCCACGATCCATGATTTCAAAGGCGCCTACGAGGAGTATTCGGCATCGCTCGTATAACCGTTTCGCGGCAGTCGGCTGCCGACATCGGGCAGCGCGAGATCTTCGTCTCGGTGGACGACGAGGAGCTCGCGATTCTGCGGCAGGGCGAGTCCGCGACCCGCGACGTCGAGCCTGGGTCGCACCGCCTGCGCGCGCACAATACGCTCTTCCGCAAGGTGCTCGAGGTCACGCTCGCACCCGACGAGCACGCCCACTTTACGGTCATCAACAAGCCGGGTTGGGGCACCTACACGCTCATGACCTTCCTCGGTGCCGGTCCGCTGTACCTGACGTTCACGCGCGACGCGTGATCCCGATTCGCGCCACACTAGCAGGATGAGGATCGCGCGCGAACGGTATCTGGACGACTCCACGCAGTGGTTCCTGAGCCTGGAGCTGCGGACCCGCACGGCGGAAATGCACTCCGCGATGGACGCGCTCTCGCCGGAACAACGTCAGGCGATCGGAGACGTCATCGTCAGCGCGCTGGACCGCATCGCCGGCATCGTCGAACCGGTGGCCGTCGAGCGCGGCGCGAAGCCCGTTAGAATCAGCGCATCGTGACCGACATCTCGCAGGCGTTCATCGAACAATCCCGGAAGCTCCTCATCGACAGCTATCTGCCGCGCATCGAGCAGGCGGTCCATGGACTCGCGACCGAGAACGTGTGGTGGCGAGCCAACGACCAGTCGAACAGCATCGGCAATCTGATCCTGCATCTCGACGGCAACGTCCGGCAGTGGATCGTCAGCGGCATCGGCGGAGCCTCGGATGTGCGAACGCGACAGCAGGAGTTCGATCAACGCGACGGGTGGTCGGGGCCGGACCTGACGCCTCGACTTCGCGGCACGATTGAAGAAGCCGATGCGGTTCTGGCGAAGGTCGACCCGGCAACCCTGCTCGAGCCGAGGCGGATTCAAAGCTACGACATCACCGTGATGCGGGCGATCTACGCTGCGGTCGAGCACTTCTCGATGCACACGGGGCAGATCATCCTGCTCGCAAAGATGTGGAAGGGCGACCTGGGCCTTTACGATCTCTCGCAAGGTGAACCGCGACCCACCTGGAGTGGAGGAGTCGCCGGTCACTGAATCCCGCACTCGAGGTTCGAAGCGGAACTGACCCGCTCGTGAATCTCGGCTCTGTTCGTGCATTCGCGCGGCAGGGGAGAAATGCGTATGCGAAGACTTATCGCTGGGTATCTGATGCTGGCGTTGTCGATCGGAGCGTTCGGCACGTCCATCGCCGCTCAGAGCGGAGCCAAGGAAGAGACGAAGAAGGCCGGCGAGGCCGTGAAGGAAGCCGGCAAGGACACCGGTGACGCCGCCAAGCACGCGGGCAAGGCCACCGCGAAAGGCGCCAAGAAGGGCGCGGCGAAAGTGAAGAAGGCCGTCACTGGTGATGCGCATGCCACATGTGTGGACGGCACGCGCCAGGAGGGCACCACGGAAGCAGCCGCCGCGGCAGCCTGTGGTTCGCACGGCGGCGTCGCAAAACAGTAGTCGCAGCGAGGGCGCGCGTCGGTCGCCCTCCTCCACATCCGCTCCCGACGTCCGGCACGCCGCGTCGTATGCGCCACGAGGCGCCGCTACGGTAAAGTGTCGCCGTGACGTCGGCTCTCTTCGTGCTGCGCTTGCTGGTGATCGTCGCGCTGATCGTCTACGCGGCGCGCAAGCGATCCCTCACCACGTGGATCATCGTCGCGATCATTGCCGGCGCGGAGGTCGGTTACGACCTTCCCAGCGTGGGCACGGCGCTCCGTTTCGTCAGCCAGATCTTCCTGCGTCTGATCCGCACGATCGTCGCGCTGCTAATCCTCTCGACGCTGGTCGTCGGGATCGCGGGGCACTCGGACCTGCGTCAGGTCAGGCGCATGGGCCTGAAGGCGCTCGTCTACTTCGAAATCGTGACGACGTTTGCGCTGGTGATCGGATGGGGCGCGGCCAGCCTGGCCCGCGCAGGAGAAGGGGTCAATCTACCGCCTCCCGCGGAATCGCAGCAGCTGCAGCCGGCCGCCGAGCGCACCTGGCAGACCATCGTGCTCGACATCTTTCCGGAGAACCTCGCGAAGTCGATTGCCGACAACCAGGTGCTGCAGGTCGTGGTGTTTGCCGTGATCTTCGGGAGCGCGCTCGCGCTGCTGCCCGACACGCGGCGCCGTCCGATGCTCGCCTTCATGGAGAGCCTCGCCGAGACGATGTTCAAGTTCACGGGCATCGTCATGTATCTGGCGCCGCTCGCCGTCGGGGCGGCTATGGCGTACACGGTCGGTCATCTCGGGCTCGGGGTTCTTGTCGCGTTGTTCAAACTGCTCGCGACCTTCTACGTCGCCGTGGCGCTTTTCGTCGTGGCGGTGCTGGTGCCGGTCGCGCTTCTCGTTCGTGTTCCGATCCGACGCTTCATGAGCGCCGTGGCGGAGCCGATGTCGATCGCCTTTGCGACGGCCAGCTCTGAGGCTGCGCTGCCACGGGCGATCGAGGCGATGGAACGCTTCGGGGTACCGCGGCAAATCGTGGCCTTCGTCCTGCCGACCGGCTATAGCTTCAACCTCGATGGCAGCACGCTCTATCTGTCGCTCGGCGCGATGTTCGTCATCCAGGCGAGCGGGGTGCAGATGTCGCTCACGCAGCAGCTCGTGCTGCTGCTCACGCTGATGCTCACGAGCAAGGGTGTGGCAGGCGTCCCGCGCGGCGCGCTCGTGATCCTGTCTGGCACGGTCGCCTCATTCAACCTTCCCGTCGAGCCGGTGTTCATTCTTCTCGGGATCGATCAGCTGATGGACATGCTTCGCACGTCGCTCAACGTGCTGGGCAACTGTCTGGCCACGGTGGTCGTGGCGCGGTGGGAAGGGGAGTATCCGCCCCGGCTCGCGTCAGGCGGCGCGAGCCGGGAAGTGATCGCGACGGGCTGATGCCCACATCGCGATGGCGTCGGGCGTCACCCATCGCACGGTGCGAATCATCGTGGCCATTCGTTCGGCGAGCCATGCTCGACGCGCGTTCCAGGGCAAGCCGTACTGCTCGCGAAGACGTGACGGCAGGAGCCCCGCGGTCATCAATCGATTCAGCGATCCGGAACCGGGCAGCATCACGCCCAGCGGCGACCACAACAAGGCACGACCGACGACGGCGGCGTGCGGCCCGACGATGAGCGCGTCACCGTTCACCATCTGATCGACGTACGCGCGCATCGTCGACCACGTCCGCGGAATCTCCGCCTCACGCGCGCCGAGCGCCACGGCCACCCATGCGGCTTCCCCGCAATAGCGATCGCGTTGCTCAGCGGTCAGCGGTCCGACGAGCCATTCGAACGTCGTGACCATCGAATCGACCAGCGTCGCATGGACCCACAGGACGAGTGATGGATCTTCGGCGGAGTAGGCAGTGCCGGCAGCATAGCGGCCGACAGGATCCGCCAATGTGCCGTGCACGCGCGCGTGAATCGCGCGAATCCCGTCGATGGCGCGCGCGCTCGCCTGCTCGTCGCCAAACGTGATGTCGAGCATCGCGCCAACGGTGTGATGCAGACGTGACACGGCGGCCAGCGGCGAGGCGCGAAATCCGCTGTGATCGAACACGCCGGCGGCGATGAGCGGATGCGCCATCTGCAGGAGGATGGCGCGCGACCATCCGAGCAGGAGCAACCGTTCGGCCGTGACGCGCCGGGAAATCATTCCTCTAACAGGTTGCTGAAAATACTCACAACCTGAATGCAAAATGCAAAATGTAAGATGCAAACAGTGCGATTTCTCGGCACGAATCGCGATTTGAATTTTGACTTTTGCATTTTGAATTACGGGCAGGCGGGTTCTTTTCCAAGCCTGCTTAACGACCGGGACCGCCCCTGTCACGATCCGAGCCGGACTCCGGCGACTGCGTGTCGCGATTCGCATTCCGCTGCAAGAGCCACTGCGCCACACCGAACACCGCGAGTCCCATTGCGCCGCCTTTGACCAGCGTCCAGCGGTGGCTGTTGGCTTTGTCGGTCGTCAGCATCTGCTTATAGGTATCGAGGGTCTCGGTGGCGGGCGCCTCCATCGTGCGCGGGTTGGATCGGCGCTCGGGTGCAGGAACCCACCGGGTGATGAACGCAAACGTCTCCGACGCGCAGGCCGGGCAATGGTCGCTGTCGTGGACCTCTTCGCAGTCGAGACACAATCGGGCATTCCGAAGCTGCATTCCTCCAGTGTAGCTGGACCGAGGTCAGACGACGACTGGCGGCGACCGGCTCCTGCCTGTTACAGTGGAGTTACAGCTCAGGTCATTCAATGGCCCGTCATGCCAATCTTCCCCTCGGACTCTCGACTCGCAGCGTGCGTTTGCCGGCGGGAGTGTCGGTGCTCGTCGTCGATGACGTCCATGCGACGAGGGTGGGGCTTGCCGAGCTGCTGCGGTTACGCGGGCTGAAGGTGCATGAGGCAGGCAATGGGCGCGAGGCGCTCGACAGGTTGCGCGCCCATCCGGACACCTGTGTGGTCGTCCTCGATTTGATGATGCCGCACACCGACGGTTACTGGTTCCGCGAACAGCAGTTGCAGGACCCGGCGATCGCCCATGTTCCTGTGATCGTGTTCACCGGGTCCGGCGACGCTGAAACGCTGGCTCGATTGCAGCTGTCCCACGTGCTCCTGAAGCCGTTCTCCGTCGACGTTCTGCTCGACGCCATCGGTCGTTACTGCGACACCAGCGCGGCTGCGAGCTGAGCCTGCCTCGTCCGATTCGCGGTTGGCCATCGGCGCCACGCGATCACCGTTGCCAGGCATCCGGTCACGAACGGGACGAGCGCGCCCACGTCGCCCTGCTGCGCCGTGATCACCGTTGCGCCGATCATGATGATGACCAGCCCCGCGGCCGCCACTCCGGTCAGCCCCTGACGAATCCGAAACGCGCCCGGAAGAATGAGCCCGAGCGCCCCGAGCGTCTCGCACACGCCGATGAACCTCAGGAACGTGGGGTCCATTCCGCTTTGCGCCAGCGCCTCGGCGGGCATGACCAGCTTCATCACGCCCGCGAACGCGAACAACAACGCCAGCACCACCTGAATCGTCCAGAGCCCGATCTCAACCTTGCGTCCACTCTTCGTTGCCATGATTTCGCCTCCTTGCCCAGTGGTCGATTGGGTGGTGGGAGAATCGACATCGGGTTTTTCTTGGAACTTTTGCGAATTGGACGGCAGGCCGGGCCGGGCTGTCGGACCTCGGTGCTATTCAAGCGGGGACTCACGATACCGATGACCTGATCGTGAAAGTCTCCTTGACCGCGCGGCTGCTGGTCGGTGCGGCCATTCTGTGCTCAATCGGATCGGTGGTCCGTGCCCAGAGCCCGAAGGCGGACCTCGGGCTGCTCTCTCTCGAAGAGCTGATGTCGGTCAAGATCTCGACGGCGACGCTCGTTCCGGAGATGCAGAGCGATGTGCCGGCGCGCGTGCAGGTCATCCCCGCCGCCCAGATCGAACGACGAGGCTACCGCTCGCTGCTCGACGTGTTGAAAGATCTGCCCGACTTCAAAGTCGATCTGCGCGGCAACTGGGACTTCCCGGCCGAGATCACGGTCCAGGGCGTGCGTGGCGCCACCCGCGTCGTGGTGCTGCTCGATGGCGTCCGCGTCTCCGCACCAACGAATGAGCCGCTTCCGCTGGTCGCGAATTACCCCGTTCACAACGCGCGTCAGATCGAAATCGTGTACGGGCCGGTCTCGGCGGTGCACGGCGCCGATGCCTTTTCCGCGGTGATCAACATCATCACCAGGGATGCATCCGAAGCCGCGGGCCTCTCGGTCGCGAGCTCGATGGGAAGCTTCGGCCTGTACAACCACGCGGTGTCGTACGGAACCCGCATGGGGACGAACGGCAACCTCGTCGTCGACGGACAGTTCCAGTACGATCGGCAGCCGGATCTCAGTCGCTATTATCCCGACGACTTCAACGGCTTGCAGGCGCAGCGCGCCGGCGTGTTCCCAACGGCGTTCGGCCTGATGACGCCGGCCGATCCAGTGACCCCGCAGTACCACATTCCGATGCGTGCCCACGCGCTGCACGCGACGTATCGCGCAGGCGGGTTGCAGCTGTCGGCCTTCGAGAACCGCTCGCACCTGCCGACCACGGCGGGGGTCTACACGCCCGACAACGTGATCTACGACGACGTCGCGTTCAATGAGAACGAGTTGATCGTCGGCGCCGGCTCCTACACGAGACACATCGGACGATTCGCGAGCACGTCGACGGTCGAATACAGCCGCCACGAGCTGAACCCTCACTCCGGGTACCGCGACCTGTATAGCAACATGGACCGGAGCTACAAGTTCGCCTACGGATCGATGGTGAAGGGCGAGGAGCAGCTCACGTGGAATCCGTTGAAGCGCATGACCGTGACCACCGGCGGCACGCTGGAACGGTTCTTTGCGATTCCGCAGACGGCTGACCTCAACGCGCCGATCCGATCGACCGACGAACCGGGGACGATCCTCGGCACGTCGCTGATCGACGAGTTCTTCAAGCTGCACTACGCGAACGTCGGAGCATTCGTCGAGACGCGGTATGCGGTCGCGCCGTCGGTGACGGTGACCGTTGGTGCTCGCCAGGACTACAACACGCGCTACGGATCGACGTTCAACCCGCGGATCGGCGTCGTGACCCGTCCGACGTCCACGACAACCCTCAAGCTCCTGTACGGGACCGCCTACCTGGCGCCGTCACCGTATCAGGCGTATCAGCACTACGGATCGTTCCTCAGCGAGGACGACGGCCAGACGTTCTCGTCGCCGTATTGGCATCTACCGAATCCGGACCTCCGGCCTCAGCACAAGAAGACGGTCGAAGCCAACGTGCTGCAGCGTCTCGGACCGAGCGTCAGCGTTTCGGCATCAGCGTTCTATTCACGATTCGTCGACCTGATTCAACCGACCGATCCGAACGGAAGCCAGAGCGGCATGTATCACGGCTGGCCCGTGGAGGTGATCGATCTGCCCACCAACGACGGACGCCAGACGACCTATGGCGGCACGCTCGGGATCGATGTCGTCCGTTCGATCGGGACAGGCCGTCAGGTCTCGGCGTACACCGGACTGAGTCTGGTCGATGGTCGCATCTGGCCGTCGGACGCGTCGATCAGTCGCTATCCGATCGGCGGAATGGTGCCTGCGCAGTTGAAGATGGGCGCCGATCTCGACTGGGGACGCTTCAGCGCGGCGGCGTCAGCAGGTGTGGTGGGTCGCCAGCGGCTCTCGGCGTTGGTCGACAGAGGAACCGACTTCAGGCGTCAGACGATCGCCGGGTATTGGACGAGTGACATCACCGTTCGACGCCGCAGCGTGATGGAGCGCATGAACGCCGTCCTCAAGATCGAAAACGCGTTCGATCGCCGGTACCGGACGATCAACGAACGAGCGTACATCAATCCCGAAGAGTTCATCGGGATTCCGCAGAATCCGCGTCGTATCTCCGCCGGGATCGAGCTGCGGCTGCCGTAGAGGCTTCTATCCGCAGCCTGTCTCGCCGTGGCCTCGGTGAAGGCGGGCGTCGGCGTGAAGGCGGACGCAGAGCCGCGCAGTTCGTGCCTCGGAGGCGACGGCCCCTCTAGTCTTGTCCCCCCTCGGTCGATAAAAAGACTGAGTCGTTTTCACGCCCAGCACCATGAGAAACCGTCGTTCATTCGTTGCCCGATCGATGCTGATCGCGGGAATGGTGGGGATGACCTCCACCACGTACGCGCAGACCGCGTCGCGCGACTTGTCCGAGCTGTCGCTCGACGAGCTGATGAACATCCACGTCACCTCCGCGCAGCGCAAGGAGCAGCGCGCCGACGACGTTGCCGCGCCTGTGTATGTGGTCACGCAGGATGACATCCGCCGATCGGGGCTGACGGAGCTGCCCGAGATTCTGCGGCTCGTGCCCGGCGTGCAGGTGGCACAGGTGAACGCCAGCGAATGGGCCGTCTCGGTCCGAGGATTCAACAGCATCTACTCCGACAAGCTCTTGGTCCTGATCGACGGTCGATCGCTCTATAACCGTGGATTCTCTGGCGTGTTCTGGGACGGACAGAACGTCCTCGCGTCAGACATCGAACGCATCGAAGTCATCAGAGGCCCCGGCGGTACCGCGTGGGGCGCGAACGCCGTGAACGGCGTGATCAACATCATTACCAAGTCGGCGGCCGATACGAAAGGGACGCTGGTCGACGTCGGCGCCGGCAATAACGATCGCCAGTCGGCAACCGTCCGTCATGGCGGCACGGTGGGGAACACAGCCTACCGCCTGTATTCCACCTGGGCAGATCATGGGACGGGCGTCACCGCGGTCAGGGCACCCGCAAGCGATCGGTGGGGCGCGGTCACGACCGGTATGCGTGCCGATTGGTCGGGGAAGGCCGATTCGATCATGGGCCAGGCCAGCTACATGGCCGGTCGTTCGCGACCGAACTGGTTGGACTATCTCCACCCCGAAAGCACCGACGTCACCAGCGAACTGAGCGAGGCTGTCGCCGCGATCAAATGGTCTCGCCGTCGCAGCAACGGGGCTCTGTTCCAGGTGCAGGGCTTCAACACGGTGACCGTCCGTGATGAATCGACGCTCTACCAGCGCGAGACGACCGGCGACGTCGACGTTCAGTATCAGACCACCGTCGGCGCCCGTCAGGCATTCGTCGTTGGCGGCGGCTACCGCGACTCCGATCTGACCACCCGCCAGACACCGGCACTCAACATCACGTCGGAAGAAGGCGCCGTGGCCAACGCGTTCGTCGAAGACGACCTCGCCATTGCCAGATCCTTGCATGTGACCTTGGGATCGAAGATCGAATGGGACCGATTCGCAGGGGTTGGCCTCCTGCCATCGGCTCGCGTGATGTGGAACGTCGAGGCGAAACAACGCGTCTGGGCCGCCGTGTCACGAGCGCGACGGACGCCAGCCGCCGCCTACCGCACGATCTCGTTGGTCCTGGCCACCACCACTGGTGACAACGGCTTGCCGATCGTGGCGATGTTGTACGGTACGCCCGACCTGCCGTCGGAGAACCTGTTGCAGGTGGATGCGGGCTATCGACTGCAGGTCGGCTCGACCGCCTCGTTCGATGTGTCGGCGTTCCGCGGCGCCTACGATCACAGCACGACGTTCGAAGCGTTGACGCCCAGATTCGAGTTCGCCCCCGCTCCTCACCTTGTCGTCGGCTCCCAATACGGCTCTCTGCTTCAGGTCCGAACCGCTGGAATCGAGATCGCCGGCCACTGGTCACCGGGATGGCGATGGCGTATGGACGGGTCGTATTCGGGTCTTCGATTCAATCCCGAACTCGACCCGGCAAGCACCGACACTCTCGGTGCCGCACGCTTCGACGGCAATGCGCCACAGCATCAATGGCAGCTTCATGCCACCAGCGGGATCTCCCGGCGGTTGCAGGTGACTGCTGGAGTCTTCTACGCGGGACGGTTGCGCCAAACCAGTGTTCCCGCCTACACGCGGGCGGACGGCCGCATCGAGTTCAAGGTGACCTCCCAGGTCACTGCCTCGATCAGCGGACAAAACCTGCTGACGCCTTCGCACGTGGAGTTCTCCGATTACAACCTGGGGCTCGTTGGCAGCCGTGTGCCACGGACGGTGCGCGCGCAGCTGCGCTGGCAATTCTGAAGAACACTTGCGAACTCCCAACTCCCAACTCCCAACTTCCAACTCCCAATTCACAACTCCCAATTCACAACTCCCAATTCACAACTCAACCTCCAACTCCCAAGCTCTGTTGATGCGGCGCGGACCGTTGCTTGTCCACCACGGGCTGCTCGCCTTGGCGAAGGCGGATGGTCCGCGTTACCTGCGCAGGCCGCTGAGGCCTGCCGCGATCTTCGCGACCTCGAGGCCGAAGCCGTTGACCTGCTCCACGGCCGCGTACCACTGTTCGTCGATCGTTTCCGGATGCCTCGCGCCCAGAATGCCGCCGGCGATCGATGCGACCGAGTCGCTGTCGCCGCCGATGTTGGCCGCCAGCAGGATCGCGTCCTTCGCTGATTCCATCACCACGCCGAGCGTGATCGCCAGCGGCACGATCGTCAGCGGCGAATCCGGGAAGTAGGTCGCGGACAGATCGTCGGGGTGGAGCGTGTGCCGGCGCGCGAGATCCTCGTGCATCGCATGCATCCGCTCGGCGAGAATGCCGTCCAATCCTCCGGTTCGCTCGCGTTCGGTCACCTCCGCCGCTCGCAACGCGAGCTCGATGATGTCGCGTGACTTCAGGCCGTCGACCGCCGCCGACACCGCCGCTGCGGTTGCGGCCGCGGCCGCCAGGGCCAGCGGCCCGCCATGGGTGGGGATCGCGGCCTGCCGCGCGCCGCGGAGGATCGCATGGGTCTGAATCGAGGAGTGGAGCATGCCGACCGGCGCGACACGAACCGCCGCGCCGCAGCCATCGTGTTCATCGGTGACCCGCGCCGGATCGTTCGCCTGGTGAAATTCCCAGAGGGATACGACGCCCTCATGCACGCTCTTCCGGCACGGCAGCATTTCCCGTCCGACCGTCGTGTGGCGAACGTCGCGATCCTGAAGGATGGCGCGCGCTACTGCAAGCGTGCGTTCGGTGTCGTCGGTCGTTTCCCCGATCAGCCACTCGTGACGGACGTTCCCCGCGTAACGCGGGATGACGGTGCCCGGTGTCCCTTCCAGACCGCGCACGCCCTCCGGATACCAGCGCAGCACGGCGCCACGCGAGAGTCCCTCAGTCTGCTTGCCAATGGCGTCGCCAAGGGCGATCCCCTTGAGCGACGCGAAGATACGTTTGTGGATCATGGTGATGGGACCGTGGAGGAATCGGGCTCGACCTCTTTGAGGATCTCCTCGTCTGGATCCACCGTGATCCGTGTCGGTTCGCCTGAGGTGCGAACGCGGAATGTCTGCATGCGCGCGGTCAGCTCCACACGTTGCCGCTTCGTCATGGCGCCGGCGATCTCGATCGTCAACGGCAGCCTGAACGTCGGCCAGGACGGCGATTGTGTCTGCACGATCGTGATGACGACTTCGCCTCGGCGTGAGTCGCGGGTCCAGCGGACGCGCAGCTTCGGGTAGCCGGGTTCGTACAACCACTGCTGGAAGAACCAGTCGAGACGCGTGCCGGCCGCCGTTTCCATTGCCGCGCGGAAGTCCGCAGTCGTGGCGTATCCGAGTCGATGCCGACGGTAGTAACTCCGAATACCGCGGAAGAACGCCTCGTCGCCAATCATTCTCCGCATCATATGCAGGACCCACGCGCCCTTCTCATAGGTGTTACGGTTGAGGAGCGCGAGCAAATCGCGTTGGGTCGCATCGACCACGGGCTGCGTCAGAGCCCTCGATTTCAGATAACGCTCGCGATTGGCGGCCATGTTGCTTTTGAACGCACCGTCGCCGTCGACGTGCTCGTAGAACAGCGCTTCGAAATACGTGGCGAATCCTTCGGACAGCCACACGTCCGCCCAGTCGCGGATCGTGACGCTGTCGCCAAACCACTGATGCGCCGTCTCATGGGCGACGATGCCTTCGCGGCTCGTGCCTTCGGCCAGTGGCTTTTCCGGATAGAAGATCGCGCTCGTGTTCTCCATTCCGCCGAAGATCGTCGACGACTCGACGTGGGCCAGCTTCTCGTATTCGAATGGGCCGACCACCTGGGCAAAGTACTGAAGCATCGCATCGGCACGGCGGACCGAACGCTCCAGCGCTGCGGCGTCCGCGGGGAACGCCCACCAGGTCACATCGACACAACGACCCCCGGCGCAACTTTTCACCGGCGGTGCCGTCGCGAAGCGAGCCGCACCGAACACCATCGTATAAGTCGGAATCGGTCGATCGGTTCGCCAACGCCAGACGCGGCGCGATGTACCCGCATCGCTGCTGGTCGGGACGATCTCGGGAGGAAGGGAAGACAGCTCGTTCGTCGTTGCCCCTGATGTGAGAAGCGACCCGTTGGCGACCACGGTCCATTCCGCCGGCGCGCTGATCGTGAAGGCGACAGTGGCTTTGTCGGATGGATGATCGATGGACGGAAACCAGAAGCGCGCGCGATCGGGCCAGTTGTCGGCGAACGCCGTCCGGTCACCGTGGATGTTCTGCTGAATGATCAGCCCATCGTCGGGATGGCCGTGATACGCCACTTCGACGTCAATCGTGTCCCCGAGACGCGCGCGCGATGGAACCGCCACGCGAAGTTTGCCTGCGTCATACGTGAACGGCGCCGGCGCGCCGTCAACGCGTACGCGATCGACGGCAAGGCCGGTGAGATCGAGCGGCAGCGTCGACGCACGTGGTGCGCGGATGCCGACGCGAATCGTCGTGAGCGCGCGAATCAGCGTCCCCGTCGCCGGCAGTTCGACGGCGATGTCATAGTGCAGCGCATCGAAGCCGGGCGCATAGGCTCCGGGAGGAGGCGCGACCGCGCGCTTGATCGGTGGCGGTTCGTCGTCTTGTGAAGCCGGCGGTTGTTGAGCGAAGATCGAGACACAGGCGACCACGCAGGCCGCCGCTGCCACCCATCGACGTCTGGTCACCGCGCTCGGCATCGGCGACGTTTATCTCACATCAGCAGCCGGACTCCCGCAAGTCGAGGGCACCCGCATTGCAACGCTCGAGGCCGACGGAGGCGATGCCAATGGCAGAGGCAAGGACGCTATCCACCGTGTTCTGGCTGGGCGTCATCGTGCTGCTCGCCGGAGCGTATGTGTGGTGGCTCGCGCTGGGCGCGTTGCGAATGTCGTCGGGCGGATAGAGCCAACGATTCCGCATCTCGGAAGTACCGCGATATATCGTATGAATCGCACCGACCGTGCTTGCTGCGTGGCTCATCGCCTTAGCGCGAGTTGCAGTCAGCCAGTCCTGCCCGAGAACATCAATGCGCGCTTTCCTGTGTCGTCGTTCATCGTGCGGAAGGTCGTCTCGTCGCCGTCCGGCCGACGATACACGATCGAAGGGTGGTGCCGGATCGAGTTCGAGGGGACCGCGCTGTATCCGACACGCGATGCACGTGCGACCGGGTTTCCTCGCGGCTTGTGGCTGAAGCTCGGATGGCCTGTGGCCGAGCGGCTTCGGCAACTCGATGGGAAACGGGTCTTGGTGGAGGCCCGTTTCGATCCGACGGAGAACGGTCACCTGGGTGGATACGCCGGCACGCTCACTGACATCACGGTGCTGGAACTCGCTCCGCCCTTGCGATAATTGCGCCAGCCGCTCCGATGCGACCGCATCTGCTCTTCTTGACCCTCCTGACGGGCCTCGTGTCGACGCGGTGGTAACCTGTTCGCGGACAGGGAAATCGTCGACGACGACATTGCATGATGCGCGGGTCGACCACTTCGACGGGGACCTCGGGCGACGCGCGTGAGCGACGGCGGGACTGATAGCGCGAGTCGAGACGCTTCGCAATAAAATCCCTCCCAGCCGTCGCGCTGAGCACGAGCGTAGGGCAGCCGGCCGTCCCGATCGCCTGTGTTGGCCCGTCGGAGGTTTGACGAAAGTGGCGACGCGCGAACTCCTCTTCAGGATGTAGACGAACCGCCTCACGTCAGAACTCCGAGATGAGGATCACGAGAGCTGGCTTGCCAGCCGTAGCCTCTCGTACGAGGGCAGGGTCCGCCTACGCGTTCGCTGCGCGACGACTCCGGCGGACAGCCTTCGCGAGAATGAGAGCGAAGGCTGGTAAGCCTAAATTTCACGAGTTGGAACCAGCTGGAGCGCTGGCTGCGGGCGGTCGATGCCCTGCGGCAGGCAGCATGAGTCGTCAAATCGCTCAAGCGTTGAAGGGCCGCACCGCCGGTCGGTCGGCTGGGGTGGGCACGCGCAGCGCATTCGCCGGCACGACGACTACGGCGACTGTCTTGCCGGTCATGTCGAAGAACTCGACCGAGTAGCCTTGCTCGTGGACAGCCAGCGCGACGTGCCGCTCTACGACCGTGCGGACATCGCCAGCACGCAGCCCTCGCTCGGGAACATCGCGGGTGAGAATGACGTCGCCGAACATCTCAGGCTGCATGTTCCAGCCCCGTTCTTGCAACCGCTCAGCGCAGTCACTTCGCGCGACGTCGTTGCGCGGGCTCGCTCTTGCGCGGTCGACCACCGAGTCTGCCGTTCTCGCGCGAGGCGCGCGCCTTCGTCGTGCTCCGATACGCGCCTACGAGGGCGGCGGGGCCGACAATGTCGACCGCAGTCCGTGCTGTGGTCGAGAAGCGCGCCACCCGGACTCGTGCTTCTGGTCGGCTGTCGGGATGTGCCTCGAGATACGCGGTCAACACGGTCCGAATCGCACGTTCGGCCTTTGCATGGCTGTCAGCGGCTGCATACACGGGCAGTCCGGGCACGTAGGCGCTCACGGCGCCGCTCTCTTCGGTCTCGAGGACGATCGGATAGAGCTGTGTCATTCGACGCCCGCCTCTCGCAGGATGCGATTGCCAAGCCGCCCGGCATCCTTCTTGGTGTGCACCGCCACCCAAACTTCCTTGCCAGTGGTTGGGTGCTTCAGCAGCAGATGACTGCCTTTTCCTGACCTGACCTCGACAAACCTTGCGGCCTTCAGCTTGCGGATCACCTCGGCCCAGGTCACATCGCGATCGTAAACCTACCGCTAGGTTTCGTCAATGCAGTGCGAAAGCCAGCCATCATCGCCCGCGGTTCGATTCCTATCGCGATTGTGGTTGCGAGCGGCCGCAAGTCGTTGAATACAAATGGAACGAAAGATGGTGCGGCCTAAATTTCGCGAGTTGGAACCTCATCCGCGCTGGCTCTCCCGACTCGATGGCCTTCGTCGTGCCGCGTAGCTGCATGTGTGCGGCGCGCCGTGTCGTCCGATGTAATCTGGACCCAGCGTATCGCAATTGAGCGGCGCACGTTCAGCCCATCCCAAAATGGTTCGTTACACAAAGCCGGAAGAGACCGACGATCCCGGGTTCCTCGACTGGGTCGAAGCCACCGTGGTCGGTGTCGAAGAAGCAATCAACACGAAACAGACCTACGTGGTGAAGATCGACAACTGGTTCGGGAAGCGATGGCTTGGCTTTTCGGGCAAGGTGCTGGGCGCCCTTGGCTTTCGCAAGGACAAACTGACCCTTCCGCCGTTCGTGCCCTCACGCGTCGTGTCTCAACGTCGGCTCTTTGAAGGCGACACTCCCCCCGGACCTCGAAAACGGCTTCATGTGTGGCAACGCAGCGGGGAGAACCTCCAGCGATACACTGAAATCATTCTTCAGGGCTCAAACGCGTTCTGGTACAGCGGTCGTACGGCGTCGAACGACCGCGGAAGCTTCATGGCTTACGTGTCAACGCCGGACGGGCACTGGCCTTGGTACGTGAGCTTGCGACGCGAGGAGACATGGCGAGTCGTGGAATGCATTGGCATCGGCGTTCCCGAACTTGAGACTTTTACTCGCCGCGGGATCGACGAATTGCGTCAAGCGGATGGACGTCAGAACGTGTAGTGAATCCACAACCCCGTGAGCTGAGAAGGCGAAGAGATCGAGTCGAACAGCATCATGGCGTCCATTCGCGTTGGATTCTTTGAGGACTTCAAGGGCGCGGACACCCTGTTGCTCGATGTCGATCAGGCGGGTTTGAAGGCCCTGATCGCGTGGCTTCGAACCGCGACGTCTTCGGGCCGCGGGATTGCCATCAGCCATTGCCCCGGAGCCCTTGTTCAATCCGGGCTTCGCGTCAATCTGTCGCGTGCTTCGACCGACAGAGGGCTGGTGAGAACCGCTGGAACTGAATTCGTGTGGCAGCGGTCAGAGGAGGGCTGGGCGGAAGTCGTCGACAAGTTGGCTGCTATGGACATCGACGCTGGCGATCAGTATCTCGAGGGGCCGAGCGGCAACGTACAGGTCGTGGCAAGCATCGGAGAGTATGGCGACTCCTGGTGGCGTCGCCATGGCGGCTGACGTTGTGTTCCCCATTTCGTATGAACAGTGATCATGCTGCGCACGACGTACGACCTGAGAGGCATCTTCAGCATTACTTCGATGCGCGGTCAGCCCATCTTCTCTTCGGTCGCCAACGGTACTCCGGCCGCATCCGAACCGTTCTGAGCTTAGAGTAAACCTCAGTGCCGCGCGGATCGATCCCTTGATCGAACAGCGCGTACACGTCACGGATTGAGATCAACTGCCACCGCACGAGGTATCCATCAGGGTTCATATAAGGCTCGGCGTATCTGGTCCACATGCGCTGCAGGCGACGCTGCGCGTCGTCGGCATCAATCGCCTTCACGAGTACCAGCCGGTCCTCGAGATCAAGAGAACCTTTGATCTGCCCTTCAATCTGGATAGCAACAACGCCGCGGACGCAAAACCAGGCCAGACCTGGTCGGCGAACACGCGGCCGCCGTCCCTCGATCGTGTCGATCATCAAGTGTTTGACGTACCGTCTGCTTGCCAGGGCAGCTACCTGATTTGCGGGTACGACCGCGTCAATTGTCCAAGAAGGCTTGTGCTTCCCGCGTGAAACAAACTCTATGGCCGGGAAATCCCGTCGGAGATGATTCAGCTGCCTGGCGAGCGTTTCCCTCAGCGTGGCGTCTCGCTGTTTTGGCCGCAGATGCCACAACTTCGACACCGTCTCGCCAGTGAGCTGAATCGAAAGACGCACAGGACGTGGTCCGAGCCGCAAGAGCGCCGCACCGGTTAGTCTCCGAAAGCATCGAGTCCGATAATGCGCGGGGGCTGTGGCATATGCACTTCTATCCTACGCACGCTGGCGTCGAATTGGCTCCATTTAGCCGGTTGTACGCGGGCCACGGGCACTTCGACCTGCAGCGACGTCGGCCTCGGGCACCGAGGACGAGGTCCGCTTGGCTGCTTCAGCGTTCGTTAAGCGTCATGCACGAGCGGGACGCATTGCAGGACAGCCTGGCCGCCATCGGCGGCGTCGAGCGTGGGAAGCGCGGCGATGAATTGATCGAGAAGTGATGGCTCGGTTCTCAGAAACATTGTCGCCATGGGCGCCATCTGGCTGCCCCTGAACCGAAAGAAATCTCCCTGCTGGATCGTAGAGATTAGCAGCTGGTTTGGCTTGTAGTAGTGGAAGCGAGCCCGGAACGAGCCGCTGGCGTACTCAGGTCCTCCATCGCCGGCCTCCAGATCGAATAGGCCGCCGCGGATCTGCCCACCAAATGTCCGCAGGGCGGCAGCCGCCGTAGCTCCCCACTCCAGAGAGGCGTACGCTTCGTTGGTAAAGACGGACACACCGTCGCAAACCTCAAACGTCAGCTGAGAGACATCGTCGTCCGACCACGTGCGGGTGACTGTGATACGCGGAAGCATGGATGATGCTAACGTGCGCTCGGCCACCAGCTACAGCCGTCAACGCGACAAGCTGCGCGAAGAACTGACGCTCGCTCAGATCGACCGCCACACCGAGGCCATCGACGAACTCGACGTGCAGGCATCCTGGCCTTCGCAGAACGCATTCTGCCGCGTGCATCAGACCGGTGGGTGCAGGCGTCGCTCGACTACAGGCAGCGATTGCAGCAGCTGTTCTTTCCGGAAGGACTTGCCTACGATGGAAATCGATTCAATCGAACCGCGATAACGGCACCACTTTTCAACTCGCGCGCGCGCGACGTTCAGTCAATTTCACGACGCCGCGGAAGTCTGAACTGGATCTAGACTCTTCCGATCCCAGCAGGTACTCTGCCGCGGGGCCTCGAATTTTCGAAGCTGCTGGCTTGCTCGAGTTCGCACAAGCGAGACTCCCAACATGTATGAAGTCGACAATCGAGACGAAGTCCAGGAACTGACAGGCGTCCCCCAATCATCGATTGGCGCGCCGGTCCCCGTCATCATCAGCGACGAGAATCGAGTCGTGCTCGCCTACTACGTCGAGGAGCGGGATCCCGAATGGGATGGCCGCACGGTACGTGTTGTAGAGCCAGCCGGCGCCTCTGAACCGTTTGCGATCGTGCGGTTCGCACCGTGCTACGCCCATATGTTTGGTCCGCCAAACGACGAAGCGTTCAGTGGCCACCCGCTTGCGTCCCGTGGTCTGCGCCCATACGGTACGTACGAAGTGCGGCAGTCCTCCTGGATTCGACGGCTCGAGCTCATGAACTCGGTTCACAAGCATCACCGGCCAGAGGCGTTCAAGATTCGTCGCCATCTGATTTTCGCGTTTCATGATTCAACGTTCGAGTGTGTTTGCGAGGCCTTCGACGTAAGGAGCGGTCACGGCTCTGTCGGAGACGCGCTCCCAGAGATGTTGAAGCTGTTGGAGTGGAACCGTCGATAGCGTCGGTGACTCGACCATGCGTTTCATCCGGTTTGTTGTCGCGCAGCACCATCCAGATTCCGGCGTGGAGGACGGTACGTTTGGTCTGGCCTACGAGCTTCGAGATTCTGTTCAGGTCGACGCGCTCGACCGCAGGGTGCTCGCTGAGCACCTGTCGTGGTTTGAGAAGAACCTGAAAACGCCTACGCGGTTCAACTGAACGAGGTCGAAAGGCTTCTATCGTCGCAAGACGCGCGGTATCGCGTGGTTCAAAGATACAGCCACGGAGCATTTGGCGCGCATGCACCAGGTCAATGCTGTCTTGGAGCAGCACGGACATCGCGTCACAATGCTTGTGCAGTCGCGGGTCGGATACCGGATCTTCGAGGACGCCTTTCAGGTCATCGCCGAACCGTTCTCGGACACACAGACCGGTTGATTGGGGAGACTGTGGCCTTCATTCGGGTCGGATACTTTGAAGACTTCAAGGGCGCAGACACACTCCTGATCGACGATCACGAGGGTTTGCGGACCTTGATCGCGTGGTTCCAGAGCGCCACTTCGGGCCGGAAGACCACAATCAGCGACTACCCGGGGTCTGTTGTTCAGTCCGGGCTTTACGTCGACTTGTCGCGTGCGCCGGACGACACGGGGCTCATGAGAACCGCGAAAAACCATTTCCTATGGCAGCGGTCAGAGGAGGGATGGGCGGAGGTCATCGACAAGTTGGCGGCTATGGAGCCCGAGGCTTGCCATCAGTTTCTCGAGGGCCCAAGCGAGGACGTGCAGGTCATGGCTAGCATCGGAGAGTACGGCGACTCTTGGTGGCGCCGCCATAGCCGCTCACGCGCGGAGCATCAGGATAACGAGGCATCGTGAACTCGAAACCGTCAGCAGCAGCTACTTACGAGAGAGCACGGCGTCTGGCGAACGTTGCCCTGTGGTCGATAGAACTCCAGTGCCGGAGGCTCGAATCCGTCGAACCTTGGGACACCGTGTTTGTCCTTCGGAGGTGGGCGGACTTCGATTTCTTTATCGTCGCTTTCACCAGGTTAAGGCGAGCTGTTCGGCTTGCCTCGGAGGTCCCGCAACTGCACGCCTCACTTGACGCCGCGCTCGCGCACTTCGATAGAACTCTTCCCGATCTCAAGAAGATGCGCGACGTCGCGGAGCATGTCGACGACTACGCCCTCGACGAAGGACGCAAGAAGGCAGTTCGTAGGCAATCGTTGGAAGTATCGACGATGGAGACTGAAGGGCCGACGCTATATTGGCTCGAATCAAAGTTGAACGCACGGGAGGCCTGCCAAGCCAGTCAGGCTCTGTTCGCGGCAGTCAAGAAAGCCTCGCGATTCCTTGTCAATGGACGTTCGCCAAAGGCGGGGAGGACTCCGGCCCAACCTTCGCGAGACACGAGAGCGAGTGGCCCTTCGACTCGCAGTGGTAATCCTTCGTGTTACCACTGCTCGCTCAGGACATTCGACATGAAGGCCGGCCCGCCATGAGCGAGCCTGCGGCTCGCCGAAGGCGGGACGCGGGCGAGTCGAATGGTGAGCCTGAATTTCGCGAGTTGGAACCGCCTCCACGAGTGGTTGCGCCAGGTTGAGGGGTTGAGGTGGGCGGCGTGACCAACTGACCAAGTTGCCGTAAGCTGGAGCGAGGAGTCCCGACCATGGCAAGACTTGACTGGTCCCAGTGCCCGGCGGTGGAGAGCATTCCCGGCAAGGTGAGCGGCGCGTGGGTGTTCAAGGGCTCACGAACGCCCGTCGCTCTTGTGTTCGAGAACCTCGAGCACGGCATGACGATCGACGAGCTCATCGAGCAATTTCCGGTCACGCGGGAGGAAATCAGGGCTGTGCTGGAGTTTGCCGCACGGAGTCTAGAAGTCCCCGTGCCAGCGCGCTGATGCAGGTGCTGTTCGACAACGGCGTGCCACGCGGTGTGGCGTCTGTCCTGAAGGAACACGGTGTCGAAGAAGCCCGAGGCCGGGGTTGGGACAGGCTCTCGAATGGCGATCTCCTCAGGGCCGCGGAAGTCGCTGGCTTCGAGGTGCTACTGACGACCGACGGCAATATCCGACATCAGCAGAACCTGTCGAAGCGGGTGATCGCGATCGTCGCCTTGACCAGGGCAGCCTGGCCGTTAATCAAGACAAGGCTGCCTGAGATCGCTGACGCTGTTGCTGCTGCGACCCCCGGGAGCTACGCGGAGGTCGAGATTCCTTTCGACTCCGATCTGGAGGGCGGCTGACCTTTCCGGCGAAGAGCCTTCGGCCGTGTTCACCTTCGACGGACGATGCCATCGTCCTCGAGCCGGGCTGCTGGGACCGACTGCGAGGGCAAGTTCTTGAGCCCATACTGGTATTTGCCGTCAAGAGGCGCCGGGTGTGATGAGTATCTACGCAACATTGTGGCGACTTTGGTTTCCACGCACGGGTGATGCATATAAGGGCTGCGAATGGGTGGACGTGTTTGCGCAGGGGGTGCCCGCGCACATCGGGACACCGACGCCCGGCTACGGCTACGAGGCCGGTGATCCGTACGATGCTTTTTTGCCGCCGGCACTTCGAATTGGTTTCGACGCCTCGGAAGATGATCTGCGTGCCGTTGTGTTCGTGACCGGGGACACGAAGAAGGGAACGCCGAGGGGCGGGGAGGAGTATGAGTCGCCGGTGCTCGTACTCACGGGTGCTGAGTATGAGGTAATGTCGTTCCAGAACCTGCACGACCGGCTCTGCAAAGAATTGCGCCGCGGCGGACCATCGCTAAAGCTCCAGATCTTCGTGCCCGGCTCGGCGGCGACGCTGGTGTTCGACGACGGATCCACGGCGGTCGCGCCGGGCGATACAGAACCGGAAGGGTGAGGCCTGCGCCGTGGGGCGATCGATGCGAACCGATCGGTTCGATTCCTGTTTCCGATCGAGGCTGAAACCCGCCACAAGTTGTTGACGCTGTTGAACGATTGAAATGGTGAGCCGCGAAGGAATCGAACCTTCAACCCGCAGATTAAGAGTCTGCTGCTCTGCCAATTGAGCTAGCGGCCCATGCTGTGGCGCGTGGGAGGTGACGAAACACCCCATTCTACCCGGCGCCCGCGCAGCTCCGCAACGACTCAACGGCGTCCGTAGCGGGTTGGGAGATCGGCGACTTCGTTGCACAGCATGTTGGCGATCTCCCGAGCCCGATCGATTTCCTCCTGCACCACACCATTGGAATGCTTGGCGCGCTCGGAAAGTTCGTGAGCGCGCTCGAGGTGCAGGGTCAGCTCGAACTCGATGGGACTGATTGGATATCCGCTCGCCGCGCCCGACCTGTGCCGTCGCATTCTCCACTCTCTGCCTGATTGATGTTCAAACCATGGGCCACGCGAACTCGAGTGCGAGGAGGAGAGCGGATGAGGAGAGGCGCGGTGGTATGATGGCGGTCGTGCGCCCGTAGCTCAGTTGGATAGAGCGCCGGACTTCGAATCCGTAGGTCGCAGGTTCAAGTCCTGCCGGGCGCGCCAACGCGCAACGCGCGTTGGGCACGCCCGGCAGTTCTTCGTCACGTCGCAGCTCGCTGCGCTTGCTGCGAACGTGGGCAAGTCCTGCAGGGGGCACGCCCGGCAGTTCTTCGTCACGTCGCAGCTCGCTGCGCTTGCTGCGAACGTGGGCAAGTCCTGCAGGGGGCACGCCCGGCAGTTCTTCGTCACGTCGCAGCTCGCTGCGCTTGCTGCGAACGTGGGCAAGTCCTGCAGGGGGCACGCCCGGCAGTTCTTCGTCGCGTCGCAGCGCGCTGCGCTGGCTGCGAACGTGAGCAAGTCCTGCGGGGCACGTCCGACGGCCTTCGTCGCGCCGCAACTCGCTTCGCTTGTTGCGAGCGCGTCCAAGTCCTGCCGGGCAATCTGTGAGCACTGCGTCGTGAAGGCAATCGAACGGCGAACGCCAATCACGGATGACGAGTCACAGATCGCCGGTGTTGTTTGCGCCCGTAGCTCAGCTGGATAGAGCGTCGGCCTCCGGAGCCGAAGGCCACAGGTTCGAATCCTGTCGGGCGCGCCACGTCTTTCAGAATCATCAGGAAAATCGCAGAGTGGGGCGTCCGTCCCATTTCGTCCAGAGGCGTCGGAGGCCGTCATTTTCCGCGTGGCAGGCCGCGTGGCGGCTCAATCGCGTGGCAGCGCGCGTGGCAGCTAGGGCCGGTCTGGTGCATTCGTAGACTGTGGCAAGAGCAGCGACTGACCGCCACTCTGACCGGCAGCGGTCAGGGAGTGGAGCCGCGCAGTTCGTTCGCATTCCCATTCTGCACGATTCAAATCGCGCGAGCGTGTCATACGCGCAAGCAGCGCTTCTGCCGCGAGAATCACGTCAAGAATCGCGGGGGGGGGAAGTGGCGCGTCCATGCGCCATATCATCAGGCGCAGTCACACGCGTTGCAATTTACTGCCGTCGTATATCGCTGCAATCAGTTGGCGAGACTCATCGACGAGCGAACGCGATAGGTCCACCCTGGCCTGTATCTCTCGCGTAGCAAGTAGGAGTCGCTCGGTCACCGCTTCGGATGCGCGCACCGTTTCTTCAACGCTGGGATGGGCGCGCCGCTCGGAAAGTGATCCACTCGCCGCTCGGAAACTGATCCACCTGAGGGCCTGATTGGCGGACTTGCGGGGCTGTCGCGCTCCGGGGTCCGCTGGAGAGG
>Ga0081539_10000081_pt1 | contig 135102 bp, 112 predicted proteins | sample TabmetS4T2R2_FD_71023 | JGI IMG/M metagenome (GOLD analysis project Ga0081539, IMG submission 71023) | Tabebuia heterophylla rhizosphere microbial communities from the University of Puerto Rico - S4T2R2 | ecosystem: Host-associated > Plants > Roots > Rhizosphere ... | reverse complement strand
ATAATCGCCATAACCAAACGGCAACTCACCATACTGTGTTAAGAGCGTTCCGCTCCCTTCGTGCACAAAAATTATTTCATCTGCATCGGCATTTTTGTAGAAATAATCTTTCATGCTTTCCTGCGGCGAAGTGAGCACAATGTGACAATCATTATTCACCAACACAGCTTTGCGGCTTTGCAAAAAATCTTTTTCTTGGGTTACTTTAAAACCTTCAAAGCTGCGATGCTTCAGCATTTTTTCTTCTGCAATGCGCGGCGCAACATCATAAGGTTCTTCTGTTTTTATAATCATCGTCGGCGGATGCTCGTGATACAACAAAGCATAATCACTGCTGAAACCTTCTGTGCTAAACAATTGTTCCGAATACAATGAACCATCTGGCTTGCGAAACTGTGTATGACGTTTATGCGGAATTGTTCCTAAGCGAAAATAGTGTGGCATGAGAATGTGAAAATTTGAAAATGAGTTAATTTGAAAATGATTTTTATGTACCAAGCTGTTGTGGTACTATGAAACTGCTGTTGCGTCGCACTCTTGTACGACAACAATTCTATTCAACAAAAAGAGGCGACGACAATTCGAGCGTCTTGAGAAGGAAAACATATTTCCATTTACGCTTGTCAATCCAATATGTAAAGTTGCGGAAGAATGGCATAGTTCAATCAGTTAAAGCAAGTATGAAAACTTCGTGAAGGTAGTTAATCCTTCTTTATAAGATTTATCAAAATAAGTTTTGCAACTTTTGGGTCAATGATAATGGTGTCGTGTTCAAAGTCGAGTTTGATTCTCCATTTCTGCATAGTTGTCGCTCCAATTACTACATCTTCTGAAAGATTGGGAACAACTAAAAATTCATCGGAGAGGCGAATATCATCTTTATAAAAATCTAAAGTTACTCTTTGAGTTATTTCCATAAACACGTGCTCACTTGCCGTTGCCAATCTCATTGGAGTATGCAACGTTGTAAAATGTTCCAGTTCCTCTGCTCTATCTTCATTAATACAGGAGTAAGTTGCACCGCTGTCGAACAGCGCATACAAATTTTTCGATGACCTTGAACCTTCAAACAATAACGGAATTTGTAAAACCATAGCAGTGTAAATTTACAAATAGTGCACTTAATTTTGCTTCTTATATTTTGATTTATGAAAACATCATTACAATTGCGCATGCAGCATCAACCGGATTCGCTGACACTTTTGCTGTATGGCTTAACCGAAGAACAAATCCGTTCAAAACCCATTCCCGATAAATGGAGCATTTATGAAAACATCGTTCATCTTGCACGTTATCATGAAATATTCAGAGACAGAATAGAACAAATAATTCAATCAACAGAGACTCCAATGTTTCAACAATATAAAGCTGAGAACGATAAAGGATTTTACGATTGGCAACAAAAATCTTTTACTGAGTTGATGAAGGACTTTAGAGAAGAAAGGCATAATCTCAATAATTATCTTGCTTCGCTTTCAAAAGAAGAATTACAGAAAACAAGTCGCCACCCGATTTACGGACTAATAAATGCAGAAGGCTGGACAGAATTGTTTTTATTACATGAAGCACATCACTTCTTTACGATTGTAAAACTTGCACCACAGGTAAATGCAGAAAGAGTTTTGGGAGTATATTAATGCTCTGCTGAACTTCGGTAAATGCAGTCATGTAAAGCGATAAAATAAAAAAGCATATAAGAATTTTATACTTATATGCTCTTATTCTCTATTTTAAAAATAACAGTTAGCCTTTGTGCTTCATCTCTTCTTTCCTGTTTTTGATGCGCAACTTTATATACGCAACGAGAGGTATCCCCAAAACAAGAATAAGAATACTGGTTATTGTGAAGATTTTATAAAAATCCATTTTATATTATTTAAAGTTGTTCAATCAGTTTCCTTGCACTTCTAATATGTTCATTTCTAAGTAAAATTACAATAAATATTGCCATGAAAACGACCGGCTAATTCATATTTTGAGTGCTGGAGGGTATGATAACTCTTGAAGTCCTATGAACAAGTTTCTTCCTGCATTCTTATAATTCCAATTAATGAGATGCCAAACCTTATTACCTTAGTAACAATGCTGATAAAATTAAACCTCAACCTTATTACCTTATATCCCATTTTAGTGTTTTCTGATAATGCTTCATGAATCGTTCATACTCTTTTGCAAAGGTCTCTTTTTTGTGATGTTCCGGCTGGTCAAGTATGTATTTGCAAACATTGTCCACATGTGTCTTGGAAACTGAAAATGCAGATGCCGATTGCTGCCACACAAATACACCCTGACTTAGCTTATTATCATTGATGAATTTTGTGGAGCTATCTGCTACGATAGTCGCCAGCGCTTCCTCTGATAATCTGGAAGAACGGGATACCAAGAAAATGCACATGCTCTGGATTTGCATAAATGCAGTACAGTTTTAAGTTGTTGTTATTTACTATTCCTGTAATATATTTTCTATCCTTTCCCGGTTCTTTTCAAGAATTGAAGGAAGACGATGTTGTGTTATCAAAATAAAATGCGTGTAAAGATTGTTGTATCGATTTTCATGATCGTTCTTTTTTATACGCGGCATTCTGCGAATAAGGTAATAAGGTGATGAACCTAAGGAGTTCCTTGTTACTAAGGTAATAAGGTTTTGATTTTACCTATGCAGAGAACAAGTTAATATATTCACCGGAAAATAGCAGGGCTGTAAAAAGAAGAACCAAAGGAACCAAAAACATACTCCATACTCTTGCATTCTCTAACTCAATCACAATCTTTTGTTTTATTTGCTCTTTATTGTCGGGCATAGTCTTTTAACGATTTAGAAGTACTTAAAAATAATGCTTTAGCAGATAAATTTAAAATTCCATTTTTATAAATGACTAAAATCGGTTTAATATCAGACACACACAATCATTTAGACAAGGCAATTTTTAAACACTTTGAACAATGTGATGAGATTTGGCATGCAGGCGATTTCGGTTCTGTTGCAATTGCAGATGCTTTGAAATCATTTAAACCTTTACGCGGCGTTTATGGCAATATTGATGGTTACGATATAAGAAGTGAATTTCCTGAAGAACTTATTTTCAACTGTGAAGATGTAAAAGTTTTTATCAAGCATATTGGCGGCTATCCTAACAGATATGCACCGGGAATAAAAAATACAATTTTAAAAGAACATGTTCAATTATTCATCAGCGGTCATTCTCATATTTTGAAAGTGATGTATGATGCAAAGCTGCAATGCCTGCATATAAATGCCGGTGCAGCAGGATTACAAGGATGGCATAAAGTAAAAACGCTGGTACGTTTTATAATTGACGGAAAAGAAATAAAAAACTGTGAAGTGATTGAATTGGGTAAAAGAGGTTCAGTAATTTAAACCACCTGCGATGGTTTGTAAATTTTCACTTCAGTTATTTGATAAACAGGGTTCAATATCTGTGTAGTTTTTTATATCGACTTGCAAAATCTCTGCGTGAGGTGTGAATGCTTCAACAAATGCACCAACAGAGTCAAAAACAAAATGAGCCATTGCAATGTAAGGCGGTTTTGTTCCCGGCATTCCACCATTCATTCCATAATCAACGGAAACACCTTTTAATGCATCGCCAAACTTATTTATGGATAAAGGCATGTGCTTTTTGAGATAATAATCAAGATCAAATTTTTTGTCTTCCCCATTCGGATAAAGCACACTAAGTTTAATCATGTTGAAATGTTTACCGGGTAAAAATAGGCAACAAATGATGACGAAGTTATCACACAGAAGAAAACAACGTATAATGTTTGTGAGCAATAAGCATAATAGATAAGGATGAAATAATTAATCAGGATGAAACTTCTATAACCCCGAAATATCATGGTATCATCATTGAAGAAAAACTATACTTCCTGTTCTGTCTTACACATATGCAAAAGTTCCTTTACCCTGTTATCTAATCCTTCGTTTACATTCACTTTATCGTTTCTTACGTTAAGAAGTAATTGTTGAAAATCGGGCGAATGAATTTCTCTTCTGCCCGTTTTAAGATTTATGTGGGTAAAGTTTGTCCACAACACAGCTTTAATATTTCGCTTGTGTTCATCGAACATAATCATTTCGAGAATCAACTCCGATTCACCCCCTTCAATCACATCTGATTGAATACACACTTTTTCATTATAAAAAGCAGGGCGTATATACCGAATTTCATGTTTGTTAACTACCCACCCTACTCCGTTTTTTGCAGACGTATGCAATTCTATCTGGTACGCGTTTCTTATATGATCTTCTCTCGCATTCAGCATATAATCAATGTAACGGGAGTTGTTTAAGTGACCAAAGGGATCGCAATCATTAAAACGGATGATATAAAAAGATTGTAACAACGTTGACATGATTTGTAATTTAGTACAGCAAACATAAGGGCTGGAGTATAGTCCGCACTTAACATTTTAACTAAAATTTTTTTATGCTGATCAGTGAACTTTCACGCAAGAGCGGTTTTAGTAAAGACACTATTCGGTTTTATGAGAAGACCGGATTAATTGAAATGAACGGCAATCATCGCCGGGAAAACAATTATAAAGATTATCCTGAAACTGTATTAAAGCGCCTGCTTGCTATAAAAAAAATTAAAGGTTATGGATTTACTTTGGAAGAAACGAAGTATATAATTATTCTTTTTGAAGAAGGTGTGCTGGAACCAGAGCGGGGTAAAAAATATCTTGCAAAGAAAATAAGTTTGATAAACAAAAAGATTGAAGAGCTTAAGTCAATAAAACAAAAATTGCAGGATTTATTAAATACTAATGAAGAAAATTGTGTGCTCAAAAAAATATTAATGGAAATGAATTGAGCAGTTATTAAAGGCTTCTTAATACACTTGCCAACTCGTTTGCAAGCTGTTTGCCATACTTGCCATCTTTATCAAGTGTTGGATCAAAAATGGTTACTTCAATGCCGATGCAAAGCGGTGAAGCAATTAAAGGTTGTAAAGTTTGTTTTAGTTCTTCATAGCTCATTCCATCTTCCTGTCTTGAATCAACACAAGGCATTATTTCATCGTTTAAAACATCAACATCAAAATGAATCCAGAAACCATCGAGTTTTTTTGATGCAACCATTTGAAGAAACTCACTCACAACATTCTTAATCCCTTTCTTACGTAAAACATACAAATCATAATAAGAAATATTACTTTGAAGGATTGCATTTACGTACCAGTCAATGGAAATATCGCGGTTGCCGCAACAAAAAACATTTTGCTCTTCGATGTAGGGTTTCAGGGGTTCAATGTTTGTAAGTTTATTATGACCATTGCCTGTAACAATTGCTAAATCCATTCCCGCAGCACCATTGCTGCCTGATTGATGCGGCAATACATAATCGGTATGTCCATCGAGAAAAAACAATCCATAGTTCCCATTTCTTTTTAATGCAAGACAAGCGCCAATAAGAATTGAACAATCGCCGCCAATAACAACCTGTAAATTTTTTTGCTGAATATTTTCCTGAATAACATTTGCGAGTTGCTTACTATACTCAACAATCTTATCGGCATTTCTTGCTTTACTTTCATTATCAATTTCGCCGGAGTATGCAGGCGGTGAAACTGTAAATATATTTTTGATTCCTGCCAATTCAGCAAAGCCTGCTTTCTTCATTGCTTCAGGAAAATATTTTACACCGGGTTCAATGCCGGGTTGCGGTTCTATTAAACCAAGATTAGAGGGCGCTTCGATAAGTATGGTGTTTCTCATACCAATATTCTTAATTGCTACAGAAGACTTTTCACATTTTCGATTACCTGTGATAAATTACTTGCATCTTGCCCACCTGCTGTTGCCAAGGTTTTTTGTCCGCCGCCACCGCCTTTGATTAAAGGAGCAACCTGCTCTTTAATTATTTTGTTTGCATCTAAGTTTTTTGTTTCAGCAACATCATCATCAATTAAGATTGCCACGCTTGCTTTACTATCTGTGTTTGCAGTAAGCACCACTGCATAATTTGTTATGGAGGTTTTTAAATCGAAGCAAAGTTTTTTTAAAGCGTCTGCATTGCTTACCTCTACACTTTCACCGATAAAGTTTACCCCATTTATTTGCTGCACTTTGTTCAACAAATTATTTTTTAGGCTGACCAATTGCTTTGCTTCAAGGCTCTCGATTTTCTTTTTCAGTTCACTGTTTTCTGCAAGAAGATTTTCAATTGATTTTGTAATGTCTTTTGGATTCTTCAGTGTTTCACGAATTGTATGAAGTTGGGTGAGTTGATGCGAAACAAACTCTTCAGCAGCTTTACCGCTTACCGCTTCAATACGGCGAACGCCTGCTGCAACTGCCGTTTCGTGCTTTATTTTAAAAAAACCAAGTTCACCTGTATTCGCTACATGTGTGCCACCGCATAATTCAATAGAATAAGTTGGATCAATAATTACTACACGAACAGTGTCGCTATACTTTTCGCCAAATAAAGCCATAGCACCCATTGCGATAGCGTCGTCTTTTTTCATGTACTTTATTACAACGGGAATATTGGCTCTTATTTTTTCATTAACCAATGATTCAACTTGTGCAATTTCTTCATCGGTTATTTTGGCGAAATGAGAAAAATCGAAACGCAGATGTTCATTGTTTACAAGACTTCCTTTTTGTGTTACGTGTGTGCCCAATACTTTGCGCAATGCAGCATGTAACAAGTGTGTAGCGCTGTGATGTTTTTCTGTTGATTTTCTTTTTTCAACGTCAACTTTTGCGATAATATAGCCATTCAAGTCTTGTGGAATTGAATTGGCAAAGTGAATGATGAGATCGTTTTCTTTCTTTGTATCAGTGATTTCTAACCTCACCCCTTGCCCCTCCCGACTTGTCGGAACAGGTTCTCCTTCAGGAGAGGGGAAAAGCAATTCACCGCTGTCTCCGACCTGCCCACCGCTTTCTGCATAAAAAGGAGTTGCTTCCAAAACAATTTGATAAGCTTCTTTGCCCTTTGCTTTTACTTTACGGTACTTTACAACTTTTGTTTTTACTTCGAGAGAATCGTAACCTACAAATTCGTTTAAAGCAAAATCATCTAATACAATCCAGTCTTCTGTATCTATTGCTGTTGCTGCACGGCTGCGCTGTTTTTGTTGCTGCATTTCTTTTTCAAAGCCGGCTTCGTCAACGCTAAAGCCTTTTTCACGTGCAATTAGTTTGGTTAAATCTAAAGGAAAGCCGTAAGTATCATAAAGCTCAAAGGCAATTTTGCCGGGAAGAACAGAGGCATCTTCATCGCCTTTTGTAAACTTTGCAATTCCTTCAACTGACCAATACATTTCAAATCGCAATAATCCTTTCTCCAGTGTTCTTAAGAAAACATCTTCTTCTTCCTTCACCACTTTGCTTACAAAATCTTTTTGCTGATACAATTCAGGAAAAACATTTTCAAATTGATTTGCCAATACACTTACCAATTGATGCAATAAAGGTTGTTTATAATCGAGATAAGAATAATAATATCGCACTGCTCTTCGCAATATTCTTCTTATAACATAACCTGCACCGGTATTCGATGGTAATTGTCCATCTGCAATTGTGAAACTTATAGCACGTATATGATCTGCAATAACACGAAATGCGACAGCCTGTTTGTTGTCGCTGCCATCATATTTTTTAGAAACAATTTTTTCAATTGCTTCAATTGTTCCTGTAAAAACATCTGTATCGTAATTGCTGTTTTTCTTTTGAAGTACTCGAACTACACGCTCAAAGCCCATTCCGGTATCAACATGTTTATCTGGCAATTGTTCAAGACTGCCATCTTTTAAACGGTTGAATTGTATAAACACATTGTTCCAAATTTCTATCACCTGCGGATGATCTGCATTCACCAAAGTTTTTCCATCAATTTGTTTTCTTTCTTCATCACTTCTGCTGTCAATATGAATTTCGCTGCAGGGTCCACAAGGACCGGTATCACCCATCTCCCAAAAATTATCTTTCTTTTTGCCCAATATAATTCTGTCTTCAGCAATCCATTTTTTCCATTCGTTGTATGCTTCATCATCTTTCGGTAAATTCTCATTTGCATCACCTTCAAAAACGGTAACGTACAAACGATCTTTATCCATTTTGAAAACTTTTGTAAGTAATTCCCATGACCATGCAATTGCATCTTTTTTAAAATAATCTCCAAAGCTCCAGTTGCCGAGCATTTCAAACATCGTGTGATGATAAGTATCAACACCAACTTCTTCAAGATCGTTGTGCTTGCCACTTACACGCAAACATTTTTGTGTGTCTGCAACGCGTGTGTAAGGTGGTTTTTTATTTCCGAGGAAATAATCTTTGAATTGGTTCATGCCTGCATTGGTGAAGAGCAGTGTTGGATCGTTCTTTACAACAATGGGAGCAGAAGGAACAATATGGTGACCTTTCGATTTAAAAAAATCCAGAAACTGTTGTCGTATTTCACCTGAAGTCATAAATATTTTTTGATCTACTGTATTATTGTTATGTAATCTTCAGCGAACAAATTTTCTAATATCATTTACTGCCTAAGCTTTTATCTTTGTTCGCTTGCAAGGGTTGCAAATGTAAGAATTTGGTTGAACGTTATGAATGAAAGACTTTCGTCTCTTGCTGAATCGAGTTTCGGCAGCTGAAGAGTGCGACGCAACAGACGTTCAATAGTAGCAATACAGTTGGGTTCATAAAAATTCTTCAGAAAAAATCCCTGCTTTCCCATGAAGAAAATAAAATATTATTATAACACCCACACACTTCGTTACGAAAAGCTGGAAACACCATTGCGGGTAAAACTGCTGCGCCTGTTTGGTTTTATCGCATCGTCGCTTGTTACTGCCGCTATAATTGTGGCGATTGCATTTCAATATATAGACTCGCCAAAAGAAAAAATTCTGCAAACGGAAAATGATGCGCTGCGACAAAATTATGCAGTGCTTCAGCAAAGGGTTAATGAGCTTGAAAAACAAATGCAGGAGTTGGAAAACCGAGATAATAATGTGTATCGTTCCATTTTTGAATCTACACCTGTTCCTGACAGTGCAAGATTAAGAGAAATTCAAAGAACAAAAGAACTGCAGTTGGTGCAGGGCATGAATGAAAATGAATTATTGAAAAGTGTTTCATCACAACTTAATACGCTTGCACTAAAAGCAGCATTTCAGGAAAAATCGTATAACGATATTAATGCGATGATAAAAAATAAAGAGAAACTGCTTGCGGCTATTCCTGCGATACAACCGATAAGCAATAAGAATCTTACACATCTTGCATCTGGGTTTGGATACAGAATTGATCCTGTTTATAAAGTAAGAAAATTTCATGCAGGGCTGGATTTTGCTGCATCAGTGGGAACACCGATTTATGCAACGGCTGATGGTGTGGTGAAAGAAGCAAGCTATAATGCAGGCGGCTACGGCAACAACGTTGTTGTTAATCATGGCTATGGTTACGAAACGTTGTATGGTCACATGTATCGCATAAAAGCAAGAGCAGGTCAAAAAATAAAACGTGGTACTGTAATAGGCTATGTTGGCAACACCGGCAAAAGCACTGGTCCGCATTGTCATTATGAAGTACATAAAAATGGTCAGCCGGTAGATCCGGTATATTATTTCTACAACGATTTAACCCCTGAACAATTTGATCGTTTACTAAAACTTGCTGCAACAGGTAATCAAAGTTTTGATTAGAGAAGTTCATGTGCAATTATTTCAAAATTACGCTTTCAGAAGTATCGAAACCGGCTCAAAACAATTTGGTTCAACACATCATTCGCCTTGAGGTTTACTTTTACTGTCTGTTTTGTTTTTTGCTTTTACTATAAAGTAAAGACCGAGAATAATTGCTATTGCGAATATGATAACCATTGGAGTAAACATAACTTTGCAGCTTTAGTTAAACAACATTTATAAAGCATGATTGATTTGCTTCTTAAATAATCATTGGCACAAAAACCATGCTTAGACCTATAAAAAATAACGCCTGTTTTGAGACAGGCGTTATTTAATTGTATGATAATTAATCTACACTTTTAATTGAAACATTTTGTGCTTGATTAAACCCGAAGCATTCTCATTTTCTTTTCTGAAGGATGAAACTTATTTTCAATCTGCATGCTTTTTTGTTTTTCTTCACGGTATTTTGCAAGATTGATTAACAATACGCTTACAAGTATGACTGTAAGACCGATTATTTGGAGCAACGTTATTTTTTCTTCTGCTAAAAATGCTCCAAGTAAAACAGCAACCACAGGATTTACATATGCATAAGTGCTTACCTGTGTAGCAGGTCTTACTTTTAACAACCACACATACGCACTGTAGGCAGCAAGCGAGCCCAGAAAAATTAAGTATGCCAACGATAACCATGACTCGGTTGTAATACTGCTCCATTGAAATTCGTTGAACTCTCCGTGTAATGCGGCAGCCGGTACAAAAGCCAATCCTGCTGCAATCATTTGCCACATAGCCCCAACAGTTGCAGAACCTTTAGCATTATATTTTGAATATAGTGAACCACCAGACCAGCTTATAGAGCCAATGATAAGGATAATCAATCCAATAATCTGTAAACTGCCCCCTGCGGTAGAAAGCGCTATTGAAACTCGTTCACCAAATAGAAGAATAACGCCAATGAAGCCGACTACTAAACCAAATATTGTTTTGCTGCTTTTAAAATTTTCTTTCCACTTTGGTTTATCGAGTAATACGAACCAAAGAGGTGCGGCAGATACAAGAACCGCAACGAGGGAACTTGGTAAAGTTTGTTCTGCCCATATTACCGCTCCATTGCCCACGAATAGTAAAAGTATTCCCGTAATTGCGGCAGGTTTAATATTGTTCCAATCCCATATTCGTTCTCCTTTTATTCCACACCACATCATCATTAATATGCCTGCTATTAAAAAACGCAAAGCGCCAAGCATAAAAGCAGGAATATGTTGTACCGCCTTTTGAATAAAGAAATAAGTAGAACCCCAAACAAGATAAACAGTAGCAAAAGCAATTACTACCATAACGGGTGAAACATTTTTTTTAACGGTGCTGCTCATAAAATTTAGTTTTTAGAAATTACCAGTTGTTGTTGTTCTTTCACAGTTTCTAAAACAATCGTTGTTTTGGTGGAAGCAATGTTTGGAATTTTTTGCAAAGAATTGCGCATTAAATTCATGAGAGAGGCTGCATCGGCAGTGCGTACTTTGACGAGAAAACAATCTTCGCCCGCTATGTGATGCACTTCCTGTATCTCGGGAATTTTTGCGAGTGCCTGTGCGGTTTTGCTGTTGCATGTAAAACCTTCGGAGGACTTAATAAAAATAAATGCCAATAGTTTTTGTTGTACGGCGGCAGGATTAATAGAAGTGGTGTATCCCGTGATAACTTTTTTCTGCTCTAATTTTTTTACACGCTCCAATACAGCCGAAGGAGCCATGTTCAATTCTCTTGCAAGGTCTGCATTGGAAATGCGGGCATTGTCTTGCATCAATTGCAATATTTGCAAATCAATTGAATCTAAAAGCACTTCCATTTTTGATAATTTTTTCTGTAAATATAAACATATTTAGAATAAAATTCTACAAATTTTATTCCAAACAGAATTTTATACGTATGGCTTTGTATAGGGCTTAAAGGATAAGGCGGGAAAATTCAGACATGCCATTATGCAACAGACTTCCGCCCGACTTGTATTTTACAAAAGGTATTGACAATGTTAGAAATCGCCAGAAATAACTTATCAGTCTTTACGCAACAATAATTTAACAAAAAGCGTGAAAGGGACAACTACTACACTAATTCTCTTACAATATCGCTTATCACTTTTGTTTTACCCAAAGTGTAGTAGTGTAATACAGGAACGCCAAATTCTTTCAGTTCCTTACTTTGTTGAATCAGCCATTCAATGCCGACCTTTTCGCAGTCAGCATCGGTTTTGCATTTCATAATTTCTGTTGCAAGGTCTGTGGGAATATCAACATGAAAAATGCGAGGCAATACAGACAGTTGTTTTTTGGTGGTAATGGGTTTTAATCCCGGAATAACCGGAACATGAATATCATGACTCTTACACAATCTTACAAACTCACAGAATTTTTTATTATCAAAAAACATTTGTGTCATAATATAATCAGCGCCTGAATCTACTTTATCTTTTAAGCGCTGCATATCCACTTCGAGATTCGGCGCTTCAAAATGTTTTTCGGGATAACCTGCAACGCCAATACAAAATTTTGTTTTACCACCGTCGCGAATATCCTCATCAAGATAAATTCCGTTGTTAAGATTTACCACTTGTTTTAAAAGATCAATCGCATAAGAATGTCCTCCGGGTTCGGGTTCAAAAAAAGCTTCATTCTTAGATGCATCGCCGCGAATCACCAGCACATTATCAATATCAAGAAAATTCAAATCAATCAATGCATCTTCTGTTTCCCGTTTTGTAAAGCCACCGCAAATAATGTGTGGCACTGCATCAACCCGATAGCGGTTCATAATTGCGGCGCAAATGCCAACAGTGCCGGGGCGTTTACGCACTTCCACTTTTTCAAAACTGCCATCGGCTCTTTTCTTAAACGCCGTTTCGCTGCGGTGATATGTAACATTTATCCATGAAGGTTTAAACGCCATCAGCGGGTCGAGATGATCGTAAATAGAAGTAATGCTTTTGCCTTTCAGGGGCGGAAGAATCTCAAACGAGATGAGTGTGTCTTTTGCTTCTTTGATATGATCGGTTACTTTCATTTGTATTATGCTGGTGAATTAGCCACAAGGTTTTAGCTATCAGCTACAAGCCTGATTCTTTGCTCACTGCTTGTGAAAAAGCAGCGCAAAGTAACATAAAAATCATATCAAAATATTCTATGCAAAATATGTTAAGATAAATAACGAATCATAGGGATTCACGGGCTTCGTGTATTTTTGCCCAAATCATAAACTGTGAGTCTTGTAATTACAACGAAAGACCTTGTAAAAACTTATCGTGCAAGAACGGTTGTTGACCATGTTTCCATTCATGTGAATCAGGGTGAGATTGTAGGTTTGCTGGGTCCCAACGGTGCCGGTAAAACCACTACGTTTTATATGGTAACGGGTTTAATTAAACCTGATGAGGGAGAAGTGTTTTTAAATGCGGAAGAAATTACCAAACTGCCTATGTACAAACGTGCGCAAATGGGTATTGGTTATTTGCCGCAGGAAGCAAGTGTATTTCGCAAGTTGAGTGTGGAAGATAATATTATGGCTGTGCTCGAAATGACGAAGCTGAATAAAAAAGCACGAAGAGAAAAACTTGAGTCTTTGCTTGATGAGTTTGGTTTGCAGCATGTGCGTAAAAATAATGGCGATAGTTTAAGTGGCGGTGAAAGAAGAAGAACTGAAATTGCCAGAGCGCTTGCGGTTGATCCGAAATTTATTTTGCTAGATGAACCTTTTGCAGGTGTTGACCCTATTGCGGTTGAAGATATTCAAAGCAACGTAGCAAGATTAAAATATAAAAATATAGGAATACTGATAACTGATCACAACGTAAATGAAACACTCTCTATTTGCGACCGCGCTTATCTTTTGATTGAAGGCAAAATTTTTAAACACGGCACCGCAGAACAATTGGCAGCAGATGACCAGGTACGCAGATTGTATTTGGGAACAAACTTCGAACTGAAAAGAAAGGATTGGATTATTGAAATGGGAATGAAAGACTCAACTCTTATGAAAGACAGAACTGTACAATACTTAAGCGATTATATTATTGAAGTTGATAAATTAATAACCTCGGCCAATGGAGAACTTGTTGCAAGAATTGAAGAGAGAGATTTTTTTAAACTCACCAATGAAGTATTGAACTATATAAAAGAGTATGGCGCAAACCATCACATTCCTGAACTTGAAGAATACGCGGAAAAAATAAATAACCTTGAACTCGAACAACAACTTAAACAATCTGCTTTAATTAATGTCACTGCAAATACTGCTGAAGTAGATGGAGCAGTTAGAGAAGAAGCTTTCAAAAATTCACTAAAAGAAGCAAGAGATATTTTAGACAAGGCAAGAGTTATTGTTACCAATCCGGCATTTAAAGAAGTGTTGACGAAATAAGTTAACTTTATACCATGCCTTTTAATATTTCTGAAATAAAAAAATTGCCCATCGAAGAGAGACTTCGCATTATTGACGAATTATGGGAAAACATTGAAGCAGAACGTGACGAACAAGAACAGTTTGTTTTACGTGAAGAACAAGCACCTTATGGTGTTGACAAAGATGAGGAAGAAGAAAGTCCTGAAATAATTGCGATGCTGGAAGAGCGGGTTACGAGAATTGAAAGAGGAGAAGAGAAATTATATACATGGGAGGAAGTGAAACAAATGCTTATCAACGATGAAAACGAAAGACGAAAAAGTTTAACGACCAACTCGTCTTGACCTTAAAAAAATAGCAGCATGGTATGCTAATGAATCTCCCGGATTAGATATGAAGTTTAGGGAATACATTCAGATTTCAATTGACAAAATTATTTCCAATCCATTTTCTTTTGCAAGAATCAAAAGTGGAAGCAAATACAGAAGATGTTTAATGGATAAATTTCCTTATTAAATTTATTACTACATAAAGGAAGATGAAATAAGAGTTGTCGCAATTATTCATGCAAGCCGCAGTAACTCCTACCTAAAACGTCGCTTGAAATAATCGAATTAATTTCTTATTTCCGTATCATTTCTTATTTTGCTGAATCGCACCATGAAGATATTGTCCCCAACCATATCACGATTGGCTCGCTTGCGCTATTGGAATATTGAACAATGGCTCACAAATCCGCTCGATGCGCAGCGCGAGGTATTGCAAGATCTCGTAACACACGCACAACATACAGAGTTTGGAAGAAAGTATGGCTTTCATGAACTCTTTAATATCCGCGCTTTTAAACAACGTATTCCTATCCAAGAGTATAATGATATAAAACCCTACATCGAACGCTTAATGAAAGGCGAGCAAAATCTTTTATGGGATACGCCTGTTTATTGGTTTGCAAAAAGCAGCGGCACCACAAGTGATAAAAGCAAGTTTATTCCCGTAACAGAGGAGAGTCTTGAGGATTGTCATTATCAGGGTGCAAAAGATGTGCTCACATTATATTATCATCACTATCCCGAAAGCGATTTGCTAACCGGAAAAGGATTGGTGATCGGTGGAAGTCATCAGGTAAATGCTCTTAATGAGGAATCATTTTATGGCGATTTGAGCGCGGTGCTTTTGCAAAATACTCCTTTTTGGAGTACATGGATTCGCACGCCCGATCTTGCCATCGCACTTATGGACGAATGGGAATCAAAGATTGAAAACCTTGCACAATCTACCATTCACGAAAATGTAACTTCTATTTCAGGAGTGCCTACATGGACAATGGTTTTAATAAAACGCATCCTTGAATTAACAGGTGCAACTACCATTAAAGAGGTATGGCAAAATTTGGAGCTCTACATTCACGGTGGAGTATCTTTTGCACCATACAGAGAACAATTTAAAAAACTGCTCGGTGATGGTGTGCATTATTTGGAAATGTATAATGCAAGCGAAGGTTTTTTTGCAGCACAAGATAGCCCTCATGAAGAAGGAATGCTATTGTATTTGCAGCATGGAATTTTTTACGAGTTCATGCCGATTGAGGAATATGGAAACGATAATCCTAAAACCATCGGGCTTAAAGATGTTGAGCTTGAAAAAAATTATGCACCTGTAATCAGCACTAACGGGGGTTTATGGCGCTATCTTCTTGGCGATACAATTCAGTTTACCTCACTAAGACCTTTCAGAATAAAAGTTTCAGGAAGATTAAAGCACTTCATGAATGCCTTTGGTGAGGAGGTAATTGTTGATAACACTGACAAAGCCATTGCAATTGCATGTAACAAAACAAATGCAGTGGTAACAGATTATACTGCGGCACCTGTTTATTTCAGCCACAACAGTAATGGTGCACATGAATGGCTCATCGAGTTTGAAAAAGAACCACACAATTTGCAACAATTCATTTACGAGTTGGATGCGGCGCTAAAAAACATCAACAGCGATTATGAAGCAAAGCGTCATAAAGATATTGCTCTTAGAATGCCGTTGATTCGCACATTGCAAAAAGGATTGTTTGCGGCATGGTTAAAGAGTAAAGGTAAACTTGGTGGTCAGCATAAGGTGCCGCGTCTTTCAAACGACCGGAGATATATTGATGATATTTTAAATTTCGCAAACAAGTCTGGAAAAGTGAATCGGTAAATTCGGAAAGTTAATAAAAGAAAAGAATTTGGCTCCCTGACTTTCGGACTTTTAATCCTTACATGCTGTAATTCTAAACTTAATCGCAGGACGTATAAAATAACGATCGTATTTTCTGCTGTATGGAGTAACCTCGCCGTTGTTTATCATATAAAAGCCACTCTCATCTTCCTTTTTTACGTATTGCATTCCAAGAGACCAACGGTTTTGCATATCGTTTAGCCACTTCAATTTCTCCTGTTGTATTTTTAGTGAATCGTAGTGTTGCTTATACTCCGGCGTGTAAATAAATTCTAAACCAAATACAATCCAGTCTTTTGGTGCTGGAATAGTATATGCAGGAATTTCGAAATTGTTCCAGCCTTTCGTGTAGGGATAAACCAAAATATTTGTATCGGTCAATTCTTTTCCCGGTATGTGCTGCTCTGCATTCCACTCATACCAATGCAAACGCATCGGCACCTGCATTTGCGATACATTTTCATTAATCAATACCGTTATCTGGTTTACATAGCCACGAACCCCTGAAATGTTGTCATATCGAGCAATAATTATGAGTCGCGTTTCTGGTCCAGGACCTATGTATTGCCTTATGCGTCCTGTTTTTTTATTAAGCAAATAATCTTGCGTATTTCTGCAATTCGATACTATTACGGGCTCCAGACTTTGCATTTCAGGGGTTAATTTGTACACCTCATTATTACGCAACTCACTCGCCACAACTTTTAACCTTTGATAACCGATGAATTGAATTATTATAGAATCATTCTTTGGCAAAGAATCTTTTGACAGCGAGAAGAAACCGTTAAGATCAGTGTAAGTAATTCTTTGCTCATGGCTGAATAAAACAATTGCGTAAGAAAGCGGTTTATTATTCAATGCGTCAATTACTCTTGCCGTTATCATCTGTGCCCTTGCTGTTTGAAAAAATAAAAGCATCAACAACGGAAATATTTTTTTCATGCACCTAAGTTATTAATGGCAATGTAAAGTAGAAGTTTTTTTATAGCTGCGGTAATGCGATAAACGGAATTAAAAATTATTTACAAATCAGTGAAAATATTTTCAACATTTTTATTGATAACTTTATACGCTTACAACTTGCTAACAATCAAAAAAAATTTATGGCCACAAGACGCTCTTTTATTAAATCAACAACGCTTGCTTCTGCAGGTTTATTTGTTGCTCCTTCATTTTCAAAATTCAAAACGTCTTATATAGGACTACAGTTGTACACCGTGAGAGACGCAATGCAGCAAGATCCCCAAGGCACACTTGCTAAAGTTGCTCAAATAGGATATAATTCTGTTGAAGGTGCGACTTATACAGGCAGTGAAAAATTTTATGGAATGGATGCAAAAACGTTTGCAGATGTTTTAAAGAAAAATAATCTAATTATACCAAGCAGTCACTACAGGCTTGGTCAGGAAAAAACAAATGGACAGGATACTCAAGGCACGTTGCTTCACGATTGGGATAAAGCTGTTGAAGATGCTCATACAGCAGGAATAAAATATATGGTATGTGCCTATCTTTCTGCAGAAGAGCGGGGTGATATTGATCACTACAAGCAACTTGCAGATGAGTTTAATAAAGCTGCCGAAACTTGCAAGAAAGCGGACATTCAGTTTTGTTATCACAACCACGATTTTGAATTTGTTGAACAAAATGGTCAATTGCCTTATGATGTTTTATTAAACAACACAGACAAGGAGCTTGTAAAAATGGAGCTTGATCTTTATTGGGCAACAAAAGCAAAACATGATCCGATTGTTTTGTTTGATCAACATCCCGGCAGGTTTCCTTTGTGGCATGTAAAGGATATGGATAAAACTCCGGAACAATCATTTACAGAAGTAGGTAATGGCGTTATTGATTTCAAAAAAATTTTTAAACAGGCAGATAAAGCAGGATTGAAATATTTTTTTGTTGAGCAGGATAAATGCCCGGGCTCACCATTCGACAGTATTGCAAAGAGTTATGATTATATAAAGAAGAATCTTGTGTGATGATTCAAAAAAATTATGTAATTGTAATCTCGATAAAATTCTGCCTTTGCCGAAAATATTCATGATTATAAATTTCGAAAAAAATGGATGGCTTACCCGAGCCATCCATTTGCTTCCTTATATGTTTATTGTTATCCTAACTTTTCTAATCTCAAATCAAGACGTTTATCTTTTTTAAAGTATTCGAGGATCATTACTGAACCCGCCTTTGCAGGAAATACTTTTAAACGGCTCGCTTTTGACTTTAACTCTATCTTATCGGTAGTAAACTTACTTCCATCGTAATGAATGGTGTTGAATGTTTCCCCTTTGTAGTCAGAGCTTCTTTCCCAATCGTCATAACATACGGAGAAATTGGAATTGTCTGCGTCGCCTGTTGTAAATGCATAATCAAAAGCGCCACTTGCTTTTAAAAGAATCGCGATTATATGTTGACTATTATAATCGCTCATATTAGAAGTTACTGCATTATTGTTTGTTTTATCATAAACTGTTGCGTTAGTTATCTTGAACAAGCTATCAAACTCCATCATCACCATATCAGTCACAACAATTTTTGTAACACCTACATTGGTGCGGGCTCCTCCTATTGCAGCTAAAGTATTTAGAGCAATACCGCCTGCATTTGCCTGTCTTTTATAACCTTCACCAACAACAAAATATTTGTTATCCGGTGTTTGTATTAATTTATGAATATAGAGATAACCGATATTATCAATTTTACCTTTCCTGTTTGTTGGAAGATATCTTGCAAAGTCTTCTGCCCATGTATTATACGATTTTGATAATACTTTCCCTTCCCCGCTTATTTCATAAATGGCAAGTCCCTTACTAAAATCTTTAATAATATTATCATTCTTATCAAAATAGCTGCCCATTACCAAAATTTTGCCTGATCCTTTTACGGGTACTACACTTGAAGGAACGAAGGTGTACGTATCATTTGCATTGTCAATGTCAAAAACTTTCTTTTTGGTAACGAAATTAACTCCTACCAAGTGAGATGTCACTTTATTGCTAAGCGCTCTGTTTTTCTTCATTACTTCAAGAATAATAAGACTATCTGTATTGCCTAAAAATTCGGCATTGGCATACTTTTCCTCATCATCATTGGGTATATATGTCCATTGCTTTTTTGTTTCTGATGCGTAATAGTCAACTTCATAAGTGCGCTGCTTTCCATCTCTCAAAGGCAAAACTGAAACATAACCCTGATCACCAAGGTCAAAAACATTTTGATTCGTGCTTTCATCAGTATGCATTGTTTCATACTGTTTCATTAAATCTTCGGTTTTCTTATCGTAGCTTCTGCTGTAAACGAATTTGAGTTTACCATCAAGATCATAAATCTTCATGTCTAATGTTTCTGTATCGTCATTTTTAAAAAGGAACGATAAACTGCTGCCATTATAAGAAGATTCAAGGAGGCTAAGCTTTTTTGAATCTTCGAATTTAATTTCACGCACCTTGTTAAGATTTTCATCGAGAATCTGCAAAGTGTATTCGTTGGTATGCTTGTCTATTTTATCGCTTAAGTATAAAAAGAAATAACCTTTTATTTGGTTATTCTTCATAATAGTTCCGCTGTTGCGCAGGTAAGTGCTATAGACCTTATCTACGCTCAATTTTTGTGCGGCAGCGAATTTTGCACACATGCAAAAAAAGAAAACAACTGAAAGAATCTTTCTCATCATTTGATAGTTTTTGGTTTAGTATTTAATTTTTATTTTTATTGTTTGGCTGTTTGTATGCTTATGCTATACTCGGTTTTAAAAGGCGCATAACTATTCAATTTTTCACTGTGCTGATCGAGATAATGATAACTGAGTGATGCATAATCATCGAGATAAAGATTCTGCACAAATTGTAGCAGCGAATTATAATTGGCAGAATTACCGGGAGCAGGCAATTCAATTACTTTACCGAGCGTATGCGTTTTTTGACACGCATAAAAGCCGTTGAGAATTTTCCCAACCTGTACAATAAGATAAGAGTCATCAGGATTTTTTTGAAGCAATTTCAACGTGTAATAAAAACTTCTTGTAAAATTTTTTGAAGCAAATGCGTATGATATTATCTCATACGAAAAAGCATTTTTCAAACTGTCAAATTCATGTTTGTTCACAACATCATTCGAAGCGTTTGCTGAAGTATATTTGTTTACAAGCGGCTCTAATATTTTTATTCTCTGTTTACAATCAGGGTGAGTTTTCAGCGAGTCTGCCAGTGCTGAATCAACGGTAAGTTTTGCATGACCGCCCAATAAGCCTTCTTCATGCGCTATCCATTTTTTCTTGAACGGGAAAGCAGGAAAATTGAACATTCTTTCAAGACATGCGGCTGTATTTAAAGTATCATTGTCTATTGAGTCGAGCAGATTCAATGTGGTAATAGAAGCCATCACATTAAATCTTGAATTATGCATCAATTCTACTGCAAGCGAATCTGCTTCACTTTCATGATCTCTTCCATGCCGCCTGCTATCGAAGGTTAATCCCTTTACAAGTTTTTCAAGCTGCTCCCGTTTCCTGTATTGACTTCCTTTTATTTTTTTTAATTCCTTTTGTACTTCATCGGAATTAATCGCAGTAACATAATCGGCAATTCTTTTATCACTGTGCTTCATTACATAGTGTGCTATTTCGTGGCAAATAACAAAAGCGGCCTCACTTTCGTTATCGAGCTTTTCAAACAAACCCATGTTGAAAAGAATAATACCTTCTCCTATATAGCTTGCATTTGGTACACCCGACCGGGAGAAATAACATTCGAATGACTGTTTTTGCAGCACCGGATTTGCCTTCTTTACCTCATTTACCAATGCATCAAGATATTGCTGCGCGATTTGCGAAGTATAAATTTCTTTTTTGTGAAACTTCTCTTTTATATACTCCAACCGATCTCTGTAAGCTTCTTCATAATCCTTTTTATTATTCGCAGAAAGTGCTGCCAATTCTTTGTTGAATTTGTCCTCGTAGTTGCTGTAAAGCTTTTCTAAAAGCACGGTGTCTTCTGTGGCAGGGGTAAAAACAGCAACCTGACCATTTGCAACTAACGAAAAGCTAACTGAAATGCAAATAAGAATGAGTAAGCGTTTTGGGTACAGAGTTGACAATTTGCAGAAGTTCATACAACTGAATGATTCTTTAAGGGCGGGCAAATTATAAAAAATATTATCACCGTTATACGATTAAAAAAATCTTAAGCACATTATAAGGAAGTGAATTGTTGTACAGGAAATGCAAATAAAAAAGTCCTGTGTAAACAGGACTTTTTTATGTATTTGAACTTTTTTATTGCTTAGGAAAATTAGGATCGGCTTTTACATCTTCTATCTGTTTTGTATGACGCTTGCTGTGGGCACCGATAAATAGTATCATTTGATAACTATCGAAAGAGCCGGGTGGTAAAGTAACCACATGATTGCGAAGATCATCGTTCGTTGTTTTTACATATTCAATCAGTTTTTCCCGATCTTTTTTGAAGGATTGCAATGCTTCATCCAATGACTTATATGGAGTATTCGGCGGTTCCATTGGTGGCGCCGTTTTTACTTTCTTTTCCCGGCTTTCAATCATTTGTACTACCTGTTCATCTGTAGCTTTTATTTCACTTCGCTTTTCAGGATTGGGCTGCTGTTGTATAGCTCCATTGGTCATTTGCCATAAACTCTGTTCGGTAAAAGCAATATGTTTTACACATTCCACCACGCTCCACTTATCGGGTGCGGGTTTAAAATTTAATTGCGCATCGCTTAATCCTTCAATCGAATTTATAACTCCTTGTTCTGTTTGCTGCAAAAGATCAATAGCAGTTTTTCTTTCCTGTTCGGTAATTGAATTGTTTTTGGTTTTAAAACTAAATAACAGCAATGCTGTAAGCAGAATGGATAGCTTTTTCATAAACTGTACGTTTAATAGTAAATAGATAAAAGACGTTTTTGAAGGGTAATGGAGGACAAATAATGTGCGAAAGGTAAAAAAAATTTTTATGGAGTCTACAAAAAAGGTACATCAAGAAATGTTTTTGCGTTCTTTCATACTTTTTATAAAAATTTAGCAGTGAAACTTTCTTTCACTTTTTTCAATTCAGAAGATTTGCCTTCGAATACAACATTACCGCCGCCATCACCTGCTTCGGGGCCAAGGTCTATTACCCAATCAGCATTTTTAATTACATCAATGTTGTGTTCAATAACGATAATAGAATGGCCTTGTTCGATCAATGCATTAAATGATGTAAGCAGTTTATTTATGTCGTGAAAATGCAAACCAGTTGTCGGTTCATCGAAAATAAAAAGAATGTGACCGCTTGCTTTTCCTTTACCAAGAAACGAAGCAAGCTTTACACGTTGAGCTTCACCTCCACTAAGTGTGTCACTGCTTTGTCCAAGTTTGATGTAGCCCAAACCTACGTCCTGCAAGGGTTGCAGCGCTTTCGCCAAAGCTTTTTCTTCTTTAAAAAATTCAATAGCTTCATCAACACTCATTTCCAAAACGTCGTAAATGCTTTTTCCTTTGTACTGCACTTCAAGCACTTCTTCTTTGAACTTTTTTCCACCGCACACTTCACAGGTAAGATGTACATCGGCGAGAAATTGCATCTCTACTATCTGCTCCCCTTCACCTTTGCATGCATCACAACGACCGCCATCAACATTGAAAGAAAAATGCTTTGCCTGAAAACCTCGAATTTTAGCAAGTGGTTGATCGGCAAACAATTCGCGAATTGTATCATACGCTTTGATATAAGTAACAGGATTACTTCGTGAAGATTTTCCAATCGGGTTTTGGTCAACCAACTCAACTTGAGTTATATAATCAACATCTCCTGTTATTGCTTTATGAAAGCCAACTTTATCGGCAAACTCTCCTTTTATTTTTTGCAGGGCGGGATATAAAACTTGTTTTACCAAGGTCGTTTTTCCGCTTCCACTAACACCGCTGACAACACATAAAATGTTTAAAGGAAAATCAACTGTTATGTCTTTAAGATTATTATGTCTTGCTCCTTCAACACGAATTTGCCTTGCGATTTTTCTTGTTGCTTTTGGAATGCTTACTTGCAATGTTCCTTTTAGATATTTACCAGTAAGGCTTTTAGGATTGTTGATAATATCGTCATAATTACCCTCTGCAATCACTTCACCACCAAGATGCGATGCAAGCGGTCCCATATCAATAATATGGTCTGCTTCACGCATCATCATTTCGTCGTGCTCAACTACAACAACTGTGTTGCCGGCATCACGCAATTGTTTTAAAACACTTATCAATCGCTCTGTATCTCTTGAATGTAACCCAATAGAGGGCTCATCAAGAATATAAAGTGAATTTGTAAGATTACTGCCCAAACTTCTTGTTAATTGTATGCGCTGACTTTCGCCGCCACTTAAAGAATTAGCAAGACGATTGAGTGTGAGATAACCTAACCCTACATCCAGTAAAGTTTGTAACCGTTGATGAATCTCTATCAAAATACGTTTTGCAATCTGTTGTTCATGTTCGGTAAGTACAAGTTGATTGAACCATTGTTTCAAATCTTTTGTCTGCATTTGACAAAGCTCACCGATATGCTTGTCACCAACCGTTACATACAATGCTTCTTTGCGTAAACGGTATCCGCCACAATCAGAACAAGTTGTTCTTCCGCGATAGCGACTCAGCAACACACGGTATTGAACTTTATATAAATTCTGCTCAACCTCTTTAAAGAAATCATGAATACCATACACATTTCCTTTTCCATTCCATAGGGTTTGATATTGTGTTGGAGTAAGGTCGGCAATAGGTTTATGTATTGGAAAATCAATTGCTCTTGCACCTTTTACAAATTGCTCACGCCACCATCCAAGTTTTTCTCCTTTCCATGGAGCAACACCGCCGTCGTAAACACTCAATCGTCTATCAGGAATTACAAGGTCTTCATCTATTCCCAACACCTGACTAAAACCTTCGCATGTGGGGCATGCTCCATAAGGATTGTTAAATGAAAAAAGATTTGGAACAGGTTCTTCAAACTGTATTCCATCCAACTCAAACTTGTTGCTGAAATGAAACAGTTCTTTGTTGTTCACATCAATGTACATTTCGCCTTCACCCTCATAAAAAGCAGTTCCGATTGAATCAGAAAGACGATGAATATCATCTTCCTCAAAATCTTTTGTAACAATACGGTCTATAAGAACAAAAGCTTTGGATGATGCACTATTATCGTCAGATGTGAGACGTGAGACGTGAGAAATTTTTTTCTTCAAGTCTTTATCATTCAACTCAAGCAAATCTTCGATGCGAATTATTTCAGGAGTTTCTGTTCTTAAGTAAATTCTTGAAAATCCTTTTTGTGTAAGAATGTTCAACTCCTCTTTTATATCTCGCTTTCCATTTTGTTTAAACGGAACAATCATTACAACCTTATCACCATAAGGCAATTTTTGTATTGCTTCCAGTACATCGGGCACATCATCTTTCTTTACCTGTCTTCCGCTGATAGGTGATATGGTTCTTCCCACACGTGCATACAGCAATCGCAGATAATCATATATCTCTGTCATGCTGCCGACAGTGCTTCGTGGGGTACGAGTGATAACTTTTTGTTCAATTGCAATGGCAGGACACAAGCCTTTTATATAATCAACGTCGGGTTTAACCATGCGGCTCATAAATTGACGTACATAAGCGCTAAGACTTTCCGCATATCGTCGCTGACCTTCTGCGAATAAAGTATCAATCGTGAGAGAAGATTTACCACTCCCCGATACGCCGGTAACAACGATAAATTTGTTTCGGGGAAAAGCAACCGTAATATTTTTGAGGTTATGAACCCTTGCTCCTTTTACAAGAATTTCATCTGTTTTTTCTGCTGTTTTCAGTGTTTTGCCTTTAATGTTTTTATAAGCCACTGCCAGTTCATCCATAAGGCTGCAAATATCTTTATTAAAAAGTACTTAGGGATTTGTTGAATTCACAAATATTTTACATTTTGCGTAAAATTTTTAAAAACAATATCCATAATTTCACAGAGCCTTCACAAATAAGAAGCCTATAAGTTAAAATTCTACTCATTGCACACATAGCTAAAATCAACAACCCTTAGTGTCGTGTGCCTTATTCCGTAAAAATATCTATATGAGAAAGTTTAACGAACTTACCGATACTCAATTGGTGGTATCCTTCCAGGAAGGCGATTGCGCTTCCCTCGAAGCCCTTATCAATCGCTACAAAGACAAATTGTACAGTTCAATTTTGTTTATTGTGAAGGACAAGTTCCTCGCCGAAGACCTGTTTCAGGAAACTTTTGTGCGTATTATTGATACCCTGCGCAGCAAACGTTATAATGAAGAAGGAAAGTTTCTTCCGTGGGCAATGCGTATAGCCCATAACCTTTGCGTGGATTACTTTAGAAAAGTAAAGCGCACGCCCACCATTGTAACCAACGACAACAAAGACGTTTTCGATTTGATTGTTGTAATTGACGAAAACGCCGAAAAGAAAATCATTAAACAGCAAGGCTACGACCGTATGCATTCGATGCTTTCCGCTCTACCGGAGGAGCAGCGCGAAGTAATTGTACTAAGACATTTTGGAGATATGAGTTTTAAAGAAATTGCAAAGGTTACCAACTGCAGCATCAACACAGCTCTTGGACGTATGCGTTATGGCTTAATCAATCTGCGCAAAATGATGAGTGAAAAACAAATAAGTATTTAACCTGGTAAATCATTGTCATTCCGGTTTTTTGTTTAACGAAGCTTGCCAAAGAAGAACAGATTACTGTGAATGACAACCTAATTGATAAGCCCGCTATTATGGCGGGTTTTTTATTTGGTGAATGGGCAATGGGAGTAGTGAATTGGAAGTAGTTGGATATGAATAAAAGATTTTTTGGAGCCAAGCAGAAGAATAAGAATGATACTTCTGTTGCGTCGCACTCTTGTACTTTATCAAAAGCATTGAGCATGAACTTGGAGCTTCGAACTAATTGCCCGGTGGGACAAGAGGGACTTGTGGGACATTATTGAAGTCCCTTTTGTTGCATGAGTCCACAAAACTTATGCAAGTATGTAAGCCGTGCCGAATAATGTTCTGAACGTAAAAGTGAGTGACACAACCGGCGATGAGTAAAGTATTAAATGCTCGTCCTACAAAAAAATTACTCTGTAATCACAACGTTATCTTCTTTTATCAACGGTTGATTTTTGAATCGTAAAATCACATTGGCGACTACTACAACATCTCTCCGGCAATACTCAACGATTCTTAACAAATTATTTTCCTCGTAATAAACATGTTGCACCATGCTGCCATCCATATCTGTTTTTGAAGTAGGGACATCCAATACACTTGCAAGCAGATTGAGTGAAATATAATTTTTGTAATCACCAAACTTCCACCACTGTAAAGTATCAACCATGTTTACTTCCCAAGGCTTGGCGCCATGTATTTGCAAACATGTAGGCAACTGCATCTGATTGATTAAAATTCTGCGGCAGATATAAGGAATATCGAATTCACGGATGTTGTGTCCGGCAAACAAAAAATTTTTATTGTGTTTGCATATTCTTTCAACAAGGTCAATAAAAGAATTAAGAATTTCTTTTTCACTGTGACCATGAATGCTCTTAAGTCTTAGTGTTAACTCTTTATTTTCGTTTATCACAAAATAACCAACACAAATGCAAATTATTTTTCCAAACTCTGCGAGAATGCCTGCGCGTTGTGTATAGCTTTCCTCAAATGAAAGATTTTCTGGCATGGCTTTTGAAATCTTGTGACACCAGAGCCCTTGCCATTGCTCTGAAAGTTGCTTGAAATGAGGATATTGTGGTACAGTCTCTATATCTATTATAACCAAATCGTAGAGGGATGGGCTGTTGCTAATCATAACATAAAATATTTTTAACCAACTGTATTAATAACATAAAATAAACCAATAATTATGAGTTATACTAATTATCCTTCTGCAGGAGATAATCCGCAAGAAACCCGTAAAGACAATCGTAAACTTATTTACGGAATCTTAATCGCCGCCCTGTTAGGTACATGGGGTTACGTTGTTTACGACAAGAGTAAATCTAAAGAAACCATTACACAATTGCAAACGCAATATTCAAATGTTGATTCTGCACGTAATGTAGTTCAGCAAGAATATAATGAAGCACTTGCAAGGATGGATTCACTCACAGGTACCAACACAAAACTCCAGGGCGAATTGGCTCAGCGCAAAGCAGATATAGACAAGCTGAAGTCAGACATTAAACGCGAACTTGGCAGAAAAAATGCTGACCTTTCGAAAGCAAAATCAATGATTGCTGAATTGAACGGTAAGATTAATGACCTTCTTACACAAATCGAGCAATTAAAAGCAGAGAATCAGCAATTAACTACTTCTAATCAGCAGTTAACAACAGAGCGCGATACGCTTGCATCTCAAAAACAAGTAGTAGAACAGAATTTGGCAACTACTCAACATATTAAGGACAGCATCGCTGACATTGGCTCTACACTCCATGCATCTAATATCAATATTACACCCCTTCAAATTAAAGGAAGCGGAAAAGAAAAAACGACTACTACTGCAAAACGTGTTGATGTTTTCAGAATTTCTTTTGATCTCGATGAAAACCGAATATCTCAAAGCGGAAGCAAAGATTTATACGTAAGCGTTTATGGTCCTGATGGTAAACCTATAACAATGCCTTCAAGCAGCGGTACTTTCCAATCAAGAGATGAAGGAGAAAAAACATTTACCAATAAAGTGACTGTTCAGTATGAAACAGGCAAAAAGACTCCTGTAAGCTTTGACTGGAAGCCTGAAGCCGGCAAATATCAAACAGGTAATTATAAAGTTGAAATTTATCAAAACGGATTTAAGATTGGTGAAGGAACAAAGACTTTAAAGAAAGGTGGTTTATTTAGTTAAACATCATCCACATATATAAAATCCATTTTTAAAAACAAACTCCGCAAGTCGCGGGGTTTGTTTTTTATGGGAATGCAATTTCTTGAGAAATCTTTGCATTTTTTCCTGTTGCCATGTGTCTGTCGTTTTTGAATAATAACGGACGTATAAAGTGGTTCATAAAAAATTATTAGAGTGGATTATATATGTTAGAACTGCAGCATAGCTTCATGATAAGTAACTAATTTCACCTTTCTATCTGGCCAGTATTTTGATCTTGTGTTGATTGAGAAAGAAGCTCTTTAACTTCTTTTATTTTCTGTTTAATACGTTTTAACTCGGGATAAGGTTTGCTATTTTCCAAGGCTTTATGATATTTATTTTCTTCTTTCTTTAATTGCTTTTGCAATTGTTCAATGTGTGTCATTGGAATGCTGTTTAGGTTTAAAAAAGAATGCTATTGTAATTACATGAAAACAAAACGGCAGCATGTGGGTACGATGCTGCCGTCTTGTACTTTCTTTGTCTTCTTTATAAATGTACAGATTTTTTTGAACCCTGATACTTTTTTGATATACATAATTTTTGTAAGCTGTACAGAATTTATAGTAAATAATATCTCACTTGTAAATAAGAAGCTTATCACCAAATACTTTACACTATTCTTCCTATTTACAAGTCACATTTGTTTTGTAGCCACAAAGGGCTCGGAGACACAAAGTAGTAAATATAAAATTCATAATTCTTAGTGTCTCTGCGTCTTTATGCCAAGATAATTTAAAGTTGACATAGCGTTAGAAAGCACTAAGATAAATTTATAGGAGTGATTTTCTTACGCAAATATCAAACCCTCGTCAACAATGATCTCGTTTGAATAACATAAAAAAAAGACCACTACAAGAATGGTCTTTCTTTATATCTAAAATATTCTTTCAACATGGTTGAATCAATAATGTTATTGCTTCATCACTTTATAAGTTAGCTGCTCATTACCAACAACAAGTTGTAGTATGTACGTTCCGGCTTTAAGATTTGCAGTGCTGTTAAGAGCGATTGTATTTGTTGGTGCGTTGTATAGAACAGGTTTTTGCGTTGCCACCAATCTTCCTTGTATATCATACATATTTGCCGAAACTGTTTGCGGCGATGAAAGACTCAATTGCAGCTTTAACACACCGGTAAACGGATTTTGAAACACAACGTAAGAACCATTTGATTTTATTGTAATAATTTTTGAATACTGCACACTGCCATCACCATCAATTTGTTTAAGACGATATTGAACAGTTGAACTATTTGTAAATGCATTTTTATCTGTAATGGAATAGTTTTGATTTTTTAGATTATTGAATGCAGACACAAAGGCAACGGTTTTATAAATATTATTATTGTTGGCTTTTTCAACTTCATAACCTTTCATGTTCATTTCATTGCTTACTTGCCAGTTAACAACAACATCATTGTTCTTACGCTCTGCGTTAAATGAAAGTAATTTTACCGGCAACAATCCACAGCCTGTGGCAGCAGTGCTTACGTATGGAAAAATATATAAAGTAACATCAAGGGATTGATCAAAATTGGGTGGTGCATCCCAAACTTTGGTATATGATTTCCATTTTGCAGCATCGCCATCATAGTTCCATGCAGTGTTTGCAGTTTCATTATCACCGGTGGCTCCAATACAAATCGAATCACGTGTATAGTCTGCATCACTCCACACAAAATTTGACATATCAACTGCTACATAAAATTTTTTTGACGTTGGAAGCGCTATTGGTGAGGGGAAATTGATATTGGTATTTCTGTTTGCTGCAACATCGTCTTTAATCTGGTTTAGTGTTATTTGCCCACGCGTTTGATCAGTGGTAATTTCGGTTCCGGGTGTACCGTTGTTATCTGCATATACTCTTACATAAAGAGACTTTGGCAAGTTTGTGTCTTTATTGGAATTTGCTTTGGTGAATTTTATAATTGTTCCAAGCATATAGCTATAGGAAGTAGTAGAAAGATCAAAATAGTTTGCCTGTTGGGTATAACCTTCTGCGTTAACACCACTCACATAACCGAGTATAAGTCCGAAAACGGTATTGGTGTCCGTATAAGAATGTATCGTCCAGTTTGAAGGAATCGGCATATTGATTGTGTCACAAACAGTTTGTGCTTTTGCAAAATGTCCGAGAAAAAAAATAATTGCTAACAAGTAAATCTTTCGCATACATGTTGTTTTTATGGTTTTCTTTAAATAGGTGTTTTACTTTATTTTTTTCCAGCTTCTGCAATTCTGCTCGTCACCTGTTGTGTCACTCACTTCAGGGGTTCCAACCTTTATTCATCTGCTCAAAGCATGGCACAAGAAACTTCTGCTATAAAACTTATTGAGAAAATCTGTATCACTGAATTCTGCAACGCGAAATATTCAAGTTGAAAGCTTCATATATAGCACTCAAACATTAGAGCACTAACATAACCAATCAACTAATCACCCAATAAACTAATAAACCAATTACCCAATAAATTATAAGCTATTTAAAACCTGTATCCTACAGCGAGCGACATGGTATAGCCAAATTTTCTTTCAATAGTTATTGCATCTGTTCCCTTATCGTACTTTGCGTTGTTATTTACATCGTGAAAGAAGATGGCATTTTTGTGAAGAATATCGCCCCATGAAAATTCAACCATTCCCTTTTTCTTTAAAAACGGTTTGCTTATTTTTAAATCAAGAATGGGTCTTGGTTCTTCAAAAACCATCTTATTATAATATTGATCCAGCAACCATAGCCTTGCGCCCGCTTTGTTGAAGAGTAATGAAATACCAATATCAGTCTTTGGCTCTGTGTATTGCAGAGATGCATTAACAATATAAGGTGATTGACCAAACAGCGGACGTGTGGTTTTTGTACTGTTAAAAATCCCGATTGTATCAACTTTTGATTTTATAAAAGATGTATTTACATACAGCATAAGGTTTTCAAAATCTTTATTGATAAAACCGAAATCTTTTCTCACTTCAAGTTCAATTCCATTGTTTTTAGTATTGTTTGAAAAGTTTGCGTATGCAATGGTGTATGAATCTGGTCCTGAATTAAATACAACAGGTTCAATGGCATCTTTTAATTTTTTATAAAAAAAGCTTATGGAATAATATTGAGAGTTGGTAAAGAAATGCTCCCAGCGCAATTCATAGTTATCAATATAAGTTGGTTTAAGGGAAGGATTACCGCTGTAAGTTGCATTAAGAACAAAGTCGTAAAAAATAGTTGGTGAAAGTTCCCGGTAAATTGGTCGTGTTACTGTACGGCTGTAACCCAAACGCAAATTGGCTTTAGGCAATAGTGAATAAATCAAATTTCCTGATGGCAGCCAATCATCTTTCTTTATATCTGTTAACGTAACGTGTTTATATTCCTGGTCCAAACCATTGAGTACATTGTGATATTTCTCAAGCCTTACTCCCCATACCAATCTTATTTTTTTTGTAAACCTGTTATCCAGCATGGCATAAGCTGCAACATTACGTACGTAACCACTATAGCCAAGATAGTTGAACGAAGGTTCGGCATAAAAGAAGCCTGTGTTGGGATCAAAATGCGAGCTATCGAATATTTTGTCAACAGGAAGAAAAAGCAAGGAATAATCAAAGTTTTCGAATGGTGCATTTGTGTTAAAATATCTTACGCTTACATCTCTTGTGTTATAATAATATGCGCCGCCTGTTTTAAAACTTTGATTATTGTTGAATAATTTAAAAGGAACAGTTATATCAGCATTTGCACCTTTGCTTATATCATCTATAGAGCCAAAATATCGCAATCCCGAAGATACTGTAGCAAGGGTGCCACCTTGTGCAATGAGTGCATAATACGGTGTAGTAGTATCTTGCCTTTGATAAAGAATGAATCTATTATCGGGTTCTTCTCTTTTTAAAGAAGTATAATAGCCAAACCAATTTAGTTTAACTTTTGAATTAGGTAAATAATGCTCGCCGCCGATCTGGGTATTGTATATTCTGTTGCTTACGAAATAATAAGAATAAGCATGTAAATCAGGAATGCTGATTGAGTAATTATATCCGCCGCGTTTAATAAGCTGATCAAAGGAATTTACAGATATTATATTGTTTATATAAATTTTGTTATTCGCATTTAATCTAAAAGAAATATTGCCCAATGCACTTGCCAATATATTTTGAACATAAATAGAATCTTTAAATTTAAAAGAAGTATCAGATGCAGAACCGGGTTCGTTGATATAAGTTCTTTGTTGTTGTATGTTGTTAAAAGATGAATTGTAGGTAACACCAAAAATTCCTCCGAGCTTTGGATAATTACTCTTTTTGCTAAGGTTTGCATTAAAGCCGCCGGCAATTTGAAATGCGGTGTTCAAAGGCTTTGAAGAGCGGGGATATACAGACCAATCATTAGGAAAAGATCTGTCAAGTGTTTTCTTAAGTTCAGGATCATTATAAAGTATGTTATTGAAGTCTTGCGTGGGGATGTTTGCAATCGCATCCGGGAGTGGCCTCACCTTATTGTCAACACCGAGCCAGTCTGTGTTGCTTCCAGGATAAGTAAAAAAATCATTGTTAATTGTTTTTGAATTAAAACCAAGACTTGCTTTAACAGAAACAAATTTTCTATCTGGAACTTCTTTTGTATTAACCTGAACAAGTCCGCCTGCAAAGCTCCCCGGCAAATCTGGCTCTGCGCTTTTATAGATAGTAATATTATCAACAACTTCTGAAGGGAAAATATCAAAGGCAAAAGTTTTTCTATCTGATTCTGAACTGGGTAATATTATGCCATTAAGCATAGCTTCATTATAACGATCGTTCATACCTCTCACAACAACATATTTATTATCCTGAACAGAAGTGCCGCTTATGCGTTTCAATACGTCGCTTGTATTTTTATCGGGTGATTTTCGGATAAGATCTGCACTTATGCCATCAGAAACTACAGCTGCATTGCGACGTGTAATGAGTAGTGAATTTAAATTTTCTTTTCTTGCGCTTGTGCTCGTTACCACTACTGCCGTTAAATTACTTGATGCAGATAACACGATGTTCAATGTTGTTATTTCACCTTTTGAAACTTCTATATCAGAAATCTTTTTTGAAGCATATCCTACATAACTTACCTGAAGTGTATATTTTCCAGCCGTTACATTTTTAAATGTATAAGTGCCATCAGATTCTGTAACAACTGTTTTTGAATTTTCTATTATAGTAACGGTGGCGCCAACAAGTGTTTGATTGTTGCTTTCATCGGTTATCTTACCCTTTATAGTTCCATTTTGTGCAACGGAAGCAACAGAAAAAAATAAAAAGAAAAGAAGAAGCAGTGTATAAAGTTTGGTCATACTTTTTGGCAACAAAAGTAGAAGGGCACTTGAGCAGCAATGTTTCTAAATCATTAATAAATTGTTACCAAATACAATTATATAAGTGCTTATATTTTTAATATTAACTTACCGTTTCTTCTTTGTTATGATATTATTATCTGCGCTTTGGAACTATTTCCTGCATTTGATTTCAGCGGTTTGTCCGTTAACGATTTGGTAAAACTTTATTAACCTCTTGTTTCGCAATACGCAATTGCCCACCACTATTTTTACCGAAACAAATTTTATTTTTTATGAAACTCCATTTTACGCAAATGAAAACCTTAGCGTTTGTTTTATTGGCGACATGCGCTACAGTAGTAGTAAAGGCTCAAACAAAGCCAATAAAAATTATTCAGGGAAAAGATACCCTTATTACAGCAAACACTACTTGGGATTGCGACACCATTTACTTTATGAAGGGAAAAATTTATGTTACAAACAGTGCGGAGCTTACGATTCAGCCGGGTACGGTAATTTTTGGTGACACAATTACTAAAGGTGCGCTCATTATTACCAGAGGTTCTAAAATTCATGCGGTAGGTACACCCACTTGTCCTATTGTATTTACTTCTTCAAAAAGAGTAGGTCGCAGAAATCGCGGCGATTGGGGTGGTGTAATTATATTGGGCAGGTCAACCACCAATAGCCCGGGCGGTGTTCAATTTATTGAAGGTTTACCTCAATCTAATTTAACTCAATTTGGTGGCGGCGCAAATCCGGATATCCACGATAATTCAGGTGAATTGAAATATGTTCGAATAGAATTTGCAGGCGTTGCACTTTCACCAAATAATGAAATAAACGGATTAACCATGGGTGGTGTTGGAGATGGAACTCTAATTGATTTTGTACAGGTGAGCTATTCTAATGATGATTCATTCGAATGGTTTGGGGGCACTGTTAATGCAAAACATCTTATCGCCTTTCGTGGCATTGATGATGATTTTGACACCGATAATGGTTTCACCGGTAAGGTGCAATTTGGTATCGGTTTGCGTGATCCTAATGTTGCCGACGTTTCAGGCTCTAACGGGTTTGAATCCGATAACGATGCAAGCGGTGATGGCGCCACACCACAAACAAGAGCTGTATTTTCAAATATGACTGTATGTGCAGGTTCAGACAGTGCAACAAACGTTAACTACAGAAACGGAGCTTTGCCTCGTCGTAATACTCATATCTACATTTATAATTCCATTATCATGGGTTACCCCACAGGTATAAGTGTTGATGGTACTGCTACAAACTCGAATGTGCTTAGCGATACAATGATCCAAAATAATATTATTGCCGCTACACAATCGTCAAAATGGGTTGTTTCAACCACGAACGATGCCGCAGTTGTAAATCTTTTGCGTAATAATGCCCACAACCGTTTTTATTTCGGCAACGATTCTCCCGGCGTTAGATTAGTAAAACCTTATGCGTTAGGCAGTCCGGATTTACGTCCTGGTGCAGGTTCGCCCGCATTAAGCGGTGTAAACTGGAACCATATCGGTTTGGTGAACAATCCTTTCTTTACACATACAAGTTATGTAGGTGCATTATCCAGGAAATCTTCGGAAAACTGGGCAACAGTTTGGGTTAACTGGAAGCCAACACAGACTGATTATAGAGTGCTTTGTGCATGCAGCACACAAAGTTTAGCTTCAGCAAATGAAGAGGAAGATGCCATTGGTGCGGTAAAGGGTGAAACTAAGGTTTATCCCAACCCAACACATGGCTCTTTCAATGTTGATCTTAATGGTTTTTCAGGAAATGTAACAATTAAAGTTACCAATATGAGCGGTGCTGTTGTTTATACAAAACAAACAGTTGCGACTGCAAAAAATATTGTGAATGTAAATCTTAATAGGGCAACTGCAGGTTTATATTATGTAACTGTTACAGATGGTAAATATTCAACAACAACAAAAGTGAATATCGTTCAGTAAAAATAGCATGTGTTAATTTTATGTTTAACACGGCGCCCCGCTTTCCAGTGGGGCGCCTTATTTTATAATTTACTTTACTTGCAAGCAAATAATAAATGACACTTATTAGTATATTGAAGACGGATTTCTTCCTTGCGGATTCGAAGCAGAATTTTATTAAAAGAAAGAATACAAGCTTAATTGTTTATTGTGCATCACTTTAGTTAAGTGAACAATTTTTGATTGCGAGGAGTATTATCGGAGTTAATCGGAGGAGATTTAAAAAATTAATTTATATCCTACACCTTTTATTGTATTGATACATTCAACATTCAGTTTCTTTCTGATTTTTCTTATATGAACATCTACTGTTCGCCCGTTTACAAATGAATGCTCGCCCCAAACTTTATCTAAGATTTGATTGCGTGAAAAATATTCACCGGGTCTTGAAGCAAGCAAATACAACACTTCAAATTCCTTCTTTGCTAATGTTACAACCCTGTCTTTTACAATAACAGTAAACTGGATTGGATCAATGGTGAGTGTATTAAAAGATATAACGTTTTTTTCCTGCTTTTTAGCTCTTTTTAGCAATGTCTTCACTCTGATTTCCAACAATTCAAAGCTTAAAGGATAACAAATAAAATCATCTGCGCCACTGCGCAGACTTTCTATGTGCATGAAATCGTTTCTCTGCCTTGATAAAATAAGAATGAGTATTTCATCATACTTGGAAGTGGAGCGAATTCTCCGGCATACATCAAGACCCGAACGACCATTGAACGATTCTGTAAGAATAATTGCATCAGGCTGGTTTTTTGTGAGCACTGCAATTACTTCATCTTCGAGGTTTGCGGTATGTACCAAGTAGCCTTTCGATTGAAAACATAATTTCATCTTATCGAAAAACTCATCTTTTCCGGCGGCAATTAGAATCTTCTCAACATTAATTTTCATAGAATTCATTAGAGCGTAGAATGTTTTGCTCTGTGTATTTGTTTTGGCGTGCCTAAGTAAGTTTAAATTCTTTAAAATTAATTTGCTTATTGTTGAGTTAATAATAACGTAACAGAATATTTACAAAGAATTAAAGTAAAAGTGAAGAAGAAATGTTTTTATGATGTATTATTTGAACAGTTTCTCAATTATTAAATTGATAACTTCTACAAAAATCAAGATAATAATGATCCATTCAAGTACTATGCTGTTTCTGTACTGAAGAAGGTCTTTGAATAATTCAAGATTCTCTTTGATTATTGCCAATCCTTCCTGAATGGTTTTAAATCTTGTTTGAAGATCGAAAGTTTTCTTTAACCCTACGTCGAGTTTATGTAACGCTTCATCCTCCCATGTTTCTTCAGGAGAATCGAAAATGTACAAATTTTCGGCGATACGGTTTTTAAGATTTAAAGTTCTTCCGATATATTTTTTCAAATTGATGCCAGAAAGATCAAGTCTTCCTTTCAGTTCTAATATTTGTGTATGCAGATTGGTTTCTTCTAAAAGCATATTTGTTTGCTGACTGAAATGATCAAGCGCAACTGATTGTGATACATTCAGCATAATTAATCGCAGTGTTTCAGTATCGGCACGCAGTATTTCAACTTTGTTATAACCAAATTTATTTTGAGGAGCATTTGGTTCAATGTCAAATTCTTCACTCAACTTTTCATTGAACAAATTTTTGCAGTATGGCGAAATAACTTGAATAAATGCAGTCATCTCAATTTCATTATAACCAAGAAAACATATAATGCCATATTTAAAAACATACACAAATTTTTTCTCCTTTATCTTGTAGAACAATTCGTCTGAATCTTCATGATCTAATTCACCGGTAAAAACTGTTTTAAACCGTTTAATATCTATGCTGTCTGCGATTTGAAAAGCGAATACCTTTAACATAGGAAGGATATTTTGTTAGTCTTTGGTATCTAAGGTAGCACAATACGGAAAATATCAAGACTCGCGAATCTTATCCTGCTAAACACAACAATCTAACTTAAAATAAAAAAGCGGTTGCTATTTATGCAACCGCTAATTGATATAGCATGTGCGATTTACCTTTTGATTTTTATTTGTTACCATTCAACACTCATACGCTCGTGTATTCTGCAAACATTCTGCCATTTTTAAAATGATTCTTTAGGGTAACTAAAGTTTAATAAAATCAAAGTTTTTAAAAAAGAGCCTTTTGAAATTCTAAAAATATTATGAGCATTTATAATCGAAAAATTGATTTTGTTGAGTGCAAAGTAAAGAAGCGATTAGATGTAACTATAGGCGGAACTCCTCTTTAATTCATTCATTCACATGTTGCGCAAATGTATTAAATGCGTTGTTTAGACAACACTTCTTCTGCTAACCCAAAACTTAAAGTCATTCCTGCGCCGCCCAATCCATTAACAATTGTTACACCTTCTTCGGGTGAATAAACAAATTCTGTTTTGCCATTGAGCAGTTTTGGATAAATGCCATGCCAGTTTTGAATGATGCGCCAATCTTTTAACAAAGCAAACTGTTTTAAATAATCAATAATGAACTGATTGATAAATTCCTTATCAAAGGGATCAAACACTAAACCATATTCATGACTGTCGCCAATTGTTAATTCGCCTTCTGCATTTTGCGAGACCATTACATGAATGCCATATTTGAGATAATCCGGCAGTGTTTCTTCAAAATATTTCTTTAACAGAGAAAGCGAAGATGCAACCTCAAAACTTTTATAATGTGTAAGCGATAAACCACCGCACAACGAAGGACCGATGCGCCAATTATCGGGTTGTGCCACAAGCCGCATCATTTGCAGCTTGCATTTTATAAAATTATTTTCGGCAAAAATTCTTGGATAGAGTATTTCGTAATCAGCTCCGCTGCAAATATAAATTTCATCGGCACTCCACGTTTTGCCGTCATAAAAAACTTTTGGATATTCAATTCCGGCAATTGAAGTGTTGAAGTAAAAGCTAACCCCGTATTTATTTTGTAAATAAGCCGGTACCTTTTCAATTGCCACTCTTGCTTCAACTATCATTTCATCTTTACTCCATAATGCACCAAGCAGTCCTTTTGAATTTATCGCCTCGCTTTTATGCAGTGCTTTATCGCTGTTGATTGTTGCAACAGAACGAATATTTTTATCGGCTTCTGCAAATTCCTGCATTACATTCCATTCAAGATTGTTGTATGCAAGATGTAAACTTCCCACTTCATCATACCATAAACCTGCTTCGTTGCAAACCTGTTTCCAGACTGACTTTGAGCGTAATGCTCTTTCATATAATTTTCCTGTTGGTTGACCAATAGGCCATATCATTCCAAAATTTCTGATGGATGCACCAACGGCTCTTGCATTTCTTTCAAAAACAGTAACAGTATAGTTTTTTTCTGCAAGACTGCGTGCCATTGCAAGACCAACAATTCCGGCACCAATTACAATTGCTGTTTTATGCGGCATAAATTGTTTGGGAAGAGATTTGAATTGCTAAATATTTTTTTCGAAAGTAAATGGTCGCAACAATTGTTCCTGCAATTCCAATAACTGAAATAAAAATTACTGCCTGTATAAAAAAATTTGTCCATGAAACGTGCATACCGATAAACTCCTTTAGAAACAATACGAGTACGCTGCCCATGTATCCGAAGGCATCGGCGATGTACATAACAAAGCCAACATTGCTTTTTACTTTGTAAGTGGCTATCATTCGTTCAAAATACAATGCATTGAAAGGAACATAACTTAAATATAATCCTGTGCCAATCATTGCCATCCATGCCATAGGAGTTGTATAATGTGCTGCAAACAATAAAGTGGAGATTAAAGCAAGTGCGTAACCACCCATCACCATAAAATGGTTTATCATAAATGCCTTGAAATTGTTCTTTATCAAAACCAGTAAACTCATGCAAAAGAGAACAATTAGAGACACAGGAATTTCAGTCATGGTGAAAATGGATGCATTATTTCCATAACCCAATTCGGTGTATAGTTCGTTAGCGAAGTTGTCACGGAAGTCTCTTAAAATAGTGAGCAGAACATATGTTGTCACGATTATGATTATGCCCGGTAAAAACAACGCAACAAATTCTTTTCGTTCTGCGCTTGTCATAGGGTTACGCACAGTTCGTAATTGAATATCTTCTTCCGAAGGAAAAGGTGTATGATTTAATAACCACGTAAACAAAAGCATCGGCAACACAAACAAGGCGCCGGTAACAAATGGCATCCAAAATGCTGTTACGTGCCAATCGAGCACAATTGATTTGCCGATTGTTTTTGCAACACCGGATGAAAAAATAAAACTGGTGCATAATACGGCACCTATAAATTCCGTAGCCCTTCTGCCTTCAACGAAGCTAAAAACGAGTCCCCAAACCATACCGAGCGGAAAACCGTTTAAGAAAAGAAAAATAATATTGTATGGAGTAGGAGCAATAGCAAAAAATAAAAGTGAAAGCCACGATGATAAAATGAGTTTTACGATAGTGCCGGCCCTCTTTTCACCTTTCATTGCAGAAATAAACTTTATTCCGTAAAATTTACTCAACATATAACCGATAACCTGTGCCGTTACCAGCCAAACTTTATAATCAATGCTTAAAAATTGTATTCCTTCAAAACCTGCGGCTGTAAATGGTTTTCGGAAAGCATACATACAGAAGTAAACACAAAAAGAACATACAGCTGCATAAATAGAAACAAACCATGCAGGCATGTTTGATAATTTTTGTTGCAGATGCTTCGAAGTGAACATGGTGAGTTGTCAGTTGTGAGTAGTGAGTTCGGATTCCTGCTGTTTCAAATATTGTTCTACTATATCAACAAGCTCGCTCAAATTATCTATAATAAATGAAGGCGTATAGGGCTCTAAAGCTTCTCTTGTAAATGCTCCTGTTGTAACACCGATAGAATATAAACAACCGGCATTTTTTCCTTCGTTTACATCAACTTCGGTATCCCCGATTTTAATTACTTTTTGTGCATCATCAACGCCCGCCATTTGCATCATCTTTTGAATCATGTATGGGTGCGGACGACCGGCAGGCACTTCATTGCTTGAAATTACATAATCAATTTTGCCGTCTTTTAACCAACCTAAACGATCAATAATGACATTTGTGATGGTATTGGGGAAACCTGTATCAAGACCAATCTTTATTCCATTTTTTTTACAATATGCAAATATCTTTTCTGCATTTGGCAATGGCTGTAATTCGTTTGCTGTGGAATAATATTCAACCATTAGTTGAATAAAACGTTCATGAATGGCATTAATATATTCTTCGTTAATCTTTGTCGAATTTGCTTCATACTCTTCAAGCATCATCTTTATTGCTTCAGTCTTTTTGTATCCCATTAACGGATAAATTTTTTTCTGCGGAACAATGTAGCCAAATTCATTCATCGCTTTTTGAAATGAGTCTGCTATCTCTCCGTTGTCTTTTACTGTTGTGCCGGCTATGTCGAAGACAATAAGCTGAATCATTGTTTTGAGTTTTATGTTTTAGGATTTGTGTTTTAAACCTAATTCCAAATTCCTATAGCCCGTTAACCAAGTATTCGTTGATAAGTACCCGAAAGTGATTTAAGGGCAAGAGCGTTGCATTGTTATCCTTTGCCATTTCATCCCACAAACGCACTTTAATGATGTCTTCAAAAAATGGATGTTGCTTGAATGAAATTACTTCTTCCTCATTCATTGCTCCGCCTTGATATTCGAGTGTTTTCAGACTTGCTTCTGATAATTTTTCTTTGTAACCAGGTTTTGCTGTAACCAAATATCTTTTTGCATCTACATGTTTTTCTACAACAGCACAAATACGTTCTGAAAAACCTTTTGCACGCAAATAATCAGCCCCAATGCCTTCATGATTCATTACACCATAATTGCCCATAGCTTGTGTTTGCATTTCATGTTTCAGAAGATGACCAATATCGTGAAGAAATGCACCAAGAATTAGTTCATTATCTTCTCCGTTTTCTGTTGCATGCATGGCGCATTGTATCATGTGCGATGTTTGTGATACAGGTTCGCCATCATAATCTTTGTTACCATATTTCTCAAACAGCAGCATTATTTCGTGTGTGATTGTTTCACTGTTTGGTGCTTGCATTTTTTTCCGGTTTATTATTTACAATTGTTACTATGGGTTGCATTACGGGATGTGAGGGTTTAAATTCAAAGCCAAGCAAAGCGGCAAATGTTGTTGCAAGCTGGCGCTGATACAAAGCTTTATTGTTCTTTACTTCGCCCAAAGGTTTTGTATCAGGACCAATTGCCGCAATCCATATTTGCCCTGCATCGGCGATCTTTTGTCCGTGCGATGTCCACTCTTCTTTTACTTTATCACCACGACCATGATCGCAGGTTATGATCAATGTTGTTTTGTCTTTGTACTGTGGCATTGATTGAAGAATATTCCATAAGTTATTTATCATTTTATCTTCTGCATGCGCACTTTTCAAATACTGATCGTATTCGCCTGCATGGGCAAAATCATCTGTTTCATCAAAAGCAATGTAAAGCACTTTTGGTTTGTATGCTTTGAGATATTCTCTTGCAGCAAAATAAGTGAACACATCGGGGCGCACATCAATTGGTCTTGTTGTGAGAAATTGCATGTCGTTGATGAGTTGCAATTGCGGCGTGTTAAACTTTAAAGTATCAATATCACTATTTACATAAACGCCGCTGCGCCATTTGTTGAGTATATAAGGAAAACAATCCCACGTTGAAAATGCGGCCACTTTTCCTGCGTACCCCTTTTGTTTGTTGATGAATTCTAAAACATTTTCATTCTTGTTTGGAATTTTATCGTTGCTGTTAACGGCAGTATCAGGATAACCTGTGAAAATTTCATTGTAGCCGGGATATGAGAACCAGTAAGGATTTGCATTGTTTACTTCACAACCGATATTTCGGTTGCCGTACAGTTGTCCACTGCCTGCAACTGTTGTCCATAAAAAAGGAAATAATTTTTTTCTTCGTTCATTTATATCATCACTCCAGAAATTTTTTACAACCTGTCCGGAGTCTTTTGTAAAATTTTTGTTTACGATAATGGCAGAGTCAACACCACCAAAAACTTCCTGCCAGCGCATGCCATCGAGCGTAACGATTACAAGGTTTTCTGTTTTGTGTTGGCAAAAAGTTGTGAGTGTGATGATGAATGAGAGGAGTAGTAAAGAAGTTTTTTTCATGAAAAGGTGATTTAGTAAGGTAGTAAATCAATTTTCGTTTAGTTAAGTAAGCCCGTGTGGTCAGGCACGTTTTCAGGAAACAATTGTAGAAATAAAACAGAATTGTGACAAAGAATTCTGAAGAGTGTTATTCTTAAAATTCAGAATCACTAACTAAATGACTTTCAGTAGTAACAAAAAGAAGTTCCTTAATTTATTTCGGCATTACCTTTTTCATCTCTAATTGTTCGATAACGTTCAGGACTACAAGCCTGCTTTTACGTTCTGCGCATTTGCTCAATATAGCTTCAGCAGATTAAGTGAGTGACACAACCAAAGCTTATAGTAGTTCACAGCTCGTCACAACTTAATAATAAAAATTCAAAAACTTCCGGAGTTATAAAAAACAGGCGAAACCAATTCGATTTCGCCGTGTTCTGTTCATATTACTTAAGTAACCACATTATACCGTTAATATCATCGTTACCATTGTACTGCGATTGTAAAGCATTTTCGTAATTCTTTGCATTGGCAGTTATTTCTACACCAGGATACTGGAAGCGAAGCGGAATTCTTTCGCTGTTGCCGGTGCCCGGTCCTGTTGTAAAAGTTGGAACGCCGGTTCTGCGCCAAGTATAATATGATTCAAGACCGGAATGCCGGAACAACGCAATGTATCTCTGCTGCAATATCTGCGTTAAGCCCGTACTACCGCCTGCGTACTTAACAGCAGGCTGATCGTAGTAAGAATTAAAATCAACATTTACTGTGTAAGTGTTATATTTTGCATCAGCGCCGCCGGGACTGCCTGACACATACACATAAGTATTGAGGGTGCCAATTTCAGGAATATTGTAAAAAGCCCACGATGTTTTTATTCCCTGTTGATAATAATATTCGGCATCGCCATTTGGTGTTTTCGTTATCCATCCACGATTAATTGCTTCGGCAATATTGAAACACATTTCTGCATAACCAATTTGTATGGAAGGCTCCGCAGCATATGTTTGATAAAAATGATAACGGTTTATTTGTGAGTAATTGCCACTGCCGGCTTTGTTAAACATAATGCCCTGATCTTCGCCGGGATTGGCACCAACAAATGCAGTAAAGTCTGTGGGGCTTTTACCAGCCGCAACCAATGCCGTTGCAGGTTCTGTTGTAACATATACACGCGGATCTTTAAAAGCCGTAAGCAAACTCACATAAGTTGCGGATGAATTGTACCGTAAACCATCAAAACCAAACACATCAGGATTATCCGGATAATCATTTGTGGGGTGTGTGAAAACAAATTTCAAATCATCATCAGCACTTCCCATAATCGGATACTGCAAAGGATCATTTACGACAGTTGCAAATTGTGATTTTATATTAAGATCTGCATCATCTGCCTGTTTGCTTAATTCAATGAGCAAACGAAGTCTTAATGTGTTTACTGTTTTCTGCCATTTAGTAAGATCATTGCCAAAATAAAAATCACCCTGTAAAGTTGCGTCTTCTGTGATCAACGATGCTAACTCTGTATTTGCGCTGTCGAGCCATACAAATGCCTGTTTGAAAACATCTTTCTGTAGGTCGTAAGCAGGAGTGAGATTAGCATTACCCTTCAATGCCTGGCTCATAGGTATATCACCCATTTCAAGACTCATCTTTGTGAGTAAATAAGCTTTGAAAAATTTTGCAAGTGCACTGTAGGGATTTATATCTGCCAAACCTACATTCTTTGCTTCTTCTTCCATTTTAATCACGTTTTTCAATGTGCCGTAATAGTCTTGCCCGGAACCAAAATCATAACGGTTATTGCCGTAATAATCGTAGTTGCATAAAAAGTACTGGCACCATCTTTCATACATGGTAGAGGGAAAATCAGTCATATCATATAAAATACCATTTAGTAATAATGAAGATGGAACTGAAGTAGGTTTATTAGGATTTTGATATAAAGAATCAAAACTTTTTTTACAGCTTGTTACGGCTGTTACAAGAACAATAGCTGCAATTATATTTATAAGCTTTTTCATTGTCGTTGTTATTTTTTATTTAGAAGGTTACATTGATATTTATACCATACCTGCGTGTGGTTGGTGATTGTAAACCTGTGCCGCTTGTATTATAGTTATACTGATCAAGATCTACATCTTTAAATCTTTTATCGCTATAGAAATAAATAAGGTTACGACCAACAAGAGAAACGCTTAACTGACTGATAAAACTGCGCTGTAACAATTGTTGCGGAAAATGATAAGTAAGGGTTACTTCCCTCAATTTAGCATAGGTTTTACTCATGAGGTTTGCCTCACTTATGCCATAATACTTACTGATATAATCCTGTACAAGCGCTGCTTGCTGGTTTTGGCCAAACTGTAACTCTTTATAATTAAGAATTGCACCCGTCTCAGAATCAAAATTGATAGGAACGCCATTGGTTACGGTTACGCCTTCACCGATATACACACCCGGATAATTAGGATCACCAGCATGCTGATCATCAGATGCTCTTGCAACTCCAAATGCGCCTTCTATTGTTTCAATATTTCTTCCGCCGCGCATTGTTTTGTTGTGCATGTAATCTGTGGTAACACCGCCTACACTTCCGTCAAACTGAAAACCGAGTGATAAATTTTTCCAACTGATGTTGTTGTAAATGCTCCATTGAAAATCTGCATTAAGATAACCAAGCCGTTGAGCATATGGATTAGGAATAGGTTTACCGGCAGCATCTAAAACAATTTGCCCATCAGTAGTTTTTACAAATGCGCTGCTATAAAAGGCATCTACCCTGTCACTATAGTACCATCCATTTGGTAATGCTTTTTTGATGTCAGCGGTAGTGTAATAACCTCCATATATCTTTTGTCCGGGAGGAAGCTCGATATATTTATCCTGGAAAGTGCTCCAGTTTACCAACACATCCCAGTTAATACCACTCTTTGTTTTTATTGGTGTACCCGATAATGATAATTCAAGTCCTGTTTTTCTTGTTTTAAGGGCATTGAGATAATAATAATCATAACCTGTTGCCGAGGAGATAGGGTTCTGTAGAATTCTTGGTCCGTCAATATATTCAAAACCTGTTGCGCTGAATCCTAAACGATTCTTAAAAAATTTGATATCAACACCTGCTTCATAATTTACGCGATTGAATGTTTTGATATTAGGATCATACAAATTACTTGTATAATACGCTGCAGTTTGGTTGTTATAAGGTTTACTGGTATTATATAAAGCAACCAAAGAATAATCAGGACCACCATAAGGTGACCAATAATTATTGCCATAGTCAAGAGGATAGTCATATAAAGAATTACCCGAAGGACTCGTTCCAAAAGCAGTAATAGAATTGAACGGTGCTGTACCAACTGTTGCAGAAGTAGCATCACCATGCACAGCTGCGTAAGATGCTCTCACTTTAAGGAAAGAAATTACTTCAGGAGTTTTAATATAGTCAGATAATACTGATGCTACAGATACACTTGGATAAAAGTAACTGTTGTGTGCTTTTGGTAATGCTGATGATTTATCAACACGACCTGTAACAGAGAGTGTAGCATATTTACCAAAAGAAGCATCGAGAGAGTAATAAGCGCTATATACACGCATATCAGAATTGAAGCTGCTTGCCTGGACAGGGTTTAGTGAGTTGCTGAAGCTATAAACACCGGGTGTGCTAAGGTAATCTGTAGATGCCCAATTGGAATTATAACTAAACAAACGAACATTACCACCTACAAGTCCTGTGAGGTTGAGGAAATTTTTAATAGTGTAATTATAGTTGAGCTGAAAATCTGAATTACTTTCAAAAAGATTTCTCCTGTCTTCGCGATAATCACCCATGTTTCCTTCACGACCGTAAGGATGCGCTGAATAAGGCATTTTTTCAGTGCGTAAAAGATCATAAGTTGTAACCTGTGTACGCAGGTTTATGTTGAGATTATTATTGATCTTGTAATTGCCCGAAATGTATCCATACACATCGGTCTTGTAATGACCACGCAACCATTCTTCAACCATGAACCAGGGATTGTGATAACGCTGATATTCCGCAAATACACTTTGTGTGCCTACTTTACCCGGCTGCCATATACCCCGTATATCAGGAGCATTTACATCCCAATCTGCCCCGGTCCAAACCGCTATATTATAAAGTAAACTATTGGGACCATAGTCAACATCAGGAAAGTTCGGTGTGTATTGACGATTGAAATTTAAGTTAGCATCAATTTTCAAACGTTTGCTTACGTTGTATGACCCATACATGTTGAAGTTTGTAATGTTCAACTCCATATTGGGTATAATACTCTGCTGATAAGAATGTGATAAAGAAAAACGCATGGAGTAATTATCGCCCGTTGCATTTAATGCAATATTGTTCGTTGTTTGGAATCCCGTTCTCAAAAAATTCCCGAGATTATTTACACCACGGGCAACCCAAGTTGTAGGTTCAATATTGCCGGTATAAACAAGACCACCAGGGAAAGTAGTAGTGTAAGTTGTGTTCGGATCATACTTGCCATCGTATTGGGGAAGAAGACGTCCGTCAAATTTTGGACCCCATACATCATAATCATTATCGAACAAGCCACCACCTTTACCGTTACCAAATGCATATAAATTATTTTCACCGGGACCATACTCGTTTTGTAACCTGGGAAAAGCAAGAAAACCTTTATCAACGGAGTTTGTAGAATTCAATTCAACAGTAAAACCTTTTCTTTTCAATCCTTTTTTTGTTGTAATAAGAATAGCGCCAAACTGTGCGCGGCTTCCATACAATGCTGCCGCCGTAGGTCCTTTTAAAACTGTTATTGATTCAATATCATCGGGACTGATATTCCATGTATCAGAACTAATGGGAATGCCATCTACAACATACAATGTAATTTCATTGCCACGCAACAACACAACAGGTTTGCGCAACAATTCAGCCGAAGGACCAACGGATAGTCCTGCAACTTTTCCGGTCAATCCTGTTACTGGATTTTGATCTCTTGCCTTAACAAGGTCTGCTCCCTTTACTTCCTGAACGGAATATCCCAAACGTTTCACTTCTTTCTTTACACCCAGTGCTGTTACAACAACATCGCTTAATTGATTTGTTGAAGCGGTAATTTCAATTGTAAGAAAAGCATCATCATCAACAGTTACTGTTTTTGATTCATAGCCAACATAGTTCACAACAATATCATCGCCTTTTTTTGCGCTGATGCTGAAAGATCCTTCACTGTTTGAGGTAGTTGCCCTCTTTGAATTTTTATTTTGGAGAGATGCTCCTGCAATGGGCTTTTTAGTTCCCTCTTCTACAACGCTGCCCTTCAACTGCAGTTCCTGCGCATGCACACACAGAAATAAAAAAAGGGATAAACATGTAATGTATCCCCTCGTCCATTGGTACGATTGCTTCATAACAATTAGTTTTGATGCCGCAAAAGTATTTTTACAACAACCCGCACACTGCAAAAGCAGGTTAACAAATGATAAACTAATTATGAAATTTTTCCGGTTAACAATTTGATAAGGCAAAAGAGTGAAATAGATAACATGAAATACTTACTCTCAGCTTTAAAAATTGAGGAATAGTCATTGTTAATTATTTCACCTTTCAACTTACCCATCTCCTTTGAAATAAAAACAAAACAGAATTTTTTATTGCATTTTGCATTGACCTCTCGTCATTAATTGCAATCCTTAACCAAAGGGATTGGAAAATCAATAAGCATACGATAGACAATAGGAAATAAGCGAAGGTCAAAAAATCTATAAAACAAATCTACAATTGTGTAACAGTACAATTTTTGCAGCTGCATATTTTGCATTATAAAATTTATTGTATGGAACATCGGCATCATCATGAACATGAGGCAACAAAAACACATCATGGTCAGGAGCCTATAATGCAGCACGATAAAGGCAAGAAGTACACCTGTCCCATGCATCCCGAAGTGATTTCAGATAAACCCGGCAATTGCCCTAAATGTGGGATGAAGCTTGTTCCGGTTGAAGAAAAACACGAGCATAAAAAGACAAACCACTCCATGCACGATATGAGTGTACCAATGGGGCACGCCGGTCATGACCATCATGCAATGATGATTGAAGATTTTAAAAAACGGTTTTATGTAGTGCTGGTGTTAACTATTCCGATAATGCTGTTATCGCAAATGATACAACATTGGTTAAATATAAATATCACTTTTACCGGCTCTTCATATGTATTGCTCGCACTTTCTTCTGTTGTTTTCTTTTATGGTGGTTTACCCTTTTTAACAGGATTGATAAATGAAATGAAAATATGGAAACCGGGAATGATGACACTCATTGGTTTTGCCATCACAGTTGCTTATGTGTATAGTGTAGCAACTGTTTTTGGATTAAGAGGAATGGATTTTTTCTGGGAGCTTTCAACATTAATTCTTATCATGCTTTTGGGACATTGGATTGAAATGAAATCAATTGCAGGTGCATCAAGGGAATTGGAGTTGCTGGTGCAGTTAATGCCTTCAGAAGCGCATCTTGTTCATGGCGACCATATCATAGATGTAAAAACAGAAACATTGAAAGAAAATGATATTGTGTTGGTAAAGCCAGGAGAAAAAATTCCTGCAGACGGTATTATTACTGAAGGCGAAAGTTCTTTGAATGAAAGCATGCTTACAGGTGAATCAAAACCTGTTGAGAAAAAGAAAGATGATAAAGTAATTGCAGGTTCAATCAATGGCAATGGTTCATTGAAAGTTTCTGTATTGCATGGCATGAAAGATTCTTATTTATCGCAGGTAATCAAACTTGTGCAGGACGCACAAAAATCAAAATCAAGAACACAGCTGCTTGCAGATAAAGCTGCACAATGGCTCACCATTATTGCGATTGTTGCGGGAATAGCTACATTTATATACTGGTTCTTTTTCCCCTCTCCTTTGGAGAGCGACAAGGGTGAGGTCTTAGCATTTTCTATCGAACGAATGGTCACTGTAATTGTTATCTGTTGTCCGCATGCCTTAGGTTTGGCTGTTCCGTTGGTGGTTGCAAAATCAACAGCATTATCTGCGAAGAATGGTTTGCTGATAAAGAACAGAACCGCTTTTGAAAATGCAAGAAAAATTACAACACTTGTATTTGATAAAACAGGAACATTAACGGTTGGAAAATTTGAAGTTTCCCGTCTTGTTCCCCTTTCCTTGGGAGAGGGGTTAGGGGTGAGGTCAGAAAATGAATTGCTGCGTCTTGCATCTGCGCTTGAACAAAATTCTGAGCACCCAATTGCAACCGGTGTAATGCAAAAAGTAAAAGAACGCTCCATTAAAGTTCCTGCTGCAGAAAATTTTAAAGCTATTACAGGTCAAGGCGTGGAAGCTACGGTAGAAGACAAAAATATAAAAGTGGTAAGCCCGGGTTATTTAAAAGAAAAGAGCATAACACTGCCACAAAATTTTACAAGCGATGCTGATGAGACAGTCGTGTTTGTTTTGATTAATGAGAAACTTGCAGGTTATATTGCTATGTCAGATATTATTCGCCCTGAATCTAAAGAAGCGATTGAAACTTTGCATACCAATCACATCAAATCAATTTTGCTTACAGGTGATAATAAAAAAGTTGCGGAGAGTGTAAGCAAAAAAATAGGAATAGATAATTATATCGCAGAAGTTTTGCCGCATGAAAAATTAGAGAAGATAAAAGAGCTTCAAAACAAGGGTGAGTTTGTTGCAATGACAGGCGATGGAGTGAATGATGCGCCTGCTCTTGCCCAAGCTGATGTTGGTATTGCAGTCGGTAGCGGCAGCGACATTGCAGCAGAAACAGCGGGAATTGTATTGGTGAACAGCAATCCGAAGGATATTGTGAACTTGATTTTGTTTGGCAAAGCGACTTATAGAAAGATGATTCAGAACTTAGCATGGGCAACCGGATATAACGTTGTGGCTTTACCACTTGCAGCAGGTATCCTTTATAAGATTGGATTTTTATTAAGTCCGGCAGCAGGCGCTGTATTGATGAGTTTGAGTACTGTTATTGTAGCGATAAATGCGAGTTTGTTAAGAGTGAAGTAAAAATTTTTATTAAGCGATATGGAATACTTGTTGAATAAAGTTCAGAACGTACAAGTGAGTCCCGATACCTTTCACTATCGGGATAGATGACACAATGAAGCTTCATAGTAGTAACACAGCTAAGTACAAAAAACAAAATACCATAAAATCAATTTGTATGAAAACATTTCTGGTCTCCGCAATTTTTACTGTAGTTTCTTTTTATGCGAATGCACATTACGTTAGCGATAATTCTTCATTATCACAACTGCTTGCACTTTATTATCAACTGAAAGACGCGCTAATAAAATCTGATGCAAACGCTGCATCTGCAGAAGCAGGTGAATTGTACAAAGCAATTGAAAGTGTTAATGCAAAAACGCTTTCAGAGCTGGATAGTAAAGCTTTTGCAAGTGTGAAGAATAAGCTGAGTTATGATGCGCGGCATATTTCGGAAGTGAAGGAATTGCCACATCAGCGCGAACATTTTGCAAAGCTTTCTGAAAATATGTATGCACTTGCCAAAGCTGTGAAATTATCTGCACAACCTGTGTATGAACAATACTGCCCCATGAAGAACGCATACTGGCTAAGCAATGAAACCAAAATAAAAAATCCATACTATGGTGACCAAATGCTTACATGCGGTGAAGTGAAAGACACTTTGAAATAGCATAAAATTTGTGGCATAAAACGAAATGAATTTACGATGCGAAAGTGCGTTGCGCTTATATTGGTTTTGCTCTACTTCAACGCTTCAACAGGAATGCCTGTTCACGTGCATTATTGTATGGGGAAAATGCAATCGTGGAGTTTGGGTTTTGCAAAAGATAAAAACAGATGCGACGATTGCGGCATGCATCAAAAGAAAGGTTGTTGCGAGGATAAGCAAACAATTTTAAAAACTTCTGAAAATCATAAACCCGTTGCAAATGTTTCGTGTAACGTTAATCTTTCAACCATCACTCCAACTTTTGAAATAATCAATACGATTTTTTTTCACCCCTTATCAGCAAAAATCTTCGCCGTTATTTCTTCTCACTGGAAACCTGATTCGATATACAAACTTCATTGTGTTTTTCTTATTTGATTTTTATTCATCCGCAACAGAGATGTGTAAACGCTTTTGATTAATCAAAGAATTTTTTTGAAACAAGTAAATAAACACGATGAAAAAAATTATTATAGCGATAGCAGTATTTTATTTTGCACCAATTGTTCATGCACAACATCAACACCACGCCGACAGCATGAACACGAAACCAATGAACGACACCATGCCAATGAACGATTCTATGATGAACATGCACAACATGCATACACATCGCAACATGCAAATGCCCGGCATGTCTCATTCATTTTCTTTATCGCTGCCGATGAACAGAAATGGCTCCGGCACTTCATGGTCGCCTGATAACAATCCCATGTACATGATAATGACGCACACAAAAAAAGGAATGTGGATGTTGCATGGAAGTGTGTTTGTGCGATACAATACGCAGCAGATCACCAAAAAAACTTCGCGCAGCGATGCACAGTTCGATGCACCCAATTGGTTTATGGCAATGTATAACAGATCAGCAGGTAAAAATGGTTTGTTCAATTTTACCGCGATGCTGAGTCTTGATCCACTAACTGTTACAGAGAAAGGTTATCCGTTGTTGTTTCAATCGGGAGAATCTTATAAAGGTGCACCGCTTGTTGATCGCCAACATCCGCACGATTTGTTTGCGGGTTTAAGCATTGGTTATACTCAACGCATAAGCAACAAGGTTGATGTGTTTGGATATTTTGGTTATCCTGGTGAGCCTGCTATAAGCGCTCCAACTTTTATGCATCGCATTTATGCATTGAATGATCCCGGTGCACCGCTTAGTCATCACTGGCAAGATGCAACGCACATTACTTTCGGTATTGCAACGCTTGGAGTGCGGGTTGATAAATTCAAGCTTGAAGTATCAGATTTTACAGGTCGTGAGCCCGACGAAGAGCGTTACGATTTTGATCCAATGAAGTTTGACAGTTACTCATGGCGTCTCTCGTTCAATCCAAGTAAGTCATGGGCTTTGCAGGTTTCGCAGGCTTATCTTCACAGCCCTGAAGCATTGCATCCCGATGAAAATATTTGGCGTTATACTGCTTCTGCTTTGTATGCTTCGCCGGTTACAATGGATGGAAATTATTTTACCTCGGCGCTTGTGTGGGGTATGAATGATCTTGGCAAAGATGATCGTGAACATTCTGTGTTGCTCGAAGGCACGCAGCAGTTTCCGAAGCAGGCAGTGTATGGTCGTTACGAGTTTGTACAAAAGTCTGCCGAAGAGTTGGCGCTCGAAGATGGTTTTAATGAACAAAAGCTTTTCAACATTCATAAACTTACTTTGGGCACAAACAGAAGATTATTCAATGCCGGAAAATTTGAATTTCTTGGCGGTGTGCAAGCATCTGTAAATGTGCCGCCAAAAAGTTTGAGAGCTCTTTATGGTGATACACCAATGGCAGGTGAAGTGTATATCACGCTTCGTCCTAAATTAATGATGATGCATTGAGAGAAAAATTTTTTTATACCGGCTTTAGTTCTTTGTGGCATCATCGTTGCGTCGCAATCACTTTATCTGTAGTGCAAGTGGCATCTGTAGGTTTCATAATCAAAGTTGCAATTGAAAATTTAAACCGGTTCTTAAAGCACAATTTTTATAATAGAAAAATAAACCTTAAAAAATTTAACCATAATAAAAACAACAGAAATTATTTATTCCCCCTTCAGGGGGTTAGGGGGTACAAGTCAAAAATAAAAGACCTATGACACACAAAAAAGAATATCAATCATGCATAGACGCCTGTTTAAAATGTGCATCTACCTGTAACTACTGTGCATCTGCCTGTTTACAGGAAGACGACGTAAAAGCAATGACCCGCTGCATTCAGCTCGATATGGAATGTGCAGCTATTTGTTATTCGACAGCGCAGGTAATGAGCATGGGTGGGCAAACAACAGAACAACTTTGTCAATTATGTGCAGACATTTGTGATGCATGCGGTGCGGAATGCGCAAAACATAAAATGGATCATTGTCAGGAATGTGCGCAAGCTTGCCATCAATGTGCCGAAGAATGCAGACACATGGCAGGAGCTGCAGCGTAAGAAATTTCAACATGGCTATTGTCAAAATGCGATAGCCATGTTTTTATATTTGTAGAAAATCTGTCAAAATGAAACAACTAAATTGCCCGGAAAACTGATGTTTTATGGATAACAAAGAAGGTCTGCCCACTCCAACCTTTGCAGGTTCTATCCCTCAACACTATGAACAGTATCTTGGTCCTATGTTTTTTGAACCCTATGCGATTGAAATTGCCAACCGAATAGACCCGTCTTCTGTAAAACTTGCATTAGAGCTTGCTTCGGGCACAGGCCGCGTTACAGCGCATTTACGTGAGGTGCTTCCATCAACTGCAAAACTCACTGCTTCAGACATTAGCTCTGATATGTTGACTATTGCGCAAGAAAAATTAAAGTCGGCAAATATTGAATGGAAAATAATTGACGCACAAGATTTGCCTTTCGATAGCAATAGCATTGATCTTATAGTATGTTGTTTTGGTTACATGATTGTTCCCGATAGGACTAAGGCTTTTAAAGAAGCATATCGGGTACTAAAACCCGGAGCAACATTACTGTTCAGCACATGGGACAAATTAGAATCTATCGGTGCGTCTGATGTTTATAGGAAAGTTGTGAAAAAATACCTTGAAGAACCTTTGCCTGAAATATACAGTCTTCCATTTTCAATGTATGACGAAACTGAAATAAAAAATATGTTGAGACCAGCAGGCTTCACTAAAATAACAGTTGAAAAAGTAAAGAAACAATCTGTTTGTTCATCAGTAAAAGAAGCAGCAATCGGACTTACACAAGGAGGACCGATTTACAACGAAATCGTTCACCGAAATCCTGCATGGATAGAAGAGATAAGAGCGGCTGTCGAAAAAGAATTGTCTGAAAAATTTGGTACTTCGCCACTGGTAGCACCGATGAGTGCAGTAATTACACAAGCATGGAAATAGCTTCATTCAACTTACTGGTGCAGAAATTATAATTAAAAAGTCTTTAATTATTCCCACTTATATTTTCTGAAAAAATTATTATTTGCATTAATAATCCATAACAAAGTATCCGGATGTTGATTTCCTTTTTCATCATACATTTCAATTATTGCAGCCTGTGAAGAATCAAGCCAGCGGCCATCAACAATAGTAGTACCGGGACCAAAGAATAAAAGCCTCGCCCTACTGTTTGTTTTAGGATAAATCATAGAAATTTCTGTGTCAGGCTCCCCACCTTCAATGCGGGTTTTGCCCTTTTTATCTTTAACTTTTACTGAACCATAACTGCCAACATCAAGAATATAGGTACTATCAGGCGACCATCTTAAAACTTGTGCATAATCTTCATAAAACCCAGCATCTGGCTGAAAAGATTTTTTCTCCAAACTGTCATCTGTCCAAAACTCTTCAAGGTAAAATCTGTTCCAACTAATATTCGGTTGCTTTATTGATTCACTAATCCAATTTTTTGTTTGATTACTAAAAATTATAACGCTGTCTTCGGAAACAATACTCTTAGCTCCCTGAAGTGAATCATCTTCAATCGCGGTTTCTTTTTTTGCTTGTTGTTCATTGCTGCTGCATGCTGAAATGGAGAATAATAAAAGCAGCAAGTGTATTATGCAGATAAAGTAATTGCGATGCGCCTGTTTTAACAGTGCAGCGAGCATACGCAACAGACAATGCCACGGTGTTCGTGATGATGGTATCATAATGAAAACTAAATGTTTCTACAAATGATACGCCAATATCAGATGCTACTTCTTCCTAAAAAATATTCTCACAGGTACCCCACTAAAATTGAAATTTGAGCGCAACTGGTTTTCGAGATAATTTTTGTAAGGTTGTTTTATATCATCAGGGAAATTGCAAAAGAATGCAAACGATGGAACATGAGTAGGCAATTGTGTAATGTATTTTATTTTCACTGAATGACCACGAACCACGGGTGCATGATAAGCTTCAACTGCCTTCAGCATTACATCGTTTAATTTGCTTGTGGAGATTTTTTTGTTTTTGTTTTCGTAAACTTCAAGCGCTTTTTCAATCACTTTAAAAATGCGTGTTTTCTCTTTTGCTGAAATAAATATTACAGGCACATCGGTGAAAGGTGCAAGTTTTTCTTTTAACTGTTTTTCATAATCACGTGCAGTGTTGGTTGTTTTTTCAAGCAAATCCCATTTGTTTACCAGCACAACAATTCCTTTTCCTTTCCTTGCAGCAAGCGAAAAAATATTTACATCCTGTGCAGTAATTCCTTTTGTAGCATCAAGCATGAGTAAACAAACATCTGCTTCATCCATTGCACGAATAGCACGGATTACAGAATAAAATTCGAGGTCGTCTTTTTCTTTGTTTTTCTTTCTTAAACCTGCCGTATCAATTAAAATAAATTCTTTGTTGAAGAGATTATAATGTGTGTGAATAGTATCTCTTGTGGTTCCTGCAACATCACTCACAATAGTTCTTTCTTGACCAATCAATGCGTTTAATAAAGAAGATTTTCCAACATTCGGTTGACCGATTATAGCAAACTTCGGCAACTCATTTATACGTTCGGTGTCTTCTGATTCTTCCTCTGTAATTAAAACTGTGAGGGCATCAAGTAATTCTCCGCTTCCACTTCCGCTGATGCTGCTTACAAAAAAAACATTGTCAAAACCAAGGCTGTAAAATTCTGAAGCATCAATCATTCGCTCATTGTTATCAACTTTATTCACCACAAGAAAAACAGGCTTTGATGCTCGTCTCAACAAATCTGCCATGCTCTCATCAAGGTCGGTAATGCCCGTTGTTACATCGGTCATAAAGAGCAATGCATCTGCTTCATCAATCGCAATCTTTACCTGCTTGCGAATTTCTTTTTCAAAAACATCTTCACTTTGAGGAACAAATCCGCCCGTATCAATTACATTAAATGTTTTGCCGTTCCATTCAGCAATTCCATACTGACGGTCTCTTGTTACACCGCTTATGTCATCTACAATCGCTTTGCGTTGCTCCAGCAAACGATTGAACAATGTACTCTTTCCAACATTCGGTCTTCCTACTATTGCTACTGTAAATCCCATATACCCCTTGATCCCCTAAAGGGGAAATTAAAAAAGTTACTAAATAAATTATCGTCGTTCCCATATTCCCCCTTTAGGGGTGTTTAATATCCATATTCTCTCAAATGCAACTCATTCTCTCTCCACTTGGGTCGCACCTTTACAAAGAGCTGCAAAAATATTTTTTGTTGAAGAAATTTTTCTATGTCTTCTCTTGCAAGTGTGCCGAGTTTTTTTATCATCTTTCCACCTTCGCCTAATAAAATCGCTTTCTGGCTTTCGCGCTGTACAATTATATCTGCCTGAATTTTTGTAAGCATATTTTTTTCTTTGAATTCATTTATCAACACTGCTGTATGATAAGGAATTTCATCTCCATACAATAAATAAATTTTTTCTCTTATCATTTCACTCACAAAAAATTTTGTCGGCAAATCGGTTAAATCGTCTTCATTGTAAAATGGTTCGCCTTGAGGAAGAAAATAAAGAATCGTTTCAATCAATTCTTTTATATGCCATTTCTTCAATGCAGAAATAGCAACAGATTTTTTGCAGTAAGATTTTTCAGAAAAAAATAAAACTGCCTGCTCCAATTTTTCCGACAGTGTTTCGTCCATTTTATTCAACAAAACAATTGCAGGCACTTTCAACTTCAACGAATCAAACAACTGATGGTTTTCTTCAACGTCATCATTCGCATCAACCAAAAGCAAAGCCACGTCTGCATCTTCCAAAGCATTCTTTACAGAGCGCATCATATGTTCCTGCAGTTTGTATTTAGGCTGTATAATTCCCGGCGTATCTGAAAACACAATCTGGTATTGTCTCGGCTCAGTCAAAAAACCTTTTATGCGATGTCTTGTTGTTTGCACTTTGGATGAAACAATAGCAAGCTTCTCTCCCAGCAAAGCATTTAATAACGTGCTTTTACCTGCGTTAGGTTTTCCGAAAATATTTACGAAGCCGGTTTTCAAAAGTTTGTAGTTATAGTTTGTAGTTTATAGTTGAAATTAAAAAAGCCTCACATGAGGCTTTTACTTTTGTTGCGAAGGGGGGATTCGAACCTCCGACCTTCGGGTTATGAGCCCGACGAGCTACCACTGCTCTACTTCGCGATTTGGAGCGCAAAGATACAGTGATGCAACGTACGAGCCAAACAATTTGAAATCTAAATAAACTATTAACTAAATATTTTTTAGATGCAGTTATAACATTTCTCCCTTTAGGGAGGTTTGGAGGGTTTAATCTTTTTTCTTTATACTGCTGCCACCGCTTGCATCAACGCTTGTAATAACACCGCTGCCTTTATAATTAATAATGGAGCCGCCGCTTGCATCTGCTTTCAATTCTTTATTAATGCCGATATTAATAATTGAACCTCCGCTTGCATCCACATCGCAGGTATTCACTGCAAAATCAAAATCTTTAAAAATGCTGCCACCACTTGCCTCAATCGTTGCTTTGTCAAATGAGCCATCGAGCGTTGCTATACTGCCACCGCTTAAATCAGCTTTAATCGAATTGCCTTTCAATGTGCCTTCAACAATGCTGCCGCCGCTAAAATCTGCATCAAGTTTATCCACCGAAATTGCATCGGCAAGTTTTGCAATTGAACCACCCGAAACGTCTAAATAATCAAGCGTGGTAACAGTTACATACGCCTTCAGTTTTCTGTCGCCGCGCCATCCCTTCCAAAGGTTGTTTTCAACGCGTATTTTCAAAACGCCGTCACGCACTTCAGTAATAATTTTCTCCGCATCTTTTGAGTCTGCCGCACTCACAGCCACCGCCTGCTCTTTGCCCTGCGACAAAAACAATCGAATGCCTCCGCCGACAGCCACACCATGAAAACTGCCCACCTTCCTCACCTGCGCATTTTCATCATACACCAAATTCTGCGCTTTCATTTGCATGCTCACAACAAAAGCCAAAGCGACTATTATAATTTTCTTCATAAAAATTTTTTCGTTAAACGATACAAATTACAAAAGGTTACACAAAATAAAATTTCTGCACGTAATTTTGCGGCTTGTAACAGTTAAGATGTTTTTAATGATGATGTGCCCGGCTGTATTACTACTATGAGTCTTCCGTTGTGTCACTCACTTGTACGTTTGTACCGCTACTCAACAAAACTCAAAACATCTTAACTGATTCCTCGGGGTGCTTACTCATAAAACGGTAGGCTGAGATTACACCCGTTGAACCTGAACAGGGTAATACCTGCGAAGGGAAGGTGAACCAACTTCAAAAGTGTCCATCTCCGTTAGCAATTTCCCTGTTCCCAAATTTTTTATTGAACGCTAAAAACAAATTATGAAAAAGCTTTTGGGAACAATTGCAGCTTTGGTTATTGCTGCAACAACTTTTGCGCAAATTTCTGTTTCAGGAAACGTAACAGACAAACAGAACAAACCGCTTTCAAACGCCACTGTAATTCTTCGAGTCGGTTTAAAAGAAAAGACAACGCTCACGAACAATTTGGGTGCTTTTCAATTCAACAACATTGCACAGAACGGAAATTACAAGCTCATTGTTCAATACGTCGGAATGAAAACGTATGAAGAAAATTTTACACCCACAGAAAACAAAACATTCAACATCGTTTTACAAACACTCGATTATTTTTTAGAGCCGCTTGAAGTAAAAGCAATCCGTGCTTCGGATAAAGCTCCTTTTACTAAAACAAATATTACCAAACAACAACTCGATAAAGTAAATCTTGGGCAGGATATTCCTGTACTGCTTAATCAAACACCATCGGTTATTGTTAACTCCGATGCAGGAAATGGAGTTGGATATACCTACATTCATATTCGCGGTACCGATGCCTCACGCATCAATGTTACGCTCAACGGTATTCCATATAATGACGCAGAAAGTATGGGAACTTATTTTGTTGACCTTCCTGATTTTGCTTCATCTGTAAACTCAATTCAAATTCAACGCGGTGTGGGGACTTCAACGAACGGTGCATCTGCATTTGGTGCAACCATTAACCTTAGCACCAATGAATTTCATGAAAATGCTTATGCAGAATCAAACAACAGTTATGGTTCTTTCAATACATGGAAGAATACAATTCGTTTGGGCAGCGGATTAATCGGTGACCATTTTACCATTGATGCAAGATTGAGCCGTATCATCAGCGATGGATATATTGACAGAGCTTCGAGCAATTTGCAATCGTTTTATTTTTCTCCGGCTTATATAAGCAAAAACACTTCTGTGCGGTTGAATATTTTTTCAGGAAAAGAGAGAACATATCAGGCTTGGTATGGTGTGCCGCAGGATTCTTTGCTCACACAAAGAACATATAATCCCGCCGGAATAGAAAAACCGGGAACGCCTTACGATAATCAAACCGATAATTATTGGCAAAAGCATTACCAGTTATTTTTCAATCAATCCATTAATCAAAAACTGTCTTTAAACATCGCAACCTTTCTTACACGGGGTTATGGTTATTATGAAGAGTATAAAGCAGAACAAGCTTACTCAGATTATGGCTTGAATGATTTTATAATTAACAACGATACCATTTCAACAACAGACTTGGTTCGTCAGCGGTGGCTTGACAATTATTATTATGGTCAGATATTTTCGCTGCAATACAAAAACAATAAAGATGAAATAACAGTTGGCGGAAGCTGGACAAGATTTGATAATAAACACTACGGCAATATTATTTGGAGCAGTATGGGTGGCATTTCCAAAGATTATCAATACTATCGTCATCCTGCATTAAAAACAGATAACAGTATTTATATAAAATGGCTGCACGATTTAACGCAAACGTGGAGTGTGTTTGGAGATGTTCAATATAGAAATGTAAAACATAACATGGATGGCTTTGAAGGCGCTCCCGATTTAATTGTTCACCGCAAATTCAATTTTGTAAATCCAAAAGCAGGAGTGAATTATAACAATAATGGCTTGCATGCATACATAAGTTATGCGCTTGCACACCGCGAACCAAACAGAGACGATTTTCGGGCAAGTCCGCAAGAGCAACCCACTTATGAAACACTTCACGATTTTGAAGCAGGCATTGAAATGAAAACAAGCAGGTATAATTACGGCGCAACATTTTATTACATGCTTTACGATAACCAACTTGTATTAACAGGAAAAATAAATGATGTAGGAAGTTACACAAGAACAAACGTGCCCCATAGCTATCGTGCTGGTGTTGAATTGCAAGGCGGCGTTGTATTTAATAAATATTTGAACGCAGCGGTGAATCTTACTTTAAGCCGCAACAAAATAAAATCATTCACCGAGTATATTGATAATTGGGATGATTATAAGCAAAATATTGTTCAGCATACCAACACAGATATTTCATTTTCGCCTTCAGTGATCGGCGGTGCGTCCATCAACATACTGCCTTTTAAAAATGCAGAAATAAATTTATACAGCAAGTATGTTGGTAAGCAATATATGGACAATACACAAAACGAGGACAGAAAACTGAAGCCCTATTTCACACAAGACGCAAGGATTGCCTACACATTGCACAATACTATTTTTCATGAATGGAATTTGATATTGCAAGTAAACAACATCTTCAACAAAAAGTATGAGCCAAATGGTTATACTTATCCATACGTTTACAATGGTGAGTTAATTAACGACAACTATTATTATCCGATGGCAGAAACAAACTTTATGGTAGCGGTGAATGTGAAGTTGTGAGTGGTTTGAGTAGTAAGTAAAAAGTCTCTAATCATCCTTCTTTCTCATCTTCATTGCACGATTGCTAAGGTCATAAATATTTAATCCTTGAAAAATTTGTTTTTGCCATTTGGTATAATCAAACGGTTCACGATTTAAAAGTGCAATAAATCTTTCAGCGTCCACTTCACCAAGGGCGTGGGGCAGTGTTTTTATAAAATCTCTTCCAACTCCTGTTTTTTAACCATCTTTCGTAAACCATTGCTTCACTTTTAGGAGAGAATTCTTTATTAAAAATTAATTCCCATGGTCGGTAGCGAACAGTCCAATCTTTGCCGTAAATATTAGGTGATTGCAGCTTCTCATTTAACATCGGATGTAAAACCCGTATAATGCCTGTTATATTTTTTTAGAACAATATGTAAACAGTATAAGAACTCATAAAAAAATCTCCCTGAAATAGGAGATTGTCGTAGCGAGATCGGGAGTTGAACCCGAGACCTCAGGGTTATGAATCCTGCGCTCTTACCAACTGAGCTACCTCGCCATAATGGGCGGCAAAAATAATGGTTTTACGTTAATTTCAAACAATACGCAACACTGTCATTTTTCGTAACGCGTCTTAATATTTTGTAAAGAAATACTTACTTCAATATTAAACGTGTCAATATTTGCAAGAGCCACTTTTAAATTTTCAATAGAATATTTTGTGTATGGATTATTGCGCCATATTCAATTGCAATAAAATATTTCGAATTTCATTAAATCTTGTCCACGGAATGAAATGCCGTTCGTTTTCAAACCAAATCACTTTTACTTCTTTTGCATGCGTTAAAAAATGAGATGCACGCAGTTTCAAAAATATTACAGTTTATTTGCCCTGCCCTCGCCGCCCTGATTTTTAAAATAAATATCTTTTACTTTTCCATCAGCATCTTTTTCAAACTTGAGAGCGAAAGGGAGGTCAGGTGAAAAGAAATCCTGTTCAGAAGAAAAATAAGATTGGATAAAATTCTTCATTGTTTACAATCAGCATTGGCTTTTTATCGAAACCGATGTTCACCGTGTCTTTAAACAAAACATATCTGCATGCATAGGCATTAATCATATCACTTGTAACAGCAACCGTCTTCTTTACTTTAGGTGTAAAAAAAACCTTTCCAGCCATATACTGTGGCAACGTTGGTAATAATCTCCTTCAAGACCTTATGATGAATTTATGTGAGAAAATTTTTTTACCCTGGGGCTCTGTACTTAAGCCGGCTTTATATTAAATTAAGAAGATCATTTATATCCAAATTCCTCATTTATCACTTTCAGCAGATACAATTTTGTATCGCTGGAATATTCCCAAAACATACCGCCGGCAAGCTTATGTTTTTTTATGTAATCGCATTTTGCCTTCACCGATTCTTCGTCATCATAAGTGATAAATATTTTTTTCTCGGCGTTGAATAAATATGGCGCTTTTGATGCATCATCCCAATATCGTACAAAGCCATTTTTGTTTACAACACTATCTTTAAGATAAGTGTAGCCGCCGCCTCTCACATCTTTTACAGGTATCTGATACAAGCCATTGTTATCACTGCTTTCTACGATTGTTCCTTTTCCATAAAATGCTATTCCCATTACAACCTTCGAAAGGTTTACACCTACCTTTTTAAGATTTTGTATAGCAACATCTGCCGACGAAATATAGGGCATGTTAGAAGGTGAAAATAAATTGGTATGATGTGCTGCCATGTTATCGTATCCTTCATTGAAATCATAACTCATCAGGTTGATGTAATCAAGATATTGCTGCGCTACTTCCAATTGCGTATGCTGCAAAAATTCCAATGAGCCACCAATGGCAGTGGTTACAAAATATTTTTTATTTGTTTGCTTCCCTAACATATCTAATTTTTCGCGAAGGTTCTTGAAAAGATTGGTGTAATGCGTTCTGTCTTGCGGACGATACACATTGCTGTCACCTATCATGCCCGGATATTCCCAATCTATATCTACACCGTCAAGATTATATTTTGAAACAATATCCACTGCGCTTTGAGCAAAATTTTGTGTTGATGTATCGGTGAGCACAGCATCAGAAAAATTTTTACTCCATGTCCATCCGCCAATTGAAATCAAAATTTTCACATCGGGATTAATATTCTTCAGTTCATTCAATTTTCTGAAGTTAACCGTGTCGGTTTGTTCATTGTGTAACCACGCACGATTGTCTTTCACATCAACGAAAGCATAATTAATATGCGAAAGTCCCTTGGCATCAATTGAAGAAGATTCTATAATATTTGCCCTGAATCCGCCGACATAACCTATAATTACCGGCTTAGATTTTTGCGCCGCTGAAGAAAAAGTATGTGCCAAAATAAAAATGATGCATAAGTTAATCGAGAAAAATAATTTGTGATTCATTGGTAGAGTATTTAGTTTAGTTATTTCTTATAGAAGCATCTTAATTTCATTTTTATTCTAATTCATGCAAGTATGCCCCCGAGTTCAGGCCGCCAGTACGCAGCTACGTGTATAGTGTGCCTGTGCCGCTGTAAAAACGAAATCATTAAAACAAAAGTCACTTCTTTTTGTCCTGTTCAAACAATAAATTTTCCGAAAAAAATTGCAGCATTTTATGTTCAATCCTTTTGGCAACACGGTTTATGTGGTCGCCTTCATAAATTTCAAAGGAATGTTGTATGCCGTATTTGTTTAGTTCATTGTCGAGCGTTTTAATGCTCTCTGCAATATTCATGTCTTTATCGCCTGCATCAAATCCGATGGCTTTTAGTTGTTTGATGTTATAGATATATTGGTCTAAACTATTGAGCGGACGGTTAGCATCCCATTTTTGCAACACTTGTGGTTGTAGCTTTCCATCCTTTACCGGAAGATCAAGATAAAACGGCGGATTGGTGGGATTGGGCGACCACGCTGCCGCAGAAGCAAACTGTGCTTTGGTAAAGAAATCGGCTTTTTGAAGTTCTTCTATTGTCTTAACACTGTCTGCACGTAAAAAAGCTGGTGACATAGTTTCTGCAGACATTGCGGGAGAGTTTAAACAACATGGGCTTAACAAATACACGGTTGAAAATATATCAGGATTTTTTTCTCCTATTCTTAATGCTCCATAACCGCCCATTGAATGACCACACAGGCCTCGACTTTCTTTTTTCGCTATAGTTCTGTAATGGCTATCAATGTACCCCACTAATTCTTTTGCAACAAAATCTTCCCAATTACCTGTTGTCATAGAATTGGAATACATGCTTCCCTGAAAAAGCGTATAGGCATCAGGAGTAACAACAATCATTTCATGAGTAGGGTCTTGTGCAAACACAGTGTCTAAAATAGGTGGCAATATCATCCAATGTTTTTTGAAGCCGTAAAACTTAGCATCATCATCTGTGTAGCCATGAAGAAAATAAACTACGGGATAATGTTTTTTTGGATTACTGCTATAGGTTGCAGGTAAATAAATAGAGACATTGCGATCGGCACTGTCGCCGCTAAGATTGCCTTCGAGCAATTTGCCATGAACTTTTATTCGTTCAACAGTGCCTTTAGCAATTTCCTTTTGCTGTGCAAGGTTTGTTGATGGAAAGCCGAGAAGTATGAAACACAAAACAACGGTGAAATAAGTCATGAACTTTTTCATATTGCCTTTTATGATTGGTGTTAAAATAAAAAAACTTTTTCAGAAGTATAAAGTTAAGGGTGAGGAGCAGTCAACAAGGTATCTTATGTTTATAATGAGGTAATAAAATGTTAACTGATCGCAGTGGCTTCTATTCAAGAGTCTTCGGCAACATACAAAGCCTTTATAAAGACGCTTTTTTTTTCCGCAGAGTCTCTCTCCTTGCTCCACGTAGTCTTTTTCAAATAAAAAACAACTTGCTGCTATCCGTATGTCTGCGACTACGGATATAAATAAAAAACCAGTCTCTCACGAGTGGTATTTGAAAAACAAAAAGCTGAAAAAGAAATCCAAAAGATTATTTCGTTCCTGCCTTTATTCCAAATGTTCCGCAGAGCTTGCTCCGCTTAGCGCAGGCATTTGGAATCTCGATAGAAGCCCCTTTGCGAAGGAAATTTATAACCACAATTCATTGTTATCCGTTATAGAAAGAAGAGCACTACTGCTGTTGGTTTATTGTAAAAATAACTGCACCGCAGTTTCCACAGCTTTCGCTTTTGGTTCCGTGTGAGAGATTATCATTTTGATTTTTAAACAAATTTTTTGGACTTCATTGCAACTAAGATTTGTTATCAGTTAAAATATCTTTATCTGAAAACTTTAGTTTACCTTTCTAAATAAGTTAAACATTTAATATGGATACGCTAACTATTTCCTCCACTTCCGCGAAAGAAAAAGATCTGGTAAAAATTGCAAGCGAACTAAGTTCCATTCTAAGTGAAAATACCACCGAAGAAGAAAATAACGGAAGACTTTCTGCTACGGTTGTTCATGCATTGAAAGATGCGGGGTTCTATAAGCTTTATCTGCCAAAATCATTGGGTGGACACGAAGCCGAACCGCTAACTGTTGCCAAAGTAGTAGAAGAAGTAGCAAAGCATAACACGGCGGCAGGCTGGTCATTAATGGTTGCCAATACAACGCTTACCATGGCTGGTCGTCTTCCCGAAAAAGGGATCGAAGAGATTTTTAGTTCAGATAACGATGTATTTATTGCAGGCAGTGTTAATCCTCCAATGATTGCTACACGAGTTGAAGGCGGTTATCTGATCAACGGAAGAAACGCTCTTGTAAGCAATGTACACGAAGCGCAATGGGTAATGGTATTAGGACTGGTGATGGAAGGAGGACAACCAAAAATGAACAACGGCCATCCTGAAATTCTTGGAATTTATATGAAGCCGGACGACTGCAAAATAATTGAGACATGGAATGTTTTAGGAATGCGTGCAACCGACAGTAATGATGTAGAAGCTAAAGCTGTATTTGTACCTGACCATCGGCTGTTTGCGTTAACTCCGGAGTTTGAGGCTGACTCTCATTTTAAAGGACCACTTTATAGTTTCCCTGCAGCCGGTGCCAATATAGCTTGTCTTCTCGCACCTGTAAGTCTTGCTGTTGCACGTAATGCCATTAATGAACTAAAAGCAATTGTTGATAAGAAAGTTCCTTTGGGTTCTATGGTTCCCATAAGAGACAGAGGAGTGGTGCAACGTAAAGCAGGAAGGGCAGAAGCACTGATACAATCATCACGCATTTATCTACACGCTAAAATTGCAGAATGCTGGAGCAGAGTTATTGCAGGTGAAACTGTTTCATTAGAACAAAAAGCCGACTTGCTTTTGGCTGCTACACATACTAATCAATCTTGTCTTGAAGCGGTTGAGCTGGTGTACACTGCTGCAGGCACAAGTGGTATTTATTTGAAAAACAAACTGGCACATCATTTTACCGATGCGGAAGTGTTAAGACTTCACGGCTTTATGAATGAAAGCCGTTACGAAACAGCGGCACAGGTTTATTTTGGCCTGCCGCCTGATTTACCTCTTATTACGTTTTAAAAAGTTTTCTTCTCGTGTTGTCTCCCTCGTTAGCGCGTATTAGGCGATACTGTAAGAAGATAATTTAAAATAGCCGAATCTTCAAAATATGCAGACGTCCTGGCAAATCAAGCCGCACCACTGTTTCCCATACCAGGTGAAATATTTTCGCTGCCTTATAAGAATGCAATTAATCTCAATTTGCGTTTTATCGCGTTAAAAGATGATCTTACAGACATTCAGCAGGTTACTTAAACAACTGATAGCGATGAAGTATTTACTGTATAATTTGTCTGCGTAATTTTTCTTTATGAAAAGCAAATTGAAAATTCTTATTCTACTCACTTTTTATTGTTTAATCACCTCACGTGACTTTGCCCAACCAAAAACAGATAAATGGCTGCAGCATCTGCTAAATAAAAATGCATCCACACTGCTAACACATATTCTCAATAAGCCAGACAGTTTTCAATATCAACTTGTCTACACACAAATCAATCGTGATAAAAACAATCAACCGCATTTTAAAAACTTTTATCTGCATGTTGACAGCAATCAATACTTCAATCCCGCGTCTACTGTAAAGCTGCCAGTTGCTTTGCTCGCTTTGGAAAAATTAAACGAGTTGAATGTTCAGGGATTGGATATGAACACAACGATGCTTACAGACAGCGCTTACAACAAACAAGAAAAAGTTAATATAGACAGTACTGCCGAAAATGGTTTACCATCAATTGCTCAATACATCAAAAGAATATTTCTTATCAGTGATAATGATGCTTACAACAGGTTATATGAATTTGTCGGTCAGCAAACACTTAATGAAAAGCTGTGGGAAAAGGGTTATACCGGAACACGCATCACACGAAGATTTGTACCAATGACCGAAGAAGAAAACCGTCACACCAATCCGATACGATTTTTAAAAAATGATTCGCTTGTTTATGCACAAGCTGCTGCATACAGCAATATCCAATTTGATTTCAGTAAAAAACATTTGGTAGGTAACGGTTATATTGATAACGATGATAAACTCGTTATGCAGCCAAAAGATTTTACAACGCACAATATTTTTCCTCTTGAAGATATGCAACACATGTTGCAAGCTGTTTTGTTTCCTGAAAGTGTATCGCAGCAACAACGTTTTAATTTAACGGATGAGCAGTATAAGTTTTTGTACAAGTATATGTCAGCATATCCATCTGAATCGCGTTATCCAAAATATGATACAACCGAATATTTCAACAGCTATACAAAATTCTTTTTCTTTCGTGCGCATAAAGATTCAATTCCATACTCCATAAGAGTGTTCAACAAAGCAGGCTGGACTTATGGCTTTCTTTCAGACATTGCTTACATTGTTGATTTCAAAAACCATGTTGAGTTTATGCTTACTGCAACCATCTACACCAACAGCGATGGAATTTTGAATGATGACAAATACGATTACGAAGATGTAGGTTATCCTTTCTTTAAAGAAGTGGGAAACATTCTTTATAATTATGAATTGCATCGAAAAAGAAAGTATCAACCTGATTTAAGCAGGTTTATAATGGAGTATGATAAGTGAGCGTCTGGTTACCGGTTTCCAGTTTCCCGTTTCTGATGTGATAATTTGAGAAGTCTTCCAAACAGATTACCGGCAACTTTTAACTGGCAACTGGTAACTTGTAACCGCCAACTGGTAACTGCTCTTATCTTTGCACCATGCATTATGTTTCTGCGGAAGGGCTAACAAAAAGTTTTGGTGTAACACCATTATTCGATAATATTTCATTTAACATTAATGAAGGTGATAAAATTGCGCTCGTTGCGCGTAATGGTGTAGGCAAAAGCACACTGCTGCGCATACTTGCCGGAAAAGAAACTGCAGATGAAGGCAAGCTCTGGATTCATAAAGATGTTACCGTTGCACTCTTTGAACAGGAGCCAAAATTTGAAGAAGATAAAACAGTTGTTGAGAATATTTTCTCTTCGAATCATCCGATACTGAAGGCAATCGAGAAATATGAAATTGCCACAGAAAGTAACAATGCCGAAGCAATATCTGCTGCTATTACAGAAATGGACGAACTAAATGCATGGACCTTCGAAGCCAAAGTAAAAGAAGTGCTCGGTAAATTAAACATTCATCATTTGAATGATGCTGTAAGTAATTTAAGTGGTGGTCAGCGTAAAAGAGTGGCACTTGCTAAAACGCTTATTGATATTGGCTTTGAGCACAAACATACTTTGCTGATGATGGACGAGCCCACCAATCATCTCGATGTAGAAATGATTGAGTGGATGGAACATTATCTCAATCAGGAAAATGTAACGCTGCTGCTTGTAACACATGATCGTTATTTTCTTGATGCCGTTTGCGAGGAAATATGGGAACTCGAACGAAGTAACATGTATGTGTATAAAGGCGATTATGAAAATTATCTCGAAAAGAAAGCAGCACGCATTGAAAGCGATCAGGCAAGCATTGATAAAGCAAAGAATGAATACCGCAAAGAACTGGAATGGATGCGCAAGCAACCCAAAGCAAGAACAACAAAAAGCAAAGCTCGACAAGATAATTTTTATGAAGTAGAAGCAAAAGCCAAACAAAGAATTGAAGAGGCGCAACTACAACTGCAGGTTAAGATGAGCAGACTTGGCGGAAAGATAGTTGAAATGAAAAAAGTGTATAAATGTTATGGCGAGAAAAGAATTTTGAAAAGCTTTGATTATACATTCAATAAAGGAGAACGAGTTGGTGTTATTGGCAACAATGGTGTTGGCAAATCTACTTTTCTAAATATTGTTCAGGGAGTTGAAAAGCCTGACAGCGGTAAAGTAAATATTGGTGAGACTGTTATATTCGGAAACTTTTCACAGCAGGGTCTGGAAATAAAAGAGAACATGCGTGTGATTGAATATGTAAAAACTTTTGCAGAAAATTTCCCGCTTGCAAAAGGCGGAAGCCTAAGCGCAGCGCAGTTCTTAGAGCTTTTCTTATTTCCTCCCGAAAAGCAATACACTTATCTTGATTCATTAAGCGGTGGCGAAAAAAAGCGGTTGCAATTACTCACTATTTTATTTCGTAATCCCAATTTCTTAATTTTTGATGAGCCCACCAACGATCTTGATTTGCCAACGCTTGGCGTGCTCGAAAATTTCTTAAGCGATTATCACGGATGCTTGTTGATTGTATCCCACGACCGTTATTTTATGGATAGATTGGTTGATCATTTATTTGTGTTTGAAGGCAACGGTGAGGTAAAAGATTTTCCCGGAAACTATACGCAGTACAGGTTGTGGATGAAGGATGAAAAAAAGTTGCCGGTTACCAGTTACCGGTTAGATAACGAAGAAACACCAACATCTGCTGGAAACCAGCAACCGGTAACGGGTAACAAAAAGAAAGCATCCTTTAAAGAAAAACGCGAATTTGAATTACTTGAAAAGGAAATTGCAAATCTTGAAGCAGAGAAACAACAAATAGAAAATCAGTTAAGCGATGCAGGCGCGCCTTATGAACGACTGAACATCTTAAGCAAAAGGATTGGAGAGATAAGCAGTTTATTAAACGAGAAAGAAATGCGGTGGCTTGAGTTGAGTGAGATGATGTGAGTGAAGGTTGCAGGTGTAGAGCGTACGGTGGTTGAAGGCTGAGGTGTAGGGCGTAAGGTGTAAGGTGTAAGGTGTAAGGTGAAAGGTGTCTTTCAAATTTGTACAAAAATTTACATCCATATGGCTACAATTCAACGTTTTGAAGATTTAGAAATTTGGCAAAAAGCGAGAGTGCTTTCACAAGAAGTCTATGAACTCACTTTTCAGGATCCAATTTTACATGATTATAGAATGAGAGATCAAATGCGAGGTGCTGTGGGTGGAATAATGGATAATATTGCCGAAGGATTTGAGAGGTCAAGCAGGAATGAATTCATAAATTCTCTGGGAATCTCAAAAGGAGAAACAGGTGAATTGAAATCTCAATTATACAGAGCATTGGATGTAAAATATATTGATCAAAAAACGTTTGATTATTTGTATTCTAAATCAGATGAGATTACAAAAATGATAACCTCATTTATCACATATCTCAACACGTCGAAAATAAAAGGACAGAAATTCAAAAATCGGTAGTATGTCCCAACTACAAACTACAAACTACAAACTACAAGCTCCTCTCGTTGGAATTATTATGGGCAGCGACAGCGATTTAAACATTATGCAAGCTGCTGCCGATGTACTCAAAGAATTTGCAATTGAGTTTGAGCTAACTGTTGTATCCGCACATCGCACTCCTCTGCGCATGATCGAGTATGCGTCACAGGCGAGTACAAGAGGATTGAAAGTAATTATTGCAGGGGCCGGTGGTGCAGCACATTTGCCCGGCATGGTTGCATCAGTCACTTCATTGCCGGTTATTGGTGTTCCCATAAAATCTTCTAACTCTATTGATGGTTGGGATTCTGTTCTTTCTATTTTACAAATGCCCAATGGCATTCCTGTCGCAACTGTTGCGTTAAATGCTGCAAAGAATGCAGGCATACTTGCTGCAACAATCATCGGCGCATTTGATAAAGCTGTCGCCGAAAAAGTTGTTGCTTACAAAAAAAATCTTGAAGCAGAAGTGTTGAAGAAAGTTGATAAACTAAAAAATGAAGGATGGCAAAATTTTTTTGATGAAACTTCAAACAAAGAAAAAAGTTGATGATGTACGCGAACTTGTATTTTGCTCAATAGATTTATTTCAGTAAGAGTGCGACGCAACAGACGAATCATAGTAGCAATATAGTCAGTTGAAAAACCTGCTACAAATTCTTTAAAACCTCCTTTGTAATATCCAAGGTTTTATAAATGTCATCTTCTGTGTGCATATAACTAACAGAACCTTGTTTACATTCAATGGGAATATGGTAAACTCCTCGTTTGATTAATTCAAGGCGATACTTTTTATCCACTGCAAAATTGTGATGATAAAGAATATCATGAAGATCTTTGGGTTGATTCTCGCAGAAGTAAACACAAAAGGCAGATTGGTTAAAATTGATAACATTATCAATTCCTTTTTCAGCAAGGAGAATTTTTAAACCATCGTATAATTGTTTGCTTCTGTTCCAAATAGTTTCGTATACATTTTGTTGTTGTAAGATTTTTATTGTAGCGATTGCAGCCGCCACATTAACAGGGTGCGCATTATACGTTCCCGAAATCAATACACGTTTGGTTGGATCGGGATGATCAAACAATTGCATAATTTCTTTTTTACCTCCGATTACACCAAGGGGATAACCGTTTGCTATTGCTTTGCCAAAAACAGATAAATGAGGCATTACACCTGCAACACTTTGATAACCGCCCAATGCAGTGCGAAAGCCTGTTTTTACTTCATCAAAAATGCACAGTGCATTATATTTTTCACAGAGATCAATAAGACCTTGCAGATAACCCGCCCTTGGTAACACCACACCAATATTTTGCAAAACAGGTTCTGTGAGTACGCAAGCAACAGGATATTTTTTCATTACATATTCAACCGAATCGAGATCGTTGAAGTTGACAATGTGCACCCGCCGTTTAGTTTGTTCCGGAATACCTGCTGATAAGGCGATAAAAGGATATTCACCCATAATACGTTCTCCTATCTGATTCAGAGAAGGCATTACAGTTCTTGCAACTTCATTGTGCCAACCGTTGTAACCGCCAAGTATAAGAACAATATCTTCTTTTCCTGTAAATGCCCGTGCTAAACGAATAGCGTGTGCAGTAGCTTCGCTGCCCGTGTTGGTTACCTGTACCTGCTCCACTGATGGAACGCTTTCGCAAACAAGTTTTGCTAACTCAATTTCTAATTCATTGGTGCCTGTTCCAAACAAAGACCACTGCTCGCGGATAACCTTTACTACTGCTTCATTCACCATATCATTATTATGACCAAGCAAGTGTGGCGCAAATGCTGCATGATAATCTATATATTCTTTTCCATCCGCATCATATATCTTGCTGCCCTTTCCCCGTTGAAATATAATATGCGGCTCAACTTTTCTGTTTAAGGAAACCACACCGCCGGCAATATATTTTTCCGCCTCTCTTTGCAAATCTTTGATCTCTGACTTCTTTTCACCAATATGCATTTAGTTCTTATTTTTAAAACAATAAAATTATTTTTGTTTACAATTTTAAACAATTTTTGTTTACATAAAAAATGAAAAGCGATTCATTAGCAAGTAAAGTTTATACAGAGATAAGGCGAAAAATCCTTTCCAACCAGTTGCAGCCCGGTACCAGGTTAAAAGAAGACGTATGGGCAAAAAAATCTGAAGTGAGCCGTATGGCAGTACGGGAAGCACTAACAAGATTACTTGGGGAAAAGCTGGTAGCATTCGGTGAAAAGGGCGGCTATTTTGTAAAGCCAATGACAGCAGACGATATTCACCAGATAAGAGAGTTAAGAGAAGTTCTTGAGCTGGGCGCTTTGAAACTGGCTTCTAAAAAAATTGATAAGCAACAAATAGCGAAGCTTGAAAAAATATGTGATGATTTCACTTCAATGGTTGAGCAGGGCTATTTCAGCGGCGCATGTGACGCGGATATAAAGTTTCATGAAACGCTGATTGCAGCCGCCGACAACGAAAAATTAATGGAAGCATATCATGCAAGCAATATTCCTTTGTTTCATTTAAAGTTAACTAAGACGCAAGTATATATGGATGATTACACCGAGACAGATAATGAACACCGGCAAATTGTAAAAGCGCTTAAAACAAAAAATTTCAAGCTTGCAGAGCAAACACTTATAAAACATCTTGCAAGAGGAGAGAAGGGAGTTTTGGATTTGGAATAAACGCTCCATCATTTACTTAAGTGATTTGTCGGGGAACAAATCCGATATGCTTTATTCAAACTCATAATTGATTTTCTTCAACAAATCATCTCCGGGTTTTTGACCTGCGAGTTGCCCGCCATCTGCAATAAAAATTTGTCCGGTTATAAAATCACTTTCATCGCTTGCAAGAAATAAAAATAGCGGCGCAACGTCTTCCACTCTCCCCGAACGATTCAGCGGTATATATCTGTCAACAAAATTTTGTACAAATTCAGGGCTGTCTATTTCCATTGACATAGGTGTTTGTAAATAACCCGGGCAAACTGCATTTACCCTTATGTGTAAATGTGCGAGTTCCAGCGCCATGGTTTTGGTAAGCATTATAACTCCGCCCTTCGATGCATTGTAATGCGCGTAGCCAAACTCTCCATCAACACCATTCTTGCTACTCATATTTACTACTACACCCTGTTTGCGTAAAGCCATACGTTGACAAACCGCTTGAGCTACAAAAAACATTCCTGTAAGATTAATATCAATAATTTGTCTCCACTCGTTTTCAGGAATATTCAGGAATGGTGTTTCATAAGCAATGCCTGCATTGTTAATAAGCACATCAATAGGCTGAAGTGTATCCGCTTTTTTCACTGCATCAAAAACGGCTTTGCGATTGCTTACATCTGCAGGATAACTCCATACCGTTTTTTTTTCTTTTTTGAAATAATCAGTGGTTATGGATAAATTTTCTTCATGATAATCAAAAAGCGTAAGACTTGCTCCTTCTTGTGCAAATTGTTTCGCTATTTCAAACCCAATGCCACGGGCCGCACCGGTAATTAAAACATGTTTATTGATGAAGCGTTTTCTGTTTTCCATGTTGGCTTGTATGTTAATATTTGCAGAATTACTGTATAAAAATAATTCATGACTTTAAAAATGTTTACAAAAAAGTTCTATAATTGTAAACAAATATAATCACACAATTCAATTTCTGTAAGCGTCAACGTTAAAAATCCCATGAAAAAATCTTTGGCATCATGGAGCTTATTGTTTTTATGCAACCTCATGTGGTCGCTTCAGTTCACGTGCATAAAATTAGTGCAAGATCAAATAGGCGCATTCTGTACCGTATTTATCCCGATGTTGCTTGCCACACTTTTCATGCTTCCCTTTGTATATAAACAAGTAAAAAGAAATAAAAAAAGAAAATTGAGCGATTTAAAAATTTTCGTTCTGCTTGCATTATTTGGGCAGTTTCCTGCACAGGTGCTTATGACTTTTGGCACACAGCAATCAACTGCGAGCAATGCTGCCATTATCAACCTTAGTTTGCCGGTTGTTTCTGCGCTTTTAGCTGTTGTGTTTTTAAAAGAAAAAATCAACAACCTGCGATGGGTCTGTTTTATCGTGGCAATTGCAGGAGTGATTCTGTGCTCAATGAAAGATATCATGAATACTAATTTCAGCATTCAATATCTTATTGGCAACTTGCTCATTTTTTCTGGTGTTCTTGGTAGTGGTTTGTATAATACCATTTGCAAAAAAATTTCCGAAGAATATACAGAAATGGAAATGCTGTTTTTCACTTATATTTTTATGGTGCTGTTGCTTGCACCATTTGTGTTATACCAGGAGCGTTATGTTTTTACTAATATTCCTTCATTCACACAAAACACATGGACAGGATTGATTTTGCTGACCGTGTTTCATAATTTTCTATCAATGATTTTGTTTTTCACTGCGTTGAAAAATCTTGAAGCAATCCAGGTTGCACTTTCCAATTTTCTCATCACATTTTTTGGTTTGCCTATTGCTGCATTGTGGTTGCATGAAAAGCTAAATATTATTTCAATAATCGGCGGAGCACTGGTATTGATAAGCACAATTGCAATTACGGTTTGGGAATATAAACAAACAACACAAACTAAGTCAGTGGTGAGTAGTGAGTAGTGAATAGTGAGTAGTGAATAGTGAGTAGTGAGTAGTGAGTGATGATAATGAGTGAATAAATAATGAGTAGTAATTAGACTCACGACTGACAACTCTCTCCATTCACTTGCTCAATAAAGTTCTGAATGTACAAGTGAGTGACACAACAGGCGATGATAGTAGCACGATTGCCCGGTGCAAAAAATCTAACGACAATAATACTATATGAAAAACATTTTTTTTACTGCGCTTACATTTCTTCTTTTAACATCAGTTGTTGCTCAAAATATTATTGCAACAGAAAATAAAAAAGAGGGAACCACAGATTGGATACTTACCAAAGTTCATGCAGACACTTGCAAACTGCTGAAACCTTACACCGCAGACTATTTTTGCCGACAGCGTAATATTGAAGGTTACTGTTCGCACATAAGCATTAAAGGGGGCGAAACACTTAGTGTGTTTGTGAGCACCGATCCTGTATCATCATTTACAGTTGATATTTATCGTATGGGATATTATGGCGGCAAGGGTGGAAGAAAAATGATGAGTCTTGGACCGATTGAAGCACACCCGCAGCCAACACCTGAAGATGGTGAAAAAAATTTGCGCGATTGTAAATGGACAAAAAGTTTTGACATAAAAATCCCGGGCGATTGGTTAAGCGGCGTATATCTTGGAAAGATGACAGCGACGATTTCGGGTATGCAATCGTATATCGTTTTTATTGTGAAAGATGATCGCAAAACAGATTTTCTTTTTCAGTGTTCTGATTTTACATGGCAAGAGTATAACCGTTGGCCCGACTGGCGTTCCGGCTACGACTGGCATTTTGAAAACGGTGAACATAATCCATGGAATTCAGATGAAGGACCTGAAATAAGTTTTAATCGTCCCTACACTTTTTACTTCAATGGCTTGCCTGTGGGTGTCGGTGATCCGCGCTTTCTTGGGGCGGGTGAATTTTTGATGTGGGAATTTCCGCTTGCATACTGGATGGAGTCGAAAGGTTATGATGTTTCGTACATTTCAAATCTTGATGTGCACACGAATGCAAAAGAGTTATTGCGTGCAAAAGGATTTTTGTCGGTTGGTCATGATGAGTATTGGTCGCGACAAATGTATGAGCATGTAATTGCGGCGAGAGATGCGGGTGTAAACATTCTTTTCTTAAGCGGCAATGCTGTTAGCGGTGTTGTGTATGTGAAACCTGATGGCAATGGAAATGCTAACCGCGTGTTGGGCCGAATAGAACGATTTAAAGATGAAGAAAAAATTTTGGGTGCTAAGTCGTATGGTGTTGGATTAGGCGATTGGAAATGTGTTGCGCCGGAGCATTGGCTTTTCAAAGGAACAGGCATAAAGAAAGGAGATGCGATAAAAGATTTGGTTGGCTGGGAGTATCATGGATTTCCATTGGGCAATCAACCGGATATGAAGGTGTTGGCGACAGGACCAATGATTTCAAAAGAAGATACCGCGGATTATGCTGCTACAATTTATGAAATGCCTAAAGGCAATTTTGTTTTCGATGCAGCAACGTGTTGGTGGAGTATGCCGCTTTCAAAACCGCCGTTATATCAGCAACAATTAAATCCGAATGGCGCATATCACGGGCATCTTGTTGATTTTTCAAAAGGCGATATGCGTGTGCAAAAAATGACGGAGAACTTATTGAATAAAGTGATTGGTAAGTGAAGTGAAATTATTTTTTATGATACCGGCTTTGGTTTTTATGGCATCGTCCCTTGCGTCGCAATCACTCTGACAGTTGAATATATGGCATCAATCAACTTCAAAAAAGTATCAACGATTTAAAAAATTTTATCCGTAATGAAAAAAGCTTATTGCATCAGTTTATTTTTTCTTTTTTACATCAACACATTTGCGCAGAATGAAAAACTTATTTACCACAGCATCAAAACTGATGTGAATGGAAATATTATTCCATGGTACAGCGATGAGCCGGGAAAAGCTTGGAGTCATGTAATACAGCTTGTATGGAATTTTTGGGATACCATGCGTGTTGACATGAATGGTATTCCTTACTACATGAATCATCAGGTATGGGAACAAAAAGTAAATGATCCGAGGGGGCTTGGTGGTGATCAGTTTGCAATGGCATTATCATCATGGCGATTATTATATGCTTACACAGGTAATGACCAAGTAAAAGAGAACATGAAATTTATTGCAGATTATTATCTCGCACATGGATTTTCTTCTTCAAACGATGAATGGGCAAATATTCCTTATCCATATAACACAAAGGTTTATTCAGGTATTTATGATGGCGATATGATTATCGGAAAAAATTATACACAACCAGATAAAGCCGGTTCGTTTGGTATAGAGTTGCTGCATCTTTATAAAATGACAAACAAGGAACGTTATCCGAATATCAGCGATGATATTTATTTGGATGCTGCGATAAAAATTGCCAACACATTGGCGAAGCATACAAAAGACGGCGATGAAAATAATTCGCCGATGCCATTTAAAGTAAATGCCGTTACAGGTGAAGTTGGAAAATTATTAAACAATAATCGCAGCGAACAAAATGTTGGTTTAAGCAGTTACACAACCAACTGGAGCGGCACACTCGAATTGTTTCTTGAACTGCAACAAATGCATTTGGGCGAAACAGAATTATATAAACAGGCTTTTGATAAGATCATGAATTGGATGAAAAAATATCCTTTGCAAAACAATAAGTGGGGACCATTCTTTGAAGATATACCCGGCTGGAGCGACACACAGATTAATGCGATTACATTCGCACAGTTCATGATGAATCATCCTGAATATTTCTCCAACTGGAAGAGTGATGTTCCAAAAATTTTTGATTGGGTTTATAAAAGACTGAAGAATGAAGATTGGAAAAAATATGGCGTAACTGTTGTGAATGAACAAACGGCATATTTACAACCAGGCAACAGTCATACATCACGCGAAGCATCCGCAGAGTTGCAGTATATGGCGCTCACAGGTGATAGAACCAATTATGATAATGCCGTTCGCCAACTCAATTGGGCAACATACATGGTAGATAATGACGGGAAAAACCGTTATCCAAACGATGCCAATTGGCTCACCGATGGCTATGGTGATTATGTTCGTCATTTTCTTCGTGCTATGGCTGCAATGCCCGAACTTGCTCCATCGGATGAATTACATATTCTTTCCTCAAGTTCAATAATACAAGAAGCAGATTATGCACCATTGTCCAACAAATGGTATGCAGATTTTTTAGGCAAAACAGATCCCAAAAAAATAATGATATTCTACAGAACCTTTGATACCGCCGGTGTTGAACAAATACGATTGCAGAAAAAACCTTCTGCTGTTTTACTTAATCAAAAAACAATAAGTGAGTTGAAAGAATTATCTGCTGAAGGTTTTACATGGAAGCCGTTAAACAAAGGCGGCATACTTACCATTAAAAGAGTGAATAGTGATAAGGTTATTGTAGTGGAGTAAGTTTATAAAAAAATTAGAGGTTAGATGTACCGAATAGAGGTTTCATCGGAACGCACAAGTGAGTGACACAAGAGGCGATGCCATGAAAAACTTTTGCCGACCTCATAAAAAAACATACCTATAACCTGCAACTTGTCTCGAAAGGATGCCTTCGGCACAACTTGCAATCTTGCAACCTCAAAAATTTCCCTCAATTTTGCCCGCTTAAAATAAAGCATGAAGCAAAAGCAAGTTCATCCGGCATTACAATCTTATTTAGAAGGAAGAGTTGTGCTCATCAACAAACCACTGAAGTGGACTTCGTTTGATGCGGTGAAAAAAATTCGCATACTTACAGGCGTGTCAAAAGTGGGACATGCCGGGACGCTCGACCCGCTTGCTACGGGCTTGCTTATTATTTGTACCGGCAGGTTTACAAAAAAGATAAACGAATATATGGGTATGGAAAAAGAATATACAGGCACATTTACGTTAGGCGCACAAACTCCTACTTATGATTTGGAAAGCAGTCCCTGCAATTTTAAACCGGTTGATGTAAATGCAGATGAAATTGAGGCAGCATCAAAAAAATTTATGGGAACAATAATGCAAGTGCCGCCAATACATTCTGCGATAAAAAAAGAAGGTAAACGTATATATGAACTTGCACGCAAAGGCAAAGAAATTGTACTTGATGCAAGACCTGTAACAATTAGTTTGTTTGAGATAACCAATATTGATTTGCCTGTTGTTTCATTTAAAGTGGTGTGTTCAACAGGAACATATATTCGCAGCCTTGCGAGCGATTTTGGTAATAAGCTTGGCACCGGCGCTTATTTAAGCAGCTTATGCAGAACACGAATAGGTATATTTCATTTAAATAATGCTCTCACACTGGAAGAATTTGAAGCGCAGATTCAGCAAGAAAAAACTTTAAATGAGTTTAATGATTAGAATGATTTTATTACGTGCCTTTGCTTTTTAAAGTTTGCCTTTAGGGATATTTAGAGAGTATCAAAAGGGCATGCCGATACCTAATTGTATTGCATAATTATTTCTTGGTGCAGGTGTATATGCGTGTGTTGTAGGATTTTTTTCACTATATATATAATTCCTCCAGGTAAAATGAGAAACATCTAACCAGCCATTATTCTTGGTATATCGTGCGGGATCTTTGAGCTTAATTCCAAAATCAACACGAATGAGGAAGTAACTAAAATCGAAACGCAAACCTGTACCTACACCTATTGCCCAATCTTGCCAAAGACGACCTGCATCAAATTCACTATTTGGCACTGAATCATTTTTATGAATGTTCCAAATATTACCCATGTCAACAAACAATGCACTTCCTATTTTTACACTGCTGAATTGTGCAAGTGTAAAACGGTATTCGGCATTTGTTTCCATTTGCATATCTCCATACCTGTCTCGAAATAGCGCTGCAGTATCGCTTACCACAGACGAACCTAATCCTAATAATCTCAAACCCCATGCACGCATGCTATTAGGACCGCCTGCCACATACTGTTTAAAGAAAGGAAGTGTGTTACCAAATCGTTTACTCTTTCCAACATTATCGCCCACACCTGCAAAAACTCTGAAAGCCCACGCTGTTTTTGGGTAAGTAATAAGCTTTCTAAATTCTCCTTCAAGTTTGAAGTATTGATAAACTTTATTTCTCCAGCTTGGTACAAAGAAGTTAGTAGACACCTCAACTCCAATTCTGTAATAATTTGTAACTCTTCTTAACCTTCCAGGCAATGTCCATATAATATTTCCCTGACCGCCGATTACAGTGCCCGTGTTAAATGATGTTCTTAAAAAAGGATTTGTTTTGAAGGCACTATCTAAACCATGCAATGTATCGAGAGAATATAATTCAACATTGGGCGCTTTAAATTGTACAAACATATTTCTCACTTTCCATTGATAACCCCAACTACCTGTAAAAGAACGCAAGCGGTAAAAATCCTTTCTATCGTAGTAAGAACCGTTTAGAATTAAATTGGTTCTTGCTGCATCAACTCTGTACATCAGTGAGCGCAGCCCTATCAAACGCGGAATGCTAAACGTTTGTGTAATAGAAGATTGAACTGTTTGTAAAAAAGAAGCACCCTGCTTAAAGCCCAACTCAACACCGTTACTTAATGTAGTATTTGATTGTATGGCATTTCGCAAAATATTACGATTAAGATAGCTGACGTTGAATGCAAGACCTATAAGATTGGATGTACTCAAGAAATCTCCTGTGCTGTGGCTTGCTTCAAGATTGAATGAAATGGTTTCCCGGCTTGCCGGTTCAAGAAAGTAATGAAAATCTATAGAATCGTTGAGCACCACTGTGCGGTAATCTATTCGTGACCATGCACCTATTTGATTTAAATTATTCAACGTTTTATAAAAAAAGTCTTCGTTGTAGGGACGTCCTCTTCGTTGATAAGTGTGCTCACGCAACACTCGAAACTTAAATAGTCCTTTGTTGTAAAACATGGTAGCAATACCTTGCCTGTATTGTTTAAACGAAGCGGCATGCTGCATAAGTGAATCGGGAACATCGTACCTTTTTGTTTCAGGATAGTAATAAATTTTTCCGATGAAATATTGTTTAAAAAAAGCACTGTCACTTTGCGCTTCTGTTGAATCAGGACTTTCTCTTTTTTTAATAACAATATTGCAGGTTGGATTTTCTTTTTTCTTTTGCGCAGCTTCTGCAATTATTCTTGCCTGGTCGAAAGGATCTAACGCAATTAATTCTGGCGAGATAAGTGAAGTGTCAACCTCCGCAATAAGGTTATCACGTGTTAATAAAAAATATCCATGTCTGCGATAGATAGTTACAAGTCTGTCTAATTCCGATGCCACTACCTGTTTTGAAAAAGGTGTTTTGCCGGGTTTTATTGTGCTGTTTCTTGAAGCGCGAATTGCTTGTGCATTCAAATAAGGGTCGTTAAAATTGTAAGAGATCGAGTCAATAATGGTTGGCTTACCAGGATTTATAGCGAATATAATTGTTGTTCGTACCTGAGGTTCACCCTTTACAATTACTGTATCTATAGAGTAACATGAATCAATGTTTGTAAATGAAGGTGTGTAATAGCCCTGTGAGTTAAGATAACCGGTCATAAATACCTTTGTGCGGGCAATGTTTACGGTATCAAAAACAGGTGGATTTCTTAAAACATAGCGCACACCAAATTGTTGTACTTTATGTGCATATAAACTATCGTCCCAATATGTCGCAAGATCGTTGGTAAGTTTTTTCTTTTCATCTTTACTTATATTACCTGTTACTTTTATTTTGTTATCATAAACAAATGGTTTGCCTGCAGGAGGATTTCTAATAACAGTGCAGGAAAAAAATATACAGCATAAAACAATTAAGTAGCACGAATATTTCACCAGGTTGCCAAACAAATTCATAGCTGATGCTTAGTAAGAATGAAATCAAATATATTCAAAGTTTATCCCACAAAAAAACAAGGGACGATGAGAGAGTGTTTATTGCAGAGGGAGTAAAGCTTGTAAACGAATTGTTACAAAGTGATATTGCCATAAAAAAAATTTATGCAACAAAGGAATGGTTAAATCTTCACAGAGATTTACCGAATGCGGAAGAAGTGCAATCGCATGAGTTGAAAAAAATAAGCAGCCAATCAACACCCAACCATGTAGTTGCAATTGCAATACAAAAAAAACTTACTAAAGAACCTTTGTTAAAGAAAACAATTACACTCGTTCTCGATGGCATACAAGACCCGGGAAATTTTGGTACTATTATTCGCATCGCCGATTGGTTTGGTGTTAAACAAATCGTTGCAAGCGATGATACTGCTGATGTCTATAATTCAAAAGTTGTGCAATCAACAATGGGAAGCATTGTGCGGGTAAACATTTGGTATAAAGACCTCGAGGTGTGGCTTAATGATTCTGAAGTTGGAGTATATGGTGCTTTATTAAACGGGAAAAATATTGATGAGATGCAAAGTATTGATGAAGGGATCTTGATTATCGGCAATGAATCAAAAGGTATAAGAAAAAAATTACTTCAGTTTATACAACATGCTGTAACGATACCAAAGAAAGGGAACGCAGAGTCTTTGAATGCAGCGGTAGCAACAGGAATTATTTTATCACATTTGGTGAGATAAAAGCACTCCGGTGAATGGTTTTTTATAAACCTTCACTCTTTGCTCATCAAGTCAGTCAATTGATTTTTTACTTTTTCATTAAATCGCATCACTTGTTTTTTGTTGTAGATCTGAACAAGTTTTTCCGACCTTCTTACGCCACCATTATGAAAAGAAGCGAATAATCCCGCGCCAACAAACCACGCAGAGAAATAATATTTTTCTTGCCAGCTTATAATGCCATAATAAACAGCCGCACCCTGAAACACAATACTGGCAAGCGCCTCAAAAGGCTTACCTGCATATAACTCACCGGCGCCGGGCAAAAAGGTGGATAACCATTGTGCAGTATTTTCGCTCTTAAGTTTTGGAAGATGATTATAGGGATTTTGAATTATAGCAGAATCTGCTGGAAAATAATTGCGAATAAAATTTTCATATTGCCGCGACGCCTCACTCCATCGCTTCAATTCATTAAGCGAAAGAATTTGCAGCAATTGTAACATCATGTTGTTGAACTGCGGATAGAGATAATTGATTTGCTTTATTTGTGATATGCAGCTTTCAAAATTGGCGGCAAGATATAAGCACAAAACTTGTTGATACAAAAGTTGGCTTCTTATGCTGTCGGGAAATTCATTATCATTAGTGCGCTTAATAAAATCGGCCGCTTGTTGATACTGTTGTTGTTTTTTTAAACACTTTAGTTTGCCTACAATAGCAGTATAATTCGATTGAATATTGGAATTGTTATACAACATTCTTTCATACCAAACAGAAGCTTCAAAATACTTTCCTGTTTTGTATAAAGAGTCTGCAAACATTAATTCGTTTCGCTGCGCCTTAATTGAAAAAGTTGCGCAAAGGAATATGCATGCTAAACAAAATTTTGTTGTTGTAATTTTTATTAAAGTCATTGTTTCTTACTTTAACTGCGATAACACTGCTCCAGATATTGCTTACATAGAATATGGTGAATACTGAACCGTAAGTAATAAATCTTGCACTCGACACGCCGCCCTTTCTGTAAGCTTCATAAGTGAGTATAGCCGTAGAAATAATCGGCAAAAAGGCGCCAATCGCCTGCATTTTTTTCCCTGCATAAAACTTACCTGCACCTGGAAGTACCGCACTATACAAGCCTGCCAAAAAAGGAGACTTATGTTTAAACTGCGATATCTCTTTGTAGTATTGCTCAATTTTTTTTTCTTCATTGGCAAAAGTGTAAGAGCTGTAAGTAAAATTGTGTTGTAGTTTGGAGAACTTCGCTGTGTCTCTCTCAAGCAGTGCAATACCGGCAAGCTCAAAATTTTTTAGTTCGCGCAATACACTGTCTTTTGACTCGATAGAATCATAAATATTTTTTGCAGAATCCGTGTGTCCAAGATAAGCAAAATTATAAGCAGCAAAATTTCGCGACTTTAAATAATAGTTGTTTTGGTTTGAAACTTTAAGCAGGTTGTTTGCCGAGGGTTCAAGTTCTTTTAAATTATACAACATCCACCCAAGTTGATAATGCAATGTATCTTTTTGATTAAACGAAATTTTGTTTGTATCAACATTTTGTAAAACATACACAGCCTCTTTGTACATTTCTTTATCGGCGAGGTATTGAACAAATTTTATATCGTTGGAAAAATTGTTTTGTGCAGAGGAAAAAAAAGGGAGCAGAAATAAAATAAGTATGTTAAGAGTAAAGTAACTATTTTTCATCTATATTTTATTGGAGGATCATAAATTTTTCCGGTCTTCTCGTTTATATCCCACGGTTTAATATCCGTTAAGCTAATCCTGTTGCAACGAAGAACTCTGTCTGCGCCAATAAAGATGCCTTTTACTATACCAAACTCTTTTATGGATTGCTTACAAAAATTTGAGCACGTAATTTCATATGGGCATTCTCTTGAGAGTTGTGGTGAAATTATATTCTGATAAAAAAGCATGGCGCCTTGCAATGTTAAGGTCACTGGATTATATTTTGCAATCACCGACTTATCATGTGTTTTAAAAACATGCTGATCATTTCCTTCTCCATGATAATAGCTAAAATCATTCGCTGACGTAAATTGTTTGCTCTTTATCAATTGCAAATCTTCTGCATTATTTTGAGCAAACAACTTGCAGCCAAAAAACAACATTGCAATCAAAAGAATTAAAATTTTATTTTTCATTCGCTTTTTGCATTGGCAGGTATGGTAAAATCGAAATACTTACTTGTGGCATTTTCATTTACTTTAAAATCGGTGTACGATGTTTTACTCACGGTTGAGTCTCTACCATCGTAAATAATTTCCGTTGTTATAGCGGGAAAATTGTAGTTGGCAAGCTTTGTATAGTTGTAGTAAAAAACTTTTCTCAATATTGTGCCCTTGGCGTCCCGGTAATCAATGTAAATAGGGTTTTCTTTATCGAATACAAGTTTTACACGCTGCACCAAATCCTTTTTCTGCGGAACTGCCACATGCCACTCTGTTACCATAAAACCATTTTCATAATAAGATTTGTCCTGCACAAAACCAATTTCATTCAAACCCATATCCGAAAATTTACCGGAAAAAAAATAGAAGAACTGTGTTGATTGAGTGCTAAAAACAAAGTTCTGATAACTGATAACCGAATTTTTAGCCACATCATAAATTTTAGTTTCGCCAAATTTGTTTCCTATGATTACATACTCCTTTGGATAGGAAAAATGGGTAATAAGGTTGCCATTTCGTCTATAATAAATTTCTCCTTTTATTGTAACAGTCTTTCCTTTCTGCACCTGCCTGCTAAGCATGCTTGCGGAAATTTTTTCCATTCCGGATGAACCCTGATAAAATGAAGTTGAACTCACAAAAACAATCATAAGAAATATGGCAGGCAGCAGATTCTTTACTTTACGCATCATTCTTTTTTTTTCAAAAATATAATTTGAACGGATAAATGAAGGCGCAATTTATCTTAAGTATTCAATTAAAAAAATCCGATAAAGAAATAATGTTTTCAATTGGCTTTTTCGGGCACAAATCACGTAGTACAATCATAAAACCAAACAAAATTTTGATACAGCGCTTGCCTAATAATTTAGTTATAAGTAAATTAGTTTATATCTTTTATGTGCATGGTCGTTTTACATTTTTTTTGAGCCGTTATTAATAGAATCATGCAAAAGAGTTGTGTATATTAGCGTAAATGTATTATCACGAACATTCAGCCATGGGAACCTTAGGATTTATAAGCATTGCCATTATTATTGCAAACGTTTTTGTTTCATACAGAGGATTCACCGACCGTGAGTTCTTTGCACGCTATTCTTTTGAGGTTGAAAAGATTCTCATCTATAAAGACTACAAGCGACTCGTAACATCGGGCTTTCTGCATGTAAATTGGATGCATCTTATTTTCAACATGATTTCGCTATATATTTTTAGCGTAAATCTCGAATCTTATATCGGCAGCATTCCTTATCTCGCAATTTATTTTATCAGTTTAATTGGCGGAGATTTGTTTGCACTCTACATTCATCGCAATAACAGCGCATACAGTTCTGTTGGGGCATCCGGTGCTGTGTTTGGAATTATGTTTGCTTCAATTGCTCTCTTTCCCGGCATGCGTATCGGTCTGTTTTTTCTGCCCATCGCATTCCCTGCATGGATATACGGACTTGCATTTGTACTTTACACGATTTATGGCATTAAGTCCCGCCGCAACAATATTGGTTACGAAAGTCATTTAGGCGGTGCGTTAATTGGTCTCATTACTGCAATGATTATTCGCCCCACTGCTCTCGTTGAAAATTATGTTCCAATTCTGCTCATCATAGTTCCTTCGGCGGTGTTTATTTATTTCATTATAAAAAATCCTGCGTTTCTGTTAATTGATGACAGCTTCAAAAGAAAATACAACTACACAGTAGAAGACAAGTACAACTCCAGCAAACGAAACCTGCAGGAGGAGATTGATGAAATACTCGAAAAGATTCACAAAAAGGGAATGAGCAGCTTAACAAAGCAGGAAAGAGAAAAACTAAAATCTTATTCAGAGTCTGTTAAGGATTGAGTGTTTTTATTTTCGAGCCAATCTTAATTGCTACTATTAAACTTCCGTTGTGTCACTCACTTGTACGTTCTGTTCTTTATTGAGCAATGTTCTTACAACTTCAGTATTACTTTTACTTGTTTTAAATTCAAACAGCATAAAGGAAAAAGCTACTAATTGCTTTAAACATTTAGTAGCTTTTAAGTCATGTTAATCAAAGTAAAAATTGTGGTGAGAAGACTTGTTTTGAAACTGAAGATTTCAATCAGGTCAATAAAAAAGTTGTTGAAACTTTTTTAGCCACAAGGGGTAGGAAATTCCTTCCCCCTTTGGTTAACAAAATTAAGATACTTTTTAAACAAAAGAAAAAAGCTACTAAGTAATTTAAACATTAGTAGCGTTAATTATGAAGTAAACGATAAAATCACGCTGAAATTCTTTTTTTGAAACTGATATTCAAAGCGGTTCAGAAAAGATTTAAACCACTCCAAAATTAAATAGTTTTAAAATGAAAAAGCTAAAAGAGTTTTGGGAAAACCTGCGCTACTATGGTGAGGCCGAAATGGAAATTGAAATAAATCTTGTTCATGTAATAGTTGTAGTTCTGCTTATAGCATTCGCCATTTACACATTCTTGTAATAAATTTCTTTTATCTTCATAACGCCAAAAGTCACTTTTTCACCCAATCCTTTCAGCATGAAAAATTTTTTATTCCTTATTTTATTTTTAAAAGGTTTCATTTTTACTGCAACCGCTCAACTTTCCGGATGTCCTGACCCGGCAGCAATTAATTATGATTCTACTGCCACAATAAACGATGGTTCATGCCTATACAATAACGCCATTATAAATCCCAAAACAAAGTATAATCTCAACTCACTTTTAAACGAATCTTCAGGTTTGATTTGGTGGAAAAATTTATTTTGGACGCACGATGATAGTGGCGGTCAGCCGGTAATTTATGCAATGAATTCTTCTGTAAGCACAATTCAAAGAACCGTTACTGTTACAAATGCTACAAATGTTGATTGGGAAGATATTGCGCAGGATAAAAGCTTTATTTACGTAGGCGATTTTGGGAACAATGCAAATGGTAATCGTACCGACTTGAAAATTTATAAAATAGCAAAGGCTGATATTAATGCAGGCAATTCTGTTACTGCGCAAGTCATCAATTTCTCTTATAGTGATCAAACCGATTTTTCTGCAAAGGGAAGCAATAATACCAACTTCGATTGTGAAGCATTAATAGCTTATGGCGATAGCTTGTATTTATTCAGCAAAGATTGGCTCGACTTCAAAACAAGATTGTATAGTTTACCAAAAAAGGCGGGAACTTATTCTGCCACAAAATTATCAGAGTTGGATATACATGGATTAATTACCGGCGCAGATGTTTTATCAAACGAAAAAGTGATTGTTCTAAGCGGCTATAATTCTTTGCTAAGTCCGTTCATATATCTTCTCTACGATTTTACTGGCAATCATTTTTTCGATGCCAACAAGCGTAAAGTGTCATTGAATGAAGGTTTTACACAAACGGAAGGAATATGCGCTAAAACAACCACAAGTTTTTTTATCACAAATGAAAGATATTCTAAGCTTGGCATTACTACTCCTGCAAAGCTGCAACAGTTAAATGTTAGCTCTTTTTTAAATCCGTATTACTCAACTTTAGATTCTACGAAAGCATCTAAAAATATATTTAACAGTAAAATTCATACTAAAGAAAATAAGTGGGCTTATATAACAACAAACTCAAACTTTTTGCAGGTACATACAACATCATTGTCGGATAAAAATGCATCAATACAGATTTATGATGCAAAAGGCATTGCGGTGCTTAAAAGAAATATGACAAGCTCTCTTACATCAATTGATATTTCTGAATTAAGTCAGGGTATTTATCATGCTAAAATTTATTCAGGAAAAAAACAAATAAGTTTGAAGTTTATAAAATAATCGCTTTCCTCACAATCCTTAAATCTCCCCAAATCCCGGTTCAGACAATCTCCGTTCAGACTTTTTATAAATCATTCTTATAAACGTTGGCAACACGATCAACAGCAATGGCATCGCTGCTACAAATCCGCCAATCACCGCGATCGCTAAGGGTTGATGCAACTGTGCTCCCGTACCAATGCCAAGTGCAATAGGCATTAATGCAATGATAGCACCAAGTGCAGTCATCAACTTCGGACGAAGACGCGTAGAGATAGAATATACAACTGCTTCATCAACATTATTCGATTCTTTAAACGATTCGTTGAATTGCAAGAAGGTAAAGATGGCATTTTCGCCAATGATACCAACTATCATAATCAAACCAGTGTAGCTGCCAACATTCAATGCTGTACCCGTTAAATACAAAGCCGTATAACTTCCGGCAATACCAAGCACTGCAATAAGCAAAATAGTAAACGCAATTCTGAAATCCTTAAACAAAAACAAGATTACACCAAACACAAGCAGACTTGCAGTGATAAGAATAATGAGCAATTCACTAAACGATTGCTGTTGCTGCGCATACGCTCCGCCATACACAATTGCATAACCTTGCGGTAAAGAAATTTTTGACGATACCTGTTGCTGAATATCTTTCATCACGCTTCCCAAATCTCGGTTTTCCAAACGTGCAGTTACCACGCCCATTGATTGCATATCTTCTCTTTGAATTTCTGCATCGCCTGTATTCATTTGCACTTTTGCTAAAGAAATAATCGGTTTCAATTGTCCGTTTGGTAAAAAGATTTGCAGTTGATTAATATCATTTACACTCAATGTTCTGCTGCCCGGATAAACCATTCGAATATCGGTAAGTTGATTCTTCTCATAGACCGTTCCCACAACATTTCCTTCTAATGATGTTTGTAACTGCGTTTGAAGATTTGCAGGTGTTATACCAAATTGTGCGAGATTGGTGCTGTTGGGTTCAACATTAATGGACGGGCCAGCAATCGTAATTCCATCAAAGACATCAGCAGTCCCTTTTACATTCTCAACAACAGATGCAACTTGTCTTGAAAGCTCCTGCAATTTATTTTGATCATTGCCAAAAATTTTTACTTCAACAGGTTCAACCGATGCCATCAAATCACCAAGCATATCACCAATCACCTGACCAAATTCCACGCGCAATGCAGGCTGTGTGCTTTCAATCTTTTCTCTTAAATCACTTATCACTTCATCTGTTGTTTTATCGCGATTCGTTTTTAGCTGAATAAGATAATCCCCGGTGTTCGGTTCTGTAATAAAGAAACCCATTTGTGTTCCGGTTCTTCTTGAGTATGCCTGCACATCAGGTTCATGAACAATGATGTTCTCTACTTCACGCAATACTCTATCCGTTTCTTCCAATGATGTTCCGGGCGGCGACCAGTAATCGAGCACAATACTCCCTTCATCCATCTCCGGTAAAAAACCTGTCTCAAGTGCAGGATAAATAAGAACGATAGAAACAATAAATCCGGCAATAATGATGAAGCTTATGTAAGGTCGCGTTATAAAAAAACTTACCCATTTTTGCTTTTTCACGAAATGCCCTTCTTCTTCTTTGCCTGCCGGTTTTTGCTCTTTGCCTATTGCTCTTTGCCCTTTGCTTATTGCCCTTTGCCCATTGCTTATTTTGCTTCCCCTTTCTCTCGTCAGCAGCAAATAAATCACCGGCAACATCAGCCATGTAACAAAGAATGAGCACAGCAAAGTAATAATCATCGAATTGGTCATCACTTTGAAATAGGCGCCTGCAACACCACTCATTAAAACAAATGGAAGAAAGATAACAATCGTGCTCAACGATGAACCAACCATGGCAGGAAACAAATAGTGAATCGCTTTCTGCACAAGCGTTACAGAAGATTCATCAGGATGCTCTTCATGTGTGCGATGAATTTGTTCAACAACAACAATTGCATCATCTATTATCAATCCTATTGCCGCGGCGATTGCACCAAGCGTCATGATATTTAGTGTTTCACCTGTTGCATATAACACAATCAATGTAAGCAACAACGTAACAGGAATCGTAAAAAGAATTACACTGCTTGCTTTCAACGAACGCAAAAAAACAATCGCAACAATCATTGCCAACACCAAACCAATCCACAGACTATCTGTAACACTTTTGATAGATTCATTCACAAAATCAGCCTGAACATAGTATGGTTTTATCGTAACATCTTTCGGCAAAATTTTTTGAAGGTCTTTCAATTTTGCATTCATCTTATTTGCAACATCAATCACATTTGCATTGGGTTGTTTCACTATCGCAAGCAACACTCCTTCACGACCATTCGCATTTATCCTTACATATTCTTTCGCTTCCTGAATCTGCACATCGGCAACATCTTTCATCAGCACAATGCGTTTGCTGTTATTGCTCAATACAATATTTTCAAGTTGTTCTTTCGAACTCACCGATGCATCCGTTACCGTTAAATACATCAAACGGTAATCATTCAAATAACCGTTCGATTTAATAAAATTGGTGTTCATCAATGCAGCGCTAATCATGTCGGGTGTAATGCCGAGTGAATTCATTTTTTGCTGATTCAGCACCAGCCAATATTCTTTTGTTTTGCCGCCGATAATGCGCACTTCAGCAACACCTTCCACCTGCGACAAGAAAGGTTTAATGGTGTAAAGTGCAAGCAGCTTCAAATCAATCGGCGATTTCGAATTACTCTCAATCGAATATTGCATCACAGGAAGAATCGAAGGATTCATTCGTTCAACGGTTATCTGTACATCGGGCGGCAAATTGTTGCGCACTTCAGCAATCTTCGATTCAATGCGTTGTTGCGAAATATCAATGTTCGCATTCCAATTCATAAACGCCGAAATCTCGCAACTGCCGCGGCTTGTAGTGCTTCGCAGCATTTGTAAATCGGGCACTTGTTTAATCGCATTCTCCAGTTGTTGCGTTACCGTTATCATCATTTTTTTCACAGGTTGTTGCCCTGCATCTGCAATGACTTTTATTTTCGGAAAAGTAATTTCAGGAAACAACGACGTTTGCATTCTGCTGTAAATAAATGCGCCGCCCAGCAGAATAATAACAATGATAACCGTTACCGGATTTTTATATGTCGTAAAAAAATTACGCATGTAGAAGTTTTATGTTTTTTTTATTTAGTCCTGAGCGAAGTCGAAGGGTTTTGAGTCCAACTGCATTGCTTTTATATAACTCCCCGTCGCGCTTCGCATCGTTCGTAGGTATGCTGCTTCTGCTTGTGTAGTTTCTCCGCGAAGTTGAGCAAGTCTTTAGCATTTGTATCCAGGCAGCATCCGACATATCGGTTTTTCGTCCACTTACATTTTTTGTTTGCTTTGCATACCAGATATACTTCAAAGCCTTCTGCAATTAATAAAGCATACAACGGCTTCCAATAAACACCGGTGCTTTCCATAGCCACTGTATCAATTAAACATTGCTTTAGCCATTGTACAATTGCTATCCGATCACAGGTAAATGCGCCAAAGGATCTACCGGCTTTTCGTCCCTTCCCGGTGGAACTGCTACTGCATGCATAGTATCTCCAATATCAATTCCTGCAGCATTGGGACGGATTACCTGCATATGGATCACGTCCAGCTTGAAAGGCTTCTTCTTGTTGGCAGCGGTCTTTCGCTGATGTGTTTTTTTGCTTGTAACTTTACTCATAATTTTACTTTTTAAGTAAAAGCCACATGCCTGTAAAGCTGAAATAAATTACTCTTTTATACGAGGTCCAGCCCTCAATCGGTAATTCAAACGGCCCAACAGTACCAGACTACTATTTGAACATAAAACGTTCATTGCAATGATTGGTATCGCTGCGTGTGGCTTTTTGTATTGCAAGTTATATAGCCGGTGATAAAGGCTGGCATATCGTAAACTACTATTGAACTTTCGTTGCGTCGTACCAATTACAACAACTGTTTAAAAAGCATTTTTTGCTTTATGATTTTTTAGGAACGAGATGAAGAAAATCAGTAAACCATAAACATCACTTCTCTACCAACTCATGCTGATGAACCAACGGCAGCGAAACATAAAATATAGTGCCTTTGTTTTCTTTTGTTTTAAACCAGATGTTGCCATTTGCTTTTTCAACAATGCCTTTACAAATGGCAAGGCCTAATCCTGTTCCTGAAGATTTTGTAGTGAAGTTGGGTGTGAAAATTTTCTGCTGCATTACTTCGGGAATGCCATGCCCCTGATCTTCTACCGATATAACAACTTCTTTTTGATTTTTGTATTGATGTACAATAATGGTTGCTTTTTCATTGCCCGGATATGCCTCTATCGCATTCTTGATAAGATTTGTAAACAGGCGATTCATCTGCGTTTTATCGGCTTCAATAAAATAATTTTCATCATCCCTTTCCCAAATGATGTTTACCTTTTCATCTGTGCCAAACAAATGAACAATGGCTTCGAGCACATCGGTAATGTCAAACACCTGTTTCTTTACATTGGCAATGTTTGCGAACTGTGAGAAATCGCCTGCAATTTTCGCTAACTGATCTATTTGCTCAATTAGTGTATGGGCAACTTGGCGAGACAAATCTTTTACATTGGCTGCATTATTATCAATAGCACGCTGCAAATATTGAATGCTCAGCTTCATTGGTGTAAGCGGGTTCTTTATTTCATGAGCAACTTGTCTGGCCATTTCACGCCATGCACCTTCTCTTTCGCTGCGTGCAAGCGCCTGTGCGCTCTCTGCAAGTTTCTTTACCATCTTGTTGTACTCTGCAATCAATTCGCCAAGCTCATCATCTTTTTTCCATTCTATTTCTTCATTGTCTGCACCAAAGTTTATCGCTTTCATCTTGCTGCGTATAAGTGTGAATGAGGAGGTAATGCGTCTTGTTATCCATAACGCAATTCCACCTGCAAGAATAAAGATGAGCGCATTTAAATTAATAAGGGTGACAACAAAATTGGATATCTCTTGATGTAATTCACTTTGAGAATTTATATACGGAAGACTTAAGTATGCGATAGTTTCATCATTATCATTTTTTATTGGAATATAAATGCTTGAAAAACTAAAATTAACGATACTCTCCTCTTGTATATGCTGTGTACTATGCTCATGTCTTAATGCGTTAAATGCATAGGGCTGCATTTTTTTGCTAAGAATCTGGTTGTCGTATATATATTGTTGTGACGAGATTTTAAGATTGCCGTTGGTATCAAAAAAATTTATATCGGTATTGTGCAACTCACCTATCTCAACAACTTTTTGTTCTGTTTGTAAATTGGGCTCACCATCCGAAGTGTTGAAAGTGCCCGCTGTATCTTTTTCACTTCTCAATAATGGTCTTATTTCATTCACTATTATTTGAGCCGTTGTTCTCAACTTTTCATCATTGTTTAGCTGAAACCGGCTGATAAAAAACGAAATGGTGGCGACACCAATAACAAGAAATGAAATAACACTAACCGTAACAATAATAGTCTGTATTTGCGTGCGAATATTGAATCGAAATATTTTCTTTATGTCTTCCCATCTAAAGTGTGTTTTGAGAATGAGATAACTGAAATGTTGCAGTAAAACAACGATGATTAGAATGCCAAACAGATAAGCAAAAAAGGTTATTGTTTCGGGGAACCAGTTATTTTTTCTTGCAACTACAACGATTTTATTGTTGCCGGCATTATACCATAACTCTGTGTTGTTAGCACGTTCAACATAATCGTATTGTTTATTTTTCATCCGCTTTTTGTCAATAACATCTGTGAAATCGTAATTGCCACTGCTTTTTGCTAGATGATAGTTATCATAAATAGCATACAAATAATCTTCGCTAATGAGAGGCTTGTCATTTATCAACTGTCTGAAAAGATAGGGCGTTAATTGATCTTCTTTATATGCTTTGGGGCGTATCACAAGATAAACTGAACCAAGTACGGCAGAGTCTAACGCGTAAACATTTTTTTCATAGATATAACTGAACTTATCTGCAGCATTTTCGTAAAAATACAAATCAGGTGTAAGCGTGAATTTTCCCTGATTGATGACAATGGATCTTATTATATCATATGAAACGGAATCATCATTGTAAAGAGGATAATGATCTCTGTCATAAGTATAAATGCGTGTATCAAAATTAGGAAGGTAACCGGCAAAATCTCTATTGATGCTGTCTTTGACTATTCTGTTTTTAGCAGAGTCATAAAATCTTTGAAATCTGTTTTCAAAAAGATATTGAGCAAATCGTGAAAGAGAAATTGCAAGGAGCGTTTCGTTAGAGGCATCAGATTCTGTATAAATTTTTTCTGCAATTATTTTTCGCTTCTCCAACTCGATTGATTTGTTCTGATAAATCAGCAGTGCAGATACCGAAGCAATAAGAAATATGCTCCACGGCATAAATGAATTTGAATTATAAAACGAAAGTGAAACTTCATCAATCCTTATATTGATGAATGTGTAAAAAAGAAACAGCCAGCCAACCATCGAAAAATTAAGCAGTGTATCGTTATCGCCACCTATAAGTTTCAGGCTAAGAAATAAAAAGGTGAATGAGAACAAAACAATAATGCGCCAATACATGCTTAACTGTGTAAGCAATGAAAGCTGTACCAACAACTGTGAAATATAAAAGAAGCTAAGCAGTAAAAAACAAATAATAACAAAACTCACAATGGTATAAATACTCATTGCAAAAAAGTTTGTTACATTAAACGATATGGCTGAATCTTTCACCAAACTTGTTAAGAAAGCAGCCATAGCAAGAGTGAACAATGGTATGATGAACAGCGCCAATACTCCGACTATCTTTTTTATTACCGGGGTAAAAATTTTACCGGAGATCTTTATGCGCTTGATATTGAATTTTATAAAGGTTACACACCAGTATAAAAGAATAGAGTTTATTAAAAGATCCCCCAACGAACGGTGTAATGCACTCGATGCATACACTGTTGGATCAAACAAATAAAGTTTTCGATAATCGAAAGGGAAGGGAACGAAATAGGTAAGTGTACGGAGTGCTGTTATTATGATAACAAGAAATAAAAAACCTGCAAAAAAACCATACTGTACTACAAGTTCACCGGCAATCGAGTTGATAAATATCAATAGCAAAACAATAGCTAAAACGCGCAACACAATAGAAAGCGTGCCCGGTTGATCCAAAACACTGTTCTCTTTCTTTTGAACAAAAAATAAAATTTTATCGTTGCCGTTGGTTACAGCAGCACCATCGCCAGATAAAGTCAATGTGTAGTTCGTACTAAGATTATTGTAAGCCGCAAAGTTTCTTTGTACATCTTCATACTCGATATTATAAGCCCAATAAACAGGAATCATTCCAAGGATAATGTATCGCCGGTTATTTAGTTCAACAGTTTTTTTTATTAATTCAAAATAGCCGTTGGAATGATGTAAGGCATAATATCCGTCTGGTTTTTGAAGATCCGAGTCGGTCACCGTCATGGTGTTGGTACTCCAGAAAATTTCTACCGGAACGCCGCTGTTTGTAATGCGATATGCGAAAATGCCGGTTGCTTCACTTTCTACTTCCGGTCTTTCTACTTTTGCTTTACCGGCAATAACTTTTTTTACCCACGCGGTATCTTTCAACAAAGCGTTAAAATGTCTTTCTTGTCTGCTTATATGTTTCGATAAAGCGCTTGCTACTTTTTCCGGGCTCGAATCAAACGAAAAGTAATTAGTAAACAAAAATGAAACCGTATAAACCCATGCGGCTCCGATAAACAAGTACCCGTATTTGTAAGCCGATTTTCTTAAAATACTTATCAAGGAGTGATGTTTTCTTTTTTTATTTTATTCCAGATGGCATCCATTTCTTCAAGCGTCATATCCTTTAAATGCTTTCCTTCTGCCATTGCTGTTGTTTCCATTTTTTTAAATCGCTGCACGAATTTTTTATTTACTTTTTCAAGGGCTGCCTCTGCATCTACTTGCAAAAATCGTGCATAGTTAACAAGACTAAAAAGTACGTCTCCAAATTCTTCTTCAATTCTCGATTGATCTTCTTTCTCCACCGCTTCATGCAATTCATCCATCTCTTCTTCTACCTTTTCCCATACATCTTCTTTATTGTGCCATTCAAAGCCTACCTGTTTTGCTTTCTCTTGAACACGTGTTGCTTTTACAACTGCAGGCAATGATGAAGGCACGCCATCCATCACCGAACTCTTTCCCTCTTTTATTTTTATCGCTTCCCAATTTTTCTTCACGTCTTCTTCGTCATTCACATGAACATCTCCATAAATATGCGGATGGCGCACAATCAACTTATTACAAATGCCTTCAATCACATCCTGCAAGCTAAACTTCGATTGTTCCTGTGCAATCTTTGCGTAGAAAATAATGTGCAGCAAAATATCGCCAAGCTCTTCTTTTATATTTTGCCAATCTTCTTCAATAATTCCGTCAGCAAGTTCATACGTTTCTTCAATCGTCATCGAACGAAGCGTGTGAATTGTTTGCTTTCTGTCCCATGGGCATTTCTCTCGCAATTCATCCATTATCTGTACTAATTTAATAAAACTCTCTCCGATATTTTTCATGTGCTAATTTTTAAAATGATTTTTTTTATATCAGCTTTCGTTTTTCATAGCATCGCCTGTTGCGTCGCATTTCGTTCATCTGCAGAATATATGGCATCTGCAGGTTTCACAATCAAAGTTGCATCTTAAATTCATCTTATCTCAAATTTGAAAGAATGAAAATATAACACCTGCTGCCAGTAATAAGCTGGTTAATATTGAACCTACAAATAATAAAATGAAATACTTGAATGTTGTTTTTATAATTCCCTGACCGTAAAATTTATACATTGCTAACAAACAGTACAAGAAAATATAGATACCTATTATTGTTTTTAACCAGCCAAATAAACTCAAACCCGTTGCATTTTTCAAAGCGTCAAAGCCATAATACACAAGTAATGAAATAAATATCGAGATGTAAACATGGGTAAGAACAATTATATGATCAACATAATAAAATTGTTTTCGTCTTCTTATATATAATAATTGCATCACCAATGCCAATAACGGAAGCGAGATAACCATCATTTGCGGTATGGAATGCTTAAATTTTTCTCCATAATCTTCTTTAAATCTTTCAAAGTCTCCTTTGTATTTCGCATTAATAGTAACTGCACGATGCATTATAGTTTGTGTAAGCCAATTATCTTTTTCCTTATGCGGCAGCTTCGCCTGCAAAGAATCATATTCTCTTATCGTTGCAGGCATGCTGTCTCTGAAATTAAAAATATTTTTTTTCTCATGCTTTGCAGTATCTTTTTCCTCTTCGATTTCTATATTAGGTATGTACGATGCTGCAGTTTTTAATCCATTAATTACATCTTCTATTTCCTTTCGCTGTTTTATATCGGTTGTTTTTTTTAAAGAATCCTGCAATTGTTGTATTTGTTCATTTATTGTTACTTTTCCTTTTTTCTCCTTTTCAGCAGAGGTATTGAAATTAAGTTCGTCGGTGTTAACTACATATGCAAAAAAGATAATGAAAAAAATTGCAGAAGTAAACACATACATTTTTATAGGGTGCAAGTAACTTGCTCTTCTTCCGCGCAAATATTCTTTCGATAAAAACCCGGGTCGCAACAATAAATATTTCAGTGTATCAAAGAACTTACTGTCAAAGTGCATTATATCATAAATCAAATGTGTCGTTAAATGCCAGAAACCTTCTTTTACATCCACGTTCTCTTGACCGCACACATGGCAATATCTTCCCATGACCTCTGCATTGCAGTTAAGACAATTCTTTTCCTTTCTTTCTTTTAAATGAGACACCTTGTTAAATTTCTTTAAAAATACACAACTCGGTTAATGTTGCAATAATACTTCACAATATGTTTTGCCGTTAATAATGCTGCACCTATTACTTTTGAAAAAATTTTTTATTAATGAAAACCGTGGTTCTTGTTATTCTTTTGCTTGCAACAATAAATGCTTACAGTCAATATTATTACAATGATATAGTTACAACACAGCAAACAAACGAGCAGTATTTGTTGTTAAAGAAAAATCATATTCAGCAGGTATCTGCAAAAAGCTATGAAGCAAATGGCGAGGTAACCACTGATTTTGTGCTCGAGCAAAGAATTGCAGCAAACGGTTCTGAAATCACTACCACTTCTGATTTTCCATCAACGGGCAAATCTGTAGCACAATCATTTTATATCAATGATAAAATAAGCAAAACCATTACAAATTCCGATAACGTGGCAAATACAGTAACTTATGCTTATGACGGAAGCAATCTTAAATCAATCACAACCCAAACCGAAGATACTTTTATGAATTCTTCTTCTATTGAAACGCATCTTTGGTTTTATGAGGATAATAAACCAAACAAAATGTTGCTTATAAAAAATGGCAACGACACAACAACAGTTGAGCTAATAAAAGATGAGAACGGCGATATTGCAGAAGAACGTTGGAGAAAAAAAGGTCGTTTGCTTGAAAAGTATTTTTATTATTACAACGGTCAACACAAGCTTACTGATATTGTGCGATTCAATACAAAAGCGCAGCGGCTTTTGCCGGATTTTTTATTTGCATACGATGATAGCGGCAGGCTTATACAGTTTACGCAAATACCTGTAGCATCTGATAATTATCTTGTATGGCATTATGAATATGATGACAATGGTTTAAAAGAAAAGGAGCTTTGTTTCAATAAACAAAAACAACCTGTTGGCAGTATTGAATATACTTATCGCTAACAAATGAACCGATGCAAAACAACAATAGAAAGAAAACAATAGCAGAGCATGTGTTCACAGGAGCAACAACTATGGCGGGTGTTAGCGTTACAATTATTGCATTGTTTCGCGCATTAAAAACAGGTCTTGTGACTTACGCAGATGAAATACTTTCTGCAGACACATGCATCTTTATCACTGCAGCCATACTCTCATACATGGCATTACGAAACGACAATTACAATACAATAGAAACCATCGCCGATGTTCTTTTCTTCACTGGTATGTTGGTAATGATGATTGTCGGCATTATCATCGTTTATACTACTTATTAACTGTTAGACAACATTTAATGCGTTTATATTCTTCCGCAAACAAAAAGCAGAGCCTTTTAAAAGACTCTGCGACACCGAATCTGCTAAGTGCTATTTTAATTTTGCTGTGCAGTAACCGGACTTATAATTGATGTAACTTCAAAAATATTGTTGATAGGAAACCGCCTTTTTTTGCGTGTTCTTTAAGTAGCTCTTCAGTTTCGGCTTTATATAGGCGTTAAATTTTATCGCCAGCAATATAACTCTTATCCATTCAAATTTTGGGACCCATTTCCTTCTGCACATTGCAAGAAGTTTGAGAAATGTTTTTTAACTCATCGGTACTTAATTTACCTGCTCTCTACAGACATTTCTTTACTTCGCCGACGATCAAAAGAAAACCAGAAGCTCGACCTTCTTCTACTTTGGGAGAAGGAATGGGTCCTCACTTCGCCGTAACCACGATCGTAGTAGAAAGATTTAATGTTTTTGTTGTTGTGTGGCGAATGCTGCAATAAACAGTATAAGTAATCCATGTCCCATGAAGATAAGGTGTAATATCGGGGCTGTTTAATGGTGTTGATGAATAACTCGCAACTACTGTGGCAGGTATTTCTATATCTACAATATCAAGCGGGTTGGCATCTGTATTTGATGAAATGGCGATACGAAAAGATTTGAACGCTGAAAGATTATTAGCGTCATCTGCATTTTTCACTTGCATAGTAACTTCTTTTACTTTCACAGAACTTACACTATTAATTCCAAACACGCCACCTGTATTAGCACGAATAGTGCTATCGGTGTTCACATAAGTTGTAAAAGTTCCGACAGGAATTTCAAGTGTAGAATCGGCAACAGGGACGGGTGGAACTTCAACAGTTAATTCTTCAAGCGTCATATCCTCACCCGGATAAACGGCTTCAATTATTTTATTGCAGGAAATAAATGGGGTTAAAAAAAGAACAGAAACCACATAATGTAACTTTTTCACAAGTTATGTTTTTGAAGAAGAAACCAATAAATATGCCACTTATATTATTATTTCCGTTTACATGTTTTATCGGAAGTGAAACTCATCACCCCTCTTACCACAAAATGAGGTCAGATTTTTATAAGAATCACATTAGTTTTCTTTAGGAAGGAGGCTTAATAACGCAGTGTTATCAATAATATGTCAACGCCGAATACACGAACAAAAGGATGAAATGAAAAAAAGCCAGCACTCTAAAGTACCGGCTTTTCAAAACTTATTAACGTGCTATGGCAGATCCGTTCCGCGGCGACCAAAGAGCAATGATAAAACTACCAACACAAGGAAAATAAAGAATATAACTTTTGCTATGGATGCAGCGCCTGCTGCAATACCTGTAAAACCAAATATCGCCGCAATAATTGCGATCACTATAAAAATGATTGTCCAGCGTAACATAGGTTATAGATTTAAATGATTAAATAATTTATGATTACCTATTGTTCTTCCATAAAACATGCCAAACAAGGGATTTAACTTTACAAATTGAATAACATAAAACTTTGGAAGTGGCATGGGGCTTGTGTTCTACGTTTTTGTTGACTATATTCTACTTTGCTCATCTACTCTATGCGCATATCTTTTTAGAGGGATAAAATATTTATTGTTTATTAGAACTTGAGTATGATTAAAATTCTTCATGGTTGTATGGGTTCATTATTATTTTGGGACTTAGGAATGAGGTATTGTCCATGTGTCTCTAATGTTCCTGTTTGAATTATTTTACTGCAACACCATCTTTAGTAGTTTAGAACACGAACCCTACAGGCCAATTAAAAGTGGAACGATAAAGTGAGTGACACAACAGGCGATGCCACAAAGAACTTTAGCTCGTCTCATAAAAAATAAAATCATCGTCATCATTCCAATCATAAACAATCAGCGATGAAAACAAAATCATTCTCATCATTTTAATCACTTAAAACAGCGGTCACCGGTTTATCATTCCATCAACACTGATGCGACCGGGACCGCAAAAAAGTAAAAAGATAAAAGTGCACAGATACATGATTGCCATTTCGGAGTCAACGAGTGGCTTGCCTGCGTTGCGACCGAAAATAACAACAAGCATTGTAATGATAAGTGGTATAACTGCAAGACGTGTAAACAAACCGAGTAAAATAAAAAAGCCGCAAATGAGTTCTGCGAAAATTACAAGCGCAAGCGACACCTGTGTGCCTAAACCCATGAAGTTATAAAACTGACTTTGCATTGCTGAAAAGTTTTGCAACTTGGGTAACCCATGCTGTATGATTAACAGCAAACCAAAACCAACACGAAGAAGAAACATGGATAAATTAAATGCTGCACTGCTGTAGCTGACAGATAAAATTCTTTTCATCCTGAACAGTTTGCGTTTTGTATGGGAGTTAATGGCTGCAAAAATAAATGATTGCACAGTTTATACACAAATAATGGAACACTCTTTGCTTTTCGAAGGCGGGCATTACCTTTGCGCGATTTTGCGTTTTATTAAGAAAGGTTTCAAAATATTTGGAGACGTTAACCGTTCAAACAACTTATGAATTTATACTCCGCGAAAATTACCATACTCATATTTGTGTCAGTTGTAGCCTTTGCTGCACATGCACAATACACGAAAGCAAATGATGACCCCGATGCCGACTTTAAACTTGCAAAAGAGCTTTATCAAAAGCAGGAATTCAGCTTAGCCTATCCTCTGTTTAAAACTTTATACGTTGATAATAAAAAAAGCAGTCTTCCTGTTGATATTCAAACAGAGTCGAAATATTATTCAATTGTTTGCGGTCTTGAGCTGAAGGATGAAACTGCAGAACAACTCGCTATTGATTTTATTGACCTTGAACATGATGAGCCGCGAGTGGAGATGATGAGTTATCATCTTGCAGAATATTATTACAACAAAAAAGATTTTGACACGGCAGTAACTTATTATGAGAAAGTTCAAATGGATAATTTGAGCAATAGTGAAATTGCTACCATGAAATTTCATTTGGGTTATTGCTACTTTGTCCAAAAACGTTTTAATGAAGCAAAGCCTTTGTTTGATGCAATTCGCCAATTGAAAAACGACCCGAATTATGTTGATGCAAATTATTATTACGGCTTTATTGCACTGCGTGATAAGAACTACAAACAAGCACTTGAAGCTTTTAAAATAACCGAAGCAAAACCTGAATACAAAAACATTGTGTCTTACTATGAGATAGAAATTTATTACTATCAGGGAGAGAAAGACAAGGCGTTGGAGCTTGCAGAAAAATCGTTGAAGAGTGGGAACCAGTTTTATGATTTGCAGATGAAACAGCTTGCTGCGCATATTTATTTTGAAAAGAAAAATTTTGCAAAAGCACTGCCTTACATCGAAGATTATGTTTCGCAAACAGAGAAAGTTAGCAGAGAAGATTTGTATGAACTTTCTTACTGTTATTATCAGGCAAAACAATACAAAAAAGCGATTGATGGTTTTAAAGAACTTGGCGGCAAACAAGATTCGCTTGCTCAAAACAGCATGTATCTTCTTGCTGATTCTTATTTAGAGTTGGGTCAAAAACAAAGTGCAAGAAGCGCATTTCTTTTTTGTGCATTAAACAGCAGCAATAAAGCACAAAAGGAAATTTCAAAATTCAACTATGGAAAGTTATCTTACGAGTTAGGTTATACTGATGTTGCTTTAAGTGAGCTGAAGAGTTTTCTTGCAACGTATCCGAAATCGGAATATGCAAATGAAGCAAGAGAGTTGCTGGTTGGTGTGTTGGCAAACACAAACAATTACAAAGAAGCGCTTGACCTTGTTTCGAAAATGAATCCGCAGCCTGAATCAGTTCAACGCGTTTATCCAAAAATTTTATATGGTCGTGCGGTTGAATTGATAAATGACCAGCAAGTAGAGGAAGCGGATGATTTGCTCAACAAAATAATGACTTTCCAATACAACGAAAATCAATTGCCATTTATCTACTTCTGGAAAGGAGAAATTGCCTTTCGTGTTAATGCGTTTGATTCTGCTGTTTATTATATCACCAACTATTTAAGAAATCCGGTTACGTATGGCGAAGTAAATCCAATAAACGCACACTACACGCTTGGTTACAGTTTGATGAGAGAAGAAGATTATTCAAATGCGTTAAGAAATTTCGAGCAGATAACAACAACTGTTTCCCCTTCGTCAACACCACTGCAGCAAGATGCTTATATGCGCAGCGCCGATTGTTATTTTATGCAAAAGAATTACAGCAAGGCTTTGCGCATGTACGATGACATTATCAACAACAATTTGAAAGGCGGCGATTATGCGTTGTATCAAAAAGCCGTGATTGCAGGTGGTTCAGGACAATACAATCAAAAAGTTACTTTATTGCAATCATTGTCGCTTAAGTATCCATCTTCTTCTATGCTATCTGATGCAAACATGGAAGTTGCAAACACTTATCTCGCAAGTGAAAATTATGATGCAGCTATTCCCGCATTGAATGCAGTTCTTAAAAGTAAAAATGCAGCATCACTTGCACCACAGGCTTATTTGAAATTGGGCATTGCATATTACAATCAGCATGACAATAACAATGCGCTGAATAATTTTAAAAAGCTTATCTCAACATATCCAAACTCCGAAGAGAGTGACCAAGCCGTAAATTATGTGCGCAACATATTTATAGATAATCAGCATCCGCAGGATTTTGTAGCATTCATGCGCCAGAGCGGAAAAGATGTAAGTAACTCGGAAGAAGATTCGCTTACTTATGTGTCCGCAAGTCTTGCATACAACAATAAATCTTATGATAATGCATTAAAAGGCTTTGCAAATTATCTTCAGAAATTTCCCGAAGGCGAATATGCGATGGATGCATATTATTTAACCGCAGAAATCTACAACAGTCGTAAAGACTTTAAAAATGCTCTTACTTATTATGATGCTGTTGCAGCCAAAGCTCCTAACAAATATGCTGAAGTAAGTGTATTGCAGGCAGCACGTATAAATTATTTTGAGTTGAAAGACTACAATAAAGCAGAACAATATTTTCAACAGTTGAAAGAAATTGCAGTTTCTGATGAAAATAAACTTGAAGCAATGCGTGGTTTGTTGCGTTGTCAGTATAAATTATCACAATGGGCAGATGCAGTTCCTAATGCACAGGATTTGTTACAGCAAAAAGGCATTGCAACAGATGATAAAATGATGGCGAATATGGTGATTGCAAAAAGTTATCAGGACAACAATCAGGTGTTTGAAGCAATGGCTGCATACAAAGCCGTTGTTGAGTTGGGTAAATCAGAATATGCAGCAGAAGCACGTTATCACATTGCAGAGATTTTATTCAATCAAAACAAATTACAGGAGGCAGAGAAAGCGAGTTTTGATGTAATAAACAAAGCAGGCTCTTACAACTACTGGATTACAAAAGCCTATATTTTATTAGGTGACATCTATTATAAAGAACAAGATTATTTTAATGCAGAAGCAACACTAAAGAGTGTTGTTGAAAATTCAACGGTACCTGAATTACAAACCGAAGCGCAAAAGAAATTAGATGTTGTAGTTGCAGAGAAGAATAGGAATAGTAAAGTGGAGCAGTGAGGTTAATTAGTTAATTGGTTGAATAGTTGATTGGTTGATTGGTTGAAAGCATAAGGCACAAAAAATATCGAACAAGGAACAAGGAATGACGAATATTGAATAAGAAAAAATTGAAGAAAAAGAAGAAACTGCACTCTTGCTGAATAAAGAATAAAAAAATGATTTGTCACTACAAAAAATGATAAAATAAGTTTAAGCCCGACCCCTCCTCATAAAAATTCCATTTCCTTTTTCCTTCTCCTTGAGGAGAAGGTGCCCGAAGGGCGGATGAGGTGGAGAGGAGACCGAGAGGTGAGGTCGCTCAATAAAGTTCCGAACGTACAAGTGAGTGACACAACAGACGTTCAATAGAATTACAAAAGCTGATAACAAAAGAAATAACTCTAAATGAAAAAAATATTTTTAATAGCATTACTTGTTTTCATCGTATCAAATGTTTTTTCGCAGGCGCGGAAAACAAAAAAGCGCAACGTAAAAAAAGAAACAGAAACAACTGCTGCGGGAAAAGATACAGTGCCGTCGCAGTTGCAGCGAACCGTTACAGTTACCTCTGCGTTTAAGCCAACACTGAAACCAACATCAAAAATAAATTTCAATGCTGCAACACCACCGCCCGATTCAACGCATCCATCATTGCAGTATGATGTACCGGCACAAAACATTAGCTTTATTTATCAGTCATCACCATTAAAACCGCTTGCTCAAAATATTGACACGAGCATTCATTGGGAGAACAATAGTTTTATAAAAGTCGGCTACGGAAATTTTACAACACCGTACTTGCAGGCAGCAGCTTCAATGGGCGACGGTACAAAATCGGTAATAAATTTAAATGCTAAATACACGTCTTCAAAAGGCCCCATAGAGTTTCAAAAATTCAGTAAAACAGGAATTGATGCGATTGGCATTTTCAGTTCGCCCACCAATAAAAATGAATGGAGCGGAAAAGTTTTTTATGAGAATAACACGCAATACGAATACGGTTATCAACCGGATTCATTAAAGTTTACAAAAGATGATTTGCGTCAAAGCTTCACAACTTTTGGCGGAAGGGTTGCTGTAAAAAATAAAACAGAAAATGCAGCAGGGTTAAACTATAATCCAAATGTTGCGCTTACTCTTTTTCAGGACAATCATGGTTCAACCGAAAGCAATTTTATTTTCAATGCGCCTATATCAAAATCATTTGGAAAGACAATTGCATTTAACCTCGGGCTTACCGGTGATGTCACAACTTACAAGAGCGACAGTGCCGGAAATATCAGCAATGTGTTGTATTATTTAACGCCCACTGTGCTGTTTAAAATGCCCAACTTCAAATTGACTGCAGGTGTAACGCCAAGTTGGGATAACAGCGAGTTTCATTTTCTTCCCAATATTTCTGCCGAGGCAAAAGTGCCCGATGAACGTTTTGCGCTGCAAGCAGGATGGATTGGATATTACACCAAAACAACTTATCAATATCTCGCTTCCGTTAATCCGTGGCTGCAGCAGCCAAAAGACTTGCTCAACACGAGAATAAGAGAGTTGTATGCTGGTTTCAAAGGTTCTGCGGGCACGCATGTTACGTACGATGCGAAGGTTAGTTACCTGCAATACAACAATCAACCTTTGTTTGTAAATGACACTATCACGGGCAAATCGTTCAGGGTTGTAAACGAGTCGCAGATGAAAGCGATTCGTCTTCATGGCGAGGTGGGCTATACGCTTGCGGAAAAGTTGTCGCTGCTTGGCGGTCTCACTTTTACGCAATACAGTTCGCTCAAAGATAACGAACATCCGTGGGGACTTTTGCCTCTCGAAGTAAACGGTTCGTTGCGCTGGCAGATTGTAAAAGATTTTCTTATAAAGAGTGATTTGTATTTTTGGGATGGCGCAAGATGGCTCGATAAAACCGGGAACGACCGTAAGCTGAAACCTGTGATGGATGCGAATGTCGGCGTTGAGTTCACAATACTTCCGCAGTTGAATGGATGGGTTCAGGTTAACAATCTTTTCAACAACAAGTACGAACGTTGGGCTCAGTATCCGGTGTTAGGATTTAATGTTTTGGCAGGAATTGTTTATAAGTTTGGGGATATAAGAGAGAAGCTGAAGTAAGCGTGAAGGTGTAAGGTGTAAGGTGTAAGGTGTACGGTGTAAGGTGAGTAATCATTAATATCATTTTAATCATTCTAATCAGTGATAATTTTCTTGGGTTACGAGCTTTTATTCTTTGGGCATCACCTGTTGCGTCGCATTACGTTTTATCGTTCCACTTTCAACTGAGCTGTAGCGTTCAGGTTTTTAAGTTGTTGCTATAATTTTTTGCAGCAAAATAATGTTGAATTCTTAGTGAGACAATAGGGCTTGTGGAACAATACTAATCGTCACACATGTCACACAAGTCCCAAAAATCCCACAAAGAACGGCAACAAACACAACCTAAACACAAAACAAGAAAACACAAAGCAACACATGCACCAATACATCCATAAATATTTTGCATTACATAAAACAGTAACGTTGCCCGGTATTGGTTCATTTACAGTGGAAACACAAAATGCAAAACTTGATTTTATAGAAAAGATTTCATATCCTCCTCAATATTCCATCAATTATAATACTTACGATAAAGCCGATGATACATTTCACAGCTTCTTATTAAAAGAGACCGGTGCGCATGATGCTATAGAGCGTTTCAATGATTTTGCACAACATCTAAAAGAACAACTCGATAATCATCGCACTGTAACATTACAGGGATTAGGAACGCTTACAAAAAATGGAAAAAGTTATTCTTTTGTTGCAGATAATTCTGTTCAAAAGTATTTTCCTACTGTTGCCGCAGAAAGAGTGATACGCCAAAGTGCGGAGCATACCGTAAGGGTAGGGGAGCAGCACAGAACCTCTACCGAAATGCATGAGCATTTGAAACGAAAAGTAATTAAAGAAGAAAATTGGTTGGTTACTGCGCTTGTTCTTGGTGTTATTGGCGTTGCTGCAATTGCGCTGTATTATTTGATAAAGTGATTGAAAAGTCTGACCGTCCTCGGTCTTACTTTTAGAATATAAGCATTCCTAAATTTCTGTTTGTACATAACCCTACTTCTTTAAGAGGTCAGACCGCGACGGTCAGACCATTATCCTCACTTCACCAACCGATATACAGGATACCGCAAATGAGAAGCTTCATAATAAGGAGAGTTTCTATAAACAAACTCAAGTTGTTTATCAGCAGAAGCAGCAAATGCCGTATCGCTTTTTTTCTTTTCCTCAAGCTGATGCTTCAGTTGCGGATGTTGTTGTAAATATTGTGCCGCTACATCTTCCCAGCGATAATTGCTGTACCACTCTTTTTGCTGCAGTATCGCATCAAAAAAATTCCATTTGAGAAAACTATCATCGCTCAAAGGTTCAAGCGTTTCAACAATGTATCTGTCAACCGGCTGACCGGTATAAACAACATAATCACCTTTTAAAAGATGAATGGTATCTGTTTTTGTGCTCAATTGAATATCGTAATTCAAATGATGTTTCTCATAAGGTCGTGGTAAACTTTTGTAATCATCAATACGATAATATTGTACTTCAATTGTTGTGTCTTTTGTTATGCGTTTCATTTTCACACCGTTTAGTTGCAACCGCTTTATCACGGCATGCCATCCTTGTGGTATAATATAAGCTTTCGGTTTTTCCACTGTTATTGAAGGAACATAAGTGTTATAAAATTTTATTTTCTTCTCAAACGGTTTTGAATGGTCGTAAAATAATCTTGGCATTCCTGTTACTTCGCTTGCTTTTGTACTTGCTTCATAACCTTTAAAATCTATCAGCTCATATTTTGTTGTATCGGTTCTCCAGCTCACTGTAAACGTTTGCTGATGTTGTATTGCTTCAAGAGATGCTTTTCTTTTTTCAATAATTTCATTTGCATGCAATGAGGCTTCTTCCATCACACTTTGCATAAAAGCATAAGTGCTTTTCACTCTATCGGCAAAAGGTTTCAGCATGTGCGTTTCAGGAACAAAAGCAATTGTTTCAAACAATGAAGCGTAGCCACTGCTATATCGCGGCGGATCATAAAAAGCAATCCAGCCTTTCTCCACGTTACCTTCTTCAAAATTTACATAAGGACACATCGGAAAATTTTTTTGTTGCATTCTCTTATATAATGCAGGCTCAAACACATCATGCAAATATTTTCCTGTCTCATAGCCAAGCTTATCATGCTGTGTTGTGAGCATCGTCATTGTATGTTGATAATCGGCTCCATCGCTTACATGGTTGTCAATAAAAATATCAGGGTTTAGCCATTGAAATATTTTTTCAAAAGCCACAGCATCTCGTGAATCTGCCTTTATAAAGTCTCTGTTTAAATCAAGATTTTGGGAATTACCACGAAAGCCATAGCTTTCAGGACCATTCTGGTTAACTCTTGAAAAGCTATTGCGGTTAAGGCATCCACCAATATTATAAACAGGAATAATTGCAAGCGCAATATTGTTTGGTGCTTTAATTTTGCCGGTGCAAACATCGCGGAGAAACATCATGCTTGCATCAATGCCATCGGGTTCACCGGGGTGAATACCGTTGTTAATCAGGATAACAATCTTACGTTGTTTATGCCATTGAATCGGGTCAAAAGTCCTATCCGCGCTAAACAATACAACATGCAAAGGGTAACCTGCATCGGTTGTATCGAACTTCTTTATAGAAATTGTGTTGTATATTTTGTGAAGTGTAAAATAATATTCTATACATTGCAAATAAGTTGCACTTTGCAATCCATTACTCTTTTCGAAAACAGTTGATAAGTTTTGAGAGAATCCCTTTATACAAAAAATGCAGCTTGCTATTATTAAAAACTTTTTCATAATTTGTATTACCAATTATTCTGAAAGATAATGGAAAACAACTACAGAATTCTAATCGCCGAAGACGAACCAAAACTTAGTCAGGTTATACAGGATGAACTTCTTCAGCACGGTTATCAGGCAGATGTTGCTTATGATGGCTCTGTTGCTGAAAAGCTGTTTAAGCAACACAACTACTCCGTGGTGTTGCTCGATATTAATCTTCCTTATAAGAATGGCTTAACTTTATGTAAAGAGTTTCGTCAGCAAAACAGCAAAGTGCCCATTATAATGCTCACGGCTTTGGGCGAAATACAGAATAAGGTTGATGCCTTCAATTTGGGTGCCGATGATTACATCGTAAAACCCTTTCATTTCGATGAACTGTTTGCACGTATCAAAGTTTTTCTCAAGCGGGCAGAAACTTCAACTGAAGTGAATGATAAAATTATCGTTGCCGATCTTGAGATAGACATGAACAAGAAAACAGTTACTCGTAGCGGTAAGAACATTAATCTTACCGCAAAAGAATTTGCATTGCTCGTTTTGCTTTGTCGCAATATTGGCAAGGTAATTTCCAAACAGGTGATACTCGAAAAAGTATGGGAACTTAGCTTCGATACAGGCACCAACACCATTGAAGTGTACATCAGTTTCCTGCGTAATAAAATTGATAAACCTTTCGAAACAAAGCTTATTCATACAAAACCCGGTTTTGGTTATTATGTTAGAGAGGCCCCATTATCATGAATGTACGAATTAGATTTGTGCTTGTTCTTACTTTAGTTGTTTCCGTAATCCTGTTGGGTTCGCTTTTCACTATTTATAAGTTTTATGACCATAGCAGGAGACAAAACTTTGAAAACAGACTATGGGCGCATGCGTATAATGAATTCGCCAATTATTACAATATTAAAGACACAGACAAAGCAACACTTGCAAAGCTTACTAATTATCTTCCCGGATATCCGATCAATTTCCATTTCACTTTAATTGATACTTCTTATCATGTAATTAAAACTATACCTGACAACCGGGACTATAAAGTTGATACACTTTTTCTTCAAAAACTTAAGGCAGCACACCAAATAAGTTTATTCGAAAACAAAAAACAAACACTTGCCTTGCATTTCAATAGGGATGGCAAAGAAGCATTTATGATAGTTGATGGTCATGATAAATATGCCATTGCAAGACTTGCCTCATTAAAACTTACGATGATAATTGTAGCGGTGGCAGGCATTATTCTCACTGCTGTGTTTGCTTTCTTTTATGTGCGTGTTGCAACAAAACCGCTTATAACGATGAGCATGCAAATGAGGCACATCAATGAAAACAATTTGAAGCAACGGGTAAAAGTTCCAAAGGGAAGCTTGAAGAGAAATGAGATGGTTCAAATTGCAACCAATTATAACAACATGCTCGACAGATTGGAGAAGGCTTTTCAGTTGCAAAAGAATTTTGTACATCACGCATCGCACGAATTAAGAACGCCGCTTGCCGTAATGCTTTCGCAAACTGAATCTGCATTGCGCAAAGAGTTAACCGTACAGGATGCATATAAGGTATTGCAGTCTTTAAAGGAAGATCAGCAGGAGATGATTGACCTCACAAATTCCTTGTTATTGCTTTCGCAATACGAGAACATCAATTACTCCATTCATTGGCCCAAGGTGCGCATAGATGAATTGGTGCACGACGTAATTATCACTGTTCAAAAAATGTTTCCCGATATAAAAATTCATTTCGATTTTGTAAATGCTCCTGAAAAAGAATCTTATCTCTATTTTCCGGGCAATGAAACGCTCTTACGCTCTGCGTTTCGCAATCTTATAAAAAATGCTTATCTCTATTCGCCTGATAAAACTGTGTACATAACAATGGAAGCGCTTGCAGATTCTGTCTATATTCATTTCGAGAATAAGGGCGCTGTGTTAAGCCCCGAAGACAAGGAACGCATGTTCCTTCCTTTTTTCCGCGGCGATAATGCACAACGTATAAAAGGTTTCGGTCTTGGTCTCTCGATTGTAAAAAGAATTGCGGAGCTGCATAAAGGTTCTGTTCTCTACGAAGCAATCAACGATGACGCCAACCGATTTACACTGCTGCTAAAAAGAGCCTGATTAGTTTGAATAGTTTTTATCATGAACCCAATGGAGGGTATGTATGAAACTCCTGTTGCGTCGAACTCTTCGACTGAAGAACATCTATTGAGCCAAGCGAATTGAGAGAGCCATTCTTCAACGTTTATCATTAGCAGGAGGTTTCGCATCAGTATTGTATTTATTATTCTTCTGCCGTTAAATCAAAATATTCGCTTACTTAGAATAAATTTTTGATACGCTTTATGAAGACAAATGAATCTGTCGTGCTTTTTGTCGTTTTGTTAATTGTTTCATGTGCAAATAATAACAACACTATTGAAACAAATGAAAATACAAACGCTGATACACAAGACACTTCAGTTGTTAAAACTGCTTCTATACCGGATTCGTTTACGATTGGAAAAGTAATTGATAGCGTTATTTGTAAAAGCGATGCTTCGCAATCATATGCTTTATACATTCCTGTAAAAGGCAATAAAGAAATATTGCCTGTATGTTTCTCAAAGAAATGCCCTTTGGACATTATTCACTATTCAGGACATTATACAATTAACATGATACTAAAATATGCAACTTGTATCGTTTAAAAAATCAACTCCCTATTTTTGCCGCAATAACAAAACACTTATGAATACAGCCATTCGCAATAACTGGACATTGGAAGAAGTTCATGAAATCTATAATACACCACTGCTCGAATTAATATACAATGCTGCAACTGTTCATAAACATTTTAATGATACAGCCGAAGTACAGGTTTGTACTTTGTTGAGTATTAAAACCGGTGGCTGTGTTGAAGATTGTGCTTATTGTCCACAGGCAGCGCGATACAACACAGGCGTAAATGTGCAGGCACTGATGAAGAAAGAAGAAGTGCTTGCTTATGCCAAAAAAGCAAAAGATGCTGGCAGCACACGGTTTTGCATGGGCGCAGCATGGAGAGAAGTGAGAGACAATAAAGATTTTGATCGCGTACTCGAAATGGTAAAAGGTGTAAATGACATAGGCCTGGAAGTTTGCTGCACGCTTGGTATGCTTACGGAACATGAGGCACAAAAATTAGCGAATGCAGGGTTGTATGCATACAATCATAATCTCGATACATCGAAAGAATATTATAATGAAATAATCACCACAAGAACGTATGATGATCGTTTGCAAACACTCAATCATGTGCGAAAAGCAGGAGTAACAGTTTGTTGCGGTGGCATTATTGGTTTAGGTGAAACGCATGAAGACCGCATACAAATGTTATACACTTTGGCAACAATGCCGCAGCATCCCGAAAGTGTCCCCATTAATGCATTGGTTGCAATAAAAGGCACACCGCTTGAACACAACAAGAAAGTTGATATTTGGGATATGGTTCGTATGATTGCAACAGCTCGAATTCTTATGCCGCAAACCATGGTACGGTTAAGTGCAGGTCGTAACGATATGAGTGTTGCAGAACAGGCTTTGTGTTTTATGGCAGGCGCCAATTCTATTTTTGCCGGAGATAAATTACTTACTACTCCTAATCCTTCTTTCGAAGAAGACAATGCAATGTTTCAATTGCTTGGGTTAAAACCGAGAGAAGCATTTAAAGAGGAGAAGCAAATGCAATCCCTTACTCTCTAAGAAGTTGGAAGTTTGCTTAATAAAATTCTGAAAGTACAAATGTGCCCCGAGGCAACCCACAAATCTTTCTCGGGGTCTGCGACGACGCAACGAACGCTTCATAGTAGTAATTCAAGCTGGGTTCATAAAAAAATCATTGCTTATATAAACGTAGTTTATTTTTCAGCGCAATAATTTCATCCTGCATATTCCTTATCCGTTCGAGCATTTGATCAATTACTTCAATGCCTTCAAGATTTATTTCGAGTTCGTAATGCCATCTCGTATATTGCTCAAGCTTTGGAAGTTGAGTTTCATTTATAAAATAATTTTCTTGAACGCGTGTTAACTCAATTAAGCCAAACTCCTGCAACGCATTAATGAATGAAAGCTCAACATTGTAGTATGTGCAAAGCTCATTTGCCGGAATTAAGTGTTTATTTTCCATTGCGACTATTTTGAGATTTTTTGTAATTCTTTGAATAACTCTTTTTGCTTCTCGGTTAAGTGTGTCGGAATTTTTACAGAATAAGTAATATACAAATCGCCAAACTCGCCTTCTTTTTTATAAACAGGAAAACCTTTTCCTTTCAATCGTGTTACTGTTCCGTTTTGTGTTTCGGGCTTTACTTTTAGTTTTACTTTTCCATCCATTGTATCAACAGCTATTTCGCCGCCGAGCACGGCGGTGTATAAATCCAAATCAACAGTAGCATGCAAATCATTGCCCGTTCGCTTAAATGTCGGATCATCCGCAATCACAAATGTTATATATAGATCTCCATTTGGTCCGCCGTTTACACCAGGACCGCCATAACTTTTTAGTTTTATAATTTGACCATTCTCTACACCGGCAGGAATCGTTATCCGTATATTTTTATCGTTTACCTTTAAAGTTTGCTGATGCGTTTTGTAAGCGTCGTGCAATGTTAAATGCAACTCTGCATTGTAATCTTGTCCTCTGAATTTTACCTGATTTCCTCCGGTTCTTCTTCCTGCACTACCAAACATAGACTGAAAAAAATTAGAGAAACCGCCTTCACCGAATTCATCCGAAAAATCGGAGAAGCCTGAAAAGCCTTCTGTGCCTGCACCTGCCCATTGCTGACGTGATTGTTTTGCTTTTTCAAATTCTTCAGCATGTTTCCAATCTTTACCATACTGATCATACTTCTTTCGCTTTTCAGGATCACTTAATACTTCATTTGCTTCGTTTATCTGCTGAAATTTTTTGTTGGCTTCTTTATCGTTGGGATTAAGATCAGGATGATACTTTCGAGCCAACTTGCGATATGCTTTTTTTATCTCCTCTTCCGTTGCATTTTTATTTACACCCAATATTTCATAATAATCAATAAATGCCATGACAATAAATTTATAAAGCAAAATTAAATCGGAAAAAATCTCCCTTACTACGTTCAGGAATTATTAAATCGAAAGATGAAAGCTTTAATTTTATTTTGGTTCTCGCCATTTTAGGCCTGATGCTTTTTAACTCAACGTCATCAGTCGTCTATTCGCCGATTTGCAGATTGTAAACATTAAATTCATTTTGCTGATAAGGCATTACTTCATAATTTGCCCGCTTCGAAGGATTTTATTTTTTATTAGTGAATAATTCAACTAATGATACCCTAAAAAAATCAAAATTAAAACCCACACTACTATGAGAATTAAAACTTCAATCCCGAAGAGGAACACCCGCAAGTTTTTTTATTTCACTTTTTGTTTCTGTTTTTTATTGATTGGTTTCACAGGTTGTAAAAAAGATTTTGAGAAAAAATCTTCTGTGTCTGCATCTAATACAAGTTCAGTGACCACAGCAGGCAAACCAAACATTATTCTTATTCTTTTCAATGATTTTGGTTTTGAAATACCAACGTTTAATGGCGGACAATCGTACAGCACACCTAATCTCGATTTTCTCGCTGCAAATGGTAAGGAATTTTCGCAATTCTACAATCATCCCGATGGAACGCCATCAAGATTGGCATTGCTTACGGGCAAATACAATTTCAGAAATTATGTGAAATGGGGATACTTACCCCCAAAAGAAAAAACAATCGGCAACATGCTGAAAGACGCAGGCTACAACAACTGTTGGGTAGGCAAATGGCAGTTAGAAGGCGACGATGCCAGAATACGTAAAGCAGGTTTTAATAACTACCTTGTTTTTCTTCCTTCAGGTCATGGTCAAAGAATAAACAGATATAAAGATCCGCATCTTTATACGAATGGAGCTTATTTGCCCGATAGCGTAACTGCAGGCAAATATTCAGAAGATATGTTTTATGATTACTTAAGCAGTTTTATAGACAGCAATAAGACAAATCCATTCTTTGCAATGTATGCCACACTGTTGCCTGCACAACCTTGGGTGCCAACACCTGATGATCCGAAGTTTGCCACATGGGATTCTGATTGGGATACCAAACGCGACGATAAAAAATATTTTCCTGAAATGGTTTCTTACATAGATAAAATAGTGGGCAAAGTAGTACAAAAAGTAAAGGATGCAGGTCTTGAAAATAACACTATAATATTGGTTACGTCTGCAACGCAAACCGATAGCCGCATAACATCTTTGTGGAATGGTCAAAGTGTTACAGGTACTAAAACAAATATATTCAAAGCCGGAACAAATCTTCCGATGATAGCGTATTGGCCCGGTCATATACCACCCGGTACCTCACAAACACTTTGTGATTTTACAGACTTTATGCCGAGTATGGCAGATATGGCTGGCGTTCCCGTTCCTACTACTTATGGAACACTTGACGGCATAAGCTTTTACGATGACATGCTGGGTATAACCGGTAAAGACAGAGATTGGGTATTTTGCCAGTGGGATAACAATCCGATAGATGATGTTCCTGTTGAGCGTTGGGTTAACAACAAAGTGTATAAGTTGTATGATACAACAGGACTGGGCGACGGAAAGTTCTACAACATAAAAGATGATATGTACGAAAAAAATCCAATCCCTGACAATGCACTCACGGCTCAAGAATTGAAAATAAAACAACGCTTCCGTAAAATTCTCGATACAATGCACAACTAAAAATAAAGTTTTGAGTGATAAAAGCTTACTTCAAAATGAGGTAAGCTTTTTTGTTTGCAGCCTTTGAGAACTTTTTTATGGCACCAAGCTGCATTGCTGCTATGAATCTTCCGTTGCATCGCATCTTCCGATTTTATCGGAATCCCGACAAGTCGGGACTTGTAAGTTTAGTAATTCTACCCGCCGTTAATTGAAGCAGTTTGTTTATGCTAACAAACTTCCTTATCAAAATTCATGTATAATTATAAGAATTATTGCAACTGGTTTTTAAAATAACTTTATGAACAGCACTTCTTGTAACTGTTGCGCAAACAATCACCCCACATGATCATGTAATTGTTTTAGTTGTTCCTCATTTCTAATTTGCGTTTATCACTAAACCAAAAGAGGAAGTGATTAAAATGTTTTTGAAGAAAAACGCAAAAGCTCAATTGAAAGAGAAGAGTGATTAGTCTACCAAAATTCTTATACGCGAAGAGGCACAACAGGCAATACCATAAAGAACAAAGCTCGTCAGCAAAAAATCAAATTGATACAAGAAATACATGGATTAAGCTTCTGTTTTTCTAAAATAAATTATAATTTGGCTGCACCTTTAATACTACAAGAAATCTCAACCAATAGTTTAATAGAAAAATCAACCTATGATCAACTTGTGAGAATAAACCAAACTCCGGTGTGATATGCAAGAATCAGAAAAAATACAAACACGACGTTTGCGCAGTGCAAGAACGGTTAATATTCTTGTGTCGCTTGTAGCGCTTGCGGCAGCTACACTTGCCATTTATGCTTTTAAACAAAAAAGAACCGCCGACCATCAAACACAGCTTGCAGAACAAAAAGCTATAGAAGCTTTGCAGCAACAAAAGATGGCAGTTGAACAAAGAAATATTGCAGACAGTAATTTGGAACTGGCAACACAAGAACGTGAAATAGCGCTCGAAAATGAAAGAATTGCTATACGGCAAAAAGAAATTGCGAACGCAGAAACACAAAAAGCAGAACAAAGCCGTTTGGAGGCTTTGCAACAAAAAAATTTAGCAGAACACCAAAAAAATTATGCTGAACACCAAAAGATGATAGCCGAAGCAAATGCGGCAGAAGTAATAAAACAACAAAAGGTTGCAGAAGAACAAAGGAACATTGCGAAAGAAGAAAAACAAACATCGGTAAAATTAAAAGACCTTGAAATAAGCCGCAACATTGCAAATGAGGCAATTTTAATGCTCAATCAAAATCTTGCTGATTCAAGCAAGAGCACTGCTTTAAAGGCTTATACACTTAATAAAATAAATAATGGTCCGGTGCAAAGCAACGACATCTATAATGCATTGCACATAAACTGGGTAAAAAGCATCAATAATAAAAATCAATCGGGCATTCATAAACTTCCCGTTCATTGCATCGCGGGCTTGCCAAACAACGACGTAATTTTTACGGCAGACGAAAGCGGTATGGTTTACGGATCTGTAATAAAAAATAATGGCTTGCAAAAAATAGCTTCTTATGCTGTTAAAGAAGAAGTGAGGGCTTTGACAGTATCGCCCGATGGAAAGAAGCTTGTTGCAATAACAGCTCTTGGCAATGGTATTATCTTAAACGTTTCAACTTCTGATATATCGCTTGCAAACAACTTTAAATTTTCGGGAACAGGAAAATCAGTATCATTTATTAACAATGAAGATTTTATTCTTGTTAGCAGCGAAGGGATCGGCAAATACAGCATTGCAAATAATTCAACCGGAACTTTTTTAGAGCGTAACGGAATAAATGGATTTACTGTTGGAAAGAGTGGAAAATTTTACGTAGCGAATGGCAGTATAGTGAAAATTTACAAAGACTGGAATAATGTAACACAAGGCAACATAACTGCTGCACTAAGATTTGATTCTAAAGTTACCAGCGTAGCCGTTAACGCAGATGAGCATTATATAGCCGCTGGAACATACAATGGTTTTATTTGGATAAATGATTTGCAAACCAACACCACTGTTTGGAATAAAGTTTTGCATTTATCCAGTGTAAACGATTTAAAGTTTGCAATGGTTGATAATAATATTCTGCAATTGGCTTCAGCAGGTGCAGATAAAACCATAAAGCTGATTGATGTTGATGCAATACTTAAAAAAAATTCTGCTGAAAACATCATTACACTTAAAGGACATACTAACTGGATATATGCTTTGTATTACACTCCTGATACAAACTGGTTGTTATCCGCCGGTGAGGATAATAAGGTAATAGCATGGAAACCCACTATGAGTAATCTTTACGAAACCCTCAACAAACAATAATTATGCGCAAGCAATATTTTGTACTTAGCTGCTTTATGATATTGCAGATAATATACTGTACATCCTCCTTTGCACAGAGTGATTGCGGCGCTGCTTCAATTGACTCTGCAGAATACAGGTATGGAATAGGACGGTTTGAAGAATGCATAGAAGGGTTGAGAAAATGTTTAAATACGAAAAAAGCTTTTATACCCGATGAAAGAGTACAAGCCTTTCATTTACTTGCAAAATGTTATCTCGCCGTAGATTCAATAAGCGTTGCAGATTCCGTTATAGAAGAGTTGCTTTTATTAAAAGATAATTTCGAGACCGATCCAAAAGATCCTGAAAGATTTAAAAACCAAGTTCTGTTGGTAAAATCAAACACCGTTTCTTCTGTTTCTAAACGCAATGAAGATATACGTTTAGCGCCCGCAACCACTACGGTAATTACACATGAAGAAATTTTACAGCGAGGTTATACCGATTTGATAGATGTTTTAAAAGATGTCTCTGGCTTTGATGTTGATATTTATTATGGACAATTATACGCGAACGTTTATCAGCGAGGACTTAGAACAGCAAGTACAGAAAAAACCTTGTTACTTGTAGATGGTGTAGAAGACAATGACCTTTGGACGAATTTTGCTGACATATCACAACAATATCCTCTTACAAATATCAAAAGAATTGAAATAGTGTATGGACCATCTTCTACTATGTACGGTCCAAATGCTTTTTGCGGCGTAATTAATATTATAACAAAAGAGCCTGCCGATTATTTACAGAATAAAAAATCATTCGGCATTAATGCGAGTACAGGTATCGGCTCTTATAATGCGCGATATGTGGATGTGAGCACTGCTTACAGAAAAGGTATCTTTTCATTCAGCGTTACTGGAAGACTTTATAAATGGGACCGTCCTGATCTCTCTTCTCAAAGTTTATGGAGTTATAACCCAAATATATTTAGTGATGCTACCATTTATCGGTACAGACAAATGTTGTCAATATCCGAGAACGGTTTTCAGTATCTTACAAGAAATTCTATGCCGCTCACAAGTGACCTTTATACATTTCAGCTACTTCAAAACACAGTGAGTTTAGAAGACCCCGGGATAAACCGAGCAATACAACTAAATCAATCATTATATAATCAACCTTCTCCTTATACAAAGTTTTCAAATCCTTCTAAATCTTCTTATATCAATGCAAAAATCAATGTTGGTGATTTTAGTATGGGATTTGTTTCATGGGCAAAAGCAGAAGGTATTGGAACTACATACACAGATTATTTTGCATCGGTAAGCGGAAGTGTTTGGCGGCCTGCTCACACCTGCGCTTATTTTAAATACAATAAACGCCTTAATGAAAAATTGCTTTTCAGCACTTTTTTAAATTACAGAATTCATACCATTCGCAATGGCTCAAAAATAACCACCGTAAGAGGTTATGCACTTCCCGGAGGTTTAACATTGGTGGATTTGTATAATGAAGTTCCCGCTACGTGGTTAACCACTTATTATTATGAACAATCAGAACAGTTTAGAGCGGAGTTCAAATTACTGTATAATCAAAGCAAATACTTTTCTATAAACAGTGGTGTTGAATTGCGAAATAGCCAGTTGCAAGGGTATTATTTAACCGATACAGATAGCGACGTGCCGGAGAATAATGGAACATCACGCGATAATCCTGGCGGTAATCTATATAACGTAAACGACATTGGCGTTTACTCACAAGCCAATTACCGCACAAAAAGCGGATTTGGTTTTACTGCCGGGGCGAGATTAGACTATGATAAAATAAGACATGCAGAGGGATTAGGATATAATTTAAGTCCACGGTTTGTGGTGGATTATAAAAAAAACAAATGGGTATTTAAAGCACTACTAAGCAAGGGCATTGAAAATGTTTCAAACTATACAAAATTTAATACAGTAACTATCTTAACCCCTAATCCATCGCTTAGTGCCGAGACCATTTATAATTATGAAGTCTCTTCAAGCTATAAGCTTTCTGAAGTTTTTTCAGCAGATGCTGAACTTTATTACTGCAAAGTAAAAGATTTGGTAAGAACTGTTTCGTTCGCTGGTTCTTTGCAAAACCAAAACGTTGCCTCCGCAAGAGTTAAAGGTGCCCAAGCAAATTTTTACTACAGGTCTGCAAACAAAAAATGGAATGCATCGCTTAATTATTCCTATACTAATTCAAAAGAAATATTTGATGTTGATGCATCGGGAAAAGTGTTTTACAGTAATAAGCGGGTTTGGCGCATACCTCGCAACAAGGCAAACGCAATTATCAATTATGCATTTCTAAAAAATTTCAATATTAATCTTCGGGCAAACTATATAGGCACTAAAAAGATTATATATGGAGAGACCTTAAAACCTTTTAACGCTTATATTCACTTCAATACAGCATTAACTGCTTTTAATCTTATAAAAGGTACGAGCATGCAATTTATTTGCAATAACATTTTTGATAAATCATACTATAGTCCCGGGTTAAGAGGTGATGGGATTCTTGGTCCCGACAAAGTTTTCCAGATGAAAAGAAATTTTGCGCTTCGTCTTAATTGCGAATTTTAGCAACAACAATTTTTGTTCCGATAACGCTAATAAAGCTCCACATGATAATGTGGTGCAAAAAATAAAATGATTGTGTTAGATTTGAAAAAAGATATTTTCTTGAAAGCCGTTGAAGTTGTAATATACGAGGACAACAATGACATGCGCGGCGGGCTTGAACAATTGATACAAAGAACTCCCGGTTTTGAATTGTTGGGCGCATATCCGGATTGCATGGCAGTAGAGTCGCAAGTGAAAAAGTTGCAACCCGATGTAATATTGATGGATATTGATATGCCGGGCATTAATGGAATACAGGCTGTTAAAATGATACGTTACTTTAATATAGATGTACAAATATTAATGCTCACTGTTTTTGATACGAACGATAAAATTTTCGAGGCTTTATGTGCCGGCGCTTCGGGTTATCTCCTTAAAAAAACAGCTCCTTCCAAAATTATAGATGCTATAAATGATGTTCATTCCGGCGGTGCTCCTATGACTCCTGAAATTGCAAAAAAGGTATTAAGCCATTTCTCGCTCCAGCCGTTAAAAAACGAAGGCGCTTACAATCTCACCAAACGCGAAAAAGATATTTTGTTTTGTCTCACACAGGGTTACAGTTATAAAATGATAGGAGCGCAATTAGAGATTAGCATTGATACAGTGCGATTCTATATAAAACAAATTTATTTAAAGCTGCAGGTAAACTCTGCTCCCGAAGCCGTAGCTAAAGCATTAAGTGAACACATTGTTTAAATCATCGGAATACTATTACAATTATTTTCTTCGTCACGTAATTTTTATCGCATCGAATACTTTTATTTTTAGCCAAACTAAAGTTTTTCATAGCATCACCTCTTGCGTCGCACACTTTTACTGATGGTAATTCTATTGAGCAATTCTGTATAGTACTATCATTTTTTTTACTGCGGCACACTCAAACTTTTCTTTTATAAACATCCGGATTATGTTTCTGCATAAATATTTTTGACACATTTTCATCAAAACGTGTCCAGCCACATTGTTCGTACAATCCATGTGCATCGCGTGTTCCAAGTAACCATCTTCGCAAACCTTGCACTTCGGGATGCGCATGGATCGTTTGCATAAGCCATTTGCTTAAACCTTTGCCTCTGTGTTCCGGTAAAATAAAAACATCGCCAAGATAAGCAAACGTTGCTTTGTCTGTTACGAGTCTTGCAAAACCAACTTGCTCCGTTGATTCATTAACACAGTAAACACCAAAGCACAAAGAATTTGCAATTGATTTTTCAACAACAGCCCTTGGAATACCTTTTGCCCAATAAGATTCTTGCGATAAGTAATTATAAACAACATCAACATTCAATTTTGAAGCATCGGTGCTTATCAAATAATTTTCTTTTAGTACCTCGTAATGTTCATTCATGAAACAATTTTTTATAGACGATCGTTTTTGATAATTCTTTCATTTCGCCGGGTTTAAGATTATCAAGTATTAAGTCTTCAATGCGATAACGAACTAAACGCAAGGTAGGGAAACCGACTTTTGCTGTCATCTTTCGTACTTGTCTATTCTTACCTTCGGTTAAAATCATTTTTATCCACGACGTTGGAATATTTTTTCTTAAACGGATGGGCGGCTCTCGCGGTGGAAGCAATGGCTCGTCATTAAAAACAGAAACAATGCATTGTTTTGTACGATAAATTTTTCCATTTGAGTTTATCTCAACGCCTTGCTGCAACTGTATTATAGCTTGCTGCAAAATTTCACCGTCAACCTGAACCCAATATTCCCGTTCATGAGCAAAAGACGGATCTAAGAGCCGATGATTTAATTTTTCATCGTTTGTAAGAATTAATAAACCTTCACTGTCTTCGTCTAACCGTCCAACCGGATAAATATTTTTTGGAACAGAAAAATAATCTGCAAGCGTTTTTTTATTCAATTGCGAAGTGAACTGCGATAAAACAAGATAAGGTTTATAAACAATAAAATACCTTTTCATAAGCAAAACAAAAATCCCGCCGAAGCGGGATTTTGTATATAGATGGGTTAGTAAGTACAGGGAATTCAAATTCCCAACACAATATTATAAATTGTTTTTTCTAACACAAAAAATTTTTGAAACAATTTTATGCACAATTTTTTTTGTGAATGTGAATTGCACAAAGAAAATTTTCATTCGTATCGCTTGTTTTATTACTAAGCAAAATAATTTTTCTCTTACATACAAAAACTAACTATCCTGAAACATGCATTCACGCTGCGTTTCAGCGTTTATAGCAACAATGAAAAAAAACTTTATTACAAATTCTATCGCAGAAATAATTGTATTGAGAACAAAATAAGTTTGTGATTCTTAAACGAAGATTAAAAAATTTAACACAGCAAGGTGATGAACAACAAGAAAACTGCTGTATTCTTAACGAATGGCGACGTGTAAATGTATTTTTAAAATAAGACGTAATAAAAAGTCTTGAACAAAAAAATGTAACATTCAGAAGAAGTTTTTAAAACGTGAACTCAAACATTGCTTATTACTTTTCAAAATAAGAGGCCAATTTTATTGGATAAAATTTCGGGGTTTAGAATGTATGCTGAAGGAGATATGTTATTGAATTGTCGAAAGGCTGTAGTAAGTGGAACAAGCTTTTAAAATTTTGGAACGGTTTAAAAATAGGTTGAGCAGTGAACAGAATGTACAAGTGAGTGACACAACAGAAGCTTAATAGTAGCAATGCAGATGGCCAATAAAAAATTACAGCTTACTTATTTCAACAATCACATCATCGTTACCACCGTTGCTTGTGCATACATACACTTTTCCATCAGGTGAAATACAAATGTCTCTAAGCCTTCCCCACTTCTGTTCAAAGTATGCCTTTGTTTCAATGATTGATCTTCCATCGTCACTTAGCCTCAATTGCCACAATGTACTATTCTTAAGAGTTGTCATGAGCAGTGAATGCTTCCACTGCATAATGCGATCACTATTATAATAATCAAGACCGCAAACTGCAAGCGTTCCATTACCACTGCTCCAGATTGGTTCCTTTACATTATGTGTTTTGCAAAATGTAATTTCATTTCCATCGCAGGGACCCTCAACATTGGGCCATCCGTAGTTGCGACCTTTTTCAATAATGTTCACTTCATCTTCAACATCGGGTCCATGTTCTGATTCATACAGAATATTATTTACCATCACCAGCCCTTGCGGATTTCGATGCCCATAGCTCCACACCGGATTGTTCGGAAAAGGATTATCTTTTGGAATGCTTCCATCGAGACTGATGCGTAGAATTTTTCCATTAAGTGTATTTGTTGGTTGCGAAAGATCACTATCGAATGCATCACCCGTTGTCATAAAAATTTTATCGTTTGCAATCCATAACCGCGAACCGTTGTGATTGGTGCTGCCCACAATTCCGTCAAGCAAAATCGTTGCATTCAAAAGTGTGTTGTTGCTGAAAGTATATCGAACAAGTTTCTCCGAATGCTTGCCTTTATTATTATAATTATATACAACATAAAGCAAGCCGTTGTGTGCAAAATCGGGATGCAGAGCCATGCCCAGCAAACCGCCTTCGTTTCTCGCTTCAACTTCTTTAATGGTGAAAGAAAAATTTATTTTACCTGTTGCGGGTTCAAGGCGGCTGATTTTTCCGTGCCGTTCGGTCATCCAAATTTGATTGTCTTTTCCCCAAATAATTTCCCAGGGATAATTCAATCCGCTTTTTACAATACGCACCGTTGCGCCTGAAGTATTCACGGAATTCTGCGGCTTCAATTTGTTTTCCCGGCATGCAAAAGCAAGCACAATAAAAATTATGAAATTCATTTTTCGCATTGTTATTATACAATTTTATTCCCGTTTAAAGTTAAACAAGAACCATTGTTTTATTTTTTATCAATGACAAACTGCTTTGTAATGCTGACGAAAGGAAATTTTTTTATGAACCCAACTGGAGAAAATAAATTTAACACCTGTTGCGTCGCACTCTTGTACTGTAACAATTCTATGGAGCAACGTTAAGTAAAAGTGTCAAACACTTAATACATTTATCATCCCATCTTTCCACTTATAAACACAGCAGGTTTTGACATGGGTTGTTTTAAGTGTGCGATTAATTTTAGCAGTATTAAAAACGCAACATGAAAAAAATATTTTCGACACAGACCTTATTTCTCTTTTTGCTGCTCACACAAAACACATTCACAATTGCACAAACAGATGAAATGTTTCGCGGCAATCCATCTCATAATAAAAATTATACAGGTTTTGACAATAAGATTTTTAATACAGTAACATGGAAATTTCAAACGAACGGGGCTGTTCGTTCAACTGCAATTGTTGTAAATGATATGGTTTGTTTCGGCAGCAGCGACGGGCATGTTTATGCATTGAATAAAAACAACGGATCTCTGAAATGGAAATACAATTGTGAAAGCTCCGTTACGTCTTCACCCGCTTTTTCAAATGGAATAGTCTATGTGATAAACGAGCAGCAAACTTTATTCGCTATTCAATCCTCAACGGGGAAATTGATCTGGAAAAAAATAATAGGAGAAGATAAACCTTATGACTGGGGTTTTGATTATTACATTTCTTCGCCGGTTATCAGTGGCGATACATTATTGATTGCGTCCGCAGATGGAAAATTGTTATCGCTGAATAAAAAAGATGGAAAAGAATTTTGGCAATTTACCGCAAAATATTTTTTGAGAGCTACACCTGCACTTGCAAAGGAATGGATTTACATCGGCGATACAAATGGCGACATGTATGCGATTGATTCAAAGACAGGAAAACAAAAATGGATATTCAATACGTTCGGCTCTCCTTTAAATAATGATACAATTGGTTTTGACCGCAAAGCAATTATCAGCTCTGCTGTTATGGAAGGTGATGCTGTTGTTTTTGGCTGCCGTGATGGTTTTCTTTATTGTGTAAATCGTTTCAATGGTGAGTTAAAATGGAAATTTGATCACAAAGTTTCATGGGTTATTTCATCACCTTCTGTTGTAAACAATCATGTTATTACTGGAACATCAGATGGGCATTTTGTTCAAAGTGTTAATATCAATACAGGTAAAGAAACATGGCGCACTTATGGAACAGCACCGCTATGGTCTTCACCACTTATTGTTGGCAACCATGTTTATATCGGCGGCAACGAAGGTGTGTTGTACTGTCTTGATGTTGCAACAGGAAAGAAAGAAGCGCATCCCTTTTGTGTGAATGCAAAAATATTTTCATCACCGGCAGTTGGTAATGAGTTTATGTATGTTGGTGCTGATGATGGAGCGCTTTATTGTCTTAAAGCTGAAGAGATAAATACAAAACAGTTCAATCGTTATGTTTACTGGGATCAGAATATTGGTGCAATGTTTTTTAAAAATGGAGTGGGTACTATAATAAAGGAATTTTTGGTGCGCAAAGGTTATACACTTGTTGATCAAAATAAATTGTTATCGCTTGTTGAAGAAAATAAAAATTCGGGTGATGGAAATATTATTGTTCTTGTATCATCAAAGTTGCCGGCATCTTTTTTAAAAACGGATTCTGTAAATGTTTTGCATCAGTTTCTTCAATCCGGCGGAATGGTTGTTGATCTGGGTAACATTCCATTGGTCTATAATCTTGATGACAGCTTGAATTTTGCAGGCTTTAATTATAAACGATGCAAAAGCATTATCAGCATTACCTATCCGGAAAATGATTTACGCAGTTTTGCCGGCATCTTTACTGCAACCGCAACGAAAGAAGGAAAAGCAATGGGTATAAAAGATCAGTGGACTGCTACTTCACCTGTTGATAAAAAAGAAGTGGACATTGTTTTGGGTGTTGATGAAAAGGGGAGGGCATCTGCATGGGTAAAGAAAATTGATAAAGGATATTTTCTGCAGTTATGGATAGATCAAATGTTTCCGGAAGACTACAATTTTGTTGATGAGGTGATAAAGAATATGGAGAAAGGTAAGTGAGTAGTGAGTGGTGAGTAGTGAGTAGTGAGTGGTGAGTATGGAGTGTCAAATTGTGAAACATGAGATGCGTTCTGCAAAATGATAAATATTATTTACTCAACTCACAATGTTCTACGCACTTTGCTCAACAATGTTCAGAACGTACAAGTGAGTGACACAACAGCCGATGCCACAAGCACTGCAGTTGACTTCAAAAAAATTATAACGTGTAAAAAAATTATGCAAGGTTAAATTTCAGTAGCGGTTATTGTTGCTTCAAATTCTTCTTCACGGTTTTCATTCCACTCAACAATAAAATTATTTCTGCCCTCGCCAAGTATGATGGTCATGTAACGCTGCTGTGCAAGCTCGAGCAGTGAAAGAAAAAGAAAAATGGCATGTATGCGATCATCGCATTGCTCAAAAATTTTTTCGAAGGCAACTGTTTTTTCATTTTGTACCAACTGCATCATTGCTTCGCGGCTGCCCTCCATTGTATAGTTGTAACGTATTACCGTGTGCACCGGCTTATTATTGCGCTCGTGCATGCGCTTCATTACACGCTCAAAAGTTTTCATTAGCTTGAAGAGCGTGATCGTTTGTATTTCGGTGCCTTCAGCAGCTTCTTCACCAATTTGTATAATCTCTTTTTGCAGGTTGCCGCGCTTCACCATAAGCATGCGAATCGCTTCCATTTCAGCCATTTTTATGGCAGCTTCTTTAAAGCGTTTGTATTCGAGAATTTTATCAACCAATTCCTGACGCGGATCAATTTCATTGCCTTTTTCATCAAGCTCTTTTCTTGGCAACAACATTTTTGCTTTTATGCGCATAAGGGTTGACACAAGCAAAATAAACTCGCTGCTAAGCTCAATGTTCAGGCGCTCCTGGTCGTGAATGTAATCGAGAAAATCTTTGATAATTTTTGTGATGGGGATGTTATAAATATCAAGTTCATCGCGTTCAATAAAGAATAACAAAAGATCGAACGGTCCTTCGAATTGAGGAAGCTTTATTTGATAACCGGTTGAGTTCACGTTATAATTTTTATACTTAATAATCTTGCGCTTTCTTCTGATATTGATGCAATATCAATCCGGAAACATTGCGTTTGCAAGTTTCAAATGTATAATTTAAGATTGACCTGCGTGAATGATTCGCTCACAAGTATTCCACAAAATTATGGACGCCTTCTTAGCTCGTCGCGAATATCGGTGAGCAGTTGTTCTGTTGCAGATGGAGCAGGGGGCGCAGCAGTCACTTCTTCGTGCTGACGACGTAACCTGTTGATGGCTTTCACCATTAAGAAAATAATAAAGGCAAGTAATATAAAATTAATGAGTACGGTGATAAAATTGCCATAAGCAAAAATTACAGCTCCCGGAATTTTTCGTGCATCAGCAAGAGCAGTGCCTGCGGGCACATCTCCTTTTAAAGGAACATAAAGATTACTGAAATCGGGCTGACCAATAATTGCAGCAACAATCGGCATTATAAGATCAGCAACAACTGAATCAACTATTTTACCAAAAGCACCTCCAATAATTACACCCACTGCAAGATCAACCACACTGCCCTTTACGGCAAAATCTCTGAATTCTTTAATGAATCCCATAGCGTTAATTTTTTGGTGATGAAATTATTTTATCAACAAGGTAAGGAAATAAAAGACTCTTTTTATTTTTTTAAACCGGGGTATTGCATCTTTAATGATTTTAGTGTTGCATGTAAAGTGTCGGCAATAACATATTCTTTATACCAGTTTTGATCAGCAGGCACAATTGTCCACGGTATTTTTCCGCAATTATTAAAGCAATCTTCATAAGCATTCATATATTCTTTCCAATATTTAGCTTCTTTAAAATCATCTTCATTGTATTTCCATTGTTTTGTTTTATCGTGTATTCTTTCATCAAGTCGTTGACGTTGTTCTTCAGGAGATATGTGCAAGTAAAATTTTAGTATTTGTGTGCGATTGTGTTTTTTGAGAAGGTCTTCAAAATCGTTTATTGTCTTCATTCTTTTAAGGGCTGTTTCATCATCAATCATTTTATGAACACGTGTAATAATTACATCTTCATAATGGGAGCGGTTAAAGATTTGTATCATTCCTTTTGCAGGGGTATGCAAGTGTATGCGCCATAAAAAATCGTGCGATGATTCAAGTTGTGTCGGCACTTTAAATGATTGTACTTTCACCCCTTGCGGATTTAAATGACCAAACACTTTTCGTATGGCGCCATCTTTTCCACTGGCATCCATTCCCTGTATCACAATAAGAACAGAATGTTTGCTTTCTGCATACAACAAATTTTGAAGTTCATTCAGTTCTTCAAGAAGGTTTAGCGTTTTTTCTTTTGTTTTTTCTTTGTCGAAATCCTTCGGTGCTCTTGTGCTTATTTCGCTCAATTTGATTTGTGCCATGCAATAAAATTTGTTTAAAGTTATCTTTTATTGCAGTTTGCAAATAAGAAAATAGACGTGTATTTTTGCCGCCGCGACTCCGTAGCTCAGCTGGTAGAGCTACTGACTCTTAATCAGTAGGTCCAGGGTTCGAGTCCCTGCGGGGTCACAATATAGGGCAAAGAGAATTTTTACTTTTTGTCCTTTTTATTTTTGCGAAACATTTGTGGTTTTTGTAAGTAATCATACATGCAATTGATTGTGAACAATGCTTTTTAGTAACGACTCTCACAACTATTGTTAACCCTGTCCGTTGTTTGTATTAAAAGCAGAATGCTTTCTTTTTCTTCTCTAAATATTTTTGTGTGCAAAAAATGTTTTCAAATATTCTATTTTGTTTGAGTTAAAAAATACCCTAATTTAATACTGCGATTGTAGCTCTGTAAAATCTTGTCGTATGAGCACTGTAAGAAATCTTCTGCAAAAAAAGGGCAATGCAGTGTATAGTGTAAGTCCAGACAGTTCTGTTTATGACGCACTCGAAGAATTGGAAGATAAAAATCTCGGAGCTTTGGTAGTAGTTGAGAATGGAAAATTGATTGGTGTGTTCACAGAACGGGACTATGCCCGAAAAGTAATTCTGAAGGGACGCTCCTCCAAGGAAACTCACGTGAGGGACATTATGTCAAGCCGTCCCATATTTGTAAATCCAGACAACACAATTGATGAATGCATGCAACTGATGACAGATAAAACTATCCGTCATCTGCCTGTATTGGAACATGATGAATTGGTGGGTGTTATTTCTATCGGTGATATAGTAAGATATATCATCTATGAAAAGGATTTTATTATTGAAAATCTTGAGCATTACATTACGGGTTGACGAAGAAAGTCACACGATTGCTTGCTTCTTAAATCACTACTGCTTCCGGGTTATGCTTTTCCCGGAAGAGAATAAAGTTTGGTATGTCTCAATAAAACACCATGCCTGTCAATAACGATAACGCTTTTGCTATATGGCCGTTGCTTCTGTATGCGGGGCTTGTTATTGTGTTGCTTGTAACTATTCTTGTGTTATCTTATATATTAGGTCAGCGCCACAAAGAAAGAGCTACCAATCTGCCTTACGAAGGCGGTATTCAGCAAACAGGTTCTGCGCGTTTACGTTTCTCTGCCCAGTTTTATCTTGTTGCCATGTTGTTCGTAATTTTTGATGTAGAGGCAGTGTTCATCATGCTATGGGCATTGGGTTTCTATGAACTCGGCTGGGCAGGATATATTGGCGTAGCCATATTTATAGCACAACTTGTAGTGGTATTGATTTATGAATGGGGCATAGGCGCATTGGATTTTGGCCCCGATGGGTTAAAGATTTTGAAAGCATACAGGAAAATAAAGAAGAAGTAAATTGGCAATAAGCAATGAGCAAAATGCAAATACGCAAGACCAATAATTTTTTTATGAGCCGGACATTTGAATATATGGCATCGTCCCTTGCGTCGCACACTTGTACAGTTGAATATAGATCGGCAATTGAAAATCGTAGTAAACCAAACTTGCGATTTCCGATTCACGTATAATGATTATAAATTTTTAAAACTAAACAACTCCCTTTAGGGTTGGCGCAAAAACTCCCCTTTAGGGAATGGGGGCGTCTATGAAATGGTGGTTAACCAAAGCAAATGATGCAACCGGAAATATCTCCGGCAATGGCAGCATGGAAGAAGCTGTCAGCAAAAGCATCATGCTTACTACTATGCAGGATCTGCTGGCATGGGGAAGAAAAAATTCCATGTGGCCTTTTCATTTTGGACTAAGCTGTTGTTTTGTTGAAATGGCAACAAGCATCACCAGCAAATATGATATAGCACGCTTTGGCGCCGAAGTAATTCGCGGTACACCACGCGAAGCCGATGTAATGGTTATTGCAGGAACTGTTTTTATAAAAATGGTTCCAATTATTAAACGGCTTCACGAACAAATGATGGAACCACGCTGGGTTATATCAATGGGCAGTTGTGCCAACAGCGGTGGCATGTATGATATTTATAGTGTGGTACAGGGTGTAGATAAATTTTTGCCTGTTGATGTGTATGTTCCGGGCTGCCCGCCAAGACCCGATGCATTTATGCAGGGACTGGTATTACTTGGCGAAGCAGCAAAAAAAGAAAGACGTCCGTTAAGTTGGGTAATAGGTGAACAAGGTGTTATAAAACCACAGTTAACACCAATGAAAGAACAAAAGAGAAAAGAAAGAATGGAAATGGTAAACTTTAAAACAATTGATGAAATATAGTACGCTAAATAAAGCAATTGTAAAGAATTAAGAAGATTAAATTTTGGAACAGCTCAATAAAGAACAATTGTTGAAGTCACAGTAGCACAAAAGCCCAATCAAGGCGAAAGAAAGAAACGTGCTGTATATCGTTTCTTTCTTGAATTTTTCTTTGTTACTTTCTTTGCATCAAGGCAAAGAAAGTAAATAGGGTGTCAGTGCAAAACATAAGAAAATTGTTAGTTAAGAAACAAACAGGATAAGTAACAAGAACGCTATTACAAAACAAGATCAAACATTAGCTGAATAAAGAACAGAATCCTGAAGTGAGTGACACAACGAAGCTCAATAGTAGCACTACAGTTGGTTCACAAAAAATCAAGGTTCACATACAAGCACGATAGTCATTGGAGTTGAAGATTGATCATAACCATCAACATACAACATGCCCGATGATGATGTCATATTGAAATCACTACAACTACGCTTCGGCGCTGATGCTTTTCAACAGCAACAAACCGTTGATGCAATACTCACCTTATGGTTGCCGCAGGATAAACTTATATCCGTAATTCAATACCTCAAATCTTCTGTTGAACAGCCTTACAATTTATTATACGATTTGTTTGGCGTAGATGAACGCGACCGTACCGGCAAAGAACATTTACCTGCAAAAGATTTCACTGTTGTTTATTGTCTCTTCTCTTTTGAACGCAACACCTTTATCCGTTTAAAAGTGGCATTGGAAGGCGAGTATCCTTCTCTGCCTTCCATCACATCTTTATTTAAAAATGCCAACTGGTACGAACGTGAAGTGTATGACATGTTTGGCATCCGCTTCGAAGGACATCCGCATCTGCAGCGCATTCTTATGCCATTGACATGGAAGGGACATCCATTGCGCAAAGAACATCCTGCAAGAGCTACGGAGATTGGGCCATTCCGTTTACTCGAAGGAATGATGGAGCGTGAACAGGATGCTTTGCAATTTAAACCCGAAGAATGGGGCATGCAGCGTGAAAGTGAAGATGCGGATTTTATGTTCCTCAACATCGGCCCGCAACATCCGGGCACACATGGAGTGTTGCGTATCATATTACAACTCGATGGAGAAGATATTGTTGATGCCGTTCCTGAAATTGGTTTTCACCATCGCGGCGCTGAAAAAATGGGCGAGCGCCAAAGCTGGCATACATACATTCCTTATACTGACCGCATTGATTATCTCGGCGGGGTAATGAATAATCTTGCTTATTTGCTGGCAGTGGAAAAGCTTGCAGGTATCGAAGTGCCCGATAGAGTAAAAGTAATTCGTGTAATGTTGTGCGAACTCTTCCGCATTGCCAGTCATCTTGTTTGGTTCGGAACTTTTGCGCAGGATGTGGGTCAGCTTTCTCCTGTGTTTTATATGTTCACGGACCGTGAAAAGATTTTTGATATTATAGAAGCCATCTGTGGCGGACGCATGCATCCCAACTGGTTTCGCATTGGTGGCGTTGCGCAGGACTTGCCCAATGGTTGGGATGGGCTTGTAAGAGATTTTGTAAAATATTTTCCTCCAAAAATTCGCGAATACAATAACATGGTAATGCGTAACAGCCTCTTCAAAGGTCGCACAAAAGGCATTGGCATTTACACGTTGGAAGAGGCGATTGAATGGGGCGTTACCGGCGCGGGTTTAAGAGCTTGTGGTTATGAATGGGATTTCAGAAAGAAGCAGCCTTATTCCGGTTATGAAATGTTTGATTTCGAAATTCCGATTGCACAAAATGGCGATTGCTACGACCGTGCAGTAGTGCGTGTGGAAGAAATGCGGCAAAGCTTACGCATTGTTGAGCAATGCCTCAACAACATGCCCGAAGGCAGCTACAAGGCAGACCATCCGCTTACCACGCCGCCATTGAAGAAACACACCATGCAGGATATCGAAACGCTCATCACGCATTTCCTCAATGTGAGTTGGGGCCCTGTTATTCCTGCAGGCGAAGCAATGAGTTGTATTGAAGCAACAAAAGGCGCCAACAGTTATTACCTCATCAGTGATGGTAAT